>SCPP01001554.1_pt1:2075000-2847500 | contig 3791000 bp, 3123 predicted proteins | sample 6106811 | NCBI WGS metagenome assembly SCPP01 (sample SAMN10720449, study PRJNA508395) | human gut metagenome | isolation source: Participant 2 stool, 15 month | host: Homo sapiens | collected 2018 | reverse complement strand
GCAATCTGTTCCATTTCAGAGCAATGCTCACAGAGTTCTTCGTAATGTTTCTCGTTGGCACTTCTGCCGCCATCTGCGTACTTGGTAAGCAAGCGATGAACCATCGTATCCGGATAACGGCGGATAGGTGAGGTGAAGTGGGTGTAGTATTCAAATGCCAGTCCAAAGTGTCCGATGTTGTGAACGGAGTACTTTGCCTTCATCATGGCTCGGAGTGCAACCATCTGGATGAGGTTGTTCTCTGGTTTGCCTTCGCAATCTGACATCAACTTGTTGAGACTTCTTGCTGTAGCGCCTTTTGTACCCTCTGTTTTCATCTTATAACCAAACTTCACAACGAATTCACGCAAGGTTTCCAACTTCTGTGGGTCCGGATTGTCATGGATACGATAAGGAAGCGTCTTTGGCTTCTTTCCTTTCTTTACCTTTCCGATATTTTCAGCCACCGTACGGTTGGCGAGTAGCATGAATTCCTCTACGAGTTTATTGGCATCCTTAGAGCGCTTGTAGTAGCAGCTTACTGGTTTCCCCTTTTCGTCAACGTCGAAATGCAACTCTTCGCGGTCAAACTTAACAGCACCATTTTTGAATCTTGCGGCACGAAGTTTCTTAGCCAGTCTGTCAAGCGTAATGAGCTGAAGTGCGTTTTCTCCCTGATAAGGATGTTCCTTGGTTTCGGCTGGAGCAGGTTCGCCAGTACCATCAATCACACCATTTGCTTCGAGGAGTTCCTGTACCTCTTCATATTTATATCGGCGGTCGCTCTCTATGACGGTATGTACGATGCGATAGTTCTTGACTTCGGCATTGTTGTCGAGTTCGAAGATGACGCTGTACGCAAGTTTTTCCTCATTAGGACGAAGCGAGCAGATAAAGTTACAGAGACGCTCTGGGAGCATCGGGATGGTGCGATCTACGAGATATACAGATGTTGCACGTTTCACAGCTTCCTTGTCGATGATACTGCCCTCTGTGACGTAATGTGACACATCTGCGATATGAACACCTACCTGCCAGTTACCATTCTCCAATCTCTGGATACTAAGGGCATCATCAAAGTCCTTGGCATCCTTCGGGTCGATGGTGCAAGTGAATACCTTGCGGAAGTCCTCTCGTTCTTTGTAATCCTGTTCTGTGATTTCGCCGCTTATCTTGTTGGCTGCATCTTCTACATTCTTTGGATATTTATAAGGTAATCCATATTGAGCAAGAATAGAATTCATCTCAACATCATTATCACCCATCTGGCCAAGAATGTCAACAACCTCGCCAATAGGACTCTTGTTTTCTCCATCCGGCCACTCGATAATCCGGACTACTGCCTTATCATCGGTCTTTCCTCCCTTCACCTTTCTTCTAGGAATGATGATGTTGTGAGCAAAGACATCGCCAGGTGTCACGAGGTAAGCCAGATCCTTATCTACTTTCAGACGTCCTACGAAGGTATCTTTAGCGCGTTCAAGGATTTTGTTGACCTGTGCCTCCTTGATGTGATTCTTACGACGAGCCAGGAAGGTGAATTCCACCCTGTCGCCATTAAGTGCTCCCATTGAATTGCGTTCAGAAACGAAAATAGGCTTCTCGCTATCATCAGGGATAACAGAGTTTTTGCCATTTGCCTTTCTGACAAATTTACCTTCCATCACCTGTATGCTTTGATTCAGGCGATAAGAATTATCACTTACCTTAGCCAGGTAGTCATCCCATGCCATTTCCTCCATAATGTCAATCGCCAGCATCTTGAGCGGATGCGTCGTAAGACGGAGGGAACGGAATATCTCTTTAAAGCTGAGCGTTTCGCCCGGTCTTTCGGCAAAGAATTCCTGCAGCATCTCAGTGAGCTGCGCTTTGTTCATTCTTTTGCCACCTTTTTTACCTTTTCCCATAAATTATGACTATTATTAGTTTTATAAGGCAAAGAAACAAAAAAAAAAGGAGAAAACAAAGTTTCTTGGCATCTTTTTTCGTTTTTTATTAAATATGTAACAAAAAGGACACTTGTTTCGATTTTTTTTTCATAAGTTGCGTCGCATGCCGCCTTCATCATGCCGTGGTGGGCATAACGGTACACAGCTTCTCCACATTCTCTTCGAAAGTCTCACGATTCAATGCCTTGTTCTTGAATGCTGACCGATAGTTGTAGATAGTGCGAGGCATATAGAACAACAGGGAGGCAATCTCGGAACTGTCCTTAACGCCCAATCTGATGAGGGCAAATATGCGCAATTCGGTGGTGAGTCTCCTGCTATGTGCTGGTTTCACTTGTTCTTCTGGTTTGAGCAAGGCATTGAACTCTTCTATGAACGAAGGATACATGTCGAGGAAGGCGGTGTCGAACTGTAGCAAGAAGGTGGCTGAGTCCTCATCTGACAAGCGTGAGGAGGAAGTCATGTTGAGCAAGTCGTTTCCTTGTCCCACTTTGATCTTTCGGTGTACCAATAATTCAAACTTGCTCAGTCGGTCAATGAATTTGGCGCATAGGTCGATATACAGTTTCGCCAATCGCTCGCGTTGCTTGTTGGTGTCTATCAAGCGTGTGTTGAGCAAGTTGAGTGCATCGTTGAGGCTTGATAATTGCGTGTTGCTGTCAGATAGTTTGATACGATGCTTGTGCAGCAACTTGTTTTGTTGTCTATAGAAGTAGAAAAGCACGAGCATGATGATGAGGAGGATGGAAATCCCCCACAAGGCAGCGCGCATCAAGTTGTTTTGTGCGGTTAGCTTCTCTCGATAGTTCTTGACAATGATAGGCAGCTTTTGCGAGATTTCGATGATGCGCAGTCGGTTGTTGTACGCCTTTGCGTCATCCATGGCAAAGTTGATGTAGCGTTCGGCTCTAGAAACGTTCTCGTTGTCTTTCTGGTATAGATACATGGCAAAGTCTTGTAACGCAAGATTCTCGCGAGTGCAGTTCTTCAGGTCACTGATACATGCCTGTACGATGTACTCTTCGTATTTCTCGGGTTGATGATTTGCACTATAGTTGTTGGCTATTGCAAATGCCGCCATGGCATAGTAACGAGAGTTGACAGGTACTTCCTTCAAGACACGAAAGTAGTGACTCAATGCCTTCTTGTCGTTACGTTCCACGTAAATGTAGTACTCTCCCAGAAAAAAATTGTAACGTTTGTCATTCTTGCTGAGCAGACCGACCGCCTGTTTCAGAAACTCAGCAGCTTTTTGTCTGTACTTGGGAGCGTATGTTGCGTCATGGCAATAGTCAGACCAATACATATATATATAATACTTCGTGATAGTATAGTCAAAGGAAAGAGATGGAGAGAGCGAGGAAAAGTCTATCTCATTGAGCAGAGACATTGCCTCTCCATAAAGTCCACCGATGGCAAGCAGTGATGCTTTTTCTATTCTGCTTTTGTCATGGTAGAACTGGTTGGCGGTCTTATCAGCCAACTCTATGGACTTGTCAACATACACCATGGCGGAATCAAACTGATAAACGTAGTATTCATTGAATAGCTTGTCATAGACAGAAAGTAACGTGGCGGTGCTCTTGTCCTTGTCCATGATTCCCTTGTAGGTGTTGATACTAGCCTCCTTTTGCTTGTAGATTTGGGATATGTTGTCTAAAAGGCTATCTAAAGTAAAAGAAAGTTTCTCGTTTCTTGTTGCAGACAAATGGCAACAAGAACATATCAATATGAATGTTATAATAATTCTTTGCATGGTAATCTCGCTTCTTAAAATTGTGTGCAAATATACAAAATTATTTTTGGGTAGCCAAATAATAGGCTGTACGTTTTCGATTATTTGTATGTTGCTCATTATCATGGGAATAAGGGATTTGTCATCATTCGTTTTTGTACTAATCGTGTACTTTGCCGCATGATGGTAGTAGATTATGACTATCTTTGCAGCATCTTTTAACAAAAATAACCATCAACTAAATGTTTGAATTATGAAGAAACCTTTCATTATGCTTATGATGAGTAGTTGCTTATTGTTAACTCCTTCCATGGCACAAGTAGTGGTCAATGATCCTGTAGCAACAAGTCAGGCTGTCATTACTTGTGGCAATGCTCGTTTTACGGTTCTTACTCCGGAGATGATAAGAGTGGAGTATAGCGATCAAGCGAAGTTTGAGGATCGGGCGACCTTCACCATTGTCAATCGTAAGTTGGATGCGCCTCAGTTCACCAAGAGTGAGGATGACACCTATTTATATATAATGACATCCAACCTGAAGCTCAAGTATCGCAAGGGAACTGATCCACGCACCCTTCCAGCCTCTTCAGCCAATCTTACCATCGCTATAACAGGTAATGGTGTTTCTACAGTTTGGTATCCTGGCAAACCAGATCCACTGAACTTAAAAGGAACTTGCCGTACATTGGATGGTCTGATGGGCGATAGCAAGCGTTCGGAAATGGAAAGTGGTTTGGTTTCTCGCTCTGGTTGGGCTGTGATAGACGATTCATGGGCTTCACCTCGTTCTGATGGAGGACGTTCTTATGCCTTGTCTCCTAATAGTGATATGGGGTATCCTTGGTGGACACAGCGTGCAGACAATCATGCCATGGATACTTATGTGTTAGGATATGGCCATAATTACAAGAAAGCTCTTGCAGACTATACCAAGATTGCTGGTAGCATCCCTCTGCCACCTGATTATGTGTTCGGTTACTGGTATAGTAAGTATGCTTCTTATTCGGCAGATGATTATCGCAACATTATGAGCGACTTGAAAGCCAATAAGATACCTACCGATGTGATGATTCTCGATATGGATTGGCATTGGAATGGAAATGCTTATAGTCAGTCGGAAGGTCGTGGTGGTTGGACTGGTTGGTCATGGAACACCAACCTCATACCTAATCCAAAAGGTCTTCTTTCCGAGATGCGCTCACAAAATTTTAAGACTGCGCTCAATTTGCATCCTGCCGATGGTATCAATCAGATAGAGTCGCCTACTTATTTCGCTGCCATGAACAGTGAATTAGGTGGCAAGTACCTGAATGACAGCCGCAATAATATCAATTGGAGCCTTGATTACTCCGACTTTACTAAGTCGTTCTTCAAGAACATCATTCGTGACCATGAGAGCGAAGGCGTTGATTTCTGGTGGTTGGATTGGCAGCAATATCTGACAAGTCCATATACAAAATCTTTGAGCGAGACATTTTGGTGTAACTATGTCTTCTTCAATGAGGCAGCCAAGCGTACAGGCCATCGTCCTGTGATTTTCCACCGTTGGGGAGGTTTGGGCAGTCATCGTTATCAGATTGGTTTCTCGGGCGATGCAAACATCAGCTATGAGGCTTTGGCTTTTGAACCTTATTTCACAGCTACGGCATCTAATGTGGGCTATGGATATTGGGGACATGACTTAGGAGGCCACATGTTCTCGAACGAGGAGTTGGTAAACAATCCTAACTTGGTGTTGCGATGGATTCAGTTTGGTGTGTTTACTCCTATATTCCGTACTCATGCTACCAGCGATTCTCGCATAGAACGCCGTATTTGGAAATTCTCAAATTTCCCAACCATCTTGGAAGCAGTTCGTCTGCGTTACTCTCTCTTCCCTTATATATATACCATGGCGCGTAAGACCTATGATACTGGTGTGTCAATCTGTCGTCCATTGTACTATGAGTATCCTGAGGTAGAAGAAGCATATACATACGATAATGAGTATTTCTTTGGTGACGATATCTTAGTGGCACCTATCACTGAGAAATCTGATGCAAGAGGTATCACGACAAAGGATGTATGGTTGCCAGAAGGAAAATGGTGGAGTGTGTCTACTAATGAATTGATAGAAGGTCCTCGTTTGGTTACCATGTCATTCACAGATAAGCAGATACCTTATTTCTATCGTCAGGGAGCATTGATTCCTAACAATCCTGCAGACGTGATGAATGTTACGGAACGTCCTTCGCAATTGGTGCTCAACATAATTTCTGGAGAGAATGGCAAAGGTTCCATTTATGAGGATGATGGTGATAATCCTGATTATTCATCTAATTATGCAGAGACTATGCTTAGCCAGAGCTTTGATGGGCATGTAGGTGAGTATGTCATTTCTCCTCGCAAGGGTACATCTAAGGAGGCTCCAAGTAGTCGCTCTTATAAATTGTTGATATACAATACAGATAAGCCATTGTCCGCTAAGGTGGATGGAATGCAAGTTACTTTCACTTATAATGCGGAGAGTAAGTGTACTACGATTGAGGTACCTTCTGCAAGTTGCTCTATGGGGCATCGCATAGAAGTGGAGTATGCCACAAGTTCTGCTGTGGCAAGTATCACGGCAAATGATGCAAAGATAGCTTATGACAGTGCCAGCACAAAGTTTATCGCATCTGCCCAATGCTCAAAGAAAATATTGGTAGAGTAATCAAGATAATTATCATAAAATAATTATACTATCCAAATAATAATTTAAAACAATTAAAAATGAAGACATTCCTAAAAAAGACAATTGCACTGGCATGTTTTGCCATGCTGATGCCTCTTTCGCTTCTTGCGCAAGATGTTCTGAAAGTGCACGGAATCGTTACTGACCCTTCGGGTGAGCCCCTGATAGGTGTCAATGTAAAGGCTGGCTCTTCTAGTGTGGGAGCAGTCACTGATTTGGATGGAAAGTATTCCATCGAAGTTTCACCTAAATCTACTCTTACCTTTTCATACGTAGGTTTTGAGACTGTCGTTGAGTCGGTGAAGAACCGCAGACAGATGGATGTCACCATGAAGGAGAGCTCTGATGTGCTCAATGAGGTGGTGGTTATCGGTTATGGTACTATGGACAAGAAAGAGCTTACTTCTGCCATTTCTCACGTAAGCGAGAAAGACTTCCTCACCATCAGTTCCCCTGATGTTTCCATGATGATCCAGGGTAAGGTGTCGGGCGTGAGCATCACCAATACCGCGGTGGGCGACCCAAACAATCAGGCAAGCATCCAGATTCGTGGTGTCTCCTCTCGTGCCGCAGGCAATGGACCTCTGATTGTGATTGACGGTGTGCCAGGTGGCAACCTCACCAACATCAATCCTAATGACATCGCTTCTTTCGACGTATTGAAGGATGGTGCAGCCTCTGCTATCTATGGTACTCGTGGTTCCAATGGTGTCATCTTGGTAACGACCAAGAAGGGAAGCAAGGACGGCAGAACGCACGCTTCTTACTCTACCTCTTATACTTGGAACACGATGGTGAAAGACCTGAAGATGATGAACGCTCAGGATTTCCGTGATGTTCGTCTGGGATGGGGTGACTCTGGCGTTGACCTCGGCGGTAATGTAGATTGGCTTGATGCCGTCAGCCGTACGGGTACTACCATGCAGCATACCCTGACCCTCAGTGGTGGCAATGACAAGAGCAACTATCGTGTGAGTGCCGATTATCGTGATGCCAAGGGTATCGACCTTCGTTCTCGTCGTCAGGAGTATGGCGCTCGTGCCAACATCATGCATACCACCAAGGGTGGACTCTTCACCATTACTGCCAATGTCGCTCCTCGTGTCATCTACAGCGACAAGGCTGATTACAGCGTATTCAAGGATGCTCTTGAGGCTAACCCAACTACTCCTTTGATGGATCCAGATAATCCGATTCGTTATTATAACTTCAAGGGTCAGGTTGTGGGTTCCAATCCTGTGGAGCGTCAACTCTTGGAGACCGATAAGGATGATATTCGTTTGATCGACTGGGATGGTACCGTTAAGTTGAACCTCTTGCCTTTGTTGGCAAAGAATGCATCTGGCAATCATCATCTCTCTACACAGGTGATGTTCGCTGACCATCAATATACTCATGATGCCTCTTGGTTCCGTCCTTCTACCAGCACCATTGCCATCGAAAGTGGTCGCGAAGGTGAGGCTAGTCGTTCTTCCAGCAAGGAGAGCCAGTATGTAGTAGAGTGGCTCAACAACTATAGCGGTAGTTTCGGCAAACACAATGTGAAGGCTATGGCAGGTTACTCTTACCAGTATTCTCAGTATTCTGGTTTGAACGCATCCAACAAGGATTTCCCTAATGATGCTCTGGGTCCAGACAACTTGGGTGCTGGTGAGTTTAATAAGGAAGAAGGTGAGGTAAACATGGGCAGTTACAAGAACGATGCCAAGCTCATCGCTTTCTTCGGTCGTGTAAGCTACGACTTCGCTGGCAAGTATATGGTCACCGCTTCTCTTCGCCACGAGGGCTCCTCTAAGTTTGGTGCTAACCACAAGTGGGGTAACTTCCCAGCTGTATCAGCTGGTTGGCGTATCTCTGAAGAGAAGTTTATGAAGGGCGTCCAGTGGATCAGCGACTTGAAACTTCGTGCCGACTATGGTGTGACGGGTAACCAAAACTTCGATAGCTACAAGTCATTGAATACCATGAATGGATTTGGCTACTATATATATAATGGTAAGTTCTTCCAGGTTTGGGGTCCAGCCAAGAATGTGAACCCTGACTTGATGTGGGAGAAGGGTAAGAACTGGAACGTAGGTATCGACTTCTCTTTGCTCAACAATCGCATCTATGGTTCTTTGAACTACTTCAACCGCAAACAGCAAGACTTGTTGGGTGACTACAAGGTATCTGTTCCTCCATACCTCTTCGACAATACATTCGTCAATGTAGGTACGATGAAGAACTACGGTTTTGAGTTTGACCTCAATTTCCGTCCAGTTACTACCAAGGATTTCTCTTACGACTTCAACCTCATCGGTTCTACCATGCAGAATAAGTTCGTAAGCTTCAGCAACTCCCAGTTTGTAGGTCAGGACTATTATGATGAGGTAGGTACTTCTGATCCATATCCTTACTACAACTTGCAGCGCATTGAGAAAGGCGAGTCTATCGGTAACTTTTATATGTGGAGATATGCTGGTCATACAGAGGATGGCGAGTGGTTGGTCTATGACAAGAGCGGTGACATCATCCGTGCTTCCCAAGCAACGGCAGACGACCGTGTGAAGGTGGGCAATGGTTTGCCTAAGTTTACCTTGTCTTCCAGCCAGAACTTCCGCTACCGCAACTTCGACTTGTCGTTGTTCTTCCGTGGTGCGTTTGGATATGACATCTTCAACATCCACGATTTCTATTATGCCAACCGCAACTTCACTGGCAATCGCTTGCAGAAGGCATACGGCAAGAACTTCAAGATTTCAGGCAATGCCAACCCTGTGGTTTGTGATTACTTCTTGGAGAGAGGTGACTACTTGAAGCTCGATATGATTACATTGGGCTATACGCTCAATTTGCAGAAGTGTCGTTTCATCGACCGCATTAGAGTATATGGTACTGTAAAGAACGTGTTCACCCTTACCAAGTTTAGCGGTGTAGATCCTTCTACCTATCAGGTGAACGGACTCACCCCAAGTGGACAAGGTTCTCGTGACTACTATCCATCTACCCGCCAGTTTATCATTGGCTTGAACGTAGATATCTGATAATCATCTAAAAATATAGAAACAATGAAAATATTCAATTATATTGTATCTGCTGCTTTTGGTACACTTGCCATGACAAGTTGTACTGATTTGAGCGAGAAGCTCTACGATCAGGTGGCATCAGAGAACTATTATAATACCAAGAACGATGTGGTCAGAGCCACATTCCGTCCTTTTGAGCATGCTTACTGGAGCATAGAGAGTCGTCATGTGCTCAACGAGCTTACTGCCGACCAACTGATTACTCCTACCCGTGATGGTTGGTGGGATGATGGTGGAAAATGGCGTAGATACCACTATCATGAGTATAATGTAGAGGACGGAGGTGATTGCCAGACCGAATGGAATGGCTGCTTCCAGGGTATCATGCAGAGTTGTAAGGTCATAGAGGACTTAGGTACGCTTTCTTTTGAAAAGTTCGGTTTCTCACAGTCTGAGTTCAACAACCTTACAGCCCAGTGCCGCGTGTTGCGAGCATGGTTCTACCTTCGTTTGCTCGATGGTTTCCGCAATGTGCCATTGGTGACCACAACCACTGGCGCTTCCATGAAGCAAGTGGAGCCTAAGGTAATCTACGATTTCATAGAGAGCGAGTTGAAGGAGTGCTTGCCACTTCTTGTTGAGAAGACAGAGCTTGGAACAAACTCTACCCTTCAAGGTCAGTGGACCAAGGCAGGTGCAGCCGCCTTGTTGGTTCGTCTTTATCTTAATGCCCAAGTATATATCGGCGAGGATCATTATACAGAGTGTGCCCAAGTGGCTCAAGACATCTTGGATGGCAAGTATCAAGTAGCAGACCGTTGGGATGCCGCCTTTGACTGGGACAATGATGCTTGTGATGAGGTAATCTTCGGTTTCCCAGGTGCCCCAGGCTATAGCCATTGGCAGTATGATGGCGATACCTATATGTGGACAGTACCTGCACGTGCCAACTATTATCTCAATGATACCAAGAACAAGGCAGGTGGTCATAACACGAAGTATGCAGCTTCTCCAAGCTATGCGCCTAACGGTACGATGTATAAGTACGACTTGGGTATGCCTATCCAGAAATTCAAGAAATATCCAGACGATGAGCGTCTGAAGCTCTATCGCAACTTGGGTAACAGCAAGCGTGAGGGTATGTTCTTGTATGGCTACTTGGAGTATAAGGATGAGAATGGAGCTACCAAGCGTGTAAAGGCACCAGAGGTAGATTATGAGTTGTATATCCGTGATGCTGTGGGCAAGTTCCAGAGCACTCCTCCTACCAAGTGGCTATCTGCAACCTCTTCTACCTTGCGTGATGGTGACCATAACTCAGGTTGGCATTTCGTAAAATATCCTCTTTATAGCGATGATGATGAGCATCAGTTGGAGAGCGATTATACAGAGATTCGTTTGCCAGAGATTATCTACTCGCTCGCAGAGTGCAAACTTCGTCAAGGCAAGCCAGAGGAGGCAGGTAAGTTGCTCAACAGCGTGCGCAAGCGTAATTATCCTGCTGCTGATTATGAGGAGTATCTCTATGCGCCTGAGGGTAATGCCAAGCTTGACCTGGACGAGATGCTCGATGAGTGGGGACGTGAGTTCTTCGCAGAGAGCCGTCGCCGTATCGACCTCATCCGCTATGGCAAGTTCTCTTCTGGTACCTGGTGGGACAAGACTCCAGATGCCGACAAACATACAGAGATTTGGCCTATCATGCGTGATGTCTTGAATGCAAACCACGAGTTGGTTCAGAATCCTGGTTATAATAAGTAAACCATTTTTTAATAAGATACAATTATGAAACGAAATATTCAATTGAAGCAATTCAGCCTCAGCTTGTTTATTTTTTCTCTCCTGATGACCTTGTTTACTGGTTGTGATGGCGAGAAAGACTTGAAGATCATTGATGGTAATCTGCCAATTAAGACTTCTACGTTGTTCATGGTGGGTGATGCAACCCCAAATGGATGGAGTATAGACGATCCAACTCCTTTTACCCAAAATGCAGACGATCCTATGCTCTTTACTTGGGAGGGTACTCTCAATGCTGGAGAAATGAAACTTTGTCTTGTAGCTGGTAGTTATGACAATCCGTTTATCCGTCCAGTCAATGACCAAGAGATAATCTCTAAGTCAAATGTTAGTGGACAGACTTTTGCGATGTGGGCAGGCGCCCCTGATAACAAGTGGAGAGTTACAGATGCTGGTAAATATCGTCTTACGTTTGATATGCGCAATTGGACCATGTCTACCGAATACCTCGGTGAGAAAGAAGAGCCAGCTGTTGAGCCTATATCTTTAGAACACCTGTATATTATCGGAAGCGCTACTCCTGGTGGCTGGGACTGGGGACAGGCAACTGAACTTACGAAGAGTTCTGACTACATCTTTGTATACGAAGGAGAATTAAAGACAGGTGAATTGAAATTTAGTGGCGAAAAAGATTGGGGTGCTTCCTTCATCCACTGCCCTTCAGATGGTGTCAAGATTAACAAGGATGGTGTAGAGGACGAGAAGTTCGAATATTACGCTGGTGGTAACGACAACAAGTGGAAAGTAGAGGTACAGGGCAAGTATCGCTTAACCTTGGATCTTAAGCACTGGACCATCAAGTCAGAGTTCTTGGGTGAGCTTCAGAAAGAAACACATATCTATATGATAGGTGATGCTACCGCAGGTGGTTGGCCTTGGGACAAGGCGCAAGAGTTTACCCAGGATGCATCTAACAAGGATGTATTTACATGGGAAGGTCAACTCACGGAGGGTACATTTAAGATGAGTGAGGAGAAAGATTACAACGCTCCTTTCTATCGTCCTTCTTCTGCCAATGTCACAGTAGATGCTAGTGGAGTTTCGGCTTCAGATATGGTCTTCAAGGCAAGTCCTGACGACCAGTGGAAAGTAACAGAGGCAGGTACTTATCAAATCACCATTGACATCAACAACAAAACGATAAAGGTGGTAAAGAAATAATCAATTAAAGCGATTAGAACAATGAAAAAATCAATATTATTTTCCTTGGCGATAGCTGCCGTTTCTCTGTTTGGCTCTTGTGCCAATGATGTGGAAATGAACTATCCGTCTACTCACAAGCTATCCAACCTTCCTGTAGTGGAAGGTGTCCACGATGGTGTGAAGGCTCCTCTCTATTGGAGTGTATATGAGTATTGCATGTTGCAAAACGCTAAAGGTGTAAGCAACAACGATATGGATCTTACCTCCGACCAATGGGATGAACTTATCGACTATGTGGCCACCCAACTCAAGCCATCAGGCTATGACATGATTTGTACGGATGGTTTTATCCCTATGCTTGCCAAAGATGAGAGTGGCTATATGACCCATTACGGCTCTCAGGCTCTCAGGGATATTGCTGCCAAGTGTAAGGCGAAGGGCTTGAAATTAGGTGTTTACGACAATCCTCTCTGGATTCATGGTCCAAGAGAAACCAAGATAGAAGGCACGGAATATACCTTCAACGACCTCTTCTATAATGGCGAGAATAAGGACAAGTTGTCTCATCCTATAGCCAAGGATATGGATTTCTCTTGGGCTGTAGCCGAGAATCCCGGTTGCAAGGAGTATATCGATGGCTTCTTCAAGCATTACAAGGAGATGGGTGTAGAGTTCATCCGAATGGACTTCCTCTCTTGGTATGAGGATGGACAGGATCGCAACGTCGGTGTCACTGGTCGTGGCTATGGTCGCGAGAGCTATGCGCTCGCCATGCGATACATCGCCGAGTCTGCCAAGAAATATGGTATCTTCACCTCACTTGTGATGCCTCACTTGTATGCCGACGCACAGGTAGAGAGCCTTTATGGTAACATGATTCGTATCGTGGCAGATACAGGTACTGGTGGCTGGTGGCACTGCTCTGCCCAGGACAAGGGTAAGTCTTATCGCACATGGCCTAACTGCATGAATATGTTTGATGGATTTACCTATTGGTCGCATATCAGCGGTCGCAACAAGGTGATTCTCGATGGTGACTTCATTCGCCTCAATACATTCGATACGGATGCAGAGAAGCAGACGGTAGTTTCCTTGCAGTTGATGGCTGGTGGCCCAGTCGCAGCCTCCGACCTGCCATCTACGATTGGCAATGACATGAAGTATTATACCAACGATGAGTTGCTCGCCCTCAACAAGGATGGTTTCGTGGGCAAGCCTCTCAGCGACAAGCTCAACGACAAGAACAATGAGATATGGTATGGACAGATGACCAATGGCGACTATGTGCTTGGTATCTTCAATCGCAATGACAACTCCGACCAAGTGACAGTTGATTTCAGTACGCTTGGCATACAAGGCACCAAACAAATCCGTGACCTTTGGGAGCATGAGGACGAAGGCAGTGGCTCTTCTATCACAGCTACTATTCCTGCTCATGGTTGTAAGATCGTAAGACTCAAGTAAAGTATATAATTTACCTAATTTTGTATCACAATAAATGAAAAGTAAACTGAATAAACTATGTGTAACGTCCCTCTCTCGTCTAGAGGGGCTGTTACCTCACCTTTTGTTAGGTTGCATGATGCTCCTTACTGCAAGTGCATCTGCCCAGAAGGTATCGTCTCCAGATGGTAACCTGAGTGTGGAGTTCTCGCTTACAGGCGATGGCGTTCCAACTTATCAAGTGTCATTCAAGGGAAAACAAGTCATCAAACCCAGTACATTGGGCATTGAGTTGGCTGAGGAGAACTCCTTGATGGATAAATTCCGCATCAACAAGACTTCTACATCTACCTTCGATGAGACATGGCAACCAGTATGGGGTGAGGAGAAAGAGATACGTAACCATTACAACGAACTTTTCGTTGAGATGGAGAAGCCTTCCAATGGTAGGTTTATGAATCTTCGTTTCCGTGTCTATAACGATGGTGTAGGTTTCCGCTATGAGTTTCCTCAGCAGCAGTTCCTTCCTTATTTCGTGGTCAAGGCAGAGCATACGCAGTTTGCGATGACTGGTGACCATAAGGCATGGTGGATTCCTGGTGATTACGATACTCAGGAATATGACTATACAGAATCAAAGCTTTCAGAAATCAGAGGTTTGTTGCAAGGAGCCGTGAGCAGCAATGCTTCGCAGACCATCTTCTCGCCTACAGGTGTGCAGACCGCTCTACAGATGAAGACAGCCGATGGTATCTATATCAATATCCATGAGGCAGCTTTGGTGGATTACTCTTGCATGCATTTGAATCTCGATGACAAGAACCTCGTGTTCACCTCTCAGCTTACCCCTGATGCACAAGGCAACATGGCTCACATGCAGACGCCATGCCATACTCCTTGGCGCACTATTATGGTGGTAGATGATGCTCGCAAGGTACTTGCTTCTCGCTTGATTCTCAACCTGAACGAACCTTGCAAGTATTCCGACACTTCATGGATCAAACCTGTCAAGTACATAGGTGTTTGGTGGGAGATGATTGGTGGTGGCAAACAGTGGTCTTATACATTCGATTTGCCTTCTGTCAAACTTGGTGAGACTGATTATACCAAGGTAAAACCTCATGGTCAGCATCCTGCCAATACACAGAATGTAAAGAAATATATCGATTTCGCTGCCAAGAACGGATTCTCACAGGTACTTGTAGAAGGTTGGAACATAGGTTGGGAAGACTGGTTTGGTCATAGCAAGGACTATGTGTTCGACTTCCAGACTCCTTATCCAGATTTCGACATCAAGTATCTCAACGATTATGCTCATTCTAAGGGTGTTCGCTTGATGATGCACCACGAGACCTCTGCTTCTGTTCGCAACTATGAGCGTCATTTGGAGGCTGCCTATAACTTGATGAATAAGTATGGCTACAATTCGGTGAAGAGCGGATATGTGGGTAACATCATTCCTCGTGGTGAGCATCACTATGGTCAGTGGCTGAACAATCACTATCTCTATTGTGTGACCGAGGCTGCCAAGCACCACATTATGGTGAATGCTCACGAGGCAACACGTCCTACAGGTCTTTGTCGCACTTATCCTAACTTGATAGGAAATGAGTCGGCTCGTGGTACTGAGTATGAGTCTTTCGCAGGCAACAAGGCTTTCCATACCACTGTATTGCCTTTCACTCGTTTGCAAGGTGGTCCTATGGATTATACCCCTGGTATCTTGGAGGGCGATATGAACAGGATTGATCCAAGCAAGCATCATCATATCAACTCTACCTTGGCTCGTCAGTTGGCATTGTATGTTACGATGTACAGTCCATTGCAGATGGCAGCTGATATCCCAGAGAACTATGAGAAGTATGCAGATGCCTTCCAGTTTATCAAGGATGTAGCTATCGACTGGGATGAGAGTCGTTATCTTGAGGCTGAGCCTGGTCAGTATATTACCATTGCCCGCAAGGCTAAGGGCGAAGACAAGTGGTTTGTTGGTTGTACAGTGGGTGAGACTCCTCATCAGTCTACCCTGAAACTTGATTTCCTTACACCGGGCAAGAAGTATGTTGCTACAATCTATGCCGATGGCAAGAATGCAAGCTACAAAGCCAATCAGCAGTCATACGTCATCACTAAGCGTGTGGTAACCAATAAATCTACCCTTAAACTGAATGCTGGTGCAGGTGGTGGTTATGCCATCAGTCTCATGCAAAAGTAAAAAGATAGATATATTTTTCTCCCCATACCTATACCTTATTATATATAGGGGTATGGGGAGTTTATGTTCATCATCCTTATAAAATCGTTTTTATGAGAAAACCTTTACTCCTCTTCTTGCCTAAACGTATGATGGTGTTGGCATTGCCCCTCATGCTTTCCCTTTGTAGTTATGCTGCCACAGTTACTTCGCAGTTGTCTGTCAATATGAAAACCGACAAGGCTTGCTATGTACCAGGACAAACTGTTACGTTTGTGGCAGAAGGGAATATTCCTTCTTCGGCCAAGGTGCGTTATCGTTATGGTTCCCATGTGCTTCTTGTCCAAGACTTCTCAGAGGTGGCTAAGAGTAAGCAGTGGACTTGGTTGCCACCATCTGCCGATTATCAAGGTTATTTGGTGGAATTGTATACAGAGGGCAGTGGTGTGGAAAATATTCTTGGTACGATAGCCGTAGATGTTTCCAGCAATTGGAAACGTTTTCCACGTTACGGCTTTGTCGCTGACTTTGATAATTACAGCAGTACAGTCGATAAGAACGCCAACATCAAGAGCGAGATGGCATATCTCAATCGATTGCATATCAATGGTGTGCAATTCCAAGACTGGCAGTGGATGCACCATCGACCTGTAAAATTGAATGGTGATGGTTCGCTCGCCCAATGGTATACCGATATTAGCAATCGATGTGTAGGCGTGGAATATGTCAAGAACTATATTGCCACACAACATGCTTACGGCATGAAATCCATCTTCTATAACCTTTGCTTTGGTGCATGGAAGGATGCTGCAAACGATGGTGTGAAGTCTCAGTGGGCTTTGATGAAGAAGGATGGTAATGGCAATTATTATCAAGACTATCATGGACTCCCTTCTTCTTGGGCAAGCAATATCTATCTGCAAGTACCGGGCAATGGCGATTGGCAGCAATATATGGTGGAACGAAACAAGGAAGTGTATGGCAATTTTGATTTCGATGGCTTTCAGATAGACCAGTTGGGGTATCGTGGTACTGTGTATGACGCCAATCATCAAAAGGTAGATTTGCCTTCGGGTTATGGCTCATTCATTGATGCCATGAAGCAGGCTCATCCCGAGAAGTCCTTGATTATGAATGCTGTGTCGGGATATGGAACCGAGCAAATCGTCAATAAGAATGTGGATTTCTGCTATAATGAGGTATGGGGAAATGGCAATGGATATGGTGGTACGCCAGAAGACCAGTTTGCCAATCTCTATGACATCATCGCCACTAACGATCGCTTGAGCGACCATCAGCATCCCACAGTCTTTGCAGCCTATATCAATTACGACAAGGCTGACAATGGCGGCTCGGGCGACCACATGGTCAATACGCCTGGTGCCTTGCTTACCGATGCGGTGATGTTTGCCTTGGGAGGCTCTCACTTGGAGATGGGCGACCACATGCTCACTCGTGAGTATTTCCCAGCGGCTCCTTTGGCGATGAGCGACGAACTGAAGACTGCGCTCGTAAGGTATTACGATTTCCTGACAGCTTATCAGAATTGGTTGCGTGGCGTGTCTTCCAAGGCTGCTTATTCGGCTCATGTGAGTGTGAATGGCAATACGGTGAAGGCATGGCCTCCACAAGCAAACTCCATCGTGACGTTCGCCAAGACCGTGGGCAACAGTGATGTCGTTCATTTCCTCAACTTCTCCAACACCTCCGACCTTTCTTGGCGAGACCTCAATGGTACTCGCCAGAAACCAACCCGGAAGGACAACTTGGCTGTAACCATCCAAACCAACCGTAAGGTGTCTAAGCTATGGGTAGCCAGTCCAGACAGTCATGCTGGTGCGGTGCAAGAACTTTCGTTCGAGCAAATAGGCAATCAACTTACCTTTACGCTTCCTTCCCTGGAATATTGGACGATGGTGGTCATGGAAGGCGAGAGCCAGGTTTATCTGACGGGTGAGGCTGTGAAGAAAGATGGGTATGGAGCCTACGACCTATCGCAAGCCATACCTTTGAATAAGGCGAGTGGGAGCAACGTCTATAAAACCACGGTATATCTGAAAGGAAACGAGTTGTTCAAGTTTACTGATGGTCGTGATTGGGGATATTGCAAGAGCTATTGCTCGGAGTATGAGAATTATCAATTCAACTCCTATATTCAGTTGGCTCACCTCTCCACTTTTGGCAACGATTACAAGTTTTGTGTGCCAGAGTCGGGATATTACGACATTACCATCAACCTGGATAGCATGCGAATTGTGGTAAAAAAAGCCGATCCCATGGCAATAGAAGGCGTAACGGCGGATGTCGCTGCCAACAAAGACCATGCTCCTTGGTATTCTTTGGCAGGTGATCGCGCTCCCAATCCTCATAAGGGTATTTATGTGAAAAAAGGCAGGAAGGTTATTTTCAAGTAACAGGATCCGATCAGAACGGAAATAGAATATTAATTAATAATTAACAACTTAGATTATGAAGACAATTATTACTAGATTTTTGATGTGCTGCATTTTGTTTGCAGTTAGTTTTGTGACCTCTTTCGCAGCAGATAAGCTGATTCTCATAGGAGATGCGGCACCTGATGGTTGGGCATTGAACAATAGTGTGGCGATGCTGAATCAAGGCAATGATGTATGGAAAGTTACCGTACAGTTGAAAGCCGATGAAGGCTTCAAGTTTTTGACAGATACAGACTTTGGTTCATTCCAGTATCGTGCTGGTGACAGCGATGTAATGCTTTCAGACGGTGTGGCAGCCACGCTTTATGATTCAGGCGAGAATGCCAATGACAACAAGTTCAAGGTATCAGAGGCAGCCAACTATGACGTAGTTTGTGACCTTATCAACAAGACAGTGACTGTAACTAAGTCTGCTTATCAGGAGCACGCATTGCGCTATGCTGCCTTATGGATGGTAGGTGGTGCTACTCCTGGGGGCTGGTCTATCGGTGATGGTGTGCAGTTGAACCAGCATGAAGATAATCCTTTGGTATATTCAGCTACCACATGGTTGACAACAGGTGAGTTTAAGTTGGCTACTAATAAATATGCTGATTTCGGACAGTCTATGTTCCAAAGAGATGCTGCTGATGCTACCAAGATGGTATTGGGTGGCGATGACAACAAGTGGAACATCACCGAGCCAGCCACCTATGATGTAGAGGTGAATGTCGCTGACATGACAATCTCTCTCAAGAAACACTATGATGGCTTTAAGGCAGATTGCATGTTGATACTGGGTGATGCTGTGAAGAGCGGCTGGGATATGAGCAACAGTGTGGCAATGTTGGAAGGTGAGCCAGGCGTATGGACAGCTACCGTTTACTTGGCTGCCGACCAAGGCTTCAAGTTCTATGCCGAGAACGATATCTTCAATGGCTTCCAGTATCGTGCCGCAGGTGAAGAGAATGTAACATTGGCAGAAGGTGCGGCTACATCTTTGGTTTCTTCAGAGGTGAATCGCAATGACAGCAAGTTCCAGGTGGCTGAGGCTGGCAACTATGTCATCACTTGCGACCTCAATGCAGGAACAATCACAGTGAAGAAGGCTGACTATCAGGACAACGAAATCGTATATGCAGCTTTGTGGTTGGTTGGTGATGCTACAGAGAATGGCTGGGATTTAGGACAGCCTGTCGTATTGGCTCAGGATGCTTCCAACCCAATGGTTTATACTGCCACTGCTGACTTGAAGGAAGGTGAGTTGCAGGTAGTAGTCAACAAGTTTACTAACTATAATTCTGATGTCTATGTAAGCGATGCAACAGATGCCACCAAGGCTATTCGTGTAAATAAAGATAGTGAGAAGAATAACTGGAAGATTACCGAGGCTGGCAAGTATGATGTGAAGTTGAATGTGCTTGACAACACCATGTCGATTATCAAGAATGTTCCTTCTGCTATCTCTTCTGTCAACGCCAATGGGGAGCAAGCTCTTGTAGAATATTACACATTGGAAGGTATGCGTGTGAACCAACCTGTAAAGGGTATCTACATCATGCGCCAAGGTAATAAGGTCGTAAAAGTAAGTAATAAGTAGTTAGCATAATTTGTTTGGTTTTAGGTTAAGGTATGCCATGTCGGATGGCATACCTTTTCCGTATCTATAACTCATACTTGGGGGCAAATATTCTTATGTATGATAAGATGGATGAGTCTGAATATCCTTATTTCTTCGTTACAACTGTTTTCTATAATGGTATGATGACGAATAAGGGTATCTATCAAATGCCGATTATGAATGGTGAGACGACGGGATAATATGGATTGCCAGTGGCAACTTGTGGCGCAAGCCGATATGCCTTGTCTGATAAAAGTTCGTTTGGTGGCTCTTTTGGGATAGTACAAATCACAATCTGACAACATACGATTGGAATTTTACAACGGCTCCATTATTGAAGGATGATTTTTCGGGTGAGGACTTGACTCAAAACTTGACTGATTATGATTGCTTGAGCTGTGGATACAACAAGTTGCCTAGTGGAGCTATTAATGCCAATGACTAATCATATTCTCGGTCAGTGGAACGTGATCAAATAAAATCTCTCTCTTCACGTACGTGCGCTCCATCCCTATGGCGTACGTCCGTTTTTATTCTCTGCGATGCTCCGAGAAATCGCAATATGTCTTCTTCTCTTGTCCTACATGTTACAATGCTGTTACAACTCGCAATATCTTTCCCAAATATTTCGGAATAAGCAGAAATCTTATTATATTTGCAACCGAAACGTAACAAACATTTCCACAAATACAAATGAATATGGATACAAGTCAATATCTTGTGATTTTTTTTCAGATTCTCGGTTCTTTAGCTTTGCTCATCTATGGTATGAAGGTGATGAGTGAGGCCTTGCAGAAGATGGCAGGATCTCAGTTGCGCCACATTTTGGGCGCTATGACAACCAACCGATTTACGGGAATGCTTACAGGTACCTTTATTACCTGTGCCGTTCAGAGTTCCTCTGCAACTACCGTTATGACGGTTTCTTTTGTAAATGCAGGTTTGCTGACTTTAGCCCAAGCTATTTCCGTTATTATGGGTGCCAACATTGGTACCACGTTTACGGCATGGATTATGTCGCTGGGTTATAATGTAGATTTAACGATTGTCGTATTCCCTGCGTTCTTCCTCGGCATTATGCTGATTTATAGTAAGAAGCGCCGTTATTTCGGAGATTTCCTTTTTGGTATCGCCTTCCTCTTCTTCTCGCTCGTTCTGTTGAGTAGTGCGGGTAAGGCTCTTGATCTGGAACATAATCCGGCGGTTATCGATTTCTTTGGTTCTTTTGATACGAAGAGTCATTTCACGATTGTAGTCTTCCTCCTGATCGGTACGCTTATAACCTGTATCGTACAGAGTTCGGCAGCTGTGATGGCCATCACCATCTTACTCTGTTCTACGGGTGTACTTCCTATCTATCTGGGCATAGCCTTGGTAATGGGTGAGAATATCGGAACTACCGCTACAGCCAATCTTGCCGCTTTGGGTGCCAATGCCCAGGCTCGACGTGCAGCCTTGGCCCATCTGGTATTCAATGTCTTTGGTGTAATCTGGGTTCTCTGCCTGTTCTATCCATTTGTAGATTTCGTTTGCTCTATCGTGGGGTATGATCCTGATGGTGGTATGTCTGCGGCACAGAAGGCAAAGTTGTTGCCAATTGTCCTGGCGATGTTCCATACCTGTTTCAATGTTTGTAACACGGGCGTTCTGATTTGGTTTATCCCACAGTTGGAAAAAGTTGTCTGCAAACTTATCAAGCCTAAGGCAGATAAGGAGGATGAAGATTTCCGTTTGCGCTTTATCCAGGCTGGCATCATGAAGACACCAGAACTTTCAGTCTTCGAGGCACAGCAGGAAATCGGAAGTTTTGGCGAGCGTATCCACCGTATGTTTAGTATGGTGAGAGAGTTGCTGGATACTCAGGATTCCAAGACTTTCGACAAACTCTATGAGCGTATAGAGAAGTATGAAGGTATTTCTGATAATATGGAGATAGAGATTGCTAAGTATCTTGATCAGGTGAGCGATGCTCATCTGAGTGATGATACCAAGGCGAAGATCCGTGCGATGTTGCGTGAGATTTCTGAAATCGAGAGTATTGGTGACAGTTGCTTTAATCTTGCCCGCACCATTAAGCGCAAGGGTGAAAACAAGGAGGAGTTTACTGCCAAGCAGAGTGAAAACATTCATCAGATGTTTAAGTTGGTAGATGAGGCGCTGACTCAGATGAACTATATGTTTGCTCATGAACGCCATTCTATCAGTCTCAACCATACGTACAATATCGAGACTGAGATTAATAATTATCGTACTCAGTTGAGAAACCAGAACCTGGATGATGTGGATAACCATCTTTATACCTATGGTGTAGGTACATTGTACATGGATATCATTCAGGAATGCGAAAAACTGGGTGATTATGTGGTTAATGTCGCCGAGGCTCGCATGGGAGTCAGAACATCTGAGGCTGTATAATGCAGAATGTTATTGATAGAAAGAAAATAAAAGTAATAAAAGCAAACGGGGAAGTATCAATGGATGCTTCCCCGTTTGCTTTTATTACTTTTATATTCTGAATGTTTTTATTTTTCCAATATTTCCTTCAGTTCCTTCATACCATCTGAAGCCCCTTTCATGATGTGCTCTATCTTGTAATATCCATTGGTGTTTACGGCACCCGGGTCTATCAGATAGATAGGAATGTGAGGCTTGGTATATGAAATCAGACCTGCAGCAGGATAAACGTTGAGTGAGGTTCCGATAATGACGAAGATATCGGCTTGCTGTACAGCTTCGGCTGCCGGCTCAATCATAGGAACGCTTTCGCCGAAGAAAACGATAAATGGGCGCAACAGGCTTCCATCTCCAGCTTCGGTTCCCGGCTTTACCTCGCAGTCATCCTCAGGTAATTCCTTGATGTAGCGATAGTCGTAAGGGTCGCGTGAAGAGCAAACCTTTGATAGTTCGCCATGCAGATGGATTACATTCTTGGAACCTGCCTTCTCATGCAGATTATCTACATTCTGGGTGATTACCGTCACATCGAAGTTTTTTTCCAGTTCCTTGATGAGTTTATGCCCCTCGTTAGGTTGCGCAGCATAGAGTTTATGGCGCAACATATTATAGAAGTTTGTTACTAGGGTAGGGTCAGCTTCCCATCCCTCATGGGTAGCTATCTGTTCTACAGGATAGTTTTCCCATAATCCATCATTGCCACGAAAAGTTTTGAAACCACTCTCCACAGACATGCCTGCACCGGTTAAAAATACGAGTTTCTTCATCTTATCACGTTTTAATTATTCATATTTTCTTAATCTTTTATTAAGAATGCACAAATTTAGCAATTTTTCTGCAAATAACATCGTTTTAAGCGAGAAAAATGTTATCTTTGCACTCGTTTTAAGGACAAAAAGTACATTTTAAGATTATTAATACATTATTATAAATAAATTTTATGGATAAAGTAAGTTATGCTTTGGGCATCGGCATCGGTCGCCAGTTGGCTTCTATGGGTGCAGAGAGTTTGAATATTGATGATTTTGCACAGGCTGTAAAGGATGCCATCGCCGGTAAACTTCAGCTCGGCGAGCAGGAGGCTCAGGAGTTGGTACAGAACTTCTTTGCAGAGCAGGAGGTTAAGGCTCAGGCTGCTGCTGCCGAGAAGGGCAAGGTTGCTAAGGAAGCTGGTGAGAAGTTCCTCGCCGAGAACGGCAAGAAGGATGGTATCATCACTACTAAGAGCGGTTTGCAGTATCAGGTTTTGCGTGAAGGTAATGGCAAGGCTCCTAAGGCTACCGATCAGGTTGAGTGCCACTATGAGGGAACGCTTATCGATGGTACTAAGTTTGATAGCTCTTACGACCGTGGTCAGACTGCTACCTTCCCATTGAACCAGGTTATCGCTGGTTGGACAGAGGGTCTTCAGCTCATGACCGAGGGTGCCAAGTTCCGTTTCTTCATCCCTTATCAGTTGGGTTATGGCGAGCGTGGTGCTGGTGCATCTATCCCTCCATTCTCAGCATTGATTTTCGATGTAGAGCTCGTTGCCGTTAAGTAATCTGTTAGTAATATATTTAAATGAAGTAAAGGCAATCCTGGAATATAATAGATAAAAATAAAGATTTAAAATATAAATAAGGAAATGAAAAAGTTATTTTTCGGAGCCCTCGTGGCTTGTGCTGCTGCAACATTCGTAGGTTGTGGCAATTCTACTCCTAAGGCAGATCTCAAGACTGATGTAGATACTATGAGCTATGCTATGGGTATGTCTCAGACTCAGGGTCTGAAGGAGTTTATGGTAGAGCGCATGGGCGTTGATACTGCTTACATGGATGATTTCATCAAGGGTCTTAACGATGGTGCCAACGCTGGTGACGACAAGAAGAAGGCTGCTTACTACGCAGGTATTCAGATTGGTCAGCAGATCTCTAACCAGATGGTTAAGGGTATCAACCACGAGGTATTCGGTGAGGATTCTACAAAGTCTATCTCTCTGAAGAACTTCATGGCTGGTTTCATCACAGGTACTACTGGCAAGAAGGGCTTGATGACAGTTGAGCAGGCTGCTCAGATAGCTCAGGCTAAGATGATGGCTATCAAGGCTAAGAACATGGAGAAGGAATATGGTCCTAACAAGGTTGCTGGTGAGAAGTTCCTCGCTGCCAACAAGAAGAAGCCAGGAGTTGTTACTCTGCCTTCAGGTGTTCAGTACAAGGTAATCAAGGAGGGTAACGGTCCTATGCCAAAGGATACTTCTATGGTTAAGGTTAACTACGAGGGTAAGACAATCGACGGCAAGGTATTCGATTCTTCTTTCAAGCGTGGCCAGGCCGTAGATCTCCGTGCTAACCAGGTTATCAAGGGTTGGACTGATGCTTTGGTTCACATGCCAGCAGGTTCTGTTTGGGAGGTTTACATTCCTCAGCAGTTGGCTTATGGTGAGCGCGAGCAGGGCCAGATCAAGCCATTCTCTGTATTGATCTTCAAGATAGAGTTGATTTCAGTAGGTGGCAAGTAATTTTTGTGGGAACTCATTTTTATAGAGGACTTATAAATGAAGAAAATATTAATGACAGCACTCGTCCTCGTGGCGGGTGCTTCTTTGTTTACAGCTAGTGCTGCAAGCAAGAAGAAGGTTAAGAAGGCGGCTACTCTTGTTGAGTTGAAATCATCAGCCGATTCTTTGAGTTATGTAGCTGGTATGAATGCCACTCGTGGTCTGATTCCTTATATCCAGCAGAGTTTTCAGGTAGATACTGCCTATATGGAGAATTTCCTTCGTGGTTACAAGGATGCGCTTGCTATGGGAATCAATCCTAAGACCGTAGCTTATTCTGCAGGTATGGAGGTTGCCAAACTGGTAGAGAAGCGCGTATATCCTGGCACAAAGGAAGAGCTGAAGAGTACAGGCGATTCTATCAGCCATGCTATGTTCCAGAATGGTTTTATCGCAGCTTTGGCTAATGATACTACATTCTTTACCTCTAAGACTGCTGCCGATTTCCAGAAGGAAGCTTTGGCTGGTGCCGGCGAGAAGTTCCTTGCTGCTAATGCCAAGAAACCTGGTGTAAAGGTGTTGCCTAGCGGTTTGCAGTATAAGGTGATTACCGAAGGTCATGGCGAGGTGCCTAAGGCTAGCGATGAGGTAGAAGTTATCTACGAGGGTCGTCTGATTGATGGTACCGTTTTTGATGCTACATCCAAGCATGGTGGCAGCAAGACAGATAAGTTCCGTGCCAACGGATTGATCAAGGGTTGGACCGAGGCGCTTACTCTGATGCCTGTGGGCAGTAAGTGGCAGGTTTACATTCCTTACGAGTTGGCTTACGGCGAGCGTCAGGCTGGTCAGATTCCTCCATACTCTACTTTGGTGTTCGATCTTGAGCTGGTTAGCATCGTAAAGCCAGAGGTTAAGCCAGAGCCAGCAGACAAACAGAAAGAAGATGCAGCAGTAAAGAGTGCCGACAAGAAGGTTGTTAAACCTGTAGCCAAGAAAGCTGCGCATTCAAAGAAGAGAAAGTGATTACGAAATTCATTTCAACAAGTAATTACTACTAAAATATAATAAGGTAAGAGTCAAGGATAGAGTGTTATCTTTGGCTCTTTTGTTTCTTTTACGTTTGTGTTTGTTGCTTTTGCATAAAAAACGGGAAAGCGAATCTGTTAGTTCTCTTATTTGCGTTATCTTTGCAGAAGATAAGCTGCACTCGGCAAAATATTCAAGCAAGCTTGATATTCTGCGCTCGTTTGCATTATCTTTGCACATGATAATAAACAACTTCAATAATTATATTTTTAACCTAAAAGATAATGATGAAACAAATTACAACAACCGTATGTGCAACTGTGCTGATGGCTAGTTGCTGTAACATAAACAATACGGAGCAGCAAGTGAACCAACAGGTAGATGAACTCTACAGCAGAATGTCACAGCCAGAGCGTATCGCTCAGTTGAGAAGTGGGTATATGGATGAGCTTTTTGATGCGGAAGGCAATTTGGATACCGTCAAATGCAAGCAGCTCATTCCTTATGGTATTGGACATTTTTCCCAGTACGCCAGTCAGGAATTGGTTGATGCCAATTTCTTGCGAAAGCGTGTAGCTGTTGTACAAGATTGGTTGATGCATCATACCCCTAACGGAATCCCGGCTCTTTTTCACGAGGAAGTTCTTTCGGGTATCAATACGCAAGATGCAACAGTCTATCCACAGCAGATAGGTCAGGCTTGTTCGTTCAACCCAGAGTTGGCAGAGCTCAAGACTTTGCAGACAGGTACTGCTCTTCGCAAGATGGGTGGCGTATTGTCGCTTTCCCCTATGGTAGACGTCTGCCGTACTCCAAGTTTTAATCGTCTGGAAGAATCATACGGTGAGGATGGCTATCTTTCTGCCGTTATGGGTACTGCTTTTGTCAAGGGTCTTCAGCAGGGCGACCTCAAGAAGGGAGTGGGAGCTTGCTCTAAACACTATCTGGGATATGGTGGTGGCGGTGATGCTGATGAGAAGGAGATGATGGAAGATATCCTTTTGCCTCATGAGACGATGATTCGTCTGGCAGGTTGCAAGGCTTTGATGCCGGGTTATCATGCTGTTCATGGTACCAAGTGCGTGGCAAATAGTGAGATTCTCAACGATATTTTACGAGATTATCTCGGATTCGATGGAATGGTGGTGAGCGATTATACTGCCATTGACCAGTTGCCGGGACTAGATACTCCTCTTCAGAAAGCTGTGGCTGCTATCAATGGTGGCAATGATGTTGATTTCCCTAGAGGCGAAAACTATCAGTATTTACAGGAAGCCTTGGATAAGGGACTTGTTAAGAAAGAAGTCTTTGAGCGTGCTGTAAAGGATGTTCTGCGTTATAAAATTCGTGCAGGACTGATGGATAAAAATCCATATCTGTATAGTACGGAGGATGTAAAGCTTGATACTAAGGAAGAACGGCAGACGGCTTACGATATAGCTAGCCAGTCTATTGTCTTGTTAGAGAATAAAGGTGTTTTGCCTCTTGTGAAGGAGGCTGATGTTAACAGCGCCAAGCAGGTTAAGAATATCTTGCTCACGGGTCCTAATGCCAATTCCATTTGGGCGATGTGTGGCGACTACTCTTTCCCTTCTATGTTCTATTTCTGGCAGAGTTGGAAGAAAAAGTGGGATGATAGCCACTTGCCACATATCGTTAAATTGCTAGAGGCAATGCAGGCAAGTAAACCTGAGGGTATTAATATTAAGTATTCTCGTGGTTGTGACTGGACAGAGGAGATAGAGACCAAGTTTGAAGAGTCTGGCGATAAGCGCGCCTGGGAGTATCAGCTCCTGCATCGCAAGGTTGATTCAGGCGAGAAGGCAGACAAGGCAGAAGCTTTGGCGATGGCAAAGGAAAGCGATGTTATCGTTGCTGCTGTAGGCGAAAATGTGATGCTCTGTGGTGAGAACCGTGAGCGAGATGGTCTCAAACTTCCTGGTAAGCAAGAGGAATATGTTGAGGAACTCTTGGCTACGGGCAAACCTGTAGTCCTGGTAGTCTTCGGCGGTCGTGCGCAGGTTATCTCCAAGATAGCCAAGCGTTGTGCAGCAGTCATCCAGGCCTGGTATCCAGGTGAAGAGGGTGGTACAGCTGTGGCTGACATTCTTTATGGCAAGATTTCACCATCTGCCAAGCTGAGTGTCAGCTATCCTAATACTGAGGTTTATGAGCCTATCTGCTATAATTATTCCACCCGTCAGGATGCCCGTGTAGAGTGGCCTTTCGGTTATGGATTGAGCTATACAACCTTTGCCTATAAGAACTTGCAGGCTGTTAAGGAACTCTCTACGGCTTCAGAGTCGAGCAATATCTACTTTGAGGTTACCAATACGGGTAAGGTTCGTGCCGATGAGATTGCGCAGGTATATCTGTCGCCAACTCAGAGCAACCAGCAGATTCATCCTATTCAGTTGCAGGGCTTTACCCGCATCTCTCTCAATCCTGGCGAAACCAAGAGAGTATGCATCAAGTTCTATACTGATCAGTTTGGTTATTATTCTCATCGAGGCAATCGTCAATGGAACATAGCTCCTGGAACGTATGAACTGAAGATTGGAGCCTCTTCTCAAGATATCCGTCTTAAGCAGCAGATAGTTTTGACGGGTGATAAAGTGGTGAAACCTTTGCGTGATCATTACTTCTCCGAGGTTATCAGATAAGCGTATGATTTTTCTACTAAAAGTAGCAAAATGCCAAGGTTTTTGGTTAAAAACAGTATAAAAAACAACAAAATGCACGGATATTGCAAAATATTCGTGCATTTTGTTTGCAGTTTCAATAGATTTTATTAATTTTGCTATCTGGTATAGAAAAGTACCTTATAAATAGAATAATATAAAACAAAACGAAATGGAGAAAATAGACAATCTAGACAGAAAGATTCTCGGCATCCTTTCTAAGAATGCCCGTATTCCTTTCAAAGACGTAGCCGCAGAATGTGGCGTGTCTCGTGCTGCCATCCATCAGCGTGTTCAGCACTTGATGGAGGATGGTTTCATCACCGGTAGCGGTTTTGATGTAAACCCTAAAAGCCTGGGTTATTCTACCTGCACTTATGTAGGTTTGAACTTGGAGCGTGGTAATATGTATAAAAAGGTGGTAGAGCGCTTGCAGAACATTCCTGAAATCGTAGAGTGCCACTTTACAACCGGTTCATACACCATGCTGATCAAACTTTATGCCCGCGACAACGAGCAGCTCATGGATCTGCTCAACAATAAGCTTCAGGCTATCCCTGGTGTGGTTTCTACCGAAACGCTTATCTCTCTTGAGCAGAGCATCAAGCGTGAGATTCCTGTACTTCTCGATGAAGATTAATAAGAGTCTCCATACCTGAGTACGATTTTTAGAAGATCTTGAATCATTATTTTTTGAAAGATAAACAAATGGAAACATTTGACTTAGAGTCGCATCTCCAGGATGCATACTCTAGATTTCCCGAAGCGAAGCATCAGCCTGTAATTGGCCTTACTGCCAATTATGAAGGTATCGATGCTACGCTTCGCGACCGTTATTATAAGCAGGTAATAGCGGCTGGCGGTACGCCAGTCATTATTCCTCCTGTTGCCGATGCTCAGGTCATCGTCAATACCCTGGAGCATCTTGATGGATTGATTCTGACGGGTGGCGGCGACCATAATCCGCTGTGGATGGGCGAAGAGCCTTCTCCCCGTCTTCACAATATCAATCAGGAACGTGATGCTGCCGAACTGATGATTACCCGATTGGCTTTCAACCGCCAGATTCCGATGCTTGGCATCTGCCGGGGCATCCAGACCCTTGCCATTGCGCTGGGCGGAAAGGTGTGCCAGGATATCAAGCAGCTGGTAAAGCACAGCCAGGATGCCGACCGTACAGAACCTACCCACATCGTAGAAATCAAGAAAGATTCCACCTTATATAATATATATAATAAGGAGAAGATCTTTGTCAACTCGTTCCACCATCAGGCGGTAAGCGAGCCAGGCAATCATCTGCGCACCATCGCCAAATCTTCCGATCATATTATAGAGGCTGTAGAGAGTAGCGAATATAAGCAGATTCTCGGTGTGCAATGGCATCCGGAATGGCTGGAAGAAGAAGGATTGAAGATTTTCCAATGGCTGGTTAATCAGGCTAACAACTTTTATGCAGCCAAGCAGTTGCATAAGCGCATCCTTACGCTCGATACCCATTGTGATACTCCGATGTTCTTCCCTCAGGGCATCAAGTTTGATCATCGCGATTCCCGCATCCTGGTTGATCTCCATAAGATGACCGATGGTCATCAGGATGCTACCACGATGGTAGCTTACCTGCCACAGCCTCAGATAGGCGAGAGCTTCAGCAGCAAGGTGGCTTTCGATGTAAAGGGACCTGCGCAGTATGCCGACCTCATCTTCGATAAGATAGAAGAGATTGTGAGCAAGAACAGGCAGTATCTCAGCATAGCCCGCACTCCTGCCGATCTTTATAGCGATAAGCGGAATGGCAGAAAGAGCATCATGCTCGGCATCGAGAACGGTCTCGCCCTGGAGCACGATATCAGTAACGTGAAGCATTTCGCCCAGCGTGGCATCGTTTATATCACGCTCTGCCATAATGGTGATAATGATATCTGCGATAGTGCCCGCGGCTGCAATACCCATAATGGTGTGAGCAGTTTTGGCGAGAAGGTGATTCAGGAGATGAACCGCCTGGGCATCATGGTAGATTTGAGTCATGGTGGCGAGAAGAGTTTCTACGATGCACTTGATATCAGCCAGACTCCTATTGTCTGCAGCCATAGCAGCAGCCGTGCGCTCTGCGATGTGCCTCGTAATCTGACCGATGACCAGATGCGTGCCCTCGCAGCAAAGGGTGGTGTGGCTCATACCACGCTCTATCACGGATTCCTGCGTAAAGAGGGTGAAGCCGACATCATGGACGCTATTGCCCATCTTGAGCATGCCATCGATGTGATGGGTATCGACCACGTAGGTCTGGGAACCGACTTTGATGGAGACGGCGGCATCCGGGGGCTCGCCGACTCTTCTGAACTCATCAATTTCACCCTCCAGCTGTTGCGCCGTAAATATAGCGAGCAGGATATTGTCAAGATTTGGGGAGGCAACTGGCTCAGAGTGATGACGCAGGTACAGAACTTTAAACATTAATGTTATGACGAAGAAAATGAAGATAATTTTAGGCTTGGTAGTTGCTGCCGGAGTGGTAGCTGGAGCTATCAGCTATAAGAATGCCAACACCACGTCGCCGGAAATCCAGGAAGTAGAGGAAGCAGAGAAGCTGAATCCTGTAGGTCCTGCCTTTAATGCCGATTCGGCGTTGGCTTATTGTGCCGCACAATGCGATTTCGGTCCTCGCGTCATGAACAGCGAGGCGCACGACAAGTGTGGCGAATGGATTGTGAGCAAGTTCAAGCAGTTTGGTTGCGAGGTAGAAACCCAGAAGGCTGACCTCAAGGGCTATGATGGTACCATCCTGAAGAATACCAATATCATCGCCCATTACAATCCGAAGGCTGAAAACCGCATCTTGCTCTGTGCCCATTGGGACAGCCGTCCTTGGGCTGACAACGACCCCGACAGCACCAACTGGCGCAAGCCTGTAATGGGTGCCAACGATGGAGCCAGCGGAGTAGCCGTCATGTTGGAGATTGCCCGCCAGCTGCAGGCAGACAAGAAGCTGAATCCTAACATCGGCGTAGATTTCGTATGTTTCGATACTGAAGATTGGGGAACACCTCAGTGGGCTGATGTTCAGGACGATGGCGATACTTGGGCTTTGGGTGCCCAGTATTGGAGCGAGAACAAGCCTGAGGGATATAATCCACGTTTTGGAATCCTCCTCGATATGGTGGGCGGACAGGGAGCCAAGTTCTATCGTGAAGGCATGTCTATGCAGTATGCCGGTGGCATCGTGAAGAAGGTTTGGGCTGCAGCCCGTCAGGCTGGTTTCGGCTCTTACTTCCCTAAGAGCGATGGCGGAATGATTACTGATGATCATATTCCGGTCAACGAGAAGGCTAAGATTCCTACTGTAGATGTGATTGCTTATTATCCGGACTGTCAGCAGAGCAGTTTCGGTCCTACCTGGCACACCGTGAGCGATGATATGGCTCATTTGGATAAGAATGTGCTTAAGGCAGTTGGCCAAACCGTGATTCAGGTGCTTTATACTGAGGAATAGGTCGGCATCCCATTCGGATATAAAAGGAAATGTTCCTAGGAAAAGTTGTTGCTTTTCTTAGGAACATTTCTTTTTTCAGTCTGTTTAAATCTTCGTTCATCGACGTTGAACCGCCGTTCACCGTCTATGAACCGCCGTTCAACGACGCTGAACGGACATTCAACGTCGATGAACGGAGATTTCTTCTGCTTGTATCAACAAAAAAACTTAGGTATAAAAGCAATTCCTATTGACTGGAAATGCTTTTATACCTAAGTATATGGGCTTTCTGAATAAGATGAGCTGGTTAAATCTGCCCCGATTCTACCTGTCTTACCACTCTTTCTGTTAATCTGTCAACGCCGTTCGGGTCGTACTTCTTGTTGAGGCTGGCACCGAAGAGGCTTGCAAATGCCTGATAGAATCCGGCACGGATAGGACCCAGAAAGGCTTGAATCAGGTGATAGGATGAGGAATTGCATTCGCGATACACCAGTTTGATGCAGAGTTTACCCTGTGCATAGGTGAGTTTCTTCATTCTCGGGGTATATTCCTGTTTGATACCTTTCTCCACCAGTTTCATGTGTGCATCCTTTGCCTTCTTATTAGGCAGCGTTTCCAGATAATCACCCGTTTCGATGATAATCTTTCTTACCTCTTTGGCTATCGGCAGCACCTTCTTGATGTTGTATACCAAACGGTTGTAAGCCATTCGTTCCTTGGCGTTCTTGAATACCGGCTGCGGATAAACGTACACGTTGTTCACCTGAACATATTGCACGCTGTCATGATCCAGGAGCACTTTTCCTACCTTCACCATCGGCTCAAAGGTAGGAGCATCCATGTCCACCTCCCTGTCTTCAGGGTTGTCGTCATCGGTCTGCGCCATGGTTTGCAGGGTGATGCAGAAGAGCATCGCCAGTAAAAAGCATATTTTCTGTTTCATGTAAATCTCCTCAAAGTTCTTTGTCCAGCTCCTTTTTTCGTGGAGCTTCTTCTATATATAAAGAGGTGTAAGCCCCTTTGTGTTACTAATTACGCCGCAAAATTACAGATTATTTCTCAATTTGAGAAAGATTCTTGGCTTTTTCTTTCTCTTTTTCAGATTTTAGCAGTAACTTTGTCTTAATTTAATAAATGAAGTGCCTACTGCAGATGAAGCATGCTCATTCCATAACATCCCTCTTGTTGAAACTGTTTCTCGTAGGCAGCTCCCAAATCTTCTGTGCCTCATGGGCTCAAGCCCAATATTCCTCTCTTTCAGAACAGGGCGCCGTGCCCGAAGATTCTCTTTCCGCTTCGCCACTCTGGCAGCAACTGCTGTCCGACCTTTCTTCATCCGAAGATTTCGAGCATGTAGCCTGGCAGGACTATGAAGAAGATTTGGAGGAGATGGCGCAGCATCCCGTCAATCTGAATACGGCAACGAGAGAAGAACTGGAGCGCATGCCGTTTCTTACTGCATCGCAGGTAGAAGACATCCTGTTCTATATCTACCGCTATGGACAGCTGAAGAGTATGAGCGAGCTTACCCTGATAAGCAGCATCGGCTGGTATCAGCGCCAGCTGATGAGTTGTTTCTTTTATGTGGCCGATGACGGGAGCAAGCCGGCTTTTCCCAGTCTTAAAACCATCGCCCAGTATGGCAAGCACGAAGTGATGGGCATGTTGAAGGTTCCTTTTTATGAGCGCAAGGGCGATGCGAGCGGAACCGACGGCTATCTAGGTTATCCTTACAAGCACGGACTGCGCTACCAGTTTCGCTACGGCAATTCCGTCAAACTGGGATTCGTAGCTTCTCAGGATGCCGGCGAACCATTCTTCGGAGGCAGGAACACGATGGGTTACGACTTCTATTCCTTCTATCTTCAGGTAAAGAACCTGGACAGATGGAAGAATATCACCCTGGGCAGGTACAGACTGAACGCAGGATTGGGACTGATACTCAATAATGATTTCGGCTTCGGCAAACTCTCAGCCTTAACCTCCTTGGGCAGATCATCTTCCTGCATCATCCGCGGTCATTCTTCCCGTTCTTCAGCCAATTATCTGCAAGGCGCCGCCGCCACCTATACCTTATTAAAGGGCCTCGAACTGACCGGTTTTCTTTCTTATCGCCAGATAGATGCTACGCTTTCTGCTGACGGCGGGGGCATCAAGACCATCCTGAAGACCGGTTTGCATCGCACGGTGAATGAGATTGCTAAACAGAAGGTTGCATCCAATACACTTGTGGGAGGCAACATCAGTTACCGGCATCAGGGCTGGCACATCGGAGGTACAGCCTTTTATACCTCTTTTTCCCTTCCGCTCACGCCCAATAAAAGCCAGCTTTACAAGCGTTTTGCTCCAGAGGGGAATGCCTTTTGGAATGCCAGCATCAGCTATGGTTATATCTCCCATCGCCTCACCCTCTCCGGCGAGACGGCAACTGGCGATTGCGGTTCCATAGCCACGCTCAATGCAGCCTCCTATCTCTGTTCCGACCATTTCACGCTCATGGCTCTTCACAGGTTCTATTCTGCCCGTTACTATTCTCTCTTCAGCAATAGCTTTTCCGAGGGGAGCGATGTGCAGGATGAAAACGGCGTATATCTGGGCTTTACCTGGATTCCTGACCATCATTGGAGCATCACAGCCTATAGCGATTTCGCCTATTTCGCCTGGCCTAAGTATCAGACCAGGGAGAGCACTCAGAGTTGGGATAATCTGGTGAATATTCTCTTCCAGCCCTCCAGAGTCCTGACGGTAGGAGGAAGGTTCCGTTATAAGGATAAGGCGGGAACCACGACCGGCCGTCTGCGCCTCTATGCCACAATAGTCCAAAAACGATGGAGCGCCAAAACCAGTTTAGACTATACAATGAGCCAGGCGGAAAGCACGATGAAGAATGAGGGCGATGAGCTTAGTAAAGGCTATATGGTGAGCGAGCATATAGGATGGGAATGGAAATGGAAGAAGCAGTTGAAAGGAACGTTGAGAGGCTGCCTGGGCTATTTTCATACTTCCGATTTCGCCTCCCGTATCTACGCTTATGAGCCTGGTCTGCTCTATCAGATGAGTTTCGGCAGCTACTACGGCGAGGGCATCCGTTACGCCTTGGTGGCACGCTCAGAGATAGGTTCCCATCTGCTGCTTATCGCCAAATTGGGTACAACCGATTATTTCGACCGCTCTCACATCTCTTCTGGTTTGCAGGAAATCTCCCGCTCTTCACAATCCGATCTGGAGATACAGGTAAAGTGGAAATGGTAAGAAAGAATGGAGAAAAACGGGAAAAATATATCAAGAATAAAAAATATTAACCGTTTTTCTTGTTTAAATAGAAAAAATGAGTTACTTTTGCATCTTGAATAAATACTGGCTTATAAATGAAGATATTGATAGTTATCCCTTGTTATAACGAGGAAGAAGTGCTGCCTAAGACCTTAGATGTGCTGGGGGCATTGATCAGAAAAATTAAGAAAGAGACTGATGCCGACACAGAACTGCTGCTTGTCGACGATGGCAGTCGTGACCATACTTGGCAGATGATTTCGGATGCTGCCAAGGAGCATGGGTATGTGCATGGCATCAAACTGTCGCATAACCGGGGCCATCAGAATGCGCTTTGGGCAGGTATGGAAGCTGCGGTAGACCATTGTGATGCGATGGTAAGTATCGATGCCGACCTGCAGGACGATGAGAATGTTATCGTGGATATGGTGCGCCAGGTGCAGGAAGGCAAGGATATCATCTATGGTGTGCGCAAGGAGCGCAAGACCGATACCTTCTTCAAGCGCTTTACCGCCCAGGCTTTCTATAAACTGATGCAGAGTGTGGATAAGGAGACGGTTTACAATCATGCCGATTTCCGCATGATGACCAACCGCACCCTAAAGGCGCTGATGCAGTATCCTGAGCGCAATCTTTTCCTCAGAGCCATCGTCCGCCAGTTGGGTTTTCGAGAGGGGTTCGTCTATTACGACCGCAAGGCTCGTGAGGCGGGTGAGAGTAAGTATCCGTTTACCAAGATGCTGAGTTTCAGTATAGATGGCATCACTTCGTTCTCCGTGGCACCATTGAAGTTTATCACCTTCCTGGGTCTGGCGATGACTTTAGTAGCAATCATCATGATTATCTTTGCCTTGGTAGAATATTTCCAGGGCAAGACCATTCAGGGCTGGACCTCTATGCTTGTTTCCATGTGGTTTATCGGAGGCATCATCACCACGGGTGTAGGCATCACGGGTGTTTATATCGGCAAGATTTATACCGAGGTGAAACGTCGCCCACGATACTTCATCGAAGAAAGAGTATAATCTTATCGAAGAAAGAAAATAAGAAGAATATCAATTTGATAGATACAAAAATAGCATCGGTACTTATAATCCCGATGCTATTTTTGTATCTAATCACTAATAATTAATCACTACTCATTTGTTAAGTGCAATATTGGCACTAGTCTTCACGAATCGGTAGAAACCTACCTTGTTGTGCCATTCTACCGTCTTTCTTACTTCCCAAACCTTCTGGAAGGTATAGTCCTTGCCGAATTTCTCAAGGAAATCAGGCATGTCTTCTTCCGGAATCATCAGCACGCCATCCTGTGGCAATACCTTGTCAAACTGCTGGATCTTATCGCCCAGATAGAAGTTGAGGCTGAAGAAATGCAGCATATCTACCGACATATAAGAATAGAGTTTGCTGGTATCAAACTTCTTCTCGATAACTGGCGCCAGATGCTTATCGGTCTTCGTGTTGAGCACAGGTGGCTGCAGACTGGAGTCGAGCATCAGGAAGAGACCCACGATGGTGGCAAGGGTATATGAAACAATATTGCCTGGATTCTTCTTCTTGAGTGCCCGGAAGATGAGGTAAACTCCCCCCAAAGTGATAACCATAAAGATGCTGCATGGGATGAGCAAATCGTTGTTTTCGAGCGCATGGAGCATGGCGATATTGTCTATGGCATGCTTGCCGTGGAAGATGCTTTCTGGCACCCATCCTTTTTTTACCACCAGCAGGGCGATATTGAGAATCAGGGTTATCGAAGCAATCGCCCCGGCATAAACCTTCAAGGCTCCCATCTTCTCCTTCATCATCCAAACGATGTATTCGGCGATGAGATAGGCCATGAACGGATAGCATGGCAGCAGATAAACGCTGCGCTTGCTCTTTGGGATGCAGTAGAAGAAGAGTACCAGGAGGAAGGCGAGCCAGGTGAACACCTGCAGCGGAGTAGCCTTCTTCGCATTCTCAAGGAAACGGGTCTTCGAGAACTTCTTCCATGGCAGAATGAAGAGCGAGAACAATAATAATAAGGTGTAAGGCAACCAGCCCGTGATGAGCGTGAGAAGGTTGTACCACGCTGGGTTCTCGTGCGATTCGTATGCCATCTTGCCCATGAATCGGTCGATGTTCTCTTCCTTCACCAGGCGCAGAAACTCATCGCCGCCTTGCAGATAGGCTGCATAATACCAGCAGAAAGGAATAACGAGCGAGAGCAGGGCGGTTAGAGCCATGCGCCATACGATGCCCCAGAAGTTCTCACGTTGGGTAAGCATGAATACGCCCATCACAAAGCAAGGCAGAATGATGCCCACAGGACCTTTGGTAAGCGTAGCGCCACTCATGCAGAGGATAGCGAGCCAAGGCAACTGGTGCTTTCCTTTCTCCCACCAGCGGTAGAGCAGATACATGGCTCCCACCATAAAGGCGGTGTTCACCATATCTACACGGCAGTTCATACCCGCACGGTGCACCTCGAAGGCGGTGAGCGTGAGGATGGCTGCGATGAGACTGGTTGGGGCGTTCTTGCGCTTGGCATAGAATACGAAGCCGCCAATGGTCATCAATACCAGCGATACGGCGGATGGAAGACGTGAGGTGTACTCATTCACATGGCCGATGAAGAGGCTGAAGAAGGCGATGCACCAGTGGAAGAATGGCGGTTTGTAAGGGATATCACCTCCGTTGTTGATAGGCAGAATCCAGTTGCCATGTTCCAGCATGGTGTAGGCAACCACCGCTTCGCGCGGCTCTCCCTTGGTATTGAAATCTGTGAGTCCGAGGAATGGAATCATCATCACGATAGCCAGGATAATGATGAGCCATAGGGCTTTGTTGTACTTGATGTTCATGTCTTATCGAAGTCTTGTTTTGTTATTTTGGCTGCAAAGTTACATATAATTATTTGTTTATAGACAGAATAAGGCTAGAAATTTTGCTTTTATTAGGATATAATTATTAACTTTGCACCCGATTTCTAAAGTAGAATAAAAATGAAACGATATTTTAAGGCTTTTGGGTATCTCCTTTCGGTGCATGTATTGGCATTGCTGGTGATGACTCTGTTCAGATTGGTAGAATTTATCGCTCTGCATGGCATGATTGTAGATGCAGAGGCGAGTAGGGTAATGGCGTTTGTCAAGGGTGTATGGTTTGATAATGTCATAGCTTGTTATATTTCGGTATTGCCTGTGGCTGTGCTCCTGATAGCAGCCAGCCTGGGGTGGTGTCATCGCCGTTTGCTGCGTGGCATCAACATCTGGTATGCGGCATGGTTTGCCATCGCCTTCATGCCTTCGGCAGCCAATACTCCTTATTTCCAGTATTTCTTCAAGAACATCAATTCCAGCATATTCGGGTGGTTCGGCTATGTAGCCACCACATCGGGCATGCTCTTGCAGGAGTCTTCCTACTGGCTCTATATCGCCCTCTATTTCGTGTTTACGGGGTCGTTTATCTATGCGCTCGTCCGTCTGCGCCGCTACTTCGAGGGACTCTTCCTTCTGCCTAAGGACAATATGCACCTGGTGCAGGTAGTCAGCCGTTTCCTTATTTCTGCTGTGATGATAGGTGCCTGTCTCTTCGGCATCCGTGGCAGAATGGGCTATAACCCTATCAAGGTGAGCCAGGCTTACTATTGCGAGGATTCTTTTCTCAACCAGCTCGGCATCAATCCTGCCTTCAATCTCCTTACTTCTGCGCTCGACGATATGCGCAAGGAGAACAAGGAGTTGCATCTCATGCCATACGCTGAGGCCATTACGAATACCCGCCAGTGGCTGGGTATCACGGGAAAGATGGATAGCACGAATATTCTGAAGCGTGAGGTGGTGAACGATTCCCTGATGATGAAGAAGAATCATCCTAACGTAGTGGTGATATTGATGGAGTCGATGTCGGCAAACCTGCTGGGCACATTTGGCAATCAGCAGCCGCTCACTCCAACGCTCGATTCGCTCTATCAGCATTCCCTGGCGTTCACCCACTTCTATAGTTCCGGCATCCATACCAACCATGGCATGACGGCTACGCTCTACAGTTTCCCTGCCCTCATGTTCCGCAACCTGATGAAGGGAACGGTAACTCCACGCCGCAAGGGTATCGCCACGGTGTTGAAGAAGTATGGCTACGAGAACATGTTCTTCATGACTCACGAGGCACAGTATGACAACATGAAGGCTTTCTTCCAGACCAATGGCTACGATGACATCTTCTCTCAGGAGAACTATCCTAAGAGCGAGGTGGTGAACAGTTTTGGTGTGAGCGACCATTTCGAGATGGACTATGCCCTCAACACCATCAACCAGAAGGCGAAGATGGGCAAGCCTTTCATGGCTACCATCCTCACCGTGAGCAATCATCCGCCATATATCATTCCTGATTTCTTCAAGCCGAAGACCAAGGAGAAGGAAACACAGATTGTGGAGTATGCCGACTGGGCGATAGGCGACTTTCTGAAGAAGGCAAGCCGGGAGCCTTGGTATAAGAACACGATATTCGTGATTCAGGCAGACCATGGTAAGCTGGTGGGTAAGAGCGAGGGCGAGTTGCCTCAGTCTTACAACCACATTCCGCTCATCATCTTTGGTCCTGGTGTTCCGCAGCAGCAGTATGCCGGTTTGGGTATGCAGGTAGATGTAATGCCTACGCTTTTCGGTCTGATGAATCTGAATTATGAGTACGAGGGCTTCGGCGTGGATTTGCTGAAACAGGAGCGCCCGATGGTATTCTATTCGGCAGATAACCAGATTGTGGCAAGAGACCATCAGCGTTGCTTTGTCTATAATCCGTCGATGAACCGCAGTTTCTGCTATGATGTGTTGCCGAATGGTAATCTGAAGGAAACCAAGCAGGAATCTAAGTTCCAGGATTTGAAGAACTATGTGTTCTCGAATATCCAGGCTGCTGAATATATCGAGCGACATCAGCAATAAAAAACGATTTTATCAGAAACAGTAATCCCCCACCACGCTTTGGCTGCGTGATGGGGGATTTACTGTTTCAGGAGATTCAAGATGCTTTATGCCGAGAGGGTAAGCTTCTGCCAGATCTCGGTGTCGCCACCTTTCAGCTTCTTGCAGAGACCACGCTTGGTCCAACGGCTTATCATCTTACGGATGGTTTCACGACTGGCTCCGTCGCCACGCTCACGGCTGGCATCGAAGAGGGTGAACTGCTCAGGGAGCTGGGCAAAGAGCAGGGTGTTTCGAGACTTATAGACTGGGATTGCCTCGTTGTCCTGCTGCTGCTTGTCGAGACGCAAGCCAAACATCTCCATCTGCATGGCGAGCACGTAGTCGGCCACAGCCTTGGCAAAACGGATGCAGGCATCTGTTTCCTCTCCGGTCTGTTCCAGGATGTGGAAGATGACGCCACAACGGAAGCCGATGACGGCGGAACGGCGACGATATACATCCATCACACGGTCGGCATTCGCCAGGGCAAGCTGTCTTTTCGCTTCGAGCCACAGGCAGAACTCCTCGCACATACGGGGCAGCTCCATTACGCCGTGACTACGTTCAAGGAGAGTTACTGCCTTGAGGATGTTTGCCTGCTCCTCCTCGGTATAGTCGTGGTGCTGGCTGAGGGGTGCGAAGGAGGTATCGGGCATCTTGGCGAGCATCATTCTTGAAGAAGATCCGTCCTCGATGTTATCATCGGTGAAGAACTTCTGGAAGATGTTCTGGGTGCAGCAGCCGGAGAAGTTGAGCTGGGCGTGGGTTACGCCGCTGGTGGCTGTGATGTAGTCCTGACCCACCTCGCTCTGGTCGAACGCCTTACGGAAGTAGTCGCCGAACACCTTCCATACGCTCTTCATCGAACCGAGCTCCTCGCTGAACATATACATGGTATGGCCATCGGCACAGAGCTGACGACGCATCAATGCCGACTTCGAGATAGTATCGCCAATGTGACGGATGCAAGGCTTTGGATCCACTACACCCTTCTTGCCCTTGTGCTGCTGGTACCAGGCTTCATCCTCACGAGGTTTCTCATCGTCCTTATCCATCTTCTTCGCCCAGATGTTCTCGATGCGGCGGCATACGCCCTTACCTGATGCCTGCTCGCCGATGATGATAGACATGAGTGCCATCGGAGTATCGCTGCCGTCGCAATACTTCGCCTTCAGACGGTCAGCATAGGTTGCGGCAATAGGGAGGGCTGAGAAGAGGGCAGGCACGCGTGCCTCTGCGGCTACGCCAGAGAGCGAGTCGCGGAGTCCGAGTGGAAGCTGGTCTACTGGGAATTCGTAAAGAGGCTGTGTACTTGCCTTAGCGGCTAAAAGGTTCTCTATGTTTCTTAAATTTTCATTCTCCATAATTATTTAATGTTTAAAAGTTAGCTTGTCGGAATATCCGGTAAACGGCGGCAAAAATACGACTATCTTCTGTAACCGCCAAATTTGAGCGTGTGATAAGACCCGAATTTCAGCAGCCATTTGGGGCAAATTGTGTTAAAAAATCTAAGTCATAGTTTTGTGGGTCGGAAAACATAGGTTCTTATGTGCTAAATCATAGTTTCTCGGGTGCCAGGTTATAGCTTCTTGGATAACAGGTTCTCGTCTCAATCCGTAACCCCCTTTTTCTTCTTCTTCCTTTCTCATAAAAAAAATAACACGGACAAATTGAATTTGTCCGGACAAATTGTTCGGAGTTTCATAACGTGTTGTTTTTCTGGTACTTATAAGCCTTTTGGACAACCATCCGGACAAATTCAATTTGTCCGTGTTTTAAAAATATTCCCGTTAAATTCTTTGGTGTCTTACCCGTAATCCATTGACTATTAGTTAATTCGTAATAAAAATGCTAGTTTTAAACAACTTTGTTTAAAACAACCTTGTTTAATTTGTTTTTTTTTGCTATCTTTGCAGAAGAAAAGCTCCTAGCCCAGGGCGTGTGGAGCTTACATACGAATTACATTAGTATATAATAAGGTAGTGATTATGAGAAAAAGTAAAGAAGCTCCGTTTGTGTTCGGTGTTCGTGTGGAGGGAGATTCCTTTACCGACCGACGAGAGGAAACAGAACGTCTGAAGGCGAACTTTACGTATGGAGTGAATACGATATTGATTTCACCTCGTCGTATGGGTAAGACTTCATTGGTGGATAAGGTGTGTTCGCTTGTAGAGAGCGAGGACATCAGGATAGCTCGTATAGATGCCTTTGGCTGTCGTTCGGAGAATGATTTTATCAATGCTTTTGCTACGGCTGTAGTTCGGGCTACTTCTTCAAAATGGGAAGAATGGATGGAGAATGCCAAGGTATTCTTAAGCCGTTTCGTTCCGAAAATCAGTATTGGTCAAGATCCTTTGACTGATTTTTCTTTGGCTTTGGAGTATAATGCAGGTAACAATACAACAGAAGAAGTATTGAGACTTCCGGAAATGATAGCTCGTTCTAAAGGTTGTCATATCGTAGTCTGCATCGATGAATTTCAGCAGATAGGCGATTTCCCTGATTCCTTGACCTTCCAGAAGAAGCTCCGCAGCGTATGGCAATTACAGAGCCATGTATCTTACTGTCTTTATGGAAGCAAGAAGCACATGATGGAACAGATGTTCCAGAATGCCAGTTATCCATTCTATCGCTTTGGTGATTTCTTCTATCTGAATAAGATAAGCGAGAAAGACTGGGTGGAGTATATCTGTCAGCGATTCGAATCTACCGGCAAGCATATTTCTGAAGAGTTGGCTCGTGAAATCTGTCAGGTAACAGACAGATATTCCTCTTATGTACAGCAGTTGGCATGGTTTGTATGGCTGCGAGTGCAGGATGATTCTGCAGCTACAGAAGAAGACTTGAAATATGGAATAGACCGGTTGCTGGATGCTTGCGAGCCTTTGTTTATCCAGCAGACCGAAGACCTTTCTGCCTATCAGATGAATTTCCTGCATGCCATCATCAATGGAGTACATACAGGCTTCACGCAGACAGCGATATTGGAAACCTATCGTCTGGGTACTGCCGCCAATGTAACCCGCCTCAAGAAATCCTTGATGGTGAAAGATCTGATTACGATTCCTGCTCCTAAGCATCTGGAAATGAGCGACCCCATCTTGGCATTGTGGCTGAAGAGAAGAGTGTGGAAATGATGTTCCCTGGAGTTCCAAAGCATCCTAGGCAAAAATATAGTAAACAAATGAAGATAAAGATAAATCCAAAATACGAAGAGATGAGAAGTTTCATCGAACGCATCCCGGATGTGTTCGAGAAGGAAGGACGTGTGATTTACACGGGTCGCAATCTTATTAAGGTGATGGAAGTTCCTGATGGAACTGTTATTAATGTGAAGCGCTATCATGCGCCAAAGGGACCCAACAGTCTGATTTATTCCCTAGGCATCAGAAAGCCTAAGGGAGAGCGTGCCTTCGAATATCCGATGATATTGGAGAAGAAAGGCATCGGAACCCCTACACCTATTGCCCTTATCGAAGAGCGTAATGCCATCGGGCTTTTGGGATATACCTATCTCATCACCCTGCAGTGTGACAACCTGCATACGCTTTACGAAGTGGGCGATGCAGTCCCTGGCACCTACGAGAAACTGGCTAAGGCGCTGGCGCATTTTGCTGCTGATATGCATAATAAGAAAATCCTGCATAAGGATTTTACGCCAGGCAACGTGTTGTGGAAACAGGATGATGAAGGCTTCCATTTCATCATCGTGGATATCAACCGCATGAAGTTTGGAGAAATCAGCGTCAAGGAAGGACTCTATAATCTCCGAAAGTTCTGGGGACCTAAGGAATTCATCCGAATCCTGGTCTCTGAATATGCCAAGGTAAGAGATTACAGCGTGGATGAGGCTGTGGATTATGTGATGAAGGAACGCGCCAAGTTCTGGACCCGCTATGGCAAGAAGCATCCTATTAAGTTTAAGCTGGAATTATGAAATTTTCAAATCAATAATAGAAAACAAAGATAAAAGCCTTATCTTTTTTACTTATGGGTAAGAAGGTAAGGCTTTCATCTTATTATATATATGGTAAAAATATAATCAGCAAGGATGGGGTTATTTCAACAAAGCGATGGAGCCTTCCGGATGCTTTTTCGTTTGTTGGGTGAGATTTATTGAATTATTCCTCTGTTCTCTGAAATTTTTATATTTCAAGTTTCCAGGGCCAACATCCTTCTTGTAATGTTTCATGAGATATATGTTCTCATTATTTATATTATAGCTAGATGTGGTAAAAACCTCCTGTTTGCCATAATATAAGGCAATGGCCTGGTTTACCCAATATCCCGGATCCGGCAATGCATCATAATGCGTATCGGAAGGAAGTTTGGTAATCAGAGGTTTCAATTCCACAACGGCATTGCTGTATGAGCTCAGAATCTCCTCTCTTTCTTTCATCTCCCTATCACTTGCCTGTATCTTGCCTTTTACCAGGAGGCTGAGGGTGCGATTAGAGGTAGATGGTTTAACAACGACAACCAGCGCATAAATGATGATGGCATAGATATATGAATATTGGAATGTCTTGTTGTATTTATTTCTGGCAGCATCAATAAACTGATATATGGCAGAACTTAGAGGAGCCTGGGCCTCCGCCTTTCGTGCCATGGCACCTGAGAGGTAGAACATATTGGTGAGTATGAACCAGAACAAGGCATAGGCATAGATATTCTTCACTCTGTTTGGCCCCTCGTATCCCATGGCATAGCAATGTGGAAAGAAGAAGGAACAGTATATGCCCAATGTAATGATGAGGCAGAGCCACGGATGTGAAAACTTGAACTGTGACTTGCGAGCCAATCTGTTTACGATAGGAATCAGAGTAACAAAGGTCAATGACATCAGGCTGATGAATCTGTCGTCGATAAAGCCAATGCTTTTCCTAAGGGTAATTCCGATGGCAGCTATAATGTTAGGGTGCGATTCTTTCACGGCCAACTCGCGGAATGCGTTTCCTGGTGCCAGAATACTGAAAGAGAAGGCAGCCAGATAAACCAACAGAATGCAGGTGAGAAACTTTGGCAACTTCTTCTGCTCCAGGTAAGTGATGGCAATGGCGATGAAAAGTATGGCAGCAGTTCCAAAGCCTGATACAAAATTACCTCCGGCAATGAAAATAGTGAGGAGCACAGCCAGGATGCCAACAAAACACTTTCGAATTTTTCCGGATAAATGGTAGGCTATCAGCAAGGATGCCAGGCATAGCGACATGCTGAAGTATAGGGTGTAGTACATGGCCCCGTTATACCAATAGAAAGCATCGTATGCAGAATAAACAAACTGCAAGTTGATGAGAGAAAAAACAGAGGATACTAGCAGGAACTCTATTCGGGTGGTATGCAGCAACTTCCTCATAATCAAGTATAGCAACGCATAGGTTGACATGATGAGACTTGATGCAAGAAGGATAGGGACAATCCAGTAGGCGCCAAATGCTCCCGGCTGTAAAGCCATGAGGAAGCAGGCGGAATAGGTGCCCTGCCATATATGATACATGTTGACAGCCACATTCCACGCTCCCTGGATGCAGGCGCTTATAGAATGCGTGGCATTCCATATCTTGTAGGTCTCTGCTCCAAAGACATAGTCATCTGAAAATGGGTGTAAATATTGTCCAATCCAGAATACTGGAATGATGGATACGATTAGAACTGCAATAGCTACTCCTGTTACAATTTTCAATTGCTTCTTATTCATAACTGCTTTTATCCTTTTATATTATTTTCTTTTTACTTCTTGTTCTTTCTTTACTTCTTACTTTACTATATATTATAACATCCTTATTGCCATAATCTTGCATGCAAGATAAACAATAAATGTTAAAGCTTATATTGTGTATAGGTGCAAAGGTACTAAACATAATTGGGATCACCTGCATCCACACGCTTTTGCAGGTGACCCCTTATAACTTTTCGTATGTGTTCATTAAGTCGCAGGCTAGTTTCTCGTCTGTAAAGTTGAGGGCATAAGTCTTGCCGGCTTTTATCATGTCTTGGCGCAGTTGCTCATCGGTACAAGTGCGCACGATGGCTTCTGCCATACTTTGGGCATCATCGGGATTCACATAGATTCCGCCAGGTCCTCCTGCCTCTTCCAGGCAAGACCCTGTGCATCCGATGGTAGGTATGCCACTTGTGATGGCTTCGAGCAAGGGGATGCCGAAATCCCTCGATGCGAGAAGGATAGGTAAAACTGCGTGCCAGCTTATAGAAGGATGGCAGGTCTTCGTAAGGTACCTGATGATGGAAGTGGAAAAGATGCTCAATGCTTTGCTCCTTGAGGTAGGCTTGTATCTCGTCTACATAAGGGGTTCTTCTGCCTACAGCCACCACATGGATTTTGGCTATATTGCACTTTTCCTCATTGGCTTTTGCCATTTGGTTGATTTCTGCCATAGCCTTTGCCACCAGCATCAGGTTCTTGCGCTCCTCGATGCTTCCTACGTAGAGCACATATTGGTCGGGCAGTTGGTATTTTTGCTTTACCTCTTCCTGTTTGCTGGACTCAATGTCTTGGGCAAAGACAGGGTCGCAGCCTTGGTACACCACGTCTATCTTTTCCTCTGGGGTGTGATAGTAGTGCATGATTTCCTGCTTGGTATATTCGCTTACGGCTATCACGCGGTCGGCGCACTGGCAGGCACGTCGAAACTTATAGTTGTATATCTTTCGGTCTATCCAGTGATAATACTGTGGGGTGTGGATAAAGATGAGGTCGTGGATAGTAACTAGGTATTTGCATCTGTCTTCTCCCAGCTTTGTCTCACGTTGTTGGGGTGTGCCGATGTTGAGCGGCAGTTCGTTGCTGAGGCCATGGAAGATGTTGATGCCATCCTGCTGGATGTCGTGGGTCATTCCCCATACACGCCAGATGGACCGTATCTTGCTCCAGATGCCTTTGGGTGGAAAATGCAGGGAGAGCTTCTTCAGCGTGGGTATCTCTCCGAGATAGGGATGCGATGAGGCTTAGGGGTATACAGATGGTAAGAATTGCTGGCGAATTGCTCCGACAGTATTCTAATCACGAATCGGCTGTAGTTGCCCAGTCCTGTGCGGTTTTGCGCCGCTCTCTTTGCATAGAATCCTATGTTCATCATTTTGTTTTTTCTTTAATTATTGGGACAAAGGTATATTAAAAAACTGATTTCTCAAAATCAATAGTTCGTTAATAATTCAATAATGTGCTAAGCAGCTATACGCTGTAAGCACGAGAGATCTTTGAAAATCTTGCTAATTAAAGTTCGGTTCGGGGTGTACCCGCTTGCTTTAAAAATTCGTTTCACCAGATAAATGTTGGTCATCAGTGACTTGAATGAAGACATAGAATATTCCATTCCCATCTCCTTCATAGTTACCTTGGCAACATTTAGTGATGTGAACGAAGCATTGAAAGCAAAATCGAGTTTCCACTTATCGCGAGCCTGGCAGTCCATAAGACCAGTATAGCCTTTGGCGTCACGAAAGCAAAATTCGATCTGGAACCTGGTTCTATAATAAAGAAGTACTTCTTCACCCGAAAGTGAGGTGTCTGTAGAGAAGAATAGTTTCTTCTTGCCATTCGGCATCTGCCAGATGACAAGTCTAACTTTACACCTGAGTGCCTTGGAATAGGCTATCAAAGTATAAGCTGTTCCTTCTATATCTTTCATCTCCATCTTCTCCATTCGAGTGAGGTCAAGATTCTTCATATCAATCTTGCCATCCTTGGTCTTTGGGCGACCACGTTTTCCAGTACGTGGACCAGCATAGACATAAAAGAGACAAGCATTGTCACGAAAGCGGCTTATCAAAGAGAACCCTTCTTTTTTTATCCCATTAACAAATGTACTTGTAGAGAAGTAAGCATCTGCAACTATGAGGGTTGAGAGTTTGAGAAGTTCCTTGCGGTAACGCTTAATGACGCCGATATAGAAATCTACCATAGTCTTGTTTCTAAGACTCAGTTCTTTATTACTTAGCGACTGGTGTGCTCTTAACATCATGCAGTCTTTGGTATCAATATCAATGAGGCCAATACCCATGATTTCGAGACCATGTTTAACAGACTGTGCACATCCCGACCAAAAACGACCGATATGTGGAGTCTTCTTGCCAGCTTTGCTGATGTAGCTGGGATCAATGGCAATAGCCCATCTTCCCTGTTTACCAAAGAAGCGCTTGGCAAGTGAGACATTAAGTTTGAGCCAGTCAATGCTTTTCGACTTTTTAAAGCCGAATGCGTTGCGATAGGTTTGCTCAACATGCGAGCCATACCTCCCCATTTGGGTGAAATTTATCTTTCTTGGTATTACCATGAACAAAATTATCACCTCGATGAGTATTTTCTCGAAACTTTTTGTTAACTTTGCAGCCGAATCTTCAACTGCATCTTTAAAGATATCCATATATTGGTCAAGTCCTGTATTCATATAATTTTGCGTTTGTCGTGATTTGCAAAGTTACTGAAAATCAGTGACTTGACCAACTTTTTATAGTTAAGTTTTCATAAGCATTTCTTAATATAAGTTATTGATTTACAGACGATTAAATGTTAATTTAACGCAGTATTGTCAAAATAAATATGGATTTATTTGCTAATTACGTGGAATTTGCGTAATTTTGCCCTCTAAATAAAGTAATTCATAACAAGACAGATAGAATGGATAGTACAAAAATGGAGAATAGCCAGTGGCTAGCAGGTATCAGGCACTTTTTCGGTCGCCCTTTCTTCAGCGACCCTCGCACCTTGCTGGGGCTCTGGTTGATTCTAGGTGTGGGTCTGCATTGATCAAGATTCACAAGTGCAATAACTTCTTGATATTCAAGTATGTTTTCTGGCATGCTTGGAATCAGACTTCATAGTATGCCCAGTATCCTTTGGAGTTTTTCGATTCGAACCACTATGGTCCGTTCTTCAGCATCATCATCGCATCGTTCTATTGCATAGAGAAAGATATTACGGCAGCCTGCTTTATCATGATAGGAACCTTTGTGAAGCTTTATGGCATCGTAGGGCTGGCATTCTTTTTCTTTTCCAAGCACAAGGTTAAGTTTGTGGCTGCACTGATAGGATGGGCAGCCCTGTTCTTTGTCCTGCCTATGGCGATAACCAGTCCTGAGTATATCATCGACCAGTATAAGGAGTGGCACGTCAGCCTTGCGGGCAAGAACATGGAGAATATGTTTTCCAAAATGCAGAATCAATCGCTGCTGGGACGTTGCGCTGCTGGTGTTTGCCTTCATTCTGACGAGCATGTCGCCATCCGATCTTTTCCCTGCTTTCATCCGCAAGAACTACGTGCAGCCTTACGCCTTGAAGGCATTGCCTTGCGTGCTGATATGGTTTAAGCTCGTTTACGAGATGATGACAAAGGATTATTCAACTCCTCAAAATGTATCAGAAGAAAAATAAGAGAAAAATCTTTTCGTTCCTTTGGACGTTGTAGTCAATATGGTTTTCTCTATAATACTAAAGTAGCTCAGGAGAGGTTATCCATCTATGGGCAACCTCTCCTGAGCCAATATATTCCGAATGTAGAAGGGGCTTTACAGAATAGCTTTATTTGAACATAGCCAATGCTTTCTCTATGATAGGAGCCATGTCATAATACTTGTATTCGGCAAGGCGGCCGCCAAAAATTACATCTTCTTCCTGGTCTGCCAGGTTCTTGTATTGTGCATACAGTTCAGAATTCTCCTTGTCGTTTACCGGATAGTATGGTTCCATGCCATCTTTCCATTCGGTGGAATATTCCTTGGAGATAACCGTCTTCGGGGTCTCATAGACTTCTGCTCCGAACATTTCGAAATGCTTGTGCTCAATCACTCGGGTATATGGCACTTCGCGCTCAGTATAGTTTACCACGGCATTACCTTGATAGTTAGGGCAGTCGATGGTTTCCTGCTCAAAACGGACAGTGCGATAGTTGAGCTTACCAAACTGATAGTTGTAGAACTCATCTATCTTGCCTGTGAAAACCAGCTTAGAGGCAAGTTCTTTCCAATGAACTTTCAGCACCCCCTTGTTGCCGTTTGGGAGTTCTATCTCGTCTTTAAAGAAGTCAACTGATACCTTTGTATCTGCCCCCTCAAGTAAACCATCGATGAGTTTGTTGTATCCCCCCATAGGGATTCCCTGATATTTGTCATTGAAGTAATTGTTGTCGAAGATGAGGCGTACCGGCAGTCGCTTGATGATGAAGGCTGGCAAGTCTGTACACTTTCGTCCCCATTGCTTCTCGGTATATCCCTTGATGAGACGCTCGTAGATATCTTTACCGATGAGCACCTGAGCCTGTTCCTCCAGATTGCGAGGCTCACTTACACCATCGGCCTTCATTTTAGCCACGGCTTCTGCCTTCTGCTCATCAATTTTAGCCTGTGCTTCTGCTGGTGTGGTTACGCCCCACATCTGATAGAAGGTATTCATATTGAAAGGCAGATTATAGAGTTTGCCTTTGTAGTTTGCCACAGGCGAGTTGGTGTAGCGGTTGAACTCAACGATAGAGTTGACGAAGTTCCACACCTCTTTGTTGGAGGTATGGAAGATGTGGGCACCATACTTATGTACGTTGATGCCCTCTATGTTTTCGCAATAGATATTGCCACCGAGATGTGGTCGCTTATCTATCACCAGACAAGTTTTTCCTTGTTTATGAGCCAAATGGGCGAATGTGGCTCCGAAGAGTCCGGAGCCAACTATGAGATAATCATATTTCTTCATACTTGCTAATTGATATGTTTATAAATATTAGCCAACTCCAACGCAGATTTTTTCCATGAAAAATGTTTTAGTCTTTCATTCTGCTTTTCTATGAGTTTCTTTTTCTCTATCCCGTCTAGATAGTAGAAAGTTTCAAACTGTTCTTCGAAATCAGTTCTCTTTTCATCCATGTGGAAGTAAACTGCTGCGTCTTCTGCGATTTCCGGAAAACAACTGGCATGATTGAGTAAAACAGGGCATTCTGCTTTGTAAGCCTCAAGAATCGGGAGTCCGAACCCTTCGTATGATGATGGGTAAACGAATGCCAGGGCATAGTGGTATAAGTCTAGCATTTCTTGATCTGTTTTGATAAACTCATGTATGAATCTATCTTCCATTTCCCATGATTTAAACATACTTTTTTCAGTCTCATTGAAAGGCTTTCCTGTGCATACTACCTTCAGTTCCTTGTGTCTTTTTAAAATAGGTACACATTGCTTGGCAAAGAAATCAAAGTTTTTATAAAAGTGACGTTCGCCAACGAAAAGTATATATTCAAATGGATGTCTGTTGTTTTCGTTTGGCGTATAAGGAGTTTCGTCTGCTCCATGATAAACTACGCTCACCTGCTCTTCCTTGATATTCATGATACGGCATAAATCCCTTTTTGTCTGTTGGCTGACTGCAATGATGTGATTTGCTTTTGGTATGACAAGATGTTTTTGCAGAATCTGATAGTCATTATGGTCATAATACTGATTGTACTGTTCGGGTATCATATCATGTACCGTGACAACATAAGGCTTACTGCCTATGTACTTGAGGAAGTAAGGGTCAAAGAAAGTTGGATGAAACAAATCGAAATCTTTAGACTTGATGTCGCAGACAGACTTGTATCTATTGATTCTTGGAGTACGATCTAATCGTGAATATTCTCCGAATTTTGCATTATAATAGAACTTATATAGCATTTTCTTTATTGCAGTATCTTTCTTCCAGAGAAAGTTATGATATAATTCTCCATCTGGTTTACTTTCTAATGTTTTGAGGTAAACATTGGCAGATTCCATGATGCTGAGGCTTGCTTCAATGTCTTGAGGCAAGTGGGAATATAATTCGGCAAAACAACGTGATACGCCTCCATGCGTTTGCATATCGAAGGCTTGACTGTCATATAATACTTTCATCTTACTTTGATTTAATAGACAAATCTTTCCATAAAAATTTAAAGCCTGTACGTAGGATTTTCCAGTCGCGTGATACTGGTTTCATCTTCAGAGCTTTTTTCAGTTTGAATGCAAAATCATCATTGATGCGTTCTTTCTTTTCTTCTGCAGTCTCTTTTATGTGAGGCAACTTGCTGGTGCTTCCAAATAACTCGGAGAACACCTCTTTTCTTTCCTTTTTCAACAAGTCACCATTTGTAAAAGAGATGCCATCAGTATAATATACAGCAACAATAGAGTTAATAGCTTGGTATGAACATTTTTTGAAATACCAGTTTTCCAGAAAGTGTGCCCAATCTGATACGATTTTCAGATTTTCATTGTAGGGGTGCTCCTTTAGCAACTGAGTCCTTGTAAATGTAGATTGATGCTGCAGAACTTTATCTCTGATAAATCGGAACGACATGTTCTGTGGTGGAAGGCAGAGTGAAGCCAGTTTGCAGTCTATGATAATGGTTTCTCCCACGTAGTAGTCTGAGCCATTGAGCATCTTGGCAGCATTCTCCAAAGATTGTGAAGAAAAGAAATGATCGCCCGAATTCATGAAGATACAATATTCGCCTTGTGCCATTCTTATGGCTTTATTCATGGCATTATATACCCCATGATCTTTTTCACTAACCCATTGATTGATATATTCTTGCTTAGATTCTATATATTCCTTGCTGCCATCTGATGACCCACCATCAACGATGATGTATTCAAAATCGCTGAATGATTGCAAAAGCACTGAAGAGATTGTTCTTTCCAAACCCTTCAGATTATTATAGTTGACTGTTATGACTGAGACTTTCTTTTTCATTATTCGTATAAATCTAAATTAGAATGTTTGTAGAACATCAGTTTGTCCATCATTCGTTGATACAATATGAATTTATTAGGGTGTTTTAACAAGAGATAAAGCAAAACGCGTTCCTTGAAACTCTTTTTCTCTATACCGATTAGAGAAAAGGCCTTGAGGTCCTTGGATATTCTGCTTACCATGGCCTTGATTTCTTTCTGCTTCGATAGAGAAGTTTGGTTTCTTGATACGTATTTAGCCGCTTTGATACCTCGCTTTACTACCATTCTTTTGGCAATCTTGCGGAAAGGAGAGCGCTTGTAATAATTATATCTTGATATTTCAGCCTTAAAGAATTCATAATATCTGTTGAGAGATAAATCGTGGACGATGCTGCTTTTTCGAAGCCGGTAATGATACAGCGGCTGGTAAGTATAGATCACCTGTTTGGCATTTTCGAACCAATGTGGCAGAATGCTATAGTCTTCGTAATTCTTAGAAGTTGGCATCGGCTTGTTGAGCAATTCTCGTTTGAAGAGCATTTGCCAGATATAGCTCTTGATTTTATCCTTAATGACAAACTCCTGTATTTCTTGGTTCTTTAAGATATATCTCTTGTCTGAAACATTTTTGCAAAGAGTCTTGTTCTTACTTTCGTCGTAATGATTACAGATAGCAATGTCTGAATTGGTAGTCTTTAAGTCATTTATCAAGACTTCATACATAGATTCTTCAATCCAGTCATCGCTGTCAACAAAGCCAATATAGGCTCCCTGACAGATTTCAAGAGCTTGGTTTCTGCTATCTGCCTGTCCGGAATTAACTTTGTGGATGACTTTGATTCTAGCATCCTTTTGAGCCCATTCTTCACATATTTCAGCCGAGCCGTCTGTTGAGCCGTCATCTATAAGAATTAGTTCCCAGTTCTTGAATGATTGTTTTAGAATAGACTCTATGCATTGAGGCAAATATTGTGCTGTATTATAAACGGGAACGATGATGCTTAATTCACAATTCATAATGCTTGAATATTTTTATAATCGTATTTTTGAACTTTTAAGTGCATTGCATATAATATACTATCGATAAGTGTCTTGAGCTTCCACGACCATGGCGTCTGAGGTCGGATACCCTTCCATCTTGTCATGTCCAGGTATTTGAAGAATAGCTTTTGATACGGACTTTGGCATATATGGAGCCATGGTTTTCTGTGGCCTGTGAAATGTATGATGACAGGATGTTTTAATTCCTCTATCAGTTTCGGTATGGCTTGCTGGCGAAGATGTCTTCTTTTTCTTAGAAAGCCATCTTGTATGTTCCATATGAAGGGTATCAGGAGTTTTCTGTCATGCAGAAGTCCGTTGAGTATGTCCTGATCGTTGAAGATTAGCTTTTCTGCATATTTTTCTGCAAATTCCAAACTGGCTTTACTCAGATGGGCATTTCTCCAGTAATCCAAATTGATGATGAGTACTCCCGAGTTGAAATAGGTATCTTCCTGAGGGTATTCGAGCCGGGTGTAGTTGTTTGCTTTTCCGCTCCACATGTCTTCTACTGCAGCTACGGCGTATGATGTAACATCTGTCTCCCACAAATCTTTTATAGAATCGTTTATGATGAGATCGCAGTCCAGATATAGAATTTTATGTATCTCTACAGGTAGAATATCTGCCACGAAAAGACGCAGGTAGGCTGCAAGCGATATGTGGGCGCTTTTGAACGATGAAAGATTCATGTTTAGATTGTAAGCATAAAAGTGTATTTGCTGATTGTATTTTTCTACTTCTTCTGTAAGCATACTTTTGGCCTCATTGCTGAGAAACTCAGCAATGATATGGAATGTTATCTGTTCATTTCTGTTATTGTACATGACAGAAACTAAAGTAGTACAACATTGCATGATGTAATTATCATCTATGTTACAAGCTATATGAATCATATCTTTGTCTTTTTAGAAGAAATGTACTGAGTGTACAGAACTTGCTTGTGAAGTGTCAGTTTAATATATTTTTAAGATTGTAGCTCCTCTATCTTGCTGAAAACTAAGTTTATATCTGCAATATTATAGCGAGCGAAAAGCGTCTTGAAGGAATCTGCCTTTGTTCAGCTTCTGAGCCAAATTTACCGCTTGCTTTTTCATCTCCTTTTTCTGTTCCGGGGTAAGATTGGCAAGTTTGTCATCCAGCTCTTCCAGCGAACAGATGGTTATACCTGCTCCAGCTTCTTCGATGATAAGAGCTACGGCAGCTTCTTTCCAGATGATGAGCGGCAAACCGGCACGGAGGTAGAAGGATACCTTATGAGGAGAATTCCATTTCAGGTATTGCCCGTATTCTCCCGAGCATCCGTCAAGAGAATCGCCGTCCCATACCAGTCCGAAGTCGGCATCTATGTGCTTGATAAATTCCTCTGACGGTACAAACCCTTGGTAAGTAATCTGAGGATTGTTTTGCAAACCTTGCAGACCTTCTTTGTTTCCACAAACCAGTAATTGCCAATGGCTCAATGTCTTGGAAAGTTCTATCAGGAATGAATTCTTCTTCATGCTCAAGGCTCCGGCATAAACCACCTTTATCTGTTCTCTTTCTGTTACCTCTTCCGAGCATCTTGATGCAGAACGATAGTCGAATAAGCCCAGGGCACCAACTGGCTTCTGTAACCCATGCTCTTTGAGCCATCCTTTCATCTTATCGTTTGATGCGATGATATAGTCACTATTCGAAAGACGGTTTATCTCTTTCTGGATGGTGAGCTTCTTTCTGCGGAAAGAGCCGAGGTCGTGAATCAGAGAAACCGTTCTGGCTCCTTTCAGTTGGGCTATATGGCAGAGAAACGAAAAGTACTTTTTTACAGGATATTGCAAGAACAGCACATCGTCTTTCTGGAGTAAGATACAGGCACGGATGACGCCTATTAAGTCTAGGAAGAAAGCCAATATCTTGCTATTCCTGATTGTGCGTGGTAAGCCAAGATTGATGGCTCCCATTTCTGCAAGCGTATCCTCGTTGTCTGTTTTTGCTTTATTGCCGGCACTTGTCAGATTATAATAGTTGCGGCTAATATAACAGAGTCTTTTTTGTTCCATATTCAATAGTTTATATGTGAAATGTACAAAGATGAGTTTGAACTATAATTCTAGCTGAAATGGAATTTCGTGCTTCTTTCCATATTTGGTCCAGAACCTAGCCCGTTCTTTCATCACATAGGCTACAGCCTTGTCGGTATCTCTGTTACGCAGCAAGGCATATTCGCTTACTAAGATACGGGTGAATTCTTTGGGACCCCAGAATCTTCTGAGATTATAAAGTCCTTTCTTCTCACTTACTGGTCCGAAATCCATTCTGTTGATATCTACCAGCATGAAATGGAAGCCTTCTTCATCTTGTTTCCAGAGAATATTGCCTGGTGTAAAGTCCTTATGGAGGATTTCATGTAGATGAATGTCTGCAGCGAAATGGGCTAAAGCTTTTGCCAGATATTTATATTCTTCCGGTTTAGCATCTGCCATCTCATAGAGGGTATGAGCATAGTCACACTGGATGGTGATAAGATAGCTATATCCTAAGAGATTCAGAAAGTTACGCTCTTCAATGAGGGCTAAAGGTTCAGGAGTATTGATTCCTTTTCTTTTCAGAATCATAGGATATTCGAATGCCCGTTGACCTTTTGACTTCCTGATATTCCAAGAATAGACGAATTTATTGAGACCATGTGGTATATGAAAGCGCTTTACGTTAACCAGTGTTCCATCTGGTGCTGTTAGCACCTTGATGAGGTTGCGCTTATTATATATCTCACGACCTTCCTTCTCGAAAATATCAGGGATGCTCTCGATAAAGGCTCTCAGATATTCGTATTTAGGATTTATCTTAATCTTTCTCATTCTTATAGTTAAATATGAATGTTTATACTTCTTCCATTCGTTTCATTTCCCATCCAGCAAACTGGATGATGATTTTATGCAATGTCGTGCCTTGGCGCAAGACTTCTATTCTTGGTGCTGCGGCATAACGATTGATCTGTTCTACTGCTTCCTGCCATTGTGCCTCGGCTTTTGCCTCAAAATCCTTGGCTGGCAACATCTTCAGTTCGATGATATAGCTATGCTTGGTAGGATAGTGAGTCAGGTCGGGCAAGAGGAAGAAATCACAATAGCCGTGATTTAATTCAAGCTCGGGAGCCGTAATGTAATAGCTGCTCAGGTAGAGATATGCCATAAAGAAACCTTGCAGGTTGCGCTCGGCTTCGATGCCATCTCTTACTGATGCCACTTCGGCGTAAGCCTTCGACATAAAGCCCAAGACATCTTCCCATTTTCCATAGAACGCCATGCAGGTGAGCATATAACCAAACTCATTCAGGTTGATATGGTTGATTTCCTGATATTGCTCCTGCAGATAGCCATAATATTGACGGCGGACATTGTTGTTCGGGATTCCCAAGAGCAACTGGTCGCCGAAAGTATCCTTGATGGTAAGCATGCCGTAATAGAACAGCAGGCTTGGGAAGTATTCCGGCTTCACGATTTCACTGGCAGGGAAGGTTTCGTATAGATTCGATACGATGCTGCCTTCCTCCGTAATCCTGCGGATGATGCCCTTGCGGTTGCCGTCTAGCTTGTCGAGTTGGAGCAGTCGCTTCATCTTGTTGTAGTCGGTTTTCGTGTTGGGGTCTATCATCTGCTTAGGGGCTTTACCATCGTCCATGTAATTACGGAGATAATATAACACCATATCGCAATTGAAAACCCTGACCTTACTGTTTAAGCATGCCTCTGAGAAGCAATAATTGTCATACCACGGCTTAATCTCTTCTATTATTGCCTCGATATCGCTATCTGCCGGAATCTGTCCCGCATCGCGATAACGGGTAAACATGGCTCGTACATCTTCTGTGCTGAAGCCCAGCATCTTGTCAAACTCGGGCTTGGTTGAGATATGCCAGCCGATGTTGAAGCCACTGGTAACATCGTCTAGTGTTACAGGGCTTACACCCATCATGAATATCTTGGCGAATGAACCCTTGAACTTCTTGAAGTAGTCGCGGTAGAAACCGCTGGCATGCGTCATCGCATGATACACTTTTTCACCCTGTTCATTGAGCACGGTGTTGGTGAAGTTGTCGTATTCATCGATGATGAGATAAAGCTGATAATTGTGTTCTTTTGCGTATTTTTGGATAGTAGCAAGCTTGTTGGATGCTACATCCTCTGCAAGAACGGTCTTTCTGGTTGCTTCATCATAGAATTGTGCATATCTGTTGATGAAAGCGTCAAAGCAGATATTGCAATACGAATTGAAGCGTTCCTCCAGATTGTCGATGTTTCCTCCTACTTGTGAGAAATCGAGTGTCAGTACCTGATACTTACCCTGTAGAGGGGTAGGCTGACTGCCAATCCAGAGACCTCCGAAGATTTCCTGGAACTGGTCTTTTATCTTGCAGTCATAGTAAGCTTCGAGCATACTGAGGAACAGGCTCTTGCCGAAGCGGCGAGGGCGAATGAATATCAGGTTGTCGGGTTGAGCCTCCAACAACGGAATATACATAGTCTTATCTACGTAATACTGATTTTCTCTGATAACTCTCAGGAAATCAGAGACTCCATAAGGTACTCTTTTTGCTTCTATCATCTTGTAACCCTTTCTATTATTAAGATAAACTCTATTTCTCTTGGAACAACTCTATTCTCTCGGTACAACTTTTCCCTTCACCACCTCATATCGCTTATCAAACTCCTCCCTGGTTCGCTTCCATCTGTTATGCGTCCATAAATAATAAGGTGGATTCTTGCGGATGGTTTCTTCCAGCATCTGGAAGAAGCGGCGGGTAATCTCGTGCTCCGGCAGGGAGTTCGGATTGCGGGTGATGAGTTTGTAGGTTGCTGTATAGTAGCCGCGCTTAGGGCGGGACATCTCTACATAGAACACGGCATCGTTCATCTTCCTCATGATTCTCTCACCGCCAGTAAATACTGGGGTTTCGGGATGGTTGAGGAAAGGAAGCCACAGGTGGATGTTTTCCCACTTGGGACCCTGGTCGCTGATGTAGCCGAAGATGCTGCGGATGTTCTTGCGTTTGTAGTCTACGAGATAGCGGAGGATGTCCTTCTTTGGGACAGGCACTCCGTTTTCTTCGTGAGAGCGGATGCGCTTGAAGAGTTCATCGAAGGCTTGGTTACGCAGAGGATGATAGATGAGGCCTATGATGCGGGTTTTAGGCAGTTTGATGCCTACACATGAGAGCCACTCCCAGTTGCAGTAATGACCGAGGATGGCTGCCACATCCTGACCTTCCTGGAAACATTGTTCCACTTCTTCGCTGTTATATACCTTGAATCGGCGGCGAAGTTCCTTATCGCTGATGCTCAGAAGTTTAACTGCCTCGAAGAAGTAATCGCTGAACCAGCGGTAGAATTTCTTCTCGATGTCAACAATCTCTTCTTCTGATTTCTCAGGGAAGGAGGTGGTGAGATTCTTACGCACAATGCCTCTGCGGTACTTGATGACGTAATACATCATGAAGTACTCGAAGTCGGCAATGCAATAGAGCAGCCTGAAAGGCAGCAGCGATATTGCATAAAAGAATGCATAAACAATCTTAACCATCTGTAAAACTATAAATTCTTAACTATTAACTATTTACTCAATTACACCTGCTGCATATCATGCAACTTCTTGTAATATCCGTCTTTTCTAATCAGTTCATCGTGGGTACCGCGCTCCACAATCTTACCCTCGTGCAATACGCAGATTTCATCGGCATGCTTGATGGTACTCAATCGGTGAGCCACAGCCACGGTGGTACGGGTTTTCATCAGTTTCTCCAAGGCATCCTGTACCAGGCGCTCGCTCTCGGTGTCGAGGGCTGATGTCGCTTCATCGAGGATGAGGATAGGAGGATTCTTGAGGATGGCACGGGCGATGCTGACACGCTGACGCTGGCCACCGGAAAGTCTGCCGCCTCGGTCACCGATATTTGTATCAAAACCATGCTCCGACTTGGTAATGAACTCGTAAGCATTGGCTATCTTAGCTGCATTGGCTATTTCCTCATCCGTAGCATCGGTCTTGCCGAATCGGATGTTGTCCTTGAAACTTGCATTGAAGAGGATAGCCTCCTGGTTTACATTTCCTATCAGCATGCGAAGGTCATGTACGGCAAGGTCTTTCACATTGATGCCGTCAATCAGCACTTCGCCTTCCTGTACATCATAGTAACGAGGAATCAAATCTACCATCGTACTCTTACCGCTACCGCTCTGACCAACGAGAGCCACGGTCTTGCCTTTTGGTATCACGAGGTTGATATCCTTTAATACATATACCAGTTCTGCGCTCTTTCGGTCGGTATAGGCGAAGGAAACGTGGCGGAACTCTATCTGATGTTCGAAGCTGCTGATATGCTCAGGGTTCTCCTTGTCCTTAATTTCCACCTCAGCCTGCAGAATCTTGTCGATACGCTCCATACTTGCCAATCCCTTTGGGATATTGTAACTCGCTTTGGAGAATTCCTTCAGCGGGTTGATGATGCTGTAGAGCATTACGAGATAGAAGATGATGGTAGGACCGTCGATTCTGCCGTAATCCAGAACCAGGATACCGCCAAACCACAATACCACTACGATGAGGATGGTTCCCAGGAACTCACTCATCGGGTGTGCCATCTGCTGGCGGATATTTACGCGCATGATGTTGTCGCGGTAGCTGCTGTTAACCTGATTGAAACGCTTGTTCATCTTTTCTTCTGCACAGAACGCCTTGATGATGCGCAAGCCGCCCAGGGTTTCTTCTACCATACTCATCGTGTCGCTCCAAAGTGCCTGTGCCTCGATACTGTGTGCCTTCAGTTTCTTGCCCACTACTCCCATGAACCAGCCGAAAGGTGGTACAAAGAGAATGGTGAAGAGGGTGAGCTGCCAACTGATGCAGATCAGCGTAACGAAATAGAAGAGAATCAGGATAGGGTTCTTGAAGAGCATGTCGAGCGACGACATGATGCTGTTCTCCACTTCCTGCACATCACCGCTCATGCGGGCAATGATATCTCCCTTGCGCTCCTCGCTGAAGAAACCGAGCGAGAGACTGTTTATCTTCTGGTAAATCTGGTTGCGGATGTCTCTTACGATACCTGTACGAATAGGTATGATGGTGGCTGACGAGAGGAAATAGGCTCCCGTCTTGAGGAATGTCATGAAGGCTAGGAATATGCCGATGACCAAAAGGGCTGTTGATGCACTATGGACAACAATAAACTCCTGAATATAATAATACAGGTTATTGGTTGCAACCTCCTTGATGCTACCCCAATCTCCATTCCAGTGCATATACTCGTTGACACGGATACCACCATCTACTTTGAACAGGATTTGCAGGATTGGTATCAAGGCTGCAAACGAAAAGATGTTCAATACCGCAGACAGGATATTGAACAGGATTGACAGTCCCAGATACTTTTTGTATGGAGGGACGAATCGGCGTAAAATTTGCAAGAATTCCTTCATAGGTGCAAATATAGTGCTTTTTAAGAAAACCGCCAAACTTTTGGCGGTTTTTCTTGTTTATATTCTGTTTTTTCTTTCAGAAGAGTCTTTTTATTCAGAAAAAGCTGTTCTGAAGAGTTTGGTTTTACTCCTTTACTTCTTCTCCGAAGAGAGTAGCAGAGGTAGAACCGGTGATGCGAACCTTCACGAACTCTCCGATGTGGTGGTTGCCCTTATCGATGACAACCGCCTTGTTCTGTTCTGTTCGACCCATCATCTGCTCGCGGCTACGCTTGCTGAAGTTCTCGATGAGGATGGTGAATACCTTGCCCTCATCCTTCTTGTTCTGTTCGGCGCTCACCTCGGTTTGCAACTTGATAAGTTCGTTGAGGCGGGCTATCTTGGTTTCCTCAGAAACGTTGTCTGGCAGGTGCTTGGCTGCGTAGGTGCCCGGGCGCTCTGAATACTTGAACATGAAGGCGCTGTCGAAGCCTACTTCCTTCACCAGCGAGAGGGTTTCCTGATGGTCTTCCTCGGTCTCGTCGTGATAACCCACGAAGATGTCGGTGGTGATGCCGCAGCCTGGAATGATGCGCTTGATATCGGCGATGCGCTGCAGATACTCCTCACGGGTGTATTTGCGGTTCATCAGCTTCAAAATCTTGTTGCTTCCGCTCTGTGCAGGGAAGTGGATGTGCTTGCAGAGGTTTGGCTCTTCGGCAATGGCGTGGAGGATGTCCTCGGTCATATCCTCTGGGTTAGAGGTGGTGAAGCGCACTCGCATATCCGGTACAGCCTGGGCTACCATGTGGAGGAGCTCGGCAAAGGAAAGACTGTCTTCCTCGCGCTTGCCCGATGGCGAGAGACCATAACTGTTTACATTCTGTCCCAGCAGGGTAACCTCCTTGAAGCCACGCTGCTGCAAATCGCGAACCTCACGCAGGATGCTCTCAGCATCGCGGCTGCGCTCACGTCCACGGGTATAAGGCACGATGCAGTAGTGGCAGAAGTTGTTGCAACCACGCATGATGCTTACGAAACCGCTCACTCTGTTGCCACCGATGCGCTGAGGTACGATGTCACGGTAAGTCTCGGTCTTAGAGAGTTCGATGTTGATGGCGTTGGTTCCCATCTCGCACTGCGCAATCATATCCGGCAGGTTGAGATAGCTGTCTGGTCCGCAAACGAGATTGGCATAGTGGTTCTGGATGAGGTCATCCTTCACGCGCTCTGCCATACAGCCCAAAACGCCGAGAATCACCTTTCTTCCCTTTTTCTGCTCTGCATGCAGGGTGTCGAGGCGATGATAAATCTTGTTCTCTGCATTCTCGCGGATACTGCAGGTGTTCAGGAAGATGGCATCAGCCTCTTCTTCTTTCTCACAAATTTCGTAGCCAGCCATCTGCATCACAGAGGCAACTACCTCACTGTCTGCCACGTTCATCTGGCAGCCATAAGTCTCAATAAATAGTTTCTTCATTGTTCTAGATGAATTCTATTCGTTTATAATGTTATTGTAATTAAAATATGTAACTATCTGAATCTCAGTCGCGAAGAAGGAGTATGATGCTCTATCATTCCCTTCGATACTGCCATCAATGCAAAATAGATGACGACGGCAGAGATGAGGCCGGCGATGGCATCGATGAGATAATGCGCCTGAATATATATGGTAGCCAGACACAGGAAGATGTAGAATGGCAGCATCACGTATAGCATTTTTCTGTTGCCGGCATGCCAGACCAGGAGCATGCAGATGGTGCTCACGCCCACATGCGAACTTGGGAAAGCGGCTGTAGGACGCTCGCCGGCGTTCTTGGCGTCTTCTACAAGCTGGTAGAAGATTCCATCGGTGTAGCCCGGTGTCGGCAGGCAGTTGGTATGGGTATTGAAGTAATCGCCCAAAGCCGGGAAGATGCCTTTGGTTATTTCTGATATCCCTACTGCATCAAAGTAGAAGGTCGGACCCGCTACCGGTACATAGATGTAGATGAGATAGTAGATAAAGAAACTGGTGAGCATGACGAATGCAGCTCTTTCAGCCTCATAATATCTGCAGAAGAAATAATAGAATGAAACCAATGCAATCATCGGATAATACATAAAGTAGCCCATCGACATCAGTTCGCTTACTACAGCCCAAGGCAGGGCTTTGGCAAAGAGCAGGGCGGGTTGACAGCCGAAAAGATCCTGCTCCCAACCTGCAAAGATATGGTCGAGATTTGGGAACATGCGGTTGATTTCGTAGGTGTCGGGATACCACCAGGCAAGCAAAGCCATCTGGGCAATGATGCGCACCATCTTGGTGATGCGGCAAGGTATCATGCGGTATACTGCCCAAAGAGCGATGGTCATGACGAGCACTCTCAGTCGTCCCCAAAGCATAGCTTCCGGGTTTACGAGTTTGGTATAGGTAAAGAGCATGGTGATAATGGTGATTGCCATATATCCCAGCATGACCCATTCCAGTGTCATCAGTCCCTTCTTCGGGTTCTTGTCTATCTTGAAATAATCTTTTATCACGCTTCTTATTAGTTTATAATTTATAGTTTACAGTTTATAGGGCAATCTCGCTATACGGTGTAGCCGTTATCAACTATCAACTATTAACTTTTAACTATTAACTAGTTTACAGCCATCCGTTATCCTTGTACCACTTGATGGCGAGCTTCACACCTCTTTCCAGTGGATAATGAGGATGATAGCCCAGTTCATCCATGGCTGGCTCAATATCACATCGCCAGTTGCGCTGTTTCAGAATGTTGTACTTATCATTGTTCAGGGCCGACATCTTGCCCGTCATCCTTCCGAGATACTCTCCGAAGAAGGTTACGATGCGCAACACCCAGACAGGTGCCTTGATGCGTAGCATCCAAGGATTGCCTAACTCCTTTTTTATCAGGTCGCTGAAGGCAGCAGACTGATATACTTCTCCATCGCTGAGGAAGTATTTCCTGCCGTTCATTCCATGATCCAGAGCCAGGAATACAGCCTGTACCACGTCCTGTACATATACAAAAGTGATGTCCTGACGCTTGAATCCTACAGCAAAGTCAACATGTTGCTTGATGCTCTGCGCCATGAGAAAATAATCTTTCTCCCTAGGACCATAAACTCCTGTGGGGCGGAGGATGATATAAGGGAAGTTATTGCCGATGCTGTCCAGATAGCGTTCTGCCTCCAGCTTACTCTTTCCGTATGCAGTATTTGGCTTAGGAGTATCATGTTCTGAGATTTCCTGATAAGGCTGCTCTTCGCGGATGGCTCCAAAGATGCTGAGCGAACTGACAAAGACAAATCGCCTGATAGGCATCTGGAGGCGCAGAAGGACGTTCACCAGATGCTTGGTTCCCTCTGTGTTTACCTTATAAAAGTCCTCTGCATGCAGGCACTTCGTTGCGCCGGCTGCATGCACTATATAGTCGAACTCGTGCGGGGCGAGTTCTTTCTCCAACTCTTCCTCTGAAGAAAGATTGAGATTGATAAAATGGATGCGCTCGTCTTGCAGATACTTTCTGGAACTGGTAGGGCGTACTGCCGCCCAGGTTTCCATGCCCTGTTTTAAGGCCTCTTCCACGATGTAGCTGCCGATAAAGCCCGACGCACCCGTTACTAGAATCTTCATTAATTATTTATAAAATTGCAATTTTGGCTGCAAAGATACTATTTTTTCATGAGTTATCCACATTGTTATGCAAAAATTATTTTAAATTCTTCTGTTTCTTCACAAAAAGTATTATCTTTGCACTTATGACGCAAGTATCAGGTTTTATATTGTCCTCAGAGTTTGAAGTCTCGGAAACATTCACAGAAATATCCGAACTTTCTTCCAGCGGTTTCAATGTCCTGCTCCGTGCCAAGCGCAACGGTCAGTGGTGGATATTGAAATCGTTGAAGCCTGATGTGTGTCATGATTCTACCTTCCTGCAGCTTCAGCAGAAGGAATATGATATTCTTGCCCGTCTTGACCATCCCGGTATTGTGAAGGTGGAGGGGTTGGAAGAAGTTGAGGGATACGGCAGGTGTATCGTGATGGAATGGATAGATGGCGTGACGCTTGATGAGTGGCTTGCCCAGAAGCATTCCGGTTTGGAGCGCCGGCAGATTGCCCGCCAGCTTTTGCTGGTGATGGAGTATGTGCACGAACAGCAGATTGTGCATCGCGACCTGAAACCTGCCAATATCATGATAGCCCGTAACGGAGGTACGCTCAAGTTGATTGATTTCGGGCTCTCTGATGCCGATAGCTATACCATTCTGAAGAGCCCTGCCGGTACCGAAGGGTATGTTTCGCCTGAGCAGCAGGAGGAGAGTGTGCCTGATGTGCGCAATGATATCTACAGCCTGGGAGTCATCTTGAAGGAGATGCGGCTGGGATGGTCTTGCCGTTGGGCTGTCAAGAGATGTTTTCTTCCTTTAGAGTATCGGTATCCTAATGTGTTAGCTTTAAGGATGCATATTCAGTCGCTTCATCGTCGCCTAATAGCTTTAAACTGTCTTCTCGCTTTTTTAGTTTTGGGCACATCAGGTATTGTTTTATATAATAAGGTGGTAAAGCCAGAGATACTATACGATGTGGTTGCTCAGTTTACTGTAGGCAACCTGGTGTATAAGTCTTGGGGTGGTGGTTTGGTTACTGTAAGTGCTGCCAATGACCGGGATTCTGTCATCGAGATACCTGCTACCGTGAAATATAAGGGTATGGATTATCGTATAGATGAGTTGGAGGATAGTGCCTTTGCTGCTCACCCTTTTTTGAAGCGGGTCGTGATGCCTGATAATCCCAAGTTGCATGTGATGAAACATATCTTTGCTGGCAGTCCTAATCTGGAGGGTATATATTTCCGTAGCAAGACACCACCTATGTTGGGCAATGCAATCTGGAGGGTGACGATGGATGATATCTTTGAGACTCCTAGTTTTGGGAAGATTGTTCTCTATGTTCCTAAGGGTAGCAAAGATGCTTATTGCCGTTCACCGTGGGGGCACTTTACTTATATTGTGGAGTTTGAGAAATGACAACGATAAAATTAAAAATGGCACTCCCTGGTTTTGAGGGGATGCCATTTCTTTGTTAAAAGGATATGGTTTGAGATTCATTTGAATCTCAGACCGCAGGGATGTTATATCTGTCCTGCTCTAATATCCTGGGTTCATAGAAAATGATTCAAATGACTATAAATACGCTTTCAGATTTTATTTTATCTCCCAAATCAATCTTTACTTTCTGTCTGCAAAAATACATAAAAAGAACGAAAGTAGATTGGTTCAAAACGGTTCAATTTCAGTTTATTGCAATAAAAGGTACATTTTTTGTGGAAAAAACGGCAAATATTGCTTATCTTTGCAATCTGTAAAAAGCAAATAGATGAATATATAATGATGGAAGATTATAAAAAAGAAGATTTTGATAGACTCAAGAATGAGGTCGAAACGCTGGTGGGACGAAAGATCGTTTCACCAAGGGATTTTGATTTCCTTTCCCGACAGATAGAGGGTTATACCCAGGAAACGGTTTCGGTGAGCACGCTGAAGCGTCTGTGGGGATATGTGGCATGTTCCTGCAAGCCGAGCAGGTTCAATCTGGAATTGCTCTCCCGCATGGTGGGATATCCCAGCTGGAATGCGTTCGTAGAGAGTAAGGATGCTGTTGCTTCCAGCCGATTCTTTATCAAGAGCAAGCTGATTGCTGATGCTCTTGTCGTAAATGATCTGGTTAGACTGACCTGGCAGCCCGGCCGTATTCTTACCATCAAGTATTTGGGAAATGACAATTTCAAGGTGATGGAATCGCTGAACAGCAAACTGGCTGCCGGGGATACGTTTACCTGCCACCAGTTTGTGGCTGATGAGCCTCTTTATCTTTCCAACCTGAATCATCCCGGCATTCCTCTCTGCAACTATGTGGCAGGACAGAATGGAGGCATCAAGTGGAATGTTCTTGAAGGATAAACTGTACGGTTCTTTCACCAATCGGGTAGGAGGTAAATGTTACTCATAAGAGGCATTTACCTCCTACCCGATTATATAAAAAAAAATTGAGGTGTTATGCTTCATGCTGTCTTACACCCATGCGGGCCTCTACTACGTTTACCACATAGTCGCCGAGTTTCTCGCATTCCTGGATGATATCCATATACATGGTACCGATGGCGTAGGTATAGAGATGGTTGTTCACATCGTTGATGTTCTGGCTCTTCAACTGATTGCGATAGTTGTTGATTTCGTTCTCGATGTTGAAAGAGAGGTTGGCATCGTTGTCTCCCTTATGACCTACGAGTGTGATGTTCATTTGGGTAAGGGCATTGTCGGTAAGTTCCATCATCTGGTGCATGTGCTCATACTGTGAAGTGATGAAGTCTTCCTTGCCCTTGAAACGGCGGTTCAGCGTGCGTGCGATGTTGAAGCAGCTGTCACCGATACTCTCGATTTCAGAAATCTCACGGAGCATGGCACGAATCTTTGCCTTGGTCTCGTCAGAAAGATGAGAATCGCTCACCTGATCAAGATACTTGGCAATCTCTATCTCCATGTTGTCAGAGATACCTTCGTATTTTTCGATGCGGCTATAGAGTTTTACAAACTTTTCTTCATTGGTCTCGCCAAGAAGCGTCTTCACCATGCCGAACATGCGCTGGATGCGCTCTGCAAAACAATGGATTTCCTTCTGTGCCTCCAAGACAGAGATTTCCGGTGTCTTCATGATACCGCTCTGGATAAAGCGCAGGCGGAAGTCGTCCTCATCGGTATTCTTCTTAGGACGGATAATCTTGCATACCAGCTTCTCTATCTGTGGAATGAACCATACCAGGATAAAGGTATTGGCGAGGTTGAAGGTGGTATGGAAGGCGGCAAGCACAAAGGATAGCTTGGTTGCATTGGCTACGAAATGAGGATCAGTCTTCTCCATGGCATCGTCGAAACCTACCCAGCCGCAAACCAGATGGATGAACGGGTGGAATATGCAGAGTATCCAAAGCACACCGAAGATGTTGAATACCATGTGCGCCATCGCCGCTCTCCGGGCCTGGGTATTGGCGGTGAGCGCTGCCACATTGGAGGTTACGGTTGTTCCGATATTCTCACCCATCACAAGCGCAATACCCTGATAGATAGGCAATACGCCGGTAGAGCAGAGTATCATCGTAATCGCCATGACGGCTGCCGAACTCTGCACGCACATAGTGAGTATACTACCGATAATCAGAAAGGTGATGGTGGTCTGGAAACTGTGAGGGTCGAAACTTGCAAAGAATTCAAGAACCGGCTGATTATGAGCCAGATCCATGTCGATACCGGTTTGGCGTAAAGTTCCCAAACCGAGAAACATAAAGGATATACCGAAGATGAAGTCGCCGATAATCTTGCGCTTCTTGCTGTAAATCAGGATGATGGCGATGAAGAACGCCGGCCATACAAAATCTGTGATGTTAAACGAGAAACCGGCACTCATGATCCATGCGGTGAGCGTGGTTCCTATGTTGGCGCCCATGATAACGGAGATAGCCTGGGCTAGGGTAAGGAGACCGGCATTAACGAATGATACGGTCATCACTGTTGTGGCTGTAGAAGACTGCACCGCTGCGGTGATGAGCGTACCCGTGAGGATGCCCGTCAAACGGTTGGTGGTCATTGTTCCTAACACATGGCGGAGCTGTGGTCCTGCCATCTTCTGCAAACTGTCGCTCATGGTCTTCATACCGAACATCAGTAGGGCGAGTGCTCCAATAAGCTTAAAAAATATCCAAATCGACATATAATAACTTAATTAATGTTGTCAAATACATCTGGTTTCCGAATTTCTTCGTAACTTTACACTCTGTAGGCGTCTCTCTTCTAAAAAGAGTAAGCCGATGCTCAAAAAGCACCTTTGGGGGCTTCGAGAGCGGGTAGATTAGTTTAATTTTGTAACATAGTTTTAATACAAATGAAACAAGTAATTCAAATCCGTTGCAAAAATAATAAAAAATCTCAGAAAGTAGAAATCGGAAGCACACTTTTTGATATTTTTTCTGCATTTGACCTTAAAATGACCCACGGACCGGTGTCTGCAAGGGTAAATAACAAGGTTGAAGGCATGCATTATCGTGTTTATAATTCTAAAGATGTGGAATTCCTTGATATGACTTCTTCATCCGGTTCGCGTGCATATACCCGTACCCTCTTCTTTGTTCTCTGCAAGGCGGTACAGGACATTTATCCTGCTACAGATGTGGTGATTGATATCCCCGTATCGAATGGTTTCTACGTAGATATCCGCCTGGGCAGACCTGTTGTAGATGAAGATGTGAACATCATCCGCCGTCGCATGCAGGAGATTATCGATGCCAGGATGCCGATACGCCGCTTCACCGTGCCTACCGAAGAGGCAGTTGCGCTGTTCCAGGAGAAAGGGGATGTTGAGAAGGTGAAACTGCTCAAGACGTCGGGCTCTATCTATACTACCTATTATAAAATAGGTGATTATGTAGATTATTACTACGGCACGCTGCTCACCAATACCTCGCAGCTCTATCTCTTCGGGCTGGAGAAATATTATGATGGCATGCTCCTGCGCATTCCTTCGCTCAAGAACCCGGATGTGCTGGGCGAAATGACCCGACAGGACAAGATGTTTGAGATATTCAAGGAGCATCATCGCTGGCAGAGTATCCTGGGCATCAGGACTGTAGGCGATTTTAACCAGGCGATAGATGCCAATCATTCTACCGACATCATCAATATCAGCGAGGCGCTGCAGGAGAAGAAGATTGCCAAGATTGCTGAGGAGATTGCCAGCCGCAAGGGCGTGAAACTGGTGCTGCTGGCAGGTCCTTCTTCTTCGGGCAAGACCACTTCGTGCAAACGCCTGAGCATACAGCTTGCCGTAAACGGATTGAAACCGCTCCAGATTTCGCTCGATGATTATTTCGTAGATAGGGAGAAAACGCCGAAGGATGCTTCGGGCGAATATGATTATGAGAGCATCTATGCCCTGGATCTCGATCTGATCAACGAGCAGTTCAATGCCCTCTTCCGTGGTGAGGAGGTAGAATTGCCGAAGTATGATTTCCAGAGCGGAAAGAGTAAAAAGAGCGGCAACAAGCTGAAGATGAACGATAACAATGTACTGGTGGTAGAGGGCATTCATGCATTGAACCCAGAGCTGACGGCCCACATCCCACAGGAGCAGATATTCAGAGTATATGCTTCGGCGCTGACCACGATTCTTCTGGATAATCACAATTATATCCCGACGACAGACAACCGTTTGCTCCGCCGCATCATCCGCGATTACAAGTATCGGGGTGTCTCTGCCCAGGAAACCATTCATCGCTGGCCTTCGGTAAGGGCGGGTGAGAACAAGTGGATATTCCCATTCCAGGAGAATGCCGATGCGATGCTCAATACGGCGATGCTTTATGAGCTGGCTGTAATCAAGACGCAGGCAGAGCCGCTGCTGCAGCAGGTTCCGGAGAATTGCGAGGAATATGCTGAGGCTTACCGGTTGCTTAAGTTCCTGAAATACTTCAAGGGTATACCTTATAATAATCTGCCGCCTACTTCGCTTCTGCGAGAGTTCCTGGGGGGCAGCTCGTTTCATTATTAAAGGTTTTATCTTTCGGAGATAAGTTGGCTGTTTGAGTAGGACAGCCAACTGGCAGAAGCCGGACAGCCGACTAGCGCCTTATCCGCTAGTCGGCTGTTTGTCTTTAACAGTCCTCGGAAATGGGTTAATCTGATTTCCTTTTAGGCGTCTGATTTTCTTTTTTAGGCGATAGACGAAAAACTCTTCACTCTTCACCAAATGCTCCGAACCCCCTGTGTTTATCGGCATTCCGAGGGGTGAAGAGTGCTCGGGCACTCTTCACCCACTCTTCACCTTCTCTTCACCTTCTGTTGAAGCGGTCTTGTACCTCTTTTTAATTGAACTTTCGTAAGTTTTGCCCCACACGCCCTGGGCTAGGAGCTTTTGGGTCTTCAGTCCGTACTTGAACCGCATGCGAAAGTTCTGTTTTTTTAATGTCTGTCGGTGAAGAGTGGGTGAAGAGAAACAAATAACTCTTCACCCCTCGGAATGCCGATAAACACAGGGGTTTCGGGCCGAAAGGTGAAGAGTGAAGAGTATTTCAGAGTAGAGTTGCTATACTTTATATAAAGCGTACGAATTTATAAAGCCTGCGGCTTAGAGCTTGCTGCCATAGCACAAGTCGCCGGCGTCGCCGAAGCCTGGCACGATATACTTATGCTCGTTCAACCCCTCATCAATAGAGGCACACCAAATAGTAGTCTTGTCCTCTGGGAAGGTCTTTTTGACGTGCTCAATGCCCTCAGGTGCTGCGAGAACACAGGCAATGTGGATATGTTTAGGATTGCCCTTGGTGAGGAAAGCCTTCATACCCATCTCCATGCTGATACCTGTGGCAAGCATAGGGTCGGCAATGATGAGCACCTTATCAGTAAGATCAGGTGTGGCGAGGTATTCGATATGTACGCCCACCTCAGTATGCTCCTTGTTGGTATACTCGCGATAAGCACTCACAAAGGCATTGCCAGAGTGGTCGAAAATATTGAGAAAACCTTCGTGGAAAGGAAGTCCGGCACGGAAGATCGTACCGATGACAATCTTTTCGGTAGGAAGATTGACCTGGGCCACACCGAGTGGTGTAGTCACCTCAGTCTTTTCGTAATTAAGAGTCTTTGATATTTCAAAGGCTTCATACTCACCGATTCTCATAATGTTGTTGCGGAAGAGCAGTCGGTTCTTTTGATAATCGCAGTCACGCATCTCAGCCAGATAGCGGTTGATGATGCAATTGTGCTCGCTCAGATTATTTATCTTCATATAGTTGTAGTTTTTCTGCAAAGATATAATAAATCTCGGAAACGGCAAAATGTTTGGGCAATTATTTTCTCTCTGGGGAATGAAAGAACATGTTTCTATCTTATTTTTCCTTCAAATATTCTCTTATATATAAAAGAGGTGTAAATCTCAGCTTCAAATTCTCCAAGCAGAGATTTTTTGCAAAGTCAACGTGGCAAATATCAGATGAAATCTTCCATTTTTAACTTCTTTAACCTAAAAAGAATTTAAAATACATTTTTTATGCATGAGAATCTTTGCCATAAAACATATTTTTCGTAACTTTGCGGCGATTTAGGAAACGAACAAATATTTCACAACTTAAATACATTTAAAGTAAAATGGCAAAGTTAGATTTGACAAAGTATGGTATTACTGGTGCTACAGTAATCGCTCACAATCCTTCTTACGAGAAGTTGTTCGAGGAGGAGACAAAGGCTGGTCTCGAAGGTTATGAGAAGGGTCAGCAGACAGAATTAGGTGCAGTTAACGTTATGACTGGTATCTACACAGGTCGTTCACCTAAGGATAAGTACATCGTAATGGATGAGAACTCAAAGGACACTGTATGGTGGACTACTGATGAATATAAGAATGATAACCACCCAATGTCTGAGGAGGTTTGGGGTACAGTGAAGGATCTCGCTGTTAAGGAGCTCTGCAACAAGAACCTCTATGTTGTAGATGGTTTCTGCGGTGCTAACAAGGATACTCGTATGGCTGTTCGTTTCATCGTTGAGGTTGCTTGGCAGGCTCACTTCGTAACAAACATGTTCATCCGTCCTACAGCTGAGGAGCTCGAGGCATTCGAGCCAGACTTCGTTGTTTACAACGCTTCTAAGGCTAAGGTTGAGAACTACAAGGAGCTCGGTTTGAACTCTGAGACTTGCGTTGCTTTCAACGTAACATCTAAGGAGCAGGTTATCATCAATACATGGTATGGTGGTGAGATGAAGAAGGGTATGTTCTCTATGATGAACTACTTCTTGCCATTGAAGGGTATGGCTTCTATGCACTGCTCTGCTAACTGCGATATGAACGGTGAGAATACAGCTATCTTCTTCGGTCTTTCTGGTACAGGTAAGACTACATTGTCTACAGACCCTAAGCGTAAGTTGATCGGTGACGATGAGCACGGATGGGATGACAATGGTGTATTCAACTTCGAAGGTGGTTGCTACGCTAAGGTTATCAACCTTGACAAGGAGTCTGAGCCAGATATCTACAACGCTATCAAGCGCAACGCTCTCTTGGAGAACGTAACTGTAGCTGCTGATGGTAAGATTGACTTCGCTGATAAGAGCGTAACAGAGAACACTCGTGTTTCTTACCCAATCTTCCACATCAACAACATCCAGCCAGGTTCTTCTGCTCCAGCTGCTAAGCAGGTTATCTTCCTCTCAGCTGATGCATTCGGTGTATTGCCTCCAGTATCTATCCTGACTCCAGAGCAGACTCAGTACTATTTCCTCTCTGGCTTCACAGCTAAGTTGGCAGGTACAGAGCGCGGTATCACAGAGCCTACTCCAACATTCTCTGCTTGCTTCGGCCAGGCATTCTTGGAGTTGCACCCAACAAAGTACGCTCAGGAGTTGGTTAAGAAGATGAACAAGAACAACGCTAAGGCTTACCTCGTTAACACAGGTTGGAACGGTACTGGCAAGCGTATCTCTATCCGCGATACACGTGGTATCATTGACGCTATCCTGAACGGTGACATCGACAAGGCTCCTACAAAGCAGATTCCTATGTTCGACTTCAAGGTTCCAACAGAGTTGCCAGGTGTAGCTACTGAGATCTTGGATCCACGCGATACATACGCTGAGGCTTCTCAGTGGGAGGAGAAGGCTAAGGATTTGGCTGCTCGTTTCATCAAGAACTTCGCTAAGTATACAAACAACGAGGCTGGTAAGGCTCTCGTTGCTGCTGGTCCACAGCTCTAATTCGACACTTCGAATTTATACTAAATATGGAATCCCGTTTCTTGCAAAAGAAGCGGGATTTCTTCGTTTTTACGCCTCGAAATCACTAAAAAACTTAAAAAATGCGTCTAAAATGAATAATTTGCATAATAATAAGGAGAAAAGGTCGAGTTTTTAAAGAATTCTCAGTAAATTTGCAGCTAAAAATAAAATAGGATAGAATGAAAAGGAAGTTTTTTGCTTTCATAGCGCTGATTACAGCTACGCTCTCGCTCTCTTCTTGCTTGAGCAGCGATGAAACAACAGTAGAATATACACATGATACAGCCATCACGGCTTTCTCGTTGGGTAGTCTTGACAGATATACCAAAACGAAGGCAGGTAAAGATACCTTGCTCAAGGCTAATGTGACGGGCTCTGACTATAAATTTTACATAGATCAGGCACAACGCTTGATTTATAATGTAGATTCCTTGCCTTGTGGGGTGAGGGATACTGCCATATTGGCTACTATCAGCAGCAAGAATAGCAGCCCTATTCTCCTGATGGATATCAACAAGCCTGATTCTGTCGCAGCATACTATTCAAGCTCTGATTCCATTAACTTCTCAAAGCCTCGCTTTATTAGAGTTTACAGCAGCGACTACTCTGCCTATGCCGAGTATAAGGTTACCGTAAACGTACATAAGGAGTTGCCTTATGAGTTTAAGTGGCATGAGCTGGCTCAGAACAACAGTCAGTTGGCTGCGTTCTCTGATCTGAAGGCTGTAGCTTGTGGTGATTACATCTATGTATTCGGCAAGACTGCCGAGGGTACTAAGGTGCTGAATTCAGCCATCAATGATGGCGGCGCCTGGTCATCTATTACGATGAACGTAGGCTTAAGTAGTGACGCTTACCAGAGTGCAGTAGCGCTGGATGGCAAACTCTATATCTCAGATGCCGGCAAGGTTTATGCTTCTGCCGATGCTGAAACATGGACAGAGGTTTCTGAAAACGCAGATATCAAGCAGCTCATTGGTGCAAGCAGCAAGTATCTCTATGCTTATACAGCTACAGGTATCTCTGTTTCAAAAGATAAGGGTGTCAGCTGGGAGGCAGAGAAACTTGATAAAGATGCAGACTATTTGCCAACACAGAATATCTCAATGAATGTGGCTGGCGTGCTCTCTGCAAAAAATGTGGAGAACGTGATGCTGATGGGTACTCGTGACAAGGCTTTGAATGATACGGTTGCCACCACATGGTTGCGCACGGTTGACTATGATGTAAATGCTGAAGCCGGACAGTGGAACTATCTGGAAATCGAAAACAATAAAAGTGGAAAGATGCCTTGGCTGGATCAGGTAATTACCTGTGCTGCCGATACAGGCTTCGTTGCTTTAGGCAGTAACGGCAAATGGTATAAGAGCCAGAATGCCGGATTGACTTGGAAGCAGGATAAGATGGTTGTTCTGCCTGCTAAGTTTGCTACTGAAGGTCGTTTCACTTTCTGCCGTGACAAGCAACATTACTATTGGATTATCAGAAACGGATACGTATGGAGAGGACGTTTCAATATAGATGGCTGGAGCAAGGAAGATTAATCATCCTGCTTGCCTTCTTAACTCTGGGCTGTATGGCGGTTCGTGCACAGGACGATCCGCAATATCGCATGGAGATAGGCGCCGGTGTGGGAGTAATGACCTATGAAGGCGACTTTAACGGAAATGTGCTTGGCGACATGCAACCTGCCGGTTTCCTGGTGGGAAGATATAATTTCGATCCCTACAAGGACTTGAAACTGAGCGTGGGCTTTGGAAAAATAAAAGGTTCTTCGGCAAATGTGGATACTTTCTATCCTGATTATGCGGAGAATCCCTATAGTTTCAATCATACGCTGGTGGATATGAATCTGGTGTTTGAGTACAACTTCTGGCCTTACGGAACTGGTAGAGACTATCGCGGAGCCCAGCGCCTGGTTCCTTATATACTGGGTGGCCTGGGAGCAACCTATGTAAAAGGTAACGAAAAAAATGTATTTACAGCAAACGTGCCTTTAGGCATCGGCGCAAAATATAAAGTAAACGAAAGGTTGAACTTGGGACTGGCCTGGACTTTCCATTTCTCGCTCAGCGATGAACTGGATGGTGTGAAAGACCCTTACTGGGTAAAGAGCAGTGGCATTTTCAAGAATACCGACTGCTATTCTACCATAGCCGTTTCGGTGACCTATAGTTTCAGTGCAAAATGTAAAACTTGTAATAAAGAAGAATGATGGACAACTTAGATATGAACAGGATTCCTGAGCACATCGCTATCATTATGGATGGCAATGGTCGCTGGGCAACAGAACGGGGCAAGGAGCGTAGCTACGGCCATCAGGCTGGAGTAGATACCGTGCGCCGAATTACATCGGAGTGTACCAGGTTGGGGGTAAAATATCTCACCCTCTATACTTTCTCTACAGAGAATTGGAACCGTCCGGCCGATGAGGTTGCTGCCTTGATGGGACTGGTACTGACTTCGCTCGAAGATGAAATCTTCATGAAGAATAATGTCCGCTTCCGTGTGATAGGTGATTTGAAACGCCTGCCACAACAGGTGCAGGACAAGCTTCAGGAGACCATGGACCATACTGCGAAGAACGATTCGATGACTATGGTAGTGGCATTGAGCTATTCTTCACGTTGGGAAATCCTGAATGCTACAAAGAAAATGGTAAAAGAAGCGCTCGAGTCTGGTTCAACCTATGAGCAGATAGAGGATAAACTGACAGAGGAGAACTTCGAGAAGCATCTTGAGACCAGTTTCATGCCAGATCCTGAACTTCTGATACGTACAGGAGGTGAACTCCGTATCAGCAACTATCTTCTTTGGCAGATAGCTTATTCAGAGTTGTATTTCTGTGATACCTTCTGGCCAGACTTCAATGAAGAAGATCTGCACAAGGCAATAGTAAGTTATCAGAACCGCCAACGTCGATTTGGAAAAACCGAGGCACAGGTGGAAGAGGAGGAGAAATAGGCAAACCTCATACAAGCATAGAAAAATCATATTATATATAATAAGGTATAAATGAATAGATTTAAAAAGATTTTCATCCTGCTGTTCGGCGTAATGGCATGCATGCAGATTCAGGCACAAGATAAAATCGTAAACCCTGACATCTCGTATGCTGGTACACCTCGTACCCTTAAGATTGGTGGTATCAATGTTTCGGGTGTTGAGGGCTACGAAGACTATGTTCTCACAGGTATCTCAGGCCTCAGTGTGGGCGATGAGATTACTGTGCCTGGCGACGAGATTACCAATGCCGTAAAGCGCTACTGGAAACATGGACTCTTCTCGAAGGTGGCTATCGCTGCCGACTCTATCGTAGGTGAGAAGCTTTATCTCCATATCTATCTTGCGGTTCGTCCACGTATCTCTAATATCAACTATGTTGGTTTGAAGAAGAGCGAGCGTGAAGATATGGAGCAGAAGTTGGGTATGGTAAAGGGCACTCAGGTAACTCCGAATATGCTCGACCGTGCCAAGATTCTTGCCAAGAAGTATTTCGATGATAAGGGCTTCAAGAACGCTGATATCCAGATTAACCAGCGCGATGATATTGCTAACAAGGGACAGGTAATCCTGGATGTTGTTGTTGACAAGAAAGAAAAAATCAAGGTACATCAGATAACAATCGATGGAAACGAACAGCTTTCTGACCGCAAGATTAAGGGTGGACTCTTCTCGAAGGGTGCTTTTGCCAAGACGCATGAGGCTGGTAAGTTCGCCTCTTTCTTCAAGTCGAAGAAGTTTACCCCTGAGAGATGGAAGGAAGATAAGCAGAAACTCATCGACAAATATAATGAGTATGGTTTCCGTGATGCTCAGATTCTGGAAGATAGCGTGAGCAACTTCGATGAGAAGCACGTTAATATCTACATCAAGGTAGATGAAGGTAAGAAATACTATATCCGCAACATCTCTTGGGCAGGTAATACCGTTTACTCTTCAGCTTATCTCGAAGCATTGCTCGGCATGAAGAAGGGCGATGTATATAACCAGAAGATATTGGGTAAGCGCCTGAATGAAGATGATGACGCTGTTTCTAACCTCTACTATAATAATGGTTATGTGTTCTCTCGTATCGAACCGACTGAAATCAATATTGATGGCGACTCTATCGATTTGGAGATGCGCGTAACAGAGGGACCTCAGGCTTATCTGAGCCATGTACGTATCAATGGTAATACCCGTCTTTACGAAAACGTAGTGCGTCGTGAACTTCGTACCAAGCCAGGCGACCTTTTCTCTAAGGATGCTCTGATGCGTTCGGCTCGTGAACTTGCTTCTATGGGACACTTTGATCCAGAGAAGGTTAGCCCGGATGTAAAGCCTAATCCTGAAGATGGTACGGTTGATGTAAACTGGAACCTGGAGCAGAAGAGTAACGACCAGATTGAGTTCTCGCTCGGTTGGGGTCAGACGGGTGTCATTGGACGTGTGGGCTTGAAGCTCAACAACTTCTCTATGGCAAACCTCTTCAACAAAAACAAGGAGCATCGTGGTATCATGCCTATCGGTGATGGTGAGGTGCTGAGTATAGGTGCACAGACCAATGGTACCTACTACCAGAGCTATAACGTAAGCTACTCTACCAACTGGTTTGGCGGCAAGCGCCCTATCCAGTTCAGCGTAGGTGCATACTACAGTAAGAGTACCGACGTGTCAAGCAACTATTACAATAGTGCTTACATGAACAACTATTACAGTTATATGTATGGTTATGGTTCTAGTTACTATAACAACTACGAGAATTATTACGATCCAGACAAGTATATCCAGATGGTGGGTGTAAGTCTCGGTTGGGGTAAGCGCCTCCGTTGGCCGGATGATTACTTCACCTTGTCTGTACAGTTGGCTTACCAGCGCTACATGATGAAGAACTGGAGCTATATGTTGATGACCAACGGTAATGCGAACAACTTGAACTTGACCATCGCATTGAACCGAACATCAACCGATAACCAACTCTTCCCACGTCGTGGTTCTGAGGTTGAGGCAAGTGTCAACCTTACTCCACCATGGAGTGCGTTCGACAACAAGGACTACAAGAATCTTGCCAACGATTCTAAGTCGCCAACCTATTCTGCTGAGCAGCAGGAGAAGTACAGATGGATTGAATACCATAAGTGGAAGTTCAAGGCAAAGACTTATACTGCACTCACAGAGGGTCAGAAGTGCTTCGTATTGATGACCCGTGTAGAACTCGGCTTGCTCGGTTCTTATAACAAGTATAAGAAGAGTCCGTTCGAGACCTACTATGTGGGTGGTGACGGTATGAGTGGATACTCATCATATTATGGTGAGGAAACAATCGGACTCCGCGGTTATGAGAATGGTTCTGTATCTTACAGTCCTACAACCGGTTACTATGCTTATGCATACGACCGCTTCTCATTGGAGCTTCGCTATCCATTCCTCTTAGGTAACACAACCATTTATGGTTTGACCTTCGTAGAGGCTGGTAACGCCTGGTATGAAACCAAGAAGTTCAACCCATTCAGCATGAAACGTAGTGCCGGTGTCGGTGTACGTATCTTCTTGCCTATGGTTGGTCTCATGGGTATCGACTGGGCTTACGGTTTCGACAAGGTATGGAATGGTAGTTCATATAAGAAGGGTGGAAGCCAGTTCCACTTCATCTTAGGTCAGGAATTCTAAAAATGGGTTTTATGAAGAAAATAGTATTGATGCTGATGATGGCTGTAGCAGCCATCTCAGCACATGCACAGAAATATGCATTGATAGATATGGAGTACATCTTGAAGAATGTACCCGCTTATGAGCGTGCCAACGAGCAGTTGAATCAGGTAAGCCGCAAATGGCAGGCTGAGGTAGAAGCTCTTAACACAGAGGCAAGCACCATGTATAAGAACTATCAGAACGAGGTAGTGTTCCTTTCTCAGGAGCAGAAGAAGGCTAAGCAGGATGCCATCATGCAGAAAGAGAAGGAGGCTAGCGATTTGAAGAAAAAATATTTTGGTGCAGAAGGCGACCTTTATAAGATGCGTGAGGCATTGATGGGACCTATTCAGGAAGAGATTTATACAGCCGTAAAAGAGATTTCAGACCTGCGCGGATATTCGCTTGTTCTCGATAGAGCTAGCAACAGCGGCATCATCTTTGGCTCTCCTAAGATAGATATTAGCAACGAAGTGCTCCAAAAATTAGGTTATTCCAAATAATAATTGTATATTTGCAGCCGGTAAGTACATGTGCCAATGGTTGGCGGCATGAAAACTTCATTTAGAAATTAATAATTAAAAAGAATAGAACAATGAAAAAGCTTATTTTAATGTTGATGCTCTGTGCACCAATGACTATGATGGCTCAGAAGTTTGGTAAAGTAAATACTCAGCAGATTATGCAGTCTTTGCCAGATGTAGCTAAGGCTAATGGCGAGATGGAAGCTCTCCAGAAGCAGAAAGAGAATGACTTGAAGTCTATGCAGGATGAGTTGCAGCGTAAGGCTGACGAGTATCAGAAGGGTTCCAGCACAATGAATGCTACAGCAAAGCAGCAGAAGGAAACTGAGTTGCAGACTCTCCAGCAGAAAATTCAGCAGGCTTACCAGGATGGTCAGCAGGAGTTGCAGAAGAAGAGCAGCGAACTCATGCAGCCTATCGTAGCAAAGGTACGTACAGCTATCGCGGCTGTAGGCAAGGCTGGTAACTACACCTTCATCTTCGAGGATGGTGCAGCTGTATATACAGGTACTAACGTAGTAGACGTTACTAAGGAAGTACAGGCTAAGATTAAGTAATCAAGGCAAATAAAAAGAATATAGATTGAGGGCAGGCAGAAGTGCTTGCCCTTATTTCTCATTTTTAATAACGAGGTATTTATAAGGTATTCATCATAAACGGTATCACTCATCATGAAAAAGAATCTCTTATTTCTGGCTTTTGCTCTCATCTCTTTGACTGTTTCAGCCCAGCATACAACGCCTGCAGCAAAGGTTCAGCAACAACAGATTGCTGTATCTGCTCCCTTGCATTTTGGCTACTTTAGTTTTGATAAGGTTTTTCATACTATGCCTGGTTACGCTATAGCCAAGCATAATATGGATGAACTCCGTGAGAAATACGATGCAGAAACGAAACGTGTAGAAACTGAGTTTAATGCTAAGTATGAGGAATTTCTTGATGGACAGCGCACTTATGCCAAGACAATTCTGGAGAAACGTCAGGCTGAATTGCGTGAATTGATGGAGAAAAATATTGCCTTCAAGGCTGAGGCTACCCGCCTGTTGCAGCAAGCAGAGAATGATGCTTATGCTCCGCTCAAAGCAAAAATAAACGAGGAAGCTAAAAAGATTGGCAAGCAGAAGGGGTTTGCCTTTATCATCAATACAGACAATAATGCAGCTCCTTATCTCAACGAAGAAATGGGGGAGGATATTACAGCTTTGCTGGAGGAGACTTTGAAATGATGTTGCCTTCTAATCCCGGACCAATCGGTGTCTTTGATTCTGGTTATGGCGGACTGACCATCCTGCATGGGTTGCGCCAGACGATGCCTCAGTATGATTATATGTACTTGGGTGATAACGCTCGTGCTCCTTATGGCTCGCGTTCGTTTGAGGTGGTTTATAAGTTCACACGCCAGGCTGTGCTTAAACTTTTCTCTATGGGGTGTCATCTCGTTATCCTGGGATGTAATACTGCTTCGGCTAAGGCACTACGTTCTTTGCAGCAGCGCGATATTCCTGAGTTGGATCCCAGCAGAAGAGTTCTGGGTATTATCCGCCCTACTGCCGAAGTAATTGGTACTATTACCAAGAGTAATCACGTGGGACTTTTGGCTACAGAAGGTACTATTAAAAGCCAAAGTTATAATATGGAAATTTCGAAACTTTGGCCAGAGATTCAGGTGAGTGGCGTGGCTTGTCCGCTTTGGGCTGCCATCGTGGAAGCCAATGAAGCAGATAGTCCGGGAGCTGATTATTTCGTAAAGAAACGCATCGACCAGCTGATGCTGAAGGACGCTGATATTGATACCATTATTTTGGGTTGCACGCATTATCCGCTTCTTATGAGCAGCATTGTGAAGAATCTTCCTGATGGCGTAAGAGTGGTTCCGCAAGGACAATATGTAGCAAACAGTCTGAAAGATTATCTGAACCGCCATCCGCAGATGGAACAGATGATAACCAAAACAGGCTCTTGCCGATATCTCACAACAGAGAGTGAGGATAAATTCAAGGAATCTGCACAGATTTTCCTTCATGAACAGGTGGAGGTTACACATGTAGATCTTGAATAGTTTATAGTTAATAATTTATAGTTAATAGTTATGCAAGAAACAAGACAAAACCGTATATCAAGACTTCTCCAGAAGGAGTTGAGTCTTATCTTCCAGTCACAAACCCGCATGATGCATGGTGTGATGGTAAGTGTTACTAAGGTTAGAGTAAGTCCAGATCTCAGTATCTGTACTGCTTACTTGAGTGTGTTCCCTTCTGAAAAAGGAGAGGAGATTTTGAAGAACATCAATGCAAATGAGAAGACGATCCGTTTCGACTTGGGTAAAAAAGTGAGAAACCAGTTACGTATTATTCCAGAACTCCGTTTCTTCCTTGATGATAGTCTCGATTATTTGGAGCACATTGATGAACTCTTGAAAAAGTAAAAGAGTAAGGAAGTAAAAAGACAAGGGAGTTAAGACGGCAATTCTTGACTCCCTATACTGTTATATAAATAAGGTAAGATAGAATTATGAATTTCCCATTCTTTATAGCTCGCAGGTATCTTTTCTCAAAGAAGAGTACGCACGTCATCAATGTCATCAGTTCTATTTCTGTAATAGGAGTGGCGGTAGCTACGATGGCTCTGGTCATCGTTCTGAGTGTTTTTAACGGCTTCCATGACCTGGTAGCTTCACTCTTTACGAGTTTTGACCCACAACTCAAGGTTGTGCCTGTTGAGGGAAAGACTGCACCTGCAGATGATCCTATTCTTACTAAGATTCGTCTTTTGCCGCAGGTAGATGTTGCAACAGAAACCGTAGAAGATCAAGCTCTTGCAATCTATAATGATCATCAGGCTATGGTGAAAATCAAGGGTGTAGATGATAATTTTGCAGAACTTTCTCATATTACAGATATTTTATATGGTGATGGCTCTTTCTCCTTGCATGCTGCCAATCTGGAATATGGAACCGTAGGTATCCGTCTTGCCCAGAATTTAGGCATAGGAGCACAATGGGATGGTTTCCTGAAAATCTATGCTCCTAAAAAGGAAGGACAGCTGGATATGACTAACCCTGGTGATGGCTTTGTTGTTGACTCGCTCAACTCTCCTGGCGTACTTTTTGCCGTTAAACAGGCTAAGTATGATAAAAACTACATCATCACTTCTATTTCATTTGCCCGTAATCTCTTTGGTCAGCAAGGTATGCTCTCTGATTTGGAATTACGCTTGAAACCGGGTAGCAATCTGGATGCTGTAAAGGCAGAGATGCAGCAGATAGCTGGTAATAAATATAAAGTGCTTGACAGATTTGAACAACAGGAAGATACCTTTAAAATTATGTCGATAGAGAAGATGATTGCTTATATCTTCCTGACCTTTATCTTAGTTGTTGCATGTTTCAATATCATCGGGTCGCTTTCTATGCTTATTATTGATAAGAAAAATGATGTAGTGACTCTTCGTAATCTTGGAGCTAACGATAAGCAGATTACCAGAGTATTTCTTTTTGAAGGTAGAATGATAGCTGTGATAGGTGCTGTTATCGGTATTGGATTGGGCTTGCTCCTCTGCTTTTTGCAGCAGCAATATGGATTTGTACGTCTGGGAGATTCTGAAGGCTCCTTTATTGTTGATGCTTATCCGGTAAGTGTTCATTACTCAGATGTTGCTATTATCTTCGTTACTGTAATTGCTGTAGGTTGGCTTGCTGTATGGTATCCTGTAAGAGCGCTGAGTAAAAGGCTGTTGAGTTAAACCTACAGAATTTCTTATACTTGGGTGCATATACTAAAAGAAATGGCATGAATCTTTCATGGGGGATTCATGCCATTTCTTGTTCTAATTGATTTTTTATTTTTTCCTGATGAGTGTAAGACCATCGCGTAGTGGTAAGATAACAACCTCTACCCTAGGATCTTTTGCTATTAAATCATTGAAAGCCCGAATGCCTTGAGTCTGGTGGTCTCGGTCGTAGGCAGGATCGATGACGTGACCATCCCAAAGAGTATTGTCTGCAAGGATGTAGCCTCCAGGGTTCAGGATGCTCATAACCATTTCATACGTTTCTATATAGGTACGCTTATCGCCATCAACAAAAGCCATATCGAATTTTACGCCTAGTTGGGGCGCTTCTATGTTGGCATCACCGATGCGGAAGTCAATCTTATCGGCAACATTCGAACCTTCTATCCAGGGACGGGTAAAATCTTCCATCTCATCATTGATCTCGAAAGTGTAGAGTTTTCCGCCTTCCTGCAATCCCTGGGCCAGGCAGATAGCACTATAGCCACTAAATGTGCCTACTTCCAGAATATTCTTCGGGCGAATCATCTCTACAAGCATCTTGAGAAGTCTGCCCTGAATATGGCCGCTAGCCATACGTCCATGGATAGTATGTATATTGGTGGCGCGGTAAAGACGATACAGATAATCGCCTTCAGGCTCTATATGCTGGCAGATATATTTGTCTATAAGTTCTGTCTCTGTCATAATCTGATGGATTTAGAGTAACGGAAATCTTACTCTTCTGTTTCTTTCTGTGCTAAGATTCCTGAAATGGCAAGTTCGTAAGAAGCCAGACCGAAACCGCAGATTACGCCCAGGCAAGCACAGGAAATATATGAATGATGGCGGAACTCTTCACGTTTATGCACATTAGAGATGTGTACTTCAACGCAAGGGCATTTCAAACTGCGAATACAATCCTGCAAGGCGATGCTGGTATGAGTATAGGCGCCAGCATTGAGTACTACACCATCATGGGAAAAACCAACTTCCTGCAGCTTGTTGATTAACTCGCCTTCAATGTTGCTCTGAAAGTACTCTATCTCAATATCTGGGAATTTCGCTTTCAGCTTAGGCAGATAACTCTCGAAAGAATTGCTACCATAAATGCCTGGTTCTCTTACACCAAGAAGGTTCAAGTTTGGACCATTAATAATTTGTATCTTCATATTTACTTGATTTTTAATCGTAATCCATATTTTTTTCGTATCTTTGCGGCAGAGATCTTTTGTACTCTCCTGTCTTATGCAAAGACGATGCAAAGATACAATAAATTAAGGAAACTGACAAAAAATGAGGAATGAAATTATAAAGAACTATATGAGATACCTCAAGTTGGGGCGTAATTTCTCCAAAAATACGTTGGATGCCTATTACCATGACTTGAATTTTCTCTTGGAGTATGCTGATAAGAATAATTTGGTGCTGACGGAAATGAAATTGGAAGACTTGGAGAATTTTTCTGCAAGTTTGCATGATCGTGGTGTTTCTGCTCGTTCACAAGCTCGGATTTTGAGCGGAATCCGTTCTTTCTACCGGTATCTGGTGCTTGATGATTATATAAAAGACGATCCGACCGAATTACTGGTTTCTCCCCAAATAGGAAAGCATTTGCCGGAGTATTTATCTGTAGAAGAGGTTGACATGCTTGAAGCGGCTATCGATTTGGAAAAATGGGAGGGACAGCGTAATAAGGCGATTATAGAAACCCTGTTCTCCTGTGGCCTTCGCGTTTCGGAACTTGTGAATCTAAAGAAAAGCGATGTGTTTGAAGAAGAAAAGTTTATTAGGGTCATAGGTAAAGGTAGCAAGGAACGCATCGTTCCTATTTCTGGTAAGGCTCTGAAAGAAATCAATCTTTGGTATATAGACCGGAATCTGATGACAATCAAGCCAGGTGAGGAAGACTATGTCTTCTTGAATCGTAGAGGTGCTCATCTCACACGCAATATGATACTTATCATGATAAAAAATGCGGCTTATGATGCAGGAATAAAGAAAACCATTTCTCCTCATACTTTACGCCATAGTTTTGCTACAGCCTTGTTGAAAGGTGGAGCCGATCTGAGGGTAATTCAGGCCTTGTTGGGGCATGAAGATATTGGAACCACAGAGATTTATACTCATCTTGAAACTTCAGATTTGCGCAGAGCTATCTTGGAACATCATCCTCGAAATATCAAATATAGTGGAGAAAACCAAGTGTTTGATTCTGATAAAACAGACAAAAGATGCCCGAATAACAGATAAAGCACAAGGAATTGACGTTTTTTATATGGGAATATGACAAAATCTGAAAAAATATGAGTAACTTTGCAGCCGCAAAATAATGAATATCAATAATTAATAGAAATAAAGTAAGAAAATATGGCATATTTGTTTTCATCAGAATCAGTTTCTGAAGGACATCCAGATAAAGTGGCTGATCAGATTTCAGATGCATTGCTTGACCAGTTTTTGGCTTACGATGACCACGCTCATTGCGCCATCGAAACCTTTTGTACTACTGGTCAGGTAGTAATCATGGGTGAGGTTCGCTCTAACGTTTATGTTGATTTGCAGACCATTGCCCGCAAGACTATCAAGAAAATCGGTTATACCAAGAGCGAATATCAGTTTGACGGCGACTCTTGTGGTGTGCTTACTGCTATCCATGAACAGAGCGATGATATTAACCGCGGTGTAAGTCGTGAGGAGGATGATAATCAGGGCGCAGGCGACCAGGGTATGATGTTCGGTTATGCTACAACGGAAACCGAGAATTATATGCCGGTATCACTCGACTTGGCTCAGCTCATCATGCGTGTCCTTGCAGATATCCGCAAGGAGGGCAAGGTGATGACTTATCTCCGTCCGGACTCTAAGAGCCAGGTAACTATCGAATATTCAGATGATAATATCCCACAGCGCATCGATACCATCGTAGTTTCTACCCAGCATGATGATTTTATCAAGAAGGCAAATGGTGAGGACGATGATGATGCTATGCTGGCAAAGATTCGTGAGGATGTAATCAATATCCTGATTCCAAGAGTAAAGACTCATCTGAGTGATAAGGTGTTGGCTCTCTTCAATGATGACATCAAGTACTTCGTAAACCCTACAGGTAAGTTCGTGATTGGTGGTCCTCATGGAGATACAGGTCTTACCGGTCGTAAAATTATTGTAGATACTTATGGAGGTAAGGGTGCTCATGGTGGTGGTGCCTTCTCAGGTAAGGATAGCAGTAAGGTTGACCGTTCTGCAGCTTATGCTGCCCGTTATATTGCAAAGAATATGGTTGCTGCCGGCGTTGCAGATGAAATGTTGGTTCAGGTAAGTTATGCTATCGGTGTGGCAGAACCGGTTAGTATCTATGTAAATACTTACGGCAGAAGCCATGTGAATATGACTGACGGCGAGATTGCAAAGAAAATTGCAGAAATGTTTGATCTTCGTCCTAAAGCAATCGAGCGCCAGTTGAAGTTGCGCCAGCCAATGTTCCAGGAAACTGCGGCATATGGGCACATGGGACGTAAGAATGAGATAGTAGAGAAAACCTTCACCAGCCGATATCATGAGGCTAAAACTGTGAAGGTAGAACTCTTTACATGGGAAAAATTAGATAAGGTAGACGAAATCAAGAAAGTTTTCGGACTTTAAGGAATGGTGCAACAGGCAGATTCGATACAGACAGGTGCCGCACTTGAGGCTGAATCGCAACAGCAAGTGCTCAGGCAACATAGCAGCCAGCTCACACCCAAAGAGGTGTTGAGCTGGCTGCCTAAGAATGCAACGCCAGCTCAGCAGGACTCCATGATTAGGGCACATATCAAGCCCAGTGAGATTCATTGGAGCGAGATGCCGGATACATTACACTTGCCAGGACATAAGGCAGGTAAGAGTTTTAGGGATGTAAGTTTGCCACAATATTATCGTGAGTCATTCTTTTCAAAAGATTCTCTGTTTCATCCGGAATTAAAGGGTGGACGCTTGGGGGTGGCAGGTGATCCTGTTCCCTATACGGTAGCTGGTGATAACTTTATTACTTCATTGCTGTTGGTCTGTTTTCTCTTGGCTTGTATAGCATTCTCTAAATCTAAGCATTTTGTTATACGCCAGGCAAAAACCTTCTTCCGTACTCCACGCATCGGTACAACAGAGGTGACGGAGACCAGTTCTGAAGTAAGATACCAGTTCTTCTTCGTGTTGCAGACCTGTCTTTTGCTGGCAATCGGGTATTTCATTTATTCGAAAGCATCTATCAGCGATACGTTTATCGTAGACCAATATCAGGTGATCAGTATATATGCTGGTTGTATGGGGGGCTATTTCTTGTTGAAGGCGTTCCTCTATGTGATTTCTGGTTGGGTATTTTTTGAAAAGAAAAAAAATGTACAATGGCTCAAGGCATACTTGTTCCTTATATCATGTCAAGGAGTGGCCTTGTTCCCAATGGTGATGCTTTTGTCGTATTTCGATTTTCCATTGCAAATTGCAGTGATATACACGTTGACTATTCTTGGATTAGTTAAATTGTTGGCTTTTTTGAAGGCTTACATTATCTTTTTTAGAAGAAATGGCGTGTTTCTGCAAATATTTTTGTACTTTTGTGCCCTTGAAGTGATACCCTTGTTCGCTCTTTGGGGTGGACTTGTGTTAATCAGTCATTATTTGAAAATAAACTTTTAAGACAAAATGATAAAGAAAATTTTAGTTTCTCAGCCAAAACCTGCAAGTGAGAAGTCTCCTTACTTCGATATCCAGGCTCAATATGGAGTAGAATGCGTGTTCCGTCCATTCTTTAAGGTAGAGGGGCTCTCTTCTAAAGAATTCCGTCAGCAGAAAATAAATTTGCTTGACTATACTGCAGTCGTATTTACATCTCGTCATGCAGTAGACAACTACTTTAAATTAGCTAAGGAGATGCGTATCACAATTCCTGAAGATATGAAATATTTCTGTGTGATAGAGACTATCGCTCTCTACATCCAAAAGTATGTTCAGTATCGCAAGCGTAAGGTGTTCTTTGGTGATACAGGTAAAATTGATGGGTTGATGGGACAGATGGCTCGCCATAAAACCGAGAAATATCTGGTACCATTAAGCAGTGTTCATAATGATGATATTGCCAACTTGCTTGATGAGAAAAAACTCAATCATACAGAATGTGTCATGTATCGTACTGTAAGCAATGATTTCTCAGAAGAGGAAATCAAGAACTTCGATTATGATATGATGCTTTTCTTTAGCCCAACAGGTGTAAAGGCTCTGAAGAAGAATTTCCCTAATTTTGAACAAGGGAATATCGCTGTTGGCGCTTTTGGTCCTGCTACTGCAAAAACGGTTGAAGATGAGGGATTACGCCTTGATCTGGAGGCTCCTAATAAAGTTTTTCCATCTATGACAGGTGCCTTGGCAGATTATCTGAAACGTCATAATAAATAGGAAATATTTAATAGAATAGATATGTCAACAGACAGAAATAAAACATTCGGAAAGAAAGAGCATCTATGTAAACTGACACTTATAGAACAGCTCTTTGGAGGTGGTGCTAAAGCAATGACGGCATGGCCTATGAGAATGGTGTTTCTTCTTGTTGACAAGAAAGATGAGCAAGCTCCTTCTGTTCAAGTTCTTATCAGTGTATCAAAGCGTTATTTTAAGCACGCAGTAAAGCGCAATCGGGTAAAGCGACAGATACGTGAAGCTTTTCGTTATCAAAAACAAGAACTGGAGACTTGTATGCAGAATTATGTTGGAAAACAATTGCTTGTGGCTTTTGTTTGGCAAACAGAACAATTGCAGCCTTCAAAGCTGGTTTCAACCAAAATGACTAAACTTTTGGATAGATTGGTTGTTAATATCAAGGAGATGCAATCTGAAACAGTCATGAAAGAGAGCAGTTTATGATGAAGATTCTCTTTATGATAGCACATGGCATGAGAAAGGTGTTGGTATGGATTCTTATACTGCCGATATTGTTTTATCAGAAGTGTATTACTCCTTATACGCCACCTTCCTGTCGCTTTCAGCCCACTTGCTCAGAGTATGCGAGACAAGCCATCCTGAAGCATGGTCCCTTTAAGGGACTGGCTTTGGCTGTTTGGCGCATCTTAAGATGCAATCCTTGGGGTGGTTCGGGTTATGATCCCGTACCGTAAGTTTCCGACTGTATTGTTGGGCCCCTTATACATATTATATAATATAATAAAAAATCATATTCTATGGCAAAAAATTTTGTTGAAGAATTGAAATGGCGTGGTATGCTGGCGCAGATAATGCCAGGTACTGAGGAATATCTCAACACCCACATGGTGTCTGCCTATCTCGGAACCGACCCTACTGCAGACTCTCTGCACATCGGTCACCTTTGTGGTATCATGATGTTGCGCCACTTGCAGCGTTGTGGCCATAAGCCTTATCTCCTCGTCGGCGGTGCCACGGGTATGATTGGCGACCCTTCTGGCAAGAGCCAGGAGCGCAATCTTCTCGATTCAGAGACTCTCTATCATAACCAGGAAGCTATCAAGAAGCAGGTATCTAAGTTCCTCGACTTCGATGGCAATGAGCCTAACAAGGCGGAGTTGGTGAACAACTACGACTGGATGAAGGACTTCACCTTCCTCGATTTCGCTCGTGTGGTTGGTAAGCATATCACTGTAAACTACATGATGGCGAAGGATAGCGTGCAGAAGCGCTTGAACGGTGAGGCTCGCGACGGCTTGTCTTTCACTGAGTTCACCTATCAGTTGCTCCAGGGCTACGACTTCCTCTATCAGTATGAGAAGTATGGTGTTCGTCTCCAGTTGGGTGGTAATGACCAGTGGGGTAACATGACTACCGGTACTGAGCTGATTCACCGTACATTGGGTAACGATGCAGAGTGCTTCTGCCTCACTTGCCCATTGATTACCAAGGCAGACGGTAAGAAGTTCGGTAAGACAGAGAGTGGTAACATCTGGTTGGACCGTAATCGCACTACTCCTTACGCTTTCTACCAGTTCTGGTTGAACGTAAGCGATGATGATGCCGAGAAGTACATCAAGATCTTCACTGACCTTGACAAGGAGACTATCGATGCTCTCGTAGAGGAGCACAAGCAGGATCCTGGTCGCCGTGTACTCCAGAAGCGTCTGGCTGAGGAGGTTACCATAATGGTTCACTCTCAGGAGGATTTGGATATGGCTATCGCAGCCAGCAACATCCTCTTCGGTAAGGCTACCAAGGAGAACTTGGCACAGCTCGATGAGGCTACATTGAATGATGTATTTGCCAATGTACCTCACTACGACCTCGACAAGAACTTGCTCGGTGGTACAGCTGTTGACCTCTTCAACCAGGAAGGTATGCAGATCTTCCCAAGTAAGAGCGAGATGCGTAAGCTCGTTAAGGGTGGTGGCGTTTCACTCAACAAGGAGAAACTCGCTGCTTTCGATCAGGTTGTAACTGCTGATGACCTGATTGACGGTAAGTATCTTTTGGTTCAGAAAGGTAAGAAGAACTACTTCTTGATTACCGTTAAGTAATCGTTAAAAGTATTGAAAATATTTGGTAGTGGAGAAAAAATCCACTACCTTTGTAGCCGATTTGCTTGTCCTATGGTGTAATGGTAGCACTACAGTTTTTGGTTCTGTCAGTGGTGGTTCGAATCCGCCTGGGACAACAGGTCATAAATAACCCTTCAAGTCTTTGCGGATTTGGAGGGTTATTTTGTTTATAATAAAGTTCGGATACAACAAGCTCTTTGCATCTATTATAGGTCAATTTTGATGAAAAGTAGGCAATAAAATGAGAAAATAAGTAAAAAGGGTGCATCTTTCGTATTGATTTAGGGTGATATTCAAAATTATTTTGTATCTTTGCCCTCGTAACAAATCAAACAATTTATAAAAAATAAAATTATGGACTTTAATAAACTATTCTCATTAGAGGGTAAAGTAGCCCTCGTTACAGGTGCCGCTTATGGTATCGGTTTCGCTATTGCTGAGGCTTATGCCAAAGCTGGTGCTAAGATTGCTTTCAATTGCCGTAGCCAGCACCACATGGATCAGGCTCTTGCAGATTACAAAGCAAAGGGTATTGAGGCAAAGGGTTATATCTGTGATGTAACAGACGAGGAACAGGTGAAAAACATGGTAGCTGACATCGAGAAGGAACTTGGTGTTATTGATATTTTGGTAAACAACGCAGGTATTATCAAGCGTATTCCTATGACAGAGATGTCTGTAGATGACTTTAAGCAGGTTATTGACATTGACCTCACTGCACCTTTCATCGTATCTAAGGCAGTTATCCCTGGTATGATCAAGAAGGGTCATGGTAAGATTATCAACATCTGTTCTATGATGAGCGAGCTGGGCCGTGAGACTGTTTCTGCATACGCAGCTGCCAAGGGTGGCTTGAAGATGTTGACACGTAACATCTGCTCAGAGTATGGTGAGTACAACATCCAGTGCAATGGCTTGGGCCCTGGTTACATCGCAACTCCTCAGACAGCACCTCTCCGTGAGTGTCAGGCAGATGGTAGCCGTCATCCATTCGATAGCTTTATCTGTGCAAAGACTCCTGCTGGTCGCTGGTTGGAACCAGAAGAGTTGGCAGGTCCTGCAGTTTTCTTGGCTTCAGATGCTTCTAATGCAGTGAATGGTCACATTCTCTATGTAGATGGTGGTATCTTGGCATATATCGGAAAGCAGCCAAAATAAAGGATCAAACATGAAGATTTAAATTTGAATAAACTTGAATAGAATATAAAAATATAGGGCAGCCATAAAGGACTGCCCTATATTTGTAATTAAAATAATCTTTACAATTATTTGTTGATTGCATCTGCAAGCTCAGCACCAGCCTTGAACTTAGCAACCTTTTTAGCTGCAATCTGGATCTTCTCCTTAGTAGCTGGATTGATACCCTCACGAGCAGGACGCTCGTTAATGCTGAATGTACCGAAACCTACCAACTGGATCTTGTCACCTGCAATGAGGGCTTCCTTCAATGCGTTTGTTGTAGCTTCAAGAGCGGCCTTAGCCTGTGCCTTTGTAATCTCAGCACCTGCTGCAATCTTGTCAATCAATTCTGTCTTGTTCATAATTTTTCTTTATTAAATGAATAATATTGTTGTTTCTTAGTTGAATTCGTTTACAAATATAGCTTTTTCTTGTGAAAGTTCAAATAAAAAAAGCAGAAAAGTAATGAAATTATTGAAATTTAAGTGTAATAAGTCTATTTTTTGGTGTTTTCACGGATATTTTTCGTAATTTTGTCGCCAAAATACAAATATTAGTCAGATTATTAAACTGTTTATAGAAATAAAGTTATGCGCAATATTCCAATTGTAACAAAGAATTTGCTGATAGTGAATGTAGTAGCATTCCTGGCATGCATGCTGATGGACAAGAGTATGGGTGGCGGTTCTGGCCTGACAGATATGTTTGGGCTTCATTTCTTCCTGGCATCCGATTTCCATATTTATCAGTTAGTTACCTACATGTTTATGCATGGTGGTTTCCAGCATATTCTCTTTAATATGTTTGCCTTATGGATGTTTGGCTGTGTGGTTGAAAGAGTTTGGGGACCAAAGAAATTCCTTTTTTATTACATAGCGTGTGGAGTGGGAGCAGGTTTGTTCCAGGAAGCTGCACAGTATATTACCTATGTGGCAAAGGATATGGCAGCTTATGATTATGTTAGTGTTAATGGAGCCAGAATAACAATGGAGCAATATCTGAACCTATGGACTACCGTGGGTGCTTCAGGAGCTATTTATGCCATATTGCTTGCCTTTGGTATGATTTATCCAAACGAGCGTCTCTTCATTTTCCCGTTGCCATTTCCTATTAAAGCTAAATTCTTCGTGATAGGCTATGCTGTCATAGAATTGGTTTCAACATTCTCTCTCTCTGATGACGGTGTGGCGCATATTGCCCATTTGGGAGGTATGGTCTTTGGATTCTTCCTGATCCGTTATTGGCGTAAGCAGATTGGTAATGGTTACTATCATTCAAATTCTGCAGACGCTTTTGATAAGTTGAAAGGTATGTTCGGTGGAAAGCGTCGGGCAGGTAGAACGCATTTTACTTATACCAAGAATGAATCTTATAATCAGACTTATGAGCAGGATGCTGAATGTAAGACCAACGAAAAGGTTGTGTCACAGGAAGAGATAGATCGAATCTTAGATAAAATAAGAAAGAGCGGTTATGATAGCTTGACTCCTAGTGAAAAGCAGATGCTCTTTGATCAGAGTAATAAGTAAAAAGCATGTTTAAAGGATTTAAGGAATTTACATATAAGATGATAGCTGGTGCTAATGTGGCAACTATCATCATCATGTTGCTGGTGGGCTTTTCTGACTTCTTTCAGCCAGAAAAGTTCGCCGCATTGGCTAATCTTGGTTTACTTTTCCCGGTTTTTCTTATAGTTAACTTAGGCTTTTTGCTTTTCTGGTTGCTCTTCCGGTCTAAGTATGCCATTATTCCATTCTTAGGCTTCTTGATCTGTTTTGTTCCTGTCCGCAAGTATATGCCAATCAACTTTTCTGGCGAAACTCCAAAAGGTTGTATCAAAGTTCTATCATATAATACCTGGAATTTTGGTGCACAGACAGAGGATGCCGAAGGAACTAATATCTGTATTGCTTATCTGCAGGAGCAGGATGCTGACATAGTTTGTCTGCAGGAAGCATGTCCTACTTCCCGGAATATTGAACAGATAGATAGCATGCTCAAGCCTATGTATGCTTATCAGGATACAACGATGCACGTGAATGGCGGAAATTGTCTTATGTTGCTCAGTAAATACCCTATTCTTTCAAAAGAGCGAATTCCTTATGAATCGAAAGGAAATATGAGTGTAGCGTATCGTCTGAAAGTGAAAGATAGAGAGGTCCTTCTCATCAATAATCATTTGGAAACTACCGGCTTAAGTTTAGAGGACAGACGCCAGTTCAAGAATCTGGTTATCGGAAAATTGCAGGTTGATACTGCAGAAGAAACGTCCAAACTGCTCGTTGTAAAACTTGCCGAGGCAACAAAGAAACGGGCTCCGGAGGCTGAGGCTGTAGCAAAATACATTCAGCAGCATAAAGAACAGAGTATTATTTTGTGCGGTGACTTTAATGATGGTCCTATCTCTTATGCTCATCGTACGATAGCTAAAAATTTGACGGATTGCTACATTGCAAGTGGTAACGGACCGGGTATCAGCTATCATCGTGGAGGCTTTTTTGTTCGCATTGACAATATCATGTGCTCAGACGATTGGGAGCCTTATGAATGTAAAGTTGATGATAAAATCGCCGTTTCAGACCACTATCCAATCATTTGTAAGCTAAAAATGCGCCCTAAAAAGCAAAAATAGAGCAAATAATTCTTATATAAGAAAAAAAATGCTTATTTTTGCACAACTTTATGGAGGTTTTTGAAAGAATCCCTAAAAGCAATTGAAAAGAAATAAATAATTAATAACAATAAATAGAAATGCAAAACAAAGGAATTGTAATTTGTGTAGCCGTCTTACTGACACTCGCAAGTATCTTCTATTTGTCATTCTCGTTTGCCACACGTTACTATGACAGCGAGGCTGCAAAGATTAAAGATCCTATTGCTCAGCAGGATTATAAGGATTCTGTTAAGTACTTAGGGGTTTATTCTTACCAGAACTGCTTGGAGACTCAGATTGGTCTTGGACTTGATCTTAAGGGCGGTATGAATGTAATTCTTGAGATTTCTGTACCTGATGTACTTGAAAACCTTGCCGATCATAAGACCGACGCTGGTTTTACCAATGCCATGAAGGAAGCTAGAGCTCAGGAAGAAGCTAACGGTGGTGACTTCGTGTCACTTTTCATTAACGCTTATCATAAGAGCGCACCAGGTCATAAACTCGCAGAAGTGTTCGCTACCCAGCAGTTGCAGGGCTTGGTTTCTCCTCAGAGCAGCGACGCAGAGGTAGAGAAGGCTATCCGCGCTTCTGTACAGGATGCTATTGACAACTCTTTCAATGTTGTCCGCACCCGTATAGATAAGTTTGGTGTTGTACAGCCTAACATCCAGAAGTTGGAAGGCCAGCAGGGCCGTATCATGGTAGAAATGCCAGGTATCAGCCAGCCAGAGCGTATGCGTAAGATGCTCCAGGGTAGTGCAAACCTTGAGTTCTGGGAGACATACAACTCAGAGGAAATCGCTCCTTATCTCCAGCAGCTTGATACTCGTATCGCAAATGGTGATAATGGTCAGGAGGAGAAAGACTCTGTTGCTGCTGATACAACTGTTGCAAAGAAAGAAGTTGCTAAGGCTGAGCCTAAGAAGGCTGAGGCTAAGTTCTCTATCAAGAAGAAGGACGATGCTGCAAGCAAGGTAGGCGAGGATGCTCAGAATGCTGCTGCTATCAAGGCTCACCCATTGTTGGCTCGTTTGCAGCTCGGTGGTGGTTTGAGCACTGTTGGTTATGCTAGCGTTCGCGATACTGCTGCTATCAACAAGATTATCTATTCTGAAGTTGCTAAGCGTGTATTGCCATCTGACTTGCGCTTGCTTTGGAGTGCTAAGCCAGCAGATAATCTGAAGGTTAAGAACATCTATGAGCTTCATGCGTTGAAGGTTACTACCACTACAGGTCGTGCTCCTTTGGAGGGTGATGTAATTACCGATGCTAAGGACGAGTTCGACCAGATGGGTTCACCTGTTGTTAGCATGAAGATGAATACTGAGGGCGCACGTAAGTGGGCTCAGATGACCAAGGCTAACGTAGGTAAGGCTATTGCTATCGTTCTGGATGGCGTAGTTTACTCTGCTCCTCGTGTAAACGGCGAGATTGATGGTGGTAGCTCTCAGATTTCCGGTAACTTCACTATCGAGGATACCAAGGACTTGGCTAACACATTGAAGTCTGGTCGTATGCCAGCTCCTGCACGTATCGTTCAGGAGGAGGTTGTAGGTCCTACACTCGGTGCACAGTCTATCCAGATGGGTATTGTATCATTCGTTGTAGCTTTCGTACTCCTGATGGTTTACATGGTGATGATGTACAATGTCATTCCTGGTATGATGGCTAACCTGGCTTTGCTCGTCAACGTATTCTTCACGCTGGGTATTCTGACGTCCTTCCAGGCGGCTCTGACGTTACCTGGTCTTGCCGGTATGGTCTTGTCTCTGGGTACTGCCGTGGATGCCAATGTGCTTATCTATGAGCGTATCAAGGAGGAGCTTCGCTCTGGCAAGGGTATGAAGCAGGCTGTAGCTGCCGGTTATGGCAACGCTTTCTCTGCTATCTTCGACTCTAACTTGACATCTTTGATTACTGGTGTTATCCTGTTGATTACCGGTACAGGTCCTATCCGTGGTTTCGCTACTACATGGATCATCGGTATCGTAGTTTCATTCTTCACTGCTGTGTTCCTGACTCGTCTGGTTTACGATTATAAGTTGAACCACGATAAGTGGATGCACTGCAAGTTTGATACTCCTGTTTCTCACAACCTGATGCAGGGCAAGAAGTATAAGTTCATGTCTATGTACAAGACTACCTTCACCATTGCCATCGTAGCAGCTGTGGTATTCATCGGTAGCTTCTTTGTTCGTGGCTTGAGTAAGAGTATCGACTTCACTGGTGGTCGTAACTATGTGGTACAGTTCGAGAATCCTGTAGAGCCTGAGCAGATTCGTACTGTTCTTGGCGATGCATTCGTCAATGCAGACGGCACCAAGGCAACTACTGGCGCTATCGCTATCGGTACAGATGGCAAGACCATCCGTGTATCTACCAACTATATGATTGAGAGCAACAGTCCAACTGTTGACGATGAGGCAGAGACTATCCTTTACAACGCCTTGAAGAAGGCTAACCTGGTTTCTCAGAAGAGTGTTGAGGCATTCAAGAACCCAGATGTTCGTCAGGGTGGTTCTATTATCAGTAGTACAAAGGTAGGTCCTTCTGTGGCTAAGGATATCACTATGGGTGCTATCTATAGTGTGCTCTTCGCATTGATTGCTATCTTCCTCTACATCCTGATACGTTTCCGCAACGTGGCCTTCTCTGTAGGTTCTACAGTAGCTTTGGCATTTGATGCCTTGACAGTAATCGGTTTCTACTCACTCCTGTGGGGTCTCGTTCCATTCTCATTGGAGATTGACCAGACCTTCATCGGTGCTATCCTGACCGTGGTAGGTTACTCTATCAACGATAAGGTGGTTGTATTCGACCGTATCCGTGAGAACTTGAAGTTGCATCCTAAGGGCGACCGTCAGCAGCTCTTCAATGCATCTATCAATGAGACATTGGCTCGTACCATCAATACGTCTACATCTACATTGCTCGTGTTGCTCTGTATCTGCATCCTCGGTGGTGACAGCATCCGCAGCTTCTCATTCGCAATGATCCTGGGTGTTGTATTCGGTACATTGTCATCTATCTTCATTGCATCTCCTATGGCTTACATCGTTCTTGGTCGTAAGATTAAGGAAGAGCCAGCTGAGGAGGTTGCAGAAGTTAAGTAATCAGAAACTCTTCATTCTTTCTCTGTCCGATGTATGTCGGATAGAGAAAGATACTGGAAAGAATATAAAAATAATAAAGGTCGCTTCCTGATTGTCAGGAGCGACCTTTATTGTTTTATCATCTCTGGAATGATAAGGAAAGTACGTGGTCCCACCGAGAATCGAACTCGGATCAAAGGTTTAGGAAACCTCCGTTCTATCCGTTAAACTATAGGACCATTGTAAACTGACTGCAAAGATACATCAAATCGTTGACAATACAAAATAAAATGTTATGTTTTTCACTCTCATCTTATCAAGTTTCCTCACTTTTGTGGAGTTGAACTGCGAAAACCTCTTCGATACGAGGCATGATTCGCTGAAGAATGACTATGAATTCCTGCCACAGAGCAGTTACAAGTGGACGCCTTATCGCTATTGGCGCAAGCTGGCAAATCTTTCCAAGACTATAGTAGCTTTGGGTTATGAAGATTTGTCGCTTGTTGGTACCGCCTCCCCAGATAATCCTTCAAGACCTTCGGAGAAGTCCTGGCATGTTCCCGATTTTGTGGCGCTTTGCGAAGTGGAGAACGATAGTGTGCTGTTTGATTTAACCCGGCGTTCAGCTCTTCGCGGTGTAAATTATGATTATGTGATGACCGATTCGCCTGATGAACGAGGCATAGATGTGGCTTTGCTTTATCAGCCATCTTCTTTTGCGCTTATACAGTTCCGGTCCATCCGCATCAAGCCGCTGCCTGATACTCGCCCTACGAGAGATATTCTCTACGCTTCGGGGCGGATTATGAATGATGATACGCTCCATGTCTTTGTATTGCATGCGCCTAGCCGGCGTGGCGGCGAACAGGTTTCGCGTCCCTACCGCCTGCAGGTAGCCAGCCAGCTGGTTTCTGCTGTAGATTCTATCTATGCGCTCAATGATAGTGCAAGGATTATCGTAGCCGGCGATTTCAACGATTATTCCGATTCTTCGGCTCTTCGTTATCTTTATCAGCATCACCTTATTAATATATCTGTTGGCGTCAAAGGCTCTCATGGTGCCAAGGCTACTTATCGCTGGCATGGAGATTGGCGAAGTCTTGACCAGATTCTCTTCAGTCCTTCGCTTTCCCGACTTAAGATGAGTTGTCAGATAGGAGATTTGCCATTCCTCTTAGAAGATGATGAGAAATATGGCGGAAAGAAACCTTTCCGCACCTATCTCGGTCCCCGATATTTGGGTGGATACAGCGATCATCTTCCGCTTGTTGCCAAGTTTAAGATAGAGGGTGGATATGAATAAAAAAACAGGTATGCTCAGATTTTTACTGAACATACCTGTCTGTATATTAGTGAGATTTTTTCTCTTCTGCCTGATTATCCGTAGATAACCTTACCGTTCTCATCCTCATAAGGAGCCATATCCTTAGCATACTGGTTCATGGCACGGAGGCTCATACCCATTGATGAGAAACCACCATCGTGGAAGAGGTTCTGCATGGTTACCTTGCGGGTGAAGTCAGAGAACATCATCACGCAGTAGTTAGCGCAATCCTCTGCTACGGCGTTTCCGAGTGGAGACATCTTGTCGGCGAAGTCCATCATGTTCTCGATATCCTTGATACCCTTACCTGCTGTTGTAGCTGTAGGGCTCTGAGAGATGGTGTTGATGCGCACGTGCTTCTCACGACCGTAGATGTAACCGAAGCTGCGGGCGATACTTTCGAGCATGCTCTTGGCATCAGCCATATCGTTGTAACCGAAGAATGTACGCTGAGAAGCTACGTATGTGAGGGCTACTACAGAACCCCACTCGTTGATAGCATCCAACTTCTTGGCTACCTGCAACATCTTGTGGAAAGAGATAGCAGAGATGTCCAATGTCTTGTTCAGGAAGTTGTAGTCGAGGTCATCGTATGTACGATGTTTGCGAACGTTAGGGCTCATAGCTACAGAGTGGAGCACGAAGTCGATTTTGCCACCGAGTTTCTCCTGAGCCTCTGTGAATACCTTTTCCAAGTCTTCTACGCTAGTCGCATCAGCTGCGATGATAGGAGCGTTGATCTGTTCTGCGAGCTTATCCAGCGTACCCATACGCAAAGCCATAGCTGTATTACTAAGTGCGATAGTAGCACCCTCTTCAGCAGCCTTTACAGCTACTTTCCAAGCGATTGATTCCTCATTGAGTGCACCGAAGATGATGCCACGCTTGCCTTTTAACAAATTGTGAGTCATTGTTATCTTAATACTTTTGTTTATACTAACGACAATCCCCTACATATATCATTCTCTATATATATAATAAGGTGTAAAACCACTTTGTTTTGTTCTAGTCGTTGAAATCGTGCGCAAAATTACGAAAAATGTGCAATATTCCCAAATTTTTTAACTAAAAAGTGCCGTAAACGTTTTCTTTTTTGTGGTATGTCAAGTATTTCGCTCCCTACAGTCAGTATGATATTCTATTTATTCTTTGCAGATAATAAGCCTGAAACAGATATATCTTATGCTTATAGATAACGTATCTGTTGGTCTGAGGAATTAGATTTGTAGGGTTCCTGACATATGCCAACAAGGTTCCTGACATATGCCAACAGAGTTATTGACATATGTCAGGAACCTTGTTGGCAACTGCCGTCAACCGAACGGAACTAATTGTTAGAACCGATGAACCGTAGAGCTGTGACTATTTAATCTATTTGTTCTACGTATTTAAGTAATACGTCTTACCCGGCAGATGCCGGTATAGATAACTTAAGAACCTTCTTATTTCTGTTCTTACAAATTATAGCCTTATTGCTACAAAAATATCCTTTTTGTTGCAATATGACAAGGTGAAAGTGTTAAAAACAGACTTTTTTATGTGCGTTATTAAATTTTTCTTTCAAAATATTTGCAAATATCCGAAAAAAAATCTAATTTTGCAGCCGATTATTATAAATTTATAAATTATTATCTAATAAAGAGAGAGATTATGTTTAAAAGAATCGCTTTATTTGTGGGGGGGGCAATTCTCAGTTGTGGAGTAGCCTTTGCCCAAACATCTGTTACCGGTAAGGTAGTAGCTTCAGAGGATGGTGAGCCTGTTATTGGCGCATCAATCAAAGTAGCTGGTACTAATACGGGTACTGTTACGGACGTCGATGGAAACTTCAGTTTGAATGTTCCAGCCGGCTCCAAGTTGGAGATTACCTATATAGGTATGAATCCACAAACTGTTAAAGCAAGTTCTAACATGAAGATTGCTTTGACTTCTGACAACAAAACCCTGGATGAGGTCGTAGTTGTTGCTTATGGTACAACTACCAAGGCTTCCTTTACAGGTTCTGCAGCTGTAATGAAGGACAAGGATATGTCTGCAGCTAAATCTTCACTCATCAAGTCATTGGAAGGCAAAATGGCTGGTGTCAACATTGGTGCTTCAACAGGTGACCCAGGTGCTGACCAGAAGGTGTTAATCCGTGGTATCGGTTCTATCAGCGGTTCTACCCAGCCATTGTATGTAATAGATGGTGTGCCTGTCTCTAACTCTGACATGCAGAGCAGCGGTCTCCGTTCACAGTCTATTCTTTCTTCTATCAACCCTAATGATATCGAAAGCATGACCGTATTGAAGGATGCTGCCGCATCTTCTCTCTATGGTTCACGTGCTGCCAATGGTGTCATCATCATCACTACCAAGAAGGGTAAGGAAGGTAAGACTCACGTAAACTATGATATGCAGATCGGTTGGAGCAATATTGCCAAGAAGAGTGCTTTGGAAACCATGAACAGCGCCGAAATGAAGCAGTATTGGAAAAATGCACTCCAGGGTTACTTCGTATATTATGAAGGTATGGATGAGGCTACTGCTGCAGCTGCTGCAGCAGAAGAAATTCCTAGCTGGTTCTATAACTACAATACTAATGAGACAACTGATTGGTACAAAGAGGTTTATCGTACTGGTTTTACTACCGACCATCAGGTATCTATCAATGGTGGTAACGACCGTACTAAGTTCTTCACCAGTTTTGGCTACAACAAGGTGGAGGGTACCGTAAAGGGTAGCTCTTTCCAGCGTTATAGTGGACGTTTGAACTTGGATCACAAGGTAACTGACTGGTTCAAGATTTCTGCCAAGGAAATGCTGTCATTCTCTAATCAGGCTGGTTTCCGCGACCAGGGTGATCAGGCGCAGGGCTTCGGTACTACCGCTCCAATGTCTGTACTCTTCTCAATGGACCCTACCGCTCCTGTAAAGAACGAGGATGGTTCATATAACACTAGCGCTTCATTCTCAAAGAATGTTTCAAATCCAAACCTGATGTTCGGACAGGAGGGTGGTGAGCATGCTGAGACTTTGGATTCTGAGTTGATGCGTAGCTTGACCAATGTTGAGGGTGAACTCAAGTTGCCATTCAATCTGACATTGCGTTCAATCTTCGGTTTCGACTATATGACCAACAATATTCGTGAGTTCTGGGCTCCTAACAGTGGTAATGGTCAGTCGGTTAACGGTATGGGTCAGCGCTGGAACTACTCTAGCAAGACTTTGACTACATCCAACACCTTGAACTATGTTCGTAGCTTTGACAAGCATAATCTCACAGCGATGGTAGGTTATGAGGCAGAGAAGCGTAACTTGATGACATTGACAGCCAACTCTCAAAACTACTCTACACATAAGTTGCCAGAGTTGTCTAATGGTCAGGCTAACAGCAATGCCAGCTACACCAAATGTGCAACCATGATGTCTTGGTTGGGTAGCGTAAACTATAACTACGACAACAAGTATTACTTGTCTGCTAGCTATCGTCGTGATGGTTCTTCACGTCTTTCTTCAGACAACCGTTGGGCTGACTTCTTCTCTGTATCAGGTGCATGGCGCATCAGCAGCGAGAAGTTCCTCGAGGGCAACAACCTGTTCAGCGATTTGAAGCTCCGTCTCTCTTACGGTACCAATGGTAACTTGCCAACAGACTACTATGGCTATATGGGTACATACGCAACAACCGGCGGTTACGGTTCTGAACCAGGTATCTATTGGAGCAACATCTCTAATCCTTCATTAGGCTGGGAGAAGTCTCACAACTTTAACGTAGGTTTGGATTGGACACTCTTCAACCGAGTAACTCTTACATTCGATTACTATAACAAGTTGACTAAGGATCTTCTCTTCCTTTCACCAACTTCTTATGTAACAGGTTTCAGTTCATACTGGAACAATATTGGCGAGTTGAAGAATCAGGGTCTTGAGTTCTCTATCAGTTCTCAGAATATCCGCACAAAGGATTTTACCTGGACCACAGACTTCAACCTTACCAAGCAGAGTATCAAGGTAAACAAGTTGCCTAATGGTAACGACGTTCAGTATGGCGACGGAAACATGTATATCCTCCGTGAGGGCGAGTCTATGCATACATTCTTCTTGCCAAAGGCTAAGGGTGTAAACTCTGAGACCGGTTTGATGGAGTTCTGGATTGATCCTGAGGATGAGTCTAAGGGTGTAACCAACGAGTATAGCAAGGCTGGTAGCACCATTGTAGGCAAGGGTGTGCCTGACTGGGTTGGCGGTATGACCAATACCTTCCGCTATAAGGATTTCGACCTTTCATTCATGATCTCATATCAGTTTGGTGCCGACATGTTCGATTATCCAGGTTACTTCCTTACCTATAGTGATGGTGTGCGTGTGGGTTCACTTAATGTATCTAAGCGTGTGGCTGGCAACTACTGGCAGAAGCCAGGTGACCAGACCGAGTTCCCACGTCCTATCTATAATAACCCATTCCGTTCTGATATGTTCTCTACCCGTGAGATTATCTCAACAGACAACATCCGTGTGCGTGACATCACATTCGGTTGGACTGTGCCTTACTTCAAGAAGTATATCAGCAATTTGCGCATTTATTTCCGTGCAACAAACCCATTCCTGATTTACAACGCAGCTAAGGATATTGATCCAGATGTTGATATCAATGGTTATCGTCAGACCGATACTCCTACAACACGACAGTTCTTGTTCGGTCTCAACTTTAGTTTTTAATTAATTCATAGGAAAAAGGATATGAAAAAGATATATTTAGCATTGGGTATTGCCGCTAGCATGATGTTCTCATCATGCAGCGACTTCCTGGACCAGGAGCCATCTATAGAGTTGCCTACTGAGTCAGCTATCACAACTACATCAGACTTGCGTAATGCAGTAAATGGTATTGCTTATGTATTGACAGAAAGCAGAATGACTTATGCGTCAGAATTCGCTCTCTTCGCAGATACTCGCTGCAACGATTTCAAGGTAACTGCAGACAACAATCAGTTGGGTGAACTCAGACTTTACAAGTACAATTCTAAAGGTTCATTCAATGATTATGCATATTTCGCATTCTACCAGGCTTTGGGTAATGTGAATAGCGCATTGAAGTCTATCGAAAATGGCCAAGTTGAAGGCGATGCGGCCGAAATCAATAACTATAAAGGACAGCTGTTAGCTTGGAGAGGTATGTTGCACTTCGACTTGGCTCGTATGTTCTGCCACATCCCTACTACTGTAGAGAATCCTGCAAGCGAACTCGGTCTGGTTCTTTCAGACCAGGTGTTTGACAAGGATTACAAGGGCACTCGTACAGATTTGGCATCTACATACACATTCATTATCAAGCAGTTTACAGATGCACTTCCTTTGTTGGAGAAGAAGTCTGATAATGGTTACTTCAACTATTATGCAGCTCTTGGTCTTCGTGCCCGTGCTTACCTCTATAATGGTCAGTATGCAGAGGCTTTGGCTGATGCCAAGGAAGTGATTGGTGAAGGTGGTTACAAAATGTTGAATCGCGACAATTACGTAGAGGCTTGGACTAAGGAGAAGGCAGATGAAACCATTCTGGAGTTCATGCAGACCGACAAGTATAACCAGCAGCGTTATGCTCCTGGTTACTATTGCGATGCGGATGGTTACTCAGAGAATGCTTTCAACGAGGAGGGTTACTTGTATAAGTATCTTGTTGCCAACAAGGATAAGGATATTCGTGCTGGCTTGATCAAGGATCAGTCTGCAGCTAGCTACAAGAAGGCTGCTGGTTTCTATCCTAACAAGTATCCAGGTCGTAACGGCAATCTCTATGTTAACAACACGAAGTTGCTCCGTCTCTCAGAGATGTATCTGATTGCAGCTGAGGCTCAGTGGCATCTTGATAACCCTGGTTCATACGATTTGGCAAAGACCAGTGCAAAAGCTGCTCAGTATATCAATGCTATCGACAAGAACCGTATTGCTGATTATACAGATAAGGCTTCTGTTACACTTGCAGACATTCTTCATGAATATGAAATCGAGATGTTCTGCGAGAACCAGATTACATTCGCTTACTGGCGTAATCGTCAGAGTGTAACAAACCAGGCTAATCAGGAGGTGAAGTACAATGATTACAATACAATCATGGCTATCCCGCAGTCTGAGATTGATTACAACAAGGCTCTTCAACAGAACCCAGAATATTAATTTTGATAATGGTTCTTCTCAAATTTTGGTACATTTATGTATCTAAGTTTGAGGAGACCTTTATCTGCAAAAGAGAAATCGATGCTCTTCCACCCATAATTCGCTTTGCGGTCTTTATCTTGTTGACCGAACCTTCAAGGATTCCATTGTTCAATTTGCTAGCAATAGAATTATTGATGGCGGAATAGTCCTTAATCAGTCCTTTGGCAAACTTTTCCATTTTCTCATTACCACATCCTATGACCATGTTAATCCATTTGTACAAGTTCATTTTGACCTCTCCGCTCAAAATGCCTTGAAATGTTGTTATATAATAGGCTAAATCGGTAACATGCGAGTCCTGCAGAAACAATCTGACAGTCTCCGTCTTGGTTTTCCTGTTGAAGTGAACTATTGAATTCCAAAGGTCATACTCTTCGTTCCTGATAGTTGCCTTTGCAAGAAATGCCTTGTAGGCATCATCGTATGCCTTCCAGTCTTCCTTCCATTTTCCTCTCAGTAGAAAAGAAGTCTTTTCAGTATTTCTTTCTTCTCTGTAGAATGTAACCCCTTGGTAACCACAGAGTAATCCAATGACTTTTTACAGAGAATCCTATTTGTAATAGATTCTATGGCTTTGTAAGCCCTTAGTTGCGTTGGGTTGAGCAAGTCCTCATATTTGGTGTTCCTTAGCTTTCCCATCTTAAATCCATCAAACCCTGTTTTGTCATGGATTTCACTCAAAGTCAGTCCTTGCCTTGCATAAAGATCCATGAAAGTGTTCCATTCAGTCATTTTCTTGATTCTTCTTGCATCCTTGCACATCGATTCCAAGACTGCATATATGCTGTTATAAAGCCAACCTCTACTTATTTGTGGCTTAATGGGACCAACTAGACCTTGAGTCAGCAACTCCATTCTCTTATGCAAAAACTCCTGCAGAATCTTTGGAAAGACTGCGCTCGTCAAGTCTTCAATGACATGGAATTTGTCTGTGATAGCATGTGCTGATGGGGCTCCTTGCTTGATAGCCTTAATGAAGCATCGTCCCCTATCACGAGTGATAGTATTGACTTTCTTGTATTGTTTCAAGACATTTGCCACAATCGAAGAATCTCTAGAGTCTATCAGTTCCAAAATCTCGCCTGTGTCATGGTCTACGATAACACTGCCATAGGTATGTCTCTTTCTCTTGGCAAAGTCATCTATGCCTATATTCCTGGCAGTCCTGTCTGGAAGTCTTTGGATCTTTTTCAAATGATTTATGCAAGTATTTGGACAGCAAGTGATTCCCATCTTTCTCATGACCTTGGAGGTCGACACAGATGACATATGTATATGAAGCAGGTTCATCAACTCTATGCATCTTACACTGAATCTTGCATATTTGTTTAGCCACTTCGTCTGTTGCTCTACAAATATATGTTTATCAGACTGGCAGTAAAAACGGCGCATGTAAAGGGTGAGAACAAACCGTTTACACCCTAAAGGACACATCGTGACCGTTCTCTTTTGCCAGCCACGGGTATGAGTGGTTTTCTTGCCACAACGGTCGCAGAAGGCATGGGTAGCCGTACTCACGAGAACCATTTTGAGTTCCGTGGAAGAGAAGTCACAACTTGCGATAAAAAAGCCATCTATGGCAGGAAAAATGTCCATAAGAAGTTTTTCTCCGACCGTAGAAGCATTTATATCGGATTTTATTTGGTTGTTTCTTATCTTTTTTATAATTTTGCATCTGTTAGCGATTGTATCCATTGTAAGTCATATTTTATGATCACTTTAAACTTACATATTTTTGGAGACAATCGCTAATTTTTTATATTAAACTTTCTCAAAAATATTGCTCCTTCATATAAAATATGGGGCTTTGTACTAAAATTTGAGAAGAACCATATTTTTAATCAAGATATAGGAATGCCATGAGTGGCATTTTCTATAAATCTCTCGGGAGAGGCTGGCTGTGAAGCTCGCCTCTCTTTTTTTGTCTTTTTATTTGCGTATCTGATATTTTATTCGTAACTTCGCACCGTCTAAAGAAATATGGCTATGGAAGAGATAAGAAAATACCCAGTAGGAATGCAAACTTTCTCTGATATACGAGAGGGTAATTATGTGTACGTAGATAAGACAAGGTATATTGTCGATTTCTTGCGTAATGGTTCTAAATATGTGTTTCTGAGTCGTCCAAGACGATTCGGTAAGTCGCTTTTTGTCTCTACGCTCCAGGCATATTATGAGGGCAGGAAGGAACTGTTTGATGGTTTGGCACTTGGCGAATATGAGAAAGAATGGGTGAAACGTCCTGTTCTTCACTTCGACATGAGTACTGCCAAAAATCAGACACCCGAAGGGTTAGAAGAGATGCTGGGCTACATGCTTTCAGAATACGAGCAGGTCTATGGACGTGACGAATGGGCGGTGCAGCCGAGCCAGCGTTTGCAGTCTTTGGTAAAGCGTGCCTATAAGAAGACGGGTCAAAAGGTGGTCGTTTTGATAGACGAATATGATGCTCCTCTCTTGGATGTCGTGCATGAGAAGGAAAGTTTGATGCCATTGCGCTTGGTTATGAGGAAGTTCTATAGCCCATTGAAATATCTCGACCCTTGGCTGGAATTTACCTTTATCACGGGTATCACCAAGTTCTCTCAGTTGAGTATCTTTAGCGAGATCAATAATTTGGATAATATCAGCATGTTCGATCAGTATTCTGCTATCTGTGGTATCAGCAAGACAGAACTACTGACGGTGATGAAGCCTGATGTTGAGTTGCTAGCCAAGTCTTTGGGAAAAACTTTTGATGAAACGGTTGCCGAGTTGAGTTCATATTATGATGGTTATCATTTCAGTAAAAAATCAGAAGATGTGTTTAATCCATTTAGTCTGGTTAAAGCGTTGAGAAGTAAGGAAATAGCAGCTTATTGGTTTAGTTCAGGTACTCCTGCATACATTATCAACACTTTACGCAAACATCATGTGGGGGTGATGGATATAGAACAGAAATCCGTAGGGGTGGATGATTTCGATGTCTCTCCTGAGCAGATGACTTCTGCTTTACCATTGCTTTATCAGAGTGGGTATCTCACCATCAAGAAGTATAACCCTATCTTGCAGAGCTATCAGCTGGATTATCCAAACAAGGAAGTGCGTGTAGGAATGGTTCGTTCCTTGGCTCCTAACTATCTCTCTCCAATATCGTTGAACAATAATAGTTTCATCTTCGACTTTTTGGAGCAACTATATAACAATAATATGGATGGTGCTTTGCAGAAAATGCAGGCTTATCTCGCCAGTATCTCCAATCGACTTGCCAACAAGAACGAGAAGGACTTCCAAACGGTCTTTTATCTCATTTTTAATTTGATGGGTGCTTACATCTTGGTGGAGGAGGATAGTGCAATAGGCAGAGCAGATGCCGTTCTTCACATGCCGGATACAATCTATGTGATGGAACTGAAGTTTGATAAGACGGCTGAGGAAGCTTTGCAACAGATTGATGACAAAGGCTATCTCATTCCTTATTCAGCTGACGGCAAACGAATGGTAAAAGTAGGAATCAACTACGATAGCCAGAAGCGAACCATTGGTGAATGGAAGATAGCAGAAGGATAAATCACACTTTTGACGAATACAGGGGTAAGAATGCTGACTGTAAAGCTCGCCTCTTTCAAAGAAAAAAAACACGGACGGTTCTTCTCAAATTTTAGTACAAAGCCCCATATTTTATATGAAGGAGCAATATTTTTGAGAAAGTTTAATATAAAAAATTAGCGATTGTCTCCAAAAATATGTAAGTTTAAAGTGATCATAAAATATGACTTACAATGGATACAATCGCTAACAGATGCAAAATTATAAAAAAGATAAGAAACAACCAAATAAAATCCGATATAAATGCTTCTACGGTCGGAGAAAAACTTCTTATGGACATTTTTCCTGCCATAGATGGCTTTTTTATCGCAAGTTGTGACTTCTCTTCCACGGAACTCAAAATGGTTCTCGTGAGTACGGCTACCCATGCCTTCTGCGACCGTTGTGGCAAGAAAACCACTCATACCCGTGGCTGGCAAAAGAGAACGGTCACGATGTGTCCTTTAGGGTGTAAACGGTTTGTTCTCACCCTTTACATGCGCCGTTTTTACTGCCAGTCTGATAAACATATATTTGTAGAGCAACAGACGAAGTGGCTAAACAAATATGCAAGATTCAGTGTAAGATGCATAGAGTTGATGAACCTGCTTCATATACATATGTCATCTGTGTCGACCTCCAAGGTCATGAGAAAGATGGGAATCACTTGCTGTCCAAATACTTGCATAAATCATTTGAAAAAGATCCAAAGACTTCCAGACAGGACTGCCAGGAATATAGGCATAGATGACTTTGCCAAGAGAAAGAGACATACCTATGGCAGTGTTATCGTAGACCATGACACAGGCGAGATTTTGGAACTGATAGACTCTAGAGATTCTTCGATTGTGGCAAATGTCTTGAAACAATACAAGAAAGTCAATACTATCACTCGTGATAGGGGACGATGCTTCATTAAGGCTATCAAGCAAGGAGCCCCATCAGCACATGCTATCACAGACAAATTCCATGTCATTGAAGACTTGACGAGCGCAGTCTTTCCAAAGATTCTGCAGGAGTTTTTGCATAAGAGAATGGAGTTGCTGACTCAAGGTCTAGTTGGTCCCATTAAGCCACAAATAAGTAGAGGTTGGCTTTATAACAGCATATATGCAGTCTTGGAATCGATGTGCAAGGATGCAAGAAGAATCAAGAAAATGACTGAATGGAACACTTTCATGGATCTTTATGCAAGGCAAGGACTGACTTTGAGTGAAATCCATGACAAAACAGGGTTTGATGGATTTAAGATGGGAAAGCTAAGGAACACCAAATATGAGGACTTGCTCAACCCAACGCAACTAAGGGCTTACAAAGCCATAGAATCTATTACAAATAGGATTCTCTGTAAAAAGTCATTGGATTACTCTGTGGTTACCAAGGGTTACATTCTACAGAGAAGAAAGAAATACTGAAAAGACTTCTACTGAGAGGAAAATGGAAGGAAGACTGGAAGGCATACGATGATGCCTACAAGGCATTTCTTGCAAAGGCAACTATCAGGAACGAAGAGTATGACCTTTGGAATTCAATAGTTCACTTCAACAGGAAAACCAAGACGGAGACTGTCAGATTGTTTCTGCAGGACTCGCATGTTACCGATTTAGCCTATTATATAACAACATTTCAAGGCATTTTGAGCGGAGAGGTCAAAATGAACTTGTACAAATGGATTAACATGGTCATAGGATGTGGTAATGAGAAAATGGAAAAGTTTGCCAAAGGACTGATTAAGGACTATTCCGCCATCAATAATTCTATTGCTAGCAAATTGAACAATGGAATCCTTGAAGGTTCGGTCAACAAGATAAAGACCGCAAAGCGAATTATGGGTGGAAGAGCATCGATTTCTCTTTTGCAGATAAAGGTCTCCTCAAACTTAGATACATAAATGTACCAAAATTTGAGAAGAACCACACGGACAAATTGAATTTGTCCGGACAAATTTGTCCGGCATGATATAAATCGCTGATTATGAGAAGATTACGAAGATGCCGGACAAACAACCGGACAAATTCAATTTGTCCGTGTTATATTTTTGGGGCATAAACACAGCTTTGTCATGGTGCAAACTATGACTTATGCTCCAGAAAACGGTGAGTTGAGGGGAAGAAAACTATGAGTTGTATTTGTTAACATAAAGCTTTAAAGCAGCCAAAGGAGAATAAGAGAGGTTGGAACGTAAACAGTTGGGAATGAGTAGATTTGCACAAAGTTGCCAAATCGGCATAAAGCAAGCGAGTGAGGAATATTGAAGTAGTTCAGTTACTAAATCGTGAGCCACAGTTACCTATGCAAAGCAGGTAACAATGCGGAAAGGCAACTTTGTGCATCAACGGATTTTATTGCGCTGATTCTCAATGTTTTGCGTATCAAGGAACGCTTACAAAATGATTATATTTGCACACTCAAAATGTAAGCGTTATGAAAATCGAAAAATTCAAGGTGTTGCTCTACCTAAAAAAGAGCGGAATGGACAAGAATGGAAAAGCTCCCATCATGGGACGCATCACGGTGAACAGGACTATGGCGCAGTTCTCCTGCAAGTTGTCTTGCACTCCATCGCTTTGGAATCCTCGTGCCAGCCGATTGGAGGGCAAGAGCAAGGAAGCCGTGGAGACCAACAAGGACATCGAGCAGTTGTTGCTTTCCATCCAAAAGGCTTTCGATGTGCTTGTGGAAAAGAGAACGGACTTCGAGGCTAAGGATGTCAAGGAGGCCTTGCAGGGCAGCGTCAAGACACAGACCACCCTTCTCTCCTTCGTGGACGAGCATATCAGTGAACTCAGTACCCATGAGGGCATCGATATGTCGAAGAGCAGTGTCTGGACTTACAGAAAGATTCGCAAGAATCTCGCTGAGTTCATCGGGGAGAAGTATAGGTTGACTGATTTGGCTTTCGGACAGCTGACCGAGCCTTTCATCAGTGACTTTCACCATTACCTGCTTGACGAGAAAGGCTTTTCATCAGGAACCATCACCATCTATGTGTCGCTCTTCAAGAAGATGTGCCGCATCGCCTTTGAGCGAGGCTTGTGCAAGAACCTGCTGTTCGCCCATTATCGGGTTGGCACTCCAAAGGTTACGACACCCAAGGCTCTCAGCATGTCTGATTTCATAAAAATCCGTGATGCGGAACTGCCCGAAGACAAACCGAGACTATCCGTTAGCCGTGACCTGTTTCTTTTCGCCTGCTATGCAGGAACAGCCTTCATAGACACCGTTTCCATCACGAAAGCCAATGTCAAGGTGTTGGAGGATGGTGACAAATGGCTCATCTATAACCGCAAGAAGACCGGAACACTTGCCAGGGTGAAACTCCTGCCCGAGGCGTTGGAGCTGATGGCGAAATACGAGGACGGGGCAAGAGATACCCTTTTCCCATTGCTGAGCACGAATCGTGTTCGTATCGATCTCATCACCATCTGCAAGTTGGCGGAAACGAGCAAGACCTATTCCTACCATTCGGGACGACACTCGTTCGCCAGCCTCATTACGCTGGAGGCTGGTGTGCCGATGGAGACCATCTGCAAGATGCTCGGTCACAAGGATGTGAAGATGACGCAGCGGTATGCGAGAGTAACCCAAAAGAAGCTGTTTGAGGACATGGACAAGTTCATCGCTGCAACCGAGAAGGACTTTATTCTAGCATTATGAACAAGGCTTTCAACTTTTCTTTTTACAGTTTCAACTACATTATTATATTATAAGGACAACAACTATGAGCAGAAGTACATTTTCAATTTTGCCTTACATCAACAGACAGAAGGTGAAGGCAGACGGAACAGCCAACATACTTTGCCGCATCACCGTTGACGGCAAAAGTGCAGCCATTTCCACAGGCATATCCTGTACCCCACAGGAGTGGAACGCCAAGAAGGGAGAGGTACGGAACGCAAGGGACAACGGACGATTGGCAAGTTTCCTTGCTGAGGTCAAGGATAAATACAACTCACTTCTTACCACCAACGGCATCATCACCGTGGAAATGCTGAAGGCTGTGTTGAAGGACAAGGACACGACAGGAAGGTTCTTGCTGAACTTTGGTGATACCATCGTGGAATGGTATCGAACCTCAAAAGCCAGACAAACCTTTCTGCACAAGCGGACATGGCAGAAGAACCTGAGAGCCTTTGTCCATTCGTTGGATAAGGACGACATCGCCTTTGAGGACATAGACGAGAATTTCGGGGAGGAATACAAGCTATTCCTGAAACGAGACCAGGGACGCATCGACAGCTACGTGAACCATTGCCTTCTCTGGCTGAACATGTTGATGTACAAGGCAGTGGACAGGAGCATTATCCGCTTCAATCCCATAGCCAAGATAGGGTATGAGAAGAAGGCAGCCCCGAAGATGACCCATATCAGCAAGGCAGACTTCATCAAGATGCTCTCTACCCCGATGGCTGACGAGCGAACGGAGCTTGCACGCAGATGTTTCATTTTTGCCTCGCTCACCTCCTTATCCTATATAGATGTAAAGAAACTGTACCCTCACCATATCAGTGAGAACTCCGAGGGTAGGAAGTTCATCCGCAAGGAAAGAGAGAAGACAGGCGTGGAGTTCTTCGTGCCGCTCCATCCGATAGCCGAGAAGATTCTTTCGCTCTACAATACCACGGACGACAGCAAGCCTGTTTTTCCACTGGGTGAGAAGAAAGACATCTATCTTGATGTGCATACCCTTGGAATGGTGCTTGGCATAAGTAATAAGTTGGGATTCCACGCCAGCCGCCATACATTCGGAGTCTTGATGCTCAACGAGGACATTCCCATCGGCAGCATAGCCAAGATGATGGGACACGCAGACATTACAAGCACACAGGTCTATGCGCAGGTGACGGAGCAGAAGATTTCAAATGACATGGATAAGCTTATTGCCAAGCGAGAAAGAAACAAAAATCCAATGGCATAGACCTGCCATAAAGCAACGTTCCTTGGAGGCTTTGCGCCTCCAGCCACTTGGGCGAACCACCGCAGTGTGTTTTAGCATGGTATTAGATTTATACAGGTAACACAAATGATACCCGGCAAACACGAACAACTCGGTATAGCCAATAAAACGAGGCGACAACCTATAACAACCACACTCGGTAAGTTATACGTTGTCGCCTTGTTCATTTCACCCCACTCATCAAGGACATGTATTTCTCCTACAAGCCCTTCATTCTGTACGCATCACGATAGTTGGCCATCAGAATCTTCTGAATGTCGGACTCGCGGTAGAGTATCTTTCCGCCAAGCTGGATATACGGGATGACACCGTTGTTTCGGTAGTCCTGCAGGGTTCTTCGGCTCAGTTGCAGCCTGGCGCAAAGCTCCTTGTCCGTCATGAACCGCTCACCGCCAAGCATGGGGCGGTAGTTCATCACGGCACGTTCAAAATTGTCAACCATTCGGTTGAGGTGGTTCACGATGTGGTTCATCCACTCGCTGTTTCTTGTCATTACTTCATTGCTCATAGTTGTCTCGTTTTATTGTTGATACTTACGTTACTCGGTTTACTTGCTGCTTTGGATTAAGTGGCTGTTGTATATTGACAGCCTAACCTGTGCGCTTGCGAAAGCGCATGTCCTTTTTCTTGTCCTCCACTACTGCTACGATAGCCATCACGTCCTCCGGCTTGTAGTAGGTCTTGTGGCTGATTTGCGTATAAGCCAAAGTTCCGTTGTCCCGAAGCGTCTGCACTGTCCGTGGGCAGATGTTGAGCGTCTGACACACGTCCTGCGTGTCGAGCCACTTGTTCATGGTCTTGTCCTCACTGCGCTCACGGATTCTGTCCATGCGCTTCACGAAGTTCTCCAACTGGGCATCAAGATAGTTGAATGCCTCTTCCTCGAATACGATGAATCCCATACTTTTCTTTTTTCTAAGTTAATACGATGTTATATGTCGCAAAGCTCCACGCATATGCTGTGCTCCACGTTTGTGAGTGCAAAGATAAGGCACGGCAATCTAAAAACAAGCGTTTTCAATTTCTGTGGCAGTATGTTGCCGGGGTTTGCCGACTTCAACGCCAAAAACAACAAGAAAAACTTGCACGACTGCAACGAATACATGAACAATGATGAGTTGAGAAATACGTTGAAGTTCTCACAACTATCTCGGTATGCAAATAAGCAAGCCACAACTAAATTGCCACGTTACACCCAATCAGTTGCATGGCTGCACTCAGTACACTTACTTTGCACCCGACAATCGGTCAATGGTGCAAACCGTGACCACTATACTAACAAATAAAACAGCATAAGCTATGGCAAGAACAAAAGAAACGAAAATGTTTCCTGAACAGCAGGAGAAAATGACACAGGAGGTGATGGCTTCGCTTCAATCATCCACTTATGGTAAAGACTATGCCCAAGAACATAGCTCTTTCTTTGAAGAGGTGGAGAACTCCGATTTAGAAGTTGTGACAGAGAATGTGGCTGCAACAACCTCCTGTATGGAGGACGAGCTAACGAACGAAGCTCTATCGCCACCGAATCCGCAGAAGCGCATCAGCGGCAAGCAGCGCAAGGCGACATTAGAGGAGTACCAGCAGACCTTCCTCCAAGTTCCAAGGATTGACGACCGCAAGCCAGTCTTCGTCAGTTCCGATGTACGAGACCGTCTTGATCGTGTCGTCCGCATCCTCGGAGGGAGGCGCATGAGCGTATCGGGCATCATCGAGAACATCGTGCACCACCACCTAAGCCTTTATGAAGAGGACTTCGAGGCTTGGCGCAAATTGTGAGAATTAAGGTCTGCGACCTTGGACGTGGATAGCTGAAAGGCTGTAGTTCCAACTAACGTGTTCTGAGAGGGAGCGAGGTTATGTTTTGGGAACCCCAAAACGCCTCGCTCCACCATGAGGGCGGAGATTTTTGCTCCCAACGGTCGCAGAAAGTGAGTGTACCAACTATAAACAGTGTATCGAATGACAAACGTACAGGAACAAGACAAGAGAAAGGGCGGAAGACCGCCCACGGGCAGGGTTCGCAAGCTGTCGAAGTCTGTCACGGTGAAGTTCTCGAAGCCAAGCTACGAGGCTCTGAGGCTGAGGGCGAGAAAAGCCAACCGCAAGTTGGCGGAGTACATCCGTGAGTCCGCCTTGAACGGCAAGGTGGTCAGCGGACACAATGCAGAGACGGTAGCCATCGCCAAGAACCTCATTGGCATGGCGAACAACCTCAACCAACTTACCAAGCTGTCGCATCAGAGAGGTTTCCAGGAAACCCATGTGTATGTGGTGGACTTGTTGAAGAGATTGAAAACCGTCCTTGTCGAGTATCGGCAAGGAAATTCCAAACCTAATCCAAGCGGAATGAACAGAAGGGAGGATACACCATGATAGGCAAGCTAAAGAAAGGCAGCTCATTTGGTGGTTGCATCCGCTATGTTACAGGCAAGGACGAGGCGAAAATCCTTGCTTCCGATGGTGTTCTGCTCGGCACGAATACCGAGATGGCTCAAAGTTTCGAGCTGCAAAGGCAGCTAAATCCAAGGATAAAGAAGCCTGTGGGACACATTGCATTGAGCTTCAAACTAGAGGACAAACCACGTTTGACGGATGAGTTCATGGCTAAAATAGCCCTTGAATATATGCAGATGATGTGCATCACCGATACTCAATTCATCATCGTAAGGCATCACAACACGGACAATCCACATTGTCATATCGTGTATAACCGCATCAACAATGAGAGCAAACTCTTATCAGACAGGAATGATTACAGGCGTAATGAGCAGGTGACCAAGGCTCTAAAATCCAGGTATGGATTGACTTATGGAACTGACAAGAGCAAGACTAACACTCGCAAGTTACGCAATGCTGAGCGAGCCAAATATGAGATTCACAATGCTGTCAAGGATGCCTTGAAAGTCGTAGAAAATTGGCAAAAGTTCAAGAATGAACTTGCAAAACGAGGTGTTCACTTAGAGTTTGTCTATAAGGACAAGGAGCGAACCAAGGTACAAGGCATCCGTTTCAGCAAGGATGGATATAGCTTCAAGGGTACGCAGATTAGCCGAGGCTATAGCTTTGGCAAGCTGAATGCGAGATTTGAGGGAACGGAGAACCTTTTATCAGCAAGAGCCAGCTCTGCTCAGCAATATGAGCAGGGCTGTCGCAAGAATGAGCAGGTGCCATCCATATCGGAGAGCAGCCAGGACCCTTGGGACGGTATTTCTTCCATCGGCTTGTTCACTCCGTCTAATGCCCAAACTTATGAGTCATTCCCAAAGGATGAATCCACCAAGAAGAAAAAGAGGAAACGCAGAAGAGGCTTTAGCCTTTGATGCAAGTTACAAACCATTCAAACAACACCAGAACTATGAAAGAAGAAATGTTGGAAGCCATCTATGGCACAGTTGAGAGATTGGAGCAGAAAGTCGATGAACTTTCTGCTTCACCAAAGAACGCAGGAGCGGAAACTGTTCCTGCAAGTAATGACACAACCAGATTGGAGAACTCAATCATTGCAATGTTTGGTAAAGAAGAGGAAGCCATTGGTAAAATATCCAAATTAAGAGATGCCATAGGCATTTTTGCCGACCTAATCAAAGCGGAACTTGGTAAAAATGAACAGCGAAGCAAGTTCTTGGTTGATGCAGTCAAGCAGATGAGACAAGAGAACAATGTTTCCTCGAAAGCATTGCAGGACAAACTTGAAGTGATGAAAAATGTTCCTCAGAAGAAAATTATAACCCATCGCTTAGAACCAACTTCAAAGTATGTTCTTCTTTTCATCGGGGGCTTGGCTCTATCTCTTATCATCTCTATTTGGGGCAACCTCACACAATGGCGAGAGCACCAAGATTGGGAGGAGGCAGACTTGAAATATCGTGCTTTGAAGATGGTTCTTCCATCTAACGACCCCAATGTTCGATACATCGAAAAGAACTTTTCTGTATGCCCAAATAAAGAAGTTATTGAGAAAGTGAGAACTCATGTAAATATTTACGAGGACTCAATTCGCTATCATAACGAAATGATACAGATGGCAGCAATTAAAGATAGCATTGCTAATAGCCTATTTAAAGAGGTGAATGAAATTAAAAAGAAAATTAATCAGAAATAATAGACAACGACCAACGGGTACAAGCGCATTCTTCGCTTCGAATCGGGTAGGAGGTAAATGCTAATCATAAAAGGCAGTTGCCTCCTATTTTCACATTTACCGACCTCCCACACCAGGCTTATTAGGGACTTGCCTCATTAGATAAGCTCATGCCGAGCATACCAACAAAAAAAACGTGGGTACTCATAGGCTTATCCACGGATTTTTATTTAAATGGAGAAAATAGTATAAATCTTCATTATTGGGAAAACTATACTGAACAAAATGCAAATAAACTGCATTAAACTATAACAGTGATAGCATGACACAGTTTATTTTACACTCTCGACACTTTTATAGCTTTACACAGTTTATTTTACACTCTCCTCATCTCAATATAATTGGTAAATTTATTTTTCAGTCAACCAATTTTTACGGATTTTCCCATACTCATCCCAGTTCCAATAACAATTTATTTTTACTGGGTAACATTTTCGGTTCGGGATATCCAACATTGAAAGCTGCTCTAAATTGTATATTGGTGTCAAATCCATATCTTCTATTAAGAAATTTTTTCCAAATAAAGCAAGAGCTTTAATCCTTTTTAAACTAGCCAAAGACTTGATTGAAGCCAATTTATCTGTTTCTATAATAACAACCTCAATATTTTTTGAGTTTGCTAAAAAGTTGATGTCGTGAAGGTTTTTGACGCCTCTAATCTCTATTCTTATTAAATTTCTAAGAAAAGAAATGTCCGAAAACGACTGTACCTTTTTGCAATTTAGTATAGTTAAACTTTTAAGTTGCAATAGTTCCTTCGCAAAAGATAGAGATGTTATATTGGAATTAGCTATTGTTAAATCTTTCAGGTTTTTCAAATTTCCAATACAATGCTTATCCCCAATTTTAAAATCATCAATATATAGTTTTTCTATACTATTACAAGAAAATAAAGAATCATTTCGTTTATCACCATAACAAAACACATTTTTTAGATGGTAAAAGGCATGATAATCAATATCATTAGCATTGGGTAAATTCAAACACAATGTTACCAACTCATGCTGTTGTTCAACATTTTTAATTCCAACAGAATGAGTATCTATTATTTCTAATGTTTCTATCGGCTTTATATATCGTAAAAAAGTATAGTCTGAACATTTCCATCCCAATGAATAGTTCAGGAATAAATGCTTTATTTCATTTTTTTGGATGATGTTTACAAACGAATCTTTCCATTCACTGTAAATAACCAAACCTAATCCATTTAATTTTTCCTTATTATATGGATTCTCTGTTACTATTCTATATTTTTCTTTATACCACATATTTCATTGTTATTATGATGTGCAGTTTTTACAAAGCATAACTTCGTAAATTCTGCACATCATTTACTTTTAATTTTTACTTTATTGGTTTAACTTTATATTTGCTCCAATCAGAAGGGCGTATTTCATTTCTTTTATTGTCCAAATGTTGTACACCTCCTCTTTGATTCATTGCATTTTGTTCAGCAATTGGTCCCGCCTTAGGCTTTTTGGAATCATAATGACCTATGATTTTTGCTTTTGTTCGGTCTCTTCCATCTGTATTCTCATTCATTCTTCTTTTAAAATTATTAGACCTACCAATATAAGGTTTTCCACTCTTTGTTGCAGAACCAGGGACTTCATAAATAACATTTTTATATTTGTTTTTATTTAGTAATTTTTCAAAAAACTTTTTAACGCCTCCTCCTGTCAACGCAGCACCAGTAATATTGCCTAAATCTTCACCAACCTCATATTTTTGCCCAGCTGAAGCATTTCCATTTAAGACAGCTTCATATGCATCAATTTTTTCACCAACTATAGTTTTTATAGAACCTATAGGATCATTTACAAGTATTTTTACACCTTCATTGATTTCATTTCTAAGATCTCTGTCTGTTGTATAATCAAATGTAAATTGAATTATTCCTAAAGGTGAGGCTCCAACCACGCCATCAATATATCCTGCTGCAAATGGACTTAAATTTATGCCTAATTGCTTTATTAATTCAGACGCTTTTGGACTTTCTCCATTTGGATCAATAAATATGATAGGATTGTTAAATGAATAAACATATCCAGAAACATTACTGAATTTCTCCGCTAATGGATCTACTGAAATCCAAAGGTTTATCCTTGGGTCATAGTACCTCGCCCCATAGTAATACAAACCTGTCTCCTCATCGAATTCCTTCGCATTGAAAAGATAAGGCGTATTCCAAATGTTGTTGCGCTCCTCAACGAACACTTCACCGAAAGGAACATACTCGATATGCTGCACCACCTCGCCTTCAAGGTTGGTGATGTAACTACTGCTACCCAAGTGGTCTGGGTGGTAGTAGAACTGCATTTTCTCGTATGAGTCGCCTTCTTGGAAGTTGTTCTTCGCTGCTCGTGCCATAGCACGTGCCTGCGCAGCCTCCAAGCTGCCGTCATTGCAGCAGAAGCCCTTGCCATCGACATAGTCGTTGTTGTCCTCTCCATTGTACGGTACTGCAAAGGTTGCATAATTATCCTTGATAACCTGCAACTGCTGGACATATTTTTGCTTATAGTCAACAGAAAGTCCATCAGTCTCACTACCTGCATACTGGATGCGGCGTGGATCTGAGCCGTAAGAGTCGAAGTCACCAATCTTGGAAACGACACGCTGACTACCTATATAGATATGCTTTGTATAGCGTCCGCCTTGGTTAGCAACGAGATAAGGTGATACATAGAGTGAGAACTTGGCGGTGTTCGTGCGACCTCCAGCAAACTCAGAGTTCACATAGACTTGGTCACTCTCGCCCGATGTCTTCACCGTGCGTTCTCCGTCTGCGTCATACCAATAGTTGGTCACGAAGCCATTGTCGTCAGAAGCAAGGAGACGGTTCTCCTCATCCCATTTGAGTTTGCGTTCCGTGGTCTTCTCGTCAGCCACGCCATCCTTCTTGGTACGGCTTGTGTTGACATAAACAAGATTACCGTTGGCATCATACTCATAGGCATGATTGTTGTTCACATTCTCGCTTTCTGAAGGTGTCTCTTCCGTGCGATAATTCACATCCTTCACATTGGCAAGCTGGAATTTCTTGCCTGCATCTGTTCCGTATGTATAGGTTAGGTCATAGCCAGCATTCAATGTACCATTGAACTGCACATTGTTCTGTGTAAGGATTTGACGCTTCGATGTGATACGGTGCATATTGTCGTAACCCATCGCAAGAGTGTAGCTTGCGGTCTTGTTGTCAGCACCAGTATATGTACCTGTTGCACTGACAAGACGGTAGAGAGCATCGTATGTATAGGTATGCGCCATCTGTCCGCCAGCCTTTCCACTTTGTGGAACTGACGCACCGTTTACCACGCTGAGCACATTGCTCACCGCATCGTAAGTGTAAGCGTTATCCATAATGGTGTTGCCACCACTGTTCACGGTGAGGTTCTGCAATCTACGACGCTGTGGGTCATAGGTGTAGAATGTCTCTGCACCGTTGCAATACTTCAAGTATGTGTGCTGCTCGAACTTGTCATAGCCAATCTTGCTTACATAATCGTAGCCGTATGACTTGTAGCCATGAACCTTTTCAAGCTGACCACCGAGATTGTAAGAGTAAGTAATCTTCTCCTCATCAGGATAGATCATCTCCAACAGACGGTTGTGGCTGTCATAAGTCCATTGCGTCACGTAGGTTGCTATCGCCTGGTTAGGCACAATCATCGTGCGGCGGGTCTTTGTTACTTCCCCCATCTTGCCATAGAAGTATTCGATGGCACCCGTTCCGTCCTCACGGAGCATCAAGCGACCGATACGGTTCTGAGAGGCGTTGCGACCACCATAATAATACTTCACGTTGTTCTCCGGATGGTCTGGGTAGTTGATACCCGTCAGACGCTGATAGTCATAATCGTAGGTGATGAACTTGCCTTCCTTCGCAAGGTTGGCAGTCTGCTTTGTAAGCACATTGCCGAGAGCATCATAAGTGAAACTTGTAATGCCGCTTGCAGGATGGTTCACCTCCGTACGGCGGTCACCCATGTCGTAAGTCGAGGTCGTTACATTGCCCTCCGTGTCGGTGACACGAACAAGGCGCTGTATGCCGTCATACTCAAACGAGGTGGTAATCTCACCGTCAGGACCACTCTTCTGAATGGTCTTCACCGTCTTGCCACTGCCGTTGGTATGTGTTGCCTGCACATTATCAAGCGCATCCGTTACGGTTGTAACGAGAGTATGACTGCTATTGTCAACTGTATATGCCGTAGTTGTCGTAGAGTTGTCCGGCAATGCCACTGAGGTTGCACGGTCGAGCACGTCATAGACTGTGACGGTAGGAGATACATTGTCAAATGACTTGTTGAATGTGGACTTCGAGCCTGTTCCTTCCGTTGTAGGATAGAATGCCTTTGCCACACGTCCAAAAGCGTCATATACGTTTCTGCCGCTGACAATCATCACGTTCTCGTCCTTGGCAGAGCTTCCCTTGGATGCACTTGTCACAACACCGTCCTTCTTCACCTGCACGGCTCTTCCGAAGCCGTCAACGAAAGTAACGGTCTCCAAGTCATCGTTAGGATGCTGGATGTCGTAGTGCTTGGTCACGGCGTATGCAGGAGCGGTAATGCCACTCTCACCAAAGGTAGCCAATGGCTGATACTCAAAGGCGATGGCATAAGGCACGCCCGTAGCCAACTCGTTAGGACCACGCACGCCAGTAATGCGACCGAGGTCGTCAACATCAGTCTCGTAGTAGAAGTTGTTGAGGTCACGATGCTCCTTGGCAATGCCATAGCGATAGTCAAAATTGCCTTGCTCGCTGCGGTAGCCCCACGCATCGTCAATGCGCTCAACATACATGTTCATCTCAGGCTCATAGCGGTACTTGTACCACATACGCTGTCCCTTGCCGTTGGCAGGGAGAGTCTTCTGGATGATGTTGCCGTAAGAGTCGTACTTGTAATCAGTAACTGCAGCACCGTCATTCAACTGCTGTGTAATCTGCGTGATGTGGTTGGCGTAGTTGGTATTATACTTCGCCGTCACATGGTGATAGAGCGAGCCGTCACCGCCTGTAACAGTAACATCAACAGGAAGTCCGAAGATGTGCTTGCCTGCATTGTCGGTATATTTGATAGCAGTCGCATAATCGAACTTGCCGTTTCCGTCCTCGCCAAGACTGCCCTTGTCGCTGTACTTGTAGGACTTCAACTCACCATGATAGCCATTGAGGTAATACTCATTCCATGCCTCGGATGTAACCACACCGTTTGCCGATCCCTCATACTGCAAGTTTGCCGTATAGCGGAGAGGAACGAATGCAGATGCACGGTCACTCCAAAGGTTCACGTCACGCTTTGCGAACGTGTACTTGTCACCGTCGGCAGTCATATAATAACTGTCGTAGCGATTCTTTGTCTCCGTGTATTTGTTGCCGTTGGCATCCTCTACGGATGTGGCGGTAACATTACCCTGCGTGTAGTAGTTGGCTACATCGTAGTTCTCAACAGCCTGTCTGTAAACAGAATTGCCATTCTCAGTGTCGAGGTTCTTGGTGATAACCTCACCGAAACCGAGGAACTCACGTTCATGGCGGTCACGCTTGCCGTCCTTATACTCAAAGGCAGTTGTCATGACAGGACCATCGTCATGGATACCATCATCAACGGTAAGGGCAGACATTACCCACTTGCCACCAGGAAGTCCGTAGGTAGGAGTGGTATGCGCATAGTTGAGTGTGAAAGTTCCGCCCAAGGAATTGGTAACAGACTTCAACATATTGGTTCTGCCAATGGCTGAGCGTGTAACCTTCAACTCGCTTTCCTTCTCAGACTCAACGATGTCAAGATAACCGTCACCATCAACATCCTGCAAAGAGTAGGTAGGACGATTGATACTGTGCGAGGTTGATGCACCAGGGTTGGTTGAAATCTTGATGCTGATGACAGGAATGTTGATGGTCAAAGTGAACGCTGCATTTGCAGACTCTGAGGTAGATGCCGATTCGCTGAGCGCACTCACACCCTTCCAACTGATAGGCTCGTCAAAGCCGTTACCTGTGTTGAGGGCAACAATGATACCATGGTCGCTCTTCCATACCTTGTCTGGAAGGCCATCGGAGTTGATGTCGATAAGATTGTATTCCTCCTCACTTTCAGAGGTTACGATGCCAAAGCCTGCTGAGAAACTGCCGGAGGCCTTGTTTATCGACTGCTTTGTGCTCTTATTTTGGGTAGTTCCCCAACCAAAATCTTCCCCTGCACCTGCACCAAAATTATAGGAAAGAGACTTACCGCCTTGGATGCGGTCCAGCCCCCAGTCAACAGGCTCAGTGAAGGCATAGCCAAGGTTCAGTTTTACTTTCTTGTCTGAAAGAATCTTGTCGGGAAGTCCATCGCCATTGATGTCAATGAAAGATTCAACTGCCTCATCCGTATTCTTTGGCGCACTGCCAGAAATGGAGAATTGAGCCAGCCATGCAGTCTGCTGGTTCAGTATGGTTGCCTTGCCCTTGGAGATTAGATTTGTGATGCTTGACGCTGAAGCCACAGGGTTACCGCCATATCCCCATGCCTGTGAAGCATTGTCGGAGTTGCTGGAGCCGATGCCCTTATAGATTTCGCCGCTCAGTCCACCAAGAGAGTTGGTGTATTGAATCGTACCACCAGCGATGATGTCCGGGAAACCATCACCATTCATGTCCATCATGGTGACCTCTGTCTTGGCACTACCGCTCGCATCGTTGTGTGTGATACCAAGCGCACCGCCTTGCACTACCGTGCTCTTGCTGGACATCACTTGGCTTACTGCCGCAGCACCAGTACCTTGCAAATACTCACCTGCAAGTCCTGCTACCTCGGTATCGTTCTCCAACGGATTGGAGAGAAGTACATCCTGTTCTGTCAATCGGGCTGTACTTGCCTCGGTTGCAGTAAGATAGATGTCCTGTCGCTGACCGACCCACTTGTCCATAGAAGTCTGGTCTGTACCCAATGGAGTGAATGCCATTGTGAGAGGATCAACCTTGTCGTTCTCGTTTTCAGGCAATTTCAGCAATGACTCGTCAATAGGCTTTGCATATCTGCCCTCTGCCGAGTTATAAACAAAACCTCCCCAGCCACGGTAAAGCATACCGAAGCCAAGATTGTCATTCTCTGCATAGAATCCAGCAAGCACATTCTCTGTTACGAGACCTGCCGCATCTTTCAGAATGGAAACAGAGGCTGAAGTAACAGTTTCATTAGAGATTGCTGCCGGATAGCTGTATTCAAACCAGATGTTCTTTCCTGCAGTAGTTGCAAATCGCAGAGTATCGGCTTTCAAGATGCCATTCTCGATGTTGAAAGACTTCTTGCCGATGAGTGCATCCTCTGTCTTGGCGGTCAAAGTAATCTGACCGTTGATAGAATTGTCTGAAAGGGTAAGCACTGGTGACACAACCATAATTGTATCAGTCGCTGTGGTCAAGTATGGCTTGCCCTCTGCCAAGGCATTTGCAAATGTCTTGTAGTGTGCAGGAACGGCTATCGTCTGTTCTATGTTGGCAGAATCCTTGTAAGTTACGGATGCTTGCCAACCGATGCTCTTCCAATCAACATTTGAGGTGGATGAAATCTCAAAGCTGAAATTGGTCAGCTTTTCAGTATTCTCCAGACTGATGTTGAGTGAATCGCCATTGAAAGCCTCATTAGCCTTCAATGTACGAGCAAAGACAGTCTTCTCGATATAGTTCGGGTTGTCGTTTCCGTCACTGTCTTTCTTTTCATTGCTGCCGATGATGCTGAGAACAACATCGTCGGTTGTTACAGGCTTGTGGAAGGCACTGTGAACTTCCACGCTTGAACCATTCTCCACATTAGCGGAGGTGTTCACATCGTAGATGGCACCATCCTCAGGCTTGTACTCCGTTGAAGAAAGCCCGTTAGGCAAGATATTTGACTCGCCAGCGTAAGTAATGGTAGGCGACCAGCTCACCTTGTCAAAAGAACCGTTGCTTGTTTCCTCAGAACCCGACTGCACACGGAAATAGATCCTGTCACCACGCTTGACGCCAACAGAAGATACTACAGCGGCATAAGAGTCGCCGTCACCCTTTGCAATAGTCTTGTTCCAAAGCTCATTGCCACCCTTTTGAATGGCAACCCTCACACCGTCCGCTTTCTGGTATTCGTCAGCGTCATAATCACCAGTCGGAGCGACAAGGCTCACTTGACCTGCCACGCTGACAGTTCCATCCTTTGGTGCTTGCCATACACGCACAATATCCTCCATAGGGGAGTTCTTGATGGCTTCTGCCTGCTCGTCCTCGCTAACCTCCATGACGGAAGTGTCAACCTTGCCACCATAGATGATTGGGCTTGGCGTGTCGGCACTGCTCAATGTAAACGTAGGCACGGCATTGCCTGATCCGTCAAACTCCAAGTGGTTGAAATATACCTTTCCATTGGAAACGAGGTCAACAAGTCCGTCACCGTTGATGTCGCTGAAATACTGGGTGGTCTTGGTCTTAGTGGTCGATTTGTCCGTTCCGACAACGGCAGTCAGGACATCCCAACCGACAACGGCATTCGCACCGAAAGTGTTGGTAGAACTTTTGGTTGTCGAGAAGTTACTGATGCCCTTTACCTTGATAGGCTCACCATATACGACTTCTCCGTTGTCTGTCTTAATCTGTGGACGATAATAAACAGAACCACCGGACTTATAAACCTTGTCTGGAAGTCCGTCACCGTTCAAGTCAACGAGTGCGGAAAGTCCCTTGCTCGTGTCGCTTGAATAGCTGTAAGAGCCACCCACGGTATTGCTTTTCCAAGGACTTCCGTCCACGACACCCACACCTGCATAGAACGAACCGCTCACGGAAGAGCTTGTCGTTCCGCCAAGTGCAGTTGGCTTGTCGCTGAAGCGCTTGCTGACAGTCTTCAATGGATTGACGAAACCAGCGTCAAGTCCATCATCATGGGTGTTCCATTTCTCGGAATCGTCCTTGAACGGAACATATCCCTTTTCAGCCTGCACATCATCATAATAGTCGAAGTTCTGGAAAGCCACTTCCTTTCCTGTGTTGTCGTACTGTCTGACACCTGTGAGCATTTCCTTGTGGAATGCACCTTCCTTGTAGTCAAAGGCATAGCTGCGCAGGGTCTCGCCCTGGAAATTCACGGTCACTTTCTCCAACAGCCTGTTGGAGGAGGCGAGGAATCCATAGCGGGCATTGTTGGTCTTTACCTGCTTTACCTTGTTGCCATCAAAGAGTACAACGGTGTGCGGTTCCTGTCCTGCATTACCTGCGTGAACCTCCTTCAGATATGCAGCCTTGGCCTTCAAGCCGCCACGCACATCCTCATCCACGATGTCATACACATATTCTATATAGTCACCGTGGAGTTCCTCGACACGTTTCAGCTTCCATTCGGCAATCACCTCACGGGTATTGCCCGAAGCATCGGTGACATTGCCCTTTACAACAGCTCCGTCACCGCCATAGATGTACTTGACACCCTGCTTGTCTGTAACCTCCCAATAATAGTTGGCAGGACTGTCACCCTTGCGGATGATACGGCTGAAATCACCGCCTTGGCGGGTGTAGAACTGGCGGTCAGCCTTTCTGTCCATCTTCTCGCCACGGTGTGCGACTCCCATCTGTCCGTTGTCATCCATAGTGGAGAGCATTGAACCGGACAAAAGATAAGTCTCCGTCTCTTTTGACTGGTCATAACGAGGCACGCCCCACCGGGTGTCAAGCGTAATGCTTGGCACGCTGACGTTCCAACCCTCGCCAAGCCAACCGCTACCGCCCTCGCTGCTGTACTGCCAAGGCTTGGCTGCATGCCGTTTCGTGCTGGCGGCATCTCGAACGGATACTGCAGGTTGGCAGAGCCACGGTTGTTTGCGCTTGGAGGCGCAATGACATTTATCTTCGCCGTCGGGTCAGCCGCCTTGATGTCGTTCATCATCGTCGGGGCAAAGCCTTCGGTCTGCGGTGACTCCGGGGCCTGTATCACACCGTTGATCATGTCGGTGAAGTGGGTCGTCTTGGAAACGACACACTCTTCCTTCTTGTCCACACGCACACGCTCCAACGCAACCCAATGCTTCTCGGCCGGGTCGTAGTAATAGGTACGGATGTCGTCCTCGGTATAGCCGCTTGGTATTCTCGTGCGGTCGTACTTTATCTTGACAGTCGCGCCCTCGCCTGTGAAGTGTGTTCCGTGAGGGAGAAAACGGTAGCCATGTCCTCCTGCCGTGACGTTGGTCATGGCAAAGTCAAGTTCAGGAACATTCTCCTCTCCGATAGAGTTCACGGAAAGGCTTCTGTTCCGAATGAGGTCTTTCTGAAGAACGACCAGTTTGCTACCTCCTACGGAGATACTGTCAGAGACACCCTTCTTGAAGAGTTTTCTCACGGCTGTCCCGTCCTTTGCCGAAAGGGACAGTGTGGCGGCAAGCATTAAAACCAATGCCAACGCCACCTTCTGTATATAATTCTTCATGCGTATCTTCCTTTAAGTTACTTTACTGAGATTTTCCTTGTATGCTCCCCATTCTCGGAGATTGCCTTCACGACATACACACCCGATGCGGGAACCTTGAAGTCGGCTTGCTTGACGCTTTCGCCTGTCATTTGGCGTGACACTACCAGTTTGCCTGATACGTCAAACACCATCAATGTGGCTGCAGCAGGCTTGTCCTGTGTGAGTTTAGCCTCGTAGATGCCTGTCGTAGAACCGTTGCCCTTGACAGTGAAGTTCTCGTCTTCTCCAGAAATGAAGGAGTTGTCAGCCTGTCTGTCCGAGCTGCCCACATGGTTCTCCCTTGCCTGTGTTCCGTTAGGCATACTTGCATCACACTCGCTGCCGACATAGACGGTCATCGTTGTCGTACACTTCTTGGGTGTTTCTATCTGCACGTTGCCCCTTGTGGTGAATGAGGTTACAGGCGTACCGTTTACGGTAAGATCTGTGATATGTGTCTCGCCCTTTCCGTACTTGATGCAGAACCGCCATGCACGAAGTGACCAGACATATTCATGATGCACGGTCTGTCCGTTCAACTTGTATGTGACCTGCATATTGCGGACTGTTACGCTGAGCACATCGCCAGGCCTGATGGTGACATATTTGGTTAGGCTTGTATATCCACCTATGATATGCGCCTTGTCGCCCCGCACGTCGAAGCCATATTGGGTGATCTCGTCCGTGAGGCTTGGCTCCAATCCCACACGGTAGTTTGATTTTGTATCGTTCACCGTCCATGAGATGTCGCCAGACAGATAGGTCCTGGTGTCATGTGAGTATGAGGTGTAGAGTGCGTTGCCAGTGGCATAAATCTCGTTGCCTCCACCTTGGGATACGGACAGCGCATAGGCGCCGGGGGCAAGATTCGTGATTCTATGCGTGTCACCGAAGAATGTTCCTCTGGCAATGGTTTCTCCTTTTACTTTTCCTGCAACGGTGTCAACGCTGAGCACATAGGAATAGACTGGTGTACCGATGTTGATGCCGATGTCGATATACCCGTCATTGCGTGGAACTCCATTCTCGCAACTTGACGGCGTAGGAGTGGCATCATAGGAAATGCCGTCATAATAGGCGAATGTGAACACATCGCTTCCGCTTCCGTCTGCATCCCATAGGATATTGCGGAATATGGTCTTGCCCCTTGTCATATCAGGCTTGGAGCATCTTATGTTGCTATTGCTGTTGATGTCGAAATCACCTTCACCGCTTGGGTCTATGAGCATGACGGTACGCTTGCGGCAATAGTCAGAGAATTCCTTGTTTGGCGTGAGGTCATAGCTCAACTCTGCCATATAACCGACATCGTCTATTCCTCCTGTCCTCAAGCCTGCCATGTTCAAGGCGGACTCTGCTCCTTCCGTTCGGATAATGCCCACATTTGTGTCTGTGTCATTTGCATCCGAAAGGGATATGGTTCTTGTCGCACTTCCTGTTCCGTCAACACGCAGATAGATGTTTTTGCCTTCCTTGTGGATAGAGATGTCCGTTCCGTCAACATCCGTGGCGATGTATGAATTTGAGACCGCTCCGTTGATGATCGGATAAACAACTCCAGCATTGGTGAACCGGAATCCATACTTGCATGTGCTGCCACCGATGCTTCCGAAGCCAACGTCAAAAGTCGGGTGACTTGTCGGACAGGTGAACTCAAAAGCACCGCCACCTCCAACAAGGGCTGGAGTCGTGGCATAAGCTCCGGAAGCGGCTTTCTCTTGGATGATATTGTCAGTAAAGCCATTCCTTGACACTTCAAGTCCTTGCGCAGTCCATCTTGCCACTGTACTGTCGGGCTTTGACGGCACGTTGGTCTTGACCATCCATGTACGTTTCATGACATGCCACAGGGAATCTGTAGGTGAGGTATATGTTGCAAGTGCCACATCATCGTCGCCCCAGAAAGTAAAGCCTCTGTCCGGCATCGGATTGCCGTTTTCACGTCCCATGACAAGCAGACGGGAAGCGGATGAAGGGTTGTATGGATTTGCGTCATGATAAGTTCCGTTCTCCTTCAAGGCCGCATACACCGGACTTTCCTCATAGGATGTTGCGGAAAGCGGTTGGGAGAGACTTCCTGCCGTGTCGGTTCCAACAGCTGTGACCCTATGGTGGTAGGCTTGGTTCTCCGCCATATCCCAAGTCAGGTTTCCGTCGCTGTCAAGATACGAGCCTTTGAGGGTGATGCCGTACTTTACCGCCAGATAGCTCTCCACTTTTCTGCGCTCATCGGGTGTAAGCATCCTGCTGAACACAATAAGCTCAGGGGCATATCCCCGGATGGAAGCATTACCGAAGAGCGAGGTCGGGAAATCCGTACCGAAGCTGCCAGAGGTGGAAGGGGTTCCGATGAATAATGTGGTGTTGGAGTTGTCTCCCCACAATGTTGTTGAAGGATTGCTTGCCTTGAAGTAGGACACAACGCGCAGAGCGCTTTCCTTAAAACCGTTCTCGGACAAAGAATCACTTGATTGATAAAGCAGGTCTTCACCCGATGCTGAACCATAGTCCAGTGGTTCAACACCTCTACCCCTTACGGCTTTGTCCTTGCTCAGAATGGCTCCGTCGCCCTTGCGGCCGTCAAGAGCATAGACAACCATATCCTTGCCGATGGTTGCCAGTTCCGGTGCAAAGACACCGATGACGGTAGCCTGTGAGAGGTCGCCGTGCTTGAGTTTGGCACTCAGACTACGGAATCCGTCTGCGAGCCAGAGACTCGGATTGAAGTTGAAGTAATGGACTGAACTGTTCGGAAGAGTAAGTTCAGACTTGACGCCACGGCTGTCCAATAGCATCAGCCGTATGGAATCCCCAGAGAAATCCTCCAACGGTAATAACCTTGCAGGTCTGAGTTCAATGGCGCAGTCTTGAACCACAGTTCGCTTCCGCTGACTCCTCCGGGCGTTTGCGCGAAACTGCCGAGAGCGAAGCCTAACAGTAACAAAGAAGTAAACTTTCTCATGCGCTGTCAATTTGGAGTGTTTGAAAAATATAAAAACGTATGCCTCTGCCGCGCAGGGAGAGACCAGTGAGAGAGAACGGACTGTTACTACGGAGAAGAATTGTGATATAGGCTGCTCCGTAAAGTCCTATTGTCACGTGGCAGGCCAACAGGCTTTACCACCAAAATAATGCTGCAAATATACAAAAATAATCTTAATAAACAGATATAATCTTTAAGAAATTTGCTGGTTTGGTGTTTTTTTCTTATGATTTCGGTCGATTTTGCAGAAATCTTTTACATCTGTTGTATATACTGGAGTTAGTTTGGCAAAAATACACAAATGGTCACGACTTCAGTTTCTTATGTTAGAATGTGAATCATGGTTTGAAACTGTATACACTCGGGGTACAAATGAAAACACCATATGCTTGTGTCGGAAAGGTATATATGAGCTGACGGTAGAGTCGTCATCAACAACAATGGCCCTTATTTGATAAACTCAGCAGGAATACTTGCTATTCATTTTATGATGGGGTTATGTTCACAAGTTTGAGATTTCATGTAAAAAAGTCCTAATTTCTATATTTCTCTTCTTGCAAATTATGGGATATTAAGAAAAATATCGTATCTTTGTCCCCGAATTGAGGCGTTCTTTGCATATTGCAAAATACAGAAACGAGCAGAAGTCCGCTCGTTTCCATATTGTTACCTATATAATATAGGCAAACGCCCAACTTCTTGATTTTCAATCAAAGTCCAATTTAGAGCGAGTTATTTTTTTTAACACTTTACGAGAACTGGTCTGTTATGGAGAAAAATGGCTGTAGGATGCAATATTATCCCTTGTTTCTTGTTATTATGATATACAAACTGTTGTGGAAATGAAAAAGAAAATAGTTATAATGATGGTGCTGCTGCTTGCTGTTGTGGGAGCAAAGGCACAAGAAGTGGAGAATCCGGTAGGCAGATTCTCGGTAATTCCTCGTATTGGTGTATCTCTGGCTAACTGGAGCGGATTGACTCTGGAAACTTTGGATGGAACCTCGCTAGAGTCTAAGTATCAGGCAGGATTCATGGGCGGCGCAGATGTGGAATATCGCATAGATAAGGGCCTGGGTATTACGCTGGGTGCTTATTATGCCCGACAGGGTATGCGTTTCCCTGACTGCGAGTTGACTGAGAATGCTGAAAAAGGGGAATATACAGGTATTAAGAATCATCATGTGAACCTCGATTATATCCAGGTACCGCTCATGCTGAAAGCCTATCTTGTAGAGGGTTTGTCGGTGAATGCAGGCGTTCAGGTGGGATTCCTTTGTGGTGACGGCAAGGTGAAAAGAGAGGAAACCGACCTTCAGAAGGACAAGAACGGGTCTGTTACATACAAGGATATGCAGGAAACCGAAGCTCCTTGGCCTGCCAAGAAGGTGGATGTAGCCATTCCTTTGGGCTTGAGCTATGAATATATGAACGTGATTCTGGATGCCCGTTACAACGTGAGCCTGACGAAGGCTGGCAAGGGTGATTGGGATAACTGCAAGAACAAGGCTCTGACCTTTACCGTGGGTTATCGTTTTACATTATAAAAGAATATTTGGATAGAAATAAGAAAAGCCTCAAATCCGCAAAGGATTTGAGGCTTTTACCTTATCTGATAATCAGATGATTCTATGATTCTTTATCCTACCTGGCTTCCTGGCTTAACCTTGCCAAGGAGAGAAGTAATGTTCAATGAGCCGTCGAAGTTGACTGCACTCAGAATCATACCCTGACTCTCGATGCCCATCATCTTGCGAGGAGCAAAGTTGGCTACGAACAATACGTCCTTGCCGATCAGCTGCTCTGGCTCGTAGTAGGCTGCGATACCTGAGCAGATGGTGCGCTCTACGCCAGAACCATCGTCGATGGTGAACTTCAGGAGTTTCTTAGACTTCTTTACCTTCTCGCAGTTCAGAATGTGACCTACGCGGATATCGAGTTTCTCGAAATCATCGAAGCTAACCTCTGGCTTGATAGGAGCAGCCTGATAAGAAGCCTCCTCGTTAGCCTTCTTGGTGTCAGCGAGCTTCTGGAGCTGTCTTTCGATAACCTCATCCTCAATCTTCTCGAAGAGCAATTCAGGCTCACCGAGCTGGGTACCAGCCTTGAGCAAATCTGTGCTGCCGAGCTGAGTCCACTCGAAGTTAGGCATATTGATCATCTTGCGGAGTTTCTCAGAAGAGAATGGCAAGAATGGCTCGAAGGCGATAGCGAGGTTGGCAACCAGCTGGAGGGAGATGTTCAGGATGGTCTCCACACGCTTAGGATCGGTCTTCCAAACCTTCCAAGGCTCACACTCTGTGATGTATCTGTTACCGATACGAGCCAGGTTCATAGCCTCTTTCTGAGCCTCACGGAACTTGAATACGTTGAGATACTGCTCTACCTTCTCCTTCACGTCCTTAAACTCAGCGATAGCCTTCTCATCTACCTCCTGCAATTCACCACAGGCAGGAACTACGCCGCCCCAATACTTCTTGGTGAGTTGGAGGGCACGGTTTACGAAGTTACCGTAAACGGCAACCAACTCAGAGTTGTTGCGCTCCTGGAAATCCTTCCAGGTAAAATTGTTGTCCTTGGTCTCAGGCGCATTGGCTGTCAATACATAGCGCAATACATCCTGCTTGCCTGGCAAATCTACGAGATACTCGTGCAACCATACAGCCCAGTTGCGGGATGTTGAAATCTTATCATCCTCCAGGTTCAGGAACTCGTTGGCTGGTACGTTGTCTGGCAAGATATAGTCGCCGTGAGCCTTCAGCATAGTAGGGAAGATGATGCAGTGGAACACGATATTGTCCTTACCGATGAAGTGAACAAGACGGGTTTCAGAATCCTGCCACCACTTCTGCCATGTTCCCCACTTTTCTGGATGAGCATCGCAAAGCTCCTTGGTATTTGAGATGTAACCGATAGGTGCATCGAACCAAACGTAGAGCACCTTTCCATCTGCACCCTCTACTGGAACAGGAATACCCCAATCCAAGTCGCGTGTCATCGCACGTGGCTGAAGATCCATATCCAACCAGCTCTTGCATTGGCCGTAAACATTGGTACGCCACTCCTTGTGACCTTCCAGAATCCACTTCTTCAACCAATCCTGATACTTGTTCAATGGAAGATACCAGTTCTTGGTAGGCTTCTTTACGAGACCATGACCAGGGTTGTTCTTGTTGGTAGGGTTGATGAGCTCCTCAGGAGAGAGGGTAGCACCACATTTCTCGCATTGGTCGCCATAAGCACCCTCTGCACCACAGCGAGGGCAAGTACCTACGATATTACGGTCGGTAAGGAATTCGCCTGTTACCTCGTCGCAGAACTGCTCCTCTACCTTTTCTTCCAATACGCCCTTGTCATAGAGTGTGCGGAAGAAGTCTGAAGCAAACTTATTGTGAGTAGGCGAAGTGGTACGGCTGTAAATATCAAAAGAGATACCGAAGTCCTCGAAACTCTTCTTGATGAGGTTATGATAGCGATCAACCACCTCCTGTACGGTAATTCCCTCTTTCTTGGCACGGATAGTAACAGGTACACCATGCTCATCGCTACCGCCGATGAAGACAACATCCTGCTTCTTGAGGCGGAGATAGCGAACATAGATATCGGCTGGCACGTATACACCTGCCAGGTGACCGATGTGCACACCACCGTTGGCATAAGGCAAAGCCGCAGTCACGGTAGTACGTTTAAAGTTCTTTTGTTCCATATTAGCTAATATATTTTTGTTATTTGGCTGCAAAATTACAAAAAATGTTGGAGATAAGAAAGAATTATCGTCGCTTTTTCTTACTTGTATATATAATAAGGTGTAAAAAGCTGGGTTCTTTAGTGTTTTTATAGTAAGGATAGCGTAGGGCAGGATACAAAAAAAAGGCCCTTCGCATCTCTGCAAGAGCCTCCCATCTTGTACATTGCCATCAGACTCCTCCCTGATAGGACTGTACCTAATTATTATCATTTACTTTTTCTAAGAACTTATTCGTTCTGACAACTTATGTTGTTGACCTTTTACAATCTAATTACCTTAGTATGTAGAAAACTTCCTCCTTATATATTTTTATCTATAGAGAGATTTCTTACATTACGTTCATATAGGCGATAACGGCTAACTCTGCAAGAAGAATTACGAAACCAATCTTCTTTACTGCGTCTGTAATTTTAAAAATGCAATCCATAATCTTAATGGTTTTGTTGTTAATAATTAAACTAGCGTTCTTTTTACGTTTGCAAAAGTAATGCATTTTTTATCCGATATGGGATAATTTTTATTAGAATTAGTGATTTTTGTCCTTTTGCATATATCTTCTTTATGATTATAAATGTCCTCTTTCTGCCCAATCGCCTCTGTCGAGGGTTCTGTATCCCACGGCTTCTGCTATATGGTCAGGCTTAATCTGTTCACTTTCTGCCAAATCAGCAATGGTTCGTGCCACTTTCAGTATTCTGTTATAGGCTCTGGCTGACAAAGAAAGTTTCTCCATTGCCATTCGGAGCAGTTCTATACCTTGTTCGTCGGGTTCGGCAAACTGATGAATCATTCTTTCGGTCATCTGGGCGTTGCAATGGATGCCTTTATAATCTTTGAATCTTTCGGCTTGAACTTCTCTTGCCTTGATGACTCTTTCTCTGATCTTGGCACTTGGCTCACCTGGTGCTGCCTTCGATATGTCCTGGAAAGGAACGGGACTGATTTCGCATTGGATGTCGATGCGGTCGAGTAACGGACCCGAAATCTTGTTCATGTATCTTTGAATCTGGCCTGGCGTGCAGACACAGCGATGTGTCGGATCACCATAATATCCGCATGGGCAAGGGTTCATACTTGCCACAAACATGAATGAACATGGGTAATCTGTAGAATATTTCGCTCTGCTGATGTTGATATGGCGGTCTTCCAATGGCTGGCGGAGTACTTCCAGAGTGGTTTTATTGAACTCCGGAAGTTCATCGCAGAACAGAACGCCATTATGGGCGAGCGATATTTCTCCCGGTTGTGGTGAAGTTCCTCCGCCTACCAGAGCCACTTGAGAGATGGTATGGTGAGGAGACCGGAACGGGCGTTGGGAAATGAGTGATACATTCTTGCCCAGTTTGCCTGCAATGGAGTGAATCTGTGTTGTTTCCAGACTCTCAGATAGCGTGAGGGGAGGAAGAATGGACGGCAAACGTTTTGCCATCATCGACTTTCCGGAACCTGGAGGACCTACCATAATCAGGTTGTGTCCGCCAGCCGCAGCCACTTCGAGCGCTCTTTTCACGTTCTCTTGACCGCGGACGTCGGCATAATCGTATTCACAATGTGTCTGGTTTTCGTAAAATTCCTTGCGGGTGTCAACGATTGTAGGAGAAGGATTGCTTCTGTCGCTCATGAATTGTATGACTTCGAAAAGCGTTTTCATGCCGTAAACCTCAAGGTTATTTACGACAGCCGCTTCCCGAGCGTTCTGTTCCGGCACAATCAGTCCCTTAAAGTGCTCTGCTCTTGCTCTGATGGCTATCGGTAGGGCACCTTTGATAGGCTGGAGCGTACCGTCAAGGCTCAGCTCGCCTACCATCATGTACTCTTTCAGATGATCTTCGGGAATGTTGTTGTTGGCGCCTAGAAGTCCGATTGCAAGCGGCAAGTCGAAACTGCTGCCCTCTTTCCTGAGGTCAGCTGGAGCCAGATTGATAGTGATGTCGGCTATCGGAAATTTGAAGCCGCTATACTGGAGAGCTGCTGAAATTCGGTTACGGCTCTCTTTGACCGCCTCGTCGCCTAAGCCTGTGAGGTGGTACATGACGCCTCTGTTGAGGCTTACTTCTACGGTTACAGTAGTTACTTCTAGTCCGTTAACTGCTGCACAATATGTCTTTACTAACATATAGGCGTGCTTTTTATGGGTTCTTGACTAGCTCGAAAGTATTTATTTTAGCAGTTGGTCGAGCTTATTGTAAAGCTCTTGCTTTTTCATGCCTCGGGCGATGATTTTACCATTTTGAAGTATGATGTTGTCAGGAAGGTTTTCCAATCCCAACTTCTTCAAGGTCTTGTCTTCCAGCATTTCGCCGTTGCAGATGATAGGGCATGCGATAGAGTCGCGCTTGATGTTGTTCTTGCATTCGCTCTTGCTGGCATCCAGACAGAAAGCCATCAGCTTAAGCTTGCCGTTCGATTTTTTCTGCCGGCTCTTCAGTTCGCGCTGCATGTCCTGGCTGTCATAGTTATAGGTAGCCCAGGTGTAGATTACGGCAACCGGAGCGCTGCTCATTTCTGTACTAGAAACGAGTTTTCCGTTGATATCGTATGCTGTAAATGAAGGCAGAGTTGCACCGGTGCCTACATTCTTCATGGTTTCTGCCAACTGCTTCATCTTAGCCAACTGTCCGTTTTTAGGCTGTTCCTTCTCTACGATATTGATGAGTGAGAGCGCCTTGCGGTAATCAGGTTGTGTAGAAGTGATGAAGTATTTTCTGATCAGATAGATGCTGCACACAGAATTCGGATGTTCTCTGACGAAGTCTTCAGCATGCTTTTTAGCCTCAGGTGGCGTATCTTTCAGGATGTTCTGGCGGAATTTTGTCATCAGTTCGTTATCCTCGGTTCCGCTTACCTCCATTTCCTTAAGGTGCGAAGCATCTGCCTTGATCTCTACTGATTTGCCCGATTTTGCGAAGATAGGCTGCTCAGAGAAATTAGGGAAAACAAGCATAATGGTAAAATCTTCCTTACATTCGGTTTCGAAAGTGAAACGGCCGCCTTCTACCTTGATGGTGTCAACGCCTTCGAAGCCCCCGTCAGGACTGTATACATAAAACTCGCCTTGATTCATATTGAGAAATTTGCCTTCAAACTTGAAATGCCCACTACTAACACCACATGATGTTAAGACCAGCGTAATGAATAAAATGAGGATGTAAGCAAATTTTTTCATAAGGAAAAACTTTAAGGTGCCGCGAGCGGGACTCGAACCCGCACAGCCATTACTGGCCAAGGGATTTTAAGTCCCTCGTGTCTACCAATTCCACCATTGCGGCATGGTAAACGTTAAGAGTTGAGCGGAAAACGGGACTCGGACCCGCGACCCCAACCTTGGCAAGGTTGTGCTCTACCAACTGAGCTATTTCCGCGTTATGTGGGTGCAAAGGTAATGCTATTTCTTTAAATCTCCAAACGATTTACATTTTTTAAGATAAGAAAGCGCCATTTTTTTTCGTTTGCCCTCCATTTCTGCTTAGTTTCCCACGTATATATCGGTTCCTTGGCCGCCGTAGGTTACCCGATATTGCATCAGCGGCTTGTCGCTTTTGCTCTTTCCGCCGCTTGTGATGGTTCCGTTTTCCAGGCTGTAGATGCGTTTGCATTTGTCGCAAATTACCGATTGGCGGTTGCCGGTCCATTCCAGCGGATAGTTGGTGCCGCCATATTGTTCCAGACAGTTGGGGCATTGGCGGTCCCAGGCTACAGGTCCGCTGAAGTTTGTAAGTCCCATGATGAAGCCATTCTTCCTGGCATCTTTAGGGTCGTTGCCCGCTCCCAAATAGGTATAGTTGGCATAATTCTCCTTGGCTGTAGAGAGGATGATGGTTTCCGTCTGGTTTTTCCCATCGTTTAATGTAGAATAGATATTCCAGGCTCCTTTCACCTTTTTGGCGCTAACCATCGTGTAGACGCCCGTTCCGTTGAGGGCTGTTTCCAGACTTGTGCCCGGATGGTATTGTGACTTGAAATAGAACTGGCAGGGATATTTGGTGCTGATGCTGTTTTCTGCATCGCACGAACAAAGTAAGAGCATAGCTATTACAGCCATGCTCTTCACCTTATTATATATATATACCTTATTATATATGCTATTCTTCATGCAGAAACCTTTCTGTCTTTATTTCAGAAGATTCTTCTCGGCATTCTCCATGCGCTCGAAGTGGAACTCAGAGAGGGTCTGCTCCAACAGCGCCTGAATCTTGTCGTTGCAGAGATTGCCGATGCTGCCTTCGTGAGTATGATGAATATCCTTGTTTGGCTTGAATTCGCCAGCCTCGATTTCCAGTCCTACCTTCTTGTAAGCATCGCGGAATGGCATGCCGTTGGCTGCAAGCTGGTTCACTTCTTCTACTGAGAACATAGGGTCGTAGCGAGGATCGTCAAGAATATGCTCGTTCACCTCCATCTTGTTGATGATGTAGGCAGCCATCTGCAGACAGTCTTTCAACTCGTCGAAGGCAGGGAGGAACACTTCCTTGATAATCTGGAGATCGCGGAAATAGCCTACTGGCAGGTTGTTCATGATGAGCATTACCTGCTGTGGAAGGCTCTGGAGCTTGTTGCTCTTGGCGCGAATCAACTCGAATACGTCTGGATTCTTCTTGTGTGGCATGATGCTCGAACCGGTGGTGCACTCCTTAGGCAATTTCACGAAACCAAAGTTCTGACAGTTGAACATACAGGCGTCGAAAGCCATCTTTGCCAAAGTTCCTGCCACGGTAGCCATGGCGAAAGCCACGTTGCGCTCCATCTTTCCTCTGCCCATTTGTGCATAAACCACATTATAGTCCATGCTGTCGAAACCGAGAAGTTCGGTGGTCATGGTGCGGTTCAATGGGAATGAACTTCCATAGCCGAACGGCAGCGCTACCCAATGGGTTGCGGTTGGTCATGCGGTAAGCAGCCTGAAGGAAGAGCATGTCATCGGCAAGTCCTTCAGCATAAGCGCCAAACCAGAGACCGAATGATGAAGGCATAGCCACCTGCAGATGGGTGTAGCCCGGCATCAGCACGTCCTTATACTGGTTGCTCTTCTGAATCAGCTCGTCGAAGAGAATCTTCACGGCGTCCACAATCTCCTTCAATTCATGACGGGTGAAGAGTTTGAGGTCTACGAGAACCTGGTCGTTGCGTGATCTACCCGAATGAATCTTCTTGCCCATGTCGCCCAGTTTCTGGGTGAGCATCAGTTCTACCTGGGAATGAACGTCTTCCACGCCGTCTTCTATTACGAATTCGCCCTTGTCGGCGATGGCGTAGATGTTTTTCAGTTCGGCAAGGAGCTGGGTGAGTTCATCTTTCTCCAGGAGTCCGATGCTTTCGAGCATGGTGATGTGTGCCATACTGCCCAGCACGTCATACTTGGCGAGATAGAGGTCGAGTTCGCGGTCTCTTCCTACGGTGAATCTTTCAATTTCCTTGTTTACTTCGAAGTTCTTTTCCCAAAGTTTATGTGCCATAATTTCTTTATTTATTAATCCTGGTAAGGAATCATCGCAAGCGCATCAGCAATTTTTTCGATGCCTTCCTGCAATGGCTTCTTCACCATACCCTTGATAAACATGTTAAGTTCTGCCTTGATGGTGAGTTTCATTTTGCATGAGAACTCGCCTGTAGGGAGCAGCTGAATCCAGAAGTTGAAAGGAACAGGGCTGTTTTCTGTTTCAAACTTGATGGTTTTAGGCTCCTCGCGGTCGATGATGCGCATCTTGATTTCACCCACCATAGGTGCTGTGATAGAGATGCTGTCGCTATCAAACTTGAGGTCCTTCAGCTTTTCCATTTCCTTTCTCTTGTCCTCAGGAATCTGGTCTTTCACCTGCTCGAATCGGTCTTTGAGCATCTGCAGGTTGTTCAGATCGCTCAATGTACGGTAAACAGATTCCTGTTTGTGAGGAATCTGTTTGATATTACTTTCGAATGTACTTGTACTCATTATTGATGGGTCAGCTTGATTACTTCTTCCAGTTAGCTGGGTCCTTGCGCCACTCGTGGAGCAGCTCTACGTCTTCCTGTTTGATATAGCCAGTCTCCAGAGCCTCTGCCACTACGTGCTCATAGTCGGTCAAAGTAACCAGCTTTACGTTAGCATCAGCAAAAGCCTTCTCGGCGATAGGGAAACCATAGGTATAGCTAGCTACCATGCCCACAATCTCGTTGCCGTTCTTGCGGAGAGCCTCTACTGCCTTGAGAGAGCTGCCGCCGGTAGAAATCAAGTCTTCTACTACCACAACCTTAGCCTTAGGGTCGAGCTGACCTTCGATGAGGTTCTGCATACCGTGATCCTTTGGTTTAGAACGAACGTATACGAAAGGCATGTTCAGTTCGTCAGCAACCAAAGCACCCTGCGCGATGGCACCAGTAGCTACTCCGGCTACAGCATCAGCCTCAGGGAACTGCTCCAGGATAGCGTGAACGAGCTCAAGCTTTACATAATTGCGGAGTTCTGGGAATGAGAGAGTCTTGCGGTTATCGCAATAGAATGGTGACTTCCAGCCAGAAGCCCATGTGAATGGATCATTAGGCTGCAACTTGATTGCCTTTACTTTCAATAACTTAGATGCGAATTCTTTCTTCAGTTTGTCCATAATCTTTAAAGGATTAAATTATTATTAATTATTTTGCAAAGGTACAATGATTTTTGCACACGGCGGCTATATTTAGGGTTAAAATGTTTTAACTCTCGGCAAAAAGGGCCTTTAGTCGTGTGCGAAACCTACAGTCAGCACGCTTATCTTCATCTTTCCGGCTGCTTTTATCAGGGTTTCCGCACAGGAGATGATGGTGGCTCCGGTGGTGCATACGTCGTCGATGATGAGGATATGTTTGCCCTCAAGTTGCGTGATGGGGTGCTCGCCCTGCCCGTCATGATAGGTTGCTGCGGCTTCAAAAACCTGGCTCACGTTTTCCTGTCTTTCCTGCCGGTTCTTGTGGGTTTGGCTTTCGCTAAACTTTTTCCTTTTTACGGCATCCTTGATGATGGTCAGATGGGTGAGTTGCTGGATACCTTTGGCGATGAGAAGACTCTGGTTATAGCCGCGTTCTTTTTCTCGTTTTCGGGTGAGCGGGATGGGGATGATGGCGTCTATTCCGTCGAAGAACTGAATGCCTAACCCCTTCTTTGCCAGCATTCTGCCCAGATAGATTCCTATTTCAGGATGATGCATGTATTTCAGTTGGTAGACGGCTCTAGCCGATGTAGCATGGCTGATGTGATGGAAGAGAGCGCAGCAGCGTTCGATGGGAATCAGGTGCCAGAAGAGTTTTGCCATCTCGTTGTCGTAGGGCTGTTTCCAGGTATCGGTTCTCGGCATGCGGAACAGACATTTTATGCATATCATCTCCTCCCCGCCAGCGAGCACATTTCCGCAGATGGCGCAGGTTCGGGGGAAGAATAAATCTAATATGTCTCTTAACAGGCTGGTACGCATGGCTTTACTCTTAATTTTGAGGTTTGGATATTGAACTTGATGCTTTGCTTTAGAATTCCTCTTCGAAATCGATGTCTCCTAGATCTTCTTCCTTCATCCGGTCGATGCATTTGTGGATAACCTCCATGCTGTATCCTCTTCCCAGGGCAAAGCGGATGAGTTTCATCGAGCGTTCATAGTCGTTCTTTGCCTTGATGGTTTTATATTTGTTTTTCATCAGGGGCAGGAGGGTTTCCATATACAGGTCGTCTTCAATCTCTTCGAAGATAGGGTCGGAGATGTCCTTCGGAATATGTTTCATCCACAGCGCCTGTTCCACCTTCCGGCGTCCCCACTTGTTGTATTTTATCTTGTCGTTGATAAAGAAGCGTGCGAAACGTTCGTCGTCGATGAATTTCTTCTCGGTCAGGAATTCCATGTTTCTGGCGATGGCATCTTCGGGCAGTTCCCACTTCTTCATCTTGTCGATCATCTCTTGCGAGCAATGTTCGGCTTGGGTGCAGAGGGTGGTGAGCTTCAGGAGCGCCTGCTGCTCGGTCATCGGCTTTTTATACTTTGAACTTTGAGATTTGAACATGATAATTTTACTTTGAACTTTGAGATTTGAACATTGAACTTTATGATTTGCCGGCTCGCATCATTCTCTGCTTTCCGAAGGCATCTTCCTTTGTATCAATAGCTTTAAAACCCAATCCTTCCAGCATTTCCCTTGTTTCTTTTTCGTAGATAGGATTGATTTCGAAGTATAATGCACCTCCGGATTTGAGGGCAGAAGAGGCATATTCGGCGATGGCCCTATAGAACTTCAGAGGCTCTTCATCGGGCACGAAGAGGGCGATTCCGGGTTCGTGTTCCAACACATTCTTCTCCATATCCGCTTTCTCCTTTTCGCAGATATACGGGGGATTGCTCACGATGATGTTCCATCTTCCGGTATCCGATGTTTCCGCCAATTTCAGGGCATCTTGATATTCTATTTTTACGTTACCGGCATCCAGAAGCGCAATATTTCCCTGTGCTATCTTCAAGGCATTTTCCGAAATATCCCAACCCGTAACCTCCGAGCCGCCGATGTCCAGTCCCAGCGTAATGGCGATGCAGCCCGAACCCGTACAGATGTCCAGGATGCGGATGGTATTTTCTTCCTTCTCTCCTTCCGTAATCCCTTTGTTTTCAGTCGCATCTTTTTTTATCCACTCGCAGAGTTCCGCCGTTTCGGGTCTCGGAATCAGCACGCCCGGCTCTACATGGAAGGTTCTTCCTGCAAAGTCAGCTTCGCCCAGAACATACTGTACAGGTTCGCTTTTTTGCAATCTTCTGATAATTTCTTCCAGTTTTCTTTCTTCATCTGCAGATAATTCATTAACTTTGCCGCAGATTATGTCGGTCAGCGTCATTCCGTACTTCACATCGAGCACGGTGCGGACGATAGCCTGTGCTTCGCCCGCCTCATATAGAGGGGTAATGGATTGCCAAAGTTGTTGATACGTTTTCATCTCTAAATCGTATATTATGATTTGAGAGCAAAGGTACGACATTTTATCGAAAAGTAAGTAAAAAACGAAGAAAAGTTTTAGATATGGAACAAAATAATGTTTCTTTTCAGAATGTGAAGACGGGCGAACCGTTGTCGCAAAAGGAAATAGACGAAATGTTTATGCGCCGCTGTCTGCAGCTGGCGAAAAACGGAAGAGAGAATGCCAAACCCAATCCGATGGTGGGAGCCGTTATCGTGAGTGGGGATGGCAGAATCATCGGCGAAGGCTATCATGTAAGATGCGGAGAAGGGCATGCTGAAGTCAACGCCTTTGCTTCAATTAAGCCCGAGGATGAGCATCTATTAAGCCAAGCTACCATCTATGTGAGTCTTGAACCCTGCTCTCATTATGGCAAGACGCCGCCTTGCGCCGATTTGATAGTAAGAAAAGGAGTAAAGCGATGCGTTTGTGGCTGCGTAGATCCCTTTGCCAAGGTTCAGGGCCGCGGTATCCGCAAGATTCGCGAGGCAGGCATTGAAGTAACTGTAGGCGTTCTGGAGGCGGAATGTCTCGAACTCAACAAGCGCTTCATCACCTTTAACACCCATCAGCGTCCTTACATCATCCTGAAATGGGCGCAGACCGCGAATGGCTTTCTTGACAACGGGGGTAGAGGTATGGCTATTTCCTCGCCTTTCACCAAGATGCTCTCCCACAAGTTGCGTGCTGAGAACGATGCCATCCTCATAGGCCGCGTAACCGATGAGCGCGACCACAGTCAGCTCAACGTTAGAGATTGGAGCGGCAAGGACCCGATGCGCCTGGTCATCGACCGCCATCATCCTTGTTTCGAAGGTCTGGATTTCTCACGGGGCAAGACGGAAGTGTTGCAGCAAATCATGCAGTACTTATATAATAATAAGGTGCAGTCGCTGATAGTAGAGGGAGGCGCCATCACCCATCAGGCATTCCTCGATGCTGGACTTTGGGATGAAATCAGGGTAGAAACGTTGTTGTCCACATCTGTGGAAAACTCCGTAACTTCTGGAACGCCAGCGCCTATGCTTCCTCATAACGTCCGGTTAGTGAGCCATGAGGCGTATGATGGAAATGTTATCAACACCTATGAGCGGATGTAATCTTCTCATAGATTTGCTTTTCCCTTCGGCCAGCGATTTTCAATTCACAGATGACACAGATTTAGTGGCGTATGCCCAATTCAACATTCAACACTTAACATTCAAAAAAATGAGTAACAGATTTACATCGCGTCTGAGCGATGACGACGATTTCAAGCGAGACGAACTGATACGTAAGATAGAGCATTCGGTAGAGCAGATGACGCTCTCAGAACTGGAAGCTCTGTCCTACGATATGTTTACCAAGGGTTATATGGAGGATTATTAGATTCCTGTTTTAACACAAATAGCTTCGAAGACTGATGCAAGTACTTACGAAAGCCGATAAATAATGAGGTTTCTGTCCAACAATTAGACGCCGGTGTCTAATTGTTGGACAGTTTGTTTAATGAGGCTTTTTATCTAAGGAATTGATTATCAGGAGAAATGCTGTTTTGGCACGGCTCTTGTCCTTATCATGCCAAAATGAAGAAGATTATGAAAAGAACAGGAATATTAATAGGATGGCTGGTCTGGACGGCTGGCGCCTCGGCACAGAGCTGGAGCCTTGACGACTGTATGAAATACGCCGTGGAGCACGCTACGGAGGTGAAGCGGGAGGTGGTGAATGCCCGCCAGCGCAAGCAGGATTACCAGCATGCTGTGGCAGGATTCCTGCCTACCGTTACGGGCGGCGTGCAGGGACAGTACGCCTGGGGACGAAACATCGACCCGGAAACCAATACTTATAATAATGTAACGACATTCAACAACTATTATCAGCTTTATGCCGAACTGAATGTCTTCGACGGTTTCGCCACCATCAACGCCTTGAAGCAGGCTAAATTGAGCCGGGATTATTCAGCCACGGCGATGCAGAAGATTCAGGACGACCGAGCCATCGACGTGATGCAGAAATATGTGGATGCTGCCTATGCTGAGGCTAGCATTCAGATAGCAAGCGAGAAACTGAACGAAAGCAAGCGGATGCTGGCGAAGATGAAGCGTCTGTATGAACTGGGCGAGAAGGGACGCCCGGATGTGGTGCAGATGGAATCGCAGGTGGCAGAAGATGAATACAATCTTACGCATCAGGAGAATGTGGCAAAACAGAGTCTGCTCGCCTTGAAATCCGCGATGAATTTTCCGGTGGATGAAGAGCTGAAAATTCTGATTAAAGAGGAGCAGAATTTGAAGTTAACGTCTGATAATAAAGAGGTTTCTGAATCTGGAGTAAACTACGAAACCGTTTACCAGGCCTTCCAGCATATTTCTCCCGATTTGAAGTCGGCAGAATACGAAGTAGAGCGGGCACGGTATGATTACAAGATTGCAAAAGGCAGATTGCTGCCATCACTCTCTCTCGGTGGTGGCATTTCTACCAACTATTATAAGAATCTCTCTCAGAAAGGGCAATACGATGGGTTTGCCTCGCAGTTTCACAACAACCAGGGCGAATACCTCGCATTGACCCTTTCCATACCTATTTATAATAGCGACCGATGGCACAGCGTGAAGAAGGCACGCAACGACTGGCAACTGGCACAGGTGAACCTGGAGGAAACCCGTCGCAAGCTTCACGACCAGATAGCCCAGGCGGTAATGGATGCAGAGGGTTACGCCAAGGAGTTGCATCAGATGCAGAAGAAGGTGGCCTCAGATTCGCTCGCCTATCACATGTCGAGCCGGAAGTTTGAAGAAGGAATGCTTTCCACCTTCGATCTTCATACCGCAGCCCAGACGCTTCTAGAAAGCAGAATCAAGGAACTCCAGATGCAGATGTTGCTCATCATCAAACAGAGGTTAGTAGGTTATTATCAGGGAGAAAATTTAATAAGATAAATTATGGATATAAAGATAGAAAAGAAAAAATATCTCGTGCCTCGCAAGTATTGGGCATGGATTGGCGGAGGAGCGGTTTTGATCACAGTCCTCATTTGGTTGGGATTGAGCAATTTCTCTTCCACCCTGAAGGTGGATAGGAAGGGATTGAGCATCGGAACCGTGGAGAAGGCGCAGTTCAACGATTATGTTTCGGTGGATGGACAGGTGGTTCCTATCTCCGTGGTGCAGATCAGTTCAGAGGAAGGCGGTATTGTTCTGGAGAAAGTGGTGGATGAAGGTGCCCACGTAAACAAGGGCGATGTGATCGTGAAACTGAGCAATTCGAATCTCGACCTGGAGATTCTGAATGCCGAGAGCGAACTTGCCGAAAAGCAGGACATGCTTCGCAACACCCAGATTTCGATGGAGCAGGACCGCCTGAACAATAGCAACGAGGAACTGTCGCTTTCGCAGGATGTTATTACCAAGCGCCGTTCCTATCAGCATCAGGCGGCGTTGCACAAGGAAGAACTCAATTCGCGCGAGGAGTATCTCAAGGCAAAGGAAGATTACGACCTTGCCGTCAAGAAGCATGCGCTCATTAGCAAGCGATTGAAGAAGGATGCACAGCTCCGCCGTTCGCAGATGGATCAGATGGGCGATAATCTGGAAGCCATGCAGAAGAATGTGCAGCTGGTTCGCCAGCGCAAGGAGAAACTGAATATCCGCAGCACCATTTCGGGTGAGATTGGTTTGCTCGATGTGGAACTGGGACAGAGCATTCAGGCTGGACAGAAGATTGGAGTCATCAACGACCTCAGCGATTTCAAGGTGCAGGCGCAGGTAGATGAGCATTACATCGACCGGGTAAAACCGGGACTTACTGCTACCTTCGACCAGAATGGTAAGCATTATCTCCTGCAGGTTCGCAAGGTTTATCCCGAGGTAAGAGACGGCAGGTTCCGTATCGACTTCATCTTCAAAGGCGTTCGCCCTGGCAACATCCGAACCGGTCAGACTTATTATGTAGATTTGCAGCTCGGTCAGTCGAAGCAGGCAATAATTATCCCTAAAGGCACGTTTTATAGTGTAACGGGCGGTCAATGGATTTTTGTTTTAGACAAGAGTGGCAAGAAGGCTTATCGCCGAAAGATCACCATCGGTCGCCAGAATCCTCAGTATTATGAGGTGATTGAAGGCTTGGAGCCAGGTGAGCAGGTTATCGTTAGCGGCTATGAAGCCTATAAGGACAATGATGTATTAGTTTTTAATTAGTAGTGATTAGTTAGTAATGATTAACTAGTAGTGATTAGTGATAAATTGGGCTAACGCCCTTGAAACAGGATATTGATATGAATCATATTATTAACGCATTCAAGAATCTGCCTCGAAGAGGCCAGCACAATTTCGTGAAGATATTGTGTCTCTCGCTCGGATTGGCAATCAGTTCGGTAATTATTGCCGAGATTTATTTCGAGCAGACTTACGATACGTACTTTCTAGGATGGGAAAGGACGTATCTGATTTCGGAAGTGGGTACTAACCATGGCGAAACCATGGAGTTTACCAATACTTCAGGAGCCACCGCCCAAGGTGTAAAGCAATATGCGCCTATGGTGGAAGCTGCTACCAGTACTCTCTATTTTTATGATGATGCCCAATGCAAGATGGAAGACCAGAACATCATTTCTGCCAATATTAGGATGGCAGACAGTTGTTTCTTTGATGTCTTTCCACAGAAGATATTGATAGGCAAGGCTAAACAGATTTTATCCCAACCTTTGTCCTGTCTCATCGATTCAGAAACGGCAGCAAAGATTGGTGGTAATGTTGTAGGTAAGCATTTCACGCTTTCTAATTATCCGGGAACCACTTTTACCATCTATGGTGTTTTCGAAACGTTTCCCTGGGGTTCTTCCTTTCATGGTACGCAGATGATTCTGTCGAGGTGTAGTGTGCCATACGTATATTCCTACGATGGCAGAGGCCAATGGGTGGGAAATGATTCCTATAGGTCCTACATCCGGTTGGCAAAGGGGCATGAGGCAAAAGAACTCAAGCCTTACGTGAATAAGATGAGAGAGGATCATTTCCCTTTGAAGGAGATGAAGAATATGGGAATAGAACTGAACTATGATTTCACGGTATTGAGCGATGTTTACACCCAAAATCCTTATATCAAGAAGATGGGATGGATTATGGGAATTATCGCTTTTGTCCTCCTCTTCACTTCTGTGATGAACTATCTGCTTATCATCGTGGGAAATCTCGTGGGTCGTTCTCGCGAAATGGCTGTCCGTAAGTGCTATGGTGCCGAATCGAAGAACATTCATGCCATCATTTTCTCTGAGGCTTTGGTGCATGTGGGACTATCGGTTGTTCTTGCTGCAGGTCTTGTATTCCTTTGCAGGGGAACCATCGAAAACTTCCTCTCTGCTCCGGTAAGCACGTTGGTGCTTAATCGTGGCAGTTGGATATTGGTAGCTATCTGTATTCTGGTACTACTGGTTGGCGGCTTGCTGCCAGGTTGGCTTTACAACAGGATTCCTGTAGCCATCGCTTTCCGTGGTTATAATGAGAATCGCAACCGATGGAAACTTGGTTTGCTGGGCATCCAGTTCGTTATCTCTGGTTTGCTGTTCAGTTTGCTTTACATCGTGAATGGTCAATACCAGTTGATGTTGGGGCTCAATCCTGGGTATGATTACGGTCATGTAGCGATTGTTTCGATAGATGCCAGCAATAGAGATCAGCGCAACCAATGTCTGGCAGAAATCAGACGGATGCCGAATGTCAAGGATTGCAGTTCGACTTTTAATGTTCCGCTCGATGGGTATAATCGTAGTGGAAATATGGTTGGAGTACCTAGCGACGAGAAGAATACCTTTAATATCATGGAGATGTCGGGAGTGGACGACAATTTCTTCAAGATGATGAATATTCCTATCGTTCAGGGTTCTTTCTTTACGGAAAGAAATGACAGTTGCCGACAGGTTATTATTGATGAACGAGGTGCTGAGAAACTCATCAAAACGTGGCATTGGAAGGATGGCGTAGTTGGCAAGCAAATTACCTGTACGGGACATGATAATAATATCTTTACCATTTGTGGCGTGTGCAGGAATATTCGCTGGGGTGCTGTGGAAACCGGGGGTGATGGAATGAATGAATTTCCTGACTTGTATTTCTATTCAGCCAAGACGGCTTACTACATGTTGGTTAAGTTTAAAGAACTAAGGGATGAATCGTTGTCAGAGTTGCAATCGAAGGTGCAGGCGATGTATCCGAACAATAAGGTCATCGTGAAGAGTTATGCTTCAGAATTGGCTAACCAGTACGCTTCCCAGCTCAATTTCCGCAACGGAATCCTGGTTGCCGGCATTGTGACGATGATTATCGCCCTCTTCGGATTGGTGGGTTATACGAGTGATGAGGTGAACCGCCGTCGCAAGGAGATTGCGATCAGAAAGGTGAACGGGGCGAAGGTGCAGGATATTCTTCGCATCTTCCTGAAGGACATTATGAAGATAGCTTTGCCTTGCATCATCGTGGGCGACTTGGGGGCTTGGCTGATAGCCAGACAATGGCTCATGTCGTTCAGCGAGAAGATTACGATGACGCCTTTGCTGTTTATCGGCGTTACCATCATCTTGCTCGTCATCATCGGGCTTTCCGTCGTCATCAACTGCTACAAGGTGGCGAATAGTAATCCTGTGAAGTATCTCAAGGATGAATAAGTCTCCCACAGATTTTCACAGATGACACAGATTTAAGGGCGTATGCCCAAATTAAACATTAAACATTAAACATTAGAAGAAATGATAAAAGTAGAGAATCTTTGCAAGTCATTCCGCACAGAAGATGTGGAGACGATTGCTTTAAATAACGTATCTTTCACAGTAGAAGACGGCGAGTTTGTCGCCATTATGGGACCATCAGGTTGTGGCAAATCCACCTTGCTCAACATCCTCGGTTTGCTCGATAACCCAACTTCAGGAAAATATTTCCTGGATAATCACGAGGTGGCAAACCTGAAGGAAAAGGAGCGTACGGATGTGAGAAAGGGAGAAATCGGTTTTGTGTTCCAGAGCTTCAACCTGATAGATGAATTGAATGTAGAGGAGAACATCGAGCTTCCTCTTACTTACCTCAACATTCCGAAGGCGGAGCGTAAGGCAAAGGTGCAGGCGATTATGAAGCGAATGGCCATCAGTCATCGTGCCAAGCATTTCCCTCACCAGCTTTCTGGTGGTCAGCAGCAGCGAGTAGCCATCGCCCGTGCCGTGGTCTTTGGTCCAAAGCTCATCCTTGCCGATGAGCCTACGGGTAACCTCGATTCCAAGAATGGAGCCGAGGTGATGCATCTGCTTACTGAGCTGAACCACGAGGGCACCACCATCGTCATGGTAACGCATAATGAGCATGATGCCAAGATAGCCCATCGCACCATCCGTCTGTTTGATGGACAGATTGTGGAGGCGGAGGGCAATCAGCTTTAGTGCTTCTGTCACTTCTGAGGGGCATCCGATGCTTTGTTAGAAGAGAAAAGTCATAAATCGCTTGGTGTTAGCCTCTTTCTGCTTCAGCTCTTCTTCCATTCTCTGTATTGCCATCTTGAAGAAGAAGCGGATGAGGTGCTCGTCGGTTGCTTCCGTACGAATCATACGGAGGACAGAAATGTATTCCTGTCGGGCTTCGGATGGGATGATGAGGAGAGGATGATTCAATCTTAAGAGAATGTAGTTGCTGATGAGTCGTCCTGTTCTTCCATTCCCATCACGGAACGGATGGAGATATTCGTAGAAGCCATGGAAGCGGGCGGCAAGAATCATGGGATGAACGGCTGCTGAAACGATGGCTTTTTCGGTAGATTCCAACAGTTTGGGAATTCTGGCGATGAGTTCTTCGTGGTCGCCAAATACCGTGTCGCCTGCAGCCATGTCCGTGGTGGTGTATTCGCCCGGAATAGCTTCTGGAGAACGATAGGAAAGCGTGTGGCTGGTAACCCGCCTGTTGATTTCTTTCAGAAGATTCTCGTCGAGTGGATGTTGCGTGTTTTGCATCATGTACTCGAAGGCTTCGAAGTGGTCAAGCATTTCGAAAGCCTCGAAAAGAGTCTTTCCGGCAGGAATCATCCCTAATCCTTTCTCCTTCAGTTCCCGGGTATCATCTACGGAGAATGAGTTGCCTTCAATGGCGCACGAATGGGTAGAGAAGAGTACTTCATTATATTTGATGTACTCTTCTCTATCCATTTTATTGATGATAAGGGTTTGATATTTTCCTCTCAAATCCTCGTATTCCTTGATTTCCTTTTCGAATGCCATAATCTTCTGTATTTGTGGGGACAAAGATACGATTTTTATGGATAAACACCAAACTTTTCTTTCAAAAAATGTGCTTATGTTATGGGATGATGATGCGGAAGGTGGTGATTCCCTGTGCCTTGTCCTGATGGAGCGAGAGGCTGCCGCCGCTTACTCGCATGATTTGGCGGGAGAGGGAGAGACCGATTCCGCTTCCTTCCGGCTTCGTGGTGAAGAACGGGATGAAGATGTGGGAGGCTACATCTTCGGGGATGAGACCAGCGTTGTTGCTCACGTCGATGATGATGGATTCCTGGGCGTTGGCGTAGGCTTGGAGACGGATAAATGCCTTCTTGCTTGCCGCGGATTGCAAATCCGCGGAGCGGCATTCCTGCTTGTTTTCTCTTTCCTTTTCCCTGAAAGCTTCTACGGCATTCTTCAGAAGATTCGTTACTACGTGAGAGAGGAGGCTCTCGTCGGCGTAAACCAGCAATTCCTTGGGAGAAACTTCTATCTCTACTTCGTGGTTGCAGAGCAACGCCATTCTTTCCAGAAATGGCTCCACATAGAAGAGGGCAGGCTGAGGCTGAGGAACATGGGTGAAACGGCGATAGTTGTTGACGAAAGCCAACAGTTCTGTTCCTGTTTTGTGGATGGTTTCCAAGCCTTGCTTCAAGTCTTTATCCTCTGTAACCCGGGTAAGCAGAGTCTCGCTCAACGAAGTAACCGGCGTGATGGTATTCATGATTTCATGGGTCAGCACACGAATCAGTTTGATCCAAGAATCCACCTCCTGGTTGCTCAGTTCGTGGCTCACGTCGCTCAGGGCGATGATGCGCACGTGCTTGTCTTTCAGCATGGCTTGCGTCTCATGCTTTGCCAGGTGTTCATCCTTCAGTTTTCCTTTTACCTGGTTCATGTGGGTAAGCACATCCGTATCGAGCAACCGGAGGGCTGCCTGGTTGTGCTGCAGGATGTTGTCGTGACTATCCACCACCAGGATGCCCGTATCCACCGCATTCCGAATCTGCTCGTAATATTTCTCCCGATCCATCTGCTCCTCTCTCGTATGCTGCAGAAAGAGCTTGATGCGGTTGAGGGACTGGTGTAGAATATTATCTTCCTTAAACCTCTTCTCCGTAGGAAAGTTGAAGGAAAAATCCCCATTATCTATCGCATCAAAAAGGAAGGTTACCTTCTTGATGTTACGGCGATATGGCGGTAGAGGCGAATGTAACCCACTACAGCCACGAGCAAAAGCACGATAATTATAATTAGTTTATAATCCATATCGCTTAATTTTATTATAAAGCGTCTGGCGGGAAATGCCCAGTCTTGCGGCTACCACCGACAGATTTCCCTCACATTCCCTGATGGTTTTCTCTATCATTCGGCTTTCCATCTCGTCGAGCGTTTGAACCTCTTCCAGAGGCTTCTCTTTTCTCTGCTGGTTTCCGCCGTCAATATCTTCGGCAGAAATCATTCCGCCATCAGACAGAATCACGGCTTTCTCGATGGCGTGCTGGAGTTCACGGATGTTTCCGTACCATGGCAAACTGGTAAGTTTTTTCTCAGCTTCTTCCGAAAAACGGAGATTCAACTTATTATATAAATCGCCATATTGATGGAGGAATCTTTCTGCCAGCGGAACGATGTCTGATTTTCTCTGTCTCAGGGCAGGCAATTCCAGATGGATGGTATTGATGCGATAGAGCAGATCCTCTCTGAATTCGCCATCGTTTACCATCTGCTGCAGGTTGCGGTTGGTGGCGCAAACCAGTCGTACGTTGATGGGAATCTGCTTACTTCCGCCCACTCTTACGATGCTTCTGCGTTGCAGGGCGGTAAGGAGTTTTGCCTGAAGACTGTAGGATAGGTTTCCTATCTCATCCAGGAAGATGGTGCTGCCGTCGGCAAGCTCAAACTTGCCCGGTTTATCCACCTTGGCATCGGTAAAAGCACCCTTCACATGACCGAAGAGTTCGCTCTCGAAAAGGGTTTCCGTAATGGCTCCCATATCCACAGGCAGCATCTTTTTCCCACATCTTGTGGATAAACGATGTATCTCGTTGGCTAACACCTCTTTACCTGTTCCGTTTTCGCCTGTAATGAGGATGTTTGCATCGGTTGCGGCAACTTTTTCCACAATACTTCTCAAATTGTTCATAACTTCGCTATCTCCCCAATACATAGCGCTTTGCACATCTTTTCCACCAGCTTTTCCACCTTTCCTGTTGATAACGTTATCCACAGCCCTGTTCTTATCCATAGCCTCTACCAGCGTACGAATCATCTTCTCGTTTTCAAAAGGCTTCACGATGAAGTCGGCGGCACCTTCCTTGATGCCTGTTACGGCAAGTTGAATGTCGGCGTAGGCGGTAAAGAGTACTACCTCGGTTTTCGGGCTGAGGCTCTTGATTTCCCTGAGCCAGTACAATCCCTCGTTTCCCGAATTGATTCCGCTGGAGAAGTTCATGTCGAGCAGCACCACGTCGGGGCGCTCCTCTCTCAGTTTGGCTGGGATAGAGTTAGGGTTGGCGATGGTGATGATGCCATCGAATATGGGTTCCAGCAGCATCCTTACCGTAGTAAGAATGTTGCGGTTGTCATCAACAATCAATATCGTTCCTTGTTTCTTAATCATGGTGCAAAGTTACGAAATATCATAGAAAAGTGGTAATGTTTGTCTAATAATTAGACGAAAAAATGCCGATAATGACGCCAAAAGTTGCTTTTCCGGCAGCTTTTGGCATCCTTATCGGCACTTGTTTATTCAAAATTCTGATTCCTGATGAGGAATTGCTTATCCTAAAAGGGGAATTACTTATCCTATAAAGGGGAGTTACAGCTCTATCGGAACCACTATCTTTATGCTGAAGTTGCGGCCCATATTGTAAACGCCTCTTCTGCCTGTAACCTGGTTTACGTCAAGATACTTCAGACGGCTCAGGTGGTTCTGGTAAGCACGGTTGGTAAGGTTCTCGCCCGAAAGATAGAGCGAGAGAAGGCGCTTGCCATGGAGCTTCACGTCGGTACCGGCATACATGTTTAATAAGGTGTACGATGGCGTAGCGGTCTCCGTCTCGTTGGCTGCGAAATAATGGTTCTGGCGGAGATTGCAATCCATCTGTAGCTTTACGAAGAGATGGTCGAAAGTCTTGCCGTCGCAGACAAACTCATACCTTACATCCGAAACCCAGCGAGGAGCTGGGGTGAATGGCAGATACTTTGATTCGGATGGCTGATGCAACTGAACCGAGTTGACATACGAGAAGGTGTTGCCGATATGCAGATGCTCCACAGGGTGGATGTCGATGCTCGCCTCACCACCCAGAATGCGGGCGTCGCCCGAAGTAAACTGATAGGCTGGCGTGTCGTCGATGAGGACAGGCTGATTGTTCTCATCTGCCAACTTCTCGCTGTAGATGTAATGGTTGATGCGATTGGCAAACAGCGAGAGCGCTGCCGAAATGATAGGCGAAGAATAATCCAGACCAAGGTCGAATTGCCAGCTGTTTTCCGGCTTCAGACTGGTATTTCCCAATTCGTATCGCTGGGTTCCCTCGTGCACACCATTCGATGATAATTCGCTGATGTTCGGAGCACGGAATCCTCTTGCCAGGTTCAGCTTCAGATTGAAATCGGGCAGGATTTCATAAGCCAATCCTATGCTTCCGGTTACTCCTTCAAAGCTGCGCTTAAAGGCCTGGAAGCGGAAGGAATCATTCAAACCGGAATCATTCGATTCAGCATCATCCTCTTCTCTCAAAGCCTCGCTGTGCAGATGGCGATGATCGTATCTGATGCCGCCGCTCAGGTTCAGTTTGCCTATCTCCTTGCTCACCGTGGCAAATACGCCATAATCGAAGAGATGATAGGCTGGAATCAGAAATTCAGAACCTTTATTAATCGACTGCTGCCACATACCGTTGATGCCCGTAGAGAACTTCCAGCCATTCATTTCCGGCGAGAGATAATGCAGGTCGTAATTCATGGTATGGAGCATGAAATCGAGTCCGCATTCCTTCGGATTCTCTTCCTCCTCAAACTCCTGACGGCGGTTCTGCTGATAACCCAGGAGGAACTTCAGATTGCCGTCGCCCAGGAACCAGGAATTATCAAGTACAGCCTTGTAATGATGAATCTGCTGATAAGGCATCGGCTTGCCGTAACTCTTGGCATCGTAGCCTTCCGGAATTTCCAGTTCGCCCGTTTTCTCATCTCTTTCTCCCTCTACGATGCCTGGAGTGAGATGATAATAATCGAGTGTGAGATGCGAATGCCCCTGGCGGTAGTTCCAGCCTAGAAGCTGCGAGAATGCCTGCTCTCTGAGTGATGAACCGAATACATAACCATCGTATTTATTCTTGTAGGCATGCGCCATCTTTCCGCTGTAGCGGGTGTTCCATACAAATCCGCCCTGGTTGCCGGCAAAGTTGAGCGAATAATCAAAAAGTCCGTTGTTGGTTTGATAACCCGTTGAGAAATTTGCTCTCATGTCGCCCTTGGCAAGGGTAGGAGCGGAGTGGAAGATGAGGACGCCTGCCATCGCATCCGAGCCATACATGAGGCTTGCCGGACCTTTCAGAATCTCTACGGAATGAACCGAAGCGGGGGCGATTTCTATTCCGTGTTCATCGCCCCATTGCTGTCCTTCCTGTCTGATTCCATCGTTTACCACTACCACGCGGTTATAGCCCAGGCCACGGATTACGGGCTTTGAAATTCCGCTTCCCGTGGTAATCTGCGAAACGCCTGGCTGGTGGGCGATGGCGTCGATGATGTTGGTAGAAGGTTGCATTTCGAGCTGGCGGGCAGAAACGAAGGAGATAGGTGCCGGCGATTGCTTCAGTTTCTGGCTGCCCGTCAAGCCTGTTACTACCACTTCGTTCAGTTTCACGCCCGATTCCGTCAGCGGCTGGTGTCTGGTAGAATCGCTTGCTTCCTCTTCATGAATGTTTGCTTCCTTCTTATCATGATTTGCTCTGTTTATAGCCATAGCAGGGGCTGTTGCCGATGAGCACAGACTCATCAGCAATATTGATTTCAATATTGTTCTCATTATGTTATTTGTTACCTTATTCTGTTAATATTCAATTATTTATAAAAACAGAGAATAAGGTGGAGCACGGGTAGATTTTACCCCCTTCGCCCTGCACAGACAAGGAGAGCAGAAAGCACGGCGAGGGGAGAGATGGAGCACGGCGATGGCAACCCAAACCACGAGGGATGGAGCCAGATAAGGAGTGCTTTGCAATTGGCAAAGCACACAGTCGTGCATGGTATTCTGCAGGGCTGTCAGATGGCCGTCGTGATGAACATGATGGGCACAATCGGCGCAATAGAAATCAGCATGAGTTCCCTGCGCTTCACCATGATGGTGAAACGTAACGGCAAGTAGCATCGGCAAGTAAACCAATAGCAGCAGCCAGGAAATTCTGATTCTCTTATGCGTTATCCTCTGCATTTATCTACAGTCTATGATGATATTTCTAATAATTTGCTAGTCTATACAGAAATATTTTAAAGTATACTTTGCAAAAATACGAAAATATTTCTAACTATACTTCGAAATAATCCAGGAAAACGGCTTGTTTAAGGAAAATTAATGTTTTTCCTATGATTTTCTGTTCCTAAGGTGAAAAGCAAATGGATTGGGCTTACTTTCTGGAGAAAAGGGGATTTTCCTGGGGCTGCGTTCCAGTTGTTCCAATTAATTTTGAGTTGGTATGCATCTTTAGTTTGTCCTTCTTCTTTACTTCTTTGTATTATATAACTTGTTGATTATTAATTAATTATATATATAATATATATAAATATATATATAAATAGAGGTAGGAGGGATATGCAGAAAAAACAATTGGAAGATTTGGAATCTGGAAGATTTTCTAATCTGCTTTCTTCTAAAAGGCTTATTATCAAGCGGTTAACGCAATCATCAATCTTCCGTATAACTTGAAAAAGGAATGTATCTTCCAAAAAAGGAGCGTTTTTGAGGGCTATATCTGTTTCATTTTTCTGACTTTTGTGCTTTCTTTTGGGGTAACCATGCTCTCTTGTATGTCTGGGAATGAATCTGAAGCAATAAAGAAATCCAGAATTCGGGGTGAAACAAAACTGTTTCTTGGGGAAAATGGAAGTTATCAGGAACGGAATCCCCATTTTTTTGTGGATTTTTTCCCCACTCATTCCCCCTTTTCCCCACTCTCTGTTTTTGATACGAAAATGATAAGTGGCTGATAATCAGGAGAAGTAGTTGCCTTGCTCATTTTCTGGCACGCATCTTGTGATAATGAATAGCGGGTTCGATAATGAATCCACAACGAAAGTAAATAACAATATTAGTAATAACAGTTTAAAAGATAAGATTATGAAGAAGTTCGTTTTTGCAGCTATCGCAGCTATGGTAATGGTTTCAGTAAGTAATGTTTTTGCTTCTAGCAAAATGATGGGTAATTCTGAAGTAGCTCCAGTTGATACAGTAGCTCCAGCCGATTCAACAGTAGAAGGCACAGCTATCAGTTCTCAAGCTAGCGTTGAGAATTCTGCCAAGCAGGAAACTCCTGTAGAGCAGGTGGAGAATGCGCAGCCTACAGAGGAAGTAAAGGCTCAGGATGCACCTGTAGAGAATACTCAGCAGGAGTCTACAGAGCAGGCTGTTGCTGAATAGTCTTAAGAAGGTATTCATTTGCAAAGCGTTATAATAGAGAAAAGCGTATTAGAAGTTTCATCAAGGTAATAGGTTATATTTAGGTTTACATTATAATTGCATTTCCTAGAAAAAGAAAGTGTAAAATTTAGGTTCGGTTTATGGAAAAGGAGTCTGCTGGCAGGGATGCTGGCAGACTTCTGCTTTTTTGTTCGGGATGAGCAGAGAGTCTCAGTCTCAGAGTCTCAGTTATAAATAAAGGGGGTACCTTTCTTCCGCTCTCTCTTTCTTTATCTTTATAACTTATTGATTATTAATTAATTATATATTAATATATATATAATATATAAGTATATAAGAAGAAGAGGGGGTGCTTGAAAAACAACTGAGACTCTGAGACTGAGACTATGGAAGCAAGTAAAAGGAAAAGAGGCGATAATCTAATTCCCTAGAAAGCAACGACTTATGAAGGTTTCTTAGTTTTTTATTTTCGGTCTCAGCCCTATAGATTATTCGAAAGATTTTACAAAAGCATTCTTTTTAGGTCTCCCAAACCCTCAAAATTGCTTTGTTTTTTGCTTTAAAGTAGATTTAGACCTTGCTGAAATACAAAATCATGTTCTCCTAAAAAATGCAAGTAAAAACGGGATAACTGAGACTATTGCCCGATTTAGAGCCGGAAAAACCGGAATGTGAGTCTCAGTTGTCTGTTTTGAGTCATTTTCATCCTAAATATTTTCCCAGTTAGAGATTTTTATTTTCCTAACTGGAAATATTATTTTCTTCTCTTAGAAGGGTAATCGTCCCAGCGCAAAATTGCCCTAAAAATGATGCTTGTCGTCTATAAACGATAGAATTGATGCGTTTTTATCGTCTATAAACGATAAAATGCGTATTTGGATTACTGATGACATGCAAAAAGGCTGAACTTCGGGTTAGGAAGTCCAGCCTTTTGCTTATTTGTGATTTCGGGAAAAGCGAAGACGGCTTTTACTTGAATGCGCCAGCATCTGAATCATAGTTGTTGATGTTCTTCCGGATGTTCTTCTTCTTTCCGGAGAAGAAGTTGTAGCTGACACCCAGCATCAGCATGCGGCGATTATCCTTGATGATATGCTGTTCCGTCTGGTTCATAATCGGATTGTCGAACGACCGGCTCTCGTACTTGGCAGGAGCAAACATCCACATGCCATAGAGCGAGAAACGCCAGGCTCCCTTCTGATAAAAAGCAGAGAATTCACTCTTAGGCTCATCCGCCTTGCGATAGTCCAAGACAGCCATCTTCGAAGGAATATTTCCCTGGTAAGATGCTCCCCAGTTTCCCTTCCGGAAGTTGATGCCATATTTGAAAGGACTCCACCAGTAGCAATGGCGACCATAGGAATTGCTGATTACCTCCCGTTCAAAACCTCCACCCACCATCAGTTTCAAAACCTCGTTCTTGAACGGCTTGAACTGAAGATAATAGCCTGTGCCATAACGCCAATAGAAACTGCCGTTTTCATAGGTAGAAACTATGCTGCGCTTGTCGTTCACCGTGGTCCAATAATAATAAGGTGTAATTACCTTGTCATTATAGATTCCATAAAGTGCTACTTGCAGGTAGAGCATCGCATCATTATAGGTGTATCTGAATATCGGTCCCCATTCCATCGTAGCCTTTACATTCGGGTTGCCCTGCTTCATCAGTCCGGGGATGACAATCGTCATGTTCTCGCTCAATGTTGAGATGGCGGGATAATTGGTGCCGCTGGACGATAGCAGCTGCAACGAACCGTTCTTCAGCTTATAGGAGAAATACAGCAACGGATGAATATAGTTGTTGTTATAGGTGAGATCCTGATAGCTCTGGGTTCTCCACGTGCTCTTTACGCCTATGCGATAGGTAAACTTGCCGATATGGTTCTGGTATTGGGCATAAACCGTATTGATCTTGATGCATGAAGAATACTTGGATGGCTCATAGCCGGAAAGGATATTGCGCACATTATAGTCGCTCCACTTATTCCAGGTATAAACTCCTGCCGACAGCTCTCCCTGCTCCCATTCTTTGGTATAATCTGCTTCTCCTATCAGGGAATAGATGTGGCTCCTGGAGTGCATGTCGTCATCGGTCAAGATGCTATCCTTGTCGGAAGTCCATTGCCGGTTGAGCATTTGCTGCCTGGTGTTGAAGTAAGAGCCGAGCAAGTCCACATCGAGTGTCTGCTTATGGGCAAACTGCTTGCTGAGATAGAGATCTACTGCTGGTTTCACGTAATCTACAATATCCTTCGTGTTTCCGAAACCATCCTGCCAAGCCTCGTTTCCTTGCGTTGCAACCTCGCTATTTCCCCGGTTGAACTTATGTGACAATTCTGGAGAAAAGGTGACCTGGAAGGTTACGTCGTCTGGCTTGCTGTAAGCATACTTCAGGTTGAACTTGTTGTCGGTATAGCCAAAACGCTTGTGCAGATGGTAATCATAGACAGCCTGCTGGTCGTCAAGCGTAAAAGTATACTGGTTGTCTTCTATCCAGTCACGATAGTTTCTCACGTTGATGCTGTAATCGAAGGAAAACTGATGATTGCCCTTGTTGTACTTGAAATACACATTATCATTGCTAAACCCTGTAGTCAAGGCACTAGACACGTCAAAACCGGTAGTATAACCCGTATCAAGCGGCTTGGTAATGATGTTCATCAAGATGCCCACATCGCCGTATCTGATAGGAGGATCTTCGTAGTATTCCACCTTCTTTATTTTGTTGGCGGCAATAGCCTTCAAGTCGTTCTCGCTCGTCATCGGCACGTTGTTGATGAGAATCTTGATGGATTTGCCGGTCATACTGGATGTCTTGCCGGTCATCGGATCGGTATAGATTCCCGGGAGTGTTCCCAGGAGATCCTGTGAATGGCGTGAGTTCCTGATCTGTTCGTCAGAGAATGTATAAGAGGCATGGTCGCCGTGGTCAATACGCAGCTTGCCCTTTACTTCCACCTTGCCCAGTTGATAGGCATTCGCCTGCATCTTCACATTTCCGATGCGGGCAATAGGTACCAGCTTGCAAATCGTCTTGTAGCCTACGAACGAAACCTTCATGAGGACCTGCTTCTGCTGGCAGGGGATGACGAAATCGCCATTGGCGTTGCTCACGCCTCCACAGAGAAAGGAGGAATCCTTCGGGTTGAGCAGCTGGATATTGGCGAATTCTACAGGAAGATTGTGATTGTCTATCAGTCTGCCTATCAGCTTGCGCTCGCTCTTGCGTATGCATTCTACCGTGATGAGGCTGTCGCCCACGGTCATCTGCATCGGATAGAAACCGATTACCTTGCGGATAGCATCGGGAATATTGGCTGTCTTCACGTTCTGGGTAACTGTGAAATCCTCCAGTTCGTTGTAGATGAAACTGATTTTATAGCGCTTGGAAGCCTTGTCGAGGTCGATGAGGACGTCCGACATGCTGCGGTCGTGATAGTTGCGCTGGATGTGCTGTGCGCTCATCGCCAGGGCGAACGTGCACAGCAGGAATATGATGGCTGAAAATCTTCTCATAATGATACTTTTTAACTTTGAACTTTGAGCTTTTAACTTTGAACTTTGTGATTACTTTGAGAGTCGATAATATTATGCTTACTTTGGATAAGCTTGTTATTTTACAATCAGCTCGTTTTGCTGCAATTCGATGTTTACATTCTCGAATTGGTTCAGTTCTTTTACGATGTTCTCGATGCTCGAATGACTGTTCCATTCGTAATAGAGGCGGAGGGTCTTGTCCTCATTATTCTCAAACTTCACTTGTAAATCATAATAAGAAGCAATCTCTGAAATCATCTGCTCGAAAGCCACATTCTCGAAAGTCTTGTGAATGGCTGGCTTTTCTGGTTTCGGATGAGTCAGGGAATCCGTTGCTGCTACCTGCTTTGCGGAATCTGATTTTATGACTTCCGGATGAGTGTCCGCGGTTACCTGAGTTGGTTCCTGACTGCGCTTGATGTAAGTATGGATTGCGGCAAAGGCAATACCCGAAATCAAGACAAAACCGGCGATGGATGCTGCCAGCTTGCGCCAGGAAGTAATAGGATGGGATGCTGCTTCCTGAGCAGCATTCTGGGTTGCTTCTTCCTGAAGTTGATGCTCCTGGCTGAATTTCTCCCATTCCTCATCTACATTAATAATAGGAGAGGGGTTTTCAAGTGCAGAATCCACTTCCATCATCGTCTGATAGAGTTTTCGGCATTCTTCATCCTGCAATATTTCACGAATCTCCTCATCAGAATACTTCTCCTGATGGTCGATGATATCCAGTATTTTTTCAAACTTGTCCATAATAAATCTGCTAAGGGTTAAACTTTTGCTTTAATTTTCTGATGCCTTGCGCCAGATGCTTATAAACTGCCACTTCGCTAATGCCCAATTCTGTAGCGATTTCCCGATATTTCAGTTTCTGCCGAAAACGGAGATCGAGTACCTTGCGGGTTTGTGGCGTGAGTTCTGCATCCATATAAGCCAGAATTGCCTCATACTTGTCGGTCTCCCTGTCTATTTCGGCAATCGTCGCTTCCAGGGGAGCTATCGAAGGCGAAGTATCGGTTTTCAGGAGGTGATGAACCCGGTCTTTCATCTTCTGTCGGCTCAACAGGTTGAGGCATTTATGGCGCACACACACCAGAAGATAGCTCCCGGCGTTGGCGGAAGGCAGGGGCGAATTGCTGGCTATTGTCTCGTTATCAAGACCCAGTTGGGTCTTTCCGTCGAGCACATCGGCAAAGACTTCGCTCACCACATCCTTGCTGGCTGCATCATCCTTCAGAAGTACCCTGGCCAATTGGTACATCCTCAGATAATGCTGCCGGAAGAGCTGTTCTATCGTTTCTTTGTTTATTTGCATTACTTTATTTCTTTTCTTTTGCCTATATTACAATCGAATTTTCATTTTCCTAACCCTTAGCAGAATATTTTTTAATGCAAATCAGAGACTCACACCGCATCTCGCTATCATTTCCATCACGCCACTCAGCATCGAAATTTGAACTTTGAGTTTTGACCATTGAACTTTATGATTAGTTTTTGTTATCCTAAAAATATAAAAAGGAGGATGCACTCTTTATTTGGGCGCATCTCCAATCTTCTGTTTGATTTGTGCCATTTTATTGCGGCGCTCGATGGAAAACGTATCTCCGTGGGCTTCCACATAATCGAAGAGCATGAAAGCCTTGTTCAGGAGTTCGTCTCTTGTGGGCTGTCCCACGGTATCCGACTCGTGATAGTAGAGTTCGGCAAGCATGTCCATCTTGGAGAGTCGCTTCTCCTCGTTCTCTATTCCTGCCATCGCCTTCATCACGTCTTCTATGGTAGCGATGCTGTAGAAGGCGTAAGGGCCTACGTATTGATTGTAGAGTTCCCTAATCTTCTCACGTCTCACCTCCACCTCTTTCTTTTCGAGCATTCTTTCGAGTGCCGCCATAAACTCGCGAATCAACCGCTGTATGTAGTCTCGTTGTAGCATAAAATAGTCTTTATTTTATTCGTTGTTGTTGATAGCTTCCACATACTCCCACAGTTTCTTGTAGAAAGGATGTTTCGTCATCGTGTCCTTGTTGCCCAGGATGATGAGCTTCATTCGGGCTCTCGTCATCGCCACGTTCATGCGGCGGAGGTCTTTCAGGAATCCGATCTGACCTTCATCGTTGGAACGTACCAGGGAGATGAGGATCACGTCTCTTTCCTGCCCCTGGAAACCATCCACCGTGTTTACGCTGATGAGGCGGCGGTAAGGCTTGAAGAACTCATATTTCTTGATGAGTTTCTTGAGATACTGCACCTGGGCACGGTAAGGCGAAATGATGCCTACATCAATTCTTTCCTCCAAAACGCGCTGTTTGCCTATCTTGGTGAAGTATTCCGCCAGGGTGAGCAGGGTAAGCTCGGCTTCTGCCTTGTTGATACGCCCGAAACTCTCGCCCACAAACTGCTCCTTGAAGTTCAAATCAGAATTCTGATTGGCTGCAGATACAGAAGATGATGTGGAAGCAGAATCCTCGGGAGCATCTTCTCCTTCTATCGTTATCTGATTCTCCTCGTTCGAAGTATCAATCCACGTTATCGGATGGTCATAATCCAATACGCTGCGGTATTTGATCTGAGGCGCACTCTCCACCTTGCCCCCGTAGAACCAGTCGCTGGAGAATCGCATGATTTCGTCGTTCATGCGGTATTGGATTTTCAGCAGGGTTACCACCTCAGGCTTGTTTTCGGCGATGCGCTCCATCAGGGTCTTGCCCAGTCCGGCTCTTAATGCCGCAATACTCTTTATGGTAGGCGGCAGCTGACAATGGTCGCCTGCCAGAATCACCCGGCTGGCTCTTCTCATCGGAATCCAGCAGGCTGCTTCCAAAGCCTGGGCAGCCTCGTCGATAAAGAGGGTACCGAACTTCATTCCCTCCAGCAATCTGTGGGCAGAACCTACCAGGGTGCAGGCAATGACACGCGCCTCGCCAAAGAGTTCTGCGTTGATGCGGATTTCTATCTCGGCGGCACGGCTCTTCAGCCTATCCATCTTCTGATGATAGTTTTCGCTACCCTTCTTTCTGTTCTTTCTTAATTCCCTGATTGCCTTGCGGATTGCCCAAAGCTGAGGGTAATCAGGATGGCTCTCAAAGCGACGCTCGTAGGTGAAGCCCAGCATCTTGTCGTTCACGCGGGTCGGGTTTCCGATACGGAGCACGTTGATGCCTCTATCCACCAGTTTTTCTGATATCCAGTCTACCGCCATGTTGCTCTGTGCACACACCAGAACCTGGCTCTCACGCATCAGGGTTTCGTTGATGGCTTCTACCAGGGTTGTTGTCTTTCCGGTTCCCGGAGGTCCGTGAACGATGGCCACATCCTTCGCCCAAAGCACCTCGTTCACAGCCCTTTCCTGGGTAGGATTGAGCCAAGGGAACTTCATCGGTTCGAAGGAGAATCTTCCTGCCTTCTGATGAGAATAGAATAAATCGCGGAGATAAGCCAGACGGTTGTTCTTCGCCTTCATCACACGGTCCAAGGCCTCGAACATCAGTTTGTAGCTGGTTTCGTCAAAGGATAGCTGTACGCCGATAGGATCGGTTGACTGCTGAAGTTCGAGCAGAGGGGCAGAATCGGGTACGGTAACCACCATTCTGTCGCCATCTACATAACTCACGGTTCCGGTAAAGGAGAAATATTTAAGTTCTTCACTTCCTTCACTTCTAAAGAACATGACGGGGCGACCGAACTCAAAATTGTGCTCGATATCCTGGTCAGAGGTTCGGAAAACCTCTATGGCTGTCTGGTTCAGCGAATTATAAAAGCTCTTTCCCACCTGTAGCGGGAACCAGGCATCACCTCGTTTCACCTTCCGCTGCATGCCCATCTGTTCGGTAAGCTTGCGGAAGGCTTCTTTCTCGGTATAATACTCCAGCTGGAGCAGGGTGCGTTGCTGCAATAATGCCTGAATTGGTGAAATCTGTTCCATATAGGGTGCAAAAGTAGCGTATTTCTGCCGAATATGGAAAGAAAAAGAGATAAATATGTTTAAAGTTCCTGCTTTATTTATCCCAAAGCTGATAGTCGATTACCTTATTGTCGTTGGGCTGAATGCTGTCGCTTGCCGAAGATGCAGGTTCTTGGGCACTCTTCTCCAGATGATAATAACTCCCGGCCAGGGCTGCCAATAGGGCGATGATGAGGGCACAGAGCAGGAGCAAGGCGTGGCGGTAACGGGGCGTACAGGACAGGCGTTGGCGCAGTTGGGCGATGTTTTGCGGACGGCTTTGCGGGTCGCGGCAACTACAGATTTCTGCCATCTTGCTGAGCGCCTTATCGCCCGTAGCCTTGGCCATGTCGCCCAGAACCATGCCCAGAGAATAAATATCGGCACGCGGTTCAGCCTTGGCAGCTGGTAGCATCTGTTCGGGAGCAATATAGCCCGAAGTTCCGGCTGGCGATTTCAATACGCAGAAAGAATCGCTATCCGAGAGACCGAAATCGATGAGTTTCACGTTCTGCCCGTTATGTGTAATCATGATGTTGGAAGGCTTCAGATCGCGATGAATCATCTGTTTGTTGTGCATGTATTCCAGCGCATCCATCAGCTGTCCTGCTATCTTGCGGGCGAGTTCTGCCGAGAGGGCATTCTTCTTGATGAGCTGCTCCAGATTATCGCCGTCAATATATTCCATCACCACTACCGTGCCCAGGTTGTCAACCTTTTCCAGGTCGATGGTACGGCAGATATTGGGATGTTCCAGCTGCTGGCCTATTTCAAACTCCTTGGCGAGTGCCTGGCGGTAAATAGGGGTGTAGAGAAAATCGTTCTTGAGACATTTCAACATGAAACGCTTGCCGTATTTGGTGGCTGTAAAGATGCGTGTATGGCCCGAAATAGACACGTAGCATTGGTGGAGATTGCTGAATGCATCCTCCACAGGCAAGGGGTTTGAATTGCTCATCTCCTTGCTGATATCCTCGATAAATCCCGATGTCGTTTTCTTCTTCTTTTCTTCAGTTTCTTCCATGCTCACGGATTCCTCTTTTTCTTGATTACTGTTATTTTATTTCTCGTTGATGCTGATGACGGTAAGTCCGCCGTTTCTGCCGGCTACGAACGAGGCTGTACGCTCACCGCCACGCTCGATGTAGGGCAGGTAGAGGGGCTGCTCCTTGATGAAACAGCCTGTTACGAAGCGGTCGCCAGGCTGCAGCTTGCTGTTCTCTGATTTCTCTATTTCATAGGTGCTTTCGCCCAGATAGCGGAGCTGCAGCAGACGGTTGGGACTCCAACCGATAGAAACAAGAGTACCTTCTTGTAAATCGCTACTTACCAGCTGGTTTGCCTTGAAGAAGGAACTGTTGTACTTGGTGCTTGTCTTGAGCCAATGGGTAAATTCCATGTAGTTCCGATGACCGATATATTGGGAAAGTATATCGAGGGTTACCATGCGTGGCTTGTGATTGTCGCTCACATAACCATAGAGTCGTTTGAGGGTGGATGGCGAAATAGTTCCACTTGCTTTCTTCTCCAGATAGAGTGAAAACTCTTCGAAGTCGGTTGTCGTGGCAAGAATCTTGCCGTATTTCTGTTCTACGAGTGATTTGAGCTCTTCTATTTCGGGTGTTGTCATAATTTATCTTTTAATTATATGATTATTCAACATTTTTATTCTTCTACTATATGGGTGAATTTACCCCATATTTTATGGTTCTGATATTTCTTTTTCATGCCTGCAGGCACGTGGAGCACGCAGGTGGCGAAGAAGTCTTCTACCTTGTTGGCGAAGGCGTTTTCTTCGCAGTAAGGAATCATGGAAGCTGAAACATAAAGGTCGGTAAGCGGACTTCCGTCGAAGGCGTAGTTGCTGATTTGTTCTGTGTTGGCTCCCAGATACACTTTCGTGAGTTTCCGGCAGCCTTGGAAAACGCCTGTAGGAATCAGCTTGATGCCTGCCCCAAGATGTATTTCCTTTATCTGACTGTCCATGAAGGCGCCTTGTCCTAATGTTTCAACGTTGTCTGACAGATAAAACGCCTCGATGCTGCATTCCTTGAAGGCGTAGGCGCCAATGGAGGTAAAGGCGGAAGGAAGGGTGTATTTGCCCTTCTTGCCCATCGGAAACCAGATGATTCTGTTGCCTTCTGCATTCAGCAACACGCCGTCCTGACTCTTGTAGTTAGCGTTGGCAGGCGAAACCGTAAGGGCTTCGAGCGCCGTGCATCCGCTGGAAGGGAGAATGCTGCCTGCTGAGGCTGGAATTTCTATCTCGCGGAGCGAAGTACAATCGGCAAATGCATCTTTCTCTATGGTGGTTGCATCGGCTGGGAGAACTACGTGGGTGAGCTTCTCGCAACCGGCAAATGTGCCTTGCACAATCTGGTTTTCTGCAGCTTCGTGATGATAAGGACCTACCATTCCGCCTGCTGCGAGGTGAACGTCGGTAAGGTCTATATCCGATAGCTTGCCGGGGGTGACTGCGTTATCGTTGTCGCGCCCCATCATCATTCTCATACAGCTGAGGTCTTCGCCGTTCAGGGTTCCGGCTATGGTCAACTGGGTATATTCGTAAAGATGATTGCCCATCAGCTGGATCAGTTCACCTGTTTCGTTTAGCGTAATGGCGTCGCTTGTATCATATTTGATGGCGGTTCCTATGGTTTCTCCTACCCTATTCCGAGCGAAAGGCTGGAATTCATAGTGGGCATTCCGCTCCAGATTTCCGATGCGCAACTTGATTTTTCCCTTCTTTCCGTCAAAGTTTTCTACGATGCATTTCTGCTTGTTCTCCGGCTCGCCGGTCAGATAAACGTAGCATCCGGTTTCGGTCATCGGCTCGCCACCATCATCGGTTATTTCGTAGCTTACGAATGCGCTCATCGGTCCGTGGCTCAAGAGCGTAGCCGACGATAGTTTCGGACTTATATTGGGCTGGGTGGTGAAACTCATCATGTTGCTGGTTGTGGTTGTTCGCCCGTTGTTGCCCTGCAGCATATAATAATAGGTAGTGCCCGCTTTGAGCCCCGTCAGAACCAGCGAGACGTCAGCTCCCTGGGCATGAACCTCGCTGGTATTGAGGTTCATGCTCTCCGAAGTGCCGTATCTGAACAGGAGTTTCGGCATTTCAGTTTCTCCCTCTATGGTGGCTGATCCGTTGAGGGTAGCCTCTGTTCGGGTGATGTGGGTCGCCTCTGTGGTTATCAGGTGCGGTTCCAGATAGGCAGGCTTGTCGCTATTGCTGCAACCTGCCATCATCATGTTTCCTATCAGGAGGGCAAGAAATCTGATGCTCCGTAATATGCTTTTTATGTTCATTTCTTACTTCTTTTGTTTTCCGATTCCTAATTTCCGCAACACTATAATTTAATATTTTTTATAAGCACCTGAGCAACAAAAAGTTGCTCAGGATTTTGCCATGTCAGAAATTTCACTTATCTTAGTGTTGTAAAATAAAAACAAACAAAATTCTGAATGACATGGCAAAAGTACAAATAAAATCTGAGAAACTCACTCCTTTTGGGGGAATTTTTTCGATTATGGAGCAATTTGATGCTCTTTTAGCTCAAACCATAGATTCCACCTTGGGATTGAGATGCACTATGTTTGGTTATCAATATAGCGAGATTCTACGCTCTCTGATGTGCGTATATCTTTGTGGTGGCTCATGTATTGAGGATGTTACAACTCACCTGATGAAACATTTGTCTCTTCATCCAACTCTTCGCACTTGCAGCGCAGACACCATATTACGTGCTATCGAAGAACTGACTTTTAAGAGCATCACCTATAAGTCTGCTTCTGGCAAATCCTATGATTTCAATACTGCAGACAAGATGAACTGCTTACTGGTCAATGCCCTGCTTGCTACTGGTCAATTGAAATCCGGTCAAGAGTATGATTTTGACTTTGACCATCAGTTCATTGAAACAGAGAAGTATGATGCAAAACCAACCTACAAGAAGTTCTTGGGCTATAGTCCAGGTGTAGCTGTCATTAACGACATGATTGTTGGTATTGAAAATAGAGACGGCAACACAAACGTGCGCTTCAACCAAAAGAAACTTTGGAAAGAATCTTCAAGCGATTGGAGGCTTCGGAAATATATATTTCTCGTGCCCGCATGGATTGCGGCTCATGTTCGGAGGAAATCGTAGATATGGTAGAGGCTCATTGCAGGCATTTTATATTCGTGCCAACAGATGCTCTTCTTTCTACGATTCCATGTTTGCCTTAACTGGATGGAAAACTGTTGAAATCAACGGTATTGAGTTTGAGTTGAATTCTATCCTTGTTGAGAAATGGAAAGGAAAACCGTATCGTCTTGTCATACAGAGACAAAGGCGAATAGAGGGAGACCTTGACATTTGGGAAGGCGAATATACCTACAGATGTATACTGACTAACGATTACAAGTCGAGTGCAAGAGACATCGTGGAATTCTACAATCTTCGTGGTGGCAAGGAACGCATCTTCGATGACATGAACAATGGCTTTGGCTGGAATCGATTGCCAAAATCGTTCATGGCACAGAATACTGTATTCCTGCTTATGACAGCTCTCATCAGAAACTTCTACAAAGCTATTATGCAGAGATTGAAAACCCATGAATTTGGATTGTGTGCCACCAGCAGAATCAAGACCTTTGTTTTCAAGTTCATATCTGTTCCTGCGAAATGGATTAAGACATCACGTAGGCATGTATTGAACATTTACTCAGACAACAATGCTTATGCCAACCTGTTCAAGACAGACTTTGGTTAAAGACCATGCTTTTCTGGTTAAACCAGCGTATTACCTCAAGTCGCTTTATGGGGTAAGGGGATTTTGTGTCTGCGACATTTCTGTTGTGCAAGAAATATGTACAATAAAATGAATTTCGTCGTTTTGCAAGCAAAATCCCACTAAACCCTATAGGTTGCGGATTTGAGGCGATTTTAATACCTATGCCGATGCTGCCCTGCCATTGTTTCCCGGCGATGGTGATGGCTGAGGCTGCGATGCTCACTCTGTTGAACGAGGCGAGCACACCCAGTTGGGCTGCGAAGCCTTTGTCGGTAAGGTCTTCGTTGAGCAGGTATCCGCCTCCGCTGCTCTCGGTCTGCTGCCAGGCTGTAGCGGCTTTGCCATAGCCTACGCCTTCGAAGAGGCAGAAGCCATGCGTGATGTGGTGGATGGCTCCAGCGGTAAAGGTGTAGTTCTGGTGGCGTGTATTGCCTGTATAATAAGGTTTGATGCTGCTGCCCGGCGTGAAACCTTCTTTGTTGCAGGTTCCCTCTGTGCTGCCTATGCTCTTGAGGTTGCTGCTGGCATGGATGAAGAAGCCGTGGCGGCGCATCAGGGCGAAGAAGAGACCATAGGACGGTCCGTCTTCATGAAGGGATAGCGTGGCGAGCGTGTAGAGGGCGAGTGGCATCTTCTTACGTACTTGTGGGATGGCAATCGTATCTATTACCGTCTTTACCTCTACGATGGTGTCGTGCTTCTCCTGGATGATAGGAGTAGGCTTGGGCAGTTTCAGTTTCAGCTCGTAGGTCATTCTGCTTTCCAGCGGTTTGCTGAACCGGTAATCGCGGAGCACGCCCCATTCCGGATGCTTGATGGTGAGCAGTTTGGAGCCTTTAGGAAGATAGAGCCAGATTTCGCCCACTTTATCTTTTCGCGATACGATTCCGAGCGGGGTGGAGAAGGCAAAGTCGGAGGGTGCTTCTACCTTCACCAGGGCGCAAGGTTCATCGTTGAGGTCGCGCACGGGGGTGATAAAGGCACTCACGTCGTTGGGCAACAGGCGAAAACCTGCTACCGAAAACTCTTGTGCCTGAACGGATGCTGACCACAGGCTTAATATGAATAAGAGTATCATCATATTATTCTAAACCTCAAATCCGCAACCTATAGGGTTTAGTGGGATTTTGCTTGCAAAACGACGAAATTCATTTTATTGTACATATTTCTTGCACAACAGAAATGTCGCAGACACAAAATCCCCTTACCCCATAAAGCGACTTGAGGTAATACGCTGGTTTAACCAGAAAAGCATGGTCTTTAACCAAAGTCTGTCTTGAACAGGTTGGCATAAGCATTGTTGTCTGAGTAAATGTTCAATACATGCCTACGTGATGTCTTAATCCATTTCGCAGGAACAGATATGAACTTGAAAACAAAGGTCTTGATTCTGCTGGTGGCACACAATCCAAATTCATGGGTTTTCAATCTCTGCATAATAGCTTTGTAGAAGTTTCTGATGAGAGCTGTCATAAGCAGGAATACAGTATTCTGTGCCATGAACGATTTTGGCAATCGATTCCAGCCAAAGCCATTGTTCATGTCATCGAAGATGCGTTCCTTGCCACCACGAAGATTGTAGAATTCCACGATGTCTCTTGCACTCGACTTGTAATCGTTAGTCAGTATACATCTGTAGGTATATTCGCCTTCCCAAATGTCAAGGTCTCCCTCTATTCGCCTTTGTCTCTGTATGACAAGACGATACGGTTTTCCTTTCCATTTCTCAACAAGGATAGAATTCAACTCAAACTCAATACCGTTGATTTCAACAGTTTTCCATCCAGTTAAGGCAAACATGGAATCGTAGAAAGAAGAGCATCTGTTGGCACGAATATAAAATGCCTGCAATGAGCCTCTACCATATCTACGATTTCCTCCGAACATGAGCCGCAATCCATGCGGGCACGAAAATATATATTTCCGAAGCCTCCAATCGCTTGAAGATTCTTTCCAAAGTTTCTTTTGGTTGAAGCGCACGTTTGTGTTGCCGTCTCTATTTTCAATACCAACAATCATGTCGTTAATGACAGCTACACCTGGACTATAGCCCAAGAACTTCTTGTAGGTTGGTTTTGCATCATACTTCTCTGTTTCAATGAACTGATGGTCAAAGTCAAAATCATACTCTTGACCGGATTTCAATTGACCAGTAGCAAGCAGGGCATTGACCAGTAAGCAGTTCATCTTGTCTGCAGTATTGAAATCATAGGATTTGCCAGAAGCAGACTTATAGGTGATGCTCTTAAAAGTCAGTTCTTCGATAGCACGTAATATGGTGTCTGCGCTGCAAGTGCGAAGAGTTGGATGAAGAGACAAATGTTTCATCAGGTGAGTTGTAACATCCTCAATACATGAGCCACCACAAAGATATACGCACATCAGAGAGCGTAGAATCTCGCTATATTGATAACCAAACATAGTGCATCTCAATCCCAAGGTGGAATCTATGGTTTGAGCTAAAAGAGCATCAAATTGCTCCATAATCGAAAAAATTCCCCCAAAAGGAGTGAGTTTCTCAGATTTTATTTGTACTTTTGCCATGTCATTCAGAATTTTGTTTGTTTTTATTTTACAACACTAAGATAAGTGAAATTTCTGACATGGCAAAATCCTGAGCAACTTTTTGTTGCTCAGGTGCTTATAAAAAATATTAAATTATAGTGTTGCGGAAATTAGGCTAAATTAAAGTCTTGTATACTGATTACATCGTCTCCGCTATGTACGGTTCCTGCCGGTTGCCAGGTGCGCACGTGGATGAGTGGCATGGACGGGTTGCGGAAATCCCAGAGCAGAAAGAGATAGCCGTCGTCTGCGTAGCGGTCGCTCTTGTATTGCTGCCGGAGGGTGACGCCGTAAATGCCGTCCATCGTAGGATGGCGCATGATGCGGAATCCCGAGAATTTCAAGTCTATCTTCTGGTTGGCTGTAAATACCTTCGCCAGTCTTGAAATATAGTCTTTCTTCGAGTGAATGGCGTAGGTTACCTTTGCTTCAGACTGACACTTGTTGTCGTTGGCTACTGGTTTTATCACGTTTCCTACGATGATGAGTGCCTTGTCGCTAAATACCTGTTTCAGGAAATCTAGATCCTTGGTGGTATAGGCTCTGCGGAAATGTTCGCAGTAGTTGAGGATGGTATGGCGGCGTCTGGCATCGGTCTCTGTGAGTTTGCCCTGCATGATTTTCGAGGCTTCCTTGTAGAAAGGATTCGACTGTGCCATCGTCTTGAGATTTACCTGCGAAAGATGGCTGGTCTTTCCTGCTTTTGGTGCATTCGCTTGCCTGCTAGCCTGTTCTTCCGGTTGGTAATCAGCCGCACTCTTCGTGCCTTCTTCCGTCTCTCCGTTCATCAGCATCTGCGCCTGCTGCCTGTTGGCTTCCGGAACCGCATTTTTATTGTCTTCTGTGAATACTACCATACCCTGGTGGTCGATAAATCCCTCTCTCTTAGAGTTTTGCTCGCGGAACCGGAGCTGCCCGTTGCGGAAACGGGTGTCTAGCAGACAGCCACGCAAAGGGATGGTAAACAGCTCATTTCCGTCTGCATCTTCTACCACGTATCGCTTGCCTTTCGCGCCGTTGTCCTGTTCTACAAGTTCCAGTCCTTCGTTCACTCCGTATCGGATTTCCTGACAGTCGCCTTTATAAACGGCAGAGGGCAGCAGCCACAAGGCTGCCACCCATCCTCCGAGAAGGAATGCTAGAAGGGATAATATCAATACCGTTTTCTTCATTTATAATTCTCTGTATTCTTATCATTCATAGCCCTTCGGGAGAAAGGCTTTCTTATTTATTTCCCCCAGTTCTGAATCTCACCGCCTATCTCTATCTTCACCTGGTCTGGGTTGTCAGAAATGATGAAGTTGACAAGATGTTCGGTTCCGGGTTTAAACTGGAATCTGCTCTCGTAGAGATAACTTACACCTTTCATTACCACCTCGATGAGTGGTCTTCGGTTTTCGATGCGTTGAGGCACGATGATGGCCGAGTAGATGTAGTCGCTCTCCTGATGGGCGATGATGCTCTGCTGGGTTCCCTTCACATAACGGGTTGCCACGCCTGCCTGAAGGTCGATGGTGGCTGTAGGTACCGTGCTGTGGATGGTTACCTGGGCATGGGTAGGCATGTCTCCCTCAAAGTCTTCGCCCTTGATCAGGCGTATCTTGATCTTGCTCATGATGTGCTTGAAGTTGAGGCTGATAGGGGAGTTGGATGCCTGGATGTCCTTGCTGGTGGCAAAGAGCAGGTCGCTTGCCTCGTAACCGCCGGGTGCAGTTGCCGTCTTCGGGGTACTCTGGTCGAGAGCTACGCTGAAAGGCTGGTCTGTCGTGCTGCTTATGCCCTGTATGTATGGGTAGTAAGCGTAGGCGTTGTAGGTGCCTTCGTCCCAATAGAGGGTGCGGGCGGCTTCCCATTTGCTGCCATCGTAGGTGAGCGCTTCGTTGTTCACGAGATTGCCGCCTATTTCGAGTGGAGCCTTGCTTTCTGCCACGTAGAGACCTATCTTGTCGTTTGACTCGAAACTGGTTGCCGTGGCACGGCTCTGGCCGGGATAGCTTACGGCAAAAGTCATCGGCGTAGATTGGGCATCCTTGTAGCGGGAGGTTGTTTCCACCTCCTCGCTACATGAAACCATTCCTAATATAGCCAACGCAAAACTGGCGTATCTTATTATATGTTTCTTCATTTTTTTCTTGTTTTAATGGTCCATATTCTGATTTACCTTGCCTTCGCTCTTAGCGATGCTTTCTAACCTTTGCCATTTTCAGCGGACTGCCTTTATGGAAGACTGGAGCATGCTGGTAGGTTCCGGATGTGCGTTGGTCGCCATTGCCGCCGAAAGCACGGCTCTCTACGATTCCCGCATCCCGCTTGTCGTTCTTAACGAAATCTTCGAAACTGTAGGTTTCTCCGGCATAAGCCTTGATGCGCTTCACGATACTCTCACGGCTGATGGTGCTGTAGTAAGGAATATCGTTGTTCATGCAGGAGTTCGGCTCCGAACGGAATACGCCTCGGTTGTGCATGTAGCCTCCCTCGTAGATGTCTACGATGTCGCTGTAGCGGTCATCGAAAATCAGATGGCTCCAACCTACACTATGCATCTTGCCGGTAAGTTCCAGGTTGTCGTACCAGCCGAGTGACTTGGCTCCGTTGAATTCAAGAACGTGTCCGCAGCAAGAACATCCACAGGCATCGATGAAGGCGTTGTGATAAATGTACTCATCGCCCAACTTTCCGAATCCGTGTCCGCCTGCCTCATGCTGGATGACGCCACGGGTATCGAGCGGATAACCATAGGTACTCTGAGGACAGAAGGCAATAGCCGAACCATCTTCCCACATCTGGCAGATGCCGCCGTAATCGGTAGAATTAGGAACCATGATGATCAGGGTCTGATTCAGATTACTCTTGTTGACGGTTGGAGCGCCCAGAGCATAATCGAATACTTCATCATAATCTGCCTTTAATCCTACGCCACCGGTAAAGGTGGTATTGAATCGGTTGTAGCGGATGGTGTTCACGGTTCCTATGCCCGATTCCGTAGAAAGCGGAATGGCGGTATAAACGTTGAAGTAATCACGGTAAGTCTTGTAAGGCTCGATACCGAAGAAATACTCCACTTCCTGTTTGATATCCTTCAGATATTTGCCGCTGGCAATATCCTTTGCGTTAAAGCCGTCGCCGAGCAGCACGATATTGATTCCACCATTATTGCCCTTGGTAGCCTTCTGCAAGGTAATCCATTCGTCCTCGCCATATTCATAACCATACTGCGAAACGCTACATTCGTGGGTGTAGTCTTTGTCCTTCAGTCGGAACACCACCTTTCCATCACGGCTATCAGCATTCTTAGCCATTCCCTTGATAGTCAAAGTAACTTCTGTCTTCTTGTTGCCGTTGGCAGGAGAAACCTCACACCAGTCTGGCTTGCTTGCTACTTCCCATTCGCCCTCGGCGTTAATTACCAGTTTCTGCTTATGCTCCGTGCTCAAAGCGCAGGCTACAGATGGACGGCAAACGAGCTCGTGGTGAGCTGCGATTCGCTTGAAGTCTTTCCAGCCGCTGGCTGCTTGATACTGGGAAATGGCAGATTCAGGGACTTCGAGAGTGAAGTTGTCTTTGGCTACGCCATCGAAAACACTATTGTAAAGGTGAGCAGGCAATTCACTCTTGCTAACAATGCTATTGATGCCATAGCACCCATTAAATGCATTATTGCGAATTGACTCCAAAGACTCAGGGAAGATAAGACCTTCTAACATTCTACAATTGATGAATGCTTCTTCACCAATGCTTTGCATACCTTCAGGGAAATCTAAAGTTCCCATTAAACGCCAGTTGTCTCTAAATGCAGTATTACCAATAGAACGAATTGATTTAGGCAAGACCAATTCTCCCGAGAAATCGCATTGGTTAAATGCATTTTGTGAGATGACAGTCAAATTTTTAGGGAGCTTTAACTCTCCCTTTAGTGCAGTTTCACTAAAGGCTGATTCGCCAATGCTGCTAATGCCATCATGGAGCGTAAGTGTACCATTCAGATTGTTACAGCAAGCGAATGCCATATTAGGAATTTTATGTACTCCTTGAGGGATCGTAAGGCTTCCTGTAAGGTTACGGCAATATGCAAATGCTCCATCGGAGATTTCTGTTAGCTTTTCTGGCAATCTAAGTTCACCATATAAGCCTTCGCAATTGGCAAACGTATTGCTGCCAGCAATGCATTCCAAATTATTAGGAAGAACTAATTTACTATTAAATCCACAGTAAGTGAAAACTCCTCCATACCACCATTTTTCAATTCCTCTACCAATATATTTCAGTGTACTAGGTAGCGACAACTCTCCGTTCATGGAACGACAATCATAGAAAGCACCTACTTCAATTTCGGTTACACCTTCTGGGATAATCAAAGAACCCGTAAGATTTTGATCATCTGCAAATGCGGCAATGCCGATTTTTGTTAACTTATCTGGTAGAACTATCAAGTTTAATGTCTTCATACCACGAAGTGCCTCGTATGGCATTTCGTAGTCATTATATGGATAATCGCCAGGACTTCCTCCAGTTAAGGTCTGTTGACCACCTCTGATAATCACTTCTTTCAAATTCAATGCTGCCAGATATTCCATACTATCTCTCATGAAATAGAAATCCTTGGCATTTATCTCACCGGTAATCTTCAGGTTCTTAATCTTAGTATAGTCCTTATTAGCCGCAGTAATGGCATTCTTCAAACCTCCAGGAGTAGAGTTGATAACAATATACTCCTTTGCCGTTGCATCATGGCTTACCAAATCATTCTCCCAAGGAGTAATGCTTTCGCTTACCAAAGTCAGTTTGTAAGCGCCGCTTCCAGTCTGCTTATCTACTTTGATACCGAAGTTCATCATCTTGCCAGATACATAGGTAAAAGCCTCGTTCTTAGTGAACTTATAAGGTACGCCGCCGATGGTGATGCTGAAGAGGGTTGTGCCGGCAGCCACGGTTTGAGGAACCACGATGGTGCGCCACTCGTCGTTAGTACGAGATGGGATGGTCATGGTGTTCTCTACAGCACCTGCTGTCTTGATTTCGCCAGTAGAAAGGTTGATGCTTGCCTTGCGGGCTACGTTGGCTGTCAGAACAATCTTCTCCAGATTCGCCCATTCGCCCTCGGCAAAACCGGAACCCTGAATCAGGGTAACGCGGGCATTAGACATGCGATGCGCCATAGGCAAACGGATTACGCTGGTGGTAGGAGCCACATCCGACACCTTGCCCCAGAGAAAATCGCTCGCTTCGTAGCCACCCATTTCGCCATTCTCTGTTGCCTTGCTCTGGTCTTTCTGTACTTCAAACTGATAATCCTCTATGCTCTCAGGATTGGCAAAAGGATAGTAGCCATACACATCAATATGCGTATGCTTGTCTTTCCAGAAAAGGTCATAAGCGGAGTTCCACTTATAGTTAGGTTCATCGAAAGTGTGGCGCACATTATCGCCACGGTTACCGTTTACCTTCAGGGTTCCAGGCTTGTTTCCCTCGTAATCTACGATATAAACGCCCATCACGTCGCCGTTGCAGAAACCGTTGTCGTTGACGCGGGTTACGGCAAGCTGGTCGATATCGCCCGAGAGTTGGATGCGGTTGCTGTCGTGCTGCTCGGTCTTGTCGCCGAAGAAGTCATCGCTACAGCCTGTCAGAAGCATGGATCCTGCCGCAAGCAGATATAATAAGGTATGTTTTACTCTTTTCATAAATAATTCGTTTTGGGGAGATGACCTTTCTCTAGAAGAAAGATCATCTCGTATTATTTCTAGGATAGAAAATCGTCTGTACTTTTTTATTCGGCTGTACCACCATAGTCGATACCGTCGTCTTCCCACTTGCTGATGTTTACATTCACGCCGTTGCTGGTCTTGCTGAGCGTAACGGTAAACTTATGCTTCTTGCCAGCCTCGAAAGCGGAAAACTTGGATGACTTAGGGAGATTGAAATCTCTGCCGTCAACATTTACGGTAATGAGATTTCCTTCGCCTACGGCTTGCGGAATGATGAGCGCCTTGTAGCTGTTGCCTTCTTCCTTGAGCGGAATGAGGTCTGTATCATCGCCCTTGGCTGTTACGGCACCTGTAGAAAGATTGGTTGTAGCCTGTGTCTTCAGGCGGTTAATCTTTACGCTAATCTTGGCTGCAGCAAGCGAAGCCTCTGTAAATCCGTTTCCTGCCACGAGTTTGATAATCATCTGGCTCAACACGTGTTTGGCGTCTATCTTCACGGCGCTTTCTGTAGGAGTTGCATTTGTAGTCTTGCCTATCAGAAGTTCGCTAGCCTTGTAGTTCTCGGTTGTACTCTGGTCTGTATTTACAGTCCAAGGCATCGCCTCTATGTTGCTGATAGAACTTGTATATGGATAATAAATGTAGAAATCGGCGGGGGTGCTGTTGTCTTTCCAGTAGGTTGGAGTTGCAGCCTTCCAGGTTCCATCATAGGTGAATTTCGTGTTGTCTATATAGTTACCTGTCGTTTGGAGTGTTGCGGCAGAGCCGTCGGCTTGATGGTTGACGACAAACAGGCCTATCTGGTCGCCCGCTTCGAAAGCCAGATCTGTAGCACGGCTTTGTATCGAAGTGCTGATGTTGATAGGTACTTTTGCTGCAGGGGTAGGCTTTGGTGTCGGGTCCAGTTCGGAACTGCCACCAGAGCATGCGGTTAACGCGAGTAGCATGCTCCCTACGATTGCTAGATGCTTCTTCTGTTTCATGATTTCTTTGTTTAATATGATTACTTTTCCTAGGTGTATCTGGAACTGTCTGTTTCATTTACTCTGCAAAGGTATGAAAAAATGTGGTGTTATACAAGTTCATAATGGTCCATATATGGAAAAAGTTGCTAAACAACATATTTTCAGAGGCTAAAAGGAGGGTGAACTCAAAGAAAAAAGGCAGTTTCCTGCATGTAGGAAACTGCCTTTCTCTTCAAAGTGGGGATTGCCCCGTCTGTTATCTGATGATTTTCATTACATCTTCGATGGTGCGGTTGAATGGTCCGTTGTGCTCCAGTTTGATGGTACACATGGCTGCCGCAAACTTGCCGGCTTCTACCGGATTGGCTCCCTGCAGGCGCTTGTAGAGATAGCCTGCCGAATAGGTATCGCCGCATCCGGTAGCATCTACTACTTCATGAGGAGGATAGGCTGGAATGTCGTAGAACGTATCATCTACATAAACCAGCGAACCCTCGCTACCCAGGGTGATGATAACCTCGGCTACGCCCCAGGCATGAATCAGTTTGGCGGCTTCCTTCGGGTCCTTCAGTCCGGTAATGGTCTCCATTTCGGTCTCATTCACCTTCAGATAATAGGTGTTCTTGAGCACATCGAGCTTGTCCTTCCAGTCGATGGCGTAAACTTTCTCGTCTCTCACCTCGCGCAGATATCCCTGCACATCGATGGAAACTTTTCCCTTCTTGGCAAGAAAGGCAACCACTTCTGGCGAGAAATCATCGCTCAGCAGACTGCCCAGGTGGAAGACCTTGGCCTCTACATGCTCCAGCTGCTGGATGGTGAAAGGATCTGCCTTGGCAAGCACACGCTGCTTACGGTCGTTAGGATTATCGCCATAAATATTCTCGAAGAAAACCGTATTGCGCGATGGGTTCAAGGTGACGTCTATTCCAGCCTTGAGCATCTTTTCAACCGGTTCCTTCTCGGTAGGATCCATCGCCGTAATGAGCGAGAAATTTACATCCTTTGGCAATTGGTTGATGGCGTAGGCAAAATAAAAAGAGGTGCCGCCAGCCATGTAAACCGTACTGCTCGGGGTCACGATTTTATCCTTTGTTACGTGCCCAATACAACAAATATCTTTCATTCTTATTACATTTTGCGGATGCAAAGGTACTGCAAATCGAGAATAATACAAAAAAAAATGGGAATTATTTTGTTTTGTTCGCTTTTTAATGTACCTTTGCATCGAGAAAAAGCAATTTTTTTAATATTATCTAGAATAGATATAAAGAAACATTATGTGGTTTGATAATTTAATCAACGTGCATTCGGCGGTGCAAGGCATCGTCATCCTGTCTTTGATTTGTACTTTGGGTCTTGCCCTTGGTAAGATTCATGTCAAAGGAATCTCCCTTGGCATAGCCTTCGTATTCTTCGTGGGTATTATAGCGGGTCATCTCGGTCTCTCTATTGACCAGAACATGCTGGAGTTTGCAGAAAGCTTCGGTCTTACCATGTTTGTGTATGTGCTGGGTCTTTATGTGGGTCCTAACTTCTTCGGTTCGATGCGTCACGAAGGCATTTCGCTCAATCTCTGGAGTCTGGCTGTCATCCTGGTGGGAACCTTGTTCTCGCTCGGCTTGTGCTGGATTTTGCCAATCAGTCTGCCTGATATGATGGGCATCCTGTGTGGTGCCACAACCAATACGCCTGCCCTTGGTGCTGCCCAGCAGGCGTTGCAGCAGTTGGGCTTGCCTAGCGAAGGTGCGGCTCTGGGCTGTGCGGTTACTTATCCGTTGGGTGTTGTGGGCGTTATCCTGGCGATGATGCTCTTGCGCAAACTCTTTGTGAAACCGGAAGATCTGGAGATTCGCAATAATGATGATGACGACCATACGTCTGTCGGACAATACGTAATCGTGAATCCTGCCCTGAACGGCAATACCATCGCAGAGATTACGATGATGACGCATCGCAAGTTCATCATCTCCCGTGTGTGGAGAGGCGAACAGGTGATAGTTCCTCAGGCTGATACGGTTCTTCATACGAATGATAATGTGCTCGTGGTTACCAATAAGGACGAGGTTTCGGCGATGCAGATTCTCTTCGGAAAGAAGGTGGATAAGGAGTGGAATAATGATAAGGTAGACTGGAATGCGATTGATGCGAAGGTAGAAAGCCGCATTATCGTTGTAACCCGTCCGGGACTGAACGGTAAGCGCCTGGGCAGTCTGCAGATGCGAAATTCCTATGGCGTGAATGTGAGCCGAGTGCTTCGTGGTGATATCCGTCTGCTGGCTACCGATGATCTCCGTCTGCAGTACGGCGACCGCCTGACGGTAGTTGGCGACCCTACGAGTATCGACCATGTAGAGCTGTTCCTGGGTAATGCCGTAAAGACTCTGAACGAGCCAAACCTCGGCGCCATCTTCCTCGGAATCATTCTCGGTCTTGCTGTGGGAACCATTCCTCTGGATATTCCTGGAATGACGGCTCCTGTACGTCTGGGTATTGCTGGCGGTCCTATCGTGATGGGTATTCTGATTGGTGCGCTCGGTCCTCGTGTGCATTTCATCTCTTACATGACGCGAAGTGCGGGTCTGATGCTGCGAGAACTGGGTCTTGCCCTCTATCTCGGTTGCTTGGGTTTGGCGGCTGGTGGACAGTTCTTCGAGACGGTAGTCCGTCCGGAAGGTTTGATGTGGGTAGGCATAGGCTTCCTCATCACGGTTGTGCCTGTGGTTATCGTAGGTCTCATCATCCTGAAGACCAAGAAGTATGACTTCGGCAGTATCTGCGGAATCCTCTGTGGAAGTATGGCGAATCCGATGGCGCTTACTTACGCCAACGAGACGCTGGATGGCGATACGCCAAGTATCAGTTATGCTACGGTTTATCCGCTCGGCATGTTTATCAGAGTGGTGATAGCTCAGGTTATCGTGATGTTCTTTGTCTGATGTTACGATGTTTTCATCTGTTTCTGCGGATTCTGTCATCCGCAGATATGAAGAAAGGCTGGTTTCGGTTAGAAATCAGCCTTTCTTGTTACAGTCATTTTCTTTCCCGTCATCGGGTGCTCAAATGTGATTTCCTCTGCATGAAGATGCAGTCTTGTTGCCGGCTCGTTGCCATAGAGCGGATCGCCGATGATAGGGGCATTCAGACCTTCCTGATGAGCACAATGCACTCTCAGCTGGTGCGTTCTGCCCGTTTTAGGATAGAGCGCCAGGCGAAGATGGGTATCGTCAATACGCTCTAGAACCTCGTATTCTGTAATGGCTTCCTTGCCCTGTTCGCGGTTTACCATTTGTCGTGGACGGTCTAGGAAATCTGCTATCAGGGGGAGCGAGATGTAACCTCTTCCGCCTTCAGCTTCTTTCAGAATCCGGTTGCACGATTCCTTGTCTTTTCCGCAAACGATGGCTACGTATTTCTTCTGAACCCGATGATTCAGAAACTCCTTCTGCAGGCGATGATAGGCAAATTCGGTCTTGGCAACAATCATCAGTCCGCTTGTTGCCATGTCCAGACGATGGACGATGAGCGGACCGGTAGCTTCCTGATATTTCCTGCGCATCAGAGCGTAGACGGAAGGCTGGGCTGCATCTTTCCCCGGAACCGAGAGTAAACCTTCGGGCTTATAGATGACTGCCAGTTCACGGTCTTCGTAGAGCGTTTCCACCTTATTATATATAGTAGTTTCGGTCTGTTGGGTTTCAAAGACTGTTTTAGGCAGCATCCAATGTAGTATCGGTTTGCATTTTCCGTTGCAGGCAGGATAAAACTGAAGATGATGTCTGATTTCTTCTTTCGGACTCTCTCCCCACCAGAACATCGCCATCTGCAGAGGCTTGTAGCCATGTTGGTAAGCGTATTGCAGGAGTTTCGGCTCGCAGCATTCTCCACTTCCGGCAGGTGGAATCTTAACCGCCTCGTCCTTGAAAATCTCCAGCAGATCCTTGGTTTCTCCTTCCGCATTCAGCATCTGAAATTTCGAAAACAGCCATTGCTGAAGTTCTTCAGATAACTGTTTGCGGAGCTGTTTCGCACTTTTCAAATCCTTTTCGTAGTTTTCATATAGCGTTTCGTACGTCGTCTTTTCTTTTATCGACTTTTTCAGCCTCTTCAGTTCTGCCTTCATAAACTGGCTCTCTTTTATCATCGCTTTCTCCTCTTCCTCGCTCAGGGGCGTTCCTGCCGAAAGGGCTTCCTGGCGCCTTGCATCTCGCTTTTCCTTTGCTTCTTTTATCTTTGTCTGATAGTTTGCGATAACTTCCTGGCGCTTTTGCTGCAAATCATCAATCAGGCTTTTCGCCTTTATCAGGGTTTCGTTGGCTTCTAACTGTCTGATTTGCTGGTTCATTTCCGAAATTTCAGCCTCATGTACCTTGAAATATCCGTCGGGTTGAAGATAATCGAAAACGGCTGGCACAAAACCTTCCCAGTCGCTTCTGCCGCCAATCTGTCCGCTATAAGCTTTCAGATAGCCAATCTTACTGTTGTCGGCTTCTACGATGAGTACGCCGAACATCTTTCCACGGTCTATTTCCTCCCGCCAGTCGTTTCGCTGTGAGAGTTCATTCTGCAACTCTCTGCATGCTTCGATGCAGAGCGGATGAGGTTTGTAGCTGAATGGATTGTTCATCCTTTCAGGCATATTTTTGGGGGTGATGTTTTTAAATAATTGCATTTCCATGCTACAAAGATACACATTTAAACGCGTTTTAGTTCATATTTTATATAAAAAATGAGTTTTTCAGTTATTTTTTTGTCTATTTGGATTTTTTGTCGTACTTTCGCCAACGAGAACTTAAATTCATTTAAAAATAGTCTATCATGGCAAGTGAATATAGAAAGATAATGTTGATGCAGATAAAGAATGGAGTGTGCCTTCTGTGCATATTCGCTCTTATGCTGTTGCTTGCCGCTTGCTTCTCCCTTTACACCACGCAAGCAGAGGTAAGATCCTTTAGAGTCATCCTGCTCCTGATTATCGGCTTGCTGGTAATGAGCGTGTTGGCTCTCATCGCTTTCATCCGTTACAAATGGATGCGCAGCAAGCATCAGCATCATGAGGAGATGAACCGGATGATGGCTCTGAAGATGGAGAATGTGCGCAATCGTTTCTCGCCTCATTTTGTATTTAATGTGCTCAATATCTTCGTATCTAATCTTCCGAAGGGGGTTAATGTCAAACCGCTTCAGCTCCTGATACAGGTACTGCGTGCCTACTTGCTTTCTTGCGATAAGATGGCGGTAAGTTTGGAAGAGGAACTGCAGATGGTGACGAGCTATTCTACTCTTCGCCATGAAACCAATCCGTTCCTTCCGATGCCTCAGTTCCATGTTGCCAAGGATGTGGATATGAAGCTCATGCTGCCGTCTATGATTATCCAGATTCCTGTAGAGAATGCTTTGAAACATGCTTTTGTGGGAATGAAAGAGACGGGAGATAAGCCTTTGCTGGATGTAAACATCTGGGTTGAGGACGATATGCTCCGCATAGATGTTACAGACAACGGATGTGGAGTTTCGGGTACCGTTGGCAAGAAAAAGAAAAATTGTGCTGCCAGTACGGGAACCGGATTGAGAATTCTGAACAGTACCATCGAAATGCTTAATGCAAGCAACGAACGCAAGATGTTTTTCAAGATGCAGAGCAACAGAGGAGCATCAGAAGAGGAGGGTGGTACCAGGAATAGAGGAATATGTGTAAGTATCGGAGTTCCATGTAATTATGATTATAATGTCTTTAAGTAAGAAACTTTTCATAAGAATTTAAAACGAAATAACATGCAAGATAGAATTAAGGTTGTGATTGTGGACGATGAACCACAGAGCATCCACAGGTTGCAGGATGATTTGGCAACTCTGGAAGATTTTGAGGTGATTGCCACATCCTCTTCGGCGGTATCGGCAAAGAATCTGGTGATGAGCATACAGCCCGATGTGCTGTTCATCGATGTTGAAATGCCTGGACAGACGGGTTTTGAGGTGTTGCAATCTCTGAGAGATGAAATTCCGATGGACCTTATCGTAGTATTTTACAGCGCCTTCGATAAGTATATGATTGATGCGCTCAGAGCCTCTGCCTTCGATTTCCTGTTGAAACCTTATCAGCAGGATGAGTTTGAACTGGTGGTAGACCGAATCCGGCAGAAAATGAAAGATGGAGATGATGTGGATGAAGATGCTTCTTCCGTTCCAGAGTCCTCTTCCTGTTCTTCTGAATCAGTCTTGGCTTCTCAGAAGGCTCAGGATTTTTCGGGAATGAATGGGATGCTGGGAACAGCAGCCAAGCGTCTTGCCATTCAGACCATTTCGGGTTTATTGATGTTGAAGCCCGATGATGTGTTCAGTTGCACTTTTGATGAGGCTACTCATCTTTGGCAGTTGAAGTTGTCGAATGGGCAGGTTTATAAATTGAAGAGGCAGGCCACGGCAAAGACCATCCTTTCCATGTCGCCTTCTCTGGCTCAGGTTCGTCAGGATTGCATCATCAATCTCGATTATCTTCTCTGCATCGAGAATTATACGCTCCGCTGCATCTTTTCTCCTCCTTTCGACCATGAGGAAATCACGGTTTCCCGCCGCTGTTATAAGGCGGTAAAGGATCAGTTGGAGATATTGTAGGGATAGGGAAAAAAGAGGGTGTGCAAGATGTAGTCTTTGCACGCCCTCTTCTAGCTCTGGTTTATAGCAGGGGTGTCATATAGAGTGGCAGATATACTATCCCATCTTTTTCCGCTAAGTCTGAGGTGTGAATGACGTAAGGAGTCGATAGGTAATTCGTCGTGCCCCATCAATGAGTAATGCGTTCTGCCCATTATCGTCTGATTTCCATCTTAATAATTGATTATAGATTTTACGTTTCATAACTTCCTGGTATTCTTGTTGTTGCACGTATCCTAGCTTTCAAAGTGCTAGATTTTACACGTTTCCTCTTTTTTAATTTTAATTGTTTGATAATGAGGTAATTATCTCTTCTGTATAGCGTGATGGATATTCCCGTTTTCGGAGTATCTGTCACGCTATTTAAGTATCTGTATATTAGTGTATTAATGCGGGTGGTGTATGTAAATCGTGATGGATGATAGATAATTATCTAAAACTTATTCACGAATATGGCTGCGTTGGGTTACGAATATGGTTGCGTTGGGTTACGAATATGGCTGCGTTGGGTTACGAATATGGCTGCGCTGGGTTACGAATATGACTGCATCGGGTTACAGATATGGCTGCGTAGGCTAACGGAGCCGTATCCGTAGGCTTACCGAGACGTCTGCATCAACTAACTGAGACGTCTGAACTCGCTGACTGAACTACTTGAGTTAGCAGATTGAGCCACTTGAGTTAGCAAACTGAGCTACTTGAGTTAGCAAACTGAGCCACTTGAGAATTTTTCTTCATGTGCTTGCGTGCAACCATAGAAAAAATCAATTACGAAAACTCATTTGATTTCGATGCGGAGGGAATCCTTGTTGAATCGGATGCCGTCACGATTGATGAATCTGGATAAGGAACCATCGGCAGCCAGTTCTTTAGGAGTGCCGATAGAGAAACGGCTTTTTTCCATCAGCCAGAGACGGTCGGAGAGCTGGAGCGCCAACTCTACATCATGGGTTGACAGTAATATGGATTTATGCTGTTCGTGCGCTAGACGGCGGAGCATCTGTAGGGTTTCTATCTTGCTGGGGAAATCTAGAAAGGCGGTAGGCTCGTCCAGGATGATGATGCGGGTTTGCTGCGCCAAGGCTTTGGCTATCACTACCTTCTGACGCTCACCATCGCTCAGTTCGCTGATGTTTCTCTGGGCAAGATGCTGAATGCCAGTTTCCTGAAGAGCAGAGGCTACAATCTGCTTATCGGCAGTTGATAATGTGCCCCAGAAACCGGTATAGGGAGAACGGCCTATGCCAACAATCTCTTCTGCTGAGAGTTGGGCATGGTCTGTCTTCGATGTGAGAACGATGCTGATTTCTCTGGCGAGTTCCTGGGCAGAGAAATCAGAAAGAGATTTGTCTTGAATCAGAATTTCGCCATCAAGCGCTGGCTGAAATCCGGCTAAAGTTCTGAGTAAGGTAGATTTGCCCACTCCGTTGGCTCCGATGAGACAGGTCAGTTCACCGGCTTGGAGCGAGGCATGAACAGGTGAGGCTATCGCCCGGAGCTGGTGCTTCGAACGATAGCCTATAATCAGATTCTTTAATGTAATGCTTGATACCATCTAAAGAATATTTTCACCTTGAATGTTTACTTCCTGATAGAAAAAAGGAAGAATTACTTGGCTGCCAAAACCTCAACCTCTACGAGGGCACCCTTTGGCAACTTCTCTACAGCTACGGCAGAACGAGCTGGATATGGCTGGCTGAAGAACTCGGCATAAACCTCGTTCATGGCTGCGAAATCGTCCATGCTGTTCAGATAAACTGTAGTCTTAACCACATGAGAAAGGTCGGTACCGGCTGCCTTCAGAATGTTCTGGGCGTTGGTGAGGCTCTGGCGAGTCTGCTCCTTGATGCCACCTTCTACGAAATTGCCTGTTGCAGGGTCGATAGGAATCTGACCTGATGCAAATACGAAACCATTTACTTCGATAGCCTGGCTATATGGACCGATAGCTGCAGGCGCATTGTCTGTGTGAATTGCGTTCATAATTAATTTCCTTTTTCTATTTATTAAACCAATCTGGATGCAAAGATAAGCATTTTTCCCCAAAACTGACCTATTTCGCATCGAAATTTAATAAGTTTTCTTACTATATTCGCTCGGTGTACATCCAAATTGCTTCTTGAAGCTGGTTGAGAAGTGGGAGAGGGTGTTGAATCCCGTCATGTAGGCAATCTCCGAGATGTTGTACTTGCCTTCCACGATGAGGGTGGCGGCACGATTGAGCTTATAGGTCTTGAAGAAGACGCTTGGATTCTCTCCTGTGAGTCCCTTGACCTTGTAGTAGAGCTTTGTGCGGGAGATGTGCATCAGTTTCGTTACCTTGTTGACATCCAATTCCGAGTTGGCTAGTTCCTGCTCCATCATATGATAGAGTTCGTCCATGAAGAGTTTGTCTTGTGACGAAAGTACTTCCTCCACGTTCTTGTCGGTCTCCGTGGCGCTGGTCAGGATGGTCTTGGTCTTCTCACGGTTGGTGAGTTGTGAGTTGATTATTGCCAGGAGAACCTTGGGGGTGAATGGCTTGGTAACGTAGGCATCTGCTCCGCTGTTCAGACCCTCCACCTGGTTTTCGGTGGTGGTCTTTGCCGTTACCAGGATGACTGGGATATGGCAGAGCTGGATGTCTTGCTTGATTTCCTTGCAGAGTTCATAGCCGCTCATTCCTGGCATCACCACATCGCTGAGGATGAGGCTAGGTTCTTCCTCCCTTGTCGCCTTCAAGGCACTCTCGGCATCGAAGCGATAGATGATGCGATAGGATGATGCCAAAAGGGTGCGGAGATAATGCACCACTTCGGTGTCGTCATCTACGATGAGTATTTTCGGACGGTTGTCTGTACTGTTATCTTGACTTACCTTGTCTGCCACTTTCTGACTGTCGTGCAGTGGAAAAGCCATCTTCTGGTCTTGCTCCAAAAGGGCTTTCTCGTTGGCGGCATAGAGGCTCTCATCGGTAGGCAGGGTAACGGTGAAGATGGCTCCCTGGCAGTCCTTGCGATTGCCCGCCTTTAAATCGCCATGGTGAAGGATGGCTAGGCTGCGGGCATAGTAGAGTCCGATGCCAGTACCCCAGTTGATGGTGCCTGTGGACTGGTTGTTCAACTGATAATACCGCTTGAAGATATTCTCCACCTCATTCTGTGGGATTCCCTTGCCTGTATCAGCCACCGTGATGGTGATAATCTGTTCTCCCTTGTTAGTGGTACCGGTGTCGAAAGATACATCTATCTTACCGCCACGAGGGGTAAACTTCATGGCGTTGGACATCAGGTTGTTGATAATCTTTTCCAGTTTGTCGGAATCCAGAAGCATCAGGTAGGAACCTTCTAGTCCGTGACAGTTCAAGGTGATACCTTTCTCCTCTGTATTCACGATGAAGAGGTCCATGATGCGTTTCATCTCGGTGATAATGTCGGTTTGCTTGACGTGCAAGCGGAGTGTGTCGTTCTCCAACTTGTTGAAGTCAAGCAACTGGTTGACGAGTCTCAGCATTCTATCCACGCTTCGGTTGATGATGTTCAATAGCAACTTGTCGTGCTTGTTGATGCTTTCACTTTCGCAGAGTTGTTCCACTGGTCCCGAAATCATGGTGAGTGGTGTTCGGAACTCATGCGAGATGTTAGCGAAGAAACTCATGTTCATCTTGTTGATGCGCTGTTCTTGCTCCTTCTCATCCTTAGCCTTTTGAACCATGTTCTTCTCGATGCTGATGCGCATCTTCTGCCGGTAGATCACGAAGCCGACGCACCCCATTATAATAAGGTATAGGCACCAAGCCCACCAAGAGTTCCAAGGCTCAGGGGCAATGCTTACCAGTATGCTTTTTTCGGCGATGGTATTGTCGGAGTTGCTGCCTACCATCTTGACCTTGAAGGTATAGTTGCCAGCAGGCAGATTAGAGTAGTACGCCTCGTTGTTATTGCCGGCATCAATCCATGTATTATCGAATCCAGCCATTTGGTAGAAGTAGTGGATGTGCTTGTAGTCGCTGTAGTCGATGGCAGAAAAGGCGATGCTGAAGCTGTTCTGTTTGTAGCTTAGGTGGATATGGGGTGATTCTTCCATACTCTCCTCGATACATCCATTCTTGCCAGGAAGCATAATCTCATTATGGACCTTGAGTGTTTCGAAAAGCAGACTTATCTGTTGGTTCGTGTTTACGTTTTGTGGATTGAAGATGGTGAGTCCTTGGGTACCGCCGAAGATGAGTGTTCCATCTGATAGCTTGCACGATGCCCTATCGTAGAATTGGAAGCCTTTCACTCCGTCAGCCTCGTTGTAGGTGGTTACCTTTTCTGTTTTTCCATCTATCTTGTTGAGTCCATACAGCGTACTGACCCAAATGTTTCCATCTCTATCTTCCTCTATGCTTGAAATGTCGGAGCAGGAGATTCCTGCTATGGTGGTCAGCTTGTGGCTCTTTGCGTCATACTTCAAGAGTCCGTTGGTAACTGTACCCAACCAGATGTTGCCCTTGCGGTCTTGATAGTTCTTGGTTGGGATATACACACTTCGCTTGATGCACTTCTTCCAGTCATCCGGATTCACTTTAAACTCTTGGATATCGAAGTTGTCTCCATTCATTTCGAGGATGGGTTTGTAGAAGGCAGATATGAGCATGTTGTCATTCTGCAAGTGCATGATGCAGGGAATGAAGCACAAAGTGGTAGGGAAGAGTTGTTTTTTGGTCATCTCTCCACTTTGTGCTGAAATGCAGTAGATGTTGACGGATGCCGTGGATACCCAGATGTTTCCCTTTGCATCTTGGCTGATGTCCATAGGCATGAAGCAAGGGTAGGAGGCTACCTTGTTGAGATTGTTGCCATCGTATTGGTACTTTGCCACATGGTCGCCATTGGCTAGCCATAGATGATTGCTGCTATCCACAAAGATGTTGATGATGGCATTCTTCTTGTTGCCGTTGCTGTAGGAAACCATCGGTATGTCCTTGAGTTGCTGGGTTTGCAAGTCATACATATAGAGTCCGTTCTTCTTGGTAGAAATCCAAAGGTGGTGATTCCTGTCGGCGGCTACGGAGAGTACGGGCTGTTTGCCGATGGCACGTTGAAGGGCAGGCATGCTGTTAAACATATCCTTGTATCTATAGATGGTTTTTACGCCATCGTCTTCAGACCCGAGCCAAAGTTGCCTTTTGGAGTCGGTTAACATCTTGTTGACTTGCATATCAGGCACTTCGAATGGGAAATTCTTGTCGCTTTGTGGCAGGATAGTTCCCTTCTGGGCATTGAAATAGAATAATCCGTGCTTGGTGGTGCTGAGCAGAAGGTTGCCTTTTGCGCCATACGGATGGATGCAGTTGACCATGTCGTTGGGGATTTGCAAGCCTTGCAAGGCTACAGGGAGATGCTGCCATTTTCGGGTGTTCGTATCAAAGAGCTGCATTCCATTGTAGCCAGAGAGGTAGAGCTGATGCCCATCGAGGAGAAAAGAGACGATGGGATAATTCTGTACTGGGCTTTGGGAGATAAGTTTGAGGTCTTGGGTGCGATACCCCTTGACAGAGTAAGGGGTAACAATCCACATCACATCTTTTCGGTCTATATGGCAAGAGATATTATAGCAGTTCTTCTCCAGCATCTTGGAGAGCTTGATGATGGCTGTGTTGGTATTTTCGTCATATTGATATAGGTCTGTTATCGTGAGGAAGAAGATTCTTCCCTCCTTGTCTTCTAGGATTTTTTCGATGTTCTTGTTAGTGCCATTGATACTTACTCGGTTGAAATTGCCATTGGCCTGGTATAGGCATACGCCGTTGACGGTAGCTACCCAGAGTCGGTTGTGGGAGTCACGATAAATGTGGGTAATATGGTTGTCGGGCAATCCCAGTGAATCGTCCACGCAGTAGTATTGGTGATACTGGTTGCCATCATACTTGTTGAGACCACGGAAGGTACCTATCCAGATTTGTCCGTATTTGTCTTCGCAGATGCTCATCACCTTTTGGTTAGAGATATGATCAGACAGGACGAGGTTCTTCTCAGGTGAAGAGACTACGGGGATGCCTTTTTGGTCCTGGCAAGCAGTAAGAAGAAGGGTTGCCAAGAGGATGAGTACGTTATAAAATACCTTTGTTCGTTTCATAATCGATGGTTTTGATAGTTGCTGCAAAAGTACTATAAAACCCTGATATATACAAGGATTATAAGGCTTTTTAAACAAATAAGCAAGTTTTTGAACATATAGAAAACCCCATTTTGAACAAAAACGTAACAAAAGAAAACAAGTTAGAAAAAGGTGTATGATAAAAAGTACTACCTTTGCAACCGTAAACAATTAACAGATTTACAAGAATATAAGCTTAACCTAATTTCCGCAACACTATAATTTAATATTTTTTATAAGCACCTGAGCAACAAAAAGTTGCTCAGGATTTTGCCATGTCAGAAATTTCACTTATCTTAGTGTTGTAAAATAAAAACAAACAAAATTCTGAATGACATGGCAAAAGTACAAATAAAATCTGAGAAACTCACTCCTTTTGGGGGAATTTTTTCGATTATGGAGCAATTTGATGCTCTTTTAGCTCAAACCATAGATTCCACCTTGGGATTGAGATGCACTATGTTTGGTTATCAATATAGCGAGATTCTACGCTCTCTGATGTGCGTATATCTTTGTGGTGGCTCATGTATTGAGGATGTTACAACTCACCTGATGAAACATTTGTCTCTTCATCCAACTCTTCGCACTTGCAGCGCAGACACCATATTACGTGCTATCGAAGAACTGACTTTTAAGAGCATCACCTATAAGTCTGCTTCTGGCAAATCCTATGATTTCAATACTGCAGACAAGATGAACTGCTTACTGGTCAATGCCCTGCTTGCTACTGGTCAATTGAAATCCGGTCAAGAGTATGATTTTGACTTTGACCATCAGTTCATTGAAACAGAGAAGTATGATGCAAAACCAACCTACAAGAAGTTCTTGGGCTATAGTCCAGGTGTAGCTGTCATTAACGACATGATTGTTGGTATTGAAAATAGAGACGGCAACACAAACGTGCGCTTCAACCAAAAGAAACTTTGGAAAGAATCTTCAAGCGATTGGAGGCTTCGGAAATATATATTTCTCGTGCCCGCATGGATTGCGGCTCATGTTCGGAGGAAATCGTAGATATGGTAGAGGCTCATTGCAGGCATTTTTATATTCGTGCCAACAGATGCTCTTCTTTCTACGATTCCATGTTTGCCTTAACTGGATGGAAAACTGTTGAAATCAACGGTATTGAGTTTGAGTTGAATTCTATCCTTGTTGAGAAATGGAAAGGAAAACCGTATCGTCTTGTCATACAGAGACAAAGGCGAATAGAGGGAGACCTTGACATTTGGGAAGGCGAATATACCTACAGATGTATACTGACTAACGATTACAAGTCGAGTGCAAGAGACATCGTGGAATTCTACAATCTTCGTGGTGGCAAGGAACGCATCTTCGATGACATGAACAATGGCTTTGGCTGGAATCGATTGCCAAAATCGTTCATGGCACAGAATACTGTATTCCTGCTTATGACAGCTCTCATCAGAAACTTCTACAAAGCTATTATGCAGAGATTGAAAACCCATGAATTTGGATTGTGTGCCACCAGCAGAATCAAGACCTTTGTTTTCAAGTTCATATCTGTTCCTGCGAAATGGATTAAGACATCACGTAGGCATGTATTGAACATTTACTCAGACAACAATGCTTATGCCAACCTGTTCAAGACAGACTTTGGTTAAAGACCATGCTTTTCTGGTTAAACCAGCGTATTACCTCAAGTCGCTTTATGGGGTAAGGGGATTTTGTGTCTGCGACATTTCTGTTGTGCAAGAAATATGTACAATAAAATGAATTTCGTCGTTTTGCAAGCAAAATCCCACTAAACCCTATAGGTTGCGGATTTGAGGCTTAATAAATAAAGTATTATCTTAATGAGAAAAACCTATGAGGAAAATGAATGATTACAGAAGGTTTCTAACCTTCGTGTTCTTATTGATGATTTCCGGTTCTGCTGCCTTGGCGCAGGAACTGATGAAAGTCGCTGGTCTCGTAGTTGACCAAAATGCCGACCCTTTGATTGGTGTTACCGTGCGTGTGCAGGGAGACAACAAGGGTGGCGCTGTAACTGATATGGATGGTAACTTTACGATCCAGGTGCAAAAAGGTAAAACCCTTGTCTTCTCTTATCTTGGCTATAAGAATAAAGAGGTATTAGCCAACTCTTCCAAGCTTAAGATTACATTACATGAAGACAACAAGGTGCTCGACGATGTGGTAGTTGTGGGCTATGGCGTTCAGAAGAAGAGTTCTGTAACAGGTGCCATCTCTCAGGTGAAGAAAGAAGATATGGAAAATCGTACCATTACCAATGCCAAGTCTGCTCTTCAGGGTAAGACCGCAGGTGTACAGATTGTCTCTTCTTCTGCTCGTCCGGGTGCATCACCAACCGTTCGTATCCGTGGTTTCTCTTCCAATGGTTCTTCCGATCCTCTCTACGTAGTAGATGGTGTGCGTCTAGGTGATATTAGTGGTATCGATCCTAATGACATAGCATCTATGGAAGTGTTGAAGGATGCTGCTTCTGCTGCCATATATGGTGCAGAGGCTGGTAATGGCGTGGTTCTCATTACTACGAAGAAGGGTACTGTGGGTAGTGGAAAGATAACATATGATTTCCAGTATGCCATCGAATCGCTTGCTAAAAAGCCTAAGTTGCTCAATTCCGAAGAATATATCCAATATATGAAAGAAGGTAAGACCTTTACCGAGGATTATCTCTTGAAAAATTGGGATGGAACAACCAATACCTCTTGGGTAGATGCCATCTATGGCAAGGGTAAGATGCAGAAGCACAACCTGGGCTTTACGGGTGGTAACCAAAATGGCAACTATTATCTTTCGCTTACTTATCTTGACAATGATGGTATGGTAAGAGGTAGTAATGATCTCTATCGTCGTCTCACCGCTACCATCAATGCTGAATATCAGATCAAGCCATGGTTGAAGGTGGGCACTACTAACCAGATTGAAAAGTATAACGTTCGTTCTGTTTCAGAGGGTACTGAGTATGGTTCTATGATGGCAGCTGTGCTTTCTATGGATCCATTGACTCCTGTCACCTATGCTCCAGATAATCTCCCAGCCCACATGGCAAAAGCTTTGGCCGATGGCAAGCACCTCTTGACAGATGCCAATGGTAACTACTATGGTGTGTCTGCTTTCTATAACGGTGAGCAATACAACCCATTCGTGATGCGTGACAATGGCATATCTCGCAATAGTGGATTCAATGTGAATGGTTCCATTTATGCAGATTTCAAGCCTATCAAGGATCTTGTGATTACTTCTCGCTTTGGTTACCGTTTGTCGGGTACTCGCAGTTCTTCCACTTCACTTCCTTACTATGGAAATCAAACGCAAAGCCGTAATTATGTAGATCAGAGTGCAACTTCTTCTACCTCTATTTATTATCAATGGGAAAACTTTGCCAACTATATGAAGAAGTTTGGTGACCATACCGTGAATGCCATGGTTGGTATGTCTTTCCAAGAATCTACCTATGATTACGTGCAGGGTGGTTTGCAGGCTAATGGTGAAGACGCTGTCAAGAAAAACAATCCATTGTTCTACTATCTGAATTTCGCATCCGCTTCTGCTACCAAGTCTGTAGGTGGTGAGAAAACTCGCTCAGCCAAGTATTCTTACTTTGGTCGTTTGAGTTACGATTATCTTAATTCCGCAACACTATAGTTTAATATTATTTATAAGTGCCTGAGCAACAAAAAGCTACCCAGGATTTTGCCATGTCAGAATTTTCACTTACCTTAGTGTTGCGAAAAGAAGACAAGCAAAACTCTAATATGACATGGCAAAGATACAAATAAAATCTGAGAAACTCACTCCTTTTGGGGGAATTTTTTCGATTATGGAGCAATTTGATGCTCTTTTAGCTCAAACCATAGATTCCACCTTGGGATTGAGATGCACTATGTTTGGTTATCAATATAGCGAGATTCTACGCTCTCTGATGTGCGTATATCTTTGTGGTGGCTCATGTATTGAGGATGTTACAACTCACCTGATGAAACATTTGTCTCTTCATCCAACTCTTCGCACTTGCAGCGCAGACACCATATTACGTGCTATCGAAGAACTGACTTTTAAGAGCATCACCTATAAGTCTGCTTCTGGCAAATCCTATGATTTCAATACTGCAGACAAGATGAACTGCTTACTGGTCAATGCCCTGCTTGCTACTGGTCAATTGAAATCCGGTCAAGAGTATGATTTTGACTTTGACCATCAGTTCATTGAAACAGAGAAGTATGATGCAAAACCAACCTACAAGAAGTTCTTGGGCTATAGTCCAGGCGTAGCTGTCATTAACGACATGATTGTTGGTATTGAAAATAGAGACGGCAACACAAACGTACGCTTCAACCAAAAAGAAACTTTGGAAAGAATCTTCAAGCGATTGGAGGCTTCGGAAATATATATTTCTCGTGCCCGCATGGATTGCGGCTCATGTTCGGAGGAAATCGTAGATATGGTAGAGGCTCATTGCAGGCATTTTTATATTCGTGCCAACAGATGCTCTTCTTTCTACGATTCCATGTTTGCCTTAACTGGATGGAAAACTGTTGAAATCAACGGTATTGAGTTTGAGTTGAATTCTATCCTTGTTGAGAAATGGAAAGGAAAACCGTATCGTCTTGTCATACAGAGACAAAGGCGAATAGATGGATACCTTGACATTTGGGAAGGCGAATATACCTACAGATGTATACTGACTAACGATTACAAGTCGAGTGCAAGAGACATCGTGGAATTCTACAATCTTCGTGGTGGCAAGGAACGCATCTTCGATGACATGAACAATGACTTTGGCTGGAATCGATTGCCAAAATCGTTCATGGCACAGAATACTGTATTCCTGCTTATGACAGCTCTCATCAGAAACTTCTACAAAGCTATTATGCAGAGATTGAAAACCCATGAATTTGGATTGCGTGCCACCAGCAGAATCAAGACCTTTGTGTTCAAGTTCATCTCTGTTCCTGCGAAATGGATTAAGACATCACGTAGGCATGTATTGAACATTTACTCAGACAACAATGCTTATACCAACCTGTTCAAGACAGACTTTGGTTAAAGACCATGCTTTTCTGGTTAAACCAGCGTATTACCTCAAGTCGCTTTATGGGGTAAGGGGATTTTGTGTCTGCGACATTTCTGTTGTGCAAGAAATATGTACAATAAAATGAATTTTGTCGCTTTGCAAGCAAAATCCCACTAAACCCTATAGGTTGCGGATTTGAGGGATTATAAAAATCGTTATTATCTGCAGGCTTCCCTCCGTGCAGATGCTGCCGACTTATCTAAGCTTCCAGCTACCAATCGTTGGGGATATTTCCCAGCTGTGTCTGGAGGTTGGACCATTTCCGAGGAAAAGTTCTTCGAGCCTTTAAGAGATGTTGTGGCTAGTTTGAAATTGCGTGCCAGCTGGGGCCAGAATGGTAGCTTGGCTGCCTTGAGTGGCTATGCCTACAGCACCGATATGGCGCAGGGTAGCATTTATCCGTTAGTTCCTGGTAATAATTATACAACTTCTGTTACTCCATCTAGTATGGGTAACGATAAACTGAAGTGGGAAACATCAGAGCAGACCGACTTGGGTATTGATGCGCTCCTCTTCGCTGGCAGAATGAACTTCAGCATGGACTATTTCGTGAAGAAGACCAAGGACTTGCTCGTGAGTGGTACCACTCCATCTTTGGTTATCGGCGGTACTACATCTCCTATCAATGCTGGTAACGTAAGCAACAAGGGATTCGAGTTTGAACTCGGTTGGAGAGATAACATCGGTGATTTCAGCTACAGTGTACGTGGCAACCTCGCTACCTTGAAGAACGAGGTTACTTATCTCGACCCATCCTTGACTCGTTTGCAGGGTACTACCTTTATGAATGTGCCTCTCACATACTTCGAGAAGGGCTATCCTGTGTATTACTTCCGTGGCTATAAGTTTACAGGCATAGACCCAAAGACGGGCGATCCAACTTTTGCCGACCTGAACGATAGTGGTGATTTGACCGATGATGACAAGATGGACTTGGGTAGTGCCATTCCAGACTTCACCTATGGTATCACCTTGACCGCAGCTTACAAAGGTTTCGACTTGGCAGTATTTGGTTCTGGTGCATCAGGCAACAAGATATTCAACTGTATCAACCGTACCGACTTCCCTATGGTCAACAAGATGAAGGAACTCTTCTATGACGACCGTTGGACGGAGAGCAATCCTAATGGAAGCAAGCCACGTGCTGGTGCCAACAATATGGACAAGTATGCTACATCCAGCGCAATGGTATATGATGGATCTTATTTCAAGATTAAGCAGATTCAGTTGGGCTACAGTTTGCCGAAGACTCTTCTCAAGAAGGTAGCAATCAGCAACTTGCGCCTCTATGTATCTCTTGATGACTTCTTCACCATCACCAAGTACCCAGGCTTCGACCCTGAGGTTTCTACCAATGATGTAGTGGGTATGGGTATCGACAAAGGCGGTTATCCAACCTCAAGGAAGGTAGTGATGGGCTTCAACTTGGAGTTCTAAGGTCTGGAGGTTCATATAACTAACACTATACATAATATATAATAACATTAGGAAATTATGAAAAAGAATATCATATATAGTCTGCTTCTCGTTGTGGCAGTGTTATTTGCCGGTTGTGAAGACAGACTCGATATAGCAAAGCATGGCAATATGGGTGGTCAGGATGATTTCTACAAGACCAATGAGCAGACCGAGCAGGCGGTGGCTGCCATGTATAGCCGTGTGAAGGGATTGTATTTTAGTTGGTTCTTTACCAAGAATTTGCTTTCGGATGATGCTTGGTGTGGCGGTGGTAATCGTGGCGACAATAACTCACTCGAGCAGTTGAACGAATTTACCTTCGATTCCAGCAACAGTAATGTCGAGGGCTTATTCTCGGGGCTCTATGGTGTCATCTATCAGTCAAACCTCATCATTGAGAAGGTGGCTGATGATACGGAAGTCAAGAAGCGTGCCATAGCTGAGGCTTATTTCTTCCGTGCCTGGGCTAACTTCGAGCTGGTTACCCTTTGGGGTACAGCTCCATTGGTAGATCATCTTTTGGCTACAGATGAGTACCGTCAGCCAAACAGTACTCCAGAGGCACTTTGGGCTGTTGTGGAGTCAGACTTGAAAGAGGCTATCAGCATGAATGCCTTGCCTTCCAAGAAGAACAAGGACGATCAGGAGACGGGTATGCGTGTTACCCAAGAAGTGGCAAAGGCTTATCTGGGCAAGGCTTATCTCTTCCAGAAAAAGTATCGTGAGGCAGCATCCGCACTCAATGAGGTGGTTGATTCCAAGAAGTACGACCTCTTCCGTGGCGACTATGACATGCAGTTTCATGCTGTCAACAACAACAACTGTGAGTCTATGCTCGAATTGCAGTGGCGTAACGACCAGGAGCAGGCTTGGAATCAGTTTGATAATGATATGACCTTCGTGATGCAAGGATGGCGTACCGGCAATATGACGCTCGAAGGCAAGGCTGCTAACGAAGTGGCACAGGGAACCTACGGTTTCTTGAATCCTCGCAAGTCTCTCTATGAAGCATTTGTAAAAGCAGAGGGCGAGAATGGATATCGTTTGCAGAAGACCCTGCTCAACAGTGATCAGATGACTGCATACGGTGTGAAGTTGAATCCTGGTCAGAACATCTATGGATGTGAAGGATATCTCTTCTTCAAGAACCGCATATTGAAGAGTGACAACATCATGGATAATCCCGGGTTCCAGGTAGTGCAATATACCGACCGAAAGATTATGCGTTATGCCGAAGTTCTCCTTCTGGCTGCCGAGGCAAACTTACAGGCTGGTCAGCCAGAAAAGGCTCTCTATGACATCAACCAGATTCGTGAACGTGCCAAGGAGACTCCATTGACTAGCGTTACCTTGGACGACATCAAGACGGAGAAGCGCTTGGAACTCTGTCTGGAAAGTACCCGATTCCAGGACTTGGTACGTTGGGGTGATGCCAAGAAAGCCTTGGCTTCACAGGGTAAGGAAATTCCTAACTACTCTTCCAAGGGCGTAAGTTGGGATTTCTCCAATTCTACTTTCGGATTCCAAGACAAGCACATGTTGCTTCCTATTCCTTTGAAGGAAAGAGAATTGAATCCTAATATCCAGCAGAATACGGGATGGTAATCTTCTAGTTAACTGATATTTAAATGATATTGATATGAAAAAATATATAGGTTCAATATTAAGTCTGTTTATTGCAGGGCTGTGTTTCACAGCCTGCGATAACGATGCTCTTGATGGTATGCAGGGAGTATATGCAGATATGCAGAGTTATACATCGCAAGAGGCTACCGTGCAGCCTACCATTAAGTTAAAGAAAGGCGTGAAGGCGCTCAATGTAGATATAAAAGATGTAAAGGGAACTGCCATTCAGATTAGTTTTGGTAGTACCGAGTGGATTCTTCCCGCTGCCTCTTATACCGTAGCTGAGACCGTGGCTAACAAAACCTGTGTGGTCAAGGTGAATGGTGAGGCAATGAAGAGTGGCGACATCGATGTATCTCTTATTGAGGGCAAGTATTACCTGAACGGTTTGTTTGCCAATGCCGCTGGTCAGCGAGTGAAGTTGAATTATGTAGGAGAGCTTGCCTTCGTTGTAGGGCAGGATGACCCAGAAGCATCGGGCTATACTCTTACTATCGCTCCAACTCAGATTGTCGATTGGTCAACAGGTGCTCCTGTCGTCGTGAATCCTAATGCTACCAAGTATATCATCTCTATCAACAATCCAGCAGGTCAGCCTGCTGCTTATCTGGAAGCCGTGAATGCCAATCAGCTCGGTCATACAGACTTGGCTGGTGAATATACCATTCAAGATAAGGCTTCAGAGCCTTGGTTGATGGGCAATGGTTTTGCTATCCCTCAATACGGTGTCAAGTTTGGTAGTTACTTCGTGGATGAGGCTGGTGTTGCACAATACATCACGGCAGGTAAGATCATCATCTCTACCGCTAAAGATGCAGAGGGACAAGACTTATTCTCATTCGAGGGCGCTGACCTTGCTACCCAGAGTGGTGTGGATGGATCGGCTGGCAAGGGATCATTTAAGATTAAGTTTGCTACCATCGCCAAGTAATAAATTAAAAAATAAAACGTTATATTCAATGAAAAGATTTTCGATATTAGCAATTACATTGTGTGCTATTTGTGGCTCTGCCTTCGGACAGCAAGCCTTGTTCGGAGGACAGATGCCTCTCTCTCCTGAGATTCATGCAGACAAGACCGTTACTTTCCGCTGCATGGCACCAGAGGCTCAAAAAGTACAGATAACAGGTGACTTCTTGCCAACCAAGAAAATAGATACCCCGATGGGTAAATATGATATGCCTGGAGTAGCCGATTTGAAAAAGGATGAGAAGGGTGTGTGGTCTTTTACAACCACTGCTCCTTTGGTACCAGAGCTTTATAGCTATACAATGATGGTGGATGGCGCCAGTGTTACCGACCATCTCAACGTCTATACCGTGCGTGACATCGCCAACGTTTCCAACTATTTCTTGGTAGGCGGAGGAAAGGCTGATCTCTACAAGGTCAACAAGGTAGCGCATGGAACCGTATCAAAGGTCTGGTATGATGATGCCAAAGCTGGCCTTACTCGCCGTATGACAGTATATACTCCTGCAGGTTACGAGACCAGCAAGCAGAAATATCCTGTGCTTTATCTCTTGCATGGCATCGGTGGCGACGAGGAAGCGTGGATGGATTTGGGACGTGCTTCGCAAATTCTCGATAACCTCATTGCGCAGGGCAAGGCGAAGCCAATGATCGTTGTCATGACCAATGGCAATATCTCTCAGGAGGCAGCTCCAGGACAGACATCGGATAATCTGATAGTCCCTACATTGGGATTGCCTAAGACCATGGAGGGCTCTTTCGAGGCGTCTTTCCCTGAGGTAGTGAAGTTCGTGGATAGTCGCTATCGTACCATCGCCAATACTCAAGGTCGTGCCATAGCAGGTCTTTCGATGGGTGGTTTCCATTCGTTCTATATTTCTATCAACAATCCTAAGACCTTTGGTTATGTAGGTTTGTTCTCTGCAGCCATCGGCAAGGAGCAGAGGAGCGGTGGTGCCAATGAGTATATCTACGACAATGTGGATGATAAGTTGGCTAACCTCTTTGCTGCCAAGCCAAAGCTCTTCTGGATAGGCATAGGTAATTCCGATTTCCTCTACAAGGACAACACCGCTTTGCGAGAGAAACTGGATAGCAAGGGATACAAATATACCTATATGGAAACTGACGGGGGACATATTTGGCGAAATTGGAGAATCTATCTCGCCGAATTTGTTCAGAAAATATTCTAATAATTAGCAGGAAGGTCTTCTAAATCTTAGGAGACCTTCTATAGAATGAGACTAACAATAATCAAAAAATTGATAACAATGAAGAAAATTACATTCTTGGCAACTGCCTTGCTGATGAGTCTTGGCAGTTTTGCCCAACAGGCATTGTTTGACAATGTTCCTGTTATCTCACCTGAGGTGAACGCCAACCATACCGTAACTTTCCGCTTGAAGGCTCCTAATGCCCAAAAGGTGCAGGTTACTGGTGATTTTCTGGCACCGAAAACCATTGATACACCAATGGGAAAGTATGATGCTCCTGGAGTAGCTGATATGACAAAAGATGAAAAGGGTGTTTGGACTTTTACCAGCCAAATGCTTTCACCTGAGTTGTATTCTTACAATCTCCTTTTGGATGGAGTGAAAATCGTTGACCCAGGAAGCGTGTATATCACTCGTGATATTACCTCAGAAACCAATATATTCATTCTTTCAGACAAGAAAGGTGATTGTGGTGATCTCTATACCGTTAACGAAGTGCCTCACGGAAATGTGTCTAAGGTTTGGTATGATAGTCCTACGCTCAAGATGCAGCGCCGTATGACGGTCTATACTCCAGCAGGTTATGACAAAGGCAAGGATTATCCTGTACTCTATCTGCTCCATGGCGCAGGTGGCGACGAGGATGCCTGGACTACTTTAGGACGTGCACAGCATATTCTTGATAATTTGATTGCCACAGGTAAGGCTAAGCCTATGGTCGTGGTGATGACCAATGGCAATCCTAATTGCCAGGCTGCTCCAGGTGAGTGGTCGGCAGGTCAATATATTCCTTCTTTCTATGGCTATCAAGGTGCCAAGCCAGCTGCCACCATGGATGAGAGCTTCCCTGATGTGATGAATTATGTGGAGAGCCACTATAAGGTTGCTAAAGACAAGGCTCATCGTGCCATCTGTGGACTCTCTATGGGCGGTGGTCATTCTTTTGATATCTCTCGCCGTTTCCCTACCAAGTTTGATTATATCGGACTCTTCTCTGCAGGTTTGCATGTGGGTACTACTGGCGATTTCCGTAGTGACTTCTACAAGCAGTTGCAGGGTAATGAGGAGGCTAAGAAACAGTTGGCTACTCTGTTTAAGAACAAGCCAAAGTTGTATTGGATAGGTATGGGCAAGACCGATTTCCTCTATAAGAGCAGTGCAGACTTGCGTCGCTACTTCGATGAGAAGGGGTATAAATATACCTATTTGGAAACGGAGGGTGGACACATCTGGCGTAATTGGCGTGTGTATCTTACAGAGTTCGCACAGAAGATTTTCAAATGATAAAATAAGTTTTTCAAGTAATAGTTTAATAAAATAAGGTATAGACAATGATAAAACAGATTTTAGTTTCTTCATGTGTGCTTTTTTCTGCGACTTTCGTAGTCCAAGCACAGAACCCAAAGTTGGGTGTGTCTCCTATCCAGGATGTCATCAATGCGATGACTCTTGATGAGAAGATTCAGTTGGTGGTAGGTTCTACGGGTAAGTATGAGAGCCAGATGGAGGCTACCATTGGTAACCAGGGTCAGTTGGTACAGGGTGCCGCAGGTCAGGTGAATGGTATTGAGCGTTTGGGCATTCCTGCTACGGTTGTTGCCGATGGCCCTGCTGGTCTCCGCATCGACCCTAAGCGCAAGAATACCGACAAGACGTTCTACTGTACCCACTTCCCTGTGGCTACTGTGATGAGCTCTACCTGGAACAAAGACTTGGTGTATTCCGTAGGTACCTCTATGGGAGACGAGGTGAAGCATTATGGCGTAGATGTCTTGTTGGCACCTGCTACCAATATTATGCGTAATCCTCTTTGTGGTCGTAACTTTGAGTATTATTCAGAAGACCCATTGTTGGCTGGTACCATTTGTGCTGCTATGGTGAATGGTATCGAGAGCAACGATGTCGGTACTTCGTTGAAGCACTTCGCACTGAACAACCAGGAGACCAATCGTACTCGTAACAATGTTATCGGTAATCCACGTACTTTCCGTGAGATTTACTTGAAACCTTTCGAAATCGTTATCAAGGAGGCTCAGCCTTGGACAGTGATGACTTCTTACAATCTCATCAATGGTACGATGTCTAGCGAGCGTTGCGACTTGATAACAGAGATTCTTCGCCATGAGTGGGGATTCAAGGGTATGGTGATGACCGACTGGTTTGGTGGTCTTAGCGCTGCAGCCCAGATGGAAGCGGGTAACGACCTGTTGATGCCAGGTAAGGCAGACCAGGTGAAGGAGATTCGCAAGGCTGTGCTCAATGGTCGCCTGTCGATGGAAATCCTCGATCGCAATGTACGCCATATCTTGGAGTATATCATGCAGACTCCTCGTTTCAAGCAGTATGTTGCCGACAACAATCCTGATTTGAAGGGACATGCTTTGGTGGCTCGCAATGCCGCTACCGAGGGAATGGTGTTGTTAAAGAACAACAAGAATGTATTGCCACTCGTTCAGAAGATTAAGAACATAGCCCTCTTCGGTAATACTTCTTATGATTTCATAGCTGGTGGTACTGGTTCTGGCAATGTTAACCATGCTTATGTGGTTAGCTTGTTGGATGGTTTGAAGAATGCTGGCTATCAGGTGGATGGCGACATCCAGAAGTCATATATAGAGTATGCTCCAAAGGCAAAGGCAAACTTGCCAAAGCCAAAGAATCCTTTGGAGGCTTTCTTGCCTGGTCACTTCATCCCTGAGATGAGCCTTGCTGAATTGAATATGTCTGCTGCTGTCAAAAACAACGATATGGCAATCATCACTATTGGTAAGTCGTCTGGTGAGTTCTTGGATCGCAAGATTTCTGATAGCTTCAATCTCACAAAGGAGGAGAAGGATATGATTTCTGGCGTTTGCAACGCTTTCCATAAGGCTGGTAAGAAGGTGGTTGTCATCTTGAATGTTTGTGGCGTTGTTGAGACCAAGAGCTGGATTGGTGGTCCTGATGCTGTATTGTTGTCTTGGTTGCCTGGTCAGGAGGGTGGTAACTGTGTTGCCGACATCTTGTCGGGTAAGGAGAATCCTTCTGGTCGTCTTCCTATGACATGGCCTGTAAGTTATAATGATGTTCCTTCTAAGGCTGATTTCCCTAACCCTGAGACTGTCAAGGTTGACGATGTGATTGGCATGTTTATGGGCAAGGGCATCGGTAGCAAGGGTGACGTGAAGAATGTGGATTACACCGAGTATAATGATGGCGTTTATGTAGGTTATCGTTATTACCAGACTAAGAATGTGCCTGTATCTTATCCTTTTGGTTATGGTATGAGCTATACCACCTTTAAGTATGGCAAACCTGTGGTAACGAAGGATGCACAGGGCAATATCAAGGTCCTGGTGACAGTGAAGAATGCTGGTAAGGTAGCTGGTAAGGAAGTGGTTCAGGTATATGTGGCTGCTCCTGGCAAGGATATGGATAAACCAGCCAAGGAACTCCGTGGTTTCGCCAAGACTAAGAATTTGCAGCCTGGTGAGTCGGAGACAGTTACTATCGACATCCCATACAAGAACCTGGCTTCTTTCAATGAGGTTGATAGTCAGTGGCAGGTTGAGGCTGGTGATTACAAGGTGATGGTGGCAAAGAATGCTGCCGATCTCAAGCCTCTCACTACCGTGATTACTGAGGAAGCTGGTGTAACCGAGAAGGTTCGCCCTTGCTTGCTCAAGGAAGTAAAGTAGCTCTATTAAAGATAAAGCTCAATAACAAAAGAGCTTGATGGTAATAAAGCTTTTAATGATATATAAAAAGAGGATGCGCTATCAACTGACGGCGCACCCTCTTTTTATATTTTATGGATTTTTGTAAGTCTCTGCACGGTTATACTATCCAGAGATGGAATCCCTTTGATTCCAAAGCCTCCTTGATTTCTTTTACGTGTTCCTCGTCGCGAGTCTCCATGGTGACACGGAGCACGCAGGCATTCACCTTGTTGCGGTTGGCAGAACGGTCGTGATGAACTCCCGTGATGTTGCCGCCCAGACTTGCGATGACGGAGGCTACCTCTACCAGCTCGCCCGGCTTGTCGTCCAGCTCCATCTCGATGGTGCAGAGACGTCCGCTCTTTACCAATCCACGGTTGATGACACGGTTCAGGATGGTTACGTCGATGTTACCGCCGCTTACCACGCAGATGGTCTTCTTGCCCTTCACCGGAATCTTGTTATACATCACGGCTGCCACACTGGCCGCACCGGCACCTTCGGCTACCATCTTCTCACTCTCTATGAGTTTCAGGATGGCTGCACAAATCTCGTCCTCGCTTACGGTGACGATTTCGTCAACATAGTTGGAGCAGGTTTCAAAAGTAATCTTGCCCGGTTCCTTTACGGCAATACCATCGGCTACGGTCGCTACAGAAGGCAATTTCTCCTGCTTATGGTCGTGCAGACTCTGAACCATACTTGCGGCTCCTTCAGCCTGAACACCATATATCTTAACATGAGGATTCAACGATTTGATGGCGAAAGCCACACCCGAAATCAGACCGCCGCCGCCAACAGGCACTACTACAGCCTCTACATCAGGCAGCTGGTCGAGAATTTCCAATCCGATGGTGCCCTGTCCGGCGATGACATTCTCATCATCGAAAGGATGAACGAAGGTGTAGCCATGCTCATCTCTCAGTTCCAGCGCCTTCTGGTAGGCATCATCGTAGACGCCAGGTACCAGACAGACTTCAGCACCCAGTCGCTTGGTTGCTTCTACCTTGGAGATAGGAGCGCCTTCAGGCAGACAGATGAGGCTCTTGACGCCCATGGCTGTAGCTCCCAGCGCTACACCCTGTGCATGGTTGCCCGCAGAACAGGCTATCACACCCTTCGCCTTTTCTTCATCGGTGAGTTGTGAAATCTTATAGTAAGCACCACGAATCTTGAACGAACCGGTCTTCTGCAGGCACTCTGGTTTCAAATAAACATCACTCTCTGGGTTGATTCTTGGCGTGTGAACCAACTCAGTCTTTCTTATTACCTTGCTCAGCACGAAGCGAGCCTTATAGAAATTGTCAAGTTGTAACATAACTGCTGATATGTGTATAGTTTATTTCGTGCAAAGTTACTATTATTTGAAGAAAATACAAAATAATTCGATTTAATTTTTGTTTATTCGATAACATTGCTTAACTTTGCGGCATAAAAACATAGTAACAAATAAACTAATTACTTTTATCTGGAAATGAAGAAAAATGTTTTAGCAGTAGCGCTGGCATTGATGGCGAGCATCGGTGCATACGCAGAGAAGAATACTGTCAGTTCTCCTGATGGTAAGTTGAATGTCGTGGTAGAAGACCGCGATGGCAAACTCTATTATTCCATCGACTATGCAGGCAAGCGAATGATGGAGGAATCACAGCTCGGACTCCTTGCCGATGTAGGCGATTTCAGTCAGGGCTTGACCTATCAGGGCAAGAATGAGATAAAGGTGGAGAAGAGCTATGACCTCCGCACCGCCAAGTTTTCGCATGTAGATTATCATGCCAACCAGCTCAACGTGACATACATCAACGGTAAGAAGCAGCCAATGACGGTTACCTTCAATGTAAGCAACAATGACGTGGCATTCCGTTATACTTTTGATCAACTGAAGGCTCAGCATCTCATCGTGAATGAGGAGAAAACAGCCTTCAATCTGCCGAAGGTAACCACCACTTACCTCTGTCCACAGTCGGATCCGCTCATCGGTTTTGCCCGAACCAAACCAAGTTATGAAGAAGATTATAAGGTGGATCAGCCTCTTACTGCCAAGTCGGGTTATGGTCATGGCTATACTTTCCCTTGCCTCTTCAAGGTAGGTGGCGATGGCTGGGTTTTGGTCAGCGAGACCGGTACTCACGGCAACTATCCGGGTTGTCACATCAGCGATTACGATGCTGCTAAGGGTTATCAGATCGCCTTCCCTATGGAGAAGGAGGCAGATGGCATCGGTTCTACATCGGGCACTTTCATCCTTCCGGGTTCCACTCCTTGGCGTACCATCACCGTGGGTTCTGATTTGAAGCCTCTGGTAGAGACCACCATTCCATACGATGTAGTAGAGCCAAGATTCGAGGCTTCCCAGAAATACGGAACTGGCAAGTATGCCTGGAGCTGGCTCATCTGGCAGGATGAATCCTGCAACTATAACGACCAGAAGCAGTTCATCGACCTGGCTGCTACCATGGGATATGAATATGTGCTGGTTGATGCGCTCTGGGATACCCAGATTGGTAGAGACAAGATAGCAGAGTTGAGCAAGTATGCGCAGAGCAAGAATGTGAGTCTGATGCTCTGGTATAATTCCAATGGTGTGGCAAACGATGCACCTCAGGGTCCTCGTGGCATCATGGATAACATCGTGGCCCGCAAGAAGGAGATGGCCTGGATGAAGAGCATCGGCATCAAGGGTATCAAGGTAGATTTCTTTGGTGGCGACAAGCAGCATACCATGCAGCAGTATGAAGACATCCTGAGCGATGCCAACGATTATGGCATTCAGGTTATCTTCCATGGCTGCACCCTGCCAAGAGGTTGGGAGCGCATGTATCCTAACTATGTATCGAGCGAGGCAGTACTGGCTTCGGAGAATGTATTCTTCTCTGATTATCATGCCAAGCAGGAGGCTTTCGAACTGACCATGCATCCATTCTGCCGCAACGCCGTGGCTGCGATGGATTGGGGTGGTACCATCATGAACAAGTATCTCTCCAAGGATAACAAGAGTCGTCATCGCCGTTATACCACCGATGTTTTCGAGATGGCTTCGGCTATCATGAACCAGGCAGCTATCCAATGTATCGCCATCTATCCGAATAATCTCTCTGAGCTTCCTCAGCACGAGATTGATTTCCTGAAGAGCGTTCCTACAACCTGGGATGAGACCAAATTCATCGCCGGTTATCCTGGAAAATATGCCGTTGTTGCCCGTCGCCATGGTGATAAATGGTATGTGGCTGGTTTGAACGGTACCGATGAGGTGATGAAGCTCACCCTGAATCTGCCAATGCTTGCCGGCAAGAGCGTTACCTATTATCATGAAACTGCCAGCAAGGACAAGAAGGCTCTCTGGCCTGTTTCTCAGATGAAGACCGTAAAGGTGGATAAGAAGGGAAACCTGAAGGTGGAAATGCAGCCTAAGGGTGGACTGATTGTTGAAAGGTAAAAGGGTAAAAAAGTAAAAAGGTAAAAAGCCTAGCGGGGTATAATCTCCCTAGTTTCTTTTTACCTTTTTACTTTTTTACCTTTTTATTTTTAAAAAGCCTTTTTACAGAAATGTTCCAAAGCAGCAGCTATGCCATCTTCTTCATTGGAAAGCGTGATGTAGTCGGCTTCGGCCCTGACCTCTGGTGCTGCATTCTGCATGGCTACACCCATGCCTGCCAGTTTCAGCATGCTCAGGTCGTTGTAGCCATCTCCGAAAGCAATCATATCGGCTGGGGTGAGATTGATTTTCGCCAGAAGGCGGAGCAGGGACTTAGCCTTGTCGATGCCTTTGGGAACCAGTTCCAGGAAGAATGGGGCTGAGCGGAAGATGTCCATCCTGTCGCCCAAAATCTCTGAAAGCTCGTTTTCTGCCTTGAGCATATCTGCCGGGTCGCCTGTCATGAGGAGCTTGGTAGGGTGAGGCTCCAGGGCTTCGAACAGGTTTTCTACCTTTCGGATGTTCATCTTGTTGATACGTGATTCTTCCTTCACATACTGGTCGTCGGGCATCTCGGTGATAATCTCGTTGCCGGCATATCCCAGCAGGGCATGGTTCTTCTCCTTCGCGTACCTATATAATATAGGTATCACCTCATCAGGCAGGAACTGGGCGAAGAGTTTTTCGCCAGTCTTGGCATTCACGATGTTGCCGCCATTATAAGATAGGATGTATCCGCCTCGTTTATCCAGTTCCAGACATTCTGCCACCGGTTCGATGCCGTAGGTCGGTCTGCCTGAAGCAAGGATGATAACAACACCCTCGGCTTCTGCCTGGAGCAGCGCTTCGCGGGTTTTCGGGGTAACCACCTTGTCGTGGTTGGTCAGGGTGCCATCCAGATCAAGGGCGATGGCACGGTATGGAAGATGATTCATATTTGATATATTATTGTATTTCTAATTTGACTGCAAAGGTAAGATAAAAAAATGATTGTAACAAAAAAAAGCGTTAAATATGATATAAATATAGGTGTTTGACTGATAATTACCTGCTTTTTATTGTTTATTATACACTATAGTCGGAAAGTTTTCTTATCTTTGCAACCGAAATAACAAACAATAATATAAAATTAATAAAACCTATTTGAAAATGAAGAGATTAATTTCAGCAGTATTGCTTTCGGCAGCCGTAGTTGTGCCAACTATGGCGAAGAATGCAAAGACATTGGGCAATGGTTATCCATTTACTCAAGTACCATTCACCAGTGTGAAAATTTCACAGAATACTTTCTGGGGTGCCCGCTTGAAGGCTGCCCGAGAAGTAACCGTGCCATTGGCTTTCAGCAAATGTGAGAGCGAGCACCGTTACAAGAATTTCGATATGGCTGCCTATACCCTGCAGCATCCTAACCACCCGGGCTTGGATACCAAGGAGTGGGATGTGAGCAAGTTCATGGGCTTCTCTTTCGATGATACCGATGTTTATAAGACCATCGAAGGTGCCAGCTACATCCTCCAGACTTATCCGAACAAGAAGTTGAAGGCTTACATCGACAGCGTGCTCGATGTGGTAGCTGCGGCACAGGAGCCGGATGGCTATCTCTATACCGCCCGTACCATCAATCCAAAGCATCCACACCAGTGGTCGGGAAATAAGCGTTGGGTCAAGGACGAGGAGGCGAGCCACGAGCTTTACAACCTCGGTCACATGGTAGATGCAGCCTGCGCTCACTATCAGGCTACCGGAAGCACCAAGTTCCTGAATATCGCCAAGCGTTATGCCGATTGCGTGGTAAAGGAGGTGGGACCTAAGCCTGGACAGACTACCATCGTTCCGGGACACCAGATTGCAGAGATGGCTTTGGCTCGTCTCTATACCCTGACCGGTGAGAAGAAGTATCTGGATGAGGCTAAGTATCTGCTCGACTATCGTGGCAAGACCCATATCCGCAACCCATATTCTCAGAGCCAGGCTCCTATCCTGGAGCAGAAAGAGGCAGTAGGTCATGCGGTGCGTGCCGGATATATGTATGCCGGTATTGCAGATGTGGCAGCTCTGACCAAGGATTCTGCCTATATGAAGGTGATCGACCGCATTTTCGAAAACATCGTTGGCAAGAAGTACTATCTTACGGGTGGTGTAGGTGCCCGTCATGCAGGTGAAGCTTTCGGCGAGAACTATGAGTTGCCAAACATGACTGCCTATAATGAAACCTGTGCAGCCATCTCTATGGTTTACCTTTTCGAGCGCATGTTCCTCCTTCACGGCGAGAGCAAGTATATCGACTGTATGGAGCGTACCTTATATAATGGTGTCATTTCGGGTATGAGCATGGATGGCGGTCGTTTCTTCTATCCTAACCCATTGTCTAGCGATGGCAAGTATGCCTTCAATGCCGATGGCAACACCACCCGCCAGCCTTGGTTCGGATGTGCCTGCTGCCCAAGTAACTTGTGCCGCTTCATCCCTTCTGTGCCGGGTTATCTCTATGGTGTGAAGGATAACAACATCTATGTAAACCTCTTTGCCGGTAATACATCTACCATCAAGGTGAATGGCAAGGATGTGGTTCTGGAGGAGACTACCGAGTATCCTTGGAACGGCGACATCAAGATTGCTGTGAAGAAGAGCGGTGTGAAGAATGCCAATCTCCTGGTCCGTATTCCTGGATGGGTTCGCAACCAGGTAGTACCTAGCGACCTTTACAAGTATAGCGATGCAGAGAAGCCTGCTTACACAGTAACCGTAAACGGCAAGGCTGTAGAGGCTGATCTCGATGCTAACAAGGGTTATCTCCCTGTCAAGAACATCAAGAAGGGCGATGTAATCCGCATCCACTTCGATATGCCTATCCGTACAGTTGTAGCTAACGGCAAGGTGGCAGATGATAAGGGCAAGGTTGCCGTAGAGCGTGGACCATTGGTATATTGCGCTGAGGCTGTGGATAATCAGAACGAGCCAGTGCTCCGTGCCGTTATGGCCAAGAAGCCTGCCTTCTCTGTGGTGGATAACTACAGCATTCAGAACACCGAGACCAAGGGTGCTCCAGCCTTCTCTGTCAAGGCCATCAAGGCTGATGCCCAGATTCTGGAAGATGGTGCCAATGGCGTATCTGTCAAGAACAATGTGTTGACTCTGATTCCTTACTATGCTTGGAATCATCGTGGAGCCAATCAGATGAACGTCTGGTTCTATCAGAATTTAAGTGTGTTGGATAAATAAGTATCGGTTCGTAAATGCTAAGTAAATTCTGCTCGAAATGGTATTTTTACCCCATTTCGAGCAAAATAGCGTGCGTTTATTCTGCTCGAAGTGGTAAATTTACCCCATTTCGAGCAAAATAGCGTGTATTAATGCAAGTACTTACGATGATAGATGCAGGTACTTACGATAGTCGATGTAAGTACTTGCGATGATTGATGCGAGAACCGGAAATAGCCAACTGGCAAAATATAAACAGCCAACTGGCAAACTGCAAACAGCCGACTAGCGCATTTGTCGCTAGTCGGCTGTTTTACTGGAACAGTTATCGAAACCTCCTTTATTTTGTTTTCGTATAGGCTTCCTGCCAAATACTCTTCACTCTTCACCAAAAGCCCCGAATCCCCTGTGTTTATCGGCATTCCGAGGGGTGAAGAGTATTCGGGCACTCTTCACCTACTCTTCACCACTCTTCACCCTTCAGTTCTGGCTGATTTGCAATCTACCTATCAGTCTTTCGCCTCTGTTTCCGTTTCTGAAGGTGAAGAGTGGGTGAAGAGATAAAAACAACTCTTCACCCCTCGGAATGCCGATAAACACAGGGGGTTCCGGCCGAAAGGTGAAGAGTGAAGAGTATTTTGATGATAGCTTCGTTTATTTTTTAAACAGTCTTTGGTTTCGCCTTCCAGACGATGCAAGTCATTAAGACAGACATCAGGGCTGCACCAATCCAGAAATAATTGATGTAGGTAAAGTCGTAAGTCTCTACGCCATTTACCAGATGCTTGTTGCCCTCGATGAGTAGACCGCTCATAATGTCTTGGATACCGGCACCAATGTAGCTTGCCACGCCGACAACACCAAGAGCTGCACCTGCTGCGTTCTTAGGAGCTAAATCTACGGCCATAAGACCACCGAGGAAACAAATCAGAACGCCGATTCCTAGTCCGAATAATACCATAGCAATAACATCAATATAAAAATGAACACCTGGTACTAATAAGAATAAACATAGCGCCAAAACATTCATCAAGCCAAAGACCAAAGCCGGTATGTTTCTAGATCCTTTGAATAATTTGTCTGAGATTAAACCTGAAGCAACTGTTCCTACAATACCACAAACAGAACTGATGGAAATAATAAAGCTTGCGTCAAGAGTAGAATATCCCTTCATCGTCTCCAGATAAAAGACTCCCCAACTGTTTACAGCATATCTACTTATATACATAAACGCACTTGCTAAAGCTAGAATCCATATAGCAGGACTACATAAGACGGTCTTCTGACTTGCGTTGAAATCTGCCTTGTTCTTTTCTTCTTTTTTAGAAATCGCATCCTCTAATAAATAGCCATACTTCTGAGGTGTATCTTTCATTAACCATTGCATAATGAAAAAATAAGCAATGCCGATTAAGCCTGCTCCAATCAATCCATATCGCCACCCAAAATTAGTAGCAAGAATAGCAATGGATATGAAAGTGATAGCCTCACCTAAATTATGACTTGCGCTCCAATAACCATAATAAGTACCACGATTTGATGCATCAAACCAGCGGGATAGGGATACTACTCCAGATGCTGCTCCCATAGATTGGAAATATCCATTGATTCCCCAAAGTACTGCGAACACGATAAACGAATTGGTGAATCCAAGCGCCAAGTTTATCAAAGCCGAAATCAAAAGACCTGTTGACATCAACTTTTTCACATTACTTCTATCTGCTATAAAACCATTACAGAATTTACCTATAGCATAAGTAAAGAACAAGCAAGAGCCTATGATACCTATTTCTGTTTCTGTAAAAACACCATCATCAACCATTGGTTTACGAATTACATTCATGCTTAAACGACAAACGTAATACATACCATATCCCAAAGTTGCAGTAAGGAATGAAATAAGGCGTATTTTTTTGAACCGAGCACTATCTGTACTCGGTTCTTTAGCTGCTTCTGGAATTTTATAATAATCTATGATTTTCTTCCACATAACATTTAATCATGAAGGTTGCGAGAACGCAAATAATCCAATAAGTACTGAGGTCTATCTGTTTGTATAATTCTAGCTCCCAAAGTATCTATGAGATAACCATATCCCTTATTAGGGTCTTGTAAAGACATATCATCATCATGTCCTCCTGCCATAGTATCCCATAAGGTATTATACCAAATCAAAGATTTACCTTTCATTTTCTTTGGCAATGACAATGGAAGTTTATTCTCATCACTCTTAAACAACAATTCAAAAGCCACAGGATTCATATCCTTCATGAATTTATCAAGCTGACTCTCTGCATTTGGCTTATCCAAATTGACAATAGGCATATAAATCACATCATTCAGATATGAGCCATAAAGTTCCTTCACTTGCTCAGCAGACTTTGTTCCTTTCATGATAATCTGCTTTGTCGTACCAGTCTTTTTCATCAATTCGTAAACCTGCTCGAAATATCTGTCTGCCTTGTCAAGGTTCAGCATAATCTTACCACGAGCATGCACAAGTGCCTCTTCCAAAGTTGGTACTCTATGGATGGTACGGATATTACATCCGTTCTTCAAGTGAGTCTTTGCAATAGAATCATAGGTCAACTCGGAAATTGTACCTTTACCCGTTGTGGTACGGTCAATCTTTGGATCGTGCATCAAAATCAAGACCCCATCCTTGGTTCTCTGCAAATCTATCTCGACAATGTCAACGCCCATTTTGATTGCATTGTCTATCGCCTCCAAAGAGTTTTCAGGAAAGTTACGCCAGTCACCACGATGTGAAGCCACAATCACTGAAGACTTATCACGATTCAAGAGTTTAGCGCGAATCTTGCTAACTCTGTCTTGTGCAAAGATATTTGCACTGCATACAATTGCTAAAAGCAATAATAAAACTTTCTGTTTCATATTTTTGGTTAGTTAAAATTTAACACGTATTACACGAAAGAAGCAAAAAAATTATCTTCTTCCTTTCTTTTTCAAATAATCCAGCAATAAGAATGAGTTATCGCAGAAGATGATGTTTGCTCCTTTGTCTAGAAGCCAACCATAACTTCCATCGGGATCATCCAAAGCCATCTCATCATCATGACCACCATTAAAAGTATCCCAAAGTGAGTTATACCAGATACGATAGCCATGCTTCTTCATTTCTTCCGCACGATTTAAGATAGGATAGTCATCTCTCTTGAAAGACAAGCTCATAATTGGAGTCTTAATATGATTCATATAATCATCCAACTTTTGGTCATCAGTTTTGCCATTACAAACAACAACTGGGCTAAAGATACACCCTTTCAAGAGTTTAGCATATTTCTCCTCATATACCTTACTATTAAAAGTACCACGGAAGATACACTGCTTCAGCATCTTGTGCTTATGAATAATTTCTAAGACTTTCTCCTTACAAGGTTGCCATTTATCAATCTGAATATATACCTTTCCTTTACAAAGCTCCAAGACTTCGTCTAGAGTTGGTACTTTCTGACGAGTAATAACACCTATCGGAGATTTCAAATTCAGTTTTTTAATTTCTTCCAAAGTATAATCAGAAACCAATCCCGTACCGGTGGTAGTTCTATCCACAGTATCATCATGCATCATTACAATGGCACTATCCTTAGTCATATGGACATCAATCTCCACACCATCAATGCCACCATCTATACATTGCTTATATGCCTGAAGAGAGTTTTCTGGTGCGCCTCTCCAATTTCCGCGATGTGCAAAAATCATCACATAATTAGACTTTCCCCCATCATACATCTTTTTCTGAAGGAAATCAAAACCTTTGTTTTGTGCAGACACGTTCAATATAAAGAACATGCTCACCAAAGTAACAATGATATTTCTCATCTCATTATAATATTAGAGGTTAGTGGGACTAGCCCACTAACCATATCAGTTTAATTAAAATTCGTACTATCCGTCCAACCAGGATTCTGTGTCAACTTACCACCAGTTAAGACTCTTTCACTTGCTGGAATTGGCCAAAGATAATCTCTATTCTCATCCCAAGTTATAGTAATCTGGCTAAATGGATAGATGTATCCGGAAGTACCATTAGATAGCTCCAAGTCCTTGCCAATTTTCTTAGCAGTACCCTTAAAGGTACCCTTATCAGTTGTGTATAATAACAGATCTTTCTTTCCATCATTATCCATGTCGTATTGTCCTTCTGATGGGAAATAACAACCATAGAAAGGTTTTGTCAACTGCTGACCTTCTTTCCAACGGAATATATCCCACAGACGGAATCCCTCCAAAGGCATTTCAACAGTACGTTCACGACGAATCTCCAGGATTACACCAGTATTGGTACTTCTTGTCACGTTAGGATAATATTTCAACATCAATGGGTCTGGATTGGCATTAGCCGCACTCATGTTGAGATGTGGCATTCTTGCTCTGTCACGAATTTTATTGATAGAAATATCCAAGTCATTTTGTGTCAATGTACCTAACTCAGCCTTAGCTTCAGCATAGTTCAAATAAACTTCGGCTGCCCTAAACAAAGACCAATCTGTAAATGCCTTATTTGCACCATCATATTTAGACTCTGCGATATACTTAATCGGTTGATACCCTGTTAAAGCATTTAAGTTGTTTGCAGTCACCTTTGTTGCGCCTTTCTGAATGTAACCTGGGCATAAAACTGTTTGAGCCATACGAGGGTCACGATTGCTAGTTTCTGCTACAAAGTCATCTGTTTCCCAGCCTTGTTTGTCAGTATAGCGAGAGCCATCTGCCATTAAATAGTGATTCATGAATCGCTTGGTAAAACCTTGGCGAGAATTCTTGATAGCAAAAGGAACACCATGCATTACATTTGCATCAGAACTATATCTTCTTGCCAAGATGACTTCATCAGAACAAGCATCCAAACTATTAAACAAGGAGCGATAAGGAGTATCACCTGTTGTATAAAGTTTGTAACCACTATTCTTGATAAAGTTTTCACCAGCATCAACTACTTGATTCAGATACTTTTCTGCATTAGGCATATTACGATATTTACGATAAGTTCCCTCATACAGAGCTGCACGAGTCTTAAGGGCTAATGCTGTCCATTTCGTTACGTAATAGACACTCTTGGTTGACGGAAGCATGTTTATTGCCTTGTCAAGGTCCTCCATGACATGATCCATAATAACTTCACGATCATCACGTGCTTTAGCCAAAAGTTCATCTTGGTCAGAATTCAAGACTTGGTCATACCAAGGTACATCTCCATATCTTCTGACTTTAACATAATAGAAGTATGCTCTCATAAAGTAAGCAACTCCATCATTTTCCTTACGACCAACTTCGTCTTTGCATCTATCTGAATGCTGTAAATAATAGTTTATAGAACGAAGTTGTGTCCAGTTCCAACCATTTTCATCAGCAGCAGAACGTTGCCCAAGCAAAGTAGCACCTAACTCGGTATCAATATTGTCATCCGCATTGATGCCAATCACGTCATCTGCACCTTCCAACTGGCTATAAAATCCATCTGTCCATAATTTCAATTCTCGTGTAGAACTAAAATAGGTCTCAGGACTCATTGTGTCTTCAGGGGACATATCCAACAAACTATCACAAGATGTTAAGCTTGTAATGAGTAAAGCAGCCCCCAATATATTTATTAACTTTTTCATTGCTATTACCTTTTTATATTTAGAATTTTATATCAAGACCAAAAGAGAATGATTTAGAATAATTATAACCAACTCCCGAACCAGAATTATATGATGAAGCATAAATCATTTCTGGATCAACCGTCTTGCAGTACTTCTTCAATGGAGACCAATAGAATAAGTTCTCTGCTGTAAAATATACTCTCAAAGAATTGATAATTTTCTTGCTAATAGGAATTGTATAACCTACAGTCAAATTCTTCAAGCGCAAATAAGCAGCATTTTGTAAATATCTATCATTAACAACACCCAATGCGCCTCCACTATAAGACGCATATCCTCGAGGACGTGGGAAATAAGCTCCCTGGTTATCTTCGCTCCAAACATTATCCGTGAAATCCTTGTGGATGAATGACAATGAAGGGAAAGAATATGGTCCCCAGAAATCATATGCATAGGTTGTAGGATACCAATTGCGTTTACCTACACCTTGGAAGAATGCATTAAAATCAATTCCGTTCCAATCTGCTCCCAAACGGAAAGAATAAGAATAGCGTGGTAAGCTATTACCAATAATTCTCTTGTCTCCTGGGTCTGCAACTGTACCAGAGCCTTCAGAAATAACATTATCACCATCCAAATCCATGAATTTTACATCACCTGCCATCAAATGGTTATCTTTCTTAGAGCTGTATACACGACCGTTAACAGCCTTATCGTTAATCTTTGCCTGATAAGCTGCTGCTTCTTCATCCGTTGCAAAAAGACCTGCTACCTTATAGCCCCAAATCTCACCTAAAGTCATTCCTTCATAATAATCAGAAATCAACTTATCAGGATTGTTAAATTTGGTAATCTTTGACTTGTAATCTCCGATTGTCGCTGATACATTATAATGGAATGGCTTGCCTGCTAAATTAAATTTATCTTGCCATCCAATATACAATTCCCATCCATTTGTTCTCAAATCTGCACAGTTTTCTTTTGGAGTAGTTGCTCCAAATACAGATGGTAATGTTATAGAATGGGTTAGCATGTCTTTGGTGTCACGGATGTAAATATCCGCTGTCAAAGTTAATTTACTATCCAAGAAACCCAAATCCAAACCCCAGTTGTAGGTAGAAACTGTCTCCCAAGTTAAAGATGAAGATAACGGAGAAGACACACTTGCATAATATGCCTTGTTCAAACCGTCAAATGTATAAGACATCTTGTTGTCTGTATAAATCTGGTCAAAATAAGCATAGTTGTTTACTTGCTGGTTTCCAAGACTACCTACAGAGAAACGGAACTTAGCATTATTTACTACAGGCAATAACTTATTCCAGAATTTCTCAGAACTCATTCGCCAACCAATTGAAGCAGAAGGGAAAAATCCCCAGCGGTCTTTTGACGCAAACTTAGAAGTTCCATCCCATCGGCCGCTAATCTCAGCCAAATATTTACCTTCATAGTCATAATTGACTCTGGCAAAATAGCCTAAGGTTCTATATGCAGATATGTCATGTCCAACAGTAGTTTCACCTTGTGCGACGGTGAAAGAAGATAAATCTTTAGAAAGAAGATCATTCTTTTTTACAGATAAATCAGTTGTTCTATAATCCTCATATTGACCACCTGCTACAACCTTTAAGTTATGCTTTTTGTCCCATATATGAGTATAGGTACCATATATATTCAGGTTGTTGTCGTCTATCTGCATGTGCCCTTCCTGATAGTAATCTGTTATAGTATTAGAAGTAAATGTTGAAGTTGCTCCCTCTGCGCGTGAATACTCAAAAGGCATACTTCTTCTCTTATAAATGTAATTTCTGTTTTTATAAGCGTATGAAGCCGTCAAGACCAAATCGTCAAATACTTTATAATCAAGTTGATTTGCAACAATCCAGTACTTGTTTTCACGAGAGTTGCGCGCCTCGTTTGCTGTCAGGAAACCTGCATGGCCAGAGCCCAAAGGTGAATTGGAGGTCAATTGGTTTGTATACTGTACAACAGAGCCATCAGGATTTCTTGGTACGAAAGAAGACAAAATGTTTGACTGCAAACTAGAAATAGTCTGCTGCTCATTATAGAAACCTGCATATTTGTAGGCCGTTTTGTTATAATTGAAATTAATAGAATACGTCAAATGTTTAGACAACTTGGCATTCAGTTTTCCTCTAAAGGATACATTCTGATAATTATCTTTGTAGATATTAAAGATACCATCCTGTGTAAAGAAACGGCCGCTTGCAAAATAATTAACCTTATCATTACCACCTGTCACAGAAACATTATGCTCCTGCTCTGGTCTTGTTTTACGATAGAAATAATCATACCAGTCAAAGTTGCCATAATAATAATACTTTCCGTCATCGCCAACTACAGTCCATGGTCTATCTGGATTTTCGGTCTTGTCATTACGCCTATCATAAAGCATCTGCAAATCTTTGTCAGTATAATTTGCCATCAATTTGCCTTGGTAAGCCTCATAGAATTGGTTGACAAGATTTACATGGTCATAACCTGTATGAATGAAATCTGTTGAAGTTGTATTCTGTTTCCAACCTACGCGACCATTATATGATATGGAAGCTTTACCTTCTGAGTCTTTTCCACTCTTTGTAGTAATCAAAATAACACCAGAAGAGGCTTTGGCACCATAAATTGCAGAAGCAGAAGCATCTTTCAAAACTGAGATAGATTCAATGTCATTAGGATTTATCTGGCTCAAGTTGACCTCCATGCCATCAGCCAACACCAATGGACTACCTCCATTAATGGAAGCGACACCACGAATGTCAATGCTATAACCAGAATCCAAACTTCCTGAATTAAAAGTCAAGTTTACAGAAGGATCTGCACCTTGTAATGCGCCAGCTGCATTTGATACTGGGCGATTGTTTATGTCATCTGCAGTAATCATTGACACAGCACCAGTTAAATTAGCTTTCTTCTGAGTACCATAACCAACAACTACAACTTCGCTCAATACCTTATTATCATCTGCCAGGTTAACATTGATTACTTCGCGACCATTTACCTTGATGTCCTGGTCCTTGCAGCCAATGTATGATACTGCCAACATTCCGTCGGCAGGAATCTCGATGGTATAGTTGCCGTCAAGATCGGTTACAACACCATTGTTGGTGGTACCCTTTTCCATGACGGTAGCGCCGATAACTGGCTCGCCAGTTTCGTCTTTCACTACACCACGTACCTTGATTTTCTTGCCATGAGCCTGAGATTTAGCTTTTTGCTGAGGCTTGATGACGATGTAGTTGCCTTCCATCTCATAGGTAAAATTGGTACCTTTGAGCAATTGGTTCAACATACCAAAGACATCATCACTTTTCTTGGTTAATGTAACCGAACGGTTAGCATCCAGCTGTGAGGAGTTGTAGGCAATCTTGTACTTAGATTCCTTTTCAATCTTCTCAAAAGCTGACTTAAGCGTTACCTTGTTTGAGCTGAAACTGACGTTCTGAGCCGAAAGGGTCATCTGGCCTGCCAGGAGCAAACAGAAGCATGACGCAGAGATTCGTTTAAGATTCATACTTTATCTTTTTAAGTTAATAATAATTTGCTTGTTACGTCTTGAAGACAACGGGAAAGAGAGTTACACCCAATTACAAAACTGTTAAAATGAAGTTTTTCTGAAAAAAATATCTTGTGTTCGCAAACACCCTATAAAATTCTTCTTTTGGAAATTATAAATACATAATATGAAGGCTCTAAAATTAGCATTTCTTGCTGCTAATTTAGAGCCTTGATTTTTTTAAAAAAGTAATGCTTTGGGTATGGAAATAGCAGTAATGCTTTTGATAATCAGAACTTACATCGTTCTTTCCTCAGACAGAATTTTTCTCAATTCCCGCTCGTACTGCGCAGCATCCTCAAAGCAGATGGCCTGCATTCCGAAACGCTGGGCGGCTTCTACATTCTCTATTCTGTCGTCAGCAAAAAGGCATTCTTCCGGTTTCAGATTGTATTTCTGGCAGATTCTTTCATAAATAGCTCTGTCGGGTTTGATGATTTTCTCTTCTGAAGAAATCACCTGTCCTTCCAGAAGTTGGAAAATGGGATATTGTGCCATCGTTTCGTGAACCTTGGTGCACCAGTTGGAAAGTCCGTAAAGGTGGTAGCCTTCTACCTTCAACTGGGTCAGCAAGGTGCGCATACCTTCTTTTTCGCCCCTTACAAAATCGTTAAAGCGCTGGGCTACGGTTGCTATTTCTTCCTTATATTGCGGCATGATCTGCTGCATCTTGCAGAAGGTTTCTTCGAAAGAATCTCCGCGATCCATATTCTCATTCCATTTGCCGTCTATCAGGAGATGATAGAATTCTTCAGCCTGTTCGTGGGTCTTGAATATCTGGTCAAGCGTTTCAAAGTATTCGTAATCTACGAGTACTTTTCCAAAATCAAAAATCAAATTCTTTATCATGATATTTCCAGTTTATGTTATTATTTCTGTTTTCATATCCCGTGCAGAGATACTCTTTTATGAAAAAAGGCGCATCATTTTTACATAATGCGCCTTTTGTTTACCTATTATAATATATGCCTACCTGATGATAACTTCATCTTTCTTCACTTCATATTCCAGACCAGGAATCAGGTTCTTCAGGACAAACATGGCTCCCGAGAGGGTTTCGCCACGGTTGAAATGAACTGTAACCTTCGTCTTCTGGTGAATCTTTGAACGGAAGGTGAATTTCACTCCGTATGCATTACCCAGAATCTTACCAGCTTCTGCCAGCGTTACATCGTTCAGGTCAATCTCCTTGTTGCGCCAGCTTGTACCATCTTCTTCGGCCGAAACCTTGCGGAGGTTTACTGCCTTGGTCTTTACATTATATACTAACTGGTCGTTAGGCTTCATGCTGTAAACCTTGTCTTCCTGACCTATGATGCGGAGTTCTATCTTGCCGGTTTTGAGTGTGGCAGATACTTCATCTGTATTTGAATAAGATGAAACCGTAAAAGAGGTGCCCAAGTCGGTAATCTCGAAATGAGGAGTGCTGACGTGGAACGGCTGGGCATCATCATGTCTGATGTCGAAGAATGCCTCTCCCGACAGGAAAACCTTGCGTTCTTCTGCTCCTTTGAAAGAGGAAGGATAGAGGAGTACGGAACTCTGGCTGAGTCTTACTTTCGTTCCGTCTGCCAAGGCGATGACTTTGCTCTCTTCGTTGATGGTATGCTCCTGGAGCATGGTTGCCAGTTTTATATCCTTGAGTTGGTTGTTCATCTGGACGTAGAGCTTGCCGAATACAATCAGCATCAGCAGCGGTACGAAGACGGCAGCCAGTTTGGCAAAGTTGAAGATTCGAAGCGATTTTTTCTTTTCTATTTCTCTTGTTTCTTCTGTTTCGAAGAGGCGGTTGTATGCAGCAGAAATTTCTTCTTCTTCCATATAGGCTGAATCAGCCTTGTCCCATAATTCTCTAAATGCCTCGTTCGCCTCTTTATCGTCTTGTGTATTGGAAATTCTATCTAATACCCTTTCTTTTATTTCATCCGGCACATTGTGCCCGCTATAATAATCTATGATATCCCTTATCTTTGTTGCCATAATAAAAACTTCATTTATTTTTAAGACATGTTTCAATGGTGTTACACCCAATGGCAAGGTAACAAAATCATCAAATATAAGGCTTTTTTAATTTCTTTAAGAGCTAGGTTAAGATGATTTTCTACCGTTTTCTTCTGAATACCCAGGCGCTGGGCTATCTCTTCGTTCTTGAGATGCTGTTCGCGGCTCATGCGATAAATCATCTGGCGTTGTTGCGGCATGCTTTCTACCACCATGTCGATGAGCAGTTGGGTATCCTTTGCCACCACATCGTCATGTGGCGAAGATTCGTTGGCGTATCTGTCTGGCAGACTGTCAATATCTATTGGGATGATGTGCTTGGAGGAAATATAGTTGATGACAGTATATTTTGCCAAAATAAAGAGGTAGGAATCGAAGTTCTGGATATCGGCAAACTTCTCGCGTTTGTTCCATACCTTTAAGAAGATGAGCTGGCTGACGTCATCAGCATCATCTTCGTTTTTCAAGAGCATGGCTACAAAACGGTGTACCTTAGGATAGAACCTGCGGAACATCGTTTCGTATGCTTTCTTGTCTCCTTTCGACATTAATAATATTGTTTCTTTTTCTATTTCCATTCTTACGATTATGTATGTTTAATACGGTAATAGCTGCAAAATTAAACAAAATATCTGAAATTGCAAGCTTTTGCGGGCATTATTTCGGGAAAGGCACATAAAAATGTCCTTTTTATCCCTTTCTTCCGAAATCGGCTGGAATCTCGCCCCATTTCTTCGTTTCCCATTTTATAATAGGTATGTTGATGGGGTGGGTGCGGAGCCAGTTCTCGGCTCGGGCGATGACCTGATAGAGCTGTTCAGTCTGGGGAGTGCGCTCCAGTTTGGTCTTGCATTGTTTCTTGCTTACCCATAGCTGGGCATTCACGCTGTCGCTATAAATTATCTTGTCGGTAATGCCCTTCTGCTGCATCAGGGCGAGGGCGTGGACGATGGCGAGAAACTCGCCGATGTTGTTGGTGCCGTGGATAGGACCATAATGGAAAACCTGGGCACCGGTCTGAAGGTCGATGCATTGGTATTCCATCGGACCGGGATTGCCGGAACAGGCGGCATCCACAGCCCAGGCGTTGGCTACTACCTCGTTGGGTAGAGGCAAAACGGTATCGTTTCTCCATGAAGGAGGATTTACGGGCATTTTATTCATCTTTTTTCTTTTTGGGGTTGGAAAAACAAAAAGGATTGGCTAAAACTGAAATGAGCATGCGCCTTGGAGTCGAGCTCCAGGGCCATGCTCATTATGTCAAATAGTCAATATTTTTTTTATTTTTAAATTGTAGGTTATTATATCTTATGTATATATTACATTCTTTCTGGAACCTCGATGCCGAGCAGAGACATACCGTTCTTCAGAATCTTAGCCACGTTGGCTGCAAGAACCAGACGGGTAATCTTCTCAGCCTCGCTCTCTGCATTCAGGATGCTGTAGTCGTGATAGAACTGGTTGAACTCCTTGGTCAACTCATAGCAGTAGTTAGCGATACCACCAGGGTTGTAGTTGTTGCCAGCATCGGCTACGGCTGTTGCAAAGTCGTTCATCTTCTGGATGAGGTCGATCTCCTTCTCGTTGATAGGAGCATCTGCACCCAACTCTGCAGGAATCTCGATGCCCTCGGCTGCTGCCTTGCGCATGATGCTGCGGATACGAGCGTAGGTATACTGGATGAAAGGACCTGTATTACCATTGAAGTCGATACTCTCTTCTGGGTTGAAGAGCATGTTCTTGCGGGCATCTACCTTGAGGATGAAGTACTTCAACGCTCCGAGACCCACGATGCGTGAAATCTCCTGGCGCTCTTCCTCGCTCATGTCCTTGAACTTGCCGAGCTCATCGCTTGTCTGGCGAGCATCCTTAATCATCTCTGCCATCAGGTCATCAGCATCTACTACGGTTCCCTCGCGGCTCTTCATCTTACCGTTAGGCAACTCTACCATACCGTAAGAGAAGTGAACCAAGTCCTTACCCCACTTGAAACCGAGACGGTCGAGCAGGATAGAGAGTACCTGGAAGTGGTAGTTCTGCTCGTTACCTACTACGTAGATCATCTTGTCGATAGGGAAATCCTTGAAACGGAGGTCGGCAGTACCGATGTCCTGAGTCATATAAACAGAAGTGCCGTCAGAACGGAGCAGGAGCTTCTGGTCGAGACCCTCGTTGGTGAGGTCAGCCCAAACAGAGTTATCATCCTTGCGGAAGAAGAGACCCTTCTCCAATCCTTCTTCTACCTTCTTCTTACCCTCAAGGTAAGTGTTTGACTCATAATATATCTTGTCGAAACTTACACCCATCATCTTGTAAGTCTCATCAAAGCCAGCGTAAACCCAGTTGTTCATCTTCTGCCAGAGTGCACGAACCTCAGGGTCGTTGTTCTCCCACTTTACGAGCATTTCGTGAGCCTCCTTAATCAGCGGAGCCTCTACCTTAGCTTTCTCTGTGGCAGCTTCTTCGTCCATGCCATCCTTCATGTACTGAGCCTTGAGCTCTGCGATTTCCTCACGATAGTGCTTGTCGAAGGCTACATAGTAGTCGCCGATGAGGTGGTCGCCCTTCTTGCCGGAAGTTTCAGGAGTTTCGCCATTGCCCCACTTGAGCCAGGCGAGCATAGACTTACAGATGTGGATACCACGGTCGTTAACGATGTTTGTCTTGATTACCTTGTTGCCGTTAGCCTCCATAATCTGGGCCAATGACCAGCCGAGGAGGTTGTTGCGCACGTGACCGAGGTGGAGAGGCTTGTTGGTGTTAGGAGAAGAGTACTCGATCATGACGAGCGGACTGTTCTCAGTAACTGGCTTCTCACCAAACTTAGGGTCAGCGTTGATGGTATTCAAGAGTCCTACCCAAGCGGCAGGAGCGATAGAAAGGTTGAGGAAACCCTTAACCACGTTGAAGTCTGCGATAACGTTAGTGCAGTTTTTCTTCAGGTATTCGCCGATTTCCTGTGCTGTATCCTCAGGCTTTTTCTTCGACATTTTGAGGAATGGGAATACGACGAGGGTAAGGTTACCTTCGAAATTACTCTTGGTCTTCTGCAGGGCTACCATCTTCTCAGGTACGTCCTGACCATAAAGCTCCTTCACCGCAGCGATGACCGAGCTGATGATTTCGTTTTCTATCTTCATTATTTAATATATATTTTTACCGGTAAAATTATCTTTTTAAACTGATTGAAGAGGGATTTGCAAGTTCCCTTTCCGTTTATGCGGCTGCAAATTTACAAATAATAATTGAATTGTGAAAGAAAAATTGCACATTCTTTTGTTTTTTGTCGCATTCTTTAGTTTTTTATTGCTTTTGCAACAGAAATGAAGTATTGCGGGGCTGTTGAAGACTGTCTTTAAAGGAAGAAAGAACAGGAAGTATAAATGGGAATAGGAGCAAAAACCCCGCAAAAAGGGTCTTTGCTCCTATTCTTATCTGTTGGTAGCTGAATATAACTTCCGTGATTTATCCCTCGAGGATAATTGATGCCACGTCTTCGGGCGAATTCCATAGGATTCCGTCTTGCAACTCGTCGTCGGTAAATCCGTTGAGTGCTTCCTGTGCTTCCCTTGGAGTAATGGCTGGAGTGCCGTCCTCGTTCTTAGCATCGAGTAAAGCCTGCAAGATGGCTGCTCTGTATTCTTCGATTGTCATCATAATTTTTATGTCGTTTCGTTGTTTATTTTATGATGGCAAAGGTAATGTATTTTTTCGGAAATACCAAACTTTTTTGTCATTTTCTTTTAGCGGATATTGAAAGAGTTTTATATGATATTCTATTCTTTGTTTGTATGAGTGACTATATATAATAAGGTGTACAGAGTACCTGAAACACTATTTTTACCGACTTTTTAAGGCTAGAAAGTACGTATTTTTTATAAGTGATTGAGAATGAGATAAGTTTTTATCTCATAAAAAGAAGAGGTTACGAATTAGAAATAAACAGAATGTAGCATCCTGCTGTGATTTGCATAACCATCCAAAGAACTCTTTCGATTGCAAAGGTACGATATTAAATCGGGGATAAAGAATGTTTTAAGATTTTTTATCCTCGATTTTTTGCTTGGATAAATCTATTTTTTATTAAACCATATTCTTCTCTATTCTTTGCTATTTCCATTTCAATCCATTCAAACATATGTGGTAAGGGTTCCTGTTTTGAATGGTCTATTTCGTTTGCATATTCTCATCCTTTCGTGTGTTTTGTATAAAAGTCAGCCGTCGTCGAAGAAAGACAGTCCTCGTACCTCAGACTAACTTCCTTCGACTATGGCACGGCAAGAAAAATCCTTGGCGGTATGCCTTGAAATACTTCAAGACTATACTGCCAAGGACTTTTCTTTGTTTGCCGTGCTGACAACGGCTGACTTTTATAGCCACAACTCGCAGTTCCATTTTTATCGCACAATCCAAACGACATGAGGAAAAGTGCTTCTTTTTGTCGGTTGCAGGCTAACCGATCAAAATAAACACCATTCCTTGATTTGTCGTACCATTTTGTTTGCATACTCCACCACAAGAAAGAAGTCATTGATGTAAACCTCAATGACCACTTTCATGCTTGGCTGCACAGCCTTGGAGAAAACCCGATGCAAGAAGCATGGACAAGCCATACTATTCTTTCACCGGAATTTCTCTGATGGCTGTACCATTTTTGTATGCGATTTCCATTTTTCAAGACGTTTGTAAGACGACGTTGTATCCATTTCTCAGAAATGAGTATGCGATAATCGTACAGTCCAAAAACTTCCGTGAAGTTTCTATTTTCATTTGCCGCTCTGATTTTCTTTCCTCCACAAGGTCTTTCCTTTTGGCATCAACCGTTATCGTGCAGGTGCAAAGGTATGGCAGCGGGCTTTGGAAATATTCTGCTACTTTTGTTAGTTCTGTTAAAAAACATATCCAATGCTTTTAAAAACTATTTGGACTTCTTTATCAAAAACCAAAGGTTGCTTTTCCATGATTGGTATTCTCCTTGTTTTTCATTCTTGCCGCCAAAAGAAACTTTAGCCTCTCCATTGTGAAAAGGTGTAGCATACGAAAAAACGGGTGGAATAACAATAGCTCCACATGTATCAGCAAAACCTATTTTGCTATTTTTTCCTACAATTCTGAACAAGCCATCACTGACATAATCTGGACCATTGTCAATCTTATATACTTCAAATAGTTCTTTACCTGCATTATTAATACAAACTATTTCACCTTTTCTCGTGCCGACAAAGCCGATAGATGAAATCGTATCAGTAAATGCTATTGTATATTTTTTATTCTTTACAATAGTTTTTCCTTGTAAGTTTTTATATATAATGTTATTACCATTGTCAAATTTTACAATGGTCTGAGCTGTCAGCTGTTGGAAAAGTAAACATGATAGAAAAATGAAAAGGAACTTTTTCATAGGGTATAGTTTAAGTCCCTTTTAATCCATGCGGCTTAGCCGGGACTGTTGGCTGAGTCGTATCATTCAAAATTCATTAATATCAAATACAAACATCATGCCTATTTTATTTGGGAAATTTTATAATGTCAAAGTGTCAGTCTAAACAACTTTAAGCTATCAGTACTGAATGCAACTTTTATAGCCACAACTCGCAGTTCCATTTTTTATCGCACAGTCCAAAAACTTCCGTGAAGTTTCTATTTTCATTTGCCGCTCTGATTTTCTTTCCTCCACATGGTCTTTCCTTTTGGCATCAACCGTTATCGTGCAGGTGCAAAGGTATGGCAGCGGGCTTTGGAAATAAAAGGTCGAGCCTTCGGTTTTCGAAAAAATCTCCACACCGTTGGGTAGTATTTTTTCTCAAAACCTTGTATTTCCAGCCTCGCCGCCCTTGAAAGGCACCTGAAACGAAACGACCGATGCGACAGGAAGACGCAAAAAAAATGTCGGAAAAGGGAGCGACAAAAAGGTGAAGAAACGAGAACTTCCCTTCAGCTCCTGGAACCGCAAATAAATTTAATTCAAGGCTATATGACAACAAACATCAATATAACACAGACTTGGTGGAGATTACTCTCCGCAGTCGGCTCAACCCTCATCACTTTGGTGGCTTGGTTGGGATATATGGCTCTCTGCATGGTCGGTGAAGTCATATTGGGAATTGTGAAGTTCATCTTCGGTATCATCATTTCCATTCTTTCTATGGTGGTACTGATTGGAACATTCATTTGGTTATTAACACTTTAAAGTACAAGCGATATGAACAGAAGCATTGAAGCGATACCTACATGGGCACTCTGCTACATCATCAATGGCGATGCAAGCGGACTGACTGACGAGGAAATCCGTATGGTGGACGAAGCCATGCGCAAGAACAATATTGAGATAGTAAGTCCGAGATACAACGAGGACATGTGCACAGAACCTTACTTCAGCCATTATCCGTTCTTCGGACTGCCTACAGAAGTTGAGGACTGCGACATCATCTATCACGAGTAACAACCCCTTTAACAACATCAGATATGAACACTACAGAATATTTCAAGAGAACCATACAAGCCTATTTGGAGGAGCGTGCTATGGAGGACGAACTCTTTGCAGCCAAGTATGACAACCCCGACAAGAACATAGACGATTGCGTCACCTATATCCTTAATTGGGTACAGAAGAGCGGTTGCAACGGCTTTTGCGATGACGAGATATATGGGCAAGCCATCCACTACTACGAGGAGAATGACATCGAGGTAGGAAAACCATTGAACTGCCAAGTGTCTGTTAACCACCACATCGAACTCACAGAGGAGGAGAAGGCACAGGCAAGACAGGAAGCCATCCGCCAATATCAGCAAGAGCAGATGAACAAGATGCGTAACAGAGATACCGCCAAGCGCACCTCACAGAGAACGGAAACAGAAGTACACCAACCATCATTATTCGACACATTATGAAACCAAGAACGAAATATCAGAAGCAAGTCGTAACCTCAAACAAGGGGTTACGACCTATCAAGGGAGCGCAAATGCAATGGGCATTCCGTGAGTGTCTTGACCACTATGCCTTTCAGTTGAAGCACGGACAGACCACTTGCATGGACTGCGGACACACTTGGACTACGGACGAGGATGCGGACAAATGTGTCTGCCCGAAGTGTAAGGCAAAGTTGGAAGTGCAGCGCACCAAGCGACAGAAGGCAATGTCTTCTACCTATTTCAGCGTACTCACTGAGCGTAAGGGACTGCAACTTATGCGAGCATATCAGATGAAAGCATACTACCGCAAGGGACAAAAGGCAGACATCTGTTGTTGGGAGGTGGCACGCTATTGGATGAACGAAAAAGGCAAGGTGGAGGTTATGGCACGCAAGCGCACAATGGGTATCTATATGGACACGTTCTGCTACGACTCCGACATTGAACTGCGCAGGGACAACACCACCTATCAGCATATTGCTTCATTTCCGGTCTGCCCCGATATGAAAGTCATTCCTCAGATATGGCGCAACGGCTTTGACGGAGCGTTTCACGGCATAGAACCGCTTACATTGTTCAAGGCGATGCTGACAGACCACCGCATCGAAACGATGATGAAGCAGTGTCGTTACGGACACGTCCGCCACTTCATAGACCATCCACAGCACTTGGAAACTTGTTGGAATGCCTACAAGATAGCCAACCGCAACCATTACCTTATTACAGACATCGGCAAATGGGCGGACTACATCTGTATGTTGGTAGAAATGGGCAAGGACATCAGAAGTCCACATTACATTTGCCCCTACAACCTTGAAGCCGAGCACGACAGAATATCCGATAAAATCAGAGCCAAGAAAGAAAAGGAGCGCACCGAGGAGGAGATACGCAAGGCATTGAAGAACGAGGACAAGTTCAAGGAAATGAAGAGCCGTTTCTTCGGTTTGATGTTCACGGACGGCAATATCGTGGTGAGAATGCTTGAAAGCGTCAGGGAGCACGTTCTTGAGGGCAAGGCGATGCACCATTGCGTAGGCAGCGGTACAAACTATTCACTCAATCCCGACTGCATCATCTTCTCTGCAAGAATAGCCGAACAAAGGGTTGAGACCGTGGAGTTTTCACTCGAACAGATGAAAGTTGTACAATGCCACGGACTACAGAACAAGGACACCGAGCACCATGCAGACATCATCAACTTAGTGAACAGCAATGCAAGACTTATAGAGCAACGAATGGTTGCAACGACATGAAATCCATATCGGCGGAGCGATGAAAATTCGTTCCGCCACTTTCTTCATGAGCCGAGGAGCGGAAAGAAAGTGGCAAAGAACCGTTTTTTCCTTATCTGCGATGCTTGCAGAATAACAAAGGACAGCCCAAATCAAAAGGACTGTCCTTTATTCATAAATCGTTTTTTCTGTTCCTTGGGAGATAGTCCCATCTGGCGATTGACACTTTTGCTTACTAATGCGGCATGATGCCGTCCTATGGATTCAGTGGCAAGCTGAGATTTTAGCCGTAGTCTTTCTTTTTCATTGGCGTACTCTTAATTTATTGTCAGAGGCGATACGACTTGAGACCTTCATCGAATGCAGCCTTGATTTCGGCTGCATAGGCATTGAAGTGTTCGTTGATGATGTTATCCACATAACTTGCAATGGAAATCTTTCCCTTGCCTACGATACTGACAAATTTAGTCACACGCTCATGAATGTCCTCGCTGATGCCAACATGTCTGCCATATCTTGCGGTAAAACCTGCATTTGCCATGAACTTACCGACATACTGCTCAGCACGCTCTTTCTCCATTCTGTCGATTGGCTCAAATTCACCCACATCATAATTCTCATATGCTGCATCTTCATCAAAACACTCCTCCTTGTCGGAAATAGTTGACGATGTACGGTCTTGAAATGTCTCTTCAAGACAAGCGTCAATCTGTTTACCAACTTCCTCCATTGTCTCTTCATAATTTCTCATGAAAGCCTCATACAACTCCTTGGCATCTGTCGAAGTGAGTTGTCCTTTACCACAGTTTTTTGTTTTGTCTGCCATAATCATTTTTTAATTGTTATACAAATTCTCTGCTATTGAAATACTTGTTGACTATTGAAAATCCAACCTCAACAGTTTTTGTCAGATACCTGACATATGCAATTCCATCAACGCATCTATTTTGCGTTTAATAATCTTTGAGCGTTCTGCGATTTCAGCTTGTAGCTTTTCGCTGTCCATTTCCGAGAATATTTTGCCCACATGTGCAAATCTATCCTTTGTTGCATTGTTCTCTTCTGTTCTTTCCATAATTCTCCTTATTAAATTGTTATACAAAGTCGAGGATATTGAAGTCCTCTATACTGTCTGGCACCTTAAACTCTTTCTTTGGCTTGGAAATCTCTACAATCTTATGAGTTTGCAAGTAGAAGGTGACGTAATCATGGATGTTCTTCTTGCACTCCTCGCTGTTCTCCATGAATTTCTCATAGAATTGGTTGCCATCCATCTCATGGAAAACCTTGCCTGCATGTCTTTTCTCCTTGTCCGTTGCTTTCGGTGCCTTGACGGTATTCACGGCTGTATCTATGTCCTCAAAACTTGTTCCTTTTGCTTGCGGTACATCGGCATCGTCCTCATCGTCTGAATACTTCACACCGACATCTTCTATGCGGACATTTGTAAACACATCATCCAGTAGTTCATCAGGAATCCTTGCCGTGTTCTTTGGTGGATCCTCGAATGTCACGTCATTCTCAGACACAGGCTCTGACTCAGTTTGCTTCTGTACCGTTTCTTCTTTCTTTCGCAGTTGGGACACTTTGAAAAGGCTTTTGCCTACAAGTGCCATCGGGTCGATGGGTGGCTTTTCCTCTTCTTCCTTATTGTTCGCAACTTCAAGGAGCAACTTGTTGTAAAAATAGATAGTCCAGACATTGAATGCAACCAAAACTATCATGAATATACTTTCCATTGTCATGCTTATTCCTTTTTATTTGTCATACATTCCAGTCATCTATCTCTTTTCTCAGCAAGCCGTTGATTTCTTCCTGGTTCTCTTCAAGATGTCTCTCAAGAATAAGGTCGATATAACCACCAACTGTCAACTCATGCTTTGCGAGCACACTGACAATCCTCGAAATTCTCTTGTGTATCTCACGACTGATATAAACGCATTGACGAGTCTTTATCTCGTTTCGTTTGAGAAATGCAGCATCATAACTTTCAGAAGAAACCTTGGATGGCTTGCGTGAAGTTGACGGTTTGTCGGTCTGCGAGCGTTGTGGTTTCTTTCCCGCCTCTTCTTTCTCTTCGGTATCCTTCACTGGGTTTTGGGAAGCTCCGTCAAGAATGGATGCCGTTGTCGTGCCAATCTTGCTCTTGCCAATAGAGGCAATGAGCAGATTTTCATCTATTGCGTCAGTGTTGATTTTTCTGCTTACCATAGGCTCATGTCTTTATGATTTCACAAATCTCGTCGGACAACTCCTTGATGCCACTCCCTCGCAACAGGTTTGGGTCTGATGGAAAGATGGTGGAACGGAACACTGCCTTTCTGTTCTCCGACAGCTCTCTTCTGAAACGTTTGCTGTCTGGCAGTCGTGTGTTGAGAACCGAATAGTCGAGAGACTTGAACATACCTTCATATACATCATACAAACTCGTTCGTTCTCGTTTGTCAACCATTGTCCAAAAGAAAGCAAGTTCCTTGGTGACCGACCAACCCTGTGTCAAAAAGTTGTCGTGGAACAACTGCATGAAGCTCATTGCGCTTTCTACAACAAAGCGGTCTGCGCTGACGGGTACAAAGATGTAATCCATCTGAGACAAGGTCTTCATGACGCCCTCACTTTTGATAGTCCCAGGCATGTCAAAGAAGATGAAGTCAAGTTTAACCTCTGTTTCATTCAACACTGTCTCTGCGTCGTCAAGCGCATTGACTGCATTGCTTCTCGTTACGCTGAAGGACTTCTTGCCCAGCTTTTTGAAATGCTCACAGGCTTGCGCCTTGAAATAGTCGCTGCTTTTGATGAGTTCCAGTTCCTCGTCTCGCAGGTCTGCAAGGTTGTATTGTGGCTCGTCACAATCTATGACCGCCACATTGTAGCCCTTGACATTGTGAAAGTAGTTGGCTACAAGAGCCGTGATGGTGGACTTTCCTATTCCACCTTTCTGTGTCGCGAATGCAACAAATCTTGTTTTACTCATATCTTTAACTTTTTAAATTGTTGATAACTCACTTCCATGATTTTCTGCCAATTTAATGATATGAACACATAAGTGTCCATGTCTATAAGTCATTGCTCCATTATGGAGGCCTTGAACCATTGCAGTGCTTCATCATTTCCATACGACAGTACGACAGTGAATCAGTAAGTCTGTACGTCAGTGGAGCATCATGGATGCAAAGAGACGCTGCAATAGTGACAGGCTTATTCGTTGCTGCAAATGCTTGTTTCATAATATTTTCAAATCATTGGTTCAATGTTTCGGCTGCAAAATAACAACGAATTTTCCAAAAAACAATGGTTTTCAAATCCTGTGGCAGCATGTTGCCGATAGTTGCAGTGGTTGTCTGGGGTAGCATTGTACAGGGGCGCATTTTTAGCCGTAATTTTGCACCCGAAAGGCAAAGCAATGGATAGCGCATCCATATCGTTCCGACAAGAACAAGGCTTGATGCTCCGCAAAGGATAGGATTTCCCGAACAGCTTCCATTCGGGATGGGATAGCTTCTTACAAAGGCTAACTTCAATCCACCCTAAGCGGATTTTTATGTCCTCAAAGACATAGCAAGGTATGTTTTGAGTTACTCAAAACCTTTGGAGTTACTCTCCAAAGACCTTGCCCTGCCGGGTTGGTAGCCTCTCCGAAGTCGGGCTCCCCATGTTCCAATCTGACGATAGTTTGTGCAATTCCATTATTGCCGCATGTACCACTTAATCCATTTTAATATGAACACAGAAAGAAAACGAGGGGGACGAATCCCCAAGCTGAACCCGAAGTCGCACCATGTGATGCTTCGGTTCGACGATGACGAGTGGATGAAATTCCTCGTCATGTATGAGCAGACAGATGTGAAGGCGAAGGCTGTCTTTGCCAAGGCACGCATCTTCGGCGAGCCGTTCAAGGTGTTGCGTGAGGATAAGACACTGGTGGAATACTACACCAAGCTTTCTTCTTTTCACTCGCAGTACCGAATGATTGGCAACAACTACAACCAGGTTGTCAAGGAACTCCGTTGTCATTTCTCAGAGAAAAAGGCGATGGCTTTGCTCTATAAGCTGGAGAACTGCACCAGGGAACTGGTCTCTCTTACCCGTGAGATTGTTGAACTAACCCGTAAGTTTGAGGAAAGATGGTCGCAAAGATAAGTTTCGGAAGTTCATTGTATGGCGCACTGGCATACAATGGTGAGAAGATTAACAAGGAAGAGGGAAAGCTCTTGGCAACGAACAAGATCTTCGATGATTGTTCGGGAAAGACGAGCATCGCCAATGCCTTGCGTGATTTCCAGCGATACCTTTCTCCGCACATCAGAACAGAGAAGCCTGTCGTGCATATCTCCCTGAATCCGCATCCTGATGATGTGCTGACGGATATGGACATGGAGAACATCGCACGGGAATACTTGGAGCGCATGGGATATGGCAACCAGCCATACATGGTTTACAAGCATGAGGACATTGACCGTCACCACATGCACATCGTGACCATCCGAGTGGATGAAAACGGCAAGTGCTTGGATAGCCGATACAACTACCATAAGAGCAAGGCTATCACTCGTGACTTGGAGATGAAGTACAATCTCAACAAGGCAGACCGCAAGCAACGTCGATTCGACAATCCACTTCGTAAGGTGGATGCAAGCCAAGGCAATGTGAAGAAGCAGGTTGCCAATACTGTGAAATCACTCTGCGCCACCTACAGGTTCCAGTCCTTAGGCGAGTACCGTGCACTTCTCTCCTTATATAAAATATCCTTGGAGGAAGTCAGAGGCGAAGTTGGCGGTCGTGAGTATCATGGTTTCGTATATTCTGCCACGGACGGACAGGGCAACAAAGTTGGAAATCCTTTCAAGGCTTCAAAGATTGACAGGTCTGTCGGTGTGGAGGCGATAGAAAAGCGGTTCGCTTATTCGGCCAAGAAGTTTAAGGAGGACAAGAAACTCTCCGAGATGACCAAACATAGCGTGGAAGCTGTCTTGAAGCAGACGTACCATAAGGATAAGTTCGTTGAACTGCTGAAAGCAAAGGGCATTGATGTTGTTTTCCGACATACAGCTGACGGCCGTATCTACGGAGCAACATTTATTGACCACCGCACCCAAAGCGTGTTCAATGGTTCAAGGCTTGGAACGAATCTTTCTGCCAATGCCTTGCAAGAGCACTTCACCTTACCTTACGAGAATGAGCAGCCGATACCACTTACCATTCCAAAGGAAGATGGTGCAATCTCAGAACAAGAGCGTCACGATTCTGGCTTGTTCGATGAATACGGCAGCGGTCTTGGACTCATGTCTGGAGGAGGTCCTTCAAATGAAGCACAGGAAGCTGCATTTGACAGGGAGTTGCGTAGAAAGAAGAAGAAACGAAAAGGGCGAAGTCTTTAATCGTGTTATCAAGGTTGACTTTCTTATGCAATGGAGAAAGTCAGCCTTCAATCAAAAACAATTTGTATAACTTCAAAATAAAAAACAATGGCACAAGAAGACGATTTGAGAGCATTGGGGAAAATTATGGATTTTCTCCGTGCCGTGAGTATAATTCTCGCTATTATGAATGTATATTGGTATTGCTACGAGGCAATGCACATGTGGGGAGTGACAATCGGGGTGGTTGACAGAATCCTAATCAACTTCAACCGTACAGGCGGTTTATTCCATTCCATCCTCTATACCAAGCTGTTTTCGCTTTTGCTCCTGGCACTCTCATGTCTGGGAACCAAAGGCGTGAAAGCAGAAAAGATGAGTTGGAACAGGATTTCTACAGTTCTTGTCGTGGGCTTCTGCCTATTCTTCCTCAACTGGTGGATATTATTGTTGCCTATATCTCATTTGGGCAATGCCACGCTGTACATCTTTACAATGACAGCAGGTTATATCTGCCTGTTGATGGGCGGACTATGGATGAGCCGACTCTTGAAACACAACCTCATGGAGGATGTCTTCAATAATGAGAACGAGAGCTTCATGCAGGAGACCAAACTAATGGAGAACGAGTATTCCGTCAATCTGCCAACACGATTCTATTACAAGAAGAAATGGCAGAGAGGATGGATCAACGTGGTCAATCCGTTCCGAGCGACCATCGTGTTAGGTACACCGGGTAGTGGTAAGTCCTTTGCTGTAGTGAACAACTACATCAAACAGCAGATAGAGAAGGGGTATTCAATGTATATCTATGATTTCAAGTTTTCCGACCTTTCGACGATTGCCTACAACCACATGATGAACCATCAGAATGGATATAAGGTCAAGCCACAGTTCTATGTTATCAACTTTGACGATCCTCGCAGAAGTCATCGCTGCAATCCGATTCACCCAGATTTCATGAGTGATATTTCCGATGCTTATGAGAGTGCATACACCATCATGCTCAACCTTAACAAGACGTGGGTTCAGAAGCAGGGCGACTTCTTCGTGGAGAGTCCGATTATCCTCTTTGCAGCCATCATTTGGTACCTAAGAATCTACAAGAATGGGAAATATTGTACGCGAATTTGCAGGATGTTTTTCCGATACTGACGAGCTATCCCGAACTGGAGAACTATCTTTCTCCATTCATGGATGCATGGCAAGGTGGGGCAATGGAGCAGTTGGCGGGGCAGATTGCAAGCGCAAAGATTCCGTTGTCACGAATGATTTCACCACAACTCTACTGGGTGATGTCCGCAAGCGAGTTTACACTCGACATCAACAATCCCGAAGAACCGAAGATTCTATGTGTCGGCAACAATCCCGACCGTCAGAACATTTATGGTGCGGCACTTGGCTTGTACAACAGCCGCATCGTGAAACTTATCAACAAGAAGGGACAACTCAAATCATCCGTTATCATTGACGAGTTGCCGACCATCTATTTCAAGGGTTTGGATAACTTGATAGCCACGGCACGAAGCAACAAGGTTGCCGTCTGCTTGGGCTTCCAAGACTTCTCGCAGTTGGTTCGCGATTATGGAGACAAGGAGGCAAAGGTGGTTATCAATACCGTTGGTAATATCTTCAGCGGACAGGTCGTTGGCGAGACCGCCAAGACTTTATCCGAGCGTTTCGGCAAGGTGCTCCAAAAGTGCCAGTCCATTTCCATCAATCGTCAGGATGTTTCTACATCCATCAATATCCAGATGGACAGTCTCATTCCGCCGAGCAAGATTAGCAGACTCATCCAAGGAATGTTTGTCGGCTCTGTTTCCGACAACTTCAACGAGCGTATCGAGCAGAAGATATTCCATGCCGAGATAGTAGTTGATATCGAAAAGGTGAAACGGGAGGAATGTCGTTATCAGAAACTCCCCATCATCAACGATTTCTTGGATGCGGATGGCAACGACTGCATGAAGCAGACCATACAGGACAACTATAACCAAATCAAGGAGGATGTCAAGCAGATAGTCAAGGATGAGCTGGGGCGTATCGCCAACGATGAGAACTTGAAGCACTTGATACAGAAGGCATAATTGCGCTTTTCACAGTTGAATATAAATAGGTTTGTCCTATTGCTTTTTTCCGCGAGTGCCAAGAATAATCGTTAAAAATGATTATAATATAGCTAATAATTAGTTATCGATTTTGATAATCGAAATATTTATCGTAACTTTGCACACAAATAAAAATAACATGGCTGAATAATATATGAACATAACAAGTGAAGACGAGGCTTTGTTGGAACTGTTCGAAAATGGAAAGACATCTGACAAGAAGTATAAAAGACTTCCTATAGCCGCAATCAAGGGTTATGTTAAGGCTGTCAACAAAATGAGAGCTGCAACAAGAATTGAAGACATTATGCGTGATCATGGCTTGCGCTACGAAAGATTGCACGGAGACAGAAAAGATCAAGAATCCGTAAGATGCAATGATGTTTGGCGATTGATTTTCCAAAGCTCTCCTGCCGATGGCAGTATTATCATTACCGAAATAGAATTAATTGAAATATCACATCATTATGACTAAGTTTAGTTTCAATCAGGCAGTCCCATTTGAGGCAACTCATGTGGGCGAGGTGATTAAGGACGAATTGTCTGCTCGTAATATGAAGCAGAGCGAATTGTCCGAACTCACTGGCATACAGAAATCCATTCTGAATGATGTCATAAAAGGTAAACGTTCTCTGACACCTGAAATGGCATTGTTGTTGGAAAACGCTCTCGGCATTTCTGCGACATATCTCATGAACATCCAGACGCAATACGAATTGGATTGCGCCAAACAGAGCGAAAGGGTTGTGTTGCAGACTAAAATGCTTGAGATTTGGAATGTACTCAAAGACCAAGTATCAATTCCCTTTTTCAGAAAAGTCGGTATCGTTAGAGGAAACATCATCGAGGATGTAAAACGCATCTTCGAGGTCTTTTCCGTGGATAACTTGGATGATTTCTTTGGTTTGAAGGCAGAAGAAATGGAACTTTCTTATTACCGCAAGTCAGAAAAGGTGAAAACCAATCCCGTGGACATTCTGTCTTGGAAATATTATTGCTATCATCTCTCTAAAAATGATGATTCAACTTTATGCACATTTGACAAGGGGGCAGATACAGAGATGCTGGCAAGAGAGCTGAACAATGTATTTAAAGAAAACAAGAATACGGTGAACAAAACCCAAGAGGTTCTTAACAAGTATGGCATTCGTTTTCTTGTAGTCAATAAGGTTGGGCAAGTTCCTGTTGATGGAATGTCCTTTTGGATAGGAGATACACCGACGATTGTCATCACTGAGAGAATAGCTTCCATTGACAATTTTGCTTTCACCACTTTACATGAGGTCGGTCATGTATTCAAGCACCTTACCCAAAATGGTAAGGCAATGATTAATCTCATGGAGGACAAGAAGAACATCGAGGAGTCTGAGGCTGACGAGTTTGCTTTAAATGCGACCCTACCAAATGCAGACTGGAAAAAGTTCATGGCAAGGACTCGTGATGTTGTACCTTATAAAATAGCACCATATATTCAGACAGAAGCAGACAAACACAATGTCAATCCACAACTTCTGTTCGGACGCTATAAGCATGATATAGGTATATACAAGATAAAGAATTTCTTTGAAACGAAAATTCTATAACGATTCACAAAGCACCATTGGTTACACATTTCATAGCCAATGGTGCTTTGCATTTTCATCTCCTCATTCTCTCCAATTCATCATCCCTCCGCATTTTCTCATTCAACTTCTCCTGCATCTTGTCCAGAAAATAGGTGCGACTACAAGATGAATGTCGCTATACAAAGCATATCTATATAGGTAGTCAGCGTGTCGTTTCCAAGATTGGTGACTTCGACTCTTACGGCTCAGATCCACGCCGCATCCAGTATGCAGGTGGTGAGACTGATGGACTTTCTGTTGTTGCCCAAAACAGCTCTATTTCTCTCGATGAAATAACTCGCCAGAGATGCGGGCATCACGACCAACAACAATTTTATTGCTCTTGCTCGTGTATATCGTCAAAATTAATCATATTATTTCCCATTTTCTTGATTACAGAATATGTTCTAACATCTGATGTCTTCACCGTACGCTCACCGTCTGCATCATACCAATAGTTGGTCACAAAGCCGTTATCATCAGAAGCAAGGAGACGGTTCTCCTCATCCCATTTGAGTTTGCGCTCTGCGGTCTTCTCGTCAGCCATGCCATCCTTCTTTGTACGGCTTGTATTGACATAGACCAGGTTACCATTGGCATCGTAAGTGTAAGTATGGTTGTTGTCCACCTTGGCCACGGAATTCGGATTCTCTTCCGTGCGGTAGTTCGCATCCTTCACTTCTGCGAGCAGGAACTTTTTGCCCTCAGTCTTGCCGTAGGTATAGGCCAGGTCATAGCCCACATGGAGCGTTCCGTCGAACTGCACGCCCTGCTGCGTGAAATGCTGCTTCTTCGACACAATGCGGTGCATGTTGTCGTAGCCCATCTCCAGCCGATAGGAAGCGGTCTTGCTGTCCGCTCCAGCATAAGTTCCCGTGGCACTTGCCAGGCGGTAGAGTGCGTCATACGTATAGGCATGCGCCATCTGTCCGCCCGCCTTTCCGCTTTCGGGAAGTGCGGCCTTGTTGGCAACGCTGAGCACGTTGCTTACGGCATCGTAGGCATAGGGCATTGTCCATGATGGACTTGCCGCCTGCGTTGACCGTCAGGTTCTGCAGCCTGCGGCGTGCGGGTTCGTAGGTGTAGAAAGTCTCCGCACCGTTGCAGTACTTCAGGTTGGTGCGCTGCTCGAATTTGTCATAGCCGATACTGTTCACGTAGTCATAGCCGTAAGACTTTCAATATTTCATAATCAGGTTTGCTATCTTATAACAACTCAAACGATTCCTTTTTATAGCATTATGCTAAAAAACATCAGATTTTTGAATCGTATTTATGTGATAAACGAGTCTTTTATTTATAGAGCAGAAGGAAGATACCTGTAATTTCTGTATCCCCTTCTGCTCAACTGTTTACTTTAAAACATGCATTATATCATGTAATATAATATCACCATTATCCCATAGAACATAAAACCAATACCGCCATAGTATCCCTTAAGAACTGAAGGATGAGGAATTGTTATTTTGAAATAAGTCCTATTAACAGGATTCTTTTTCTGTTCCATATATGTATCAATAAATATTTCTATACCAAATAATATTGCACAAAATGCATGACAGATGTAATAAAAAAAACTTATCACACCTAAGAACAGTCCTATCAATGAAGCTATTCCATATATATATGTGGAAAAACTTTTTTTACTCCTATTTCTGTATAAATATATAAGTATCCATACACTACTCAAGAGCGTTATGCAATTAATAAATATTATGCACCATAGAGGTATCGTATCCATTATTTATTATCTTTTGTATTATTATTTTCTGAGTCCTTTTCTTCTATTACCTTATCGGTGATTTTTTCAGCTCCAGAGATTTTAAGTTGGCGATTTTGATCTAATATTTCAGTTCCTAAGTCAAAACCTTCTTCACCGATTTTTTTGTCATGACTAGGCAAATATTTATGAAATAATTTTCCTGTTGCTTTGTCAATAAGTACAAAAAGACCACTCTTAAGCACATCAGCCCAATCATCATTTACTGCATCAATGAGCATTCCTGTAATACCTGCAGCACCAGAAATTGTGTTTCCAATACCAGCCAAAGGTACACCAACTTCAGCACCAGCAACAGACAGTGTTAATGCATAGCCCGCTATAGCAGCAGCATCTCCGACATTCTGGGCTGCATTGACAAATTCTTTACCGACTTTGTAATGAAGAGTTACAACAAATTCACCATTTTCATAAGAACATACCTGATAAGAATATCTAAGAATAGGATTCTTTGTATCTCTGTTCTCAATTACTTCAGAAGCTTTGTTCTTGTGCCATAGATTGTACCATTTACGCGAGGCTTCAGCTAAAGCTTTCCATCTGAAATTTCCATCAGGATCTATATATATGATGGGATTGTTATCTGTATAAATATACGGTGATACATTTGGAGTTTTTTCCTTTAATGCATCCGTAGAAATCCACAAACTCAACCTCGGGTCATAATACCTTGCGCCATAGTAATACAACCCCGTCTCTTCATCGAATTCCTTCGCATTGAAAAGGTAAGGCGTATTCCAAATGTTGTTGCGCTCCTCAACGAACACCTCGCCGAAAGGAACATACTCGATATGCTGTACCACCTCGCCGTCAAGGTTAGTGATGTAACTACTGCTACCCAAATGGTCAGGGTGGTAGTAGAACTGCATCTTCTCGTATGCGTCGCCTTCTTGGAAGTTGTTCTTTGCAGCTCTCGCTAAAGCTCGTGTCTGCGCAGCCTCCAAGCTACCGTCATTGCAACAGAAGCCCTTGCCATCGACATAGTCGTTGTTGTCCTCGCCATTGTACGGTACTGCAAAGGTTGCATAATTATCCTTGATAACCTGCAACTGCTGGACATATTTTTGCTTATAGTCAACAGAAAGTCCATCAGTCTCACTACCTGCATACTGGATGCGGCGTGGATCTGATCCGTAAGAGTCGAAGTCTCCAATCTTGCTGACTACACGCTGACTACCGATATAGATGTGCTTGGTATAGCGTCCGCCTTGGTTGGCAACGAGGTAAGGAGATACATAGAGTGAGAACTTGGCGGTGTTCGTGCGACCTCCAGCAAACTCGGAGTTTACATACACCTGGTCACTTTCGCCAGAAGTCTTCACCGTGCGCTCACCATCAGCATCGTACCAATAATTAGTCACAAAACCATTATCGTCAGAAGCAAGGAGACGGTTCTCCTCATCCCATTTGAGCTTGCGCTCTGCGGCTTTCTCATCAGAGATGCCGTCTTTCTTCGTGCGGCTTGTGTTGACATAAACAAGATTACCGTTAGCATCATACTCATAGGCGTGATTGTTGTTCACATTCTCGCTCTCTGACGGATTTTCTTCCGTGCGATAATTCACATCCTTCACATTGGCAAGCTGGAATTTCTTGCCTGTGTCTGTTCCATAAGTGTACGACAAATCATAGCCAGCATTCAACGTACCGTTGAACTGCACATTGTTCTGCGTAAGGATTTGACGCTTCGAAGTAATACGGTGCATATTGTCGTAACCCATTGCAAGGGTATAACTTGCGGTCTTGTTGTCAGCACCAGTATAAGTGCCTGTTGCGCTTACAAGACGGTAGAGGGCATCGTAAGTATAGTTATGCGCCATCTGTCCGCCTGCCTTGCCACTCTGAGGCACTGACGCACCGTTTACCACGCTGAGCACATTGCTCACCGCATCGTAAGTGTAGGCATTGTCCATGATGGTGTTTCCACCACTATTCACCGTGAGGTTCTGCAATCTGCGACGCTGTGGGTCGTAGGTGTAGAACGTCTCAGCACCATTACAGTACTTCAAGTATGTGCGCTGCTCAAACTTGTCATAGCCTATCTTGCTCACATAGTCGTAGCCGTATGACTTGTAGCCATGAACCTTTTCAAGCTGACCTCCGAGGTTGTAAGAGTAGGTGATTTTCTCCTCATCAGGATAGATCATCTCCAACAGACGGTTGTGGCTGTCATAAGTCCATTGCGTCACGTAGGTTGCTATCGCCTGGTTAGGCACAATCATCGTGCGGCGGGTCTTCGTCACCTCGCCCATCTTGCCATAGAAATACTCAATGGCACCCGTTCCGTCCTCACGGAGCATCAAGCGACCGATGCGGTTCTGAGAAGCGTTGCGACCACCGTAGTAATACTTCACATTGTTCTCCGGGTGGTCAGGATAGTTGATGCCTGTCAGACGCTGATAGTCGTAATCGTAGGTGATGAACTTGCCTTCCTTTGCAAGGTTGGCAGTCTGCTTGGTCAGCACATTGCCGAGCGCATCATAAGTGAAACTTGTGATGCCGCTTGCAGGATGGTTCACCTCAGTACGGCGGTCACCCATGTCGTAAGTAGAGGTCGTCACATTGCCCTCCGTGTCGGTGACACGAACAAGGCGCTGTATGCCGTCATACTCAAACGAAGTGGTAATCTCACCGTCAGGACCGCTCTTCTGGATGGTCTTCACCGTCTTGCCACTGCCATTGGTATGGGTAGCCTGCACATTATGGAGTGCGTCTGTGACGGTTGTAACAAGTGCATGACTGCCGTTGTCAACAGTATATGCCGTAGTTGTCGTAGAGTTGTCCGGCAATGTCACTGAGGTAGCACGGTCAAGCACGTCATAAACAGTAACCGTTGGAGATACATTGTCAAATGACTTGTTGAATGTGGACTTCGATCCAGTTCCTTCCGTTGTAGGATAGAAGGCCTTTGCCACACGTCCGAAAGCATCATACATGTTTCTTCCGCTGACTATCATCACGTTCTCATCCTTGGCAGAGTTTCCCTTGGATGCACTTGTCACAACACCGTCCTTCTTCACCTGCACGGCTCTTCCGAAACCGTCAATGAATGTAACGGTCTCCAAGTCATCGTTAGGATGCTGGATGTCGTAGTGCTTGGTCACGGCGTATGCAGGAGCGGTAATGCCACTCTCACCAAAGGTAGCCAAAGGCTGATATTCAAAGGCGATGGCATAAGGCACGCCTGTAGCCAACTCGTTAGGACCACGCACGCCAGTGATGCGACCGAGGTCGTCAACATCAGTCTCGTAGTAGAAGTTGTTGAGGTCGCGATGCTCCTTGGCAATGCCATAGCGATAGTCAAAATTGCCTTGCTCGCTGCGGTAGCCCCACGCATCGTCAATGCGCTCAACATACATGTTCATCTCAGGCTCATAGCGGTACTTGTACCACATACGCTGTCCCTTGCCGTTGGCAGGGAGGGTCTTCTGGATGATGTTGCCGTAAGAGTCGTACTTGTAATCAGTAACTGCCGCACCGTCATTCAACTGCTGTGTAATCTGCGTGATGTGGTTGGCGTAGTTGGTATTATACTTCGCCGTCACATGGTGGTAGAGTGAGCCGTCACCGCCTGTAACAGTCACATCAACAGGAAGTCCGAAGATGTGCTTGCTTGCATTGTCGGTATATTTGATAGCAGTCGCATAATCGAACTTGCCGTTTCCGTCCTCGCCAAGACTGCCCTTGTCGCTGTACTTGTAGGACTTCAACTCACCATGATAGCCATTAAGATAATACTCATTCCAAGCCTCGGATGTAACCACACCGTTTGCCGCTCCCTCATACTGCAAGTTTGCCGTATAGCGGAGAGGAATGAATGCAGATGCACGGTCACTCCAAAGGTTCACGTCACGCTTTGCGAACGTGTACTTGTCACCGTCGGCAGTCAGATAGTAGCTGTCGTAACGGTTCTTTGTCTCAGTGTACTTGTTGCCATTGGCATCCTCTACGGATGTGGCGGTAACATTGCCCTGCGTGTAGTAGTTGGCTACATCGTAGTTCTCAACAGCCTGTCTGTAAACAGAATTGCCTTTCTCCGTGTCAAGGTTCTTGGTGATGACCTCACCGAAACCGAGGAACTCACGTTCATGGCGGTCACGCTTGCCGTCCTTGTACTCAAAGGCGGTAGTCATTACAGGACCGTCGTCATGGATACCATCATCAACGGTAAGGGCAGACATTACCCACTTGCCACCAGGAAGTCCGTAGGTAGGAGTGGTATGCGCATAGTCGAGTGTGAAAGTTCCGCCCAAGGAATTGGTGACAGACTTCAACATGTTGGTTCTGCCAATGGCTGAGCGTGTAACCTTCAACTCGCTTTCCTTCTCAGACTCAACGATGTCAAGATAGCCGTCACCATCAACATCCTGCAAAGAGTAGGTAGGACGATTGATACTGTGCGAGGTTGATGCACCAGGGTTGGTTGAAATCTTGATGCTTATGACAGGAATGTTGATGGTCAAAGTGAACGCTGCATTTGCAGACTCTGATGTAGAGGCTGATTCACTAAGCGCACTTGCACCCTTCCAACTGATAGGCTCGTCAAAGCCATTGCCTGTATTAAGGGCAACAGTGATACCATCACCATTCTTCCAAACCTTATCTGGGAGACCGTCAGAGTTGATGTCGATAAGGTTGTATTCCTCCTCGCTCTCTGAGGTTACGATGCCAAAGCCAGCGGAGAAGCTGCCAGAAGCCTTGTTTATATCCTTATATTTTTTATCTTTAAATTCACCCCAGCCAGCCTCAGGAGTATTACCACTTGCACCAATATTATAAGAAAGACTCTTACCGCCTTGAACACGGTCAAGTTCCCAATCTATAGGCTCAGTGAAAGCATAGCCAAGATTCAATCTTACCTTCTTATCGGAAAGAATTTTGTCAGGAAGTCCATCGCCATTAATATCAATGAACGATTCTACAGCTTCATCAGTATTCTTTGGCGCACTGCCAGAAATGGAGAATTGGGCCAACCAAGCAGTCTGTTGGTTCAGTATTGATGCCTTTCCTCCAGATATTAAATAGGTAATATCAGAAGCCGAAGCAACAGGATTGCCACCATATCCCCATGCCTGTGAAGCATTGTCGGAGTTGTTAGAGCCGATGCCCTTGTAGATTTCGCCACTCAGTCCACCAAGAGAGTTGGTGTATTGAATCGTACCACCAGCGATGATGTCCGGGAAGCCATCACCATTCATATCCATCATGGTGACCTCTGTCTTGGCACTACCGCTCGCATCGTTGTGCGTGATGCCAAGCGCACCGCCTTGCACTACCGTGCTCTTGCTGGACATCACTTGGCTTACAGCTGCCGCACCAGTACCCTGCAAATATTCACCTGCAAGTCCTGCCACCTCCGCATTGTTATCCAAAGGATTTGTAAGGAGTACGTCCTGTTCTGTCAATCGGGCTGTGCTTGCTTCGGTTGCTGTAAGATAGATGTTCTGTCGCTGACCGACCCACTTGTCCATAGAAGTCTGGTCTGTACCCAATGGGGTGAATGCCATCGTGAGAGGATCAACCTTGTCGTTCTCGTTTTCAGGCAATTTCAGCAAGGACTCGTCAATAGGCTTTGCATATCTGCCCTCTGCCGAGTTATAGACAAAACCTCCCCAGCCACGGTAAAGCATACCGAAGCCAAGATTGTCATTCTCTGCATAGAATCCAGCAAGCACATTCTCTGTTACGAGACCTGCCGCATCTTTCAGAATGGAAACAGAGGCTGAAGTAACAGTTTCATTAGAGATTGCTGCCGGATAGCTGTATTCAAACCAGATGTTCTTTCCTGCAGAAGTTGCAAATCGCAGAGTATCGGCTTTCAAGATGCCATTCTCGATATTGAAAGACTTCTTGCCGATGAGTGCATCCTCTGTCTTGGCGGTCAAAGTAACCTGTCCATTGATGGAATTGTCAGAAAGGATAAGTACTGGTGACACGACCAAAACGGTATCAGTCGCTGTAGTCAAGTATGGCTTGCCCTCTGCCAAGGCATTTGCAAATATCTTATAGTGTGCAGGAACGGCTACCGTCTGTTCTATGTTGGCAGAGTCCTTATAAGTCACAGACGCTTGCCAACCGATATTCTTCCAATCAACATTTGAGGTAGATGAAATCTCAAAGCTGAAGTTGGTCAGCTTTTCTGTATTCTCCAGACTGATGTTGAGAGAATCGCCACCAAAAGCCTCATTAGCCTTCAATGTACGAGCAAAGACAGTCTTCTCGATATAGTTCGGGTTGTCGTTTCCGTCACTGTCTTTCTTTTCATTGCTGCCGATGATGCAGAGAACAACATCGTCGGTTGTTACAGGCTTGTGGAAGGCACTGCGAACTTCCACGCTTGAACCATTCTCCACATTGGCAGAGGTGTTCACATCATAGATGGCACCATCCTCAGGCTTGTACTCTGTTGAAGAAAGCCCGTTAGGCAAGATATTTGACTCGCCAGCGTATGTAATGGTAGGCGACCAGCTTACCTTGTCAAAAGAACCGTTGCTTGTTTCCTCAGAGCCAGACTGGACACGGAAATAGATTCTGTCACCACGCTTGACGGCAACAGATGATACGGCTGCGCTGTATGGACTGTTGTCACCCTTGGCTATCGTCTTGTTCCAAAGTTCATTGCCTCCCTTTTGGATGGCAATTCTTACGCCGTCTGCCTTCTGATACTCGTCAGCATCATAGTCATCTGTTGGTGCAATGAGGCTTACTTGACCAGTTACGCTGACAGTTCCGTCCTTAGGAGCCTGCCATACACGCACGATGTCCTCCATCGGTGAGTTCTTGATGGCTTCTGCTCATCCTTACTGACCTCCATGACAGAAGTGTCAACCTTGCCACCATAGATGATTGGGCTTGGCGTGTCGGCACTGCTCAATGTAAACGTAGGCACGGCATTGCCAGACTGATCAAACTCCAAATGGTTGAAATATACCTTGCCATTGGAAACGAGGTCAACAAGTCCGTCACCGTTGATGTCGCTGAAATACTGAGTGGTCTTTGTCTTAGTGGTTGACTTGTCCGTTCCGACAACGGCAGTCAGAACATTCCAACCGACAACGGCATTCGCACCGAAAGAGTTCGTAGAACTTTTGGTTGTCGAGAAGTTACTGATACCCTTTACCTTGACAGGCTCACCATATACTACTTCTCCGTTGTCAGTCTTGACCTGTGGACGATAATATACGGAACCACCAGACTTGTATACCTTGTCAGGAAGTCCATCACCGTTCAAGTCAACGAATGCGGAAAGTCCCTTGCTGGTATCGCTGGAGTAGCTGTAAGAACCTCCTATTGTATTGCTTTTCCATTTGCTTCCGTCCCAAGGTCCCACACCTGCATAGAACGAACCGCTTACAGAAGAACTTGTCGTTCCGCCAAGTGCAGTTGGCTTGTCGCTGAAGCGCTTGCTGACAGTCTTCAATGGATTGACGAAACCAGCGTCAAGTCCATCATCATGGGTGTTCCATTTCTCGGAATCGTCCTTGAACGGAACATATCCCTTTTCAGCCTGCACATCATCATAATAGTCGAAGTTCTGGAAAGCCACTTCCTTTCCTGTGTTGTCGTACTGTCTGACACCTGTGAGCATTTCCTTGTGGAATGCACCTTCCTTGTAGTCAAAGGCATAGCTGCGCAGGGTCTCGCCCTGGAAATTCACGGTCACTTTCTCCAACAGCCTGTTGGAGGAGGCGAGGAATCCATAGCGGGCATTGTTGGTCTTTACCTGCTTTACCTTGTTGCCATCAAAGAGTACAACGGTGTGCGGTTCCTGTCCTGCATTACCTGCGTGAACCTCCTTCAGATATGCAGCCTTGGCCTTCAAGCCGCCACGCACATCCTCATCCACGATGTCATACACATATTCTATATAGTCACCGTGGAGTTCCTCGACACGTTTCAGCTTCCATTCGGCAATCACCTCACGGGTATTGCCCGAAGCATCGGTGACATTGCCCTTTACAACAGCTCCGTCACCGCCATAGATGTACTTGACACCCTGCTTGTCTGTAACCTCCCAATAATAGTTGGCAGGACTGTCACCCTTGCGGATGATACGGCTGAAATCACCGCCTTGGCGGGTGTAGAACTGGCGGTCAGCCTTTCTGTCCATCTTCTCGCCACGGTGTGCGACTCCCATCTGTCCGTTGTCATCCATAGTGGAGATTTGAACCGGACAAAGATAAGTCTCCGTCTCTTTTGACTGGTCATAACGAGGCACGCCCCACCGGGTGTCAAGCGTAATGCTTGGCACGCTGACGTTCCAACCCTCGCCAAGCCAACCGCTACCGCCCTCGCTGCTGTACTGCAAGCCAAGGCTTGGCTGCATGCCGTTTCGTGCTGGCGGCATCTCGAACGGATACTGCAGGTTGGCAGAGCCACGGTTGTTTGCGCTTGGAGGCGCAATGACATTTATCTTCGCCGTCGGGTCAGCCGCCTTGATGTCGTTCATCATCGTCGGGGCAAAGCCTTCGGTCTGCGGTGACTCCGGGGCCTGTATCACACCGTTGATCATGTCGGTGAAGTGGGTCGTCTTGGAAACGACACACTCTTCCTTCTTGTCCACACGCACACGCTCCAACGCAACCCAATGCTTCTCGGCCGGGTCGTAGTAATAGGTACGGATGTCGTCCTCGGTATAGCCGCTTGGTATTCTCGTGCGGTCATACTTGATCTTGACAGTCGCGCCATCGCCTGTGAAGTGTGTTCCGTGAGGGAGAAAACGGTAGCCATGTCCTCCTGCCGTGACGTTGGTCATGGCAAAGTCAAGTTCAGGAACATTCTCCTCTCCGATAGAGTTCACGGAAGGCTTCTGTTCCGAATGAGGTCTTTCTGAAGAACGACCAGTTTGCTACCTCCTACGGAGATACTGTCAGAGACACCCTTCTTGAAGAGTTTTCTCACGGCTGTCCCGTCCTTTGCCGAAAGGGACAGTGTGGCGGCAAGCAGTAAAACCAATGCCCACGCCACCTTCTGTATATAATTCTTCATGCGTATCTTCCTTTAAGTTACTTTACTGAGATTTTCCTTGTATGCTCCCCATTCTCGGAGATTGCCTTCACGACATACACTCCGATGCGGGAACCTTGAAGTCGGCTTGCTTGACGCTTTCGCCTGTCATTTGGCGTGACACTACCAGTTTGCCTGATACGTCAAACACCATCAATGTGGCTGCAGCAGGCTTGTCCTGTGTGAGTTTAGCCTCGTAGATGCCTGTCGTAGAACCGTTGCCCTTGACAGTGAAATTCTCGTCTTCTCCAGAAATGGAGGTATTGTCAGCCTGTCTGTCCGAGCTGCCCACATGGTTCTCCCTTGCCTGTGTTCCGTTAGGCATACTTGCATCACACTCGCTGCCGACATAGACGGTCATCGTTGTCGTACACTTCTTGGGTGTTTCTATCTGCACGTTGCCCCTTGTGGTGAATGAGGTTACAGGCGTACCGTTTACGGTAAGATCTGTGATATGTGTCTCGCCCTTTCCGTACTTGATGCAGAACCGCCATGCACGAAGTGACCAGACATATTCATGATGCACGGTCTGTCCGTTCAACTTGTATGTGACCTGCATATTGCGGACTGTAACACTGAGCACATCGCCCGGCTTGATGGTGACATATTTGGTTAGGCTTGTATATCCACCGGTTATGATATGCGCCTTGTCGCCCCGCACGTCGAAGCCATATTGGGTGATCTCGTCCGTGAGGCTTGGCTCCAATCCCACACGGTAGTTTGATTTTGTATCGTTCACCGTCCATGAGATGTCGCCGGACAGATAGGTCCTGGTGTCATGCGAGTATGAGGTGTAGAGTGCGTTGCCAGTGGCATAAATCTCGTTGCCTCCACCTTGTGATACGGACAGCGCATAGGCGCCGGGGGCAAGATTCGTGATTCTATGCGTGTCACCGAAGAATGTTCCTCTGGCAATGGTTTCTCCTTTTACTTTTCCTGCAACGGTGTCAACGCTGAGCACATAGGAATAGACTGGTGTACCGATGTTGATGCCGATGTCGATATACCCGTCATTGCGTGGAACTCCATTCTCGCAACTTGACGGCGTAGAATCATAGGAAATGCCGTCATAATAGGCGAATGTGAACACATCGCTTCCGCTTCATCCCATAGGATATTGCGGAATATGGTCTTGCCCCTTGTCATATCAGGCTTGGAGCATCTTATGTTGCTATTGCTGTTGATGTCGAAATCACCTTCACCGCTTGGGTCTATGAGCATGACGGTACGCTTGCGGCAATAGTCTGAGAATTCCCTGTCCGGTGTGAGGTCATAACTCAACTCTGCCATATAACCGACATCATCTATTCCTCCTGTCCTCAAGCCTGCCATGTTCAAGGCGGACTCTGCTCCTTCCGTTCGGATAATGCCCACATTTGTGTCTGTGTCATTTGCATCCGAAAGGGATATGGTTCTTGTCGCACTTCCTGTTCCGTCAACACGCAGATAGATGTTTTTGCCTTCCTTGTGGATAGAGATGTCCGTTCCGTCAACATCCGTGGCGATGTATGAATTTGAGACCGCTCCGTTGATGATCGGATAAACAACTCCAGCATTGGTGAACCGGAATCCATACTTGCATGTGCTGCCACCGATGCTTCCGAAGCCAACGTCAAAAGTCGGGTGACTTGTCGGACAGGTGAACTCAAAAGCACCGCCACCTCCAACAAGGGCTGGAGTCGTGGCATAAGCTCCGGAAGCGGCTTTCTCTTGGATGATATTGTCAGTAAAGCCATTCCTTGACACTTCAAGTCCTTGCGCAGTCCATCTTGCCACTGTACTGTCGGGCTTTGACGGCACGTTGGTCTTGACCATCCATGTACGTTTCATGACATGCCACAGGGAATCTGTAGGTGAGGTATATGTTGCAAGTGCCACATCATCGTCGCCCCAGAAAGTAAAGCCTCTGTCCGGCATCGGATTGCCGTTTTCACGTCCCATGACAAGCAGACGGGAAGCGGATGAAGGGTTGTATGGATTTGCGTCATGATAAGTTCCGTTCTCCTTCAAGGCCGCATACACCGGACTTTCCTCATATGATGTTGCGGAAAGCGGCTGGGAGAGACTTCCTGCCATGTCGGTTCCAACAGCTGTGACCCTATGGTGGTAGGCTTGGTTCTCCGCCATATCCCAAGTCAGGTTTCCGTCGCTGTCAAGATACGAGCCTTTGAGGGTGATGCCGTACTTTACCGCCAGATAGCTCTCCACTTTTCTGCGCTCATCGGGTGTAAGCATCCTGCTGAAAACAATAAGCTCAGGGGCATATCCCGGATGGAAGCATTACCGAAGAGCGAGGTCGGGAAATCCGTACCGAAGCTGCCAGAGGTGGAAGGTGTTCCGATGAATAATGTGGTGTTGGAGTTGTCTCCCCACAATGCTGTTGAAGGATTGCTTGCCTTGAAGTAGGACACAACGCGCAGAGCGCTTTCCTTAAAACCGTTCTCGGACAAAGAATCACTTGATTGATAAAGCAGGTCTTCACCCGATGCTGAACCATAGTCCAGTGGTTCAACACCTCTACCCACGGCTTTGTCCTTGCTCAGAATGGCTCCGTCGCCCTTGCGGCCGTCAAGAGCATAGACAACCATATCCTTGCCGATGGTTGCCAGTTCCGGTGCAAAGACACCGATGACGGTAGCCTGTGAGGTCGCCGTGCTTGAGTTTGGCACTCAGACTACGAAATCCGTCTGCGAGCCAGAGACTCGGATTGAAGTTGAATGGACTGAACTGTTCGGAAGAGTAAGTTCAGACTTGACGCCACGGCTGTCAATAGCATCAGCCGTATGGAATCCCCAGAGAAATCCTGCCAACGGTAATAACCTTGCAGGTCTGAGTTCAATGGCGCAGTCTTGAACCACAGTTCGCTTCCGCTGACTCCTCCGGGCGTTTGCGCGAAACTGCCGAAGCGAAGCCTAACAGTAACTTTCTCATGCGCTGTCAATTTGGAGTGTTTGAAAAATATAAAACGTATGCCTCTGCCGCGCAGGAGACCAGTGAGAGAGACGGACTGTTACTACGGAGAATTGAATGATATAGGCTGGCTCCATAAAGTCCTATTGTCACGTGGCAGGCCAATAGGCTTTACCACCAAACTAATGCTGCAAATATACAAAAATAATCTTAATAAACAGATATAATCTTTAAGAAATTTGCTGGTTTGGTGTTTTTCTTATGATTTCGGTCGATTTTGCAGAAATCTTTTATCTGTTGTATGTACAGGAGTTAGTTTGGCAAAAATACACAAATCGTCACGGCTTCACTTTCTTATATAAGAATGTAAATCATGGTTTGAAACTGTACCCACTCGGAGTACAAATGAAAACAATATATGCTTGTGTCGGAAAGGTATATATAAGCTGATGGTAGAGTCGTCATCAACAACAATGGCCCTGATTTGATAAACTCAGCAGGAATACTTGCTATTCATTTAGCGATGGGGTTATGTTCACAAGTTTGAGATTTCATGTAAAAAAGTCCTAATTTCCATATTTCTCTTCTTGTAAATTATGGGATATTAAGAAAAATATCGTATCTTTGTCGCAAATTTAGGCGTTCTTTGGATATTGCAAGGTTGTGAAAGAAAAAGAATATAGCTCGTTTCTAAATCGTTAGCAGTTACATTCTTTTAAATACTTAATTCGTTGATATTCAATCAATAAAAGATTTTGTTGTGACTCCTCATGTGCCAGGAAAGCGGCTTGGTGATACCACATTTCTTTCCCAGTCTTTTGAGCGAATCCATACAACTTTTGTAGTTGGGTACTGGAAACGCCCTACCGTCTTCACACAATCCACGATATTTTTCCATAATCTGCTTGGGATAGTCAAGCAGCTTGATGTTGGCTTCCGTTCCTGTCTTCTGTCGATGGATAACAATCCATTCACCTTCATCGAAAAATTCCTTGATGTTCTCTTCCTTCAAGTTGTACAGATCAATGAAAGCGAGACCTGTAAAACAACAGAACAGGAACAAGTCACGCACCATGCTCATCTTCTTTCTTGTGATAGGTGTCTCCATCAACAGATGAATCTCTTCTTTGCTCAGAAATTCTCTTGTGGTCTCTTCTTCCTTGTACTCATATCGTCTGAATGGGTCTTTTACAAGCCATTCATTATCTATGGCACGGAATACCATTGCACGGAGATTGCGGACAAACACCATCGCAGAGTTTATCTTCAAGTGCTTGTCGGTTCTGAGAGCGATAACTCTTTCAGAGCAATATCCTTCACATGGTAATGCGCCTGCAAGAACTCGCCCACGTAGGCACACCCAATTCTATACTTCGTGTATGTACTCAAAGATTTCATGCCAGCCTTATATTGCTTTTCCATTTCATCACGGCTTTGAGAATAGACTTTCATCAGTGTATGGCAACGATACTCCAAGCCAAGAAAGGCGTTCTTCACCTTGTCGGCAGTGACGAAGTTGTCCCTGTCCATAATCTCCTGATAATGCTTACTGATACTCACACGCATCTTGTCCAATTTGCGGTTCACTTCCAAAGCCTGCATACTCTTACCTATCATGCGTCTGCCCTTGGTGTCCCACAAATCTGGATTGGCAGTTGTCTTGCAACTGAACTGCGCCTGTGTTCCGTCCACTGTGATACGTCCCATAACTGGAACAGTACCATCTTTCTTTACTACCTGTCTTTTGAGGTAGAAGATAATTGAAAATGTACTCTTCATAACGTCATTCTTTTTTGCGTTCAAAATTAATACATGAAGAGTCTTTTCTTGCTACGCATTTCACGGCAGAACACGGCAAATTTGGTTCGTAACCAAAAATCTTACGTTACTCATCAGTAACTCACTATAAATCAGAGTATTCAAATTCAATTCGTAACCTTCCTTATTCTTCCGAACCTCAACATTCACCATTGGGGGTATAGGTTACAGATAGGTAACGTTTCTCTGTCTCATCTTGTCGTATTCCCGTCTTCGTCTGTCCTCGCCACTTTTAACCAAAATGAGGAAAGTAACTGATAACCAGTAAACTTTCCTCATTCTTCTCTCAAACACTTTTTATATGTACTTTCCTTATAATAAAACAGGTCGTTTTCCAACAGAATGGAGACAGATTCAGCCAGAAAACCAGTTCGGGATGACTCGGAGAAGAAGTTGCTTAAACCTATCGCAACGCATTCGGCTTAAAAAAGTCGAAAAGCATTGACTGGCTCAAACTTAATGTCTCACTTGCCAAGCGCTTCTTTGGTAAACAGGGAAGATGGGCTATTGCCATTGATCCCAGCTACATCAGCAAAGCTGGCAAGAAGACTCCACATATCGGTCGTTTTTGGTCGGGATGTGCACAGTCTGTTAAACATGGTCTCGAAATCATGGGTATTGGCCTCATTGATATTGATGCCAAAGACTGCATGATGTTAAAAGCACACCAGTCGCTAAGTAATAAAGAACTGAGTCTTAGAAACAAGACTATGGTAGATTTCTATATCAGCGTCATTAAGCGTTACCGCAAGGAACTTCTCAAACTCTCAACCCTCATAGTTGCAGATGCTTACTTCTCTACAAGTACATTTGTTAATGGGATAAAGAAAGAAGGGTTCTCTTTGATAAGCCGCTTTCGTGACAATGCTTGTCTCTTTTATGTCTATGCTGGTCCACGTACTGGAAAACGTGGTCGCCCCAAGACCAAGGATGGCAAGATTGATATGAAGAATCTTGACCTCACTCGAATGGAGAAGATGGAGATGAAAGATATAGAAGGAACAGCTTATACTTTGATAGCCTATTCCAAGGCACTCAGGTGTAAAGTTAGACTTGTCATCTGGCAGATGCCGAATGGCAAGAAGAAACTATTCTTCTCTACAGACACCTCACTTTCGGGTGAAGAGGTACTTCTTTATTATAGAACCAGGTTCCAGATCGAATTTTGCTTTCGTGACGCCAAAGGCTATACTGGTCTTATGGACTGCCAGGCTCGCGATAAGTGGAAACTCGATTTTGCTTTCAATGCTTCGTTCACATCACTAAATGTTGCCAAGGTAACTATGAAGGAGATGGGAATGGAATATTCTATGTCTTCATTCAAGTCACTGATGACCAACATTTATCTGGTGAAACGAATTTTTAAAGCAAGCGGGTACACCCCGAACCGAACTTTAATTAGCAAGATTTTCAAAGATCTCTCGTGCTTACAGCGTACAGCTGCTTAGCACATTATTGAATTATTAACGAACTATTGTTTTCAAATAGGTTTTATTAATTTAATATTATTGTTTGTTATTTCGGTGTCTTCTGTATCACATTTAATGCGATTATATGGACAGCCATCCCCACACACCGGCAGCAAAAGACATACCTTGCACTTATCATCATCAAATGGGGCCGATGCTGCCAAATATAGGAATAACAATTACTTTTTCCTCTAGGCTTTTGGAGTTTTTAGATACGGAATAAGTCATCCATAGTGATAACTTTCTGTATTCTTCCTGCATACTCATTGAACTTTAAGCCATATGTTGTGATGAGTGTCAGGTGAAGGGCATTCTTGCATCGGGTTTCTTCCTGAAATGTGCTGAGCTTATGTCGCAAGTTCTTGTCGTAGCTGGCGTTGATGGAGAAGTCATCTTCGCAAAACTTCATTTCGCAGATATTACAGATGTGGTCTGCTCGTTCGATAACCAGGTCTATCTGTGCTCCATCCTTTTCTTTTCTGCTCTTCCATGGGCTTGATTCAGTCTGTACTCCGCTAATGCCAAGCGCCTGTTTGATTTGTGGCAAATGGTAGATGCAAAGTGATTCGAAGGTGAAGCCTCGCCAAGCCGTAAGGGAGGGTGTCAGTAAATTATCCTGCCAAAAGCTGGGATTGGTAGTCTTCTTGCCATCAATGAAGGAGAGATAGAATTTGCTGTAGAAGTCGGTAAGACGATAGTAAACCTCTCTCTTCGGATAGTCGTATTTGATATACGAGGTGATGAAGTCGCTCACTTCCAGAGTCTTCAGAGTTGTGGAGAGACCGCCACCGTCTGCAAGATTCGTCAGTACCTGTATCTCTTTTCTTGTGTACCCTTGTTGCTTCTTTGCCAGTAATCGTACAATCTTCTTGCAGTCTTCTGCATTGGTAAAGAGAGAAGAGTAGAGACGGTCGAATTCTAACTTGAGTTTGGCGTTTGGCTCGAAGAAGAGGCGGTCTATGTTTTGTGCCAGGCTCTTTCCCTTTTGGAGCATAGATATATAATAAGGTATGCCACCAGTAGCCATATAGCATTGTACCTGGTCGAATTTAGACATTACGATATGGTTTGCCTGGTAAAATCTCTCACATTCCCCCAAGGTAAAAGGGCGGAGCTTGATTTCATCTGTAGTTCGATCGAAGAGTCCTCCCTTGTTGTTGAGGAGTTTGTCTGAAATCCAAGAGGTAGCAGAGCCACAGACGATGAGCATTAAGTTCTCCTTGCCTGCTCCCCATCCATTCCAAAAATGTTCCAAGGCGGTAATGAAGCCAGAACGGGGTGTATCCATCCATGGAAGTTCATCGATGAATACAACTTGTCGCTTCTTGGTGTCTTTTTTTTCCAGCAAGGATATGAGCGCATCAAATGCTTCCAGCCAGTCGGTTGGAACTCGTTTGATATCGCTGCCATACTTGATGAGCGAAGAGTAGAAATTGCTAAGTTGCTGCTCCTTCAGTTTCTTGCCTTGTAATTCGTATGGCGAGAGTCCTGTGTGGTAGAATGCAAACTTGTCGCCTAACAATTCTCTTATCAGAAAGGTCTTGCCGACTCTTCTTCTACCATAAACTACTGCAAAAACAGGTTTGTTTGTTTGATATAGAGCCTCAATCTCCTTGATTTCAGGCTCTCTTCCTATAATCTCTTGTGCCATAATGGATGTCGTTATTTTGCTGCAAAGATACTAAAAATATCGTTTCGCGCAAAATAATGACTCACTATTTTGCGCGAAATGGGGTAAAAAAGCCATTTCGCGCAGAATAGTGATAGGGAGGATAGTATTTATTAGTCGTGGAAATGTGCGAAAAAACAATGGATTTCCACGACTAATCATACTAATTAACAATTTTTCAGTTCCTCGGCATACTCCTTCGGGAAGATGCCGAACTCCTTCTTGAAGCATTTGGAGAAATACTTCGGCGTGTTGAAACCTACCTGGGTGGCCACATCGCTGATCAGAATGTTAGGGTTCGACCGGATGATGCGCTGAGCCTCCTTCATCCTGATTGTCGTGATGAAGGCGATGACCGTCTGCCCCGTGGTGGTTTTTACCTTATTATATAAAGTAGATTCGCCCATCGCCATATCTTTGGCGAAGGATTCACGGTCGTAGTCGGCATCTGCAAGATGTTGCATCACTACCTCTGTGGCACGAGTGATGAATGCCTGATCTGGGTTGCTCAAATGTAACGCAGTCTGTGTTTCGCTCTCCGTGCTGGTTTGGAGCGCAACTTCTGCCTGAATCTTCTCTATCATCTTCTTACGGTTGGCAAGAAGGGCATTGATCCGGACTTCCAGCTCCTCAAACTTGAAAGGCTTGGTGATGTAGGCATCTGCTCCTGCGGCATAAGCCTCGGTCTTGTCCTCTTCCTTGCTCTTGGCGGTGAGCAGGATGATAGGCAGCTGCCAGAAACTCTTGTCAGACTTCAGCTGCTTGGTCAGTTCGATACCATCCATGATTGGCATCATCACGTCGCTCACCACGAGGTCGAGTTTCTCCTTCATGATGATGTTTTTCGCCTGCTTTCCGTTCTTTGCCGTAAACACATGATAGTTCTTGCTCAATACCTGCAGCATCAGGGCGAGCAGTTCCTCGTTGTCCTCCACCACCAGGATCTTGCTCGCATTCTTTCTGATGAAGATGCTCTGGCGGACAGATGCCAGCTTAGGTTTGTCTTCAGAAGCAGGTTGGGATTCCTGCTTCGTTTCCTGGCTTGCCTGTCTGATGGCTTCCTGATTTACTGCATTTGGTTTGTCAGAATTGTCAATTTCATCTGGTGCATACGCACTCTTCTTGATAGGCAGGGTAATGGTGAAGGTAGTGCCTTCGCCTTCCTGGCTCTCACATTGGATGTTGCCATGATGCAGTTTCACCAGGTCGTGGGTCAACGACAGTCCGATGCCGGTTCCCGGCATGTTCTGCTTGCGGTAGTCGCCATCGAAGAATCGGGTGTAGAGATGCTTCATCTTCTCTTTCGACATACCGATGCCATTATCCGCGATGGTGATGATAGCCTGTTCCTTGCTGAGGCTGAGTGATACATCAATCTTGCCTCCCACCTTATTATATTTAATGGCGTTGGAGAGCAGGTTGTAGATGATCTTATCCATCTTGTCGGCATCAAACCATGCCATGCCTTCAGTCTTCGGCTTCTCCAGGGATAGGGTAATCTTCTGGTGTTCAGCCATCGGACGGATATTCTCGCAAGCTTCTTCTATGAACGAAATCAGGTTTCTGCGGCTCACGAGCAGATGCAGCTGTCCTGCCTGCGACTTTCTCACTTCCAGGATCTGTTGCAGGAGTCGGGTGGTGCGGTTGATGTTGCTGTCTATCACCAGATAGTCTTCCTCATACTGTGGTGCTCTTTCCTTGAGCTTGTAGATGGTGGCAGAAATGACGGTGAGCGGGGTGAGCAACTCATGGGTGATATTGGTAAGGATAACACCCATCTGCAGGCTGTTTCTGGTCTTCACCTGCTCCTTATACCATCTGGCAGCAGCAAAGATGCCGCCTATCAGCATCAGGATATAGAGCATGAAGGCTATTCTGGATGCATACCATGGCGGCAGCACCTTGATGGTGATGGTGTAGGGCAGTTCCTGCCACTGACCATAGCTGTCGGTGGCCTTCAGACGCAATCTGTAGGTTCCTGCGCTTAGGTCCTGGAAGGTGGCTTTGTGAACATCAGGCTTGCAGTATTGCCAGTCTTCATCATAACCTTCCAGCTGGTAGGCATAGACATTCTTGCTGGCATTGCCGTAAGTGAGGAGTGCAAACTCGATATCAAACTTCTTCACCTTTGCCGGTATGGTAATCTCCTGGGTATAGTGAGGCATTTCTTTCGAAATATCACTTTTGAGAACAGAGTCCAGCATGGCAAATGGCACGTCGTCTATCAGCAGGTCGGTAATGATGAGCTTGCTGTTCTTCTTGTGATGCTTCATTCCCATAAGAGGAGATGGAGTGAAGGAGAAGAAGCCTGTTCTTCCGCCGAAGAAGATTTCCTTGCCAAACTGATAACTGGCATCCGCCGAAAAATGGACTTCTCCCAAACCGTCTTCCCGGGTAAAGTAAGTGGTGTTGCGCAAGTCTTCCGCATCCTGACTTTTCCAGGTAATATAAGCCAGAGACTTGTTGAGCGCTACCCAGATATTGCCGAAAGCATCGCCTTCTATGGAGAAGGTCTGGTCATCCGGAAGATGAATCTTTCGGTTCTGGTATTCAAAACGGTCTTCCTCCTTATTATATAGGAAGAGTCCGCCACTGTTTGATATCGCCCAGAGTCTGCCCTGCTTGTCCTCCATACATTTCTGGGCATCATTGATGGCAAACAGCTGGTTTTTAAAGCTGTATTGCTTGTATTTCAGCGATCGGATGTTCTTGGGATTTCCCGAAATGCGGATGATGCCTTCATTATTGGTAGAGACCCAGATGTTACCCTGCCTATCCTGGCAGATGTTACGGATGTCACAGCTGCTGAAGTCGTTTTTACCTTCTTTCATGGTCAGGAAGTAGCCTGTATTGTCTGGATACACGATACTCATACCATTGCGGCTTCCTATCCACATGGTTTTATCCTTCGATTCGAAAACAGCATTGACAAAGTCTTCTTGGATGTATTTGGTATTGCTGCGATTCAGTTCGAAGGCATTTCCCTCCTTTGGTTTGACTACGACACCATAGTTGTTGATGGCAAACCAGATTTCCCCATTGCTTCTTTTGGCAATGCTGGTGATACTCGTGGTTAGCGTATAGTCGTGCAAACTGCCAAAACCTGGAATTTCACTATTATAATAGGTGGCACCGGTGTATCTGTTGTAGAGCGCTACTCCGTATGGATTGAGTCCCAGCCAGAACCATGCTCCATCGGTGGTTAGTATGGCATTCACGTAGTTGATGGTAGGGGCATTCTGAAGATTTCCCAGATGCCACTGCCTGAAGAGCGATGGTGTGGTAGTAATCTGCAGGACTCCATCATTCTGCGTGCAGAGCCAGATGTTGCCCCCCCCATCTGTGCAGATATCATTGCAGTAGATGAGTCGGCTGTTGCCTATCTGGGTATATTTCTGCCAGCTGGCCTGCGGCAGGTTTTCGTCGAGAAAGCAGATGCCTTCTCTTGTGCATGCCCAGAGAGTATGCGTAGTAGGGTCTTCTACGAATTTATAGAAGATGTCGAAATTATTGGTTGTATAGGGATATTGATGATATTGCGGATTCTTCAGATTGTCCGGATTGCTGATGCACAGCACTCCGTATCCCCAGGTTCCTACCCAGAGACGATGGTTTCTGTCGAAAAAGAGCGAGTAGGCAGAATTTATGTCATTCAGCTTCGGGTAGCTGCGGAATACGTTGCTGCCACGTTTCAGACGCATCAGTCCGGAAGACCAGGTACCGATGAGAAGGTCGCCGTTTTTGTCTTCAGTTACACATTTTACGCTGAAAGAATTGAGGCGCTGTTTCTTTCCGTTTTCATCGATGCGCCAGGCATTCCTGGAAGTATAGGTATAGAAGGATTCATTTTCCGGATTGAAATAAGATAATCCTCCATCTGTACCAACCCAGAGTGTACCATCTCTCGAAACAAAGAGATGGTAGATGATTCTCTGATCTTCGCTTGGCAGGAAATAGGTCTTGAAAACGCCAGTCTTCCGGTTTATCTTTACCAGGCCGTTTCGGGTTCCCAGCCAGAGGTTCTGCTCGTGGTCTTCTGCCATGGAACGGATGTCGTTGTTGGGAAGAATACCTGGAGAAAGAGCATTCGATTTATACGATTTCACGGTATAGCCATCGTATGATTTGAGTCCGGAATTGGTTCCCACCCACATCATTCCTTCGCTATCTAGTATCATGCAATGGCTTTCAGACGCTGGCGAAATGTTAAAAGATGCAATGCTGCGGTATGGAAATGTTTCCGCTTTAGCAATGATGCAGCACACAAAAGTCAGTATCAAATATATCGTTCTCATCTTGATTATTAGTATTTCTTTGTATTTTGGGTACAAATTTACAGCTTTTTCCCGAATTTTTCCCTTATTTTCTCGAATTTTTCTCTAATATATGATAAAAAAGACCGAATTTTGCAATTGTGAAGCAATAAAAGTTGCCTTGGCGAGAGCGAAGGCGGCACTTTACATTTTTTTACATAAACAGTATAATATAAACTAGTAAATTAAAATACAACTTAAAATGGAAAATCTTAAGCTAATAACATCGTCTAGAAGATTGATGGCTTTGGCAGCTTTGGCAACTGGCGTTGCTTTGCCTCCACAATCTATCATGGCAGCTTCTACAGCTCAGGTTGTTCAGCAGTCGGGTGTCGTTAAAGGTCAGGTTCTTGATCCTTCTGGTGAGCCGGTAATCGGTGCTACCGTAAAGGTTAAGGGTTCCAAGACGGGTACTGTTACCGATATTGATGGTAACTTCTCGCTCAGTGCTGCTCCAGGTGCTATGGTCGAAGTGTCTTATATAGGTTATAAGACCATGACGGTAAAAGCTGGTAATGGTCCGTTGAACGTTACTTTGGAAGACGACAATCAGGCTTTGAGTGAAGTAGTTGTCGTAGGTTTCGGTACTCAGAAGAAGGTAAACCTCACTGGTGCTGTCTCTGTAATCGACAGCAAGGAGATTGCTTCCCGTCCTGTTGCCAATGCTACCCAGGCATTGCAGGGTCTGGTTCCTGGTTTGCAGATTTCCAGTTCATCTGGTTCTATGGATGCTACTCCTAATGTAAATGTACGTGGTACTACTACCATTGGTGAGGGATCCAAGGGTACTCCATTGATCTTGATTGATGGTTCTGAGGGTGATTTGAATACCATCAACCCACAGGATATCGAAAGTGTATCTGTATTGAAGGATGCTGCTGCATCTTCAATCTATGGTTCCCGTGCACCTTTCGGTGTAATCTTGGTTACTACCAAGAAAGGTAAGTCGGGTAAGGTTACAGTCAACTATAATAACAGCTTCCGTTTCAGCGGAATGATTCGTGGCAAGCACATGATGAACTCTGTTGACTATGCAGCATGGGTAAACGATGCTCATACCAATGGTGGTAGTGGTGTGTTCTTCGATCAGGAGCGTATGGATAAGATCGTGGCTTATCACAATGCCACTCCTGTAGGTCCTGGTACCCGAAAGGATGCCAATGGTAACCTGCTCTACGGTATCGATTCCAGCAACGGCACAACATGGAATGATGGCTACGCCTATGGTGTAGATGACGTAGATTGGTATGATGCCTTGTATAAGAGCACAGCCTTCTCTCAGGAGCATAACGCAAGTGTGAGTGGCGGTAATGATAAGTTTAATTTCTATGCTTCTTTCAACTACCTGCACAATGGCGGTTTCATGAAGCTGGATAAGGATAAGAACGACCGTTACAATACGGCAGCTAAGATTGGTGCGCAGATTACCGATTGGCTGCACCTGGATTACTCTACCCGCTGGACCCGTACCGATTTCCAGCGCCCTGCTAATTTGACCAACAGTCTGTATCAGGACTTGGCACGTCAGGGTTGGCCGGTATTGCCTTTGCAGGATCGCAACGGTTACTATTATTCTGCACCTTCTCCTGCCCTCGGTCTGGCTACAGCAGGTAAGGATACCAAGGAGCGTGACATTCTGAACCAGCAGGTGAACCTGTTGATTGAGCCTATCAAGAACTGGAGAACTCATATCGACTTCACCTATCGTTCAGAGAATACTGCACGCCACTGGGACAAGAAGATGCTCTACAACCATGATGTTGCCGGCAATCCTATCGTTTACGACAAGGGTTCCAATGTTCATGAGGATGAATATAAGGAGAACTACTATAACTTCCAGGCTTATACCGAGTACAACTTCTCTCTGGCTAAGAAGCATAACTTCCACGTAATGGGTGGTTTCCAGGCAGAGCAGTTGAGAAAGACCGAATTCGGTCTGCAGCGTAATGGTATCTTGGATGAGTCTCGTCTGGAGGTGGATCTGACCAATGGCTTGAGCTACGAAGGCAAGGAAATCGTTCCTTCCGTGAATGGTGGACGCAACCAGTGGCAGACAGCGGGCTTCTTCGGCCGTTTGAACTACAACTATGATGAGAAGTATCTTTTCGAGTTCAATATCCGTCATGATGGTACATCCAAGTTCCGTAGAAACAATATGTGGAAGACCTTCCCATCTTTCTCTTTGGGTTGGAACATCGCTCACGAAAACTTCTGGAAGCCATTGGAGAATACTGTAAATACCTTGAAGCTCCGTGCATCTTACGGTTCTTTGGGTAACCAGAATATTGATAACTGGTATCAGACCTATTCTACAGTAGCTTATAATTCTGTCGCAGGTGCCTGGCTTCAGGGTGGTAAGAAGACCAACATTACTGCAGCTCCAGGTCTGGTTTCTGCAGCCTTGGGTTGGGAAAAGGTAGAAAGCTATGATGTCGGTCTCGACTGGGGTGCTTTCAACAACCGCCTGACTGGTTCCTTCGATTACTATGTACGTAATACCAAGGACATGGTAGGTCCTGCTCCTGAGTTGCCTGCACTTTTGGGAACTGCTGTTCCTAAGACCAACAATACTGACCTCCGTACCACTGGTTGGGAGTTGCAGATTGGCTGGCGCGATCATCTGGAGAATGGCTTGAACTATGGTGTAACATTCAATGTTTCAGATGCTCAGGCTAAGGTAACCCGTTATCCAAACAACCCTACCGGTTCCTTGTCTAGCTATATCGAGAACCGCAAGGTAGGCGAAATCTGGGGTTATGAAACCATCGGAATTGCCAAGACTAATGATGAGATGAACCAGCATCTGGCTACCTTGCCAAATGGTGGACAGAGCCAGCTTGGCGACAAGTGGGCTGCTGGTGATATCATGTACAAGGACCTGGATGGCGACGGCAAGATCTCTAATGGAAGCAATACATTGGCAGACCATGGTGACTTGAAGGTTATCGGCAACAAAACTCCTCGTTATCTCTTCGGTCTTGATCTCACCGCCAGCTGGAAGGGGTTCGACTTCCGTGCATTCATGCAGGGTGTCATGAAGCGTGATTATTCTGATGCGAGAGAATTTCTGTTTGGAGCTACCGACTCTGGTGTATGGTGGGCTGCAGGTATTACCGGCGTTCAGGACTACTTCCGCGATTCAGAAACCTGGTCTGTCAAGAATGGCTACGAATCAGAGAATCTGAATGCCTATCTGCCACGTCCGCAGTACAGCGGGAAGAACATCCATACCCAGACACGCTATTTGCTCAATGCAGCTTATTTGCGTATGAAGAACCTTCAGATTGGCTATACCCTGCCACAGAGCTTGGTTTCAAAGGCAGGTTTGGGCAATGTCCGCTTCTTCGTTTCAGCAGAGAATTTGTTCACTATCACCGATCTTCCAAGTCAGTTCGACCCAGAGACCATCGATACCGATTATGGTAATGGTTATCCTCTCTCTCGCACTTTCTCTTTCGGTGTTAACGTTACATTATAATTAAAAGGAGATATTAATATGAAATTCAAACATATAGCACTTATGTCATTGGCACTTGCTGCATCCTTCTCTTCTTGTAGTGATTATCTGGAGCAGGAGCCACCATCAAGCTTACCTTCTGATGGATTCTTTACTTCAGAGGCAAAGGTGAAAGCTGCTGCCGATCAGTTCTATGGTGATGTCTTGCCAGGACACGCCAACTGGAGCTACGGTCTTTATGCCGGCGATGTGAATACCGACAACCAGATCAACTGGAAAGGTGATGGCAAGTTTGCCACAGGACTTTGGAAAACAGCCAATGATAACGGCAACTGGTCTTGGAATAATATCCGCAACATCAATTACCAGCTCAATTCTATCCTCGAGGCTCAGAAGGCTGGTAAGATCTCTGGTAGTGAGGCTATCATCAACCAGTATATCGGTGAGATCTACTTCATGAGAGCATACTGCTACTTTGATATGTTGCAGAAGTGGGGCGACCTTCCTATTGTAACCGAGGCATTCCCTGATAATGAGGAAATCCTGGTGGCTGCCAATAAGCGTCAGCCTTGCAACGAGGTGGCTCGTTTCATCATGGAAGACCTGGACAAGGCTATCTCGCTGATGCAGGATGGTTTTGACAAGAACCATACCCGTATTTCTCCAGATGCAGCTCGCCTGTTCAAGAGCCGTGTAGCTCTCTACGAGGGTTCTTGGCTGACTTATTTTGCCGGCACAGCTTTCGTTCCTAACGGCGAGGGATGGCCAGGCAAGGCTAAGGAGTATAATGCCAACTATCAGTATCCTACAGGTTCTGTTGATGCTGAGGCTAAGTATTTCCTGCAGGAGAGTGCCAAGGCTGCCGAAATGGTAGCTGACAAGTATAAGGATCAGTTGATGGTGAACACCGGTACTATTCCTCAGAAGGAAGGTGATCCTCAGAACCCTTACTTCAATATCTGGGGTACTACAGATATGTCGGGTACACCTGAGGTTATCCTTTGGCGCCAGTATAGCAAGGAGTTGGGTGTAGTCAATAATGTGGAGGTTGGTGTCCAGCATGGAGACTTTGGCGTAGGTCTCACCCGCTCTATGGTAGAGGGCTATGTGATGAAGGATGGTAAGCCTATCTATAATTCAGCCTATACCTATAGCGACCAGACTATCGCCGATGTAGCTACCAATCGTGACCCTCGTCTCACCATCTTCCTGAAGGTTCCTGGACAGAAGAATGTATTCAAGAATATGTCTGCTTCAGAGGATCACTATGTCATCGACGAGCCATATCCAACCATTACCACACGTAATGCCGAGAATGACTATTCTACAGGTTATGCAATCCGTAAGGGTGGTACCTTTGATAAGGCTAATACAGGTAATGGTAACTGCTACAATGCAGCTGAAATCTTCCGTGCTACCGAGGCACTGCTGAACTACATGGAGGCTGAGTATATGTTGACCAACAGTCTTTCTGGCAAGGTTCTGGAGTATTGGAAGGATGTACGTAAGGCTGCCGGCTTCACAGGTGATGCGGTTAATCCACAGGTTACCATCGATGCTACTGAGATGAGCAAGGAAACTGCCGACTGGGGTTCTTACTCTGCAGGCAAGCAGTTGACCGATAAGATTCTCTACAACATCCGCCGTGAGCGTCGTTGCGAGTTGATTTCAGAAGGTCTTCGTGGTATGGATTTGCAGCGTTGGCGTTCATACGATCAGTTGATGACAACTCCTGCTCACATGGAGGGTATTCATCTCTGGAATACTCCAATGCAGAGCTGGTATAACAACCTGAATGCTGATGGTTCTTCTAATGCCAACGTGTCAAGCTCTTCTCTGAGCGAGTACTATCGTCCATTGGAGGTGAACATGACAGCTACCAACAGCTACAAGGATGGTTTCACCTGGCACATGGCTCACTATCTGCAGCCACTTCCTATCAAGCAGTTCCTGCTTACAGCAAGTGATTATTCTTCTGTAGAGAAGAGTCCATTGTATCAGAACCCATATTGGCCAACATCAGCAGGTCAGTCAGCAGAGAAGTAATCTTCTAGACTAAACTAGATTAAATAAGTATTCTAATCAATCAAGGCTCAGATGAAATTGTCCATTGATGGATAATCTCTTCTGAGCCTTCATTGATTCTGTGAAAATATAAAAACCTGTACGGGCATATTGGGTAATTTCAACCGTACAGTTAGCATTATTTTTCCTGCATTTTCTCGATTTGTGTCCCTTTTATACCGAATATTAGCCCCCTAAAAGGGGCTTTTTTCCTAATTTTGTAACCGAAATAAACAATTAGCGTTTTACTAACTTAATAATACATCAGCAAATGAATAAACTATTCGTATTTATGGTGTTGTGGATGATGTCTTGTCTCCCAACTCTGGCACAGGCTCCGATGGACGGAGGCGTGTGGAAGGACAATACCGGCAAGCATATCAATGCACATGGTGGCAACATCTTCAACTACAAGGGTACCTATTACTGGTATGGCGAAAGCCGTTCGCAGGATGGCAAGCCTTACAGCTCTCTCGGCGTAAGCTGCTTTACTTCCAAGGATCTCAAGAAATGGACCAACCATGGATTGGTGCTGCCTGTTTCTAATGAACCAGGCAGCGACATCGAGGGTGGTTGCATCATCGAGCGCCCTAAGGTGCTCTATAATCAGAAGACCAGGAAGTTCGTCATGTGGTTCCATCTCGAATTGAAAGGGCAGGGATATGCTGCTGCCCGTTATGGTGTGGCAACCAGCGATACTCCTTTCGGACCATTCAAGTTCGTTCGCTCAGGAAGAGTGAATCCGGGAATCTATCCTATCGGATTCTCCAAACCTGATACCACCGACCTCAAGCATCAGCTTCTCTTCCCTGAACTGAAAGAGTGGTGGACTCCAGCTTGGCGCAAGCAGATAGAACGGGGTATGTTCTGGATGAGAGACTTCCAGGGTGGACAGATGTCGAGAGATATGACCATCTTCATCGACGATGATGGCAAGGCTTACCACATCTATTCTTCAGAGGAAAACCTGACACTCCAAATCGCACAGTTGACAGATGACTACATGCAGCACAACGGTTGCTACGTAAGAGTTGCTGCCGGCGGACAGAACGAAGCTCCAACCATCTTCAAGCAGGATGGCACCTACTGGATGATTACCAGCGGATGTACCGGATGGGCTCCAAATGCAGCCCGCATGTTCAAGGCTAAGAATATCTTCGGCCCTTGGGAGCAGTTGCCTAATCCATGCCGTGGCGAGGGTGCCGACAAGACCTTCGGTGCACAGGGTACCTATATATATAAGGTGGAAACTGCAGCACAGAAGAAGATGTTCCATGGCGCTGACTATGTATTCATGGCAGATATGTGGAATCCGAAGCATTTGAGCGACAGTCGTCACCTCTGGATACCTATTTCCTGGGAAAATGGTGCTCCAGTGTTGAAAAAATGATAAAAAACACGGTCGCTCTGCTCGTTTCTTAATTGTTTTAATTACATTTGCAGCATGAAATGATAATACTGCAATCATCGTTTAACAGAATTCAACAAACTAACAAAATTGCAACTATCTATGATTCATATATATAAGAGTATCATGATTACCCTTCTTCTGGCTTTGGTTCCGTTCGTGGGAATCAGCGCAGCAAAGAAGAGGGCACAACAGCAGAGCGACCGCCAATATTGGTGCTCGCTAGCCTATAAGATGGCACAGCCTGTTTTGGAAAATATGGCTAAAGGCGAGTTACAGAAGAATATGCAGACTGAGTTCAGTCCCAGCTTCGACAACCGCAACAGAAAGGTGCTCTATATGGAGTGCTTCGGCAGACTGATGGCTGGTGTGGCTCCATGGCTCACCCTTCCGGATGATGCTACTGCCGAAGGTAAGCAGCGCAAGCAGTTGCGTGAATGGGCTTTGGCTTCCTATAAGAATGCTGTAGACCCTCAGAATCCAGACTATCTCTGCTGGGGCATCGGTGGTCAGAATCTGGTAGATGCAGCCTATATTGCAGAGAGTTTTCTCCGTGCTTACGATACACTCTGGAAGCCTCTCGACGAGGTGACCAAGAAGCGTTATCTCACAGAGTTTGCCAAGCTCCGCCACATCGACCCTCCTTATACCAACTGGTTGCTCTTCTCTTCAACCATCGAGAGCTTCATGGCAAAGGCGGGTGGCGATTTCGATGAATTTCGCATCAATTCAGCCTGCCGCAAGGTAGAGGAGTGGTATGTGGGTGATGGCTGGTATGCTGACGGTCCTTCGTTCGCTTTCGATTACTACAGCAGCTACGTGTTCCATCCGATGTATCTGGAGACGCTCCAGGCGATGGTAGATGCCAAGGTCAATTCCCGTCTCGACTATCAGAAATACTATAACAGAGAGTTGAAACGCTGCCAGAAGTACAGCATCATTCTCGAGAGATTCATCTCTCCTGAGGGTACCTTCCCAGCATTCGGAAGAAGTATTCCTTACCGTATGGCTACCATGCAGCCGCTGGCTCTGATGGCATGGTACCAGAAGTTGCCTAAGGATTTGAGCAACGGTCAGGTTCGTGCAGCACTTACCAAGGTGCTCCATCGCATGTTCGACCAGCAGAACAACTTCAACGAGAAGGGCTATCTCTCTATCGGTTTCTGTGGAAACAGCCAGAAGAACGTTGCCGACTGGTATACCAACAACGGTTCGCTCTATATGACAACCCTCGCCTTCATGCCTCTCGGCTTGCCTGCCGACCATCCTTTCTGGACCGACGCAGCACAGCCTTGGACCCAGGTGAAGGCATGGAACAACCAGCAGTTCCCTAAGGATCACCAGTGGAAGGACGATATCGTGACCAAGGACAAGTGGTAATTTTTTTAGTTAAGAGTTTTTAGTTAAGAGTTTATAGATTATCATGCATAAGATATTGATGATGCTGGCGGCTGCAGCCTTGGCTTTGCCTTTGAATGCAGCACAGCCAGCCAAGAAGACCGCTAAGGTCAAGAAACAGAATAAGAAGGAAGTGAAGGCTTCCAAGAAATGGGACCATGAGCAGGTGGTGGAACTCATCACCAAGGTGAATAACTACTGGCAGGCTAACAACAAGCCTGAGGTTCGTGCCTTCTGGGATAATGCCGCTTATCATACCGGCAACATGGAGGTATATAAGATGCTCAAGGACCAGAAGATGCTCGACTATTCCATCCGTTGGGCAGAACATAACGATTGGACCGGTGCTACAGAGGCTAACCCAGCCAAGTGGAAGTACAAACCATACGGCGAGGGAAAGCAGCACGTGCTCTTCGGTGACTGGCAGATCTGCTTCCAGACTTACATCGACCTCTACAACATCGAGGCAGCCAAGGGAAATGCCGCTGCATCAGAATACATGGTGAAGCGTGCCAAGGAGGTAATGCACTACGAGGTTTACTCTGAGCCAACAGACTACTGGTGGTGGAGCGATGCCCTCTATATGGTGATGCCTGTGATGACCAAGATGTATAAGTTGACCGGCGATACCAAGTATCTCGACAAGCTCTACGACAATCTCCTCACTACCGATGAGATTATGCTCGACAAGGAGACCAACCTCTACTTCCGTGATGGCAAGTACGTTTATCCAAAGCACAAGAGTGCCAACGGAAAGAAAGACTTCTGGGCTCGTGGTGATGGCTGGGTTCTCGCAGGTCAGGCTAAGGTGCTCCAGGATATGCCGAAAGACTACAAGCACTATCAGTTCTTTGTAGATAAGTTCCAGAAGTTGGCTAAGGCTGTGGCAGAAATCCAGCAGCCGGAAGGTTACTGGACCCGTTCGATGATGGACCCAGAGCATGCTCCAGGTCCTGAGACCAGCGGTACTGCCTTCTTCACCTACGGTATGCTTTGGGGGGTCAACAATGGTTACCTCAACAAGAAGGAGTACAAGAAGGTCATCGACCGTGCCTGGACTTATCTTACAGAGACTGCCGTTCAGGCAGATGGCAAGGTGGGTTATGTTCAACCTATCGGCGAGAGAGCCATCCCTGGTCAGACCGTAGATGCCAACTCTCAGGCTAACTTCGGTGTAGGCGCTGTGCTTCTTACAGCCTGCGAATATGATAAGTATCTCGCAAACAAGTAAGATGCCTATATATAATAAGGTATAAATTCAATCTGATATATTAATAACTGATAAACATGAAACAGAGACTGTTCGCTACATTAAGTTTGGCAGGATTTGCAATGGCAACCTTTGGTGCAACCAAACCGAAGACTGCCATTAAGCCGTTGAATAAGACGACCATCCAACAGCCAACTTACACAGAATGGCACGACCTTCAGGTGAATGCCATCAATCGTTTTCCGTTGCACACCAATTTCTTCACCTATCCGGCAGATGACTGGGTTTCTGAGAAAGACGGTAAAATCGTGAGCAAGGATATCCTGCACATGAACAAGACGGAGAGCAAGTATTTCCTTTCGCTTGACGGAACCTGGAAGTTCAACTGGGTGGCTAATGCCGACCAGCGTCCTACCGACTTCTACAAGGAAGATCTTGATGATTCCAAATGGAAGACCATGAATCTGCCAGGTATCTGGGAGATGAACGGATTCGGTGATCCGGAATATGTGAACGTAGGCTTCGGCTGGCGTGGACATTTTGACCAGCAGCCACCAGCAGTTCCTACCAAGGACAACCATGTTGGCTCTTACCGTCGCATCATCGACATCCCTGCCAACTGGGATGGCAAGCAGGTAGTAGCCCATTTCGGTAGCGTTACTTCCAACATCTATCTCTATGTAAACGGTAAGTTTGCCGGTTATGCAGAGGATAGCAAGGTAGCTGCCGAGTTTGACATCACTCCTTATCTGAAGAAGGGTAAGAATCTGATTGCCTTCCAGACCTTCCGCTGGTGCGATGGTTCCTGGGATGAGGATCAGGACTTTTGGCGCTTGAGTGGTGTGGCTCGTGAAAGCTATCTCTTTGCCCGCGATGCCCAGTTGCATTTGGAGGATATCCGTGTTACTCCTGACCTTGTAAACAACTACAAGGATGGTGTGCTCAATATCTCTACCAAGGTAAAGGGTAACGGTAAGCTGAACTTCATCCTCTTCGACAAAGAGGGCAAGCAGGTGGCTACAGCTACAGGATTGGCAAAGAATGGAACAGCCAACATTACGATGAACGTAGAGAATCCACACAAGTGGAATGCAGAGACACCTTATTTATATACCCTGCAGGTTTCCCTGATGGGTGCTCAGAAGAAGGACGCTATGAAGGCGGCTAGCATGACTCCTGTCAAGGTAGGTTTCCGCAAGGTGGAAATCAAGAACAAGCAGTTCCTTGTCAACGGTCAGCCTGTGCTCATCAAGGGTGCCAACCGTCATGAGATGGACCCTGACGGAGGTTACGTATTGAGCATGGAGCGCATGATTCAGGATATCAAGATTATGAAGCGCCTGAATATCAACGCTGTCCGTACTTGCCACTATCCTGATGATCCACGCTGGTATGAGCTCTGCGATGAGTATGGTATCTATGTGGTTGCTGAGGCTAACCAGGAGAGTCATGGTTTCCAGTATGGCGATGATGCTGCTGCCAAGAAGCCGATGTTTGCCAAGCAGATTATGGAGCGCAACCAGCACAATGTTTCCATGTACTTCAATCATCCTAGTGTCGTAACCTGGAGTATGGGTAATGAGACTGTGATGGGCGATAACTTCCTGCAGGCTTACAAGTGGATCAAGAGCCAGGACCAGAGTCGTCCGGTTCAGTATGAGCAGGCTCGCAGAGGCGAGGGTACCGATATCTTCTGCCCTATGTATTATCCTGTAAGTGCTTGCGAAAAGTATGCGAAGGACCCTAACAGTCCGATGCCGCTTATCCAGTGCGAGTACAACCATACCATGGGTAACTCAGGCGGTAACTTGAAGGATTACTGGGCTCTGATTCGCAAGTATCCTATCCTCCAGGGTGGTTTCGACTGGGATTTCGTTGACCAGGGCTTGCACCGCAAGGTATTGAAGCCGATGACCATCAAGAATCCTGAGAAGATGAGCAATGAAGAGCTCCGCAAGATAGAATATTGCTACGGTGGCGATTATAACAATTACGACCCTAGCGACAATAACTTCAACTGCAATGGTATCATCGGTCCTGACCGTCAGCTCAATCCTCATGCCTACGAGGTAGCCTACCAGTATCAGAACATCTGGGCTAAGATGGTGAATGCAGAGAAGGGCGAAGTAAGTGTATACAATGAGAACTTCTTCCGCAATTTGAGCAACTATGCCTTGGCATGGAGCCTCATTGAGGATGGCGTGGAGACTCAGAACGGTACCATCGCTGATATCGATGTAGCTGCCCAGCAGACCAAGAACTTCACCATCCCTTATGACCTTTCTAAGGTAACGGGCAAGGAGGTGTTCCTCAACATCGATTTCCGTCTGAAGAAGGCTGAACCTCTGATGGAGGCTGGTCAGATTGTGGCTTATGCCCAGCTGGCGGTGAAGGAGAAGAAGTGCTGCGGTCATTGTGCAGAAAACATGGCTAAGGCTCAGGATGGCAAGAAGGTGAAGGCTAAGCTCATCGACAAGAAGGGCGAGCAGGATATCACCGTTACTACTCCTGATCTGACCGTGAAGGTGAACCGTACCACCGGTCTCATCTCTGAATATACCTATCGTGGCAAGTCGCTCCTCGGCGAGGGCGGTACCCTGAAGCCAAACTTCTGGCGTGCTCCTACCGATAATGATTTCGGTGCCGGCCTGCAGAAGAAGTTCCAGGTTTGGAAGAACCCTGTCATGAACCTGAAGGGTGTAGCTGTTGAAAAGGATAAGAAGGCAAACACCATCAGCATCTGTGCAACCTATGAGATGCCAGAGGTGAAGGGTGAGCTGGAAATAGAATATCTCATCATGCCTAACACCGGTGCGATGAAGGTAAGCCAGGAGTTTGATGCTTCTGATGATGCCAAGGTCAGCGATCTGTTCCGTTTCGGTATGCTGATGCAGTTGCCGTACGATATGGACAAGAGCCAGTATTACGGCCGTGGTCCTATCGAGAACTATTCTGACCGTGAGGACTGCATGCGCATCGGAATCTACAGCGATGATGCCGACAACCAGTACTTCCCATACATCCGTCCACAGGAGAGTGGAACCAAGGGCGATATGCGCTGGTGGAATCAGACCGATGCTTCCGGCTTCGGATTCAAAGTGAAGAGCTGCAAGCCGTTCTATGCTTCCGCCATCCACTTCGACACCGAAGAACTGGATGATGGTGATGACAAGGATCAGCGCCACAGTTTCAACCTGAAGAAGTCAAAATTCACCAATCTCTTCCTCGATGCAGAGCATTCTGGTGTGGCTGGTGAGAACTCTTGGGGTGCATGGCCTTTGGAGAAGTATCGCCTCCATTATGGCGATAAGAACTTCACTTTCGTGCTCATTCCATTAGATAAATAGTAGAAAAGCAGGGATTTGTACGAAAATCCAATATATTTAAACAGAAAATCCACCTCATTTGGGGTGGATTTTTTTATCTTTGCAGAAGATTTACTGCACTTGGCAATTTGAAAGCAAGCTTTCATTGCGCTCGTTTGTGTAATCTTTGCAGCAAATTACTGCACCACCTATATTTAATAAGGTGTAAGTACAGACCTAAAAAATAAAAATAACGAACAATATGAGAAAAGCAAAATTTTTCGCAGCAGCATTGCTGGCGATGTCTTCACTCGGAGCTTTCGCACAGCATCAGTTTACTGTTCAGGCTAACAAGCCTGGAGCAGAAATCCAGCCTACCATGTATGGTATCTTCTTCGAGGATATCAACTTCGGTGCCGATGGTGGACTCTATGCAGAGATGGTAGAGAACCGTTCCTTCGAATTCCCACAGCGCCTGATGGGATGGAATACATTCGGAAATGTAACCCTCAGCGACGTAAAACCTGCCTTCGACCGCAATCCTCATTATGTAACACTTGAGAGCGCAGGCGCACGTGAGAAGCAGACTGGTCTTGAGAACCGTGGCTTCTTCGGCATGGGCTTGAAGAAGGATATGAAGTACGATTTCACCGTATATGGCCGTCTTCATCTCATCGATGGCAAGCAGGGCAAGATTCGCGTAGAACTCGTCAATTCAAAGAATGATGTGATTGCCAAGCAGGTCATCAATATCACCAATAATAAATGGCAGAAGCTTACTGCTACCCTTACTTCTCCTCAGACCGATCCTAAGGGTTTGATGCGTGTTTATCTGGAGAAGGGTTCTGAGAGCGTAGATCTCGACCATATCTCTCTCTTCCCTGAGGACAACTGGAATGGTCTCCGTGCCGACCTCGTACAGGATTTGGCTGACTTGAAGCCAGGCATCTTCCGTTTCCCTGGCGGATGTATCGTAGAGGGAACCGACCTCGATACCCGTTACGAGTGGAAGAACTCTGTGGGTGCTCCTGAGAACCGTCCTCTGAACGAGAACCGCTGGAGAGATACCTTCCCTCATCGCCTTTTCCCTAACTACTATCAGTCATTGGGCTTGGGCTTCTATGAGTATTTCCTCCTTTCAGAGAAGATTGGTGCTGAGCCATTGCCTATTCTCTCTGTAGGTCTGGCTTGCCAGTATCAGAACGATGATAAGGATCCTAATGCACATGTAGCAGTCAAGGATCTCCAGAGCTATATCGACGATGCACTCGACCTCATCGAGTTTGCCAATGGTCCTGTTACCTCTAAGTGGGGTAAGCTCCGTGCCGATATGGGTCATCCAGCTCCATTCAATCTGAAGCAGATTGGTATCGGTAACGAGCAGTGGGGTCCTATGTATCCTGAGCGTCTGCAGAAGTTCATGGAGCAGATTCATGCCAAGTATCCAAAGATCAAGATCTGCGGTTCATCAGGTCCATCTGCTGATGGCAAGGACTTCGACTACGGTTGGGAGCAGATGCGCAAGTTGGGCGTAGACATGGTGGATGAGCACTACTACAAGAGTCCGGAATGGTTCCGCAGCAATGCCAGCCGTTACGACAAGTACGACCGCAAGGGTCCTAAGGTCTTTGCCGGCGAGTATGCTGCTCATGCCGAGAATGATCCAAACTCTTGGGAGGCAGCTCTTTCTGAGGCAGCTTTCATGACCGGTTTGGAGCGTAATGCCGATGTGGTTTATCAGGCTACCTATGCACCTCTCTTCGCTCATGTAGAGGGATGGCAGTGGCGTCCGGACCTCATCTGGTTCGATAACCTCAGCTCTGTCCGTTCTGCCAACTACTATGTTCAGCAGCTCTACGGCGAGAACAAGGGTACCAATGTGTTGAAACTTACCGAGAACGGTAAGGCTGTAGCAGGCGAGAACGGTCTCTATGCTACCGCTTGCTTCGACAAGGCTACCAAGAGCTACATCGTGAAGATTGCCAATACCTCTAACGAGGCAAAGGAAATCAACGTAACCTTTAATGGTATCAAGAAGTTGAACCCAGGTAAGGTAACCGTTCTCCATGCCGACGATATTCAGGCAGAAAACAAGATAGACAATAAAAATGTGGTTGTTCCTGTAGTATCAGATGCACAGGTTCAGGGCAATGTATTGAACGTGAAGATGAAGCCAAACAGCTTTGTTGTATACCGTTTCTAATTGCCGACCTCCAATCTTCAATAAATCCTTAAGGTACAAATAGATAAGTGGATAATGTGAATCCCTTGCGACTCTAGTGGTTGCAAGGGATTTTTTTTCTCTCCTAATGCCCTTGAAATTACATGGCGACGCAGGAGTTTCTGTGTCAGGACGTAGGAAAGATTACGTCGCCATGTAGGAAAAAGGCACTTTATGTATAAGAAAAGTTTGAATTTTGCATAAAAAATACGCTCAAACGCTAGCAATTTGCTCATTTTTTCGTAACTTTGCACCCGCAAACTTATAATTAATAATAAAAGAAAGAATGGCTAATTTGAGATTTGAGGTTGTAGCCGAGGCCTTTAAGAAAAGACCTGTAGAGGTAGAGGCTCCCAAGGTGCGCCCTTCGGAGTACTTCGCCAAGTATGTATTCAACCGCCAGAAGATGTACAAGTATCTGCCATCTGATGTGTATGAGAAACTCATCGATGTGATAGATAACGGTACTCGTCTGGACCGTTCCATCGCTGATGCCGTGGCTGCCGGCATGAAGCTCTGGGCTGAGGAAAACGGGGTAACACATTATACTCACTGGTTCCAGCCATTGACAGAAGGTACTGCCGAGAAGCATGATGCCTTCGTGGAGCATGACGGAAAGGGTGGTATGATTGAGGAATTCTCTGGCAAATTGCTTGTCCAGCAGGAACCTGATGCCAGCTCATTCCCTAACGGCGGTATCCGCAATACCTTCGAGGCTCGTGGCTATTCTGCATGGGATCCTACATCGCCTGTGTTCATCATCGACGATACCCTCTGTATCCCTACCATCTTTATTTCTTATACCGGTGAGGCTTTGGACTACAAAGCTCCATTGCTCCGCTCGCTCCATACCCTGAGCGAGGCGGCTACCGAGGTGTGCCACTACTTCTACCCACAGGTAAAGAAGGTGCAGACCAATCTCGGATGGGAGCAGGAGTACTTCCTGGTAGATGAGAGTCTCTATTCGGCTCGCCCTGACCTGATGCTCACAGGCCGTACCCTGATGGGACACGACTCTGCGAAGAACCAGCAGATGGACGACCATTATTTCGGAACCATCCCTGAGCGTGTGCAGGCTTTCATGAAGGATTTGGAAGTGCAGGCACTCGAACTCGGCATCCCTTGCAAGACCCGTCATAACGAGGTGGCACCAAACCAGTTTGAGCTGGCACCTATCTATGAGGAGTGCAATCTTGCCGTAGACCATAATATGCTCCTGATGAGTCTGATGAAGCGTGTGGCTCACAAGCATGGTTTCCGTGTGCTCCTTCACGAGAAGCCATTCGCTGGTGTCAACGGTTCGGGCAAGCACAACAACTGGAGTCTCTGCACCGATACCGGCGTACTGCTCCATGCAGCAGGCAAGACACCGGAGGACAATCTCCGCTTCGTAGTCTTCATCGTAGAGACCCTGATGGGCGTTTACAAGCACAATGGACTGCTGAAGGCTTCTATCATGAGTGCTACCAATGCCCATCGTTTGGGAGCCAACGAGGCACCACCAGCCATCATCTCTTCATTCCTCGGAAAGCAGCTCACCGACCTGCTCGACCATATCGAGAAGGCAGACAAGGAAGAACTCTTCGCCCTGGCTGGCAAGAAGGGTATGGAGCTGGATATCCCTGAGATTCCGGAGCTGATGATTGATAACACCGACCGCAACCGTACCTCTCCATTCGCCTTCACCGGAAACCGTTTCGAGTTCCGTGCCGTAGGTTCAGAGGCCAACTGTGCGTCATCTCTCATCGTACTGAATGCTGCCGTAGCTGAGGCTCTCGAAGACTTCAAGACTCGTGTAGATGCCTTGATAGCAAAGGGCGAGGACCAGACATCGGCTATTATAGATGTTGTACGCGAGGATATCAAGACCTGCAAGCCTATCCGCTTCGACGGCAACGGCTATTCTTATGAGTGGAAGGAAGAGGCTCAGAAGCGAGGTCTGGACTGCGAGGCATCCTGCCCGGTAGTCTTCGACCGTTATCTGGACAAGGAAAGCATCGAGATGTTTGCCAAGACCAACGTGATGAGCGAGAGCGAGTTGAAGGCGCGCAACGAGGTGAAGTGGGAGACCTATACCAAGAAGATTCAGATTGAGGCTCGTGTGATGGGCGACCTGAGCATGAACCATATCATCCCTGTGGCTACCCACTATCAGAGCCGTCTGGCAAAGAACGTAGAGGGCATGATTCACATCTTCGGTGGCGAGGAAGGCAAGAAGCTGACTGCCCGCAACGTGAAGATTATCCGTGAGATAGCCGAGCGTACCGAGGCAATTGAGCGTGGTGTAGAGGCATTGGTAGATGCCCGCAAGGTAGCCAACAAGATAGAGAGTGAGCGCGAGAAGGCAGTAGCATATCACGACACGGTAGCTCCAAAGATGGAGGAAATCCGTTATCAGATAGACAAGCTCGAGCTTCTCGTAGCCGATGAACTTTGGACATTGCCAAAGTATCGTGAGCTGCTGTTCATCAGATAATATTTCCTGGATAAGGAATTGATATAATAAAAAAGAGTGCATTGCCGTTAACAATGCACTCTTTTTTTGCTTATCCTGAGCAGAAAAGCGTAAACTAAGTTAAATATTCATAAAAGTTTGGGGTTAAAACTCGTAACCTACACATAATCAAATAAAAATGTGTAATTTTGCAGTCCGATTATTTCGGGGATACGCTTAGAGTCCCCAAGATATGGTGTGTTAATAGCATGCCCTGTGGCCGGGGTATGTGGTTAGTGAATCACCTGTCTGAATAGTGAGTAAAAAAGATTAAAAACGTTTTTTAGTAGTAAATTTAAATTTTAAAATGGACACATTAAGTTACAAGACTATTTCCGTAAACAAGGAAACAGCTAAGAAAGAGTGGGTCGTAATCGACGCTACCGACCAGGTTGTAGGTCGCCTCTGCTCTAAGGTTGCTAAATTGCTCCGCGGAAAGTACAAGCCAACTTTCACTCCACACGTAGATTGTGGTGACAACGTAATCATTATCAATGCCGCTAAGGTAGTTTTCACAGGTAAGAAGGAAACAGATAAGGTTTACACTCGTTACACTGGTTATCCAGGTGGTCAGCGCTTCAACACTCCAGCAGAGTTGCGCAAGCGTCCTGATGGAATGGACAAGATCCTCCGTCACGCTATCAAGGGTATGTTGCCAAAGGGCCCTCTCGGTCGTTCTTTGATGGACAACCTCTTCATTTACGATGGCACAGAGCACAAGCACGAGGCACAGCAGCCAAAGGCTATTGATATTAACCAGTATAAATAATTAAGGTAGAATGGAAGTAATTAATGCAATTGGTCGCCGTAAGAGCGCTGTAGCTCGTGTATACCTCACAGAGGGTACCGGTAAGATCACAATCAACAAGAAAGATATTGAGACATATTTCCCATCAGCAATCCTTCGCTATGTAGTAAAGCAGCCATTGCAGTTGCTCGAAGCTGAGGGTAAGTATGATATTAAGGCAAACCTCGACGGTGGTGGTTTCACCGGTCAGAGCCAGGCTCTCCGCCTCGCTATCGCTCGCGCACTCGTTAAGATCGACGCTAACGATAAGAAGGCTTTGAAGGATGCAGGTTTCATGACACGTGACTCACGTGCTGTAGAGCGTAAGAAGCCAGGTCAGCCAAAGGCTCGTCGTCGCTTCCAGTTCAGCAAGCGTTAATCTTATACATATTTTATTATATATATACAGATTATATATAGCTGAGCTAAAAAGTTTAGTATCTAAATCGGTGAGATTCCATTAATCGGGGACTACTCATCGACTGATCTAACATTAGATTCAAAAAGAAAGTAAACACAATTAAAAAGAAAAAACAATGTCAAGAACAAATTTTGACCAGTTACTTCAGGCAGGTTGCCACTTCGGACACCTCCGTCGCAAGTGGAATCCAGCAATGGCTCCTTACATCTTCATGGAGCGTAACGGTATTCATATTATCGACCTCAACAAGACTGTCGCTAAGATCGACGAGGCTGCTGAGGCTCTCAAGACAATTGCCAAGACAGGTAGAAAGATCCTGTTTGTCGCTACTAAAAAACAAGCTAAGGACGTAGTTGCTGAGAAGGCAGCTTCTATCAATATGCCATACGTAAACGAGCGTTGGGCTGGTGGTATGCTCACCAACTTCCCTACAATCCGTAAGGCAGTTAAGAAAATGACAAACATCGATCGTCTGTTGAACGATGGTACATTCTCTAACCTCTCTAAGCGCGAGTTGCTTCAGGTAAGCCGCCAGCGTGCTAAGTTGGAGAAGAACCTCGGTTCTATCGCAGATATGGCCCGTCTCCCAGTAGCCCTCTTCGTTGTTGACGTAATGAAGGAGCACATCGCTGTTAAGGAGGCTAACCGTCTTGGTATTCCAGTGTTCGGTATCGTAGATACCAACTCTGATCCTAAGAATGTTGATTACGTTATCCCAGCTAACGACGATGCTAAGGATTCTGTAGATGCTATCCTTACTGCAGTTTGCGGTGCTATCGCTGAGGCTCTCGAGGAGCGCAAGGCTGAGAAGGCTGACGACAAGGCTGCTGCTGAGCAGAAGGACCAGCCTAAGAAGAAGGCTGCCCGCAAGGACGAGGCTGAGTAATTAGGCAAAGAAATATATACTGAAGCCATTGATTCTGTTTATGATTCGATGGCTTTAGTAGCTTTTAAGCAAAGATTATTATTAACTTTTTAATATAAAAATATTATTATGGCTGTTTCAATTGAAGATATCAAGAAACTTCGCGCTATGACTGGTGCTGGTCTTGCTGACGTTAAGAAGGCACTCACAGAGGCTGAAGGTGATTTCGATAAGGCAAAGGAGTTGCTCCGTGAGCGTGGTCTCGCTATCGCTGCTAAGCGTTCTGACCGTGAGACTTCTAATGGTTGCGTTCTCGTTAAGAAGGTTAACGATTTCGCTGCTATCATCGCTCTCAAGTGCGAGACTGACTTCGTAGCTAACGGTGCTGACTTCATCAAGTTGACATCTGACATCCTCGACGCTGCTATCGCTGCCAAGGCTCACACTCTCGACGAGGTGAAGACTTTGAAGGTTGGCGATGCTGATGCTCAGGCTGCTGTTACACAGCGCTCTGGTATCACTGGCGAGAAGATGGAGCTCGACGGCTACTGTGTTCTCGAGGGTGACAACATCGAGGTTTACGACCACATGAACAAGCACACTTTGTGTACTATGGTTCAGCTCAACGAGAACAACGAGGAGGCTGGTCACAAGGTAGCTATGCAGGTTGCTGCTATGCGCCCTGTAGCTCTCGACGAGTCTTCTGTTTCTGAGGAGACTAAGAAGAGTGAGCTCGAGGTTGCTGTTGCCAAGACTAAGGAAGAACTCGTAGAGAAGGCTGTTAACGCTGCTTTGAAGAAGGCTGGCATCAACCCAGCTCACGTTGACTCTGAGGAGCATATCGAGAGCAACACCAAGAAGGGTTGGTTGACACCTGAGCAGGCTGAAGAGGCTCGCAACATCAAGACGACTGTTGGTGAGGAGAAGGCTGCTACTTTGAACCCTACTATGATCCAGAACATTGCTAATGGTCGTCTGGCTAAGTTCTTCAAGGAGAACTGCCTCGTTGACCAGGAGTTCCAGTTCGGTGACGGTGACAAGCAGACTGTTGCTCAGTACCTCGCTTCTCAGAGCAAGGATCTCAAGATCGTTGCTTACCAGCGCTTTACTCTTGCTGCTGAGTAATCATTACTCAAAAGCAAGCGTTAATTTGACTTATAGTTAAATTAGAATACCGGGAGTTATGAAGTTAAGCCTCGCTTTGCTTCTAACTCCCATTTCTTTTTTATATAAAAATTTGATGTTATGAAGATATTTGCCATCGGTATGAACTATACCGAACACAATAAATCGCTGCATGGTACGTTATCTAAACCAGAGCGTCCTGTCATTTTTACCAAGGCAGATTCTGCTTTGCTCAATAACGGCAAGCCTTTCTTCATCCCTGATCATCTGGGAAGAATAGAGTATGAAACCGAAGTAGTGGTCAGAATATCCAAGTTGGGAAAGACCATTCCGCAGCGTTTCGCCCACCGCTATTACGATGCAGTAACCGTAGGTATCGATTTTACGGCACGCGAGATGCAGAAGAAACTGCGCGAGGCTGGCCAACCTTGGGAACTCGCCAAGGGATTCGACGGTTCTGCCGTTATCGGCGAATGGGTCGACATCCAGAAGTTCCGTGATATCCAGGCACTGCACTTCCGCCTCGATCTCAATGACAAGACCGTACAGGAAGGCTGCACGAGCGATATGCTCTACAAGGTAGATGAAATCATCTCCTACATCAGCCAGTACTTCACGCTCAAGACGGGCGACCTGCTCTATACCGGATGTCCTACAGGCTGCGGTCCTGTCAACATCGACGACCATCTCGTAGGCTATCTCGAAGACAGGAAGGTGCTCGATTTTCACTGTAAATAAACAATATTGCAAGTAATATATCGATATGAACACAACGAAGGTTTGGAAATACATGCTGCTGGCATGCCTGCTCATGCTGGTGGCTCCTGCTCAGGCACAGCGATTCTTCAATCTGACCTCTTCAGAAGTCAGAGTAGATTCCGTGTTGCCCCGTTTCGTGTATTCCATTCCTTTGACCGGTGCATATCGTGACTCCGTATATACAGTCAGCCTGAAATATGGCGAGTATATCGATATGACTGCCTCCGACATCGCCAATTACAACCGCCTGTCGGGTGCAGTCCCTCCTGAGCAGGTATTACCCCAGCAGCGGGTTACCGAATGTCGTAAGCAGGGCGTACTCCAGATAGATTTCAGTCCTGTCGTATTCCGCAATAACCGCCATCAGCTGCTGGTCAGCTTCATGCTCCAGGTAGATGCCCGTCCTCTGAAGCGCTCCGAGCGTTCCAGTCGAGGTTCTCTGTTGGCTAAGGGCAAAGTATCAGCCTTCACTTCTTCTGATGCTTTGCGCTCAGCCTCTTCCCTCTATGCCTCCCATTCCGTCCTAGCCTCAGGCAGATGGGCGAAGATCAGAGTCAGCGAAACCGGTTTCCATCAGCTTACCGAACAGGTAGTGCGCCAGGCAGGCTTCTCCGATATCAGCAAGGTGAAGATTTACGGCTATGGCGGCAATCTGCAGAACGAAGCCCTTCTGGCGAGCGAACTGCAGGCTACCGACGATCTTCAGGAAGTTCCCCAGTGCATCGTTGGCGGCAAGCATTATTTCTATGCCGAGGGACCGGTATCCTGGAAGTCAGAAACCGCCCTCCAGCGCATCCGTAATCCTTATTCCGATTACGGCTACTATTTTATTACCCAGACCGATGGAGAGCCACTGGTGCAGGATTCAGCCACCTTTGTCTCTTCCCATTATCCGCAGCCATATGATTATCATTCCCTCTACGAGTCAGATGGTTTCAGCTATTATCATGGCGGCAGAAACCTCTTCGATGCAGAAGAACTGAAGGTGGGCGATGAAAAGAAAGTGGTAATCACGAATACCACCGGTTCTGCGGCAGGTAAACTCTCCGTAGCCCTGACTACCACCACAAACAGCGTGGCTCAGATACTGAAGAATGGCAAGGCTTTGGGCGAAATCACCCTTTCTCTCAAGGATGACAATCCGACGGAGGATATAGCTTACCTCAAGGCTACAGAGAAGGTTGCCACTTATCCCATTTCCGATTTCCAGGATAAGGATACCATCTCTATCAAGGTCTTGTCAGGTGCTTCCATCCGCCTCGATTATATCTCCGTAACGTGGGCAGAGCCTGGAAGCTGTGCCTTTACCGCTGCCAACCTGGCCGTCGGTGGAAAGATTCCGGCTGCCCAGTATGTCTACGGCATCACCAACCAGAATCATCATGCCGATGGAGCAGCCGATATGGTCATCATCATCCCGACCTCACAGAAACTGCTGAAACAGGCACAGCGGCTGAAAAAATTTCATGAACAGCACGACGGACTGCGCGTTACCATCGTGCCTGCCGATGAACTCTATAACGAATTTTCTAGCGGTACCCCCGATGCCAACGCCTACCGCCGCTACCTGCGCATGCTTTCTGATAAGGCGCAGAGCGAGGCAGATATGCCGAAATATCTCCTGCTCTTCGGCGACTGCGTATGGGATAACCGCATGCTTACCTCCGGTTGCAGAACCCTGAATCCAGACGATTATCTGCTGTGCTTTGAGAGTGAAAACTCCTTCAGTGCCGTTTCCTGCTTCGTCAGCGACAGCTGGTTCGGCATGCTCGGCGAGGGAGCCGGACTGTATCCTAACCGCGAGCTGCAGGATGTAGCCGTAGGCCGCTTCCCGGTAACTTATGCAGAAGAAGCCCAGGTGCTGGTAGACAAGACCATCAGTTATGCTCAGAATGCCAATGTAGGTGCCTGGCAGAACACCCTGATGTTTATGGGCGATGACGGAAACGGAAACCTCCACATGCAGGATGCCGATGATGTGGCAAATGATGTGCTCACCACCTATCCCGCCTATCTCGTCAAGAAAGTGATGTGGGATGCCTATACCCGCGAAACCTCCTCTTCGGGCAATACCTATCCCGAAGCAACGCGGATTATCAAACAGCAGCAGGCTGCGGGAGCCCTCATCATGGATTATGCCGGACATGGCGATCCTACACAGATGTCGCACGAATCTGTTCTGAAACTCACCGATTTTGCCGATTTCCGCAATACCAACCTGCCGCTCTGGGTAACCGCCTCCTGCGATATCATGCCGTTCGACGGGCTCGAAGCCAACATCGGCGAATATGCGCTGCTCAACGATAAAGGCGGCGCAGTAGCTTTCTATGGCACCACCCGTACCGTTTACGCCCAGTATAACAGACATATCAACCGTGCCTTCATCCACAGAGTGCTCAGTCTGGTAGACGGTAAGCCTATTACGATAGGCGAGGCGCACCGACTGGCGCAGAACGACCTGGTGAGCGGCAACGGACCAACTTCCGGCTCCGATGTCACGGTGAACCATCTCCATTATTCCCTTCTGGGCGACCCTGCTCTTGCACTCAATCTGCCTATGCATCAGATTGTGGTAGATTCCATCAATGGCATTCCTGTTGCCGGAGCCGCAACCCTGCCGATGCTGAAGGCAGGCTCTATCGCCCGCATGGCAGGTCATATCGAGGGAGCAGACGACTTCCGGGGCGTCATCACCGCTACCGTAAGAGATTCCAAGGAAACGGTTACCTGTCGCCTGAACGATACCGGCAAGGATGGCGCTGAGAAGGCTTTCGAATACAAAGACAGAACCAAGACCCTGTATCAGGGCACCGATAGCGTAAGAGGCGGCAAGTTTACCTTCTCCTTTGCCGTTCCGCTGGATATCAATTATTCCAACCAAAGCGGTCTGGTCAACCTCTATGCGGTGAATACCGCCAAGACCCTCTCCGCCCACGGCTCCAGCGAGCAGTTTACGGTAGGCGAGAGCGAGGAGCAGAAGAACGATTCCATCGGTCCTTCCATCTACTGCTATCTCAATTCGCCTTCCTTCGTAGATGGCGGCAATGTCAACACCACCCCGTTCTTTGTGGCAAAGATAATCGATAAGGACGGAATCAATGCTGCCGGAAGCGGTATCGGTCACGACCTGCAGTTGGTGATAGATGGCGATATGTCGAAGACCTACGTGCTGAACAGCAATTTCATCTACGATTTCGGAACCTATACCAGCGGTTCTACCTATTACAGCATACCGCAACTGGAACCGGGCAAGCACGAACTCACCTTCCGTGCCTGGGATATCCAGAACAACAGTTCTACGGTGAAGCTCCGCTTCAATGTGGTGAAGGCACTGAGTCCGGCGCTCTTCGATGTGGGCGTAACCGCCAATCCGGCTAAGACCTCCACCACCTTCATCATCAGCCACGACCGCACAGAGAGCAATATGGACGTGGTGGTAGAAGTGTTCGATTCATCGGGCAGACAGCACTGGCGCCATTCCGAAAGCGGTGTACCTACCTCGGGCAGCTATACCGTAAGCTGGGACCTCACCTCCGATAGCGGCACCCCTCTGGGCACCGGCGTATATCTCTATCGCGTCAAGGTGGCGAGCGATGGCAGCAGCTACACCTCTAAAGTCAAGAAACTCATCATTATCAAATAAAAATATATTTACAATGGGAATAAAAAAAATCTATAAGATATTCATCTTGGGATGTCTCGCTCTGATGGCATCAGAAGTGAAGGCGCAGGATAAGAAAGATCTCTTCAATCCTGTGAACTATGCAGTCATTTCGCAAACCATAGCTCCTGATGCCCGTGGTGGCGGCTTGGGAGACATCGGTGCGGCTACCGACCCTGATGTCAACTCTCAGTACTGGAATCCGGCAAAATATCCTTTCACCATTTCGCGTGCCGGTGTGTCGCTCAGCTTCACTCCTTGGCTGCGCTCGCTGGTCAATGATATGAATCTTGCCTATCTCTCTGGCTATTACCGCATTGGTGATTACAGCGCCGTATCTGCATCGCTCCGCTATTTCAATATGGGTGAAGTGTTTACCAGCGAAGAGGGTGCCGAGAGTGGCACGGGTATGACCATCAATCCTTACGAGATGTCGGTCGATGTGGCTTATTCTCTGATGCTCAGCGAGAAGTTCTCTCTTGCTGCCGCCATCCGCTGGATCTATTCCGATATGCGCTTCGATTATACCGAAGATAATTCGCCAGCCTCCGCTTTCGCAGCCGATATCGCTGCCTATTACCAGAACTATGTGGTCATCGGCCAGCGCGAATGCCAGTTGGGTTTGGGCTTGAATATTTCTAACATCGGTAGTAAGATTACTTTCAGTGGCAAGGAGTATGGCGAGTTCCTGCCAGCCAACATGCGTCTGGGTGCTTCGCTGATGATTCCTATCGACGAGTACAACCGCATCACCCTGGCAGCCGATGCCAACAAGTATCTGGTGCCTACCGTTCCGAAGCAGGAAGAGGGTGAGGACAATTCAGAATATGAAGACCGTGTGCATCGTGAGTATGATGATATTTCGGGCATCAGCGGTATCTTCAAGAGTTTCAGCGATGCCCCTGGCGGTTTCAAGGAAGAGCTGGAGGAAATCAACTACGGATTGGGTGCCGAGTATGTATACAATGATAAGTTTGCGCTCCGTGCCGGTTATCATCATGAGAGTCAGAGCAAGGGTAACCGCAAGTACTTCACCGTGGGTGCCGGTTTCAAGATGAATGTCTTCTCGCTCGATGCTGCCTATGTGGTGGCTACCGCCAAGAGTAACCCGCTCGACCAGACCCTCCGCTTCACCCTGTCGTTTGATATGGATGGACTGAAGGACCTCTTTAAGAGATAGTTTTTTAGTGATTATTGATTAGTTATTATATATAGATATGAATATACGTGTAGGATTTGGATATGATGTCCACAAGCTGGTGGTTGACCGCGACTTGTGGCTGGGAGGAATCAAGATAGATTATGAACTGGGATTGCTGGGCCACAGCGATGCCGATGTGCTGATACATGCCATTTGCGATGCCCTGCTGGGCGCCGCCAACATGCGTGATATCGGATATCATTTCCCGGATACGGCAGCAGAGACACTGAATGTGGATTCTAAGATACTGCTCCGCAAAACGATGGAACTGATAGCTACCAAGGGTTATACACTGGGCAATATCGATGCTACAGTCTGTGCCGAACGCCCTAAACTCAACCCGCATGTGCCAGCCATGAAAGCCTGTCTGGCAGAGGTGATGGGGGTAGACGAAGACCAGATATCCATCAAGGCAACAACCACCGAGAAACTCGGATTCACGGGCAGAATGGAGGGCATCTCCGCCTATGCCACCGTTCTTATCCAGAAAGGATAGAACGCAAGCAGCACGCCCTGAAAGGGCAGAAGCTTTATATTCAGCAAAATGTAGGAAAAGTGTCAGAAAGTTGTTAATTTCCGTTTCTTTTGTTCATTTTTGATTGATATATATCAAAAAAATGCAAAAACGTCACACTTTCTTGGCTGAATATTTGGTGAATAGCCGAAATAGTAGTAATTTTGCAGCGTCAAAAGGTTAATAGATTGTTTAGGTTAGTAGTAATAGATTTAGGTTTTTAGTTATTAGGTTTTAAGGTAGATTGTTTAACCGATAATTGAGAAAGTCGTGAGACTATTTTGATTAGATTTTTTAAGTTAAACATATTGCATGCCACAGCTCGTTGAGAGTTGTGGTATGTTTTTTTATGCTCCTTTCTCCCCCTTCCGTTTCCTCTTTTCCGATTTCCTCGAAAAAAAACATGCCTTTTTATTTTGTTTTGTCTCCGATTTGTACTATCTTTGCAGTATCAATCAATATACGCAGCTTTTTGCGGTATCAAAAATATACGCAGATGAGAGTACTCATAGTAAATACAAGTGAAAAGACAGGCGGAGCGGCAGTAGCAGCCAACCGCCTGATGGATGCCCTTAACAACAATGGCGTTAAGGCAAAGATGTTGGTACGCGACAAGGAGACAGAAGACATTACCGTGGTCAGTCTGCCCCGTTCGCTCAGGTTGCAGTGGAACTTCCTGTGGGAGCGCTGGTGCGTGTTCTGGCATCTCCATTTCTCCCGTCAGCGCCTCTGGGAGGTAGACATGGCAACATCGGGTACCGATATCACCAGGCTCCGCGAGTTTCAGGAGGCAGATGTCATCCATCTCTCCTGGATTAACCAGGGCATGCTCTCACTCAAGAACATCCGCAAGATAATCCGCAGCGGCAAACCGGTGGTATGGACCATGCACGATCTCTGGCCAGCTACCGGCATCTGCCATTATGCCCGTGGCTGCAACCGCTATGCCTCCGCCTGCGGCAACTGTCCGCTTCTCCCCAATAAAGGCAGCAAGAACGACCTCTCAGCAAAGATATTCCGCCGCAAGAAGGAACTCTACCATCGCGGCGCCATCTCCTTCGTCACCTGTAGCCGTTGGCTCGAACGGCAGGCTAAGGGCAGCGGTCTCTTCGTAGGTCAGCGCATCACCAACATCCCGAATCCGATAGATACCCACGTGTTCTGTCCGCAGAATCAGGCAGAGGCGCGTCTGCGTGCCGGTCTGCCAGCCGACAAGCATATCATCCTCTTCGTATCCCAGCGCGTAACCGACGGGCGCAAGGGCATGCGTTATTTCATCGAAGCCATCGACCGGCTGGTAGCGCGCTATCCCGAGATGAAGGAGAATACCGCCATCGCCATCCTGGGCGGCCATTCCGAGGAAGTAAACCTCACCCTGCCGTCCTATTCGCTCGGCTATGTCAGCGATGAGAAGCAGATTGTGGCAATCTACAATTCGGCAGATGCCTTCGTGCTGCCATCGCTCGAAGATAACCTCCCTAACACCATCATGGAGTCGATGGCGTGCGGCGTGCCGAGCATCGGTTTCAGGGTAGGAGGTATACCGGAGATGATAGACCATCAGCAGAACGGCTACGTAGCTAACTATCGCGATACCGAAGACCTGGCGAGTGGCATCCACTGGGTACTCGAAGAGGCCGACAGGGCGGCGCTGAAGCAGGCATGTCTGCAGAAGGTAGCTCAGAGCTATTCGCAGCATGCCGTAGCATTGAAATATATTGAAGTTTATAACGAGGCGATGGCCTACAAAAACTATAAGTTATGATTAAGTTCACCGTCGTAACCTGTACGTATAATGCCGAGAAGGAGTTGCAGCGTACCCTCGACAGCGTGCAGCGCCAGACCTACTGCAACATCGAGCACATCATCATGGATGGCGGTTCCCGCGACCGTACCCTCCAGCTGGTGAAGGCATATCAGCATCGCAATGCAGTAGGCGAGAGCTCGCACGAAATCGTGGTGATATCAGAGCCCGACAAGGGACTTTATGATGCCATGAACAAGAGCATCGACCGTGCTACGGGCGATTACCTGGTGTTCATGAATGCCGGTGACACCTTTCCTACAGCCGATACGCTGGAATATGTAGAAGGCTGTGTAGGCGAAGGCGAATTACTGCCCGGCGTACTTTACGGGGATACCGATATCGTGGACGAGATGGGCCATTTCCTGCGTCATCGCCGCCTGGCTCCACCCAAGAAGCTCACGTGGCGTTCGTTCATCTGGGGCATGCTGGTGTGTCACCAGTCATTCTATGCCCGCACAGACATAGCCCGTGAGATTCATTACGATCTGCACTACCGTTATTCGGCAGATGTAGACTGGTGCATCCGCATCATGCGGGAGTCATCTCGCCGCAAGTTGCCGTTGCGCAACGTCCATGCCGTCCTCACCCATTTTCTGGATGGTGGCATGACCACGCAGAACCACAAAGCCTCCCTGAAGGAGCGTTTTCAGGTGATGCGCACCCATTACGGCCTTCTTCCCACCCTTGCAGTTCATGCCTGGTTCGTGATAAGAGGGGCTGTAAAGAGATAGAATTTTTAAAAATTGTTTAATAACATTTGTTTGCAAAGTGTTGACTATTTACTAGTTAGTGTACCATGTACGGCGAAATACCGTATATGGGTAGCCGACTGCTTAAAGGGTTAAAAAAAAAGCCCCCGATGCGTGATGCACCGGGGGCTTTGCTATGTTGAATCAAAATTTAAAAAACATCTTTTTTTACCTTTTTACTTTTTTACCTTTAAAGAGTACAGCTGGTAACTCCGAGCGTAGTAGCGATGGCTGTGAGGAAGGAGATTGCAATCTGCAAAATCGTTTTCCAGGTATTTGCTTTCATCATCTTTATTATTATTTTTAATGTTAAGTGTTAAATGTTAATGTTAACTTGGTGAGGGGATACGCTAGCTTTCTACTTGCCGCCCTCAGGCGAGGGCTTTATTCAAGCCCATCGCCGCCCTGCTCAGTACCGCCGCCGGTAGTACCTGAGCCGCCCTGGCTGGTGTCAGAGCCGCCGCCCTGTTCAGTGCCGCCACCGGTAGTACCACCGCCTGTGGTGCCCTCTCCGTCGGTGCCGATATAGCCGCCGTACTCCTGAATCTTGCACTTCTTGCGCAGCTCAGTATTGCTCCAGCTCTTCGTGTTTCTCACAATCAGGTGCACGCCTTCCACGCTGGCAGCTGTCACCTTCTCCTTGGTATCCTCCGCCTTGGAGCTCATACCGATGGAGAACAGTCCGAGGTCAGAGAGACGCACGCTCTTGCCGTCGAGAATCAGCTCCTGCAGATGGTCGAGTGCATCCATCAGCACACCGTGGATGGTACCTCGTGAGTAAGGCGAGCCGTGGTCAGAGATATGCGATACGAATCCCTCGAAGTCCACTTCGCGGTCAGTTACCGCAGCCGCATACCACTTCTTCTTACCTGCGTTTTCACCAGTCTGAGGTGTGCGCTGTACTTTACGATATTTCAATGTTCCTTTTACTTCCATAATCTTAATTTTTTAAAGGGTTAATAAATTGTTAACTTTGTGGGGTGCGCTTTGTCGAGTGCAGCCTTTCTTCGAACGACAGTGCAAAGATACTGCAATTTCCCGATACCACCAAATTTCAGCGTGTGATAAGGCGCGATTTTCAGCACGCTTTTAATCCGAAACCTGTTAAATGTTATAACTCACACTAAATTGGACTTTGGTTGAATATCAAGAAGTTAGGCGTTTGCCTTTATAATATAGGTAACAATATGGAAACGAGCGGACTTCTGCTCGTTTCTGTATTTTGCAATATGCAAAGAACGCCTTAATTCGGGGACAAAGATACGATATTTTTCTAAATCTCGCATAGCTTACAAGGAGAAAACCTTGGAAATTAGAACTTTTTACGTTAAAATCCATATTTGACAAGCAGATTTTGAAGAAAATATTTGGAGTTTCCAATAAAAAAGAGTATTTTTGCAGCAACAAATCCCACCACGCCTCTCAACGATGCGTACCACGGTGGGACTTCGCTTTTTATAAAGGGTATATGGATTACGACAAACAACCGATAAACGTAGATGAACAGGTTGCCTTGCTCCAGAACAGAGGGCTGGTGATAGAAGATATTGCAACTGCCAAATTGCAGCTTCGCAATATCAGTTATTTTCGTATTGCCAGTTACCTACGATATATGGAGGAAGACAGACAGTTTCATCATTATAAACTGGGTAGTACATTTGAACAAGCCATCGACCTTTATCTCTTTGACAAAGAACTTCGTCAACTTATATTCAAGGCAATTCAAGATATAGAGATTTCTCTTCGGACCAAAATGATTCAGATATTTTCCATGGAGCATGGCGCATTTTGGTTTATGGATGCATCATTGTTCAAGAATGCAGACTTTTATGAAGGCTGCCTTGACAATATCAAGAAAGAGGTATCTCGTTCAAATGAAGATTTCATCAAGGAGCATTCCGAGAAATATACTTTCCCTTCTCTCCCTCCTGTGTGGAAAACATTAGAGGTCGTTTCGTTTGGTACGCTTTCCAAATTATTTTGTCTGTTCAAGGACAATCGTCTCAAAAAGCAAGTGGCAAGAGAGTTTGGACTACCTCAATACACTTACTTGGAAAGTTGGATAAGGTGTATAACCGTGCTTCGCAATTGTTGTGCTCACCATGCCCGTATATGGAATAGGCGTTTTGCCTTGAAGCCACAATTGCCAAATCGGCTTCCACTTTTTTGGATTGCTCCAACCCAAAAGCCTATCAAACTTTACCATCAGTTATGCACCTTATTATATATGGAGCAAACTATAACTCCTTGTATGGATTTAAAAAGCTCTCTGCTCAGATTGTTCGCAGATTATCCCAATATTGATTTACATGCCATGGGCTTTCCACAAGGATGGGAAAACGAACCTTTATGGAGATAGCAACAAGTGTTCGGATATAAGTCTATCCAAGCACTTGCTTGTTGAATTCGCGCTTTGGCTGCTTTAGAGCTTAATGTTAAGCCTCATAACTCGCTCTAAATTGGACTTTGATTGAAAATCAAGAAGTTGGGCGTTTGCCTATATTATATAGGTAACAATATGGAAACGAGCGGACTTCTGCTCGTTTCTGTATTTTGCAATATGCAAAGAACGCCTCAATTCGGGGACAAAGATACGATATTTTTCTTAATATCCCATAATTTACAAGAAGAGAAATATGGAAATTAGGACTTTTTTACATAGAAATTTAACTTCATTTTTTCGTAAAAGCAACCAAACATAATCACTCAGTGATAGCTACATACATAATAGTTTTGCTTTTCCCACTACATATTCAAAATAGCATCAACAGAAAGGTGTTGTATATTGCTAATTGCTGTTGTGTTTTAATTTAATATCCCGTAAGGAAATTCGGTAGAATCAACATTAAAATAGTAAACGTTATTTGTGTCTAAATCAAAAGCAGTCATAACGACAGGTGATACATCTCGTGCATTAGTAGTTGTAAGACCTTCATTCGTCCATAAAAACCCTAAATAAGTAGGAATGGCTCCCCATAAAAAAGCATGTGAACTGTTTGAAATATTATAAAAACAAACCTTATCTGAAAAGACTAAAGAAAGAAAATAATTTGAGTTTTTCACAAACAGTTTGTAATTGCCAGTAGCTTTTAAATTAAAAGATTTATCATATAAATAAAATGATTTACTTTTATTATTTACTAAATAAAGTCTGTCATCTTCGTTATAAACAGAATAGTTCGGAATTGGTTTGCCTAATTGCAAACCTAAGTAACTATCCACGACCTTAACCCTAATAGTAACGCTAGTATTCTCCGTCTTATCCTTTACAACAAGATAAACAATCCCATTCTTTTTTGTCTTTATTTTTATTTTTCCAGCATCAATAGTGGCTTCCAAAACATTATCATCTGACACTTCGACTGAAAGATTGTTGCTTCCACCACTAAACATAATTTCCGATGGGTTTTCTAATAATGGCTTTTCGTAATACTCTTTTTCAAAACACAATGATGAAACATCAGTACCATTACTACAGCCATATACTATAGAAAACACAAAAAAAAGAAAAAAGTATTGAATTATTTTCATATTTGCCAATAGAATAAAGCATTTGATGTACATAACTTTGTACACCAAATGCAATTAAAACTAATTATTTCTTATGAATTTCTGTTATTTCCCAAAAATTTATATTATAAGTGCCTAATGTTGTCTCAAAATCAGTCGAAGCATCTGCATTTACCTTATAAAAGCCATTGTCAGGTCCACCCCATCCCATATTAGCATGAAAGTACAAATCGTTATTTCGTAAAATTTCTCTGCTTGTCTTAGTGCAAATTGCATATCCATCTATAACCCAAGCATGAGAACCTTTTTCTGCCTGTTCATTTGCAGTATGTGTTCCACCCATTATTGCAACGCAAGGCATCTGGCGGTTTGCATTTATCGTATTTAACAATGGATCTGGGGCATATTTATTATAATAAGTGCCACAAGAAACATACTTCTTTAAATAATCCAATAAATTAGAAACTGAAGTTGTACTACTTTTTACACGAGGTATATTCGGATCATCATAAGGCCCATACTTAAAATCCTCATCAATATTTGGTGTTGTATTTGTTCCTTCATACATATGCTTAACTACTTTGGAAATCATCATAGCCTCCTCATAATCTCCGCCAAAATACGAATCATACTTCAATTTCGGTTTTTTAGTAACAAATGCCCAGTCTATGACTGTTCCATCAATCGTCATGCTCGGAGCGATAGCTGCTAAAGTTTGAACTCCTGCTGTAATAGCACACCCCATAGGGTAATTTGTTTCCGTATGATATTCATTATAAGTTTTAGGCAACAACAAGTTATAAGGATTGTCTTGATCCCACTCGGTCTTTAAAACAGCTCCACCATTTTGAGGCATTAACGATATAATCTGGCTCAAAGGTTTGTCATAAGCTGTAGAACGGGAAGTTGTTTCATGGCTTTTTACACCATTAACCTCAATCAAATCTTTTATTTCTTCATATGTTACTGTAGATTTACCCAAACAAGAAGCTACTTTCTTCAAGGTTTTCTCTCGTAACTCAACTTTGAGCCTTTCTATTTTATTTATCTCTGAAACAGTTGAAGCTTCTGCCAATTTTAACATCAAACATGCCCCAGTACTATCTTTTTTCTCAAAATTACCATTTTCTATATATGCCAAAACACCAGCACTTCGAGAGTCGGCAGAAACTAAAGCATACCCACTCTTTTCTCCAGACTGTAAACACACCTCATAAACAGGAATACTATCAGTCGTAGTCCCTCTTGTTGTCTTGCTTGATATAATTCCGCCAATGCGATATGAGCCCACAATAGACATTCTTGGATTGGCAGCACTTCTTGTTTTTGAGCCCAACGAAGTGGAAAAATCATTTACCATTGCCAGAATCTCATCCTCTGATAAATTTGTAGGATTATCATTTGCAATACTCATTGCCTCATCCATAGACAAATTAACATTCACGTTCTCAATAACAGGATTACTGTCATTAAGAATTTCATCTTGGCACGATGATACAATCACTGCCAATAATATTAAAACTAAATACTTTTTCATATTTATACTGTACTATTGGTTAAATGATGCAAATTTACGAAATTTATTTTAAATCGATATATAACGAATGCGTTATTTATGTATTATTAACAGCTTTTGTTGTTAAGGCGTTAAAATATATTGCATTTTGGCATTTTTTACTTTATTAATATATAAGAACTAACATCCTTTGCTTTTGGTTCATTACCAAATGAGTCTATCAAAATAATGCTGCAGTCATTCTTCACCTTACAAAATATATTGTCACCACTTTGCGGATGTTCAAGCATCAGAATGCAGCCGTCAAGCACTTTGAAAAAAACATTCAATACTTCGCAATCATCCGAATCCGTTTGGAGATTTCTGCTTCAAACGATAGATGCCATAAGCATTTAGCGTGAGTTTGTTTCTACATTAGTCGGTAACACACCAAAATATGCCCTTGCTATGGAATCCAAGTTAATACTGTTTTCTAAAACTGCCGTATATTCTTCGGCTTTAACAGAGTCAATACCTACATCGTTTTGTCCTGTGCCGCATAATATATAGGAAGCAACAAATGAGATAACCAAAACTGCTATAATTACCAATTTCTTCTTCATAACCATCATAAAAGAAAAAGTGTCCGCAATGTCAAGCAAGTGGCATCACGGACGCGAATGAACAGATGAGAGTTAATGAAAAGTCAGTATGCTGCTATGTTGTTGATGCACGGACAAGCTCTTGCACTATTGAACACGATGCGAATGCCGTTCGTCTTTACTTTATCGAAACGAAGGATGCGCTTGTAGCCGATGGTCGTTGTCTATTATTTCTTATTAATTTTCTTTTTAATTTCATTCGCCTCTTTAAATAGGCTATTAGCAATGCTATCTTTAATTGCTGCCATTTTGACCATTTTATAGTGATGGTAAACAGAATCCTCATAAGCAGCAACACGATTTTTTACATCATCAATAACTTTCTCATCTCGACAAACAGAGAAAAACTTCTCTATGTATCGAACATTGGGGTCGTCAGATGGAAGCACCATCTTCAAAGCACGATATTTCAAGTCTGCCTCTTCCCAATCCTGGTACTCTCGCCATTGGGTAAAATTGCCCCAAATGGAAATTACAAGGGATAGAGCCAAGCCACCAATGAAAAGAAGAACATACTTTGAAGTTGGCTCGAAACGATGGGTGACAATCTTTTTTTGAGGTGTATTACCCATTGCGTGAAGTTTTTCCTGCACATTTTTTGATGTGGCATTCAGCTCTTGTTTCACCTGATTAATTGCATCAAACAAGAGTTTGCTTCGCTGTTCTCCGTTACTTGCTTCTTTCTTGGTAAGGTCGGTAAAGATGCAGATAGCTTCTCTTAATCTTGCCAATTTGTCAATAGACTCCCCTTCTTTTACAGCCATAGCAAGGATTGCTTGTTCAAGCTTGCTTATATTAACACTTACAGAGACTGGAGTGCTTTCCGCCTCTGTATTCTTTGGTGAGGCAGAAAGTTCATCGACTTTCTGCTCCAATCTCTCAACTGTGCCGTAGATGGCTTCCAATAGTTCTTCTTTCATATTTCTTTTGTTGTTTGAATGGTTTGTAACTTGCATCAAAGGCTAAAGCCTCTTCTGCGTTTCTTCTTTTTCTTCTTGGATGATTCGTCCTCTGGGAAAGGCTCAAAGGTCTGAGAGTTGGCAGAAGCAAAAAGTCCAATGGAAGAAATGCCGTCCCAAGGGTCTTGGCTGCTATCCGACATGGATGGCTCATGTTTGCTCTTGTGATAGCCTTGTTCGTATTGCAGAGTAGAGCTGGATTTTGGTGATACATGGTTCTCCATTCCCTCAAACCTTGCATTCAGCTTGCCAAAGCTATAGCCTCGGCTAATCTGCGTACCCTTGAAGCTATATCCGTCCTTACAGAATCGGATGCCTTGTACCTTGGTTCTCTCCTTGTCCTTATAGACAAGCTCCAAGCGAACACCTCGTTTTGCAAGTTCATTCTTGAACTTCTGCCAGCTATCTGCGACTTCCAATGCATCATTGACGGCATTGTGAATCTCGTATTTGGCACGCTCCGCATTGCGCAATTTGCGAGTGTTAGTATTGCTCTTGTCCGTTCCGTAGGTCAGTCCATACCTGGATTTTAGAGCCTTGGTCACCTGCTCATTACGCCTGTAATCATTCCTGCCTGATAAGAGTTTGCCCTCGTTATTGATGCGGTTATACACGATATGACAATGTGGATTGTCCGTGTTGTGATGCCTGATGCGACAGCTTGGCAAGTTGGTTGAGATTGTTCGCCATGCCAATGAGATTCTTGGCGATGGCTATCGTCTCAGTGTTGTGTCCACTGACCACCTCGCCGTTCAAGGCGGACTCACGGATGTACTCCGCCAACTTGCGGTTGGCTTTCCTCGCCCTCAGTCTCAAAGCCTCGTAGCTTGGCTTTGAGAACTTCACCGTGACAGATTTCGACAGCTTGCGAACCCTGCCCGTGGGCGGTCTTCCGCCCTTTTTCTTGTATTGTTCATGTATGCTTGTCATTCGATATACTGTTTACAGTTGGTACACTCACTTTCTGCGACCGTCGGGAGCAAAGTTCCTCCGCCCTCATGGTGGAACGAGGCGTTTTGGGGTTCCCAAAACATAACCTCGCTCCCTCTCAGAACGCGTTAGTTGGAACTACTGCCTTTCAGCTATCCACGTCCAAGGCCGCAGACCTTAATTCTCACAATTTGCGCCAAGCCTCGAAGTCCTCTTCATAAAGGCTTAGGTGGTGGCGCACGATGTTCTCGATGATGCCCAATACACTCATGCGTCTCCCTCCGAGGATGCGGACGACACGGTCAAGACGATCCTACATCTTTTGTTTTTGCCATAACTTACATTGTTTAAATTGTTGGTATAGTGGTCACGGTTTGCACCATTGACCGATTGTCGGGTGCAAAGTAAGTGTACTGAGTGCAGCCATGCAACTGATTGGGTGTAACGTGGCAATTTAGTTGTGGCTTGCTTATTTGCATACCGAGATAGCTGTGAGAACTTCAACGTATTTCTCAACTCATCATTGTTCATGTATTCGTTGCAGTCGTGCAAGTTTTTCTTGTTGTTTTTGGCGTTGAAGTCGGCAACCCCCGGCAACATACTGCCACAGAAATTGAAAACGCTTGTTTTTAAAATGTACTTCTGCTCATAGTTGTTGTCCTTATAATATAATAATGTAGTTGAAACTGTAAAAAGAAAAGTTGAAAGCCTTGTTCATAATGCGAGAATAAAGTCCTTCTCGGTTGCAGCGATGAACTTGTCCATGTCCTCAAACAGCTTCTTTTGGGTCACTCTCGCATACCGCTGCGTCATCTTCACATCCTTGTGACCGAGCATCTTGCAGATGGTGATGAGATCGATACGAACACGATTCGTGCTCAGCAATGGGAAAAGGGTATCTCTTGCCCTCCAATCGGCTGGCACGAGGATTCCAAAGCGATGGAGTGCAAGACAACTTGCAGGAGAACTGCGCCATAGTCCTGTTCACCGTGATGCGTCCCATGATGGGAGCTTTTCCATTCTTGTCCATTCCGCTCTTTTTCAGGTAGAGCAACACCTTGAATTTTTCGATTTTCATAACGCTTACATTTTGAGTGTGCAAATATAATCATTTTGTAAGCGTTCCTTGATACGCAAAACATTGAGAATCAGTGCAATAAAATCCGTTGATGCACAAAGTTGCCTTTCCGTATTGTTACCTGCTTTGCATAGGTAACTGTGGCTCACGATTTAGTAACTGAACTACTTCTATATTCCTCACTCGCTTGCTTTATGCCGATTTGGCAACTTTGTGCAAATCTACTCATTCCCAACTGTTTACGTTCCAACCTCTCTTATTCTCCTTTGGCTACTTTAGAGCTTTATGTTAAAATTACTAACTCGCCGTTTTGCGCCCCGCAACTCATACTTTTTCAGAAGAGAAAACATAGAGTTGAGCGCTTAAATACTATATCTACAACAAATAACAAGATACAAAATGGCATAAGAAATCTTCCTCAGTTCCTCAGTTCCTCAGTTCCTCAGTTTTTCTCTGACCCTTCACTTTTATCTTTATTTAGAAGTTTATTATATATATAATATATATTATATATATAATAAAATATAATTACTTGCAATTTGTAAGTATCAAGTATACCCCCTAGAACAAAACTGAGGAACTGAGGAACTGAGGAACTGAGCTGATTTACTGATAATGATTTTATTATGCTGGTTGTTGGGGGAGGGTGATAGCGACTTGTATCGTTTGAATCTATGTCGTTAATCCTACCCATGCCCCCTAAAACAGGGGGCATGGGTAGTTTTTTGTCAGTGATTGTTAATAAGTTATTACAATGGCTTGTACTCCACGAAAGCCTCCATGGCCTCATAGCATGCCAGACCCAACTGGTCGTAGAGCGATGCTGTAGCACGGTTACGGTCCTCGGCTCTCTGCCAGAACAGGCGCTCATCATTACCCAAGAAAGGACCATTCTGCACCCGCTTTCTTCTCTTCGTCGATAGCTGCCAGTATCCACCAATTATCCCAAGCAGGTCTAACCATCGGAAATGAAAGGAAATAAAATGGGACGAAAGAAGAAAGAAATCCGTTTGAAGGAGCCTGTGCGCATCCGAGAGAAGAAGATAGCAGGTGGCAACATCAGCCTCTATCTTGACATCCAGAGAGAGGGGCTTGTGGATTGGGACAAGGTGAAGAAGTCACGCATGACACTTACCAAGTGGATGACTTTGTGAAGTACACAAGATTTTCGAGGAAGTGGACATGGTCAAGCGGAATTTCATTATAGGTACAAGCGGTACGAGCCTCACCACGGCGGATGGTTCCTCCCATAGAGATAACATCATCGTCTGGGTGTGGAGAGAACACGATAACCTTCTTAGCAATCCTACGCCGTGGTTATACAGCCGGTGGTGGTCCTGGTCTTCATGTCAGTGGTATGGATATCAAATAGAATTTCTTCATACATTTTGTTAGGTATAATTATCAGGCATAACAGCCTATAGGATTCGTAAGTGTTTTGGGGCATGGAGTTTATCTCCGTGCCCTTTTTATTTATGGGCTTCTGATGATGATTTTGTGTATAACTTATACTTAAACTTATTTTCTATTACTAATTGTGTTAAAATCGTGTTAATATTAAGTTTAATTTGCGGGCATATTAATATTTTTTATATATTTGCATCTCGAAAAATAGGAGGAAGATAGTATTAACCGGCCTTAGATACTGAAAACGCATCTTTTGGTCATATTATTAACTTAAATTTTCAACAAAAGGAAAAAGATGTAGAATCGGTCCCACGTCTCACGATAAGAGACGATCACCAGCACTCCAGCTGCTTACGCCCTCATAAATTGTTAGCGCAAACAATCATACTCTGCTATAATGAGGCAAGAAAATTTAAACAACTACAATAAGAATACAATATGAAGAAAAACTTAAGTACGCGAATCAAGCGCAATCTGTCGAGGATAAAGTCTCTGTGTATTTTCATAACAGATGTCTATTTAAGTCTGGACAGTGAGTTTATTGTAAATTATATAGAATCTAAAAACATAGTAATTATGAGTGATAATAGAACAATTGAATTGCACGATAATGCAACGTATATTGAAAATGGTTCTTCTCAAATTTTGGTACATTTATGTATCTAAGTTTGAGGAGACCTTTATCTGCAAAAGAGAAATCGATGCTCTTCCACCCATAATTCGCTTTGCGGTCTTTATCTTGTTGACCGAACCTTCAAGGATTCCATTGTTCAATTTGCTAGCAATAGAATTATTGATGGCGGAATAGTCCTTAATCAGTCCTTTGGCAAACTTTTCCATTTTCTCATTACCACATCCTATGACCATGTTAATCCATTTGTACAAGTTCATTTTGACCTCTCCGCTCAAAATGCCTTGAAATGTTGTTATATAATAGGCTAAATCGGTAACATGCGAGTCCTGCAGAAACAATCTGACAGTCTCCGTCTTGGTTTTCCTGTTGAAGTGAACTATTGAATTCCAAAGGTCATACTCTTCGTTCCTGATAGTTGCCTTTGCAAGAAATGCCTTGTAGGCATCATCGTATGCCTTCCAGTCTTCCTTCCATTTTCCTCTCAGTAGAAAAAGAAGTCTTTTCAGTATTTCTTTCTTCTCTGTAGAATGTAACCCCTTGGTAACCACAGAGTAATCCAATGACTTTTTACAGAGAATCCTATTTGTAATAGATTCTATGGCTTTGTAAGCCCTTAGTTGCGTTGGGTTGAGCAAGTCCTCATATTTGGTGTTCCTTAGCTTTCCCATCTTAAATCCATCAAACCCTGTTTTGTCATGGATTTCACTCAAAGTCAGTCCTTGCCTTGCATAAAGATCCATGAAAGTGTTCCATTCAGTCATTTTCTTGATTCTTCTTGCATCCTTGCACATCGATTCCAAGACTGCATATATGCTGTTATAAAGCCAACCTCTACTTATTTGTGGCTTAATGGGACCAACTAGACCTTGAGTCAGCAACTCCATTCTCTTATGCAAAAACTCCTGCAGAATCTTTGGAAAGACTGCGCTCGTCAAGTCTTCAATGACATGGAATTTGTCTGTGATAGCATGTGCTGATGGGGCTCCTTGCTTGATAGCCTTAATGAAGCATCGTCCCCTATCACGAGTGATAGTATTGACTTTCTTGTATTGTTTCAAGACATTTGCCACAATCGAAGAATCTCTAGAGTCTATCAGTTCCAAAATCTCGCCTGTGTCATGGTCTACGATAACACTGCCATAGGTATGTCTCTTTCTCTTGGCAAAGTCATCTATGCCTATATTCCTGGCAGTCCTGTCTGGAAGTCTTTGGATCTTTTTCAAATGATTTATGCAAGTATTTGGACAGCAAGTGATTCCCATCTTTCTCATGACCTTGAGGTCGACACAGATGACATATGTATATGAAGCAGGTTCATCAACTCTATGCATCTTACACTGAATCTTGCATATTTGTTTAGCCACTTCGTCTGTTGCTCTACAAATATATGTTTATCAGACTGGCAGTAAAAACGGCGCATGTAAAGGGTGAGAACAAACCGTTTACACCCTAAAGGACACATCGTGACCGTTCTCTTTTGCCAGCCACGGGTATGAGTGGTTTTCTTGCCACAACGGTCGCAGAAGGCATGGGTAGCCGTACTCACGAGAACCATTTTGAGTTCCGTGGAAGAGAAGTCACAACTTGCGATAAAAAAGCCATCTATGGCAGGAAAAATGTCCATAAGAAGTTTTTCTCCGACCGTAGAAGCATTTATATCGGATTTTATTTGGTTGTTTCTTATCTTTTTTATAATTTTGCATCTGTTAGCGATTGTATCCATTGTAAGTCATATTTTATGATCACTTTAAACTTACATATTTTTGGAGACAATCGCTAATTTTTTATATTAAACTTTCTCAAAAATATTGCTCCTTCATATAAAATATGGGGCTTTGTACTAAAATTTGAGAAGAACCTTGAAAATTATGGTGATGGATCTAAGAAGAAGGAAGAAAAGGCAAAGGCAGAAGAGAAATTCCGTCCGTTGCCGGAATCTCTTGCTAATCCTCAGGGGTTAATGGTGCTCTCCAGTTTGGCGATACATGGCTTTCTTGATGAGCATTTCCAGCCTAAGGGTCTCTCTGTAACTAAAACTGCAGTTCTCGCATTCCAGATTTCTACCAAACTCGGCATACAGAATGTATGGGTGGTGTTTGGCACCTTTTGGAATATTGACAAGGAGAATCTTCGCTCTGCCTATAATAAAGGGATGGATCAGCAACAGATGTCTGGATTTATCGGAGAAACTGCAAAATCGATAAATATCTGTTAGTTAGTCTGTTATATAACGTGAATGACGTTTCATAAATTAATTCGTACCTGGTAGGTTTCAGCATCTTGTTGTACTTTTGCCCCCGGAATTCAGAACCGATATGGTCTGGGTTTCGGGGGCTTTTGTGTATAGGCACATCAACCGTTGTGGGAGCGCCCAACTTTAAAAAAAGGAATATTGAAAATGAAAGCAATGAAACCTTTTTATTTTACTCATCCGCAGTACGGAAAACTGAGGGTGGTGGTGATTGGAGGCAAAATCTATTACTGCCTGATGGACGTGAAGAACATCTTCAAGAAGTCGGTACAGAAACTCTATGAGACGATTGCTGACTCGGAGGGGGAACTGAAAAATCTGAACATCATGATGATGAAGGATATGAAAATCAAGTATAACCTCTTCTTCGAGAACCAGGAAATGGGAAAGGAGGAAGCGGAGGCTGAGAACGTGAATGCGGATATCAACTTCTGCGATGAACAGCTGGTGAAGGACCTTGTAGACAGGCGTGTTGCTGCCGAGAAGATTGCGGCAAAATGGGTGCTAGGGTTCGTCAAGAGCAGACTGAATGATGCTGAGAATGCTTCGCTCTTCGAGGCGAACGGGGTCGACGAGATTTCGGATAACTCGCTGATTCTGCCTATCAATGTAAGCTATGGCTCAGGGTATATCATGATTAACAGCGAAGTGTTCGATTAATTGAAAAATATGGAGGTAAAATGGAGATAGTACATGTAGTGGCAATTAATCCTTATCGTAAGGGAAATAAAGGGAAAGTTTTTTCTTACAATATCGATACTTATGATAAGGTCATCGGGTCGAAGGAAATCAAGAAGATGATTCAGCAGATTCGGGGTGAATTGCCGATTGACGGAGTGGATTTGAACGATGCGCAGGCGGTGAAGAAGGCGCAGGAGAGGCTCAAGAGCGAGCTGCCTTTCTTCTGTCCGCACTACGGCATGTTCAAGAATAATGTGCGCAGACAGGAGAATGCCTTGCCGGAAAGCTTTCTCTTCCAGACGATTATTGATGTGGATGATAAGGAGTATGTGGAGAAGGCGATTGAGAAGGCGCGCGAACTGAACTGCTCTTCGGGGATATGGAACGGCTCGTTGCTGCATCTCTGTTATAGCGCTAGAAAGAAGCTGCATATCGGGATTAGAATGCCGGTGGGGATGACCATCGAGGAGACGCAGAAGGCGTATTGTGAGGCACTGGGCGTGCCTTATGATGAGAGCTGCATCACACCTGAGAGGATGATTTTCCTGACGGATAAGGACTCGGAAATCTACCGGTCTAAAATGTGGTGCGCAGTGATGCCGGAGAGCGAGATACAGGCTCGCAGAAAGGCTTTTCTGGACCGTGGACTGACGGTTGACGGAAGGGGAGATGCAAAAGTTAATAGTTTACAGTTTACAGTTAATGGCAATAGCAATGACAATGTTCAAAACAATAGACTTTCGGGCAATCATGGCACTGGTGAACTGGGAGAGGCCAGCGAGAAGAATCTGATAGCCTTTGATCTGTTCGTGCAGTCGGCTGGGCTTGAGGGGATGGCGATTGATACCGTCGGGTCTCGGCACTCTTCGCTCCTCGCCATTATGAGCGCAGGCGCTTCGAGGGTGATGAGTGAGGAGGAACTGATGAAGGTGGTGAGGACGAAAATGCCGAGCTACTATCAGGAGGATGACTGCCATCAGCTGATACATGATTTCTATGCGAAATATGCTGACAGCTCCAAGCCGATGTCGAGGGATGTGATAAGGGTGAATGCGCTGGCGGAGCAGAAGGCGAATGAAGTGAAGAGTGAAGAACGAAGAGTGAAAAATTCAAATGCAGATGGTAATTATACAGTTCAAAGTTCAAATCTCCAAGTTCAAAGTAGCGACGAGGATTATCCGGAACCGCCAGCGATGCCGGAGAAACTGCCGAAGCTGGTAGAACTGCTGATATCTCGGACTCCGGAGATTTATAAGCCGGCAGTGGCGCACGCTATCTTTCCACCGTTGGCTACTCACCTCTGGCAGACGAGCTTCCGATATATTGATAATGTAGTGCATGAGGCTACGCTTTCTACTTGCCGGTACGGGTGCAGGTAAATCGTCTGTGGATAAGCCGATTAGATATATTATGGAGGATATCAGAAAGCGGGATGCGGAGAATCTGAAACGTGAGAAGGAATGGAAGGAGGAGGTGACGCGCAAGGGTGCCAACAAGGATAAGCGCAAACGACCGGATAATCTTGTTATCCAGGAGATTGATGCTGATATGACCAGTCCGGCATTCGTGATGAGAACTGCAGAGGCGCAGGGGCGTTTCCTCTATACTTCGCTTAACGAGCTGGACCAGTTTGATGCACTCCGGGGTAGCGGTAACCAGCAGTTCCGCATCATGTGCCTCGCCTTTGATCCATTCAACCTCTTTGGCCAACAGCGCGTGGGCGTTCAAAGTGTGACAGAAAGGGTAACGATAAGGTTCAACTGGAATGCATCTACCACCATTCAGAAAGGGCAGCGCTACTTCTCAAAAGTTTTGACAGATGGTCCGATAAGCCGTATCAATTTCTGTACCATTCCGGAGCGTGAAATCGGTGATGAAATGCCTGTTTACGGCGATTACGATGATGCTTACCGTGAGGCGCTGAAGCCTTATATTGAGAATCTGAACAACGCCAGGGGACTGATTGACTGCCCTGAGGCGTTCCAGCTTGCCCTCCGGCTGAAGGATGAGAATGCTGAGTTCTCGCGCCTGTCGCAGGATAGGGTTTACGAGAACCTTTCCTTCCGTGCCAACGTCATCGCCTACCTGAAGGCGTGTGTGCTGTATGTGGCGAACGGTTGTAAATGGGAGCCGGAGATAGATGAGTTCATCCGCTGGAGCGAGCGTTACGACCTCTACTGTAAGATGCGTTTCTTCGGTGATGCCATCAAGAGGGCTAATGATACAGGCGAGAAGTCGAGCAAACGAGGACCTTCCAACATGCTGATGCAGTTGCCGGATGAGTTTACTTACCAGCAGGTGATAGACTTGCGTGTAGCAAACGGGATGAGTCAGAAAGGTACTTCCAAGATGTTGGGAAACTGGAAGGATCGCCATTACATCAGGGCTAAGGAGAACGACTCAGTTCCTCAATTCCTCAGTTCCTCAGTTTTTATTAAACTTAAATTCCGAAAGGAGAATTCATAGCGTATGGAAATAGTAGTAAAAAGAATTGCAAAAAAGAAGACTTATACGATAGGTCATCTTTATATCCTGAGCGATAAGGATGTAAAGCGTACTTGGCGTTCGGGTGTGAAAATAGGCGACAAGCGTATCTTTGAGCACAGCTTTGATATGGCGAAGTTGGACAAGGAACATTACTTCTGTGATACCTTGGAACCTACGTGGAGAAACCTTCTGGGTGTCGAACTGAAACCGGAAGAGGAGGATGGACGGTACAGCAGGGTATCGGGTAAGAAAGCCCGCAAGATACCGGGTCATACGGCGATACCGGAGGGTTCGTATCCTGTTGTTATCTCGAAATCGCCAAGGTTTAAGAAGTGGCTTCCGCTGGTGCAGGGTGTTCCTGATTTTGAGGGCATCCGCATCCATGCCGGTAATTATCCCGATGATACGCAGGGCTGCATTCTGGTAGGTGAAAATAAATTACAGGGTGCCGTCTTTAATTCCCGCATCTGGCTGTACAGGCTTATCAATGCCATTACCGCAGCGAGGGAACGGGAGGAGAGCGTTTGGATTACCGTTTTGTAATGTTGAGTGTTGAATGTTGATTTTTGAATGTTGAGTGTTGAATTGTTAGTGATTATTTTAAAAACAAATTATTATGGTAAAGTCAGTTAATACAAATAAAGTAGAAATGGATAAGAAGGCAGCAATTGCTGTCGTGTTTGAAAACTCTGAATTCGGTAAGGTTCGTACCTTGACCGATGAGAATGGGGAGCCATTGTTCTGTGCAAAGGATCTCTGTAATGTACTGGGATATAAGAGAGCGAATGATGCTGTAGATCAGTTAGTTAAACCACTTGATACGGCGAAACGCCGTACATGGGTAGCAACCGGTCTGAAGAAAGATGGAACCTCGGCGATGCGTCGTACTCTGATGCTCTATGTCAACGAGAGCGGTTTCTATGCTTTAGTTCTCGGCTCTAAGCTTCCTACTGCCGTGAAATTCAAGAACTGGGTTACTTCAGATGTGCTGCCGCAGATTCGCAAGACGGGCGGTTATATTCCGGTGCAGCAGGGAGAGAGCGATGAGGAGACAATCCGACATGCTGAAGAAATTCTCCGTGCTACGCTCAAGGAGAAGGAGAATCTGCTGAAGAAACAGCGCCTGCAGATTGAACAGCAGAAGAAGCTTATCGGCGAACAGGATACGGAAATTCGCCGCTTGAATGATGTGGTGGATGAGCAGGTGGTTCGCAACGCCAAGAGTGGTGAGAACATCATACAGTTGGAGAATCAGGTGGGTAATCTTCTGCCGAAAGCGCTCTATAGCGATAACGTGCTCGATTCCGTTTCCTGCTTCACCACGACGCAGATTGCGAAGGAACTCGGTATCACTGCCCAGGAGCTGAACCGCTCGCTCTGTGCCCTGCATATCCAGTATTACCAGAGCGGTCAGTATCTCCTCTATGCTGATTATGCTCACATGGGCTTGGCGAAGAGCCGCACCCGCTACAGCGCCTTCCTCGACCCGAAGAGCGATGGCAGACAGGAGAAGATGGGCAGAGCTTACACCCATACCTATCTCGTATGGACCGAGCGAGGACGAAAGTTCAACCACGACCTTGCTCAGCGATACTGGGAACTGTGTGAAGTTTATAGTTAATAGTTTATAGCCCCTGATGTGTTCTTGCATCAGGGGCTTTTTGCCTTCGGGGGACCAGCGATGGAATCGCTGGGGACGGGGACGAACGGGGGGTAGGCCCTTTTTACCTTTTTACTTTTTTACCTTTAAAAGCCCCTTCAGGTCGGCGATGATGGCCTGGGTGTAGGCTCTTATCTGAGATTCTGACAGATCGCTGATATGCTCGGGAGCGAGGGCGGCGATGTGCTGTCGGGTCTCCATCTCTATCATCGTGGCGATAGGGAGGAGCTTGTGGGCTGTCTTGCCGATGGCTTCTATTGATAACTCGCCTTCTGTTGCCTGCTGGAGGTTCTGGAGATGGGATGACAACTCCTGCTTGACGGTGCTGAGTATCTCGGCTTCTGCCTCCGGATCGCCTTCTGCAAAGGTCAGGAGGGCTGCAAAGCGGGATTTCTTATTGGTTTTCTCTGTAATATCCTCTGCTGATGCAGTATCCCTTTTTTTCTCTGCCATATCCTCTGTTTCTGATGCTGCATCCTCTAATCCGAGGATTTCTCTCAGCTTCTCTGTGCTGAATGGCTTGAAGAGGCAATCGTCGAAACCTGCTTCTTTCAACTCTCTGATGATGCTGGCATCGTGGGCGGTCATCGCTACTACCTTCATGTGGCTGTGGTTGATGTGCTGAATCATCCTGATGCCGTTCATCTCGGGCATTTCGATATCCATCATCATCAGCGCAGGATGCTCGTTGTGGAGCACGGTGAGCGCCTCGGCTACATGCAGACAGGCAAAGACTTGCCAACTGTCGCCTATCAGCTTCTTCAGCATCTCCTGAAGCAGACGGAGCTGCAACGGGTCGTCATCGAGCAGCAGTATCTTGTGATTTTCGAAATGGGGCTTGGTTGGGGCGAGGGGCTTCTGCTCTTCTGCCTCTTCTGCTGCAGGAGCGGTACCTAAGGCAAGCGGAATGGTGACGGTGAAGGTGCTGCCCTTGTCCTTGACGGATTCCAGACGCAGGGTGCCCTGAAGCAGATTGACCAGTTCCTGGGTGATGTTCAGTCCGAGACCGGTGCCCTCGATGCCCTGGGCACTCTTCAGACGGGTGAACGCCTGGAATACCTTCTGGCGCTCTTCGGTGGTCATGCCCTTGCCGGTATCCCTTACCGAGAAGGTGAGGAGGTGCTGGGGACTGATGGCTGCCTGGATGGTGACGCTGCCCTTATCGGTATACTTGATGGCATTGCTAACCAGGTTGTTGAGTATCTGACGGATACGGAAGGCATCGGCACGGTAGTAGGTCTGCGGACTGCTGATGCCATCGAGCTCCAGATGCAGTTCCAATCCCTTCTCCTGGCTCAGGATCTGCATCTCTCCGGCACACTGGCGGAACATGTCGGCAGGCGAGAAATCTACAGGGTTCAGCTTCATCAGTCCGTTTTCCAACTGGTGATAATCGAGCAGGGCGGCAACGAGCCGGGAGAGATGGGTGGCAGAACCCTTGATGCTGTTGAGGCAGGAGATGGCCTGCGGGTTGTCGACATAATCCTTCATCAGGTCGATGAAGCCCGAGATGCTGGCAGCCGGAGCCTTGATATCGTGGGTGATGGTGAGGAGCAGGCGTTCGCGCTGGTTCATGATGCGCCTGATTTCCTCGTTAGCCTCTTCGAGATTCTCGCGGTAGATGCGTTCCTTCTGCGTATCGCGGTAGATGTAATAGACGAGGATGACGGCGGCTGTGATGGCTACGATGGCAAGCAGACCTATCTGCCAGAGCAGATTCTGGCGCGCCTGCATCGCCTGGTTGATAGCCTGCTGCATCGCCTGACGTTCGCGCTGGTGGATATCGTTGAGCTGCTGGGAGGAGCGCAGGGCGAGGCGGGCATTGGTTATCTGCAGGTCTCTCACCTCGCGGTTGATGGCATCGTGGTTATCGCGCGTAGACTGCTTCTCCTTGCGGTCAATCTGTTCCAGGATATCGGCTACGTTTCCGGCTAAGTTGACCGGGGTAGAGAGGGTATCGGTGACAGCCTGGTTGCTGTCGCGTCTGATGCTGAGCGTTTCGGCATGTTCCTTCTTGAAGGCATCGGCAAGGCGGCGAAAGAAGCCCTTGCGGGTTTTCATCACCTCTACGGTGGTGTTCTTTGCTACGTGGGTCTTGGGTGCCTTGGAATGCACGACAACGGAATCTTCGCCACTGTTGAGGCTGTTCATCTTCTCATGCAGATAGTTGTGGGATGACTTGCCCTGCATGGCGCGGGTAAGCTGCTGCAGATTGGTCTGTTCCTCCTTGAGCAGGTTGGACATGGTGCTGTCGGCTGCCTGTCGCTTTTCGATATAGTCGCGGGTTGCCTGATTGATAGCGAGCACGGTTGTGGTGTTGCGATATACCAACCCTATCGCCAGAATCAGTACGATGGCGACGATGATGTAACCCAGGGCTACCTTGAAAGGAACGTTTGTTTGCTGCATCTTCTTATCTTTTAATGTTTTGAGTCTTTTTGCTATTTGCGTGCAAAGTTAATCAAAAATGCGATATAAACCAACGAAAACAGGAGATAAATGCCAAAATCTGGTCATCTATCTCCTGTTTCATTGAAAGCGACGCGTAATTACTATTTTCTGAAGGTGGATTTACTTTGCTACGGTTGAATCCACTGTTGCTGCTGGAGTCTCAACAGGTGTTGCTGTTGTGTCGGCTGGAGCTACTGTGTCTACTGGTTCTGAACCTGCAACGCTTACCATTCTGTTACCTGCAAATACATTGCTAACTGATACCATTGCTACTGCTGCGATAACTGCAAATACTAACTTTTTCATAATTCTTTTGTTTTTTAATTGTGAATATTATTTTGTTTATTAATTCTCTTGCTGAAACTCATTTGCGAGTTCGCTAAATAATATCACAATAGGCGTGCCAAAAATCGATGGGTTTGGTTAAGTGTCTGATAATCAGGGTTGATGGTGTTTTGTGCCAGAAACGGGATGTGGGGAAAGTGGGGAAAAGGTGTAGAAAAATTCCCCAATATAGTGTGGAATATATTGGGGAATCGGGGTGTGGCATGTTTTACTCCATGCCGTATTTCTTCATTTTGTTGTAGAGTGTCTTGCGGTCGATGGCAAGCAGTTGGGCTGCCTTGCTCTTGTTGCCGTGGGTGGCTCTCAGGGCAGCGGCGATGCTTTCCTGTTCCGACTGTTTGCTGTGCAGCTGCATATTGAGCGGTCGGGCGGTGGAGGTCTGTGCCATCGTCTTCTCCAGTTCCTGGGCACCGATATACTTGCCACGGGTGAGCAGGGTGGCGCGCTTCATCACATTGTTCAGTTCGCGCAGGTTGCCTGGCCAGTCGTATGAGGCAATGATTTCGGAGGCTTTGACATCCATTCCGAGCACATTCTTGCCCAGTTCCTGGTTGGCGTGCTTGATAAAGAGGTTGGCAAAGAGGAAGATATCGGCACCTCTGTCCTTGAGGGCAGGCATGTAGATGGTAAACTCGTTGATGCGGTGATAGAGGTCCTCTCTGAACTTGCCTTCGGCTACCGCCTGCGCCAGATTCTCGTTGGTGGCACAGATGAGTCGGATATCCACATCAATCTCCTGCGTGCTGCCCAGCGGACGGATTTTCCTCTCCTGCAAGGCTCTGAGGAGCTGCACCTGTACTTCGTAGTTGAGGTTTCCCATCTCATCGAGGAAAACCGTTCCGCCGTTAGCTATCTCGAAGGCACCCTTCTTATCCTGTTCGGCTCCGGTAAAGGCACCCTTCTTATATCCGAAGAATTCAGATGCTGCCACCTCCTTAGGAATGGCGCCGCAGTCGATGGCATAGAAAGGTTTGTCCTTGCGCAGACTCTGTTCGTGGATGCTGCGCGCCACATATTCCTTTCCGGTGCCGCTGGCTCCGAGAATGAGCACTGACATCGGGGTTGGGGCAACGAGCGAAACGAACTCGTAGAGCTGTTTGGAAGCCTCGCTTTCACCTTTTATATATCTAGGCACCTCCGTGCCCTGCTGCTCTTCTTGGGGCGCATCCTGCATGGTGGCAGATTCTGCACGCTGAGGGGCTGAAACGGCAGAAGCAGCCGACTGGATAGCCTCACGGATTTTCTCTAAGAGGATTTCGGGATGGAAGGGTTTAGCCACGTAATCGGTAGCACCCGATTTCATGGCACATACAGCATTCTGAACCTCTGCATAGCTAGTCATTACGATAAAAGGCAGGTGGGCATCGGACTTTCTGATATGCTGGAGCAATACCAGTCCGTCATGGTCGGGCAGGCGCAGGTCGGAAAGAACCAAATGGAATGCATCGCCGGCTCCCATCGCTTTGATGGCAGCGCCTACGGATGTTACCCTTTCTACATCGAATCCTTTCTTTTTGAGCCAAGTCTGTATCATTGTTCCGAATGCCAAATCGTCTTCTACAATCAATATCCTCTTCATAATGTTCTGTTTTATCCTCTTCTATAATATCGTTATATATAACTTTGTGCAAAGGTACGGAAAAGTTGTATGGAAAGCTATTTAATTCACATTATTTAGCAATAAAACCGACTAAAAATCTACAAACCCTGTTCTATTATCTTATTTTTAGTGAAAAGAGCAATTGTTTTCGGATAAAAGCATGCTAGTTGCTTTATTTTTTGTATCTTTGCAACCATGTTAAAACAAGATTTAGAGTCATGAATCCGATAGTACAAACCATCATATTGTCAGCTTCGGCGGTGCGCATGTTGCCGCATATCGCTCTGTATCTGCTCCATAAGAAGGAGATAGATGCCGACCTGCTGAAGGTGCAGGAGAGGAAGCCTACGGTGCTCAACCTGATTAAGGCATGCACCCGCGAAAGGAGTTTCCGCAATCTGTTTTATTACCGCATGGGCGAATACCGTTCGGTTTTCATCAGCTGGCTGTTGCCTCCTGAGCGTACGATGACCATCTGGTGTCCGCATATCGGGAAGGGTGCGCATCTGGAGCACAGCTATGCCACCTATCTCAACGCAGAAAGCATAGGTGATGACTTCTACTGTCTGCAGATGGTGACGCTGGGCAACGGCAAGGGCGGCAGACCTACCATCGGAAATGACGTGAAGATTTATACCGGTGCCACGGTATTCGGCGGCATCCATATCGGCAATCACGTGACGATAGGCGCCGGTGCTGTGGTATTCCAGGATATTCCCGACGGGGCTACCGTGGTAGGGAATCCGGGGAGAATCATTCAGAAATAATCAATTTAAAGATAGAGAATATGAACTATGCATTGATCATAGCCGGAGGTTCTGGCAATAGAATGGGACAGGACATCCCAAAGCAGTTTATGCATGTAGACAACTGTCCTATCATCATCCATACGATGATGGCTTTTCAGAAGCATCCTGATATTCAGGGTATTGCTGTGGTATGTCTGGCAGGTTGGGAAACGGTACTGCAGTCGTATGCCAACCAGTTCTGCATTACCAAGCTGAAATGGATATTCCCTGGCGGAAGCAATGGTCAGGAGTCAATCCACAATGGTATCTATGGCTTGAAAGAGGTGGGATGCGGTGATGACGACCTGGTGCTGGTGCATGATGCCGTGCGCCCACTCTTGTCGCAAGACATCATCTCGTCCAATATCGCCATCTGCCAGAAGTATGGCTATGCCATTACGGGTATCAAATGTAGAGAGGCTATCCTGGAGAGCGAAGATGGTTTTACGACCAACACCAGTATTCCGCGCGACAAACTGATCCGTACCCAGACACCCCAGACCTTCCGTTTGGGCAATCTGATAGCAGCCCACGAAGAGGCTAAGGAGAAGGGCATCACCAATTCGGTGGCATCCTGTACCCTGATGGCAGAACTGGGAGGCAGACAGATGCATATCGTGCCTGGTTCAGAGAAGAACATCAAGATAACCACCGTTGAGGATCTGGAGATACTGAAGGCACTGATGAAGGTTCAGCCTGAGGCTTGGTTAAAATAAACATGTTATGATAGGAAATTCACCATATAAGGAAGATATTGCGCGCCTTTTCCGGGAAGGTTTGGAATTGGAGCGTCTGCATGGCAAGACCATTCTTGTGGCTGGTGCTACAGGATTGGTAGGAGGCTGTGTGGTTGATGTGCTGATGCAGAATCCTGCCCGGTGCTACAAGGTGATAGCAGCCGGAAGAAACAAGGAACGTGCCCGACAGAAGTTTGCTGCCTATTGGGAGGATGAATCTTTCTTCTTTGCAGAGATAGACGTTACCCAGCCTGTCATCAAGAGCATGGACAGGATGATAGGGGAACCAGTCTATAATGAGTTGGCTGAGGGCGCTGATTACATCATCGATGCAGCCAGCAATGCGAGTCCTAACTTCTTTAAGCAGAACCCTGTAGAGGTGATGAAGGCAAACATCAACGGCGTATCCAACCTGCTGGAATATGGATTGAGTCACCGCATGCAGCGCATGGTTTATATCTCTTCGGGTGAAATCTATGGCGAGGGCGATGGCTCTGAATTTACCGAGAAGAGCAGCGGCTATGTGGATTGTGCATCGGTGCGTGCCTGCTATCCATCTTCCAAACGTGCTGCCGAAACGCTCTGCATGGCATACGGAGCAGAGTATGATGCCGATGTGGTGATAGCCAGACTGAGTCATACCTACGGTCCGGGCTTTACGGAGAGTGACAATAGGGTGTATGCCCAGTTTATCCGCAATGTTCTGAAGGGTGAGGATATCGTCCTGAAGAGTAAGGGTGAGGCTTTCCGCTCCTGGCTTTATGTGGTAGATGCCGCCCATGCCATCTTGCGCCTCCTGCTGGATGGCGAGAGGGCAAATGCCTATAATGTGGCTCATTCAGAATCGAATATCTCCATCCGCCAACTGGCAGAGCTGATAGCCCGGAAAGCGGATAGAAAGGTGGTGTTTGATATTCCTGAGGCGGATGCGCAGCAGGGCAATACCACGCCTATCACCAAGGCAACCTTCAGTACGGATAAACTCAAGGCTTTAGGCTGGAAACCGCTCTTTGATGTAGAAGAAGGTTTCGGACATACCTTGCAGGAAGTGAGGGAAGGCTAAAGCTTTCTTTTAATCTCATCCCATATTTCCCGCTTTTCCATGTTCAGATAGTAGCGAAGGTGTTTCTCTACTCTCTGTTCTACGGGTGGAAACTTCATATAGTCGCCAAAGAAGTGGCGCAGATAGGTATCAGCCTGCTCCGGCAGCAAGACGGTGGTATCCTCGAACGGGAATTCCTTGCCCTTGCCGAGCCATTCCTTCGGGAAAATCTCCTTATAGTGGTAGGAACCTGTATTCACCAGTACGTTCTTCGCCTTATCGAAGTCATACCGGTGACTCATCTCGTCCATCTGCTGGATGAGGCGGTGGCGCATCTTGCTGCGGCAGAAGAAGGCGATCGTCTTGATGGCAAAGCGGCCCCAGGTTTCCTTGTGCAGGAGCAGGGAGATGTACTCAATGAAAGTATTGTGGGTGGTTACGGCATTCAGACGGTTGATGGTCTTAGAGTATTTGCGATACAGCGCCTTTGCCGTTTCCAGGTCATCGTCGGTGGCATCAAGAGGGAAAATATCTATGTAAAGACCGATGATGCAGGGACGCTCCTTCTCCTCGATAAGGGTGGTTTCGCGATTCACGAGTTTGGAGAAATACAGAGGGTATGACTCGTTGTTGTAGGGAGTTACTACCTCGTATTTGCCAAAGTCTTCATGCTTGGCGATTTCGAGCAGACGGTCGTAGTCGGGGCGTGGCATCAGCACGTCGATGTCATCGTCCCAGGGAATCATTCCGTGGTGACGGGCGGCTCCGATGGCGGTGCCGGCACAACAGTAATATCTGAGGTGATACTTGTTGCAGATTTCGATGAAAGCCTTCAATATATCGAGTATTGTGGCGTTCCATTCCTTCTTGATGTTCTTAATATCCATACTTTTTTCTGTTTTACGGCTGCAAAAGTAAGCAAAAAGTTTTGAACTTCAAACTATTTATGCTACTTTTGCATTCTAAAAAGTAAAAACAAGTAATATTCCATATTTATCAGATAGAAACGATGGCAGAATCATTAAAGGAAAAAACCGCCAAGGGATTATTCTGGGGAGCGATGAACAGTGGCTCTACCCAGGTACTCAATATCCTCTTTGGCATCTTCTTGGCGCGTTTGTTGTCGCCAGCCGATTATGGTATCATCGGCATCCTCACCATATTCACCCTGATAGCGGGCAATCTGCAGAGTAGCGGGTTTACCCAGGCACTGGTGAATATCAGAAAACCCACCGATAACGATTATAACTCGGTGTTCTGGTTTAATGTCCTGGTGAGTCTTACCATGTATGTGGTGCTCTTTTTCTGTGCGCCGCTGATAGCAGATTTCTTCCATCAGCCTTGTCTCACCTCCCTGTCGCGCTTCGTGTTCTTGAGTTTCTTCATCTCTTCGTTTGGCATCGCCCAGAACGGATATATGATGAAGAACATGATGAACAAGGAGATTACCATCGTTAATTTCATGGCTCTGATCAGTTCGAATGTCGTGGGACTGGTACTGGCATTCAGCGGCATGGCTTACTGGAGTCTTGCCTGGCAGCAGGTTATCTTTATCCTCGTGCTGAATATCGGAAGATATTATTATACGGGATGGCGCCCGAATTTTCATATCGATTTCGGACCGGTGAGGAAGATGTTTGGATTCAGCGTGAAACTCCTGGTTACCAACATCATCAATACGGTGAGCAACAATGTATTGACCTTTGTCTTCGGCAGGTTCTATCCGATTAATGATGTGGGTAACTATAGTCAGGCATACAACTGGGACACCAAGGCTAATTCGTTTGTTGCCAATACGGTGGGACAGATAGCTCAGCCCGTCTTGGCTTCTATCCAGGACGATAAGAACCGCGAGTTGCTGGTGTTCAGAAAGATGCTCCGTTTCACGGCATTCCTTTCTTTCCCATTGATGTTTGGCTTGACCCTGGTATCACGCGAATTCATTCTGATTACGATTCATGAGAAATGGATAGCCAGTGTGCCGCTGTTGCAGATTCTCTGCGTGAGCGGTGCCTTTATGCCTATTTACACGCTTTATCAGAATCTGGCTATCAGCAAGGGGCGTTCTGATGTGTATATGTGGTGCAACCTCGGTCAGGTAGTGGGGTTGCTCGCCTTGGTATTGTTCTGTCATCAATATGGCATCCAGACCATGGTGATAGCCTATACCGTGTTTATCATCGCCTGGCTTTTGGTCTGGCAGTGGATGATGAAGCGTGTTGCCGGATTGCGGTTCCTGGATGTGGCAAAGGATATACTGCCATTCATGCTCTGTGCGGCAGCCACGATGGTAGTTACCTATTTCATGACTCGCAGCCTGCAGAACATCTATCTCCTGCTGCTGGTTCGTCTGCTGGTTTCAGCCACCATCTACTTCTGTATCATGAAGCTGCTGAAGGTGCAGATATTAGAAGAGTGTATAGCTTTCTGTAAGCGAGGTAGATAAGATTCACCCTCTTGACAGGTACCCCCTTTTTGATGAGCTTGATGATGAGTCGGATGAGGAAACTCTTAGGCTTGTAGCCGAGTGCCTGATCCACCTTTTCGAAGGCTACCTGTGCGTTTGCTGCCCAGCGGTAGGCATTGACGATGCCTATCTCTGTGGCTCTGAGATACTGATGCTTCTTATCGTTCTGCTCGAAAAAATCGATGAGTCGGCGGGTTGATTTGAAGTATGACAGGAGATTCTTTTCAGAGATGTTGTGATTGTAGGAATTCTCATTGTCGGTACGATAATAATATACCGCATCATCGATGTTCACCTTTTTGCCGTAGAACATGAACTGGGCATTCCAGAAAAGATCTTCCGCATAGTTGATGCCCTCTTCAAAGAATATCCTGTGCTCCATGATGAGCGAACGCTTATAGATTCTGCCCCACAGCCGGTTGGTGATGATGTTCTGGCAGACAAGCAGTTTGAGCAGTTTCTCATCAGAAACATCAAAAGGTTTCTGGAGTCTGCCTGCTTTTCCTTCGCACCATTCCCGGTAGCCGCCATCAATCAGGTCGGCATGGCTACTATCTGCTTTTCCTGCCAGTTTCTCAACTGTATCTTCCGGCAGCATATCATCGCTATCGGCAAATAAAAGATAATCGCCTGTAGCCGCCATCAGTGCCGTCTGTCTTGCAGCTCCCACGCCCCGGTTTCTGTCGTGGTGGATGATGCGTACCTGTTGTGCTCTTTCAGGATATTCTTTCAGGAGCGATTGTAGGATACCGATGCTTTTATCGGGGGTACAGTCATCTACAAAGATGTATTCGATAGACGCATACGACTGCTCGAACAGTGAACGGGCGCACTGTTCGATATATTTTTCTACTCCATAGATAGGGGTTAAGATACTTATTTTCAGCATGATGGTTTTAATCTAAGATACTTTTTTATCTTGTCGGGTTCTCTTTTTTATCTTGTGAGATACTCGAATATCAGCGTGCTGTTATAGAAGAACAGGAAGATGGTGATAACTGCGAGTGTGCCACGAAGATAAGGCAGATATTTCTCCTTACAGTTTCTGATGATATATCCGATACAAACCGGAATGATGAACGCCCAATGGGCAGCCATGATATAAACCTCGTTCAGTCCGAATCCCATGACCAGATGAATGAAGGCATCGCATGCCACCCATGAGGCTGTGAGCCAGAGAAAGGCCGATCTTCTTCCCATCCAAAAGCCCATACACAGCAGAATCACGATGATACCCTCTATGATATAAGGAACGGGTGTCTGGTATTTCACGAATATCGGGCGGTGGCTGTGGATATCTTCCAGAAGATGTTCTCTGTGCAGGATAAGCGATTCGCCAAAAACGTTTTCTACCAGTGATTCTGAACGGGAGATAGACATATCTGCCCATGAGAGCATGCCTCGTTTCTGGATATTTTTGCCAGCGATGGCCTTATCGTGTTTTTGCTTCTGTTCCATCTTAGCCCTAAAAGTACTGTCTTTCGCAGCTTTCTGAGCCACGAGCCGTTCTCCTTCCAGACGGTTCGGAATGATGAAAGCCTTGTTCTGATAAATGCCTGCAGCACCTATCAGGAGGGTAGGCAAGATGATGCCCAATGCCAGATATTTCGGGCGGAAGAGTTTTTTGCCATTGGTAAAGAGGGCGGCAAGGAAGGTCTTGGCGCCATTGCTCAGCGTGATGCCTGCCGTGAAGAAAAAGAGCAGGGCTGTTTGCCACCAAGGCATGCTGCGGTGTTCCTGCTGCTGTTTGCCTGCCAGATAAAGTGTCATTGACAGGAAGAAAAGCGACATGCCGAAATGGTCATCCACAAAGGTGACGAGCAGCACGTAGGCAAAGGAAAAAAGCATCGCTGTGAGCACATTGCTGTCTATAGCCTTCAGCTGCATCACCTCTCTGAAGATTCTTCTGAAGAAGAGGGTGGAGTAGGTGGAGAAGAATGTCATCATCACCGCCACGATGGTAGTTGCCCAGTTGCGGGAGGTGAGTTCTATCAGCCAGCCGTTCAGTAGCGAGAAAGGATAGAGGAAGAAAGGGAGCATGGGATGGCGATACTCCGTGTAATACACCTTCCACTTCGAGAGGGTAAGGTAGGTGTAGGGGTCGAAACCTGAAATCTGAAAGTTCTTGGTGAAGAGCGTCCAGAATCCTGCTTTCGGTTTGCCGAAATCATCAAAATGATAGGTTATCATCAGCACATTAAAGGCGATGATAACGATGAGTGTAATCAAGGCAAAGAGCCTTTCTTCTTTTTTAATTCTAAATATATTGTTCATTCTCTGATTATTTTTTTGCTGGGCTGATGCATGCCGCATCTCCTTCTTAGCGCTGCAAAAGTAATTGTTTTTTCTGAATATTCAAAAAGAAAGGCTCTATTTTGTGTCTTTTTTCTGATAAAAACGGAGTTTTATTTTGTATTCTCTTTTATTTGGTGTATCTTTGTCGCAATGATGATGAAAAAGTCATCAGGACGGACAGTTGGATAATAAAGATAAATAATGACAATGAAACATGCTTTTTTGATAATGGCTCATGGCAGTTTACCGCTTCTGAGGGTATTGCTGTCGATGCTCGATGATGAGCGCAATGATATATTTCTGCATATCGACCGGAAGTCGGATATGCTGGATGGTGCTGAACCGCTGGTTCTTTCCAAGGCACGCCTCTTTGTGTTGGAACAGAGGGTGGATGTGCGTTGGGGAAATCTGAGCCAGATTAAGGCGGAGTATGTGCTTTTCGAGGAGGCTTTGAAGCATGGACCTTATGCCTACTACCATCTGCTGAGTGGTCAGGATTTACCTATCAAATCGCAGGATTACATCCATCAGTTCTTTGAGGAGCATCAGGGTAAGGAGTTTGTGGGCATCAATCATGGCGAGGAATTTGAATGGGATTGCCGCCGGAAGATGATGCGTTATTGGCTATTTACCAGTCTTACCCGCTCGAAGTATGGGGCTTTGAATGCCATTACCAGGCGACTGAATAAATATCTTTCGATGCTGCTCATGCTGTTCCTGCATCGCCAGAAGATGGATTTTGCCAAGGGTGCCAACTGGGTGAGCATCACGCAGGCATGCGTGGAATATGTGGTGAGCAAGAAACCGTTTGTGCTGAAGAGATTCAATTATACCTTCTGCCCTGATGAGTTCTTCCTGCAGACCCTGGTATGGAATCATCCCGACTTCCGGGCTGCCCTGTATTCTGAAAAGGATGAATACGAAGGATGTATGCGACTTATCGACTGGAAACGCGGTAATCCATACGTCTGGACTATAGCAGACAAAGAGGAGCTGGAACAAAGCAACCGCCTCTTTGCCCGTAAGTTTGATATGAAGCATGAGGATATCATCCGCTGGATAAAGGCTTCTTATGGGGCTTTATCCTAACATATAGCCTACCAGCAGGTATCCGTTGCTGATCCACAGATAGAGGGTGATGGCGAGCATCAATCCTCTGAAAGCCCATTTCCGGCTCTTTCCTTTAGCCTTGAGCGCCAGGAAGGCGATGGCGACAGGAAGGGCATACATATAGTGGGCGGTCATGATATATACCTCGTTGATGCCGAAGCCCAAACCGATATGGAGGGCAGCATCCATCAGGAAGAATGTCAGGGTGAGCCATAGGAACTTTGATTTTCTTCCGGCGAGGATGCCAAGTAAGAAAAGCACAACGATGCATGCCTCTACCACATAATTGACTGCAGACTGGTATTTCACGATAACCGGACGGTTGCGCAATACATCGCCCAGAAGGTTCTGCTGGTGCAGCATGATGCTTTCACCGAAGAAATTCTCGACCAGAGTTTGTGAGCGGGAGGTAGTCTTGTCGGTCCAGTTCATGAATTCGCCCTTGGCGATAGGCTTGCCCGTATTCTTGTTCCATATCTGTTTATGGTCACGAACATATTTGGCATGCGCTTTATCCTTGATGATTTTCCTGACGGCAGCTTCTACCTTTGCCGAGTCTTTCACGCCAGTGCTGTCGCAGTATTGCTGGTAAATCTTGGCTGTGGCTTCCTTGTTTTTCTTCATCTTAGCCTCGTGTCTTGCCATCTCCTTAGGCCATACGAAGGTGCGGTATTCCCATCTGGCGAAAGCCCACATGAGTGCGGCAGGAAGGATGACTCCTATCAGGAAGTATTTGATACTGAAGAACTTTCTGCCATTGGTGAAAAGGGTGACAAGATAGGTCTTCAGACCATTGTTGAGCGATACGCCCGCTGTAAATACAAAGAGCAGGATAGTCTGCCAGATGGTAAGTTGTCTGCCTTTCTTCATGCATACGCCTGTGATATACAGGGTACAGAGGAGTATGATCATCGACATGATGAAATGGTCGGGTACCATCGCTGAAACCATCACATAGGCGAAAGAGAAATAGAAGGCAGAGAGCAGATTGGCATCAAAGCGCTCTGTACCAATCACTTCTCTGAATATGCGATAAAGGAAAATGAAGGAATAGAAGGCGCAGAACACCAGGATAGCTCCCACGACAAACTGAACGCAGTTGATGCCGGTAAGCATCATCAATCCTTGATTTATCTGATTCGGGATATACATGAAGAACGCCAGCAGCGGGTGGCGGTATACGTTATATTCTGTGTCCCAGTGAGATACGATGCTATAGGTAAGCGGGTCGAAACCTGCCACATGGAAGGTCTTGACAAAGAGTTTGTGATAATTCTCTGTAATCTGCGAGAACTGGCTGTGGTATTTGATGACAGTCAGGGCATTGAGGGCACATGCTATGATGAGTGCGACGAGTGCTGAAACTCTTTCTTCTTTCTTGATTTTAAAAATATCGAATATCTTTTTCATATCTTTCTTTTATCGTGTTTTGGGAATCCCCTTATTTCTTCAGGAAGAACCTTACCAGGAGGAAGTTTACCGGGATGCAGATGCAGAGGGTGGGTATCATAGCCAGCTGTTTGGCTAGACCCAAGCCTACGAAGAGGTTGAGGCAGAGGGTCTGCATCGAGTAGTTGACGATGTGGGAGAGGGTGAATCCTGCTCCGCGCTTGGCATTCGCCTTTACCTTGAATGTATAGCGGGTACTGGCGATGAAATTGAAGATGAAACTCACGATGTAGGCGATGGTGTTGGCGGTGGTAGCCAGACTGTGGTCGCCCATGTTGGGGATGAAATGGGCCAGCGCCGGCATCATAGCCAGGTAGATGACATATTGCAGTACCGTAGCCAGTCCGCCTACGATTCCGAATCTGATGACTTCGCCCAGCTTCTCTCGCTTGGCATCATCCATATTATTTATCTTGTTCTTGATATTCATGTTGCAAAAGTACTTCAAAATCTCCAAATTACCAAATATATCCTGGTATTATTTATCTCAGCATCTTTCCTTTTCCGAAGAGATAAGCCAGATGGGTCTTCTCCATCATCTTGGCGATGCCGATGCTTCCGGCTATAGCGATGAAAATGGTAACGAGGGCGAAGATAATCTCGCTCCTGTCCCAACTAAAGAGGGGATGATAAAACTTGGCTACCATCGTAAAGATAGGGTGGAAGAGGTAGATGGGCAGCGTGTTGCGGCCTATATATAACCTAATTTCCGCAACACTATAATTTAATATTTTTTATAAGCACCTGAGCAACAAAAAGTTGCTCAGGATTTTGCCATGTCAGAAATTTCACTTATCTTAGTGTTGTAAAATAAAAACAAACAAAATTCTGAATGACATGGCAAAAGTACAAATAAAATCTGAGAAACTCACTTTTGGGGAATTTTTCGATTATGGAGCAATTTGATGCTCTTTTAGCTCAAACCATAGATTCCACCTTGGGATTGAGATGCACTATGTTTGGTTATCAATATAGCGAGATTCTACGCTCTCTGATGTGCGTATATCTTTGTGGTGGCTCATGTATTGAGGATGTTACAACTCACCTGATGAAACATTTGTCTCTTCATCCAACTCTTCGCACTTGCAGCGCAGACACCATATTACGTGCTATCGAAGAACTGACTTTTAAGAGCATCACCTATAAGTCTGCTTCTGGCAAATCCTATGATTTCAATACTGCAGACAAGATGAACTGCTTACTGGTCAATGCCCTGCTTGCTACTGGTCAATTGAAATCCGGTCAAGAGTATGATTTTGACTTTGACCATCAGTTCATTGAAACAGAGAAGTATGATGCAAAACCAACCTACAAGAAGTTCTTGGGCTATAGTCCAGGTGTAGCTGTCATTAACGACATGATTGTTGGTATTGAAAATAGAGACGGCAACACAAACGTGCGCTTCAACCAAAAGAAACTTTGGAAAGAATCTTCAAGCGATTGGAGGCTTCGGAAATATATATTTTCGTGCCCGCATGGATTGCGGCTCATGTTCGGAGGAAATCGTAGATATGGTAGAGGCTCATTGCAGGCATTTTATATTCGTGCCAACAGATGCTCTTCTTTCTACGATTCCATGTTTGCCTTAACTGGATGGAAAACTGTTGAAATCAACGGTATTGAGTTTGAGTTGAATTCTATCCTTGTTGAGAAATGGAAAGGAAAACCGTATCGTCTTGTCATACAGAGACAAAGGCGAATAGAGGGAGACCTTGACATTTGGGAAGGCGAATATACCTACAGATGTATACTGACTAACGATTACAAGTCGAGTGCAAGAGACATCGTGGAATTCTACAATCTTCGTGGTGGCAAGGAACGCATCTTCGATGACATGAACAATGGCTTTGGCTGGAATCGATTGCCAAAATCGTTCATGGCACAGAATACTGTATTCCTGCTTATGACAGCTCTCATCAGAAACTTCTACAAAGCTATTATGCAGAGATTGAAAACCCATGAATTTGGATTGTGTGCCACCAGCAGAATCAAGACCTTTGTTTTCAAGTTCATATCTGTTCCTGCGAAATGGATTAAGACATCACGTAGGCATGTATTGAACATTTACTCAGACAACAATGCTTATGCCAACCTGTTCAAGACAGACTTTGGTTAAAGACCATGCTTTTCTGGTTAAACCAGCGTATTACCTCAAGTCGCTTTATGGGGTAAGGGGATTTTGTGTCTGCGACATTTCTGTTGTGCAAGAAATATGTACAATAAAATGAATTTCGTCGTTTTGCAAGCAAAATCCCACTAAACCCTATAGGTTGCGGATTTGAGGTATAATAAGGTGTCTTCTGTCTTTCGGACGCTGGCATTATCCTGTAGGCGTTTGATGAGGCTGTGTATCCACATCAGGGATGAAATGCAGCACCAGCAGGAGAAGACGATGGCGAGCGTGCCCCAGTCGTACCATTCTTCCAAGCCCAGCAAGTTGATCCAGAGCAGCAGGGCAACCGGTGAAGGACGGAAAATTCTGTCAAAGCCGATATGGCATTGTCTGAGTACCGCTCCGATGAAATAATAGGTGGCGGCACTGGGCGAAAGAGCGGGTGTCTTGGACAGGAGCAGGAGTAGGGTGGCGAAGATAAAGAGGCTTGTGGTGGTGCTCATCGTCGTTTTTCCCTGTCTGATGGCTCCCCAGGTTGCTCCCTTGAAACTGACGTAATAGAGAATGCCGCAGATAATCATGGTCTGGATGAACCAATAGGGACCGATGGAAGTAACGAATATCTTCTCACAAATCTGAGAGAGTGACAGTTCCGTGATGCCATCTCTCACCGGCATGAAATAGGAGAGTACAGAGAAACCGGTTACCATGATGACGTAAGGCAAAGCGAGACACATCAGGTATCTTCCCATCTCCTTTGGGCTTTTCTCGATATTCACGAGATAGCCCGTGATGATGAGGAAGGTAGGCATCATGAATGAGAGAATGCCTGCCTTGAGCTGGGGGTATGCGTTGCCGAAGCTCACGATATGAATCAATATCATGAGAATAATGAGTATGGCTCTTATCCAGTCGATGTCTGTATTCCTTTGTTTCATAATAAGTTAATGTATTGTAAGTCAGTAAGTTGGTGTACTTGATACGGCGTTTCGCCGTACATGGGTACTTGGCAAGATGGTTTGCGACTCCGTTAGGCTTTCCTGTCTTCCGTTATGCGTTTCTAAATTCTGAAGGGCTTGTAATGACCTTTATCGGCATAGGCGAGCATCTCCTTGTCGCCTCGGCTGTCGCCAAAAGCCTCAATATCATATTGCGTGCGGTCGAAAGACAACGAGGGGGTACCGTAGGCATTGGCGGTTGTGGTGGTCAGTGCCTCGCAGATGCGATGTACCTTTTCCTCGCCATAGCAGTTGTTGCTCTTGAACTTGCCGGTAAGTCTGCCGTCAATCACTTCTATCTGGGTACCTAAAACCCTGACTCCATCTAGGCCGCGAACTTTAAAGAACGGGCGGACCCAATTGTCGATGCTGGCACTCACGATGAAAACCTGAGCACTTGCAACCAGGGCTTCGTGTACCAGCGTGACACCTTTGGGGCGCAACAGATGCTGGTATTCTTCGGCAAAATCGCGGCAGAGCGCATCAAACTTCTCGATACGCATGCCGGCAAAAAGATGGGCAAAGATGAGTTGCTTCGCCTTCCAGTTGGGAAAGAGATGCAGCTTCATCAGTACCAGGAGCGGACTGTACATCAGGAAAACCATCAGAAACCGACCGGTACCCTTGGCATATCTGATGAATTCCAGTAGGGTATCGCTTGTTGTCAGCGTTCCGTCGAAATCGAAACAATATATTTTCTTCTTCATTTTCTTATACGATATAAATAAGGATCAGGAAGGAGAGCAACCAGGCGAGCACGATAAACTGTGTAATGCGGTCGCGTAGGATAATCTTCGTAGGGTCACCACTCTTCTGGTCTACCACGGCTATCTGGATGTATCTCAGCAAACCGACCAGCACAAAGACACTCGTAAGATAGAGATAATCAGTATGGAAATTATCAATCACCTCCGGACTCACCGTATACATGATGTAACATACCAGGGTTACGGAAGCCGTAATCGTGATAGCCTGGTTAATGAAGGTGAGGTTGTAGCGGATGGTATTCTTGCGGGGAGCCTCGCCCGTCTTCTCCATGCGCAGCACATCATCGCGGCGCTTGGCAAAACTCATGAAGAGGGTGATGAGGAAGGTCATCAGCACAATCCACTTACTGAGTACGATGCCCGTAGCTACACCACCTGCCAGCAGACGGAGTACGAAACCGAAAGCTACGATACACACATCGATGATGGCATATTGCTTGAATTTGGCGCAGTAGCCGAGATTCAGAAGCCAATAGAAGATGATGATTCCCATCGTCTCCCATGAGCCGAGCAGGCTGCATACACCCATAGAAAGGGCAAACATCAGGAACATCAGTCCGTATGCCTGCTTGATGCTGACCGCCCCCGATGCTATCGGACGATGGCACTTGACCGGGTGGCGGCGGTCGGCCTCCACATCAAAGATGTCGTTGAAACAATAGATGCTCGATGCGGCAAAACTGTAGGCGAAGAAAGTAATCAGACCCGCCAGCAGAGCATCTGTATGCAACAGGGCGCCGCCAAAGAACAGCGGTAAGAAGATAAAGCCATTCTTGATCCATTGCTTCGGGCGAACCAGTCGCAGCAGCGCAGCAAAACCTTTACTGTCTTCCAATTTATTCTCGTTCATAAAACTCCAATTTTCTTAATAAATAAACTCCTTTTTTACTTGATAAACTTAGATAACTCTTTAGAAATCCATCCGGCTATCTTGCTCAGAATCCATGCTGCAGGCAGGGTGATGCCTATGCAGATGAAGAAGGTAGGCCAATAGCCCAAGTGATGCGGTTCTAGGTATTTCAGCACGAAGTGGATATGGAGCAGATAACACTCCAGGCTCAGCGCTCCCACAAACATGAACCCCTTGTTAAACCAACTCGGGGTGCGGCGGAAGATGCGGTTCAGCAGCAGGATGCTTGTGATGGTGAGCGGGATATAGAGCATGCGTTCCAGGAAGAGCGGAAACATGCCATGCTTCTCCTGTTCCAGGAATATGCTCGCCAGCAGCGTCATCAGGAACATGAGCCATATCATCCATATCGAAGCGCCGTCGAGCGTCTGTTTCTGTCTGACCATCTCACCCATGTTGATGCCGATGAAGAAGATAGGCACGCGGCTCCAGAAAATCTCCAGATGTCCTACAGCCTGATGTATCGGGGTGACATATTGTACCAGGATGCACCACATGATCATCACCACCGGCAGCCAGCGGTAGATAGGATGGCGCTTGATGAGTTCCATGTAGGCAGGGGCAAAGAGATAGAGCATCATCGTAGCCGGGATGTACCAGAAGTTGAGCTCATCATGCAGCCAGAACCCCCAGTTTATGGTTATTTCGCCAAAGAGATAGATCCAGTTCCAGGTGCTTCCGCCCTGGAAAGAAGGGATATAGAAGAGGCAGGCTATGATGAGCCAGGTAGGGTAGATGCGCAGATAACGGCGGATGAAGAAATGCTTGGCAGAAGGATTCTTCATCCACGAGAACCAGAGACCTATTCCGCTGAGAAAGAGGAACATGTCTACACCGACATTGCCCATTCTGCGAAGCCCGAAAAAGGCATTTTCTCTAGGCAATGCCACATGAAAGAGGATGATGAACAGCATGGCTGCTCCCATCAACTCGCCGCGAAACCGGCTGATATTCGCCAGTTCTATATCTTTTATCTTCATGATTTTCTTTTAATATTTCGGGTTTGGAATCTTCTTCATCAGTTGGGTGAAGAGCCAAGCCAGGCAGATGCTCGATATGATGTAGAGGAGCAGACCGGCATAGATGTCGCCCTGACGGCTGATAGGGATGAATATCTTGCGGGTGATAGGGTGGCATACGAAGAGGGCGGCTGATATGCTGCCCATCCACTCTAATACTTTATAAATACCAGATAGCCAACTGATGTTCTGGAGCAGGTCGGCTACCAATACGCTCAGCAGACAGAAGAAGAAAGGCACGAAGGTCCAGCCAACCATGCTGCCGCTCAGACTGTAAATCAGCGAGATGCAGAAGATGCAGCCAAAGAAGTTGGTGATAGGCGAATGGAACGTCATCAGAATCTTCTCGCCATATCTGGCATAGAGGATGCCCAAACCGAATGGCAGCATGCCGCCCATAAAGTTGTAGCGGTAGCGGTTCATCACTTCACTCTCCGGATTGTCAAAGCCCAGGAGGAGCTGGATGACGATGCAGATGGCCATCAATCCTACGGTCCATCCCCAATGGCGGCGATAGAGCAGCAGTCGATAGACGATGTAAAGTTGCAGCATCAGACCAAAGAACCAGTACGGACCCGGCCAGATGATGTTATCCGGATTTGGCAATACATTATTGAACATGCCCAGCATCGCAACGATGTCGAGCGCTGCATAGTGGTGAGAGCCAGGCGTGATAAGGTCGAGCATCGTGAATGCTACGAAACCTACTATCATCATCTTGAAGAGCTTCAGATAGTGATAGCGGATAAAGTGGAGCGGTTCGCGCCAGTTGATTCTTCCTGTAAGTTTCTTGCCCGAGATGCTGTACATTCTGGTCTGCTGTTCGGTAGAGAGATGAGGTTTAGCCTCGTATTTCATCACCAGTCCGTAAGCACTCAGAAAGAGGAATACGGGCACACCGTAATGGCCGAAGAACGAGAGCAGGTGTACAGGCAGGTTGAGGTCCATGCTGACCATTACCTGGTTCAGCCAGTCAACATTGTGCTGGAAGTATTGATACTCGTTCTCCTTGATAATAGGTCCCAGCCAATGGCAGTAGTTATGCAAGAAGATGCCGATGATGGCGAGTCCTCTCAGGGCATTGCATGCCGGGCGTGATAGAATAGCACTATTCATAATCAGTTTCTCCTTTCTTTCTTTTTTACCTTTTTACTTTCTTCCTTTTTTATCTTTTCCAGATGCGCATCACGAAGTTTGTCGTAATCGGCAGAGTTTTTGAGGATACGTGGTCGCATCTCGTCATATTTCGGACTCAGGATGTTATATTCCTCCTTATAGGTAGGTGTTTCAATGCCAGCCAGATACAACAGAAGATGAGGCAGGGCATCGGTCATGAAACGCTTGTCCTTAGCTTTGCGTATCTGACGGTAAATGTCGCGGTGATTCCTGATATATTTTGGCGAACAGTATATCCAGAACGGAATTTCAAACTCATAGTGAGCCAGCGGCCAGTCGATTTCTGCAGAATGGTTACGGCAGATGAAGCCTCGGTTCTCTTCGTAGCATTCTTCGCCATGGTCGGGCACGTAGATGACGATTGCATCCTGCTTTTGGAAACGCTTTACAATCTGGGCTACGATAGAGTCGTTGTAGAGGGTGGCGTTATCGTAATGACTCAGCATCTTGCGCTGGGCATTGGTCAGTTCAGGGCGCTTGTCTTCATAACTGCTTGCCCAGAACCGGGCTTGCTTTGTGCGGTAGCGCTGCTTATAGTTTACATGCTGGCCCATCAGGTGGAAGATGGTGAGGTTGTGCTCCTTCTGGAAGTTCTTCAGACTGTCATCATAATCCTTCAGCAATCCGTCGTCCAGGTCGTGGAGCTGGGTGTTGCGATGGTCGAACTGGAGTTTGCTCAGTTCCGGGTTGTTCAGGAAGAAACCGCCGCTGAAGTCGTAAACCGCCTCCTTTGCCTGTGGCAGGAATTCGTTGGTGATGAAGGTTACGTTGTAGCCTGCCTTTCGGAACACTTCAGGGAAGAGCGGATAGTCGCACCATTCGCCTTTCTCGCCTACCACATGGGTAGAGAGCATGTTCTTGAAAACGAAACTGGTCAGGTTCCAGCAGGTTACCACATCGGTAAACTTGGTGAGTTTGCGCGATTTCTCCAAGGCTACCTGCTGTGGAGTGGTATCCATAAAATAGCCGTACTGCTGGGAATGATGGCGGCTGAAGCTTTCGCCGATAATCAGCACGATGTTTGGCGAGCGGTAGCTGCAGCTGTCAACCTTTACCTCGTGGGCAGCATGAATGAGTTGGGTAATCTGATGCGCAGCCAGCTGGTTGGCATAGATACTGAATTGGAGTCGGTAGACAGGCAGATAGAGAACAGCATGATCCTTTTCTGTCAGGATATGCTCTACTTCGCCTATTGTTCTACCGTTCATGAGTTTATGGTAAGCCATCTTGTTGTGCCAGGAGGTGCAGCATCCTATGATGAAGATGATGAGGCATAGGATTCCGAAGCTGGCAGGCATGGCTGCAGTCATGCGGGGGATAGCCATCAGCCGTTTCTTGACAGAAGCCAACTCCAGAACGGTAATGATGAAAACGTATAGCTTGATGAGTTGCTTGCGGAAGATGGCGATGAGAATCTGGATGAGAGCGAGAAGCAGGATCCAGCCCACACTACTGAAGAGAACCTCGGCAGAGATGAGGGCTGAGAGGAAACTGCTAGCCTCCGAACTGTTGGTCTCGCCCACCAGCATCAGCATAGAAGGGTTGAGCGTAGAGCCGAAATTCACGTAGCAATAGGTGTCGGCGGCAGCTGTACTATATAATATAAGGTATAGTACGGCACGCAGCCCCCAACGCACCTTCTTGGGGAAGATGGCGACAACGGCACACACAACATAGAGGTCGACAAAGAGTTCTAGGAACAGGTTGTCGTATAGAGTCCCCTTGGCTGGTGTAGTCACGATAGAACTGATCATGCCCAGCAGGTACATGAACACAAAGAAGTTGGCATTTCTGCGAATCGGCGCAGAAGCCACGTTCAGACACTTCTTAATGATTTCTTTCCAACTCATTTTTTGCTGTTTGTTGTTTAAATATGATTTTAAGCGTTTTCGGATAGAGGGATGCCTAGAGCTGCCTGTAGTTTCTGACAGCCAGTTGCTCGATGCATTCCGGTACCATTCCCCTGATGCTTTCCTCCTCTTTGATACGCTTTCTGATTTCTGTGCTGCTGATGTTGAGCAGTGGAGTTTCTACGATGGTAACGCCTTCTGGTACATTGCCTATGCAGGCTCCCTGGCGCGGATAAACCACGATGGGATAGTGGGCTAGGATGTCGTCGTGATGGTACCACTTGTCGAAAGCTGCCCAGTTGTCGCCACCAATCAGCAGGGTGAACTCGTTTTCCGGGTAATCCTTGCTGATGGCTTGCAGCGTATGCCAGGTATAAGATGGCTTAGGCAGGCGGAACTCATAGTCGCATGCCTTCAGTTGTGGCTCGTGCTCCAGCGCTTTTTCTACCATTTCCAGGCGCAGCTGGTCGTCGAGCAAGTCGGTAGCGGTCTTCTTGAATGGGTTCATGGGCGAAACCATGAACCACACCTCGTCCAGGCAGGCCTTCTCGCAAAGGCTTTTCGCCAATGCGATATGGCCCGTATGGATGGGGTTGAAGCTACCGCCAAAGATTCCTACCTTCTTCATTTCTTACTCTGCGTCTAGGAAGGCCTTGACGAGCTGATAAACCTCCTGCTGAGCCTTCTCCAAGTCATCGTTTACGACCACGTGGTCAAACTGAGGGGCGAAGGTCAACTCATAGCTTGCCTTGGCAAGGCGCTGCTCAATCACCTCAGGCGCATCAGTATTGCGACCCACCAGACGGCGGCGCAATTCCTCTACCGAAGGTGGCTGGACAAAGATGCTCAAGGCACGCTCGCCATAAAACTTCTTGATGTTTACACCACCCTTTACGTCAACATCGAAAATCACCGACTCGCCCTTGGCAAGCTGGTTTTCTACCTGTGACTTCAGGGTGCCGTAGAATCTGTCCTGGTAAACCTCCTCATACTCCAGGAACTCGTCAGCCTCAATCTTAGCCTTGAATTCCTCTGGAGAGAGGAAGAAATACTCTACACCATTCTGTTCTGTACCGCGCGGAGCACGAGAGGTACAGCTGATAGAGAAAGCCAGCTTCAATTCCGGGTGCTCTTTCATCAGCCAGTTTACTATTGTGCTCTTACCGCTGCCCGATGGGGCGCTGAAAATTAACAATCCGTTCTTCATTTTTTATTCTTCTTTTCTTTATTTGCTGTTTGATAGGGGGCTTTTTGGACAGGCGATAGAATCGCCTGGAACGGGGGCGAGGCTTTCAAAAACGCCACTTGAGGGGGCTTTTGAGGGGGCTTTTGGGGAGAGAGAAGGTGCCTGTCTCTTGTTTAGAGGGCATTCAGCACCTGCTCCTTGATCTGCTCCAGTTCGTCCTTCATCTTCACCACGATGTTCTGCATCTCAGCCTGGTTGCTCTTAGAGCCGGTGGTGTTGATTTCGCGTCCCATTTCCTGTGCGATGAAACCGAGTTTCTTTCCTACACCATGACCTTCCTCATTCATGGTCTCGCGGAAATACTTCAGGTGGTTGGCAAGGCGCTGCTTCTCCTCGCTGATGTCGAGCTTCTCGATGTAGTAGATGAGTTCCTGCTCCAGGCGGTTCTTGTCGTAATCCACATTCGGAATCTGCTGCAGTCCGTTAACGATGTTCTGTCTGATCTTCTCCACGCGAGCCTTCTCGTATGGTTCGATGCTAGCCAGGAGCGCCTGGATGTTATCCACTTTCTCAGTAAATTTCTTCTGAAGAGCGGCTCCTTCCTGCTTGCGGAAGGCTACGAGATGGTTCACAGCCTCGCAAATTGCATTTTTTGCCACTTCCCACTCCTCATCGCTCAATTCTTCCACATCCGTCTTCGTTGTTACATCAGGAAGACGCAACAGAGTGCTGTACCAGTCGGTTGGCTCAGGAATGCCTGTTTCAGCCGAAATCTTCTTGATTTGCTGGTAATAATTCTGTACAAGCGCCGCGTTGATAGGAGTGGCATCTGTAGTAGCATCCTTATCAATCCAGATGGCGAAGTCAACCTTGCCTCTTTCTAGATTTTTAGAGATATACTGACGGATTTCCATCTCCTTCTCTCTATAGAGCGGAGCAATACGAGTAGAGAGGTCAAGCGTCTTGCTATTTAATGACTTTATCTCTACATTAATCTTCTTTGTTTTAAAGGCCGCGGTAGCTTTTCCGAAGCCTGTCATTGACTGTATCATATAATCTTTCGCGTTAAATTTCTGCAAAAGTACAAAAAAAAGCGAGAAAATGAGTATATTTGCACCTTATTTAAGAATATATTTTTTAATTATGTCGTGTATTTTGAATATTGAGACGAGTACGGACGTGTGCTCAGTGGCAATTAGTGATAGTGGACAGGTGATTTTCAACCAGGAAGATCACACAGGTCCGAACCATGCTGTTAAGTTGGGTGTGTTTGTGGATGAGGCTCTTGATTTCCTCGATTCTCATGGTCTTCCGCTGGAGGCTGTGGCGGTAAGTTGTGGTCCGGGTTCCTATACCGGATTGCGTATCGGTGTGAGTATGGCGAAGGGCATCTGTTATGGTCGCGGTGTGAAACTCATCGCTGTTCCAACACTCGAACTGATGGCAGTGCCTGTATTGCTTGGCGAACATCTTGAGGAGGAAGACGCTCTCATAGTACCTATGCTCGACGCCCGCCGCATGGAGGTATATGCCGAAGTGCTCGACCGCGCCCTGAAGGTGGTTCGCCCTATTCTGGCTGATATTGTGGATGCTGATACCTACAAGGAATATCTGGACCAGCACCATGTGTACTTCTTCGGAAATGGCGCTGCCAAGTGTATGGAGACCATCAACCATCCGAATGCTCACCTCGTAGAGGGCATTGAGCCTTTGGCTAAGAATATGGCTCCGCTGGCAGAGAAGCGTTTTGTAGAGGGCAAGTTCGAAGATGTGGCATATTTCGTGCCTTTCTATCTCAAGGATTTCGTGGCTAAGATGCCAAAGAAACTGCTCTAGAATTATTTATTATATAAAATATGTAAGAATGAATATAGAAGGATTAGACTATAATACCCAGAGAGCTAAGCTCATTCTGCCTGAGTATGGCCGTGAGATTCAGCAGATGGTAGACCATTGTCTGACGCTTACCGATCGTGAAGAGCGCCAGCGCTGTGCAGAGACCATTATTGCAGTCATGGACCGTATGTTCCCTGAGAACAGAGGGGTAGAGGATCATGAGCAGAAACTCTGGGACCAGCTTGCCATCATGAGCAATTTCCAGCTCGACATCGATTTCCCTTATGATGTATCGGATGCTGTGAAGATAGCAACCAAGCCGGAGCCTTTGCCATATCCTATGCAGCACATCCCGGTGCGCCATTATGGAGCTATGCTCTTCGAGATTTTCGAAAAGCTGAAGACGATGGAACCAAGTGAGGAGCGCGATAAACTCGTGGAGCTTACTGCCAACCAGATGCATCGCGACCTGGTAACCTGGAGTCATGGCTCCAGCGATGTAGCCAAGGTAGCTTCCGATCTGGCACGTTTTACCGATGGCAACATCCAACTCGATCTCGATACCTTCGTTTTCGAGAAGATTGAGGCGCAGCCTAAGAATGTAAATAATAAGAAGAAAAAGTAATCCACATTATTATATATAGTAGACAAGCTTATGGAGTCTTTCATCATAGAGGGCGGTCATCCGCTCAAAGGTACTATCACACCTCAGGGCGCCAAGAACGAGGCCCTGCAGGTTATCTGTACCACAATCCTTACCGACGAGCCTGTGCGCATCACCAACGTGCCGGACATCCTGGATGTGAACAACCTGATTAAGTTGCTCCAGGAGATAGGTGTCAAGGTAACCAAGCACAGTCGTCACGACTATACATTCCAAAGTGATGAGTTGAAACTCGATTATCTCGACAGTCTGGAGTTTGTGAAGAAATGTTCTTCTCTTCGTGGTAGTGTGCTCATGATAGGTCCGCTGCTCGGTAGATGTGGCAAGGCTACCATAGCTCAGCCGGGTGGCGATAAGATAGGTCGTCGCCGTCTGGATACCCACTTCCTGGGCTTCAAGTATCTGGGCGCCAACTTCGTTCACGATGATGAGCGTAATGTTTACCAGATACAGGCAAAGAAACTGAAGGGCTGCTATATGTTGCTCGATGAGGCTTCGGTTACCGGTACCGCCAATATCATCATGGCATCTGTATTGGCAAAGGGCACTACCACCATTTATAATGCAGCTTGCGAACCATATATCCAGCAGCTTTGCCATCTGCTCAATGCGATGGGCGCTCAGATCAGCGGCATCGCCAGCAACCTGCTCACCATCGTGGGTGTTGATAAACTGCATGGTGCCGAGCATCGCATCTTGCCTGATATGATTGAGGTAGGTTCGTTCATCGGCATGGCGGCAATGTGTGGCGAAGGTGTGCGCATCAAGAATGTGTCTGTCAAGGATTTGGGTATTATTCCTGATGCATTCCGCCGCCTCGGTGTGAAGATAAAGATAGAGGACGATGACCTTGTGATTCCAGAACAGAAACATTATGTCATCGATTCATTTATTGACGGCACCATCATGACGCTTGCCGATGCCCCTTGGCCAGGACTCACTCCTGACCTTCTTTCCGTGCTCCTCGTAGTGGCTACCCAGGCTCGTGGCAGCGTTCTCTTCCATCAGAAGATGTTCGAGAGTCGCCTCTTCTTCGTGGATAAACTGATTGATATGGGTGCGCAGATTATTCTCTGTGATCCTCACCGTGCTGTGGTGGTTGGTCATGACCATAAGATCAAACTGCGTGCTGGCAGAATGACCAGTCCTGATATCCGTGCCGGTATTGCCCTGCTGATTGCTGCCATGAGTGCCAATGGTACCAGCCGCATTGCCAATATCGCCCAGATAGACCGTGGTTATGAGGATATCGAGCATCGCCTTAATGCGCTGGGTGCCAAGATTACCCGTGTCAGTGATTAATCAATGTTAAATGTTAAATGTTGAATGTTGAATGATTAGACGCGATGAAGTATATAAGATAGGCAAGTTGGGAAAACCTCATGGTGTGAAGGGCGAGATTACTTTCGCCATTACAGATGATGTTTTCGACCGTGTAGATGCCGAGTACCTGGTACTCGACATCGATGGCATCCTCGTGCCTTTCTATTTAGAGGAATATCGGTTTAAGAACGATGAGAATGTGCTCGTGAAGTTTGAGGATATCGATACCCAAGAGCAGGCACGCAACTATACCGGTTGCGAGGTCTTCTTCCCACGTCATCTCTCTGACAGTGATGAAGAGAACATGAGCTGGGCAGAAATCATCGGTTTCCATCTGGTAGATGCCGTAAGCGGCAAGGTGGTAGGTACCATAGAACATGTAGACGATTCCACCCTCAACCTTCTTTTCGAGGTAACAACCGATGCAGGTGATGAAATCCTCATCCCTGCCAGCAACGACCTCATCGAAGAGGTGAGCGCTGAAAAGAAAGAAATCAGAATGGCGATTCCGGAAGGATTGCTCGACTTATAAAGTGAAGAGTGAAGAACGAAGAGTGAAGAATTCATTTGCTTTACTAATCATAAAGTTCTAAGTTCAAAGTTAATAATTTCAAAGTAAATGAAGAAACAACAGATATGTATTCTCGGTTCTACGGGAAGTATCGGTACACAGGCGCTTGATGTCATCGAGCAGCACAGTGACCTTTACGAGGTATATTGCCTCACCGCCAACAACCGAGTGCAGGAACTTGCCGAGCAGGCTCGCAAGTTCCATCCGGCTGCTGTGGTCATAGCCAATGAGGCTCGCTACGAGGAGCTGAAAGATATGCTCAGTGATGAGCCTGATATCAAGGTTTATGCCGGTGCTCAGGCGCTTTGCGATATCGTACAGGCTGAGCCTATCGATATGGTGCTGGCTTCCATGGTAGGCTTCTCGGGCCTGGAACCAACCATCCATGCCATCAAGGCGCGCAAGAAGATATGTCTTGCCAACAAGGAAACGCTGGTGGTAGCGGGTGAGCTGATCTGCAATCTTGCACAGAAATATCATGTGCCTATCCTCCCTGTTGACAGCGAGCATAGTGCCATCTTCCAGAGTCTGGTGGGTGAGGGCGACAACGAGGTAGAGAAGATTCTTCTGACCTGTTCGGGTGGTCCTTTCCGCAATTATACTCACGAGCAGTTGGAGAAGGTGACTGCTGCCGATGCCCTCAAGCATCCTACCTGGGATATGGGCGCCAAGATAACCATCGATTCGGCTTCGCTCATGAACAAGGGCTTCGAGGTGACAGAAGCTAAATGGCTCTTTGGGGTTCCGGCTGATAAGATAGAGGTGCTTATCCATCCGCAGAGCGTTGTGCATAGTGCCGTTCAGTTTGTTGATGGTGCTGTCAAGGCTCAGTTGGGTGTGCCAGATATGCGTCTGCCTATCCAGTATGCCTTCTCTTTCCCTCAGCGTCTGCATCTGAATGGCGATCGTCTCGACCTCTTCAAAACGCAGGATTTGCAGTTCTTCAAGCCTGACTATCAGAAGTTCAAGTGTCTGCAACTGGCTTTCGATGCCATCAGAAAGGGTGGTAATATGTCATGTATCGTGAATGCAGCCAACGAGATAGTGAATGCCGGCTTCCGCAAAGGTGAATGTGGCTTCCTTCAGATGGCTGATATCATCGAAGAGACGATGGCGAAGGCTACTTTCGACAGTAATCCCGACCTCGATGTCTATCTGCAGACCGATGCTGAGGCTCGCCGCATAGCTACAGAGCTGATGTTCAAGTAATAGTTAATAGTTTATAGTTAATAGTTAAAATGAACGTAGGATATAGGACTCATCATAAAGTTCAAAGTTCCAAGTTCAAAGTTCAAAGTAAATAAATGGAAGTATTTTTGATCAAAGTGTTGCAGCTGATGCTGTCGCTTTCCATCTTAGTGTTGCTCCATGAGGGCGGACACTTCTTCTTCTCCAAACTCTTTGGTGTAAGAGTGGAGAAGTTCTATCTGTTCTTCGACCCTTGGTTCCATCTCTTCGAGTTCAAGCCAAAGAATTCGGATACTACCTATGGTTTGGGATGGTTGCCGCTCGGAGGATATTGTAAGATTTCGGGTATGATAGATGAAAGTTTCGATACCGAACAGATGAAACAGCCGGAACAGCCATACGAGTTTCGCAGCAAACCGGCATGGCAGCGCCTGCTCATCATGATAGGTGGCGTGCTGGTTAACTTCGTGCTGGCTCTCTTCATCTATTCCATGATTCTGTTCCATTGGGGCGACAATTATGTGGCTACCCGCGATATGAGTTATGGTATGAAGTTCAATACCGAGGCAAAGGCATTGGGTTTCCAGGATAAGGATATTCTGGTAAGCACCGATCTGGGTGAGTTCAAGACCTTTGATGGTGATTTGTATCGTAATCTCTCTGAGGCTAAGCAGGTCAATATCATCCGTCAGGGCAAACCGGTGACGCTTAATCTGCCTGGCGATCTCGACATGCTCAGTATGATTAAGAGCAGTCCTCGCTTCGTAGATTTGTATGTGCCTCTGCAGATTGATAGTGTGATGAAGGATTCGCCTGCCAGCAAACTCGGTTTGACAAAGGGTGATAAGATTCTTGCTATTAATAATAAAAAGGTAGTCTCTTTCAACGAATTTCAGATTGAATTGGGCAGAGTAGAGGATGTGCTTGCTTCGGCTGAAACGCCGCAGGATAGTGCCAGAGCACTTACAGCTCAGGTTACTTATCTCAAGGCTTCTGGCGATACCGTCAAGTCGAGTGTTCTCCTGAAATCTACCGAAGAGGGTGTGAAGTTTGGTTTCTACAATCATCCTGTCTTGCTCGATTATAAGATTACTCATGTCAACTATGGCTTCTTCGAGAGTTTCCCTGCCGGCATCAAATACGGCTGGAATGTCTTGGCCGGTTATGTGGGCGATATGAAGTATGTCTTCTCTAAGGAAGGCGCCAAGAGTCTGGGTGGTTTCGGTGCGCTGGGCAGTCTCTTCCCATCTGTATGGGATTGGCATGCATTCTGGCTTATGACAGCGTTCCTGAGTATCATTCTTGCCTTCATGAACATTCTTCCTATCCCTGCTCTTGATGGTGGACATGTGTTCTTCCTTCTCTATGAGATTATCACAGGTCGCAAACCGGGCGATAAGTTCATGGAGCGTGCTGAGTATATTGGTTTCGGCATACTGATTCTTCTGCTTGTTGTGGCCAATCTGAACGATGTATTGCGACTCTTCGGCATCTTGTAATGCCGGGGAATCGCGAAAATAAAGGTCTAAAAAAAGAGGGTGTGTCATAAATTAATGACACACCCTTTTTTTTTGAGTTTATTCTTTTATACGTATTATACGTATCTGATAATCTGTCCTACACTAACCTTCTTGTCTTTGCGGTAGCCGTTGAGTCTGCAAATCTGCTCTACAGTTACGCCGCGCTTTTCAGCGATAGAACTAAGCGTTTCGCCTGGCTTCACCTTGTGGTAGAGCTTCTCGTGGCCAGCAGGCAGTTCGTAGTATCTTCCCACTTCGCCGCCGTTAACCTGCTCTCTGGTGTAACCACCGTTGCCAACCTTGCCGCGGGCAGCATTGGCATCAGCTGATTCGCTTTCGTAGGTATTACGGTTAAAGCTGTAGAAGTCGCCTGTAACGTCCTGGTTGCGGAAATCGAAGAAGAGTGCCGGGTTCAGAGCCACACCACAGAGACGGGTCTCAAAGTGGAGATGCGAACCGGTACTTCTACCCGTGTTACCACCCAAGCCAATCACATCGCCGGCTCTTACCTCTTCGCCCTCAGTAACGAGCTGCTTAGAGAGGTGACCATAGATGGTCTCCAAACCATTGTTGTGACGAATCACGATGTACTTACCGTAACCACCACCTTCATATCTTACGATGCGAACTCTGCCTGAAAAGGCTGAGCGGATTGAGTCGCCAATATAAACCTTGATGTCCATACCTTTATGTTGGCGGCCAAAGCTAGCACGGTAACCGAAGTTACTTGTGACAACGCGACTAGGAGTTGGCATGCAGAAATGACGGAGATCGATACGGAAGTGCTCAGGCAAGGTTGTAGCCCTGTGAGCGTACTTGTTAGAGAAATCCTCATACAGCTCGGCTGCAGGGTTCTCTCTGTCTTCAATCATTCGATAATGCGACACAGCGAGTGTGTCGAGCGATTTCATTCTGTGGTCTACAGGTGCCTGTCTTGCCAACAGGTCTTGTCCGCAAACGGGAGAAGCTGTTAGCGCCAACAATGCAACGACCGAAATTTTCTTTATACTCTTTTTAAAACTCATACTACTTTTTCTATTTTCTTCTTTAGGTTCGTGTCAACAGCGCAGAATCATACAAGAAATTCTGTAAAAACCACTAAGGCAAATGCCTTCATGTAGCGGTTTTGTTATATAGACGTTGCAAATATAACAAAAAAACTTCAAAAAACCAAAGTTGTTAAAGCCAAAAGGGCGATATTTAACGCCCTAGCCTTTTTTTTAACTTACATTAGGAAAATGAGATGCAAGGAGTTGACTTTTAGTACGTTTCATGCTTTTGTAGCATTCTCAACAGAGCCACGGCAGGAGAATGCCCCATGAAAATATACTTTTTTACCTCCGGACTGGTGAATCGGAGGCATTCCTGATAAGCGCGGTAGAGGTCGTTGAGATTGATGGTAAATTCCTTACCCGATGACTCTCTGATACCGATAATCATCTTTGCTGTGACATGCAGTTTGACATATCTGATGCCTGTTGCACTTTCTATTTCCCCTAATTTCCGCAACACTATAATTTAATATTTTTTATAAGCACCTGAGCAACAAAAAGTTGCTCAGGATTTTGCCATGTCAGAAATTTCACTTATCTTAGTGTTGTAAAATAAAAACAAACAAAATTCTGAATGACATGGCAAAAGTACAAATAAAATCTGAGAAACTCACTCTTTGGGGAATTTTTCGATTATGGAGCAATTTGATGCTCTTTTAGCTCAAACCATAGATTCCACCTTGGGATTGAGATGCACTATGTTTGGTTATCAATATAGCGAGATTCTACGCTCTCTGATGTGCGTATATCTTTGTGGTGGCTCATGTATTGAGGATGTTACAACTCACCTGATGAAACATTTGTCTCTTCATCCAACTCTTCGCACTTGCAGACACCATATTACGTGCTATCGAAGAACTGACTTTTAAGAGCATCACCTATAAGTCTGCTTCTGGCAAATCCTATGATTTCAATACTGCAGACAAGATGAACTGCTTACTGGTCAATGCCCTGCTTGCTACTGGTCAATTGAAATCCGGTCAAGAGTATGATTTTGACTTTGACCATCAGTTCATTGAAACAGAGAAGTATGATGCAAAACCAACCTACAAGAAGTTCTTGGGCTATAGTCCAGGTGTAGCTGTCATTAACGACATGATTGTTGGTATTGAAAATAGAGACGGCAACACAAACGTGCGCTTCAACCAAAAGAAACTTTGGAAAGAATCTTCAAGCGATTGGAGGCTTCGGAAATATATTTTCGTGCCCGCATGGATTGCGGCTCATGTTCGGAGGAAATCGTAGATATGGTAGAGGCTCATTGCAGGCATTTTATATTCGTGCCAACAGATGCTCTTCTTCTACGATTCCATGTTTGCCTTAACTGGATGGAAAACTGTTGAAATCAACGGTATTGAGTTTGAGTTGAATTCTATCCTTGTTGAGAAATGGAAAGGAAAACCGTATCGTCTTGTCATACAGAGACAAAGGCGAATAGAGGGAGACCTTGACATTTGGGAAGGCGAATATACCTACAGATGTATACTGACTAACGATTACAAGTCGAGTGCAAGAGACATCGTGGAATTCTACAATCTTCGTGGTGGCAAGGAACGCATCTTCGATGACATGAACAATGGCTTTGGCTGGAATCGATTGCCAAAATCGTTCATGGCACAGAATACTGTATTCCTGCTTATGACAGCTCTCATCAGAAACTTCTACAAAGCTATTATGCAGAGATTGAAAACCCATGAATTTGGATTGTGTGCCACCAGCAGAATCAAGACCTTTGTTTTCAAGTTCATATCTGTTCCTGCGAAATGGATTAAGACATCACGTAGGCATGTATTGAACATTTACTCAGACAACAATGCTTATGCCAACCTGTTCAAGACAGACTTTGGTTAAAGACCATGGTTAAACCAGCGTATTACCTCAAGTCGCTTTATGGGGTAAGGGGATTTTGTGTCTGCGACATTTCTGTTGTGCAAGAAATATGTACAATAAAATGAATTTCGTCGTTTTGCAAGCAAAATCCCACTAAACCCTATAGGTTGCGGATTTGAGGTTTCCGTAATGTTTTCGAGAATGGCTCTCATTTCTTCCAGGGTTATTTCTGGTCGCGGCTCCCTGATAGCCGGCTTTCTTCTTTTATCCATAATTATACTTTTTACTTTTGAGACAGGCGATGGAATCGCCTGGAACGGGGATGAGGCTGCTTGATAGCTGAAGCCACCTTTTAGCCTTGCTTTCTGATAACAGGAACTGCTTTTGCTTGCTTTCTGATAGCAGGAACTGTTCTTGCTTGCTGCTTTAGCTGATAGCTGCCCAGTTGATATGGGTTTTCTTCAATTCCCTGAGGCGGTTCCAGAGCAGGGCGTTGTGAGGAGCATTGCATTCGGGATCGTTGTCGATGATTTCCTGTGCTTCTGTGCGTGCCAGTTGTACCAGCTGACCATCTCTGGCAATATTCGCTATCTTCAGGTCGAAAGCCATGCCGCTCTGCTGCGTTCCCTCCAGGTCGCCGGGACCACGGAGTTTCAAGTCGGCCTCGGCGATACGGAAACCGTCGTTCGTATCGCACATGATATCAATACGTTTGCGGGTTTCTTCTGAAAGTTTATAGTTGGTTACCAGAATGCAGTAGCTCTGGTCGCAGCCTCTTCCTACACGGCCTCGCAGCTGGTGCAACTGGGAGAGACCGAAGCGCTGTGCATCCAGGATAACCATGACAGAAGCATTGGGCACATTTACACCAACTTCTATCACGGTGGTGGCAACGAGAATCTGTGTTTCGCCCTTTACAAACTGCTCCATCTCTACCTCCTTCTCGGCAGATTTCATCTTTCCGTGTATCTTACTCAATTTGAATTCCGGGAATGCCTGTTTCAGCGTTTCGTAACCTTCTTCCAGGTTCTTCAGGTCGCTCTTCTCGCTTTCCTTGATCAGCGGAAAGACGATATATACCTGTCTGCCGAGATTAATCTGGCGGCGGATGCTCTGATAGAGACTGGTGAGTTGGGTATCAAACTTATGTAGCGTCTGTATCGGTTTTCTGCCCGGTGGCAGTTCATCAATCACGCTCACGTCCAGGTCACCATAAATGGTCATGGCGAGGGTGCGGGGGATAGGAGTGGCGGTCATCACGAGGATATGAGGCGGATTCTCGCTCTTGTTCCACAGCTTGGCTCTCTGTGCTACACCGAAGCGATGCTGCTCATCGATAACGGCTACGCCTAATCTTCTGAAAACTACCGGGTCTTCGAGGATGGCATGGGTGCCTACCAGAATCTGGATGTCGCCCGTAGCCAGGTCGGCAAGAATCTTTTCTCTCTTCTTTCCCTTTACGATGCCAGTGAGCAGTTCTACCCGGATATCCATTCCCTGCAGGAAGTCGCAGATGGTTTGCAGATGCTGCTCGGCAAGAATTTCGGTAGGTGCCATCATACATGCCTGATAACCGTTATCCAGCGCAATGAGCATGGTCATGAGGGCCACGAGCGTCTTGCCCGAACCTACATCACCCTGCAGAAGACGGTTCATCTGTCTGCCGCTGCACATATCGGCTCTGATTTCATGCATCACCCGTTTCTGTGCTCCTGTCAGTTCAAAAGGCAGATGATGGGCATAGAACCCGTTGAAGATATCAGCGATGCGGTTGAAGACATAGCCCCTGAACTTGCGGCGCTGGTCGGTGGCATACCTTATTATATTAAGCTGCACATAGAAGAGTTCCTCAAATTTAAGGCGTACCTGTGCTTTCTGCATCTCCTGATGGGAATGCGGATAATGAATCATGCGGATGGCTGCATCGCGCGAAACCAGATGCAGACGGTCTACGATATGGTTTGGCAGCGTTTCGGGAAGAGGAGGAAGGATGGTGACCAGCTGCTTGGTCATCTTCTCTATGGAACGTGAGGTGTAGCCGCGTTTTCTCAGGTTCTCGGTAAGCGAGTAGTAGGGCTGCATGCCCATCTCTGAAATCTGGAGATTGGTGGCATCGTCCATATCGGGATGGGTAAACTGGAATCTGCCGTTGAAGACGGTTGGCTTTCCGAAAACGAGATATTCGGTTCCCACCTTATAGGTCTTCATGATGTATTGGGCACCGCGATACCAGATGAGGTCAGCCACACCGTAGCCGTCTGAGAAATGGGCTACCAGCAGCTTGTTGCGCTTGCCGGTATCAATCTCATCGTAGCTGAGTATCTTGCCTTTGAGTTGTACAAAGGGCATGTCGGCATTGAGTTCGCTGATATGGAAAACCTTGGAGCGGTCTACATATTTATATGGATAGTATTCCAGCAGGTCACTATAAGAGTTGATGCCGAGCTCCTTGCTCAGTATCTCTTTCTTCTTGGGTCCTACCCCCGGCAGGAACATGATGTCTTGGTCTAGAATACTATTCATATTATGCAAAAGTACAACATTCAGACAAAACAGCCAAAATGTTTAACTTATTTTTAAATAGTGACGTTACAAAACGGAGCGTCTTGCGTCTTTATTCTATATAATCATTAGAAACAAACTCTAGAACAATGATAAAGATAAAGAATAAACTGTTCATCATCTTATGGTTGCTGTCCTTGGGCTTTGCAGTCCAGGCACAGGATTTTTATGTATCAACCTCTTTCCACGAGCCTGCAACCGACGGCTTGCGGTTCATCTATAGTAGGGATGCCGTCCATTGGGACAGTATTCCGGGCACCTTCCTGGCTCCTAAGGTAGGCAAGCAGAAAGTAATGCGCGACCCTTCCATCATCCGTACCCCTGACGGTGTGTTCCATCTGGTATGGACCAGCAGCTGGCGGGGCGACCGTGGCTTCGGTTATGCAGAAAGTCGCGACCTGATGCATTGGAGCGAACCGAAATTCATCGAGGTGATGGACGATCCTACTACCGTGAATGTATGGGCACCGGAGTTCTTCTGGGATGAAGACCGCCAGCAGGCAATGGTGGTATGGGCATCGTGTGTGCCTAGCCAGCACTTCGCCCTGGGCATCGAAGACGAGAAGAACAATCACCGTCTCTACTATTCCGTAACCAAGGATTTCAAGACATGGACCAAGGGTAAGCTCCTGATAGATCCGGGATTCAGTTGCATAGATGCCACTCTGCTGAAGCGTGGTAAGAACGATTATGTGATGGTATTGAAGGATAATACCCGCAATGCCCGCAATATCAAGGTGGCTTTTGCCAAGAACCCGATGGGACCGTGGAGCAAGGCTTCAGAACCATTCACCGGCAATTTCATGGAAGGACCAACCACCGTCAAACTGCCTAAGAACAGTCCGTTGGGCAATGGTTATCTCATTTATTACGACCGTTACCGCCTCTTCGATTTCGGCGCTCATTTTACCAAGGATTTCGTTCATTTCACCGATGTGAGCCAGCAGGTGAGTGTGCCGAAGAACCACAAGCACGGCACCATCTTCCGTGCTCCGGAACGCATCGTGAAGGCCATGCTGGAACAGGACCGCATCCACTATACCGGAACCACGATGGCAGATCCGTCGCGTCATGATGGAGCTTTGTCGCCAGTGGTAGGAGTTCACAATATCCAGACGCTCCGTGCCAACCGCGAGCATCCTTCCCAGGCAAATGGTGGAGGCTGGACCTATAACCATCAGCCGATGATGGCGTATTGGAACGGCAAGTTCTACATGCATTTCCTGAGCGATCCTGCCGAGGAGCATGTACCCCCATCGAGAACCCTGATGCAGGTTTCTGAGGACGGATACAATTGGAGCCAGCCACAGATTCTCTTCCCTGAATATGATGTGCCAGCCGGTTTCAAGAAGGCGAAATACCAGCCGAAACCGGAACTGCAATATCCTGATGTCTACAAGCAGAAACCATTGAAGGCTATCATGCACCAGCGTGTGGGCTGGTATGTATCTAAGGGTGGCATCCTCCTGGCTACCGGAAACTATGGTGTGGCTTTGGACAGAAAGGACGACCCGAACGATGGCAACGGCATCGGCCGTGTGGTGAGAGAGGTGAAGAAAGACGGTTCGCTCGGACCTATCTATTTCATCTATTACAATCATGGATTCAATGAGAAGAATACTGCTTATCCTAATTATAAGAAAGCATCCAAGGCGGTAAGAGCGGCTTGCGAGGAAATCCTTGCCAACCCACGTTACCGCATGCAATGGGTGGAAGAGGCTGATAGGGGCGACAAACTGATACCGCTCAACAACGGCTATAAGGCTTATTGCGACTATACCCTGCCGGATGGCAGAATAGTCAGTCTGTGGAAGCACGCCCTCACCTCATTGAGTCTGGATGGTGGTAATACCTATACCACGACCAACCGTGCCCTGGGATTCGTCAACAGCAATGCCAAGATTTGGGGACAGCGGTTGACCGACGGCAGCTATGCCACCGTCTACAACCCTTCAGAATACCGCTGGCCGCTGGGCATCTCGCTGAGTGGTGACGGTCTGGAATACAAGACACTGAATCTGATTTGTGGCGAAGTACCACCGATGAGATACGGTGGCAACTATAAGAGTCGCGGTCCGCAGTATGTCCGTGGCATTCAGGAAGGCAATGGCATTCCTAAGGATTCCGATATGTGGGTGAGCTATTCCATGAACAAGGAAGATATCTGGGTGGCGCATGTACCCGTTCCGGTCAAGACCGTGGCTACTGCCCATGCCGATGATGATTTCGCCCAATATCAGAAACTCGGCGATCTCAAGACTTGGAATATCTATTCTCCGCTGATGGCACCGGTTTCGCTCCGTCAGGAGTGGCTCGAACTGAAAGATGAAGATCCGTTTGACTATGCCTGTGTAGAGCGCAAGATTCCTTCTTCTTCCTATCTGAAGGCATCCTTCGATGTGCAGGCAGCTCAGACCCGTAACGGTTCCCTGCAGATTGAATTCCTCGATGAGAAGGGCATCGCTTGCACCCGCATCGAACTGAACAAAGAAGGAATGATCCGTGTGAAGAACGGAGCGAGATATGGCAATGTGATGCCTTATCAGGCAGACCAGACCTATCGTTTTGAGGCAACATTGGATACCCAGCACCGCCAGCTCAACCTCACCGTGAGTATCCTCGATGCAGAGGGCAAGACTTTGCAGAGCAAGAGCACCAGGCGCATCTTCTTTGCACCGGTGCATCAGATAGAGCGCATCCGTTTCCGTACCGGCGACCTCCGTACCTTCCCGACCATCGACACTCCTGCCGACTGGTTTGGAACCTTGGAACATGCCGGTGACACCGATACCACCGCCCTCTACCGCATCGCCCATGTCAAGACCGAGAGTCTGGGTGCTGATGCCGGTTCTGCAGTACTTAAGACCGCAGATTACAAGCATTATGTAGACGATTTCAATGCGATGGAGCCGGAGGTTCTCCATACTTCAGCCATTCCGAATGCGCAGGCATGGGACTGGATGAAGCAGAATGTGCCCCTCTTCGACTGTTCGCAGCGTAACTTCGAGGAGATGTATTATTTCCGCTGGTGGACGCTCCGCAAGCATATCGAAAATACACCTGTAGGCTATGCGATGACCGAGTTTCTCGTGCCTCGCAGCTATGCCGACAAGTACAATCTCATCGCCTCTGGAGTGGGTCATCATATCCACGAGAGTCGTTGGATCCGCGATGGCAAGTATCTCGACGGCATCCTGAATACCTGGTATCATGGCAATGGTGGCAAGCCGATGGCTAAGATTAATTTCTATAGCAGTTGGATGCCTGCTTCAATCTGGGAGCGCTATCTCGTAGACGGCAACCAGAAGGAGTTTAAGTCGTTGGTGAACGATCTGGACAAGGAGTATCAGCTGTGGGATAATCACCGCTGGGGTAACGGACTCTACTGGCAGTATGATGTGCGTGATGCGATGGAAGAGACCATCAGTGGCGGCAGAAGAGAAAAGAATGCCCGTCCTAGCATTAACAGTTATATGTATGGAAATGCGATGGGCATCGCGCAGATGGCAAAAATCATCGGCTATCAGGATCTGGCAAGGAAGTATGAGGCTAAGGCTGATACCCTGAAGCATCTGGTAGAAACCCAGCTCTGGGATGCCGACCAGCAGTTCTTCGAGGTGTATAAGCCGAATGCCGGTGAGGCAAAGGAGGTAGCCAAGAAGAGAAGTTACCAGCCTAGTGGCGATGCTGCGGTATCGGCAAAGGTGCGTGAGGCAATCGGTTTCCTGCCTTGGTATTTCAATCTTCCTGCCGATGAAGCTAAGTTTGCTGAGGCATGGAAGCAGGCTGCCGACAGCAAGGGCTTTTCTGCTCCTTACGGACAGACCACCGCAGAGCGCCGCCATCCTCAGTTCCGCTCTCATGGCGTAGGAAAGTGTGAGTGGGATGGTGCCATCTGGCCTTTCGCTACCGCCCAGACCCTGACAGCGATGGCGAATTTCATCAACAATTATCAGGTGAAGCCGTCTGCCCTCGCAGCTTCTGCTAAGGGTAGTCTCGATATGGACAGCCTTTATTTCAATGAGATGGAGAAGTATGTACAGAGTCAGAGCATGCGTGGCAAACCTTACATCGGTGAGTATCTTGATGAAACCACTGGTTACTGGTTGAAGGGCGATCAGGAGCGCAGCAGATATTACAATCATTCTACCTTCTGCGATCTCATCATCACCGGCATCGTGGGTCTTCGTCCTCGTGCCGATCAGACCATCGAGGTGCGTCCTATCATCCCAGCCGGCAAATGGCAGTACTTCTGTCTTGACAAGGTGCGTTATCATGGTCACGACCTCACCATCCTCTACGACCAGGACGGCTCCCGCTATCATGTGGGCAAGGGTCTGCAGGTATGGGTAGATGGCAAGTTGGCGGGGCAGCGTGATACGCTCGGCAAACTCGTAGTGAAGGATGCATTCAAATAATGTAGAATAAAATACGATATGAAACAGAGAAAATATTTATTGATATTGATAGGACTTTTGGGCATGATACAGATTCATGCTCAAAAGTCTGTTGCTTTTAAGACGGACGATGAATCGCCTCTGCCACAATGGATTGGTGCGATAACCGATGAGGATGCGCACATTCCGAGTAACCGCGATTATGTAGGAACAGGAACGGTGAATGCCAAGGGAAAACCAGACTGGAAGGCTACGGCTCCATTGTCAAGACAAAGCATCTGGCTGAAGAAAGAAATGAAACTTCCGGCTGATGTCCGCAAGGCAACGATGAAGATTGTGGGACTGGGTTTCTATGAACTCAGCATCAATCGGCAGAAGGTGACGGATGCCGTTTTCGCCCCTCTGTGGAGCGATTACGACAAGACCGTCTTTTACAATACTTACGATGTGACTGCGTTGTTGAAGAAAGGCAAGAACCAACTTTCGGTATTGCTGGGGAACGGATTCTATAATGAGCAGGGTGGAAGATACACCAAGATGAAGGTTTCCTATGGTCCTCCTACGCTCTACTGTTCGCTCGAAATCGAACTGAAGAATGGCAGAACCGTCTGCATCGTCAGCGATAACTCGTGGAAATATTCGCCTAGCAGCATCACCTTCAACAGTATCTATGGTGGCGAAGACGAGGATGCCCGCATCACGTCTTCCTGGAAACCGGTAGTGATACAGAAAGGACCTCGTGGCGTTCTGCGCCAGCAGATAGCCCAGCCCGTGAAGATGATGGAATACTTCGGTGTGAAGAGCCGTCATCAGCTCACTCCTCAGCAAATTGCCAAGGCTTCCAATGCCAAACATCCTATTCCGGCAGGAACTTTTGTGCTGGATATGGGACAGAATCTTGCCGGTTTCCCACAAATCAAGGTTAGTGGAAAGGCAGGACAGCAGGTGCGACTCTATCTCTCTGAAACCCTGACCGCACAGGGAACCTGCAACCAGAAACAGTCGGGCAGTCCTTATTATCTTAATTATACGCTCAGCGGAAAGGGCGAGAAGGCTTCTGACGGCAAGCGCATCGAGACCTGGCATCCGCATTTCACTTATTATGGTTATCGCTATATCCAGGTAGAAGGTGCCGTGATGAAGGGCGATGAGAATCCTGATGGCAAGCCGGTGATAGAGGATATCCAGTCGTGCTTCGTTTATAATTCTGCAGCGAAGATTGGTAGTTTCGAGTGCTCCAATCCGATGTTCAACCGGGCTTATCAGATTATCGACCGTGCCATCCGAAGCAATTGGCAGGCAGTATGGACTGACTGTCCGCATCGTGAAAAACTCGGTTGGCTGGAGCAGGATTGGCTCAATGGCGAGGGATTGGTATACAACTACGACTGTCGTTCGATGATAGAGCAGACGTTGCAGAATATCGCTGATGCCCAGCATGCCAACGGAGCCGTTCCTACCACTGCCCCAGAGTATATCTATTTCAAGGGCAAGTGGCTTGATCCGTTTGCCGAATCACCTGAATGGGGTGGAGCCTTGGTAGCGCTTCCGTTCCTCTATCTGCAGCATTACGGTGACGACCGGATGGTGAAAAAATATGCACCGCAGATGTTCCGCTATGTGGATTATCTCCAGAGCAAGGACAGTTGCCGGATACTGAAACAAGGCTTGGGTGACTGGTATGATTACGGAAAAGGCCGTTCGGGCTTCTCTCAGAATACCCCGATGCCGCTGGTAGCTACAGCCCATTATTATCAGTGGGTGAAACTGACACAGAAGGCTGCAGCAATGAGTGGAAAGACAGCCGAAGCCAACCGCTATGCCATCCTGGCTTCTGAAATCCTGCAGGCTTTCCAAAAGGAATTCCTGCATGTTGAGAAGGCTGCATCTTCTGAGAAATCTTCTTCGGATGCTGTCGTAAAGGATGCAGTAGAAAAGATATATTACGATTCGGGAAGTCAGGCATCCAATGCCATTCCGTTGGTGCTGGGCATGGTTCCGTCCCAGTATCGCAAGCAGGTCCTCCAGCATCTGATAGATGATATTCATGCGCATCACGACCGCCTGACAACCGGTGATGTGGGCAATCGCTACCTTTTTCAGGCATTGCTGGAAAACGGATATGCCGATCTCTGGTACAAGATGCTGGCGCATGATGATGTGCCGGGCTACGGATTCCAGATCAAGAAGGGAATGACCACGCTTACCGAACAGTGGAATCCGGAGATGGGTGCTTCGATGAACCATTTCATGATGGCGCAAATCAACAACCATTTCCTGCCGGATATTGTAGGCATCCGGATAGAGCAGGGCAGAGTCATCATCGCTCCTCATCTGATGGGCGACCTGACCTGGGCTAAGGGAAGTACCCAACTCAGCAATGGCAAGCAGGTTGCCGTGGCTTGGAAGAAATTGGCTGATGATAAAATAGAGGTAACGGTAGATACCGATAAGGATGTAGAATATGAAATCAAGATAGATTATGATGAAACAGAACATGATGATGGCACTTATCGCGGCAAGCATGTCTTTGTCGGCAAGTGCGCAAAATAGCGGTAACCAGCCAAAGGCTGATGCTCAGAACTGTTATCAGGGCCATTTTACCCGTAGTCTTCACGATGTGATGCAGGACGTATCGCAGCGTTGGGGTGTCCGCTTTAAATATAATGTGGATACCGTTGGTAGGCAGTTGCCTTATGCCGACTTCCGCATCAAACCCTATTCGTTGGAGGAAACCCTGACGAATATCTGCAAGTATTTCGACTTCAACTGGTGGAAGCAGAATGGTAATGTCTATAAGATCAAACCTTATGAATATCCCCGACGCCATACCGAAGAGGGTGAGCAGATGCTTGCTTATCTCAAGACGCTTTACCAGAACCGGGAACAGTTTGAAGCACGCAAGGACTCGGTACGAAAGGAGGTGCGCCGCATCCTGGGCATCGACCGCTATATGGATTCGCTGGTTCATAAGAAGCCGATTTTGGGAAAGGTGCGCCGGTATGACGGTTATACGGTTCAGAATATCTGCATCGAAACCCTGCCAGGTGAGCATGTCTTCGGTTCCATCTATACGCCAATCAAGAAGGGCAAGCATCCGTTGATTATCTGTCCTGATGGTCATTTCGGAGGTGGCAGATACCGTGCCGATGAGCAGCAGCGCCTCGGAACCTTGGCAAGGATGGGTGCTATCTGTGTAGATTTCGACCTGTATGGTTGGGGACAGAGTAAAACGGAATATGGCAAGAATTCGCATCAGACCGACCGTGCCCATGTGATTCAGGCTCTGAATGCAGAGGTATTGCTCGATTATATGTGGAACCATCGCAAGGATGTGGATAAGACGCGCATCGGAGCGAATGGTGGCAGCGGTGGCGGTACGCATACTGTCCTGCTGACGGTACTCGACGACCGTATCACGGCAGCAGCGCCAACGGTGAATCTTGCTTCTCATTTTGATGGCGGTTGTCCTTGCGAGAGTGGCAAACCTATCCAGTTGGCGGGACATGGTACGTGTAATGCCGAGTTGATGGCTTTCTTTGCACCTAAGCCATTGTTGGTAGTGAGCGATGGTGGCGATTGGACATTCTCTGTTCCAACCCTCGAATATCCGTATCTGCAGTATATATATATAATGTATGGTGCCAAGGAACAGGTAACCAATGTGCATCTGCCTCAGGAGCGTCACGATTATGGTGTCAACAAGCGCCAGGCAAACTACGATTTCTTCATCCGTGTCTTCGGTTTGGATCGCAGCAAGTTGGATGAAAGTAAAGTGAAGGTTGAAAAACCGGAAGTTTTGCAATCAGTCATCAGATAATCAGACAGAAGATAATAAATCAAACCTCACGCCGTTTTTATAAATGATGTGAGGTCTTTTTCGTCTTTTCTGACGACAAAGGCGGCTCATTTGCGTCTATAAATAAATAGTACTTTAATCGATTAAACAAAAACAAATGAAAATCTTAAGAACCATCACAATATGCTGTCTGGCTTGCCTCTCTTTGCAGGCTACAGCACAAGCGTATAAGCTCTGGTACGACAAGCCAGCATTGGTCTGGACCGATGCCTTGCCTCTGGGCAATGGACGGTTGGGCGCCATGGTATATGGTATCCCAGCCACCGAACGCCTGCAGTTGAACGAGGAAACCATCTGGGCAGGACAGCCTAACAAGAATGCGAACCCTCATGCCAAGGCAGCTCTTCCTGTCGTACAGAACCTCATTTGGCAGGGTGAATACCGCAAGGCACAGGATATGTGTACCGAGAAGATCATGTCGAATACCAACTTTGGAATGCCTTACGAACCTTTCGGTGATGTCTATATTTCGGCTCCCGGGATGGATGACTATTCCCGGTATTATCGCGAACTGAGTCTGGATTCAGCCCGTTGTCTTACCCGTTGGACAGCCCACGGTGTCACCTATCAGCGCGAGGTCATCACCTCTTTTGCCGATAACGTGGTGATGGTAAGATTTACCGCCAATAAGCCTCATAGCATCACCTTCAATGCCAACTTCACTTCCCCTCACGATGATGTCATCATCCGTACCGATGGCGAGGAAGCTACACTCGAAGGAGTGGCTGCCAAGCACGAAGGTCTGAAGGGAAAGGTGAGATTCATGGGCAGAATGGCGGCTCAGGTCAAGGGCGGCGAGGCTGCGAAGACCTGCCGCGACGGCGTGGTCAGCGTGAAGAATGCCGATGAAGCCGTACTCTATATCTCCATCGCCACCAACTTCGTGAACTACAAGGATATCACCGGCAATGAGGTGGAGCGCAGCAAGCAGGCTCTCCATACAGCCATGGCAAAGGATGCCAGGGAACAGATGGCGCAGCATGTGGCTAAATTCCAGAGCATGATGCATCGTAACTCGCTCTGGTTGGGCGCTGATAAGTATCAGAATCTGCCTACCGACGAACGCCTTATCCGTTTTGCCCAGCAGGACGACAACTATCTCGTAGCCACCTATTATGCTTTCGGCAGATACCTTCTGATATGCAGTTCGCAGCCAGGCACACAGCCAGCCAACCTGCAGGGCATCTGGAACGATAAGATGTTCCCGTCATGGGACAGCAAGTATACCACCAACATCAACATGGAGATGAACTACTGGCCATCAGAGATGACCAATCTCTCCGATCTCAACGAACCGCTCTTCCGGTTGATTCGTGAAGTGAGCGAAACCGGAAAGGAATCGGCTCAGACCATGTATGGCAAGAACGGATGGATCTTGCATCACAATACCGATATTTGGCGAGTAACCGGTGGTATTGACAAGGCAGCATCAGGCATGTGGATGACCGGTGGTGCCTGGGTTTCCTCCCATCTCTGGCAACATTATCTCTATAGTGGCGACAAGGAATTTCTGCGCAAGGCTTATCCGATTATGAAAGGTGCAGCCACTTTCCTCGATGAGATGCTGATACCGGAGCCAGAGCATGGCTGGCTCGTGATTTCGCCAGCTGTGAGTCCAGAGAATGTGCATCCTTCGAAGGATGGAAAGATAGCCATGAGCTATGGCACCACGATGGATAATGAATTGCTCCACGAACTCTTCTCTTCTGTCATCAGAGCGAGCGAGATTCTGGGAGAAGATGCCGGATATGCAGCTCATCTGAAGGAAGTGTTAGGAAAAATGGCTCCGATGCAGATTGGCAAGTGGGGACAGCTGCAGGAATGGATCAAGGACTGGGATGATCCTCAGGATAATCATCGCCATGTGAGTCATCTCTACGCCCTCTATCCAGGTAATCAGATTACACCGGAGAAGACACCGGAACTCTTCGATGCTGCCCGTACTTCGCTGATACATCGTGGCGACCCGAGTACAGGTTGGTCGATGGGATGGAAGGTTTGTCTCTGGGCTCGCCTTCTGGATGGTAATCATGCCTACAAGCTGATTCACAACCAGTTGACCCTGACGGATGACCACTTCCTCGCCTACGGATTGAACAAGAAGAAAGGTGGAACCTATCGCAATCTCTTCGATGCGCATCCACCGTTCCAGATAGATGGCAACTTCGGCTGTACAGCCGGTATCGCAGAAATGCTGATGCAGAGTCATGACGGATGTGTCAATATTCTGCCGGCTCTTCCTGATGTCTGGAAGGCTGAAGGAAAGGTACAGGGGCTCCGCACCAGAGGTGGTTTCCTCATCGAGGAACTGGCATGGAAGAATGGCAGAATTACCTCGCTCAAGATCCGTTCTACTCTCGGTGGCAATCTCCGTCTCCGTCTGCCGGCAGGCAACCGGTTAAAGGGCATTAAGGGTATGAAATCTGCCAAGGGCAAGAATCCGAATCCGCTCTTCTCTGCCTTCGAACAGCTACAGATGCAGAATCATTCAGAAGTGAAACTCAACAAGGTGGTGTTGCCAAAGGCAAATACCTATGACATCACAACACGAAAGGGAGAGACCATCCGATTGTTTTAAAAACATGGATCTTCACTCCTTAACATCTAAACTCCTTTAGAAAATGAAAAAAATAATGATAACATTGGCGCTGGCTTGCGGAATCTTTACCGCTGCCTCTGCCGCTAAAAACGAAAAGCCTTGGGCTAATGGTAAATTACAGGTTTCTGCCAACCAGCGATTCCTGCAGTTTGAAAACGGACAGCCGTTCTTCATGTTGGGTGATACCGGCTGGCTTCTGCCGGAACGTCTGGATAGAGCCGAGGCACAGTATTATCTTCAGAAATGCCGTGTAGCGGGATTCAATACCGTTCTCATCCAGGTGATGGACGGCACACCTTCCTTTAATATCTACGGTCAGCAGTCGCTCCCTGCCGGATGGGATTTGTCAAAGGCAGACCCTGCAGGTGTCTACAGCTATTGGGATCATCTCGACTACATCATCAAACTTGCCGAGATGAACGGCATCTACATCGGCATGGTAACCATCTGGGGTTCTCAGGTAAAGGCAGAGAATATCAATGCACAGCAGGCTAAGGCATACGGAAAGTTCCTTGCCAACCGCTATAAGAATTCGCCTAATATCATCTGGGTGATGGGTGGCGATATCCAGGGTGATATCCACCCAGAGGTGTGGGAGTCGCTCGCTACCAGCATCAAGAGCATCGATCACAATCATCTCATGACCTATCATCCTCGTGGCAGATATACTTCTGCCAAATGGTGGAGCAAGGCGAAATGGCTCGATTTCCATACCTTCCAGAGTGGTCATCGCAAGTATGGTCAGCGTATGGGTAATAAGGATTATCCTATCCCTGACAATACCGAGGAGGACAACTGGATGCATGTGGATTCTACCTGGGCATACAAGCCTATCAAACCTGTGCTCGATGCCGAACCGAGCTACGAGGATATTCCGAAGGGCTTGCACGATCCTAACGAGGAGCGCTGGCAGGATTATGACGTTCGCCGCTATGCCTACTGGAGTGTCTTTGCCGGTTCCTGCGGCCATACCTATGGTCATAATGCCATCATGCAGATGTTGAAGCCGGGCTATCCTACCAGTTATGGAAGTGATGGAGCCGAGAAGCCTTGGTATGTGGCGCTCAACGATCCTGGATTCAACCAGATGAAGCATCTCAAGAATCTGATGCTCTCTCTGCCATACTTTGAGCGTGTGCCTGACCAGAGCATTATTGCCGGTGAGAATGGCGAAAGATATAACCGTCTGCTGGCTACCCGAGGCAACGATTATCTGCTGGTTTACAATTACAACTGTGTTCCGATGAAACTCGACCTCCGCAAGGTTTCGGGCAGCAGAAAGAACGTATGGTGGATGGATGCTGCCAACGGACAGCTGGAATACATCGGAGAGTTTGACAACAAGATCATCACCTTCGCTCCTCAGAAGGCTACCCGCGGCATCAGCGATGGTGTTTTCATCGCCATTGATGCCAGCAAGGACTATCTGAAGAAAGACCAGAAGATGATAGAAGACCAGAGTCTGGCTGGTAAGAAAAGAGATTTGAATGAGTAAATAAAGTGAAGAGTGAAGAACGAAGAGTGAAGAATTCAAATGAAGAATAATATATTGATGAGTGTGTTGCTGACGGCATCGCTGTCGGCAGCACTTCCGCTTTCCGCTGCCAGTCATGTTGACGTGGTGAAGATGCGGACGGAGAACCGGGTGAATCCTTTGGGAATCGGAACTTCAACCCCTCGCTTCTCCTGGCAGATTACTTCTGACAGGAAGGGTGTGGTGCAGACGAGTTATCAGATTCTTGTAGCTTCTTCCAGAGAAAAACTGGATAGAAACGAGGCGGATTTATGGGATAGCGGTGAACGCAACAGCGATGAACAGCTGTGGATTCCTTATCAGGGCAAGGCGCTGCTGAGTGGCGCTCAAGCTTACTGGAAGGTGCGTATCACTACCAATAAAGGAAAATCGGAATGGACCGAACCGCAGCTCTTCACCATCGGACTGCTCGGTGAAACCAAATGGAGCGGTACCTGGATTGGCTTGGAAGACCTGCAGCCTGGAGAACAGAAAGGCATGCATACCCGACTAGCAGCACGCTATATCCGCAAGGACTTTGCGGCAAAAGGTAAGGTGAAGCGGGCGCTGGCTTATGTTGCCGGACTCGGTGTCTATGAGTTCTACGTCAACGGACAGCGTATGGGCGGCAGCCAGGCATTGCAGCCTGCACCAACCGATTACCGCAAGACTATTTACTACAATACGTTCGATGTCACTTCGCTCCTGACTGAGAAGAATGCCATCGCCATCAAACTGGGCAACGGAAGAATGTTTCCGATGCGACAGGAGAAGGCATACAAGACGCCTTTTTTCGGTTATCCGAAATGCCGCATCAACGTGAAGGTGGAGTATGAGAACGGAAAGACTGAAACCTGGGCTACCAACAATACATGGAAGTTGAGCTTCGATGGTCCTATCCGCAGCAACAACGAGTATGATGGCGAGGAGTATGATGCCCGCAGGGAACAGGCGCTGAAAGGCTGGACCCAGGCTGGTTTCGACGATAGCCAGTGGCAGAAAGCCGAGCGCTGTGCCATTCCTGACGGTACGCTGATGGCGCAGCCGATGACGGGAATGGTTGAGAAGGAATTCGGTCATCCGGTAAGTCTGAAGCATCGCCACGATACACTCATCGTAGATTTCGGACAGAACATGGCGGGCTGGATCGGTTTCCAGGTCCGTGGCAGGCAGGGTGATACCATCCGTGTGAAATATGCCGAGAAACTGCAGGCTGACGGCAGTCTGTATCTCGACAACTTCCGCAATGCCCTCTCTGAGGATATCTATGTCTGCAATGGTAAGGAGAACGGCAAGCCTTGGCGCCCGGTCTTCTCCTATCATGGTTTCCGCTATGCTGCCATCACCGGTATGAAGAATGCCCGCAAGGAGGATTTCACCGCTTATACCGTGAGCGATGAGATGGCTACCATCGGACATATCGAGACTTCTGATACGATATTAAATAAGGTGTTGAAGAATGCATGGTGGGGCATCTACGGCAATTACAAGGGTATGCCGGTAGACTGTCCGCAGCGCAACGAGCGCCAGCCTTGGTTGGGCGACCGCACGGTGGGTTCGCTGGGAGAGAGTTTCGTTTTTTACAACGAGCGACTCTACAGCAAGTGGATGCACGATATCTGTGATGCCCAGCGTTCGGATGGCAACATCCCGGATGTGGCTCCTGCTTTCTGGAATTATTATACCGATGATGTCACCTGGCCGGCAGCTCTGCCTTTCACCTGTGATATGCTCTACCATCAGTTTGGCAACAGGCAGCCTATCATCGATTCTTATCCATCCATCAGAAAATGGATCAACCATATCCTGGCTGAATATACGGATGAGAACGGCATCATCACCAAGGATAAATACGGCGACTGGTGCGTGCCACCGGAGAAACTGGAACTGATTCACAGTCAGGATCCGAAGCGAAAGACCGATGGCAAGCTGATAGCCACCGCCTATACAATCCGCTGTTTGCAGCTGGCAGAGCAGTTTGCAAACCTGCAGGGCTTGAAGGAAGAAGCTAAGGTTTGGGCTGACCGCAGAAGCGGGATGATAGAAGCCTTCAACAGGCAGTTCCTCACCAACAAGGCAGGAACTTCCCGACGTCCGGGTCATGTGCTTTATCCAGACAGCATCTATTATGGCAACAATACCTCTACCGCCAATCTCCTGGCGCTCTCCTTCGGCATCGCTCCTCTGGAGTTGCGCAGCGAACTCATCAAGCAGGTAGTGAAGGGCATCTGCATCGATGCCAAGGAACATGTCAACTGCGGTGTCATCGGCATCTCCTGGCTCCTTCGCGGTTTGAGCGACAACGGTTTCCCTGATGTGGCTTATCTCCTGGCTACCCAGCGCACCTATCCGTCTTGGGGTTATATGGCTGAGAACGGAGCTACTACCATCTGGGAACTCTGGAATGGCGACAAGGCTGATCCGAAGATGAATTCGGGCAATCATGTGATGCTTCTGGGTGACTTGCTTACCTGGTGCTATCAGTATCTGGGAGGTATCCAGCAGAAGGGTGTCAACGTGCAGCAGGTGGCTGAGGCTGATGCCAGCGTGGCTTACAAGCACATCGTGTTGAAGCCAGCCTTCAGTATTCAGAACTGCGAATCGGTAAAAGCAGATTACGAGACTCCATACGGAGTAGTGAAGAGCCAGTGGAAGAAGACTTTGCAGCATGTGGATTGGGATATCACCGTGCCTTGCAACACCACAGCCGATGTCTATCTGCCTGATGGCAAGGTTGAAACGGTGGGTAGTGGCGATTATCATTATTCGGTAGAAATCCCTACCCGCGATGCTGCCATCCTGAAGGATGAATTCCTCTATGATTACAGCGGATTCCCATCGGCTCATGCCTCTACCATCATCCAGTTGAAGAATGGTGACCTGGTGGCTGCTTACTTCGGCGGTACCTTCGAGCGCAATCCGGATGTCTGCATCTGGGTAAGTCGGAAACCGAAGGGTGCCAAGGCTTGGGAGAAGCCTATCCTGGCTGCCGATGGTGTTTATCGCCTGGGTACTCCTGAGGCTAAGAAGGCGGGTCTTTCGGGCATCGATGAGAAGACGACTCCGGCTGATAAGGGACCTATCAAGGACGGATTGCGCCGTTTCGGTGTGCCTGCCGGCTACAAATATGATTTCCGCTCTAAGTCAGCCAATATCAAGTTGCCTGCCAATCTGAAGCGCAAGTCTTGCTGGAACCCTGTGCTCTATACCATGCCGGATGGCGAAATATGGCTGTTCTATAAGGTGGGATCTACCGTTGGCGACTGGACGGGCTGTCTTGTGAAGTCGAAGGATGGCGGTAAGACTTGGAGTGATCCGGAGGCATTGCCAGACGGTTTCCTCGGTCCTATCAAGAACAAGCCGGAAATGGTGAACGGCAGACTCATCTGCGGTTCCAGTACCGAGAAGAATGGTTGGCGATTCCATGTGGAGATCCTCGATTTGAAGACCAATAAGTGGAAGTATGTGGGTCCGGTAGATGCCGAACTGAAGCCTCGTACCGATGATGTAGATTCGGCTACGGTAGATATGGAGCATCCTATCTACAAGGAGGGAGAAAAGGCGAGATTAATCTACAGCATCCAGCCATCTATCCTGAAGTTGAAGGATGGCAGATTGCAGGTTCTGATGCGTACTCATAATGCCAAACTTGCCACCAGTTTTAGTAGCGACGGTGGTGATACCTGGACTCCGGTTACCCTGCTCGATATCGAGAACAACCAGAGCGGTACGGATGCTGTTACCCTGAAGGATGGCAGACACGTGCTCATCTACAACAATTTCGAGACGTTGCCGGGAACCAAGAAGGGATCTCGCACGCCATTGAGTCTTGCCATCAGCGATGACGGCACCCATTGGCGCCATCTCCTCACCCTGGAGGACAGTCCTATCAACCAGTATTCCTATCCAGGCATCATCGAGGGAAAGGATGGCAAGTTGCATTGCATCTACACCTGGCGTCGCCAGAGAGTGGCGTATAAGGAAGTGGATTTGAAAAAGATAAAATAAGAAAATAGTAAATAAAAAGGATAGATATCATACTCTATCCTTTTATTGTTTTAAATTCCCCAAGCGAAAGTTCCTTCATTGATTACAAAAAGAAGGAAACTGCGTCTTTATCTATAAAACAAAGACTAAGACAATGATAAAAGTACAAAAGATTTTTGTGATGGCAGCCCTCGTGCTGATTCCATCTGTATCCTTTGCCCAGAAAGTGAATATCCTGACCGAAAAGACGGCTTCTAATCGGGAACAGTATGCTGCTGAATACTTGCAGAAGAAGCTCAACCGTTTGGGCTTCCCTACTGTGGTGAACGGCAAGAAGGGCGAATATCGCATTTCGCTCTCGCAAGCCAAGGATACTGCCGGACTGAAGAAGGAAGGTTTCTCATGGACCCGCAAGGGAAAGAAAATCCAGTTGCAGGGAAATGATGGCTCGGGTGTCATCTACGGCTGTAACGAAATTGCTGAATACGTGGCTCAGCATGGTTCTCTCAATGTGCCGCTGATGCAGGAGGATGCGCCTGAAATGGTGCTCCGTGGTGCTTGTGTAGGTTTGCAGAAAACCGTTTATCTACCGGGCCATCAGGTTTACGAATACCCTTATACCCCTGAGAATTTCCCTTGGTTTTATGACAAGGAACAGTGGATTCAGTATCTCGATATGCTCGTAGACAACAAGATGAATTCGCTCTATCTCTGGAATGGTCACCCTTTTGCTTCGCTCGTCAAACTGAAGGATTATCCTTTCGCCCTTGAGGTGGATGAGGCTACCTTCAAGAAGAACGAAGAGATGTTCTCGTTCCTGACCAGGGAGGCTGACCGCCGTGGCATCTTCGTCATTCAGATGTTCTACAACATCATCCTCTCCAAGCCTTTTGCTGATCATTATGGTTTGAAGACACAGGACCGTCACCGTCCTATCACTCCGCTCATCAGCGATTATACCCGCAAGTCGGTAGCTGCCTTCATCGAGAAATATCCCAATGTAGGCTTGCTCGTCTGTCTCGGTGAGGCGATGAATACCTACGAGGATGATGTGGAATGGATGACCAAGACCATCATCCCGGGTGTCAAGGACGGACTGAAGGCTTTGGGAAGAACCGACGAACCGCCAGTCCTGCTCCGTGCCCACGATACCGACTGCAAGATGGTGATGGAGGCAGCGCTGCCGCTCTACAAGAACCTCTATACGATGCATAAGTATAATGGAGAGTCGCTTACCACCTATCAGCCTCGTGGTCCTTGGACCAAGATTCATACTGATTTGGCAGCCCTGGGTTCTACCCATATAAGCAACGTGCATATCCTTGCCAATCTCGAACCATTCCGCTGGTCATCTCCTTCGTTCGTTCAGAAGGCGGTAACGGCGATGCACGATGTTCATCATGCCAATGCCCTGCATCTCTATCCGCAGGCCAGTTACTGGGATTGGCCTTATACGGCAGATAAATTGCCTGGCGGAAAGCGCGAGAAGCAGTTAGACCGCGACTGGATGTGGTACAAGACATGGGGAAGATATGCCTGGAACTGCCGTCGCGATGTAGCTGCCGAGGGTAATTACTGGGATAAGGTGCTTGCCGATTACTATGCTACTGATGCCGCTGTTGCCGACAGCATTCGCAAGGCATACGATGAGAGCGGTGAGATTGCGCCTAAGCTCCTCCGCCGTTTCGGTATTACCGAGGGCAACCGCCAGACGCTGCTCCTGGGTATGTTCATGAGTCAGCTAGTGAATCCATATAAGTACACCATCTATCCTGGTTTCTATGAGAGTTGCGGTCCTGAGGGCGAGAAACTCATCGAATATGTAGAGAAGGAGTGGAAGCATCAGCCTCATGTGGGTGAGTTGCCACTCGATATCGTAGCTCAGACCGAGGCTCACGGCGACAAGGCTGTGGCTGCCATCGATGCCGTAGCGAGTCGTGTAACCGGCAATCAGGATGAGTTCCGCCGTCTTCAGAACGATATGCATTGCTACCGTGCTTTTGCCTACGCTTTCGGCTGGAAGGTGAAGGCAGCTCAGCACGTGCTCAACTATAAGTGGAGTAAGGATATCAAGGAATTGGATGCTGCCGTTCCGCTACTCGAAAAGAGTCTGGAATATTACCGTCAGCTGGTGGATCTCACCAAGGATACCTATCTCTATGCCAATTCGATGCAGACCGCCCAGCGCCGCATCCCTATCGGAGGTGATGGCGGCAACATGAAGCATTGGAGCGAACTCTTACCAAAATATGAGCAGGAGTTGGCGAATCTGAAGAAAAATATCGCCATGCTCAAGGCTCAGGCTGCGGGTACCTACAAGATGAAGGCAGAGGATATCAAGCCTTTGAAGGATGCAACCCAACAGACGGGTGCTTTCCAGATGGAGAATATCAATGGCGAGGCTAATTTCAAGACTGTGAAAATAGCCAAGGGTGCCAAGCTCTTCAACGATTTGGATAGTGTAGTAACCGATTTTGCTCCTGAGTTGGCAGGTATGAATGCTTACGTGATGAACAGCAGCAAGCAGCGTGGCGCATCTACCTCGCTCATCTTTACCACCAAGAAGCCTGTGCAGCTCTTGATAGGTTATTTCCGTGATGACCAGATGAAATATGCCAAGGCTCCGAAGTTGGAGACCGATGCCACAGCCAACGATTACGGTCAGGCAGAGCCACAGCTCACCAGCGCCATCCGCATCGACGGCATGCCACAGGTGAACATCCACAAGTACGAGTTTGCTGCCGGCAAGCACACCCTGCTCCTGCCAAAAGGCTTCCTGCTAGTGCTCGGTGCTACGGGCGATAAGATTACCGCTCGCGATGCCGGCCTCTCAGGTGCCGATAAGGCGATTGATTGGCTGTTCTACTAAATAGAATGATATAATTGGAAGGATAGAGTATAGCACAAATCATGTGTTATGCTCTATCCTTTTTTTTATTAGGTGAGTCCACTCGAAAAAGTGGGTTCTATTTAAATCAAACGATAACCTTGGGCAGTTATATTCTGCCCTTGGCGTTAATTAACTCTGGCGAATAGTTAGTGTTCATTAGTTGATCAAACAACTTTAGCACGCTATGCGATCATCTTGAAACACTGGGCAATAGAGCAAGAAACATGTGTATATAACGTATAGAAATCTCAATGAAGGTGATTACAATATTTGGATTCTTTTCGTCTTTATGATAATCTTATTTGTTTGTAGTATACTAACATCACGGCACAGATGATTGGGAACAGACTATTTATGAAGTTAGATTAAAATATAAAAACAAACCTAAAAGACTCAATTATGAAGAAATTGAAAAATCCTGACGCTATCTCAGGAATTACCTCTAAGGTAATGTTGGTTTCGACTATCCTGTTGACTCCAACAACTATGATGGCAAGTAAAATTCAAGGAGGAATTCAAACACCTCTTTCTGTAGTGCAGCAGTCAAACTCCATCAATGGTACTATTGTTGATGAGCTTGGCGAGCCGATGATTGGTGTAACCATCAAAAAGAAAGGTAGTGGTGTCGGTGCCATTACTGACCTGGATGGCAAGTTTTCTGTAAATGTACCTGTTGGTACAGTCTTGGAAATCAGTTACACAGGTTATAAAACTTTTACTATTTCTGCCAAGCAAAATATGGGAATCAAGATGGAGCCTGATGCTATAGGTCTTGAGGAGTTGGTTGTTGTAGGTTACGGTACACAGAAAAAACGTGACTTGACAGGTTCTGTAGTATCCGTAAAGAATGAAGATGTTGTAGCGGCTCCTACTTCCAACGTAATGGAGGCTTTGCAAGGTAAAATCGCAGGTCTTGATATTACAAAATCCAGTGGTCAGGTTGGTGGCGGAGTAAATATTTTGCTTCGCGGTTCTCGTTCTATCTATGGCGATAACAGTCCTTTGTTTATTATCGACGGACTGCCTGGAAGCTATGATGACATAAGCCCTAACGATATAGAGAGCATCGATGTATTGAAGGATGCTTCATCTACCGCTATCTATGGTTCAGCAGGTGCCAATGGTGTCATCATTATAACAACCAAGCGTGGAGCGAAGAGTTCTAAGACAAGGGTTAATTTTGACGCTTACTATGGTTGGAGTGGTTCTCCTGAGTACAAGAGTGGCATGACTGGTGATGAATGGGTTAATTATTATACAGAGGCGTATAAATATAAAAATGGCGTAGCTCCAGCGAGCGTTTCAGACCTCTTCGGTGGTAACCAGGATTATGTAGATGCTTATAATGCAGGAAAATGGATAGACTGGGTAGATCAGGCTATGGATAATAAAGCTACTACTCAAAAATATTCACTTTCCATCCAGGGTGGAACTGACAAGACAAATGTTTACGCTTCATTGGTGTATAACCGTGACCAGGGATTACTGTCTAATGAGAAACTCAACAAATATTCTGTACGTTTGAACATCGATTAAAAGGTATTTGACTGGTTTAAGGCTGGTGTGTCGACCAATCTCAACTATAGCATCCGTAACCGCGGCGACAACAAGACATTCACAGGAGCATTGAGGGCTTTTCCTCTTGGTGATGTCTTTGATGAATTTGGTGAGTATAACTCTGAGTATATCAATAACCAATACTCTCCTATGGGCGATTATATCAAGAATCAGTATGACAATAATAACCGTTATACTTATATCAATGCAATTGGTTATGCAGAGATTACTCCTTTCAAGGGTTTGTCTTACCGTACTCAACTTAACGGTTCGTTAGGTCATGGCCGCCAAGGTACTTATTGGGGCAATTTGTGTCATGCCAACAGACCTACATATGCAGGTTCGCCACACGCACAGATACAGAACTCAGACAGTTATAGTTATACATGGGAGAATATTCTTTCATACAACTTCAGCATTGCTAATGACCATAACATTGGTGTTACAGGCGTTACTTCTTGGCAGAAGAATTCTAATGAATATACCAATGCAGATGGTAGTGGCCAGGATTTGGACATATGGAAGTATTGGCGTTTGTTGGCAGCTAATAGCCAACGTGTAGAGTCAGGACTGACAACCACCCAAAAAATGTCATACGCCTTGCGATTTAATTATTCCTATAAAGGTAAGTACCTCTTCACTTTCTCAAATCGCTGGGACGGTGTGTCATTCTTCTCTCCAGGCAAGAAATGGGATTCATTCCCTGCAGGAGCATTAGCTTGGCGCGTGTCAGATGAAAGTTTCATGAAAAGCTCAGAAAAGTGGCTTGACAACTTGAAACTCAGAGTGGGTGCAGGTATTACAGGTAATTCAGGTGGCGTAGGTGCTTATTCAACACAAACAAATGCCTATAAATACACTTCTGCCGGCATCACTATAAATGGCAACATAGTGCCGTTCACTCAATATACCGGTACCTATGGTAGTCCTTCTTTGGGATGGGAAAAATCTTATAATTGGAACTTCGGTATAGATATGGCTGTACTCAAAGGACGTCTTGATGGCAGTTTGGATTTCTTCACCACTAAAACACGTGGTTTGCTCTTCAAGCGTACTATGCCTATAACAAGTGGCAGCACAGGTTGGGGCTCTCCTTTGGCTAGCTGGGAAAATATTGCCAAGACTAGCAACAAGGGTGTGGAGTTCACCATCAACAGCCGTAATATCGTTACCAAGGACTTTAAATGGAATACCACATTGACAGGAACTTGGAGCAAGGAAAAGATCGAGAGCTTACCTAATGGTGACTTGATTTCAGAGAATCTTTTCGTGGGTAAACCTATTCATGCTATATACGATTACAAGTATGCTGGTATCTGGGGTACTGATGCTTCACAGGAAGAACTTGATAAGTATGGCGTGAAACCTGGATGGGTAAAGGTTGAGACGATTGAGAAATTTGACGAAAATGGCAATGGTGACGGAGGTGTGCATAAGTACAGCCAGGATGACCGTCAGGTATTGGGACATGAGAATCCTAACTGGATTATTGGTCTTAACAATACTTTCGTCTATAAGGACTTCGACTTGACTATCTATGCAATGGGACGCTTCGGTCAGACTATCTATAGCAAAATGCTCGGTTCATATACAGCAAAGTCTGGAATTGATACAAATCAAATTTCAGGTATAGACTATTGGACAGAAGAAAACCAAGGTGCTTATTATCCACGCCCTGGTAGTGGTGATGACCAAACGATTGGCAATACAGCCATCAATGTATATGATGGTTCTTTCATCAAGATAAAGAACATCACATTGGGTTATACACTTCCAAAGAGCATCTCTAAGCATGCACTTATGGAGAAGTGCCGTTTCTATTTTACTGCCTATAATCCTTGGATTTTTGCTATGGACAGTAAGTTGAAAGGTACAGATCCTGAAATGGGTGGCTCGGATACTTTCCCAACTTACAAGCAGTTTGTTTTTGGTATAAATATCACATTCTAAACAATTAAGAAAAATGAAAAAGATGAATTTTAAGAATATATTGTTCTCTGCAGCCCTCGCTGCTGGTGCGATGTCTTTAGCTTCGTGCTCTTTGGAAGAAGAAAACCCTGGTGGTTTTACCATGGAGAACATGGCAGCGAACTCGGTTGAGTCATACCAGACTTTGCTTAATCAGTGCTATTTTGGTATGGAACGTTTCTTGTATGGTACGGATGGTTTCATGGAATTGACAGAAGGTGATACAGACCTCTGGACTTACCAAGGAAATCAGAATACTTCCTATACTCAGTATTTTTGGTTCTTCGCAGGTGCAGCACCTAACACCACCTATACAAATGGTATCTGGAACTCTCTCTATGATGGTATTGGCAGTTGCAATATGGCTATCAGTTTGGCAAATAAAGCCCCTTTTAAAACTGAGGCTGAAAGAAATGTCAAAGTTGCAGAAGCTAGATTCTTGCGTGCTATCTATTATTTCAATGCTGTAGAGCAGTTTGGTGGGGTTACCATGATTACAGAACCGGCTAGCTCTATGAATTTTGCTCCTACCCGTACAGAACCTCTAACGATTTATAAGGAAATTATCATTCCTGACTTGGAGTTTGCTGTGGAATGGCTGGATAAAGGCAATGACGCAACTACTACACAGCCTACCAAAAAAGCTGCACTTGGAATGTTGGCAAAAGTTTGTCTGCAGACCAAAGAGTATGCTACGGATGAGTATATACCTGAGGCGCTTGATGCAGCTAAAAAGCTGATAACTGACTGTGAGTCGGGTGGCTCTACATATGGTGCTTACATGTATCCTACGTATGAGGAGGTTTTTGCTGAGAAAAATAATAAAGAAAATAAGGAGGCTCTATGGAAGCATCGCTGGTATGCTGGCAGCGATGGACATGGTTCTAGTAATGGTAACTTCAAATTGAATCGTAACGATGAGAAGTTCCTCTGTAATATCAATAAGTTTGGTGCTCGTGAAGACAATCAGACTAGCCGTCTAACATGGGAAGGCAGTCAGGCAGGTATCTTCATGCCAACTCAGTATTTGCTCAATCTATATGTACAGCAGGATGGAACACTAGACCCACGTTTCCACAAGTCTTTCACTACTCAGTGGAACGCAAATAGGAATTATGAGTGGGACGAAAGTTCAAAGAACAACTTTGGTAAGGAAGATGCCATTGTTGGCAAGAAGCTCAATACAGGCGACTTGGCCATCAAAATCGTGATGCCTCAGGATGCAGATTATGCAACGGAAGTAAGTAAGAAAGTTACAGCCAACTACTTAATAGTAGATTATAAGGATGTATATGATGATGCAAATAAGAATGTGATAACCGAGCGTGGCGCAGGTGAAAACATGTTCCGCTACTTCTATCCATCTCTTAACAAGCATAATAGCAGCAACTATTATGTTGCTAATGCCAGCAAAAAACGTAATGGAAATTTGAATGCTACATTCATTATACGCATGGCTGAGATTTACCTCATTGCAGCAGAGGCTGATATCTATCTAAATGGCGGGGCTAACGCTATGGGCTATATTAATAAGGTTCGCCAACGTGCAGGGGCTACCCTTCTCACTGGTTCTGCTTCTGTTCGTACAGTATTGGATGAACGTGGTCGTGAGTTATGTGGTGAATACTGCCGCTTCTATGATTTGAAGCGCACAGGAATGTTCAAGGACAATTCATATCTACAGGCTACACATCCAGACTTGGCTAGGTATTTCAAACCAGAGTATGCTCTTCGTCCAATTTCAACAACCTTTACAAATGGTATTAATAATGGCGCTGAATACCAGAATCCTGGTTATTAATTTTTTTTAGATTTAACTAATATATACTCGAGTAGGAGGTGAATGCTAATAATAGGTGTTTATCTCCTACTTTTTATGGTTAATAATTCTAAATAGCATAAACTTTATGTAATTAGTTACAAAAACTATCTCCAAACGTCTTTGTATTTGTAAGATTTAAAATTAATATGTACTAAAATAAAAATATGAAGATCGAAAGAAAAAGACTGGTACTCTTATCTCTTCTTGTCTTTGGCTGCATCACCGCTTTTGCACAGAAAATCAGCCAGAACGTGATGCAGAAGATATACGACGAGGTAAAGACACCTTATAAATATGGTATGGTGGTTGCACCTGAGGACAACTACCACAAGATAGACTGTCCGATGGTGTATCGCGAAGGAAACAGGTGGTTTATGACCTATGTGGTATACAACGGCAAGGACGGAACGGATGGAAGAGGGTATGAAACATGGCTCGCTACCAGCGATGACCTGCTGCAATGGAAAACCCTGGGCCGCCTGCTCTGCTATGCCGACAAGGGATGGGATATGAACCAGCGTGCAGGATATCCGGCGCTGATAGACTGGACCTGGAACGGATCCTATGAGATGGCAAAATACAAAGGTCGCCACTGGATGAGCTATTTCGGTGGAGAAGGTACGGGCTATGAGTCCGTCCGCAAGCCTCTCAATATGGGTATGGCTTCTACCAAAGGCGATATCACCCAGGCTCATCCTTGGGAAACATCCCCTGCGCCTGTTCTCTCTATCAACGACAAGAGTGCACAGTGGTGGGAGAAACTCACCCATTATAAAAGTACCGTCTACTGGGATAGGAACAAGACGCTGGGCAAACCTTTCGTCATGTTCTATAATGCCGCTGGCATCAACCCTGCCAACCAGTTGAAGGCAGAACGCATCGGTATCGCCCTCTCCAGCAACATGACTTCCTGGCGCCGTCTGCCTCTCCGCACAGCCAAGCGGAAGACAGGCAATCCGGTCTTCTTTCATGAGGCTCCTGGCATCATTACGGGAGATGCACAGATCGTGAAGTTCCCGCATTATTATGTCATGTTCTATTTCTCTGCCTTTAATCCGAAGAGAAAATACAATGCCTACAATACCTTTGCCGTGAGCCGGGACCTGGTGAACTGGCAGGACTGGGAGGGAGCCGACCTGATTTATCCTTCCAAACCTTATGATGATATGTTCGCCCATAAGAGTTATGTGCTGAAGCATCAGGGTGTGGTTTACCATTTCTATTGTGCCGTGAACCATGCCGGACAGCGAGGCATTGCCGTGGCTACCAGCGTGCCGATGGGGCGTTCGCAGGTTTCTTTCCCGACACTAGAAAAGAAGGGAAAGCGACAGATTATGAGTCTGAATCAGGACTGGCAGGTAAGCTTCGGCAAGACTTCGGAAGATAGTATCACGAAGAAGATGGGAACCTTCCGGGTGAATGTGCCCAACAATCTGGACGATTATTACGGTTACCGCCAGCTGAAGCACGGCAACCTGCATGGTACCGCCACCTACGAGAAGCATTTCTCCGTTCATAAACAGACCGGAAAACGCTATTTCCTGCAGTTGGAAGGTGTGGGAACCTTTGCTACGGTCAAGGTGAACCGCAAGAGTTATCCGAAGGAATTGGTAGGCAGAACCAGCTTTATGCTCGATATCTCGGATGCGCTCCGTGAGGGCGATAATACATTGAATATCAAGGTAGAACATCCTGCCATGCAGACCAATAATCCTTGGCCTTGTGGTGGCTGTTCGTCAGAGTGGGGCTTCTCGGAGGGCAGTCAGCCTTTCGGCATCTTCCGTCCGGTATCGCTCATCGAAACCGATGAGGTGAGGGTAGAGCCTTTTGGAGTACACGTCTGGAACAACGAAGTATGCGACAGCGTCTTCGTAGATACTGAGGTGAAGAACTATTCCGACCATGAGCAGACCATCGAGGTAATCAGCAAACTGGCGCTGAGCAGCGGCAAGACCGCTTTCCGCCAGACCGGAAAGATTACCCTGAAGGCAGGCGAGACCCAGGTGGTCCGTCATCAGGCAAAGGTCAGCGATGCCCATCTGTGGAGCATCACGGATCCTTATCTCTATACCCTTTCCAGCATCATCAAGCGAGAGGGCAAGACCATCGATGATGTGGCTACACCTTTCGGCATCCGCTCCATCTCCTGGCCGGTACTCCGACAGAAGCAGGCTGCGCTCCGTGGCGATTCAGCCCAGATGGATAAGAAAGACGGCAGATTCTATCTCAATGGCAGTCCGGTTTTCATCAACGGAACCTGCGATTACGAGCATCTCTTCGGTCAGAGTCATGCCTTCTCTCACGAGCAGATTGCCTCCCGTGTCAAGATGATGCGTCAGGCAGGTTTTAATGCCTTCCGTGAGGCTCATCAGCCACATAATCTCTATTACCAGCAGTTGCTGGATGAGCAGGGCATGCTGTTCTGGAGTCAGTTCTCAGCACATGTCTGGTATGATACATCCGCCTTCCGTAAGAACTTCAAGCGTCTGCTGCGCCGCTGGATCAAGGAGCGCCGCAATTCGCCTAGCGTGATTCTCTGGGGCATTCAGAACGAGAGTGTGATGCCGAAGGATTTCACTGAGGAGTGTGCTGCCATTATCCGGGAGATGGACCCTACCGCTCAGACCATGCGTGCCATCACGACCTGTAATGGAGGAGAGGGAAGCGACTGGAATGTGATTCAGAACTGGAGCGGAACCTACGGCGGAACAGCCGATAAATATGATCAGGAATTGAAGCAGCCTAACCAGTTACTGAATGGTGAATATGGTGCCTGGCGCACGCTCGGTTTCCGTAGTTCCGATGCAGAGAAACTGCATGCCGGTGATGCAAAGGCTCTGTCAAAAGCCTATACCGAAGATGCCTTTGTATCCCTTCTCAGCAAGAAGGCGATGCTGGCAGAGAGCGCCAAGGACAGCGTCTGTGGCCATTTCCAGTGGCTCTTCGTATCGCATGAGAACCCGGGCAGAGTACAGCCGGATGAGGCTTACCGCCGTATCGACAAGGTGGGACCGTTCAATTACAAGGGACTTCTCACGCCTTGGGAACAGCCTACCGAAGGCTTCTACTGGTATCGCAATCATTATACGAAGGTGCAGCCTGATACGCTTACGCCTACAGCTGCCGACCGCAGCAGAAATCTTCTGAAACCAGCCGAGGGTTATACCTATCTGTATAGAGTGAACTGTGGCGGTGATGCCGTTACAGACAGTTATGGCAGCGAGTGGGAGCAGGACGACAGCGTCTATTCTCATTCCTGGGCAGAGCGTTTCGGCATGAATCCGTTTACGGCGAGTCAGGGACATATCACCTCCCGCATTCATGGCTTGAAATCATCATCTGCAGCCTCTCATCATGCTGCGGCTCATGATGCACAGCTCTTCCAGTATTTCCGTTGGGGCCGTCATGCGCTGAACTATCAGTTTGCCGTTCCGGATGGAGAATATCGCGTAGAACTCTATTTTGCTGAGCCTTGGTTGGGCAAGCATGAGGGTGCCGGCATCGATTGTGAAGGCGAGCGCATCTTTGATGTAGCCATCAATGATTCCGTGGTAGTAGATGACCTCGACCTTTGGGCTGAGGCTGGCTTTGCGGGAGCCTGCAAGAAGGTGGTAGATATCAAGGTAAAGGGCGGTCTGCTGACCATTTCTTTCCCGGAAGTTAAGGTGGGAGAGGCAATCATCTCTGCCATCGCCATTGCTGCCAAGGGAGAGATAGGAGATGCTGAAAAGTGGAATCTCGCCTTCAAGGGCAGCAAGCCTGCGAGCGGAATGAGCAAGACTTACTGGGCTGACCTGGATAAGGATGTGGTAGAGAAATATCCGAAGGAGCTGTTGCCTCAGGACAACGAAGTATTCCCGGCTGTGCGCTATAAGAGCAAGTCCTCAACCTGGACCATCAATCCTGGTGTAGCCCGCGAATACATGTTGCGTTTCCGCTATAAGAACACAACCGGTGAGCAACAGGTAGGCAGGTTGAAGATTGTGGACAGCAAGGGCATCATCCTGCTGGATAGAGACATGACCTTCCCAGAAACGCCGAATAAGTTTAAGACCATCGGTACCACTACTGATTCTCAGATCAATGCCGGTACCTATCAGATAATCCTCTCCGGTCTTCCGAACGTTTCGTTCGATTATCTGGAAGTGCAATAAAAGGAAATCTGCGCCATTTGCGAAATCTGTGTGACTTAAGAATCTCACGCAGATGGCGCAGATTTTTTTTCTTGCGTAATAAGTTTTTTTGAGAAAAAAGTCTCAAAGTCTCATTGTTTGGTGGAAATGTCCTTTTAAAGTGTTGATATATAGTGATATGTAAAAATGAGACTTTGCTAATATCTTTACAAAAAAGTATCATGGAAGTATCATAAAATAGGGAGAAGTATCATGAAATTTTAATAATCCATAACCATACCTGTCTTTCGATAAAGTTGAATATGAACAGGCGATTCATAACTGTTACCATATACTTTCCAAGATTTTACATCCTTTACCACCTTTAAAGGATATTCATTCTTCTTCATGTATCCAAAATGAAGTTCATCCAATAACATAGAAGCAACTTCTGCCACACACTTAGGTGTAGAAATTATCCCTTCATCGTAAGAATACACAGTATTATCAGACTCATACAATGAATCTGATTTACTTTTAAACCACAATTTTTCATTTATTTTTCCTTTATAACAAAACTCAATATTATCAAAACTAAAACTATCTGCCTTAGTCGTAATACCTACTAGATAACAACAAAACATCCCAGTAATGAAACTTGCTATGAACAAGACTAAAAATTTCTTCATACCTTTTTATTTTTTACTATTTTATTTATTACTATATATACCTAAAATTTGTCCGTCAGCTGCCTGGATATATATTGCAGATGGTTTTTCTAGCACACAAGGATTCCCAGAAACTTTCCAAACTTTATTATTAACTAAAACAACGGTAAAAGGTTTTTGCTGCATTATATATTTTTCTCCAAATTTAGAAATTAATATAGATACACCTATTTTTACCGCATTTTCTGGTTTTTCTATTAATGCGACATCTGTCGGTTTTTTCTGTCTTACAGAATTTGGCACTTCATTATAAGCATAAAAATACCCAGAATCACAATTTTCTATACTATAGTCTTCAAAACCATCATAATTAAAAAGCTGAAAATTCGAAGCCTTAATTTGATGTTGTGGCACAATACCAAGAAGATTTTTTAAAGTTAGAAAACCAAAAGCAAAGCCTATGAAAATTATGGCTATCAATGAAATTCTTTTTATTTTTTCCATGAGTAGTATTGATTGTTTAATAAAATTTTTATGACGTTATTATAGAGATCAAAGGTTTCTTTTACAGAAACCGGCTTGGTCTCTTTTATTGTTTGAGGCATTTTTTCTCATGGTAGTTATTGTAGAGAAATACCACCTAAAAGAAACTATAAGTCCTAAAAATAAGACGAAAGTTGGAACTGAATTCATATAATAATAATCACTCATTATATGAATATTTGTAGTATCCCTCAAATCCGCAACCTATAGGGTTTAGTGGGATTTTGCTTGCAAAACGACGAAATTCATTTTATTGTACATATTTCTTGCACAACAGAAATGTCGCAGACACAAAATCCCCTTACCCCATAAAGCGACTTGAGGTAATACGCTGGTTTAACCAGAAAAGCATGGTCTTTAACCAAAGTCTGTCTTGAACAGGTTGGCATAAGCATTGTTGTCTGAGTAAATGTTCAATACATGCCTACGTGATGTCTTAATCCATTTCGCAGGAACAGATATGAACTTGAAAACAAAGGTCTTGATTCTGCTGGTGGCACACAATCCAAATTCATGGGTTTTCAATCTCTGCATAATAGCTTTGTAGAAGTTTCTGATGAGAGCTGTCATAAGCAGGAATACAGTATTCTGTGCCATGAACGATTTTGGCAATCGATTCCAGCCAAAGCCATTGTTCATGTCATCGAAGATGCGTTCCTTGCCACCACGAAGATTGTAGAATTCCACGATGTCTCTTGCACTCGACTTGTAATCGTTAGTCAGTATACATCTGTAGGTATATTCGCCTTCCCAAATGTCAAGGTCTCCCTCTATTCGCCTTTGTCTCTGTATGACAAGACGATACGGTTTTCCTTTCCATTTCTCAACAAGGATAGAATTCAACTCAAACTCAATACCGTTGATTTCAACAGTTTTCCATCCAGTTAAGGCAAACATGGAATCGTAGAAAGAAGAGCATCTGTTGGCACGAATATAAAAATGCCTGCAATGAGCCTCTACCATATCTACGATTTCCTCCGAACATGAGCCGCAATCCATGCGGGCACGAGAAATATATATTTCCGAAGCCTCCAATCGCTTGAAGATTCTTTCCAAAGTTTCTTTTGGTTGAAGCGCACGTTTGTGTTGCCGTCTCTATTTTCAATACCAACAATCATGTCGTTAATGACAGCTACACCTGGACTATAGCCCAAGAACTTCTTGTAGGTTGGTTTTGCATCATACTTCTCTGTTTCAATGAACTGATGGTCAAAGTCAAAATCATACTCTTGACCGGATTTCAATTGACCAGTAGCAAGCAGGGCATTGACCAGTAAGCAGTTCATCTTGTCTGCAGTATTGAAATCATAGGATTTGCCAGAAGCAGACTTATAGGTGATGCTCTTAAAAGTCAGTTCTTCGATAGCACGTAATATGGTGTCTGCGCTGCAAGTGCGAAGAGTTGGATGAAGAGACAAATGTTTCATCAGGTGAGTTGTAACATCCTCAATACATGAGCCACCACAAAGATATACGCACATCAGAGAGCGTAGAATCTCGCTATATTGATAACCAAACATAGTGCATCTCAATCCCAAGGTGGAATCTATGGTTTGAGCTAAAAGAGCATCAAATTGCTCCATAATCGAAAAAATTCCCCCAAAAGGAGTGAGTTTCTCAGATTTTATTTGTACTTTTGCCATGTCATTCAGAATTTTGTTTGTTTTTATTTTACAACACTAAGATAAGTGAAATTTCTGACATGGCAAAATCCTGAGCAACTTTTTGTTGCTCAGGTGCTTATAAAAAATATTAAATTATAGTGTTGCGGAAATTAGGGTATCACCAATAAATCTAACAATTACTATCAAAAGCAGAGTAAAAGAGAACTTCTTTAAAATAAAAAGAACCCCTTGAAGATTACTCTTCTTTTTATAAGCTATAACACACATGCTTAGGCTATAAACAAAAGGAATTGTCCAGCAAGCTATAGCTGCAAGAATGTAGTACCAACTTTCAGGAGTGGTAATTCTTTTTGAAACATAATAATACCACGTTTCTCCTATCCATGGACAGTCCCATTGCCCTACATGGAATAATCGAAAAAAAATCCACCTATCTATCAAAGATACAAACATAAATGTATAAACACTACAAATGTAAATATAAAGGGTAACCTTCTTATATACATTGTGATGAACCAGGCAAAAAGTATGTTTCATTTTTTTATGTAATAGGACTATAACTACCAAATATAAAAAACAGAATGTAAATGTTGATAATGCTGTTACAAATGTTGCATAACTTACATTTTCGTCAATTTCCACACTACAGTTCACTATTTTTACAATACTAACAATAATCCCCATATAGCATATAATTTTACTAAAAAACAGAAATTTATTTTTAACTTTTCCCGTTTTTAGAATACTGCATAAATAGTAGACAAATACATAAATGGAAAATAAAATCCCTAAATAAAGAAACGCATTTGTCAAAGTAAATTGATAAATTGTTGTTTCCATATTTTTTAATAAATTATTAGTATCACTAAAAAGCCAACTGCAAGTTGGGTAGATACTCTCTAGACAATATGCAAACCAATACAGCCCCATTGGAAGCAGCAATACAGATATTCCCAAGCACAATAGCATGATTTTTAGATTTTTACCTTTCATTTTATCTAATTAATTACCAACACGCTGTCTTGTGATAACTCCACCTGCTTGAAGAGACCAATTATGTCCTGTACAAGACGGAAGAGCGTTAATTTGAAAACCAGCCGCATCATAATCTAAAGATATAGGCATAGACTTTTCTAAAGATTTGAGTTCAAAAATAGGGATTGTAATCTTTGGAGTCCCAGTAAACATAGAAACTGGAATATCTCCAAATTTTGCAAGAGAAGCTACTGTTGGTGAAGGAATATCATTAGGTATTTCTTGAGCAGTTGCTTTTATCGACAAAAAGCATACATAAATAAATGTAAGAATCCTTATACTCCACATATTAATCAATATTAAATTCTTAATCAAAACTAAATTCATGTGCAAATTTACAAAAATTTTTGGATACAATAAAATAAATGGATAGAAAATATTTAATTTATTGGCTTTTATGCTTATTTTTATCGATTTCGATATATAAATGACAGAACTTTCGCAAGTGGTTTAAGGACGGGCTGAAGGTCCACAAGAGGGTGTGTCATAAATCAACAGCTCGCAAGTCCGCTAGGCGTATCTCCCTAACACTAGTCAACTGGTTTTATAAATAAGTATAAACCGAGTCAACTCGTCTTATAAAATAAGATAAAAAGTGGTCAACCAAAATCGTTAAACCACACCTAGCGGACTTGCAAACCACAATGCCCAGACTTGCCCAAGCCTTTGGGTATTCGTGCCCAACTATGTAGGGCATTGTTGCCCAAGGTTTTGGGCATGGATACCCATCGTTTTGGTCACTCGTACCCATGTACGTGGTCATGGCTACCCATGTACGTGGGTACGAGTAACCACGTACGTGGACATAATTGATGCATTTCGTTCGATATTTCGCTTGTTTTGTATGCTGTTTTGCTTGTTTTGTATGATGTTTGCCGTTTTTTTATGATACTTCTCCCTGTTTTATGATACTTCGATGAGACTTCTCTGGCTATTTTCAGAAAAGTATCATTCTTATAAACACTTATATATCAGATATATAAACTGATATTTTCCTAAAAAATGAGACTTTGAGACTTTTTTCGAGAAAAACACTTATATGTGTGCGCGTGGGAGCGACGGTAAATCTAAAAAGTACTCATTCTCAGTTACAAAAAATGGGGTGGGGCGTCTTTATTGTATGGACAAAAACGATAAACTGGTAAACTGTTTAAAAAATAAATAATATGATGAACAAACGGAAAATCATGATCATGATGGCTGGGATGGTCTTGCCAATCCTTGCACCTCAGGCTTCAGCTGCTGCAGAGCACCATGACTGGGAAGACCAGCATGTGCTTTCCATCAACCGGGAACCGGCACGGGCTGCATTCATGCCTTATCAGGCAAAAAAGGGAGATAGCCAGATGTCGCTCAACGGAGAATGGAAGTTCAGATGGACGAAGACGCCGGAGGAACGAATCGTGGATTTCTATCGTACTGACTATAGCTGCAAGGACTGGAAAACGCTCGCAGTACCAGCCAACTGGGAGGTGAACGGATATGGCACACCTATCTATATATCTGCAGGTTATCCCTTTAAAATCAATCCTCCTTATGTGATGACTACACCTAAGAAGGACTGGACTACCTACGAGGAACGCAATCCTACCGGACAGTATAAACGTAGCTTCCAGCTGAAGGCAAACTCGCTGCTGTTCCGGCAGGACCGTCAGACCTTCCTGCGCTTCGAGGGCGTGATGAGCGCCTTCTATGTATGGGTAAACGGCGAGAAGGTGGGTTATTCGCAGGGTTCGATGGAGCCGAGTGAATTTAACGTGACTCCTTATCTGAAGGCAGGCAAAAACGAGATAGCCGTAGAGGTTTACAAGTATAGCGACGGTAGTTATCTGGAAGATCAGGACTTCTGGCGCTTCGGTGGCATCCACCGTGATGTTTGGCTCTATTCCACACCGAATGTCCGCATCCGTGATTTCGCCGTCCGCACCCTGCCACAGCTCTCTTCCGCTACATCCTCTCCCTGTGATTTCACCCTGCAGATTAATCCGCAACTGGCGGTGGCAGCAGGCGAGAAGGGAGAAGGTTACCGGCTGATGGCGTGGCTGGAGGATGCAGAAGGTAAAGGCGTGATGCTGAAACTGCCGGGAGCTGACAGACCGGAGGCTTCTCTGCAGGCTTCTGCCGATGAGATTCTCGACCTGAATCATAAGGCAGCCCTGATGAACGAATGGTATCCGCAGCGAGGTGGAAGAAAATTCGAACGCATGGAGGGTGTAGTGGAAAAACCGCATGCCTGGACTGCTGAGACACCTTATTTATATACCCTGAAACTGGCACTTCTCGACAAGCAGGGAAGTGTGGTGGAACAGGTACAGCAGCGCATCGGATTCAGATGGGTTTCGGTAGAAAACGGACAGCTGATGGTGAACGGAAAACCTATCAAACTGCGTGGCGTGAACCGGCATGAGCACGATCCAAAACTGGCACGAGTGATGACCGAGGAGATGATGCAGCGCGATATCCGGCTGATGAAGCAGGCGAACGTGAATGCCGTCAGAACCAGTCATTATCCGAATGTTTCCCGCTGGTATGAACTGTGCGATAGTGCCGGCATCTATGTGATGGACGAGGCAGATTGCGAGACCCACGGACTCCGTGGTACACTCACCTCTACTCCCGACTGGAATGCCGCCTTTCTGGACAGAGCCGTGAGAATGGCAGAAAGAGACAAGAACCATCCGAGCATCATCTTCTGGAGCTTGGGCAACGAGAGCGGTTTCGGTGCCAATCATGCAGCCATGGCAGGCTGGCTTCATACCTTCGACCCAACGAGACTGGTGCATTATGAAGGTGCTCAGACGCCTTATCAGCCAGCGAAGGGCTTGAGCGAGAAGGATTTTGATGAGACCGACCCAGCCTGTGTGGATGTCATGAGCCGTTTCTATCCCCGTGTGAAGGCTGAGTATCTGAATCCGGGTGTTCCCGAAGGTTCTGACAAGGAGAGAGCGGAGAATGCCCGATGGGAGCATCTGCTGGATATTGCGATGAGAAAGAACGATAATCGTCCTGTGCTTACCAGCGAATACGCCCATTGTATGGGTAATGCGCTGGGTAATTTCAAGGAATATTGGGAGGAGATATACTGTCATCCCCGTATGGCTGGCGGCTTTATCTGGGACTGGGTAGACCAGGGCATCTATGCTCCGGGAACCAACCATGTGCTCTATGGCGGTGATTTTGGTGACAAGCCTAATCTCAAAGCCTTCTGTCTGAACGGTGTGGTCTTCTCCGACCGCTCGGTATCGGCTAAGTATCAGGAGGTAAAGCATACTTATGCACCGGTGTGGATAACTCAGAAAGGGGATGAAATCTGGGTGAAGAATCATCATTCCCATCTCTCGCTGGAGGGCTTCAGCTGCCAGTATCAGGTGACGAAAAATGGTGCTGTCGGTCAGGAAGGAGAGCTGAAGATGCCATCAGTACAGCCGGGTGATAGTGCAAGGTTATGCAGCTTGCACGATTTTAAAACGTATAAAAATACGGATTCCCGATTGAATCTCTCAGTCATTTCCCAGCAGGGTGTAGAGGTAGGAAGGGAACAGATAGCCCTCAGCGATGACTTGTATGAAGCTGGCAGGAAACTGGCTGCGGATGCCATGAAGCGATACAAGTCTTCCCGCCGTTTGGCAACTCTGTCAACCGCCGAGTTGCTGGCACGCAATTTCTCCGTGATTCCTCAGTTCTTCCGTGCGCCAACCGACAACGACAAGAGTTTCGGCAACTGGATAGCGAAGGATTGGAAGAAGACTCATCTCGACAGCACACTTTCCGCTATCCCGCTGAAGGATGGGGAGTATGTATATCATTATGGTGAGGATGGGGCATCAGATAAGACTGGTTCTTCGGCATCGGCTAAGTCTGGCGGCAATATCCGTCTCTGCTTGGAGGTATCTCCTCAGCAGGACGGCTTCGTCGACGTGAAGGCTACTTATAGTTTTGAGGGCAATCTGCCTGAACTTCCTCGTCTGGGTCTGATGCTGGAGCTGCCAAGAGTGGCTTACGACCAGGTGAAATGGTATGGCAGGGGACCTTGGGAGAATTATCCAGACCGCAAGCAGTCTTGTCCGATAGGATGGTATGAGAGCAGCGTGGAGAATCAGTTTACCCACTATCCCCGTCCGCAGGACAACGGCAACCACGAGGACTGTTCGTATATCGAACTGACCAATGAAAATGGCAAGAATGCCTTGCAGGTTATCGCTGCCGGCGATACACCTTTGAGTTTCTCTGCCTTGCCATACAGCGTGGCAGACCTCTATGCCGCCCGTCACGATTTCGAACTGAAGCAGTCTGGTAATCCTAACCTGCGCTACACCTGTCTCAGTCTCGATTGTGCCGTTCTGGGCCTGGGTAACAGCAGTTGCGGACCAGGTGTATTGAAGAAATATGCCATCGACAAAACCAAGACTTATACCCTGCATTTCAAGATGAGAATACTGTGAGGCATCAGGTATGGGGATGCCGTTTTGAGGCAAATTAATAACTTGTCGGAAAAGGTGTGTAAAAGCCCTTTTTCGACAAGTTTAGTTTTATCTTCTGCGAAAGTTGATGTTTTTTGATATATTTTCGCAGCTTATCTCGAATTATTTGTTTTGCATTATGCAATTTGCATAATTTAATTTGCATAATTCGAGAAATCTTATTATCTTTGCCGCCATAACTACTGATTTAATTAGGTAAAGAGTATGGAGAATCCTTTTATTATCACAGGCAAGATTAAGCCAGAGTACTTCTGCGACAGAGAGGTGGAGGCAGAAAGAATCATCCGAAAGGTAACTTCGGGTGAAAATATTGTGTTGATGGCTGCACGGCGTGTGGGCAAAAGTAAGCTTATCGACTTTTGTCTCGACTCGCCGATGGTCAAGAATGATTTTATCGCCATTTCCATCGACATACTCCGTACTTCGAGCATCCAGGAGTTTGCCTTCGAACTAGGTAAGGCTGTTTTCGAACAGGCGGCTCATCGCAGTCAGAAGATGCTCAAGATGGTGGTCAACACATTGAAATCTATCAATGGGTGTTTCGGCTATGATCCCATCTCGAACACGCCGACCTTTAACCTTTCGCTAGGTGATATCTCCAATCCGCTCTATACCCTGGATGAGATATTTGCCTGTTTGGAGCATGCTGACAAGAAATGTATCGTGGCGATAGACGAGTTCCAGCAGATTGGCTATTATCCAGAGAAGAACATGGAAGCAATATTACGCACTTATGTGCAGAAATGCAGCAATGCCAACTTCATATTCTCAGGTAGCGAGCGCCATCTCATTACGAAGATGTTCTCCGAAAAGGCGCATCCATTCTACAATAGTGCCGATATGCTGAACTTGGAGGTGATACCATACGATAAGTACTTGGAATTTGCGAAAAGTTTGTTTGCCAGGTTTGGGAAGGACGTGGAGGATGAGGCTGTGCGTGATGTCTATGATACGTTCGGAGGAAATACGTATTATATGCAGAAGGTGTTTCATGAAGCTTTCAACCAGACGGATGTAAAGGGCAAGGCTGACAAGGCAATGGCGGAAGCCATCATCCACATGATGATATTGGACAACGACCGCAAGTTTAGTGAAATCCTGTCGCATCTCACGCTCCCTCAGAAAGAATTGCTTTATGCAATAGCCAAGGATGGCATTGCCAAGCAGATTACTTCCACGGTTTTTGTAAAACGGCATAATCTACGCTCTGCCAGCAGCGTTCAGTCTGCCATCAAGAAATTGCTGGAGTATCATCTGGTATCTACTTCCTTGGGCACGTACTATATTGATGACCAACTGATGAAGTTGTGGCTGAAAGCGTAAGGTGGTAGGGATGAATAGCAAAAATCTGCCTGTTAACTAGTTACAAAATCGGTGTTTGTGAGTCTTAATAGAAAATAACCTAAAAATTATGTGTTCAGATAGATTAGGTAGACATATTATGCTATATATGCTTGTTGCTGGTATATGTATACTAGCAATGGTAGATACTTGTGTCTTTTGTTATCCTTCACTTTCTACAACTTTATTGCCTGACTTTTTGATTTGTTGTTTGAGTATAGTAGCATTGAGCCACATAGCTATGGTACGGTATGCAGTGAACAATAGTAGTGTATTATTCTTATTTGCTTGGATTGCATTTGTTTTTATATATAGCCAGTTCGTACCTTGTGAATATTATAGATTAATCTATATCGTTAGCACATTGCTTTTTGCTATAGATCAGATATGTTTGTATGGTAATGGATGGCTAAAGTGGCTTTATGTCGAAAATATCTTTTTAGTAGGGGCTTTTTTACAAATCTTGTCTATATTGTTACAAGTGACTCATTGTGTACCTAGTGGCTCTGAGTTTTTTTCTGTAACAGGTTTCTGCGACAATCCTTCTGCTACAGCAATCTTTCTTGTTTCATGTCTGCCTTTCGTTGTAAAACGCCTCAACATAACAAAAGGAAATCTTAAGATACTTTATGTTGTCTTTTTTTTAATAATATTTCTGGCAATATTAGCTCTGAAGTGTAGAACTGCTTATGTTGGCAGTATTATTGCTTTAAGCGTATCTTATTACAAGCAAATCAAGTGCCAAGTGCAAAAAATAGTTGTTCCTTATAGAATGATTGTATTGTTCTTGTTTGTGGTTATGTTCCTGTTTGCTGGTTATAGTTTGTATAAGATGAAGATTAATTCTTCTGATGGAAGAATATTTATTTGGAAAAATTCTGTACAAATGGTAATGGAAAAGCCACTGGGATATGGTTATGGCATGTTTGAAAAAGAATATAATTTAAAGCAATCTGCTTATTTCCAAAATGAGAAACGGGATGAGAAGGAAGTTTTGTTGGCGAATCATGTGTTTATGCCTTATAATGATACACTGGAACAATGTGTAGAAGGAGGTTTGATAGGTGTCCTTTTTTATCTGATGTTTTATGCCATTATGATTTGTAAGTCGTATAAAAGAAAGAAGTATGACACATTGGCTGTTGCTTTGTGTACTTTAGGTATGTCAATGTTTAATTTCTTATATACCTATCCTATAGTATGGTTGCTTTTGATGTGTAATTATGCAGAAATAAGTATTGATGAAAAGAAAATAAAAGAAGAAAAGACTTGGTTGTCCCGGAGGGCTGCTTGTGCTTTAGCCTGTTTATTTTGTATACTTATAGCTGTACTATTTCGAAAAAATCTGAATTTTATAAAGGTCCAATATCAATTAAAAAAGGCTAATCAGTTGTTGGATAAGAATATCGTAGTAGATGCAGGATATATTACTTCTCTGAAAAATGATGCAAGTACATCCGAATTATATTATACGAGTTTGGCAAAAAACTTCTTATTGAGTGGAAGGTATAATCGTGCGGTTGAAGCTTTGCTGGTTGCAAAAGATTACACATCATCCCCTTCTGTTTATCTTACCTTAGCCTCTTGTTATGCGAGAGAAGGGAAAACGGCGGATGCTATACAATGTGTACAAATAGCAAAGGGGATAATCCCTCATCATTTTTTTCCGGAAATCATTTTGTTTAGGTTGTATGTTCAGTGTGAGGACGACAAAAAGGCTATGGAACAAGCCCACCATATATTGAAGAAACCAATAAAGGTACATTCTGAGAAGGTAAACAAAATAAGAAATGAAGTTCTAAAATATATACAGGCTTATGAAAAATAGTATGTTTTTATTATTCTTGATGTTTTTCTATACAAATTCTCTGATGGCTATAGGTTATCGAGAAAAGTATAGAGGTGTACTGACTCATTATCAAGTAGAAGACAGGGATAGCCTAAAGTACAAAGCTGCTCTTTTCTTGATAGATAATATGAAGGGGCATGAGTCGGTGAATGGTGAAGGTATAAAGGAATATATACATCAGTTACGTTCTTTTAAACCTAAAACTAATATAGGTAAACTTTCTCGGGCATGGGAAAATTGTAATAAAAAGCAGAATACTCTGTTTGTACCTGATAGCATGATAGTTACAGATGACTATTTAATTTCCAATATAGATGATGCCTTTTCTGCTTGGGAAACAGCTAGATGGAAAAAGAATGTTTCGTTTAAACAATTTTGTAAATATATATTGCCCTACAAAGTAGACAATGAGTATCTTTCTGTGGAATGGCGTAAGCAATTGCGTGAGTTGTATGGAGGCGTGATAGATGGGGCAAATAATGTCAAGGAAGCTTATGTGTTACTCTATAGAGAGGTAACGAAACGTGTGGTAAATTCCAACAGTTATACACCTGTTGCTTTGGATGTAATGTCTTATGAGTATATGCGTAGGGCAAATTGTGAACAGCGTTGTTTGTTGCTGGTCTCTGTATTAAGGGCTTTTGGTATACCTGCAGCAAAAGATAATGTTTTATATTGGGCAGATTATAGTACGTTAGGGCATTCTTGGGTAAGTTTGGTGTTGCGTAATAACAAGACTTATTCGATGGTTAATGGAAAAATATGTTCAATGGCTAAGGGACATAGCATAGATGCTTCTCATTTCTTGTCTCCACAAGAAGAAAAGCAACTGCGTTTTCTGCCATTAGGTTTGGTTAAGTATGAGAAGGGTGTCTCTAAAATCTATAGGACTGAATTCGAAAGAACAACTCGTAGTAAAGATGCGCATTTGGATTTGGTGTTTGCTTCTGATGTGTCAAGTCTGTATGGGATGAATGGTTCTGTTACCTTGGATAGTATAAGTTACAAAAAGGTCTATTTGTGTACTTTCCTAACAAACAAAGACTGGACACCTGTTGCAGTTGCTGAGTCGTACAATTCAAAAGTGAAATTTGTAGGTTTGGGTAAGAATATAGTCTATCTTCCAGTTGTTTATGTAAATCAAAAACTTAAAGCATTGTCTTTGCCTTTTTTGTTGAAGAAAAATGGTAAGATTCATTATTTTTCATCTCCAAAAGAAGAGTCGTTTACAGAAACGATAGCCGTAGATAGAAAATATCCTTTGTGCTCTTATATTCCGATACAGTGGAAGAAACTAATAGGAAGTGTGTTTGAGGCTTCTAATGATTCTGCTTTTAGTGAATACTCTATATTGGCTAAGATAACCAAAATGCCATTTGGTAAAACGGATGTTCTGTTGCATAATGTTGATAAATATCGTTATCTGAGATTTAGAAATAATAATAAAGATATAGGCTTATTGACGGAACTCTCGTTCTTAGGTACTAACAAGGAAAAGATATTGTCTGTAAGAAGAAGTTATATATCATATAATGTAGATCAGAAAACTGTATTCTATCTGTTTGATGAAGATGTAGAGACAAGAGTAAAGGCGAGGAAACCTGACTATTGGGTCGGATTGGACATGAAGGGTGATATGCTGCAAGGATTGGCTCAAATATCGTTTACTCCAGTTTCTGATGGTAATGATATACAAAAAGGTCATCTTTATTTTCTTTGTGGATATGACAATGGATGGAGGATTATTGGAAGGCGTTTTGCAAAATCCAATAACGAGAAGTTAGTTTTCCAAAAAGTTCCACGTAATGTCCTTTTATTGTTGATGGATAGAACGAAAGGAAAGGAAGAGCGTATCTTTTGGTACAATAATAACAAACAGGTTTGGTATTAAATACGAAGATTATGATGAAGAAAATGTTTTTGTCTTGTTTGCTGCTTGTAGCAGTAAATTGTTGTACTCTAGCTCAGCGAGTAGTGAGGTATGTTGGGGAAGCTTTTGCTTTTAGAGACAGTGTGTTGGATGAGGTAGCTCTTTGGAATGGCGAGGAAGCTTTTGAACGGATGCGTATGAAGTATAGATTTAAGAAAGTCGATGCTGGCAGGTTGAAGCATTTGTATATGGAGAGAGAAAAAGAAAAAATCTTGGCTTATAAGGTCGAATTCTCAGCACGGAATACTGTTTGCCTTAAGGATTATGTGGACAGTATTTACTGTGATTCCATTTACAGATATTTGATACCATATAATAAGATTTCAAGTGAGAACTTAACTTGTGCACTTAAATTTGCCAAACGTATCAAGTTGGATGAGGCACAATATGAATATCTGATGTCTTGTGCACTCAGAATGGCTCATCGTCTAGAAAAAGCCCCTCTGACAAATGTATGGAATGAAGAATTTGATATTCTGGAAAAATCGTTGACTTATAAACAGTTGCAATCTATGTTGATATTAAAGCATAAAAAAGCAATACAGAAGGAGATGGATCAAGTTTGGACTCAGTTGGAAGAGGCTAATCTTATTGATGGGATTGATAGTACGAAAGAGTATTCTCCAGCTCGCATGCATATAGCCATGAGGTATTGTATAAATGATATTTATCGCCATAAAAGTGGCGAAAGACGAAATAATTTGGAAGAATTAAAAAAGAATCGTCCTCTGTTGATAAAGATGTATGACGCATTGGTTCAACGCAAGAAAGAGAAAAAAGAGGAGGAAGATTATCGAGAATTTGTATGGTAGAACTTTTTAAATATTAAAGTTATGAATAGACTTAAAACAATCGTAATGTTGGTAATGTTGCTATTGCCAGCATGTGTAATGGCACAAAAGGGAGTACATCAGGAGGTACTAAAGGCTGCTAAAGTTTTGAAAGGACAAGATGCCTCTATGTCCAAGGATGCTGCTGTCCGATTGTTGACAACTGCAGCTAATGATAGCAATGCTTATGCTATGAATGTGCTAGGTATGGTATATTTACAAGGAATTGGGGTTGAGAAAAATGTAGATAAAGCGATTTCTTGGTGGATGTTAGCTGCTCAAAATGGATATGCTTATGCCTATCATAATTTGGGTATGCTCTATAAAAATGGTAAATTAGGAATAAAGCAGGATTTTGTGAAAGCGTGTTCTTTCTACAAAAAAGGTGCAGAGGCTAATTCTTTGGCTTGTTGCTATAACTATGGATTTATGCTTTATAAGGGCTTAGGATGTCAGCAAAGTTATGAGGAGGCTATTTCTTATTTTCAGAAAGCTGCCGTCAAGAAGCATTCTCCTAGTTTGTATATGCTAGGATTGTGCTATAGAAATGGATATGGCGTAGAGAAAGATGAAGAAATGGGCAAGTTCTATTTGACGCAAGCTGCAAACTTAGGTTATAGAGATGCGCTTGCGGAGTTGCGACATGTAAACCCTGAAAACTATATGGAGGATATAATGGATGAAAACAATGAAAAGTATTCAATACCTGAGGGGTTTTCGGGATTTATCGCGGAAGATTTGATAGGAAAATATGAGGGAGTTTTAGTTTTGTATGATTGGAGTGGTAAGTATATATTGGGCGAGAAACCGATTTTTGTGGATTTGAAATTACATGATGGTAAGTTGGAAGGATTATTGAAAGTTGAGGACCAACTTATCCGACTTAATGGCATTGTTTCTGATAATGGTAAGATTTCATTTGAAAATACGGATATAGTTTTAAAAGAAAGGTATGTTGGTGAGAATGGAAGCAAATATAGAATAGATTATGCTGAGTTAAATGCATTTGGAGGGAAAATCAGAGGAAAATTGGGACTATATTCGCTAGAGTTGAATGAGCCTGAACGTCCTATCTATATAGAATTGGAAAAGGCAAATGGAGTTTGGACTTCTGCCGAACGAAATAAGAATGATAGAATTGTGGTTTCACCATCTCCTTTTGAGACAGAATTTATGGCTTCGTTCACTCTTGAGTCAGATACCCCTCAGTTGGATATACGTATCTTCAATCAAAGTGGTACTATGGTAAATCATATTACTTATGGGACAATGCAAAAAGGTAAGCAGGAAATTCGCCTTGCTCCTTCTCTTAGGAGTGGTATATATGTACTAAATGTACAATCCAAAACTCAGGTGTTTAGAACCATTATAACAAAGAAATAAAGATGAAAAGAATTGTTTTTATATTTTTAGGTCTGTTTAGTTTCATGACTATGATAACTAACGAGCATTTCTGTTTTGATGGACAGAAAGCTTTGGCTCAGCGTATGTATGCAGAGTTGGATGATGTTGTTATTATTGGTAGTGCTTCTGGAGGTGGAAGCTATAATGGCGGCTTTGGAGAACCTAATGATAATTCTGGCTATTGGGATGACTTGTTTGGGGGAAGTAGTGATAATGGTAATAATTCGGAGAATAATGATGGTGATAATTCGTATGTTGAGCCTGATTATGGCTCTGATGAACCTGGTCCTAGCTCTCCTCCTGCAAATGCAGGGAATAAGGCTTATTGTAAAGGGATAAGTAAAGAAGATATCATAAAAGGTCTAAAAAAATCTTCTATGAAAATATTGCAGACAGGTAGTACTTGTTCTGCTGCTGTTCTTCAAAAACTATTGGCAGAGTATTCGCCTGAATTGTATAGACAAATTGTAATGTCTTTATACGAAAAAGGAGAATATAAACCTTGGGGATTATTTCTCTCTGATTGTTATAAAGACTTAAAACTCTCTGATGTAAACAAAAATTACGGACAAAATGAAAAGAAAGATCCTGTGGATCTTATAATGCAATGCGCTTTAATTAATAAAATGAATTGGGCGTTTCATTATAATCCGACAATAGATACAGGTGACAATATATTGGGTAATTTAAGCGGAATGCAAAGCTCTGAACGTGTTATGGGTTTTATTACTGATTATACATCTTATAATATGGTAGATTATGATGATATAACTTATGACTTTGTGAAGGACTTGAACTGCTCTGATAAATTTGTTATTGCGTTTGTGAAAAGTTCTAAGGAAGAAGATAATTATAATTTTGAAGGCACAAAGAGACATTTTGCGCAAATAATAAAAGTAACCGATGATTATATATATTATTGGTCTTGGGGAGGTATAAACAAAGCTAGTATAAATTCTTGGACAGGTATTAGTAAAGTTATAATAGTAACAAAATGATGAAGATTCTGCGATTAATTAAAATGATATTAGTCATCGCTATTGTCGTGCTGACTATAAGTAGTTGTACTCCGAATAAGTCACATAATTTTCAAGTGGCTAATGTTGAGGTACAAAAAGTATCAATTGATGGTATGGATAGTGATTCTGTTAATCTGTATTTAATGACAATAGAGATGGCAGATTGTAACAGATATTATTCGTTGTTGAAAGATTTTACATATTCTTATGATAGGGGGATATTATTCCCTGTTCAAAGAATAGAAGGCAGGAATGAAAAGAGTCAGGCTGTAACTGGCTTTATGTATGGATTGTCTTCATATTTAAATCAATCATATTCTACTCTCGAATTGGAAGATGAATTTAATAGAGCTTTTTTTTGTCCTTATAGTAATGATATTGCTAGTTTTATAGACGAATTGAATAGCATGGGGATTAATTTACGTGTGGAGAACTATGACAAGCGGAAAAAATGTCATTTTGTAAGGAGGCTTTTTTGTTTGCCTAAGGATAAAGGCCAGTTAAAGCAACTATTGTTATACTTGGAGAATAAAGTGATAGTTTGTAAGGTGGCTGAAAAATCATTAAGGCTAAAAGTGAAAGAGCATTTTTAGAAGACGAAAAACAGGTCATCTAATCATGAAACAGAAATGTATAATTGTCGGAAAAGGGCATTTTACACTCCCTTTTCCGACAACTTTAGCTCTATAATCTGCGAAAGTTGATGATTTTTGATATATTTTCGCAGCTTATCGGCGTATTTTCGGAAAAATATCGTATCTTTGCACCATCACTTAAAGAATCATAATATGGCAGAGAAAATCATCGGAAGACATTCAGAGAAGGCTCTCCTGGAAAAATATTACAACTCTGGGAAAGCGGAGTTTATCGCTATGTATGGGCGACGCAGAATCGGCAAGACTTTCCTGATTCGACAATACTTCAGAAATCAGTTTTCTTTTGATATGACAGGAGTATTGGAGGGTAACAAGAACGAGCAGATGACTGCTTTCCACATGGCACTCAAAACTTATGGCTACAAAGGAAAGAAGAATAACACTTGGCTAGATGCATTCTTCGCCTTACGTCAACTCTTGGAGGAAAAACTCCAAGATGGAAAACGATGCGTCATATTCATCGATGAACTACCTTGTCTCGATACACCTAGGGCAGGTTTTGTTCATGCCTTGGGACATTTCTGGAACAGTTGGGCAAACTGGCAATCCCAAATCATGCTCATCGTTTGTGGTTCTGCTACGTCATGGATGGTTCGCAATATCATAGACGACCATGGGGGGCTGCACGACAGAGTAACCCATGAGATGCCTCTCCATCCTTTCACCTTAGCGGAAACGGAAGAATACTTCCAGGAAAATGGATTCAGATGGAAACGTTTGAGTCTGCTGCAAGTATATATGGCTGTAGGCGGTGTACCTTATTATATGAGCCTATTCCTGCCAGAAGAAAGTCCTGCCATCGGACTAGACCGTTTGTTCTTTAGCGAGAACGCAGAACTGCAAAAGGAGTATCGCCGACTGTTCTACTCTCTCTTTCGCAATGCCCAACCTTACCAGGACATCATCTCTGTCTTGGCAAAGAAGTCGAGCGGCATGACAAGAGAAGAGATAAGCAAAGCCCTCAATGTTGACAACAACGGCAAACTGGGAGACATGCTTACCGACTTGATTTATTGTGATTTTATCCGCAAGTATAATGTAAGGGACAAAAAGATAAAAACGAACTCGGCACTCTACCAACTTGTAGATTTCTATACCATCTTTTACAACACATTTGCCTCAAAAAACAGCACCGAGGAACATTATTGGAGCAGAAATGCCACTTCTTCGGAAGTAAAAAGCTGGTATGGGCTAGCCTACGAGAGAGTCTGCCAAGCACATCTGCCACAAATAAAGCAAGCCCTCGGCATCGCCAGTGTTAAAACAGAGCATTATTCTTGGAAAAGCAAGACCCTGACAGATGGCGCACAAATAGACATCATCATCGACCGTGCCGACAATACCATCAATCTCTGTGAGGTAAAGTATTGTGACCACGAATACCAACTTGACAAGGACGAGTTCTTCAAGATAAATCACAGAGTAGAGGCTTTTGAAGAAGAAACCCAAACAAAGAGTACAATCTTACCTACCATGATTACGACATTCGGACTTGCCAAAGGTATGTATAGCGACCAGATTATCGTTAAGCTAACCATGGATGATTTGTTTGAAAAATAGCAAGACCCAAAAAGTCCAGATGAAATCATCTACTTATCTAGTTACAAAACCGAGGGTTATGAGTCTTTATTGGGGAATAACAAAATGAATATAAACAAATACGGAATAAACAATATGTATCTAAAACAAACGTTTTTAACGATAGCTTTGGGGGCGATGGCGATGACTGCTGCCGCACAGGCTAGTATTGATACACAGCGCCAGTATCTCTCGGGACATGGATGTGATGATATGGTGAACTGGGACTTCTACTGCACAGGTGGTAGGAATGCCGGCAAGTGGACCAAGATTGGGGTGCCTTCCTGCTGGGAACTCCAGGGATTCGGTACCTATCAGTATGGTATGCGATTTTATGGAAAGGCTACTCCAGAAGGTATTGCTGACGAAAAAGGAAAATATAAATATGAGTTTACGCTGCCACAGGAGTGGGAGGGCAAACAGATAGAACTCGTCTTCGAAGCCGTGATGACTGATGCCAAGGTGACCATCAACGGCAGAAAGGCGGGAAACGGTTTGCATCAGGGCGGTTTCTATCGCTTTACTTACGATGTGAGCGACCGCATCTTCTTCGGAAAACATAAGAACAGACTCGAAGTGGAGGTGAGCAAGGAAAGCAGCAACAGTCAGGTGAACATGGCGGAGCGCCGTGCTGACTACTGGAACTTCGGCGGCATCTTCCGTCCTGTATTCATCGTGGCGAAACCTGCGCAGAACATCGACCGTGTGGCAATTGATGCCAAGGGAGATGGTCATTTTATGGCAGACTGCTACCTGAACCGTGCCGTCAAGGGGGCGAAGGTGAAGACCGAGATTCTGGATGAGAAAGGAAAGGTGGTGGCATCGAACGTGGCTGATGCCAGAAACAGCGATGAGGCGCATGTCGACTTCCAGGCGAAAGCCCCTAAGCAGTGGACTGCCGAGACTCCACATCTCTATACTGCCGTCTTCACACTCCAGGATGCAGCAGGCAAGACGCTCCACAGAGAACGTCAGAAGTTCGGCTTCCGCACCATCGAATACCGTGCTAGCGATGGCGTTTATATCAATGGTCAGAAAGTCATCTTCAAAGGTGTGAACCGTCACAGCTTCCGTCCGGAGACCGGTAGAACGCTGAGCAAGGCGAAGAATATAGAAGATGTGAAACTCATCAAGAGCATGAACATGAATGCCGTGAGGTTGAGTCATTATCCTGCCGATCCTGAGTTTCTGGAGGCATGCGATTCGCTCGGTCTCTATGTGGAATGTGAGTTGAGTGGCTGGCATTGGGCGCATCCTACCATCGTGGGCAAGCAGCTGGTGAAGGAGATGATTACCCGTGATGAGAACCATCCTAGCATCATCTTCTGGAGCAACGGTAACGAGGGTGGTTTCAACTACGAACTTGAACCAGACTTCGCTCTCTGGGACAAGCAGAAACGCGTGGTACTCTATCCTTGGGCTAACCGCAACGGCTTTGAAACCAAGCATTACCGCTCTTATGGCGAGACCCAGGAGTATATGCGACAGAAGGAAATCTTCATGCCTACCGAGTTCCTGCATGGTCTGTATGACGGCGGACATGGAGCAGGACTGAAGGATTACTGGGACATGATGATGGCGAATCCTCGCTGTGCCGGCGGATTCCTCTGGGATCTGATGGACCAGGGTGTGGTGCGTACCGACAAGAATAATTATGTAGACTGTATGGGTAACTTTGGAGCCGATGGTATCGTGGGTCCTCATGCCGAGAAGGAAGGCTCTTACTATACGATTAAAGAGGTATGGTGCCCGGTACAGTTGACTTGGAATGATGTGGAGAAAGGTGAACTCACCTTATCTAATCAGTATAACTTCGTGAATCTGAAGGATTGCCGCTTCTCTTATCGTCTGTTGCAGATGCCAGCGATGGGCAGCACTCAGGTCAAGGTATTGAAGCAGGGCAATCTCTCTTCTCCGGATGTAGCTCCGGGCAAGGAAGCCCAGGTGAAGATACCGATGATGGCGAATGCTGATGCGGTAGAAATCAAGGCTGTGAACCATGAAGGTGAGGAAATCATGACATGGAGCAGGGGAGTGAAGAGTGAAGAACGAAGAGTGAAAAATTCAAGTGCTCCAAGTACTTCATCTGCTGCTTATGCTGACCAGGCTGATGCTGTTGAAGTGAAGGCGGGTGGAAGAACTTATCGCTTTGCCAAGAAAGATGGCAGACTGATGGGTGTTGAGGTTGGCAGCAAGGCAATCTCGCTGAGCAACGGACCTCGATTCATGGCTGCCAGAAGAAGCGACCGCAGTCTGGACCAGTTCTATAATCACGATGACAAAGAGGCTGAGAAGAAAAAGACACTCTATACCGAGTTTGTTGACCAGGGTGCTTTTGCCGGTTTCGAATGGAAGGAAGCGGAGGCAAAGCTGGTGGCTACATATCAGCATGGCTCACTCGATGAGGTAGACTGGCAGTTCCTTTCTGACGGTTCGGTGGCTGTAACCTGTCATTATAATTTCGGTGGCGTAGTAGATATGATGGGCATGGCTTTCGACTATCCGGAAAGCAAGGTTCGCAGCAAGGCTTGGGTGGGCAATGGTCCTTACCGGGTTTGGCAGAACCGCGAACAGGGTCCGCAATACGGCTATTGGCAGAACGACTATAATGACCCGATTCCAGCCGAAAGCTGGGATTATCCAGAGTTTAAAGGCTACTTTGCCAACGTGAAGTGGATGCAGTTCAAGACTGATGAAGGAAAGATCGGCTTCTCTGGTCTGACTGCCGATGAGCACATGGGCGTTTATACCCCTCGTGATGGTAGAGATGGTCTGCTCTATACCTTGCCACAAACCGGTCTGGCAGTCTTCAAGGTGATACCTTCAGTAAGAAACAAGGTAAATACCACCGACCTCAACGGACCTTCAGCCCAGCCAAAATGGCTGAACGGTAAGGGTAAGACTGTGTTTACTTTGAACTTTGAGCTTTGAACTGTTAACTTTAAACTGTTATGAACTGTTATGAACTGTTATGAATAAGAAAAAACGATATACGGTGATGGCATTGTCGGCGCTTCTGGTAGCGTCGACAATGGCTCATAATGACGAGGCTAAGCCCTGGACCTTCTGGTACTGGATGTATGGCGCCGTTTCCAAGGCTGGTATTCATGCCGATCTGGTCGGTATGAAGAATGTTGGTTTGGGCGGTACCTATCTGATGCCAATCCGTGGTGTCAGCGAACGTCCGGAGTATCAGGGCGAGGCGGCACAGTTGTCACCTAAGTTCTGGGAGATGGTGGATTACTCTTTCCAGCAAGCCGACTCCCTGGGCCTTGACATGGGCATTCATATCTGCGACGGTTTCGCCCTGGCAGGCAATCCGTCTATCCTTCCTGCCGAATCGATGCAGAAGGTGGTATGGACCGATACCATTGTGGGTGGCGGTAAGAAGATAGAAGGCATGCAGATGTGGCAACCCGAAAGTTATAAGGACGGGAAGTTGCAGCCTGCTGGAAGCGAGGGTGGATATTATCAGGACATCGCGGCTTTTGCCATCCGATGCAAGGAGAAACCCCAACTCTTCAAACCGGAGAAGATAGAATATACCGAGGCTGTTTCTACCGCCAAGGGCTATTATCTGGCAGCGAAACCTGCCTCTATCATCTATTCGTTTCATAAACCCGTCACGGTGCGCAGCATGCGTGTGGTGCCTAACGGCAACAACATCCAGTCGCAGCGCCTCCTGGTACAGGCTTCTGATGACGGCATCAACTTCAGAGATATCAAGCAGTTGGTGCCTCCCCGTCAGGGTTGGCAGAACACGATGTGTGATTATACCTTCAGTTTGCCGACTACCACCGCCCGCTATTTCCGATTCTCATGGACGCCGGAAGGTACAGAGCCGGGAGCAGAAGACCTGGATGCAGCTAAATGGAAACCGCTGCTGAAACTGGAGAATATTCTCTTGAGCAATCAGCCGATGATTAACCAGTATGAGGGAAAATCGGGTGCCGTATGGCGTATCGAAACCGATGCGGCAGCTAAGAGCGAGACCGTGGCGATGGCAGATGTACTGCCTTTGAAACTGGAAAATGGAATGGTGATGGGTGTCATGGTGAACGGCAACCTGATGAATAAATTGCCTAAGGGCACCTGGCGCCTGTTGCGAATGGGACATACCTCAACAGGACAGACCAATGCGACAGCCGGAACCGGTAAGGGACTCGAAGTGGATAAGTTCTCACCGGCAGCCGTCAGGAAACTTTTCAATTCCTGGTATGCATTGTTCCTGAACCGTCCGCACAGCGATGTGGTGAAGTATCTGCACATCGACTCCTGGGAGTGTGGCAGTCAGAACTGGGGCTATCAGTTTGCCGAGGAGTTCAAGGTACGCCGCGGTTACGACCTCATCCCATACCTCCCGATTATGGCAGGTGTTCCGATGGAGTCGGCTTCCAGATACGAACAGGTACTGAAGGATATCCGTCTCACCATCAATGACCTGGTAAACGAGAAGTTCTTCAAGACCTTTACCGATCTGGCTCATGAACAGGATATAGAAGTATCTCACGAGAGTATTGCACCAACCTTCCCTGCCGATGGTCTGCAGCATTATCAGTATGCCGACAATCCAATGGGAGAATACTGGCTCAATTCGCCTACTCACGATAAACCCAACGACATGCTCGATGCCGTGAGCGGTGCACATATTTATAATAAGAACATCGTTCAGGCAGAGGGATTCACTGAGGTTCGTGGTGTATGGAATGAGACACCAGCCATGCTCAAGCCGATGCTTGACCGCAATCTGGCGCTTGGCATGAACAAACTCTTCTTCCATGTAACTGCCCATAATCCTTGGATGGACCGCAAGCCTGGTATGACGCTTGATGGCATCGGTCTCTTCTTCCAGCGCGACAATACCTGGTATCCTGAGGCACGTGGTTTTGTGGATTACATCACCCTGTGTCAGAATTATCTGCAGCAGGGCAGACCGGTGGTAGACATCGCCGTGTTTACAGGCGAAGAGATTCCGAGCCGTTCGCTTACTCCGGATAAACTCGTTCCGATGCTTCCGGGTGTGTTTGGTGCAGAACGGGTGGCTAGTGAACAGAAACGTATGGCTAATGTGGGCATTCCGATGGAAGAATCGCCTGTGGGAGTAACTCATTCGGCGAATATTCTCGATCTGAAAGACTGGTGCAATGCCCTGCATGGCTACAAATATGATTCGATGAATAAGGATGCCTTGCTGAAATGGAATTTCGAATACAGTCCGAAGGGCAAGTTGCCAGGAAACCAGGACTACCGCATCCTGGTGGTTCCGCAGCCGGCAAATACCCTGTCTGCCGAGGTAAAGGCGAAGATAGAGGAGTTGCGCGAGGAAGGCATCATTATCATCGACAAGCCTTATCAGGCAAAGGACTTCTCTCAGTATGGCATCGAACCGGATGTCGTTCTGCCCGAGAATATGGATTATGCTCACCGCTGTGTGTTGGAGGCAACAGGCAGAAAGGACATCTATTTCCTGACTAACCAGGAGGATAAGGAACGCCAGATTACGGCAACCTTCCGTACCAGAACTTCCAAAATCCGCCAGATTGTGAAATTGAGTCTGCCTGCTTATGGTTCCGCTTTCGTTATCCTCTCGAACAAGGAAGACATGCAGGTTATCAGTCAGACAGGTCATAAACTGGTTGAAGAAGAAGGTGCAGGTTTTACAGAAAACTATCCTTCTGTGCTGGCTGTAGCCGATAAGTGGAAGGTTCATTTCGATGATATCCGCAAAGATACCACCGTTACGCTTCCTTTCGACTGGTCGAAGTCGGCAGATGAGAAGATGAAGTACTACAGCGGTCACGTAACCTTTACCTCTTCTTTTGAATGGGGCGATTCTGTTCCGGTTTCAGCAGAAGAGAAAATGGAAGTTCCAGCCGAGAAAACGAAGACGGCTCCTTCTAATGACGGATTCATCAAAATCCAGTTGGGCAAGATTGGTGATGTGGCACGTGTGCTGGTCAACGGCAAGCAGTATGGTTATGCCTGGACAGCTCCTTACGAGGTGTATGTTCCGAAGCGCGACCTGAAGAATGGCAGCAACGAAATACAGATTGTTGTAGCCAATACCTGGCACAATGCGCTGCAGGGTGCTGGCGAGGGAAAGGCTCCGTTTAAGGGAATCTGGACCAATGCCAAATATCGCACCAAGAGCAAGGCGCTTCTGCCTGCCGGATTACTCTCCACGATTAACATCGTGTATTAGTTTATAGTTAATAGTTGATAGCAAAACTGCTCATTTAACATTCAACACTTAACGTTTAACATTGAATAAAATGAAGAAACTGTTATGTTCAGCTCTGCTGCTTGCCATGACTCTGGCAGCGCAGGCAGAAGTGAAACTGCCAAAGATCTTTGGCGACAATATGGTATTGCAACAGCAGACGGAATGCAACCTCTGGGGTACTGCTGATGCCAACAAGGTGGTAAAAGTGCGTGCTTCCTGGAACGGCAAGACTTATAAGACTCAAGCCGATGCCCAGGGAAAATGGGCGATGAAGATAGAAACGCCTCAGGCTGGCGGTCCTTATGAACTGAGTCTGAGCGATGGAAAGGAACTGAAACTTCACAATATCCTGATTGGTGAGGTCTGGATCTGTTCGGGTCAGAGTAACATGGAGATGCCGATGAAGGGATTCAAGGCACAGCCTGTTGCGGGCACTCCTGAAGAACTGATGCTGTGTAAAGACCAGCAGTTGCGCCTCTTTACGGTTCAGCGCAATGCCCAGTTGCATCCTGTTGATACGGTGGCTGGCGACTGGAAGGAAGCTGATGCTGCAAGCGTTCGAGAGTTTAGTGCTGCTGCTTATTATTATGGTAAGACGTTGCGCCAATCGCTGGGTGTACCAGTAGGTCTGATTGTTACTTCCTGGGGCGGTAGTGCCTGTGAGGCATGGATCAACGGCAATCTCATCAAGAGCGATTGGCTCAAGGCATTCCCTAAACTTCATACGCCTTGGAATGAGGCTGATGTGAAGAAATATCAGCAGCGCTGTCCTTCGGCTCTCTATAATGGTATGCTCCATCCGCTCATCGGTTACACCATGAAGGGTGTTATCTGGTATCAGGGTGAGGATAACTGCAATCGCTATGCTACTTATGCCGACCAGATGCAGACCCTGGTAAACAGTTGGCGCAAGGAATGGAAGCAGGGGATTTTTCCGTTCTATTATTGTCAGATTGCACCCTACGATTATAGTCTGATAAAATGGAAAAACAACAGTGCCCTGCTTCGTGAAAAGCAGATGGAGGCAGAGAAGCGCATCAGCAACTGCCGTATGGCTGTATTGCTTGATGCCGGTCTGGAGTATGGCATCCATCCACGTAAGAAGAAGGAGGTGGGCGAGCGTCTGGCTCTGCTTTCTCTTGCCAATACTTATGGTCAGAAGGGATTGCCTGATTTCGCTGTCTACAAGAGTGTTGAGTTCAAGGGCGATACCGCTGTTGTCAGCTTCGACCGCAGCAAGGAGTGGGTTTACTTCAACAATGGTCCTAAGAGCGACAACTTCGAGATTGCCGGCGAAGACCAGGTATTCCACAAGGCACAGGCTTGGATTTCACGCAACAAGGTTTATGTAAAGAGTGAGGACGTGAAGAAACCTGTGGCTGTGCGCTATGCGTTCAAAAACTGGGTTGTGGGCGACCTTTTCCACGATGGTCTGCCTGTCAGCTCTTTCCGTACCGACGATTGGGAAGTGAAGTAATAGTTTATAGTTAATAGTTTATAGATGAGATATTACATATTGATGGCTATGATGCTTTTGCTGGGCGCAGGCTCGGCAAAGGCATCGGCTTACGATGATACATCGGTGGCGGGTTTGTTTCCTGTCAGCAACCAGGGACGCGAGGTGTGGAATTTCAATCCCAACTGGCGGTTCCATCTGGGTGATGTGCTGGGCGCAGAACGTGCCGACTATGATGATACAAGCTGGGGGGTAGTTTCTACCCCTCATAGTGTGAAACTGGAACCTGCTGAGGCTTCGGGTTGCCGCAACTATCAGGGTATAGCCTGGTATCGCAAAACCTTTATCGTGCCGGGCAATCGCTCTGAAATCTATTTCGAGGCAATAATGGGCAAGCAGAAGATTTATGTGAACGGCAAACTGGCTAAGGAGCACTTCGGCGGTTACCTGCCTGTTATCGTCAACCTGAAAGAGCAGGGACTGAAGAAGGGCGATAAGTGTGTGGTGGCTGTGATGGCTGACAACTCTAATGACAAGAGTTATCCTCCTGGCAAACCGCAGTATACACTCGACTTTGCTTATCATGGTGGTATCTATCGCGATGTATGGCTTATCAATAAGAAGGAGATTTCTATCACCAACGTGATTGAAGCCGACCGCCGTGATGCCGGCATCTTCGTTCATTTCTCGGATATTTCAGAGAAGCAGGCGAAGGTGTTTGTTGATGTCGACTTGCAGAATGTGGGCGGAAAGGCACGCAAGGTGAAGGTGGAGCAGAGTCTGCTGGATGCTTCGGGCAAGGTGCTCAAGACCATTTCGCAGAATGTGCTCCTGGCAGCTGGCGATGCACATCAGACCGTCAGACAGATGTTCTCTGTCAGGAATCCGCATCTCTGGTCGCCGGAGACACCTTATTTATATAGTGTGGTTACCCGCATCAAGGATGGTAAGCAGGTATTGGACGGCGGAAAGACCAAGTTAGGTATCCGCAGCTTCGAGTTCCGTGGCAAGGAAGGTTTCTGGCTCAACGGCAAGAAATACCGTCAGTTTATCGGTGCCAACCGTCATCAGGATTTTGCTTATGTGGGCAATGCACTTCCCAACAGTCAGCAATGGAGAGATGTGCTCCGTCTGAAGAATGCCGGTTTCAACATCATCCGTACTGCCCACTATCCTCAGGACCCGTCGTTCATGGATGCCTGCGATGAACTCGGAATCTTCATCATCGTGGCTACACCGGGCTGGCAGTATTGGAACAAGGACCCTCAATTTGCCGAGCGTGTGTTCCAGAATACCCGTGAAATCATCCGTCGTGACCGCAACCATCCTTCGGTTCTTATGTGGGAGCCTATCCTGAATGAGACCCGCTATCCTAAGGATTTCGCCCTGAAGTCGCTGCAGTTGACCAAGGATGAGTATCCTTATCCATACCGTCCTGTGGCTGTTGCCGACTGGAATTCGGCAGGTGTCAAGGAAAATTATGATGTGGTTTACGGATGGCCGGATATGGATATGAGCGGCATCAGCCAGTGTGTCTTTACCCGAGAGTTTGGTGAGTATGTGGATGACTGGTATGCGCATAACAACCTGAACCGTGCCAGCCGCAGCTGGGGTGAGAAACCGATGCTGACCCAGGCTTATTCTCTGGCAAAGACAACAGAGGAGATGCACACACCGGGACAGTTTATCGGTGGTTGCCAATGGCATCCTTTCGATCATCAGCGCGGCTATCATCCAGATCCTTACTGGGGCGGTATCTATGATGCATTCCGACAGAAGAAGACTGCTTATTATATGTTTGAGTCACAGCGCAGCGACCAGCCATTTGTGCATATCGCTCACGAGATGACCCAGTTCAGCGATGCCGATGTGACGGTATTCTCTAATTGTGACAGCGTTCGTCTTACCACCTATCAGGGTGCTCATACCTATACTTTGCCAGTTCTTCATCCTACGGCAGCCGCCTTTAATGCCCCTGTGGTATTCAAGAATGCCTGGGATTTTTGGGAGGCTCGCGAATACAGTTATAAGAAGAAATCTCCTCAGATGGTAGTGATGGTAGCAGAGGGATACAAGGATGGCAAGGTGGTTTGTACCGACCAGCGCATGCCTTCCCGCCGCAGCACCAAACTCCGTCTTTATGTTGATGAGATGGGCAAACCGCTGGTGGCTGATGGCAGCGACTTTGTGGTTGTGGTAGCCGAAGTGACCGATGATAACGGTCATGTTCGCCGTCTGGCTAAAGAGAATATCCGCTTTACCCTGGAGGGTGAGGGCGAAATCATTGGTGATGCCAGCATCAATGCCAATCCGAGAGCTGTAGAATGGGGTAGTGCTCCTATCCTGGTGCGCAGCACGATGAAGCCGGGCAAGATTAAGATTCATGCCGAGGTTCAGTTCCCGGGTACTCATGCTCCTACTCCTGCCGACCTGGAGATAGAGAGCGTAGCTTATCAGGGAACCATGATGATGGGTACAAAGACTGCCAAGTCTGCCACTTCATCATCTGTTCAGAATGCTTCTTCTGCCACTTCTTCTTCTCATGAGTTTACACCCGAGCAGAAGGCAAAGATGCTGAAAGAGGTAGAAGACCAGCAGGCTGATTTCGGTATTAATAATTAATAATGCGTAACCGGAGAGTTCTTTGCAGAAGATTCCGTTTACGTAATCGTTATCGTCTTGAAATCTTCAAAAAACAGAAAGTTTATTGGAGATTTCAAGACTTTTTTGTACTTTTGCATACGTGAAACGATATTTTACCATACTTTTCTGTTCGCTTTATGCCTTGTTGGGTATGGCACAGAACAATATGCAGGTAGCTCATTATTCTACGAAGGAAGGGTTACCTCACGACATCGTATACTGTTCTCTGAAGTCGGAAGACAGTTTCCTGTGGTTTGGAACCTGGTTCGGCTTATCCCGTTTCGACGGTTCCCGTTTTGCCAATTATTCTGATGCTTACAACTCTTCTTCCGACCAGCCACCCCGTAAGGTAGAATGGTTGGCAGAAGATGCTCTGGGCAATCTCTGGATCAAGACGCTCGACTGGAAACTCAGCGTCTTCTTCAAGCAGACCGAACGTTTCGAAGATGTCTATGAAGAACTGAAACCTTATGCCCGTAATCTGCAGGTCATCAAGATTCAGGCAGATGGTACCGGCAAGATTCTCCTGCTCACCAAAGATAAGAACCTGCTTCTTGCAGAAACATTAAAGGATGGAAACATCCGTATCCAGACGCTGGTAGATGCCCGAAAGTATATCAATACGTTCAATTATCAGTTGCGCCAGGATGTGGTACAGCTGAAGGCTTCGCGTGCCAACTATGTAGGAAAGGATTATCAGATTTATTCCGTTCCTGTTACTGCGAAAAACAGGAAGTGGACGCTCGGCATGTGGCAGCAGTATTTCGCCCGTAAATCAAAGGAACATTTTGTTTATCATACCCCGAACGGATGTGTGTGGCAGTTGGATGAGTCGCATACCGCCCTGGTGTGCCGTAATCCGAAGACCGGATGGGAGCGCCGTTATCCGGTTTCGGGCATAGGTAAGGTGGTGGAGCCTAAGTTCATCGCCACCTCTCATCATGGTTACTTCTATCTTTCCGGTGCTGGCGAAATTATCTATATTGATCCGCAGACGATGGAAGGCGTTAATCTGGCTTTCCTTCCTAAGTTCCAAGACCATAAGCCAGATAGCCACTTCTTGAACATGAACCTGGACAAGGATGGGCTGTTGTGGCTCACTTCTGCTGATAATGGCATTTACCGTGTCAGTTTCACCCCCAACCAGTTCCGTGTCATCCCTTTGCCGGATGGTGATAAGAGTGGAGTGAAAGCCATCTGCCAGTTGAAGAATGGTGATGTGCTGGTGGGTGCCCGCAGCAAGAATGTTTATCTGTTGGATATGCAGGGCAGGGTGAAGCAGGTGTTCGATTATGCCCATCATCAAATCGGCAGCATTTATCATGCCATGTGTGATGACAGGCAGAATCTCTGGCTCTCTACCAAGGGAGACGGATTGGTAAAACTGACTCCCGATGCCTCCAGACCAATAGGGTATCGCATCGCTCATTACCGTCATGATGCCCGGGATCCTTATTCCATCAGCGGCAACAATGTCTATATGACCTGTCAGGATTCCCACCATCGCATCTGGGTGGCTACGCTGGATGGAGGTCTCAATCTGCTGCAGGAACAGGGCGGAAAGGTGCGCTTCTATAATAAATATCATGGTATGAAAAACTATCCCGGTTACGGACTCTACATGGATGCCCGCAACCTGGTAGAGGACAGTCATCAGAGAATGTGGGTAGGAACGATGGACGGACTGATGTCTTTCAAGACAGATTTCAAATCGGTAGGCGACCTGCGCTTCGAGACTTATCGCAATACCGATATCAATACCCGTGCCAATAGTGACATCTACGGACTTTACAAAGATAACAGCAGGCAGGTTTGGATGTGTACCTTTGGTGGAGGTCTGAGTCGTCTGGATGGTTTTGATGAAGTGACGCATCTGCCTATCCTTACTTCTTTGGGAGCAAAGGAAGGTTTGCATAATGATGTCATCATTTCGATTTTAGAGGATAAGATGGGACGCCTTTGGCTGGTAAATGCCGATGGCTTGTCGTGCTATGATTATCAATCAGACCGCATCCAGCATTTCGACAATTCCGACGGTTTCCCTGATGTCCAGCTTGAGGAATCTTCTGCGGCTTTGATCCAGAATGGGGAGATATGGCTGGGGTGCAAGGAAGGAATCCTTGCTTATCAGCCGGAACGTATCCATACCACCCGTCTGCAATATCCTATATATATAATAGGTGGAGAGGTGAACAACCGCGACATCCGCAGTTACAATCAGCCAGCCATCCTGGAGAAATCGATGGTTTATACCGATCATCTCACCCTGCGTCATTCCCAGTCGATGTTCACTCTGGAGTTTGCTGCCCTGAATTTCTGCAATCCGGAGCGCATCAGCTACCGTTACCAGCTGAAGGGTTACGACCATGACTGGCATTATGCCGGCAAGAACCGTCTGGCTTCCTATACCAATGTGCCGTCGGGAACCTATCAGTTTATCGTAGAGGTAATGGATGCCACCAATCCTGATTCTCACAGCACGAGAGAGTTGACCATCACCATTCTTCCACCCTGGTGGGCTACGTGGTGGGCTTATCTCATCTACATCATTCTGATATCCGTAGCCAGCTACTATGCTTTCCGCTATGCGAAGTATCAGATTCGGCTGAAGAACAATATCTACATCCAGAACCAGCTGGCAGAGTATAAGCGCAAGTTTAATGCCGAACAGCAGGATAAGCAGTTTGCTGACAAGGTGCGCCGGTTTATGGAAGCCAACCTGACCAATGCCGATTTCGAGATAGATATGCTGGCACAGGAATTGGGCATGAGCCGTTCAGCCTTCTTCAAGAAGACGAAGGCTGTGATGGGCTGTTCGCCAAGCGATATGGTGAAGGATTTCAGACTGAGTCATGCCGTAGAATTGCTGAAGCATTCCGGTCAGAGTATCACAGATGTAGCCTACTGTTGCGGCTTCACCGATGTAGGCTATTTCGGCAAGTGCTTCCGTAAGAAATATGGCATGTCGCCAAGAGAGTATGTAGCGCAGCAGCAGGAGAGTGAAATAAAAAAATAAAGTTTTTTATAAAAAATCTCAAAAAAGGTGATTACAGCGTGAACCAATGTGCGTCTTTTAGGCAATTGAAACAAACAAATTAAATGTTGACTAATCATTTTTACCTAAAAGGCTAATGAAACAACTGTCTTATCATAGTAGGTTTATATTGGTTCTGTTATTTACGTTGTTGAACACTTTACCAATATGCTCACAGGCGGCAACTCCTAGGTACAGGATAGCTGCTTGCGACTGGATGATGCTGAAACGTCAGAAGCTGGGCGAGTTTAAACTGGCTCATGAATTAGGAGCAGATGGCGTTGAGGTTGACATGGGCGGATTGGGTAAACGCGTGTTATTTGATAATCAGCTTAGAGAACCACAACAGGCAGAAAAGTTTCAGGCTGCAGCCCGTCAGTATGGCGTAGCTGTTCCTTCTATGGCGATGAGTGGCTTCTTCGCTCAGAGTTTCCTGACTCGTGATAATTATCAAGACCTTTTGAAAGATTGTTTCCAGACGATGAAACTCTTTGGCAGCAAGGTGGCTTTCCTTCCACTCGGAGGTAGCGGAAAAGACTGGCAGCAGGAAGGCTGTGCAGCATACCAGCAGATGGTTTCTCGCCTTCGCACAGCCGGTGAGATGGCAAAGCAGGAGGGTATCACCATCGGTATCAGAACCGGAATGGGAGCTAAGTTTGATAAGAAACTGCTGAAGAAAGTAGGCAGCAGTCAGATTAAGGTCTACTACAATTTCCAGGATGCAGCCGATCATCATCGTGATATCTGCAAGGAACTCCGGAAGTTGGGTGCCCAGCGTATCGTCCAGATACATGCTTCCAATACTGATAGCGTAAATCTTCAGGAAGACCCGGAGATTAATCTTCCGAAAATCAGGAAGACGCTTGACAAGATGAAATGGAGCGGCTGGCTGGTGGTAGAGCGGAGCCGTGATGTAAAGAGGGTAAGAGACGTGAAATATAATTTCGGTAGAAACATCGCTTACCTAAAACAGGTATTTCAAGAGTGGTAACAGTTTCGGGGAATAACTGGTAAACTACTTTTTTATGATTAGGAAAGTATAAATCGTGTTAGTAAAGAAATAAATCAAAATATAGTTAAACCTAAAAAAAGACAATTATGAAGAAAAATCATTTCATTGCGCGGAAAGGACTCTTCTCTCTGGCACTTGCTGCCGTAGGAGCGATGTTCTTGGGTTCGTGTGCCGTTGATGGTTTTGATGACAAAGAGAAGTTTGACGACGGCGTGTCTGGAGTGAAACTTGAGTCACCAGAACTCTCGACAAAGACAGTTACTGCTTCTGATGGTTCAGATAAGTTGCAAGTATCATGGAAGGTAGTCTATGGCGCTGGTGGTTACGAGTGTAAGGCTTATAATGTGGATAATCCAGACAATCCTGAGGAGGTGGCGAGTGATACCATTGATGGTACTTCTTTCCAATTCAAGATAGCTGAAGATACCAATTATAAGATTGAGGTACGTACCTTGGGAAACGAAGCGAAGAACAATACTGAGGCTGATAAGGCAACAGTTTTGTCTTACAGTACTTTGGTTCCAGCGACGACCATTCCTACAGGTTCTGACATCTCTGATTTTATTGCAGAAAAGTTGCAGGATTCAGACAATGAGCAGGCTTTCGAGTTGGAAGCAGGTGGTACTTATACCTGCAATAACTCAATTGATTTCAAGGGCAACAAGATGACCCTTCGTGGTAACAAACTGAGCCATGCTTTGGTTACTATGGGTGAAGGTGCTGCCATCTATACTTCAGCTCAGCTGAAGGTGAAGTTCATCAATTTCGACTGCTCTGCCACAACTCATAAGGGTGGTATCATCGAGATGTCTCCTGAGCCACCTGCATCTTGCTCTGCAGAGTCTCAGGGCGTTGGTGCTGGCAAGAATGGTGGTAAGCCTGCCGATGTATATATCCTGCAAGACCCAATTATCATTCAGGATTGTGCCTTCAAGAATGTCATCGACGGACTCTTCTCTGTAGGCCAGTGCTCTTGGGGTATTGCTGATGTACGTGTGATGAACAGCGTGGTTCAGATGCGTAATGACGGAAAGAAGAACTCTAATGGTGCTATCATCTGCGGCTTTTCTAATGGCTTCAAGGCTCCTAGTGGCGGTCAGTTCTGGTATGGTGGTATCAAGAGCATTACCATCAAGAACTCTACTATCTACAATATTGAAAGCAATAGTAAGAATCGTATGTTCCGTTTCAACAATAAGGATTTGGACCGTGTCTTCCCTACAGCAGGTGGTTCTTGCACCATGATGGATAATACCTTTATCCGTGTATATGACAAGAAGGAGTTCGGTAACAATACTCCTAACAACAATAAGTACGTGATTACTTATGATAACAACATCTTCTATGACTGCTTCCGTTTGCAGAAGTTCATTCAGGGCAACTGTAAATTGGAATATCACCAGAATCTGAATACTGTCTGGGGTGTCGGCAGTTCAGTAGATGGAACCGATAAGGGTAAGCTGGCTACTGAAGAGGATGCTGGATTTGCTGAGGCAGAGACCAAGAAGGAACTCGACTTCACCCAGCCTAACTTCGGGCTTAATTTCAAGGCTACCGGTGCGATTTCAAGTACAATCGGTGATCCACGTTGGAGAAAATAATTTAAACTATCTAATCTCGAAACAAGATGAAACGTAAATATATAAAGACATTGGCCTTTGGTATGGCACTTACCTGTGCTGTGCCTGCAATGGCTCAAAATAAAGTAGTGCAGGGTACTGTACTCGATGACCTCGGTGAACCTGTTATCGGTGCTACCGTAAAGGTTGCCGGTACCAAGACTGCTGTGATTACCGATATGGATGGTAACTATAAGTTGTCTGTTCCTAAGGGTGGCAAGGTTACCGTTTCTTATATTGGTTTTAGGGATGCTACTACCAATGGTGGTACTATCAAGCTGGTTGCTGACGACAAGACTCTTCAGGAGGTGGTAGTCGTAGGTTACGGTACCCAGAAGAAGGCTCACCTGACTGGTTCTGTAGCCAACATCCCAACAGATGAAATCCAGGACCTTGCTAATGGTGGCTTGGCTTCTTCTTTGGACGGTCTGGTTAATGGTTTGAGCGTAAGTGGTGGTGAGAGCCGTCCTGGTGCGAATGCCCGTATCATGATCCGTGATACCAACTCATTGGGCGAAGTTGGTTCTACAGCCCAGCAGCCTCTCTTCGTTATCGATGGTTATATCTATCCTAACGATGTAAAGGTAGGTAACACTTACCAGAACCTCGGTGCTGAGGCTTTCAACAACCTGGATGCCTCAGAGGTAGAGAGTATCTCTGTGTTGAAGGATGCTTCTGCTGCCGTTTATGGTGCCCGTGCTGCCAATGGTGTTATCCTCGTTACTACCAAGAAGGGTAAGATGGGTGCACCTCGCATCTCTTATAGCGGTTCTTTCGGTTTTACCGATGAGTTTTCTCGTCCTAAGATGCTGAATGCTTATCAGTATGGTCGTTTGTACAATGCTGTTACTGCTGAGGACCCAACCAATACTTCTCTTAATGCGACTACTGCGCTTTTCCAGGCAGATGAGTTGGAGGCAATGAAGAGTCTGAACTATGATTTGCTCGATAAGTATTGGGAAACAGGTATGACTCAGAAGCACAGCGTGAACGTAAGTGGTGCTACCGATAAGGTGAACTATTTTGCAGGTATCTCTTACTTCGATCAGGATGGTAACCTCGGTAAACTCAACTATAACCGTTGGAACTACCGTGCCGGTGTCGATGTAAAAGTAAGCAAGTGGTTGGGTGCTAATCTGACTGTTAGCGGTGACTATGCTACAAAGGAAAAGCCATTGGTAAAGGTGGGTGGATCTGGCGATGAGAAGGACTACAACCTCCTTCTGACCCGTCCTACTTACATGCCAGAATCAGTAAATGGCTATGATATCCTGGCTTATGGTCCTAGTAATACACAGAAGAACCAGAACCAGCAGTATAACTTTGCTACTCTGCAGAATAATGGCGACTACCGCAAGAACATGAATTCTAACCTGAATATCAGCGGAAGCCTTAATTATGATTTCGGTTGGAGCAAGATTCTGAAGGGATTGAAGTTGCGCTTCTCTTATTCCAAGAGTATTAATACCGATAAGGGTAATGAGTATGGTTCAAACTTCACCCTCTATCAGATGTTGACTCGTTATGGTAGCGGTAACCACCTTTATACTCCTACCAGCGGCGATAATGCAGATTTCGATTACCTGGCAGCGTCTAACTTCAATGGTGTGACAACCAATAATGGTGACTATCTGGCTCGTACCATGGTTCGTACTGATAATTATCAGATGAACTTCACAGCCCAGTATCAGCGCGATTTCGGTCAGCATCATCTGGGTGGTCTGTTCTCTATTGAAAAGTCTGAGGCAGAGAGTGAGTACTTGCAGGGAAAGCGTTTGACCCCATATCCTTTCACTACCGGTCAGTATAACTCTGCAACAGGTGAGATGACTACTATGTTTACCCGTAGTGAGAGCGGTACCCTTTCATATATCGGCCGTATCAACTATGCATACGCCAACAAGTATCTCTTCGAGGCTCTGGTTCGTTCTGATGCATCAACCAAGTTTGCTCCAAAGAACTACTGGGGAACTTTCCCTGCTTTCTCTGCAGGTTGGGTAATCTCTGAGGAGAGCTGGTTCCGCAACAAGGTGAAGGGAGTTGACTTCCTGAAGCTCCGTGCTTCCTGGGGTATGACCGGTCGAGACAATACAGCGGCATGGCAATGGATGCAGGTTTATGCACAGGATGCTAACCGTGGTACAGTATTCGAGACTGGTAAGGATTCTGGCAACCGTATCACTATCAACAAGAACAATTCTGCTGTAAATACAGATGTTCATTGGGATAAAGACTACAAGACCAACGTGGGTATTGATGCCCAGTTCCTCAACAACCGTCTGGCTGTAACCTTCGATTACTATTATGAGAAGAACCGCGAGATGCTGATGAATATCAAGCAGACTGTTCCTTCTACCGTAGGTACACAGAGTGCTGCATCCAACATCGGTGAGATGGATTCATGGGGTGGTGAGCTCTCTGTCACATGGAAGGATAAAATCGGTAAGGACTTCAAGTATCGCATCGGTATCAACACAGGCTGGTCTGATAACAAGGTGTTGAATATGGACTGGGTTACAGATTATCTCTATCGTCAGATTACTCCAGGACATCGTACAGACGTAGGTCTCTGGGGTATGCAATGCATCGGTATGTTCCGTAGCTTCCAGGATATTGAGGAATACTTCACGAAGTACAACATCTCTACTTATATGGGTCTGACCAAAGACCAGGTTCGCCCTGGTATGTTGATGTATAAGGATGTTCGTGGTGCTTACGATCCTGAGACAGGTACTTATGCCGGACCTGATGGTGTCGTAGATGTAGACAACGACCAGGTAGAGTTAGGTCACCGCAGCAGCAACCTCTATGGTTTGACCATGAATTTGGGTGCAGACTGGAAGGGACTTTCTCTGATAGCTCAGATTGGTGCAAGCTGGGGTGGTTATACCACACTTCCTGGTGCAGCATTGAAGCCAACTGGTAATCTGGAGTATTGCAATATGCCTTCATTCTGGAATCCAGACAATATGTTTGCTTATCAGGATGTATATGATGGCTCAGGTAATCTCGTAGTAAAGGAGAACCGTGAGGCTTACTATCCTAACCTGAAGTATACAGATGTGAATGCTGTTGCGTCTAGTTTTTGGAGAGTAAGTACAGCACGTGTGGCTCTGAACCGCTTGACCTTGGCTTATACTTTGCCAAAGAGCTGGTTGGGTAGCATCGGCATCAAAAGTTGCCGTATCAATATTACCGGTCAGAACCTCATCAACTTCTACAATCCATATCCAGACAACTTCATGAATCCTATGTCGGGATCATACGGAAGCTATCCTAACCTCCGTAAGTGGACTGTGGGTGTGAATCTCTCATTCTAATGAGATACTTATATAATTTTAAAAAGAAAAGAACAATGAAAACGACAATAAAATTATTCAGTCTTGGTTTGGTTTCAGCCTTGGCTTTCAGCTCTTGTAGTGACAGCTTCCTGGAGGAAAAGAAGAACTATGACAATGTAAATAAAGACGTCTACAACTATTATGAAGGATGTGATGGTCGTGTAAACGATATTTACAGTTGGTGTTTGCCGACAACCAACGATTTGACCTGGAAGTATCCTTCTATGGGTAATGCGGATGAGGCTGGTAAGTCTACTGAGGAATACAGTGGTCTCAGTTCTTTTGTAGACCCACAGGTTGAGCTGAGCTCTACCAGTACCACAAATTCGGTTCCTGATTTCTTCATGGGCGACCAGTCCAATATCCAGGCATCTGTATATGGTAGAATCCGTAATGTCAATGATGTAATCCAGGGTATCAGCGGCAGCACTCTTTCTGAGGAACAGAAGAATGAATTGCTCGGTCAGGTATATTTCTTCCGTGCATGGTGCTATTACAACTTGTTCAAGTGGTATGGCGGTGTGCCTCTGGTTAAGGAAACACAGGATCCTGTAGAAAGTTCTGTTACTCCTCGTGCTACGTCTAAGGAGACTTACGAGTTTATTCTTGATGACCTGAACAAGGCTGCTGATATGTTGGCTGCCAAGACAGAGAATGGCTCGGGATGGTCGGAGAAAGGCCGTGTAACTACTGGTACTGCGTTGGCATTGAAGGGTCGTTTGATGCTTTTGTGGTGTAGCCCTCTCTTCAACCGTGCAAACGATGAAAACCGTTGGAAGACTGCTTATGAAACCATGAAGTCCGATTTGGAGCGTATCAACAAGTGTGGTTATCACCTGTATACTGCCAATGACAATGTGAATGGTTCTGCCTTTGCCAAGATGTTTACCGATGGTGGTAATAATCCTGAGGCTGTGTTCGTTACCTTATATAATAATGTAACAGGTGATGGTCTCGATAATCAGAAGAACAACAACTGGGAGCGTCAGATTCGTCCGGCTAATACAGGTGGTAGCGGTAAGAATGCTTCTCAGATGCTGATTAATATGTTCCCGATGTCAGACGGTAAGCTTCCTGAAAGTTGCGATACTTATACCAAGTTGGCACGTTCAGAGAAGACTTTGGATAACGTGACTCCATTCCTGAATCGTGACAAGCGTTTCTACCGTACCTTCGCTTTCCCAGGCTTCCGTTGGGCTTACGATGGTAATGCGTCAGAGCGTGATGCCAACAACCCTTCTGATGGTGCCAACTATGTACTTTGGAACTATGTATGGTATACCAGCATGAATGATGCCGGCAACCCTGAGAGTGGTGAATCTTATGGTGCAGACAACCTGTTGAAGAGTCGTCAGGGTGTATATGTACGCAAGAAGAGTGATGATTTGGATGTTAATTCTTCTCCTCTTTATAAGTACGTAGCTCTTGATACCAAGGGTGCTGCTCCATTCTATTCTGCTGCTCCGTTGATTGAACTCCGTTATGCTGAGGTTCTCCTGAACCTTGCTGAGGTTGCAGCAGGTGCTGGCCATCTGGATGAGGCTGTAGGATATGTTAAGCAGATTCGTGAGCGTGCTGGTTATTCAGCTGCTAATTCAGAGGATGATGGTATCACACCTGCAGCTTACAATGATCAGGCTACCTGTATCTCTCAGATTCTCTATGAGCGCCAGATTGAGTTTGCTTACGAGGGTAAGCGTTTCGATGACCTCCGCCGTTGGATGCTCTTCGATGGTGGTACTGGCAAGGTAGAAGGTGCTCCTTCTACATGGACATTGACTGGTTGGGGTGGCAATACCTGTACATGGCTTGGTTTCAAGGCGTTGAACGGTCAGCGTCGTGAGAATATCCAGTATCGTGTTGCTGATAAGTATGGCGTAGGTGGTACAACTTTCAATTCTGACCCATTGTTGAAAGCTGGTACTGAGCGTCCTGATGGTGTTGATCTCCGTAAGGATGATTTGAATACTCAGCTCGAGAACTTGTCTACATGGTATAAGGACAACTTGGTAATGAAGGTACAGAAGGGTGACGGTTACGATTCTAACAAGAATCTCCTCTACATGAACTTCCGTCCTAAGTATTACTTCTTAGGCTTCACTTCTGGTGCATCTATCGCCAACAAGGCTTTGCCTCAGACTATCGGTTGGGGTGATTACAACAATGGTGGTGCCAATGGTACCTTCGACCCATTGGCTGAGTAATGTCAAGAGAGGAATGACGATATAGTCATAACATAATATATTAAGGTTGCGGGGTGTGTTTTCTTTTTAGAGAATGCACCCCGTTTTCTGTATCTGATATTTTCTGTAGGAGGGTATGTCTAAGTCTGGTTAATAGTTGGCGCACAACAGTTGACCACCGCATGCACATCACCTGTTGTGCGACCGGAGATACTAACTATCTCACCAACATATCCTATGTTTTCCAGCAACAAGAAGAGAGGGTGTTCCGTAAGTCCATAATACAGGCTCGCAAGTCCGTTAGGCGTAATAAGTAACGCGAGTCCGCTAGGCGTTCCTGCGGATTTGCAATCCGCAGACAAAAAAGGCTCGACCTCTTTATTGGGGATTTGTAATCCCCAGCCGTAGGCTTTTCATATCTCCAAGATCGTGATGCTGCATTCTCGCTTGAGGCGGATTGCAAATCCGCAAGGAAATAGGTCGAGCCTTTTTAAACGGCAGATTGCAAATCCGCCGGAACGCCTAGCGGGCTTGTCCTCAACTTCTGCCAAGAAGTCTGTTCGCTATAATATGGCTGGCCAGCAGGTGAATGCTTCTTATAAGGGTCTCGTTATCGAGAATGGCAAGAAGTTCGTTCAGAAATAATCTGACGTTATTCGGTTAGAATTTTAAGATAAAAGAAACAATCATAAAAGGGAGCGCATCACTAATGGTTGCGCTCCCTTTTTTGCATCTCTCAGAATGCAGAGTTATATGAAAATGCACTTTCTAAGGTGCAGATAACCTTATTGTATGCAAGTTTTCTTCGAACTGATTACCTTGCCATCCTTCAATGCCTTGATGATATAAACACCTGATGGGAGAGAATCGAGATTCTTGCCTTTTCTCACCTTGATACCTGCAGCATTGTATACCTCGTAGCTATCGGCTGCGGTTGAGGTCTGAATGTTTTGAATGCCTGTTGCAGAACCGTCTGTCAGATAGAAATGGAAGGTGCGGGTATAGGTGCTGATGTTGTCATCATCGCTTACTTTGACAGTATAATCTACGAGCGCCTTGCCACAATCTTCGTTGGCGGTGAAGATATATTCACCCTCGTTGGCACCCGTATCATGACTCATCTTGCTCATCGCATCACCCTTAGCCTCGCATTCAAACTGAGGATTGTTGGTGTAGCCGGCAAAGTATTTCTTCATGTCGATGGTTACGCTTTCGCTCTGCTTGAGGGTGAAGTGAGGCTCGGCAAGCCAGTTGAGATATTCTTCGAGATTGGTGTAGCCATCTGCGTTTTCATCGGTATTTCCATCACTTACGCCTTTCACTTCCTCCCACCAGTCTGGCATTCCGTCCTGGTCGGTATCCCAGTTGGCTTCGCGCTTTGCCTCTGTGATATTCAAGCCCTTGAAACCTTCGCATCCCTTATCTTCCTCGCTGTCGATAAGTCCCTTCTTGCCACTCTGACTGCCTACTGTCGTGGTAGTTCCGGCTAACGTCTCGTTCACCATTCGGGTATCGTGATTATCCAGGAAAGGCTGGTTGGCTCCCACATCGCAGAGCACGTTCTTATAGGCTGCCTTGGCACTCTCGATAGCTGCCAGAGACTCGAAGAATGGTTTCGAAACGAATGGCTCCCAGTTTACTACCTGACCATTTGATGTTTCGACAACATAGGTATCTTTGAGTTTATCTTCTGTCAGGGCTCCATTGCCTGCAGCCTGACGGATATTGCCATGAACGTATGCACTCTGTGTACCGCTTCCAGTGCCTTCAAGCTGAAGGCGGAACAGTTTCTTCTGGGTGGTAGCTGGTCCCATCTTATAATAGTTGTTCACGAAGTTTACCTCGTGGCTGCCACCATCCGTAGCACGGCCGCCCCAGTTGTAAACCACATTATTAAATACATCGTGGTGACCATCGTAAGCTCCTACACCATCCAGTCCGCCGCTCAAACTCCAGTTTCTTCCTTCGCAATGAGCCAGCAGGTTGTGGTGATAAGAACCTACCTTAAGTGTTGCCGACATTTCGCCGCCGCCGATGGTTGCTGCATATCCGTGGGCTGTACCCGCACTATAGTTAGGATGACCTGCCACATTGAGCGCTTCGGAAATCAGGGTGCGCTGAAGGGTAAGACTCTTGGCGTTGCGGCTTGAAAATGCCTCATCGATGGTCCAGGAGATAGAGCAATGGTCCATGATGGCATTGTCGTTGCCTGCCATTCCCATACCGTCGAGTCCGTTCACCTTATCTTCATCGCTGATAGTTCCGCCGTTGGTCTCCTTATGTCCCAGACGCATGCGGAGGAAACGGGTGATGCCTTCGCTTGCCATACCGAAAGGACAGCCGCGGAGCATGATACCGTTGCCTGGAGCCGTCTGTCCGGCGATGGTAACATATTCGTCGCTGCAGGTGAGTCGTTTTTTCAGGTCGATGACGCCCGCCACATCAAAGACGATGGTGCGCGGTCCGGTAGCTTTCTTGATGCCGTAACGGAAGGAACCCTCTATCGGATTCTCATCATCGCCATTATCTTCGAGTGTGGTTACGTGATAAACGCTTCCGCCTCTGCCGCCCGTAGCATACTTACCATATCCTTCTGCACCTGGGAAGGCAAGATGACGGGGACGGAAACTCCAGACATCGCCTTCGTATACATTACCGGCAGCATCTTCCTCGTCGATTCGCCAGTAATAGGTGTTGAGGTTGGATGTCTGGTTGAGCGTATATTTTGCCTCGGTAGTTGTGGCTACTTCTGTAAGACTGTTGGCATCTGTACCCATCAGAACATGGTGCTTGACGGCTTTTTCGGCTGAAGTCCAGGAGATGGTGAGCGATCCGTTATCGGCATCGGCATGATAATCTCTCTTCTCCGGATAAGGATCTGTAGCTGCTGTCTGTGGATTCGGACGGTCGAAGATGAGGGCGTTGATGGTGAGCGAGGTGGTATAATTGCCGCTCTTGTCATCGCTGGCACTCGGTGTGGTAACGTAAGAGATGACGACATCCTTTCCCTCTTCTGCTACAAAAGTTACGTACGACATGCCGCAGGCTGATGGAGTCAGGGCTCTGTTGGTCTGTGCGATGCCTTCCTGCTGCTTGGTGCCGTTGACGTATACATCGAGCTTCGGTGCATTGAAACCATCGTTGTTGTTATGGTAAGCCATCAGCGAGTGCTTGCCGGCGCTCAGTCCTTTGAGGGTGATGTTGAGGCGGACGGCACCTTCGGTTACCTGTGGGGTGTTACCGTCTTCGTAACCATAGATGGCAAAGCCGTCGGCGATGAGTTTGGAACTGCTGAGTCCGTTCTTGAACCAGCATGATTTCAGTCTTCTGCCTGCATAAGAGTCTTCATTAGCCAGCGTGATGGTGATAGGATTTCCGTCAGCATCTTCTACTTCCTTCGATTCTGTTTCGCAGGTGTTTACTGCCCATGCTGTGTACTCGGGTTCATTGACCTGTGACTCGGAACGACCTGCCAGATTGAAGTCGATTCTCTGTGCCGATGCTGTCAGTGCTGAGACTAAAGCCATCGAGAATAATACTTGTCTTTTCATGTTTTACCTTAAGTTTGAAAGTTGTTTATTTGTTTTTTATTGATTCTTCGGGATAAGATATTGTTTGGTGTATCATCTTTTGTGTTTCCACACCGCTATTGGGTAATAGCGATGTGGAAAGTACGTTGCAGGGATGCCACCTGGTCTTTGTCGGTTGCCTTCACCTTGATGTCGATGAGGCAGTCGGCAGCCTTCTTGTTGAGGCTGATGGTGAGGATTCCCTTCTTATTGAGTTTCATCTTGCCTTTCTGTGGCTGGATGCTGCTCTCCAGGGTGAAGACTGGCTGCTGGTTGTAACCGGCGAAATACTGCTTCAGGTCGATAGTCAACTTATTGCCTGCGGAGGTGACGAAATGAGGCTCTGCAAGCCAGTTGAGATAACGCTCCAACTGGGTATATTCGCCATCGGTCAACTCGTTGTTGTCGGCTGCTGACGGATTGGTACCAGCCAGCTTCTCCCACCAGTCTGGCATTCCATCCTGGTCGGTATCCCAGTTGGCAGGGCGACGGTTGGTGAGCGCTTCAAACTCCTTCCAGGCATCGTTGCCGGCATCCAGGTTATCATCTATCAGTCCTTTCTTGCCGGTCTTGGAACCAACATATTTATAGGTTCCGTTCAAGGTTTCTTCTACCATGCGCTGGTCGTGCTGGTCGATGCAAGGCTGGTTGGCTCCCACATCGCTCAATACGTTCTTGAAGGCAGCGCGGGCACTTTCTACCTTGGCATAGGATGGGAAGAATGGTTTGTCGGTAAATACCTTCCAGTTGACTACCTGTCCGTGAGAAGTGGTATATTTGTAGGTTTCGCCTTCCTTGTCGCTGACCAGTTCTCCATGCTTTCCTGCCACAACTCCTGCATTCTGTTTCATATCGCCCACGTAGTTCTGGCGGATATTATCGTGCATGTAGTAAGCCTGACTTCCCTGGCCAGTACCTTCCAGCTGGGCATTGAGTATATATTTCATGCTGGTGGCTGGTCCCATCTTGTAATAGTTGCCTACGAAGTTTACTTCGTGGGCTCCTCCATCACAGGCGCGGTTGCCCCAGTTGTATACTACATTATTAAAGAGGTCGAGCCTTCCGGCATAATATCCGGCTCCGTCCAGTCCGCCACCCATACTCCAGTTTCTTCCTTCGTTGTTGGCAAGCAGGTTGTGGTGGAATGAGCCTACGTTGCCTCCGATGGTTGCGGCATAACCATGCTTGGCGTTGACATAATTCTGATGACCAGCCTGGTTGAGTGCTTCGGAGATGAGGTTGTGCTGGAAAGAGATGTTCTTGCCGTTGCGGCTGGAGAAAGCCTCGTCGATGGTCCAGCCTACCGAACAGTGGTCGATGATGGTATTATCGCAGCCTGCAGCACCCAGTCCGTCGAGGGTAATCGTCTTGCCGTTTTTATCGAGATATTTTCCCAGTCGGAGACGGATGAAGCGGAAGATGCCTTCTGATCCGAAACCGAAAGGATGCTCACGGAGAAGGATTCCCTTGCCAGGTGCAGTCTGTCCAGCTACCGTGATGAATGGGTCGGAACAAACCAGACGGTCTTTCAGGTCGATGATGCCGGCAACATCGAAGACGATGGTACGAGGTCCCTTAACCTTTGTGATTCCGTATCGGAGAGAGCCTGGCTGCGGATTCTCAGGGTTATCTTCTAAAGAGGTAACATGATAAACCGAACCGCCACGACCGCCGATGGCAAATCTTCCATATCCCTCGGCACCCGGAAGGCGAGACGGCGTGGACGGAAGTTCCATACTTCGCCCTCTGAAACCTTGCCGTTGGCATCTACCTCGTCTACACGCCAGTAATAATCGTTGGCGCTGCTGAGACCGGTGACTTCGAAAGCGGTTTCTTCTGTGGTGGCAACCTTCTTCAACTGGTCGGCGCGCTGTCCTATATAAATAAGGTGTTGCTTGGCACCTTCGCCGGCTTGCCAGCGAAGAACAACCTTGCCTCCTTCTGCGTTGACATGAAGATCATCATCTGCAGGATAAGGGTTGAGAGCGGTGGCTTTCGGGTTGGCTTTGTCGAATACCAAACCATTGATGGTGAGTGTGTTGTTTGCGTTATCCACACCTTGCAGCTGATAGTGGATAACTACAGGCTGGTCGTCGGTTACATCAAATTCAATGTACGACTGGCCGCTCTGCGATGCCTTCATCTCTCTTACGGTCTGCTTAATATCCTGTGCAAGAATCTCCTGCATCATGCTCTTCTGCTGGATACGCTTCTTGCCTTTCTTAACGGTAGTTATCTGTTCCTTCTCTCTGGAAACCTGGATAGAAGGAATATTGCCGGTAAGTCCGTCTACGATGTTGTGATAGGCAAGGAGAGAGTGATGCCCCGGTTTCAGACCTCGGATGGTGATGCGGAGCTGGGCATTATCGCCTTTTGACGGATATACTACGATACCATCGCTGGTGAGTCGGTCGCCCAACTGTATGCCCTGCTTAAACCAGTTGGATTTGATAATCTGGTCTTTTACGGGTGCGTCGAGCGTAATCTCCAGTTCGCTCAGAGCAAACTGGTATGTATTGCCCTGCTTCACACCAACAGGAGTGAAATTGAGGGCAGTAACTTCAGCAGCCTTTCTGCTGGCTATGTTGAAGTCAACCTGCTGCGCCTGGCTTGAAAGTGCCATCAGCGAAGCGGCAACTAAAGGAAAACATCTTCTGTTCATCATTTTTCAATTTTATGTTTTTTGTTTTATGTTTCAATAAAATAATAGATAAGTAACTTTCGTTTATATATTATAGGTGTAAGACGTTCCTGCGGATGAAATGTCCCCACCTGTTCCCGAAAAAATGCGCATGTTCATTGAGGACAAAAGAAAGGGAAAGGCGTCTTTAAGATATAACGAACAAACAATATTAAAACAATGCAAAGAAGTAAGAAGATTTTCGCTGCGATGGCATTGACTATCTTGCCAGCAGCAACTTTCGCTCAGTATCCTACTATTACAAAGGAGGCTCAGGCGAAGATTGATTCTATGCAAGCTGCATGGACTGCCCATTCTGATTCTGCTTGGGCTGTGGCTTTCCCTATTGTAAAACAAGAGGCAATGGCAGGACGTCCTTATGTGCCATGGGCTTCCCGTCCATACGATTTGCGCCAGGCTAAGATTCCTGCATTCCCAGGTGCTGAGGGTGGCGGTATGTTTACCTTCGGTGGCCGTCGCGGCAAGGTGCTGACTGTGACCAATCTCAATGATGCTGGTCCTGGTTCTTTCCGTTGGGCTTGCGAACAGGGTGGTGCCCGCATCATTGTCTTCAATGTATCGGGAAATATTGTATTGAAGACTCCAATCATTGTCCGTGCTCCTTATATCACCATCGCCGGACAGACAGCTCCTGGTGAGGGCGTGATGATTTCGGGTGAATCTTTCCAGGTTGATACCCATGATGTCATCGTTCGCCACATGCGTTTCCGCCGTGGTAATACCCATGTATGGTATCGTGAGGATTCTTTCGGTGGTAATCCGGTAGGTAACATCATGATTGACCACTGCTCTTGCGAGTTTGGTCTGGATGAGAATATCTCTTTCTACCGCCATATGTTCGATTTGCACGACGGTAAGCCAAAACGCAAGGTGCCAACGGTGAATGTAACCATCCAGAATACCATCTCTGCCAAGGCACTCGATACTTGGAACCATGCCTTTGGCAGTACAATCGGTGGAGAGAATTCTACCTTCATGCGTAACCTCTGGGCGGATAATACAGGCCGTAACCCTTCTATCGGATGGGGTGGTGTGTTCAACTTCGTGAACAACATCGTTTACAACTGGGTACATCGTACAGCAGATGGTGGTGAGTTCTCAACCATGAGCAACTTCATCAACAACTATTATAAGCCAGGACCTCTTACTCCGAAGGGTGCCATCAGCTACCGTATCGTGAAGAGCGAAAGCCGAAGCAACAAACTCTTCCCTTGGGCTCAGTATGGTCGTATTTATGCTGAAGGAAATATCGTAGAAGGCAACGAGGCTGTAACCAAGGATAACTGGAACGGCGGTATTCAGATTGCTGATAAGGATCTTCCAAATGGAATACCTGCAGATGTAAAGGCTCTGATGCGTTCTAACGAACCATTCGCCATGCCACACATGACCATTATTCCTAAGGACCAGACTTTTGATAAGGTACTTGAGAATGTGGGTGCAACCATTCCTTCCCGCGATATCGTGGACCAGCGCATCGTAGAAGAGGTTCGTACCGGTCAGGCTTACTATGTAAAGAAACTGCCTAAGAAGAATCCATATGGCGACTTCTGGGGATTGGCTGACAAGTCGAAGGCTGAAGATGGCAGTTTTAAGTACCGCCGTCTGGACAAGGAATCCTATAAGTTGGGTATCATCACAGACATCTGCCAGGTTGGTGGATTCCCTAAATATAAGAAGGTGAAGCCTTATGTAGATACAGATGGCGACGGTATGCCTGATGAGTGGGAGATTGCCAACGGCCTGAATCCTAACGACCCTAGCGATGCCAACAAGGATTGCACTGGTGACGGATATACCAATATCGAGAAGTATATCAATGGTATCAGCACCAAGGAAAAGGTGGATTGGACTGACATGAAGAACAACCACGATACTTTGGCTGAGAAGGGAAAACTCCTGTAAATCAGAAATGAATGCCCGGAGTTGTTTCTCCGGACTCATTTCTTAATGCATGACAAGAATATGGAAAAACTTTTGAGGAATAAGTTGTTAGGCGCAGCCTGTCTGCTCTTGCTTCCTTTGGGAGCAGGAGCACAGGTACAGCTCGACAGCGTGGGGCGTGATGCCAAGTATGTGAACAACATCATCGCCCGTTCGCAGAAAATCGTGGATGCGCTGCAACTGACTGATAAAAGCAGCAAGCAGAATGTGCTCCACATCATCTGTAACCGTTATTTCCTGCTGAACGATATCTATGAGAAGTTCGGCAAGAATAAGGCTGAACGTGATGCGGAACTCTATAAGCACCACTTTGAATTTGCTGCCAATCTGGAAAACTATCTCTCAGAGAAGCAGGTAGAGCAGGTGAAGGATGGTATGACCTTCGGTGTCGTTCCGAAAACCTATCAGGCTCATCTGGAGATGATTCCTTCTCTGAAAGAAAACGAGAAACTCCAAATTCTCAATTGGTTGAAAGAAGCTCGCGAGTTTGCCATTGATGCCGAAAATTCCAAGGCTAAACATGGCTGGTTCGGAAAATACAAAGGACGCATCAATAACTGGCTCACCAAACGGGGCTACGACCTGAAGGCGGAGCGCGAGGGGTGGTATAAGCGTATTGAAGCGGCAAAGAAAAAATAAACAGTTTCCGTAAGGTTATAAAAACTCTGATGAAACAAGAGGTATGAAAAGATTATTTTCTATATGGATATTTACGTTAGTAGGGGTTGTGCAAATCTTTGCGCAACCCTTCGCGTTTGATTTTAGCTACGTGGGCTACCAGCAGAGCGAAAAGGAGATTCCGGGTGCGGACGTTGTGGTCTTCGTAAAATGGAAAGAAGGCGACCAGAGCGCTCGCATACAGAAAGCCATCGACTTTGTTTCTGCCCGCAAAATGGATAAGAAGACGGGACTACGAGGGGCTGTCTTGCTCGATAAGGGTGTATTCGAACTCTCACAGCCGCTTCGCATCCAGACTTCGGGCGTGGTGCTGAGAGGTACTGACCGCAATCAGACGGTGTTATATAAAAAAGGTGTAGACCGTGGGGCGGTGGTGTATCTGGAAAGCGAAAAGCAGATGCAGATGCTGGGCGAACCAATGAAACTGTCTGCTCCCTGGAAGTTGGGAGAGCGGAAGGTGACACTGCCTGCCGGCTGCAAGATGGGCGATGAAATCCTGATTGTCCGACCTTCTACCAAGGAATGGATTCAGAAGATGGGCTGTGCTGACTTTGGTGCAGGCAAGGATCTGGGCTATTGGGGCTGGCATCCGGGAGAAATCGATGTGCGCTGGACCCGTAGTGTGGTTTCTGATGGAAAGGGAGGATTGCAGTTGGATGCTCCTTTATCCATGTCGCTCGGTCAGGATGATGCGGAATGCTTCGTTCAGCGCATCGCCGGTAATGACTGGCGCTTGAAGAATGTGGGTGTAGAAAATCTCACGATAGATTCTGAATATGATGCTACCAATCCGAAGGATGAAAACCATGCCTGGGAGGGTGTATATATTAATAAGGTGAAAGATGGTTGGGTGAGAATGGTGAATTTCCGCCATCTGGCTGGTTCGGCTGTAGTAACCCAGCGTGATGCTTCCCGTATCACGGTAGAGGATTGCATTTCTCAGGCTCCTGTCTCTGAAATCGGTGGCTACCGTCGTCGCACCTTTCTCTGTATGGGCGAACAATGTCTGTTCCAGCGTTGCTATTCTGAACAGGGCATGCACGATTTTGTGGCTGGTCTCTGTGCAGCGGGTCCTAATGCCTTCGTACAATGTGATGGTTATGAATCGCTGGGTTATAGTGGTGCAGTGGGACCTTGGTGTACAGGATTGCTCTTCGATAATGTGAATATCGATGGCAATGACATCAAGTTCTGCAATCTCGGTCTCGAAGGTTACGGCATCGGATGGAATACAGCCAACAGCCTCGCTTACCAATGTACGGCTGCCGGAATCTTTGCCGACAGCATTCCTGATGGCAGCAACAACCATGTGTTTGCCTGTTGGGCGCAGTTTAACGGTTCTGGCGATTTCCAGCAATGTAACAATCATGCCAAACCATGGAGCCACTTTGCATCTCTTCTGGAGAAACGCCTGGGTAGGGATGTCTCTGCTCAATGTCGTGTGCTGGAGAGAGAACGCAACAATGTGAGCAATAATCCTACCTATGATGTGGCACAGAAGATGGTGGAAGAGGCGCGCAAACCTCGCATCACCATGCAGATGTGGATAGCAGACAGCGCCCGGTTCATGGCTTCTGTTTCTCCTGTTAGGGCTATGGATGTGGATAAAATCAAGGAACGTTCTAAGAAAAAGGCGGATCTTGCCCATGCCGGGAAGCCTGTCTTCGCGATAAAGGAGGGTAAAATCATGGTGGCTGATACGCTGTTGAAGGGTGCAAGAATGAATACCCCTTGGTGGAACGGACGTGTTCGTTACTCGGCTTTCCCTAAGATTGCCGATGCCGTGACCCGTTTTGTGCCGGGAATGGAGGGACAGGGCACTACCACCCGTGTGGATAGTGTGGTGGTTCATCTTCGTAATAAGCATGTGGTGCTCTTTAATCAGAACTACGGCTTGTGGTATGACCGCCGTCGTGACGACCACGAACGTGCGCCGCCGTGATGGAGATGTCTGGGCTCCGTTCTATGAACAGCCTTTTGCCAGAAGCGGACAGGGCACGGCTTGGGACGGACTGAGTAAGTATGACCTTACAAAGTTGAACCCGTGGTACATCAGCCGCATTAAGGAATTGGCAGAAAAGGGAGCCAAGAATGGTTTGCTGGTTATCAACCAGCACTATTTCCAGCATAATATCCTGGAGGCAGGTGCCCATTGGGTAGATTGTCCATGGCGCCCAGTCAACAATATCAATGGTACGGTGTTCCCTGAACCTGTTCCTTTTGCAGGTGATAAGCGTGTATGGATGGCTGAATACTTCTATAATATAGATAATCCGGTGATGCGCCAGCTGCATAAGCAGTATATCATGAAGATGCTGGATGCCTTTGCTGATGAGCCGAACGTGATTCAGTCGATTGGCGAGGAATATACGGGACCTTATCATTTTACGAAGTTCTGGTTGCAGACCGTTGCCGAATGGGAGGCTAAGACGGGCAAGCATGTCTGGGTGGCTTTGTCGTGCAACAAGGATGTGCAAGATGCCATCCTCCAGGATCCGGAGTTGAGAAAGGTGGTTGACATCATTCATATTGAACAGTGGTATTATACCCAGAAGGGACTTTATGCTCCTGAAGGAGGCAAGAATCTGGCACCTCGCCAGTATCAGCGTCGCCTTCGTCCGGGCAAGGTTACCTATGATGATGTCTTCAAGAGTGTGAGCGAGTATCGTCAGGCTTATCCTGAGAAGGCTGTCATTTACAGTGGGGCTTCGGCACCCGAGAATGGCAAGGCAGTGATGGATGCCGGCGGCTCCTGTCCGAATGTGAAGTAATATGTAAGATGTAATAAAAATAGAGAAGATGAAAAGAATGATAATAACAGAATCTGTAAGAAATCTTTTATTGGATTCCGACTTTCTGGAGTCGGTACTCGGTTCTCCTATCGTAGAACCGGATGCCAACTCTGGGAGGCCGGCATCTTCTCGAAAGTTTGAGAAAATGTATCTTCCTGCCGAAATAGAGCAGGCAAAATATGTTCTTCTTCATCTTGACGAGATTTCGGGCTTGTTGTCTGAAACTGACATAGAAGAACTGAAAAATCGCATAAAAAGCCATTTGTACCCTTAAAATGGGAGGAAAAATACACTGAATACCAATTTTTCCCATTCATTTACCTGATTTTTCCTTAGAGTTTGCTGCATTTAGGCTACTTTTGCACCATCAACAAACAAAAGTATACCTAAGATGAAAACAAACTACAATAACATCAGAGAAAGAGAGGAAGCAGCACAGACGTTGCTCGCTGCCTATCGCCAAGGCGACCAGAACGCTTTCATGTCTTTATATGATATGTACGCGGAAATGTTGCTCAATTATGGTCTGTGTATTACATCAGACAAAGAACTTGTAAAAGATTGTGTACAAGATGTGTTTATCAAACTCATCTCTAAAAGCCAGGATTTACAAGTTACAAAGGTAACCTCTTACCTGCTCATTTCTCTCCGCAACAGATTGCTGGATGAGTTTCGCCGCAAGAACTATATGACGGAGACTGCGGTGGAGGATATCCGTATCTCTACAACTGTAGAAGATGTGGAAAACTCTTATATCCTTGATGAAAGTTCGCTCAATAATGTTCGTAAGGTACAGATCCTGATGGATGAGCTGACACCACGCCAGCGCCAGGTGTTCACCTTATATTATATAGAGCAGCGCAAATATGAGGACATCTGCGACATCATGCAGATGAACTATCATAGTGTACGCAACCTGGTACATCGTGGCATGTTGAAGTTACGTGCAGCCGTAGCAGTATAAACTCTTCTGAAGGAGAAAGGTGTTTGACTGATGTTATTGGTAGACCCGAAATAGAGATTTGCACTTTTAGGTTAGTGATTATCAAAAATAGGTTTATTATAGTTATAAAAAATAGGCAGGGGACTCCGTGAGGAATCTCCTGCTTTTTGTTTTATGTCTTGTTGTTTCGCTTTACCCCAGCAACGCTTCAGCTATCTTGATGTCGAATGGGGTAGTAATCTTGATGTTCTCACGATTACCCTCTACCATTGCAACCTGACAGCCAAGACTTTCTACCACCGAAGCATCATCGGTAAACTGCTCCTTGTATTCCTGGTTGAAAGCCTGCTTTGCCAGACCGATGTCGAAGGTCTGGGGAGTCTGCACCACGCGGTAATCGCTGCGCAGCACATTCTTTCCGCCTCCGTGCTGGTCGATATAGCGCAGGGTGTCGGTTACGGCATATACAGGGATGGCTGCATATTCTTCGCGAGCCGTCTCGAAACATTCTTCAATCACTTCCTTAGATACGAATGGGCGCACACCATCGTGAATGCCCACAACGCCATCTTCATCATCAGGAATGAGAGCCAGTCCGTTTTTGGATGACTGGAAACGGGTGTCGCCACCATTAGCTATCTGGTGCTTGATGCTGAAATGATGCTCCTCGCAGAGCTGGTGCCAGTATGCCTGCTGACTCTCCGGCAGAACCAGGATGATGTTCAATGCAGGATCATATTCATGAAAACGCTCTATGGTGCGCATCAGGATAGGTTTGCCCGCTACCGGCAAGAACTGTTTTGGAATCTCACTTCCCATGCGGAGGCCTTTGCCTCCGGCTACTATGATTACGTAATCCATTTTTTAAATGAAGAGTTAAAAGTGAAGAGTGAAGAATTCTAATCCTGCCTTTCTTCACTCATTGTTATTACCTGTTCTGCATGAGATGATCATACATCATGCCATCCTGCAGGGCAGCTACGGTTTCCTTGTTTACGAAATAGCTCAATATCTTATAGGCGTATGGGAGGGTTGCTGCAGGACCTTCGCCTGTAATCACGTTGCCGTCTTCCTGGAAGAGGGTGGCGGTATATTCGGTGTTCTCGCCGAAATACTGCTCAAAGCCAGGATAACAGGTAGCCTTCTTTCCTTCGAGGATGCCTGTGCTTGCCAGAACCATTGGGGCTGCGCAGATGGCACCGATTCGCTTGCCAGTCTTGTGCTGTGCGATGAGCGCCTGGCGTACACCTTCGTGCTCGTTGAGGTTTGTACTTCCTGGCATTCCGCCCGGAATCATCAGCATGTCAGCATCTTCAAAGCTGGCAATATCCTCAAACTTCAGGTCAGCCTTGATGGTAACACCATGCGATGTTTCTACCCATTCAGTACCCGTTACACTTACAGTCTTGATGTCTACACCACCTCTACGGAGGATGTCAACCGGAGCCAATCCTTCGATTTCCTCGAAGCCATTGGCAAGAAATTCATATACCTTAGCCATAATTTATTTGTTTTTTGTCTTGTTATTCAAATAATATGATTACCTTTGCAAAAGTAAGAATAATTATTGAAATAACAAAATAAATGGCACAGCAACATTTAAAATTCGCAATATTTGGTAATGAATACCAGGCTAAGAAGTCGGCTTCGATAGAGAAAATCCTTCTTTATCTCGAAAAGAAGGAGGCTGAAGTTTATGTGGAGAATGCTTATTACGAGTTTCTTACCCGCGACCAGCATCTCGATGTGAAGGCGGCTGGGGTGTTCGAGGATTACAACTTCGATGTGGATTACGTCATCTCTATGGGTGGTGATGGTACCTTCCTGAAGGCAGCGAGCCGTGTGGGAGCCAAGGGTACGCCTATTATCGGTGTGAATATGGGCCGGTTGGGCTTCCTTGCCGATGTGCTGCCAAGCGAGATAGAGTCGGCGCTGGACAGTCTTTATGCCGGTGAATGTCTGATAGAGGAGCATGCGGTGATTCAGGTGGAGGCAGAAGGTGGCATACTTGCCGGCAATCCGTTCGCCCTCAACGATATCGCCGTGCTGAAGCGTGATGATGCTTCGATGATTTCCATCCGTACGCAGGTTGATGGCGAATTTCTCGTTACTTATCAGGCGGATGGTCTGATTGTTACCACGCCAACAGGTTCTACGGCATACAATCTATCTAATGGCGGTCCTATCATCATTCCGCAGAGTGGCAGCATCTGTCTTACTCCGGTGGCTCCTCACAGTCTGAACATCCGGCCTATCGTAATCAACGATACGGCAGTCATCACGCTCGATATCGAGAGTCGCAGCCACAACTATCTGGTAGCCATCGATGGACGTAGTGAGCGTATGACGGAGGAAACCCGCCTCATTATCCGCAAGGCTCCTCATAGCATCAAGATTGTGAAGCAGCGCAACCAGCGTTACTTCTCTACCTTGAGAGAAAAACTGATGTGGGGTGCTGACCAGCGCGAAAGATAATTAGAATAAGAAAGATAATTAAAATAAGAAAAGAGGTATATCCCGAAGATGAATCTTGGGTATACCTCTTTTTTCTTACCTAAAACAACTAACTAGTAACCTTGTATGTACTAAAACTACCTTTAAAACAAACCTAAACCTAAGAAACATAAACCTTAATAAACCTAAAAGCCTAAAACTGAAAAATTTAAACTATTCTTTGAACTTATTTGTTATATTCTTATCTGATAATCACTTTCTTTCCCTGGTGGATGTAAACACCATTCTTTGCAGGCTTCTTACCCAATTTCATACCGCTAAGTGTATACCATGCATTGTCTGTTGTGGTATTGCTTATGGTTGGAGTTCCTGTGATGCCTGTTGGTAGTGCCCAGGTGGCGGTAACATCCTTGCAGGTGTATTTGCCATTACTCTGTGCAGTGGTAATCTCGTAGAACTTGGTGCTGTTGCCAGCGTTCATGTCTACGGACTGCTTCTTGTCTTTTCCCTGATTGAAGATGATGTTTACGATAGCATCCTTGCTCTTGATCTTGAAGTCCATATAGTACCACTTCTTACCGTTCAGCGTCTTGGTTGCTGTGACAGCAGTACCTGGCCATTTTTCTGTGAGTTCTCCGCTTGTATTCCATGCGTAGAAATACATGGTTGAACCCCAGTTTGTTACCTGGTCAGCATTGGCATATACGGTGATGGTATATGGCTCGAATGCCTTGACGGTATAATTGTAGGTACGGATACCTGTTACGGTTCCGTTGCTGAGCAAGCCAACCTTCAAGGTGCAGGTCTCATCTATGTTGATGGTGTTACCTGTAGCCACCTGCTTGCTCTTGGCTGTAGGGTCTGTGCCGTCAGTAGTGTATACCAGTTTGGCATTGCTGTTCTGACTGACAGCCGTAAGCTTAGCCTTGAATCCTGCCTCGTATTCGCCTGATGGTATATTGCACCATGCGGTTTCTGCTGATTTAGAAAGATAATAACGGTAGTGGTATCCTTCGAGAATCTGTGCATAATCAGTGCCTGGAGTATATGCCTTGGTGTTGTTTCCTACAACCACGATGAGTTTCGCCTTGTTGCCAGTAGTCTCATTGGCAAAGCATGCGGTCTGTGCCATCTTGTTGGTATAATTGCTCATGTTGGTGATGCCTGCAAGTTTGCGGGCTTCAATCATGCTCTTGATTTCCTGTTTGTAGGCTCTCCAGTGTGGCTGGAACACGCAAGGAGTTCCCGGCATGGCGAGCATATAGGCATTTGCAGCAAGCGTATCTCGCTTAAGAGGATCCAGCGGCTCATTTTTAGAGCGGTATTGCATGTCGTGATTCTCTACGAATGTGATGGCGTACTGACGATAAGTTGGGTCATGCATCAGGTTATAATCGCTCTTCAGCTTCGACCAGTTTGGCGATGAAACAATCTGATTGTCTTTTATACCTATTGCGTCACGAACATTATAACGGAACTGGAAGTCGAAGGCTGCACTCTTCTTGTTAGTCTTGTTTATCCAGTTGATGATAGATTGGTTTCCATCCCAATATTCACCTACCGAGAATTCTACGCCGGTAGCATCATTGTAGTCAGCCACGTGGGTACCGCTGAAACCCTTTACCATGTCGTAGCGGAAACCGGTATATCCTATATCCTCCTTCAGAAATTTCAGATATGCCTTGATAATCTTCTGTACGTTCTCGCTCTTATGGTCAATATCACGGCATCCTCCAAAGTCGGTTCCCTCATCATAGTTATTGCTGAGGCTAACCCCGTCTTTTTTTGCCTGTGTTGCCGTACTTTCATTATCATCATTCTTGCAGATATCGGTAGACGACATCTGGTAAGTCACTCCATTGTATGTCTCTGCAGGGAAGGTATACCAGCCGTCTGTATTGCGATGATTGACCACAACATCTGCTATTGCGCCTATGCCGTTGGCTTTGAATTTGGCAATCAGACTTCTGAGTTCAGCCTCAGTTCCGAATGAGGAATTCTGGTTGAAATAATAATATGGCTTATAGCCCATCACCTTTGTGGCTTCGATGCATTTACCGCTTTGTGGAAGCCATACAAGGTCGATGAATCCTTTCATATCATCGGCTTGCTTCTCTAAAACAGTCCATTGGGAGTAGTCGTAAGAATCCCATGAGAATCCTTGCAGCATGACGCCACTGTAGTTAGCAGGCCAGCCTTGTGCAAACATATTGATGCTTGCCAGTAAAGCGATAAGTGTAAAGTATATCTTCTTCATAATTATCATTGTATTTTGTGATTATTATTTTATGTTTAATTGCAAGTTGTATTGTTATACGTTGGCAAAGTTACGATTTATTTCATTAGCTTGTTCAAAAATTGATGCAAATCAAGCGAATTAATTGTGCAAACGTTTGCATTCCGGTGCGCTTTTCTTCTATATATAATTTAAGGTATATGTAGCTTTAGGAGATAATTATGATTAAAAAACTAGAAAACATTTGGCGGTCTCGTTTTTTATTGCGTAATTTGCGTTGCGTAAAAAGCGCAATGAACGTTTGTATAATGAATGATAACAAGATATGGCAAGATTGAACAATCCTTTTGTGGGCGATAGCTCGTGAGCATTTGGTATCTTCGCCGTTGAACCAGCAGTTTATCTGTACCCACCATCTTCCAGCTACGAGCAGCGTGAAGACGGCATTAAAGGCATTGGTAGATAAGCAGCTGGTAAGCAAGATTCCGACTGGCTATCTGGTTAGTGACCGCTTCTTTGCGAAATGGCTGGTGAGAGGAGGAATCATAGCCAACTGAGGAAATGAAAATTACGTCCCGATGCAGCATTTGCTACGTCCCGACGCAGTAAAAGATGCGTCGGGACGTAGTTTCAGAAGCATCCTGGTAATCATCAAGTGAGCCTCTTTCGCTTCATGTACGTCATTGCGCAAGTTCATACGTTTCATTGAATTGAAGGATACGACTGCGCTGGGTTAAGGATACGACTTCGCTGGGTTAAAGATACGACTTCGCTGGGTTAAAGATACGACTTCGTTGGGTGAAAGATACGACTTCGTTGGGTGGAAGATACGACTTCTCTAGGTGAAAGAGTCAATTTCGTTGGCTGAATGAAGTGGTTGAAGTAGCTGAATGAAGCACTTGAAGTAGCATAAAGAAGTACTTGAATAAGGCGATTGATGTTGCTGAATTTTCAACTATAAGTTGACTGAACTTTAGCATGGGGTTCAAGAACGCTCTGAAGGGCCTTCTACCTCTTCAGGGCGTGTGGGGCAAAACTTGCGAAAGGGGGGTGTAAATTAAACTGTGTCAAGGCTTGTTCTTAACTTTCATTCCCACTCCCTGCTGGGGGCATGCCCCCAGCAGGGAAGCCTTTTCGGCTGCAAAGTTACATAATTTTAAATCTATCTCCAAATTTTATTGCCAATTGTTGAGAAATTTGTCCCCAATTTGCCAGTGGCATAGTCCATTTCTTACGGATGTTGCGGTAAGCTAAGTACACAAGCTTCTCCAAAGAATTATCCGTAGGAAAGACCCCTTTAGTCTTTGTGACCTTTCTTACCTGTCTGTGATACCCCTCAACCGTATTGGTCGTATAAATGAGTTTACGGATGGCTGGAGTATATTGAAATACTCTGTCAGACGTTCCCAATTGTCACGCCATGACTTGATGACAATTGGGTACATCTCTCCCACTTAGACTCTAACAGGTCTAAATTAGCTGCAGCGGAGTCTTTGTTTACTGCACCATATACTGTTCTTAAATCCTTGATAAACTCCTTTGATGCTTACTGCCAACATACTTGATAGAATTGCGTATCTGATGGACAATACAGAGCTGCACAGAACTCTCAGGAAATACGCTTTGGATGGCATCTGGGAAGCCTTTGAGACCATCAATACAACAAATCAAGATATCTCGAACACCACGGTTCTGAAGATCCGTAAGAACTTCTAGCCAGAAGTTAGCTCCTTCACTCTTAGACACATACATACCTAACAGTTCTTTTTGGCCTTCCTTGTTGATACCAAGAATGTTGTAAATGGCTCGTGTGACAGCTCTGCCATTCTCATCCTTTACCTTATAATGGATAGCATCAAGCCAGCAAATGGCATATACAGGATCGAGCATGCGAGACTTCCAGGCGGTGATTTCGGGTAATACACGGTCTGTTATAGAGCTGATAGTATCGGCTGATAGAGTTGTGTTGAACTCACGCTCAAAGTAGCTGCTGATGTCACGTGTGCTGGTGCCCATGGCGTACATCTCAATAATCTGGTCTGCCATGCCATTGGCAAGAATAGTCTCACGCTTCTTTACGGTCTCAGGTTGGAAAGTTCCGTCTCGGTCACGAGGAGTCTCTATAGTGACCTCACCATATTTTGTTTGAACCTTCTTACTCATCTTACCATTACGACGGTTGCCGGAAGAGCGTTCCTCTTCACTTAAATGAGCATCCATCTCACCTTCGAGAGCTGAGTTGAGAATACGCTCTAACAATGGAGCTAATGCTCCGTCCTTGCCAAATAAGGCTTCACCACTACGCAACTGCTGAGCTGCTTTCTTGTAATCAATTTCTAAGTTGTCCATAATATAAAAACTGTGTTAAACTACTTTTATTGTAGCTTGACACAGTTTAGTTTACACTCTCTTGCGAAAGTCCAGCTAGCCTCTACTTATTCCTTCAATTTCTGGATTTCCTCCAGTGGAAGTTCGGTAGCTGTTGATACTTGCTCATCAGAAAGCCCCATTGACAGAAGGCGGCGAGCTGTGGCTAGCTTTTCTTTTTCCATACCTATTTCCATCCCTTTCTTTTCATCAAACTTTCTGGTGGCATATATATCACGCATATTCTTGATGTCCTCGTCATACAGCTCTAGTTCCTCTCGGGAGAGCTTGCGGAGGTCGCCTATTTCTGCCAACTTGCGGAAGACTGGATACTTCTCGCTGAATGGCATCTGTTCAAACATGTTCATATTCTTCACTATATAAATCCAACAATCAAATATATCCATACACTCTGCCTCCGTGTGCTTGTCGAACAATGGCAACTGGAGGTACACAATACGCATCCTGTCGGACACTTGCTGGCGTGTCTGCAAGTCGGTAAGTACCAGATCGGTGCGAAACTCCTTTAATATCGGACTTTGCGATACAAAGTCCATGAAACATACCGTATAGACTGGAGCCAAGTGGTAGTCCCAAATTCCACGGATGCCTTGCTGCACAATGGCACGTGCCGTGTAATACAATGCCCTGTCGGTAAAGTATTCCTGCTCTTTCTTCTGCATCTCTACGATGACATGCTTGCCTTCGTTTGTGATGCAATAGACATCGAAGACCACACCGCGGTCATCGGGGCGTAAGCCAAGTTTTTCGGTCTTGGCAAACGTCACGTCCTTGATTACCAACTCGTCTTCAAACAGTCCGTTGAGGAATGTGATCAGACATTCTTTCGTGTCTTCGCTTCCAAATATCCTCTTGAAAGCCCAGTCAACACGTGGGTCTATAAATCTTGCCATCTGCTTACGCTTTATAAGGTCGTGGACGCAATATTGCTATTCGTTGGCAAAGATACGACTTTTCCTCGTAACTTCCAAGGTTTTAGGGAAAAAATACTTGAAAAGGGGGAGGAGAAAGAAAAAAATAGGCGACTCCCGGAATTGAGAGCCGCCTATTGGTTATACTATTTTTATTATGATGAAACAGATGCTTATTCTACTGTGCAGTAGATATTGTCATTTGTCTTTCTTGTTGGATACAACTTGACTGTGTTGCCTGCTACTGTAATGTTGTCGCCACCAGCAGTAAGGTTATTGAGACTTCCACCGAGGTTGATGTCCCAACCACCATTTACGCGGAACTTCCAACCATCGGCAGTAACACCTACTTTTGTTGCCTCGAAGCAATACTCTTCAGCATTCCAAGTCATGACTGCGTCGCCACTCCAACCGTTGAATTGACCTATGATGCCCATGGTCTCAACTTTAGTTGCCTTGATGGTGCCTTCTCCAAGATTAACATCGAAGTAGTAGACACCCTCTCCAGCGTTCACGCCGATATTTCCATTTTCGTTGGGTGTTGCAGCATCCGAGAATGTGTTGAATGTACCAGCATTGATTTCGTTGTCCCAGTTTCCAGCTACACGTTGGAACTTGAACTGGAGGCCAGCTTCGTTAGGATCGGCTACATATACATAACCAGTGTATACGCCCTTTGCCTCGTCCACGAGAGCGAGCTTCTGGTCAGAGCTCTTCCAACCGTCAGTTGCGCCAATGAAGTAGATGAATGGATCGTATTTAACCTCCTCGAAGGTATAAGTGTAGTCCATCATGTTGAGGGTGAGCTTGTACTTACCAGCCTTAGCTATCTTACCAGCCTTAGCGTCAACATTTGTCAAAGAATCAGTCATGCTGTCTTCGCCGTCAACCTTAGGACCTACTACACCAGCAGCAGATGCATCGGTATTACCTGCATCAACGTTCGCCTTAGGAATAATCTTCCAATACTGGTCAGCCTTGGTTGTTTCGAAAGTGATAGTGAAAATAGGATCTTCATATACATCCTTATCGCTGTGTTTGAATTTCTGCTTGTCACTTATAGTATTCCAACCATTTACGTCATCTGTAGTAAACATGTCACCTACGAGGTAGTAAGCTGCATCAATGAATGGAGCCTTTGGAGTCATTACGAGGTTAATCTTGCCTGCATCGATGAGAACAGCCTGACCCTCTTTTATAGCATTTACATAAACCTGGGCATCAAAAGTGCGGGCTGTAGGACGCTTGCCATAAGCTGATTCTACAACAGATGCGAGGTCAGCTACTGCACCCTTACCATCAAGACTTGTATTAACTGTAGTCTTGGTTGCATTCTCTACACCCTGAGGAGTAAGCTCAATGCGAGCATTTCCCAAGGTAAAACCTTCAGGAAGAGCAGCGCTGCTCAAAGAGAAGGTGTTGACACTATCTGTAGTCACACTGGCAAAGTCGATGGCCTGAGCTGCTGTTGCAGTAAAGCCAGGAATTGTGATGGCATCTTCCTGTGGGTTAGTCTGAGGATCTGCCCAGTCTTTGAAATCTTCGCTGCAGGACCCCATGAAGAGGCCTGCAAGTGCGATAGATATATATAATGATAACTTTTTCATTTTACTTCGATTTTAAATCGTTATTACTTGATTTCACCAGTTCCCTTAGAGAAGTTGAGGTGAACCTGCTGACCTACTTCACCTGTAACTCTATCCTGGTCGCCGCCTGTTGCACGGTACTTGATCTTACCGTCTAATACAACGAACTCAGAATGCCACCAGTCGTGTCCTGGAATCTTAACGTACATACGTACACCCTTATCAGTACCAGCAGGAACTGAACCTACGAATGCAGGAGATACGAATTCTCCGTCCATGGTTGTAGGTACAGTGAATGACCAGCCTTCTGCTTCCTGTGCGAAATCGTCGCTGCCAGCTGCAGGGCCAATCAGCCAGATTGTTGGCTTGTTGAACTGAACGTCATAGTGGATTTCACGGTTTACAACAGATGTTGTTACGATTACGAGATACCAGCCTGGTTTGCTAGAAGCGATATTGCCATCCTTGTCGATGATATCGTCCTTGCAGTCGCCGGAAACTGTAATGCCAGCATAACCAACTTCGCTCTTATTGCTTTCAGCTACAGTATTGAGCTTGATACCGCTATCGTCGATATAGACAAGACGCCAGAAGGTATTATCTGTACCATAAACCTGAACCATGTCGAAGCTCTTTGCCCAATCCCAGTCACAGAAGTTACCTACTATATGTACATGGCTAGGTAAGTTGACAGGTGGCAATGAGAACAAGAGGTGAATCTTGTTGAGTGAAACCACATTAGAAAGAATCTCTGTTCCTTCTACAACATTACCATTACTGGTCACAATATTTGCCTTCAAACGGAAGTAAGCTTTTACGTCCATAGGGAAATCAGCCTCTGTCTTGCCTTTCTCCACAAAGATGTTGGTCAAAGCACTTGCCAATGAAGATGCATTGATTGCAACCTTGGCACTTGTGCTGGTTTCTGAAAGCTCAACAGCATCAGTCATATTTTCATCTGTAGCGACCTGTACTGTATATTGAACGCTAGCTGTATAGCTATAGTTAGGCTGTGAGCAGGTCAACATAATCTTAGACGAATTCGCCAGGTCGATTGGGGTATTCTGCAATGCAGGAGTATTCAACTTGAACTCTGTTGGTGACTGAATAGTCGGATTAGAGTCATTGTCGTCGCTACAAGCTGTCATGAGAAATAAACTCATGACAACGAGTAGAGCTGATTTAATTATATTTTTCATAATGAATTCCTTTTTATGTTTGCAAATTAATATCCAGGATTCTGAATCAGATTCTTGTTAGATGTCAACTCATTGGTTGGGATAGCAAAGATGTTCAAATGTTCAGAGAAGTTGCGACCTTCCTTGGTGCCGCCCTTCCACTGCCAGTTGTAGTTGACATTGCCACCATAACGGTTGAAACGGATCAGATCCATACGACGGCGACCCTCGAAGTAGAACTCACGGCTCCATTCATCGCAGATATCGTTCAGAGAATAGCCTCTGTCTTCACGAGTAGAGGCATTTGCACGTTTGCGGATAGCATTGATAGCTGCGGTACCTTCCTCTGTAGTCTGACCACCATTGATGCGGGCATCAGCCTCTGCAAAGTTCAGGTATGCCTCTGCTACACGCATCAGGAAGAAGTCTGCATCAGGGAATGTAGCATCTTTACCTGCGCTACCGTCTGTCTTGAAGTTGGTAAACTTAGCAACACCGAAACCGCTCTTGAAAGTAGAAACGTCATCATTATCCAATGAACGGTTTACACCGTTGAAGAGAGCACGGTCATCACCGGCAGCTTTTGCTGTAGCGTAGCTTTCAAGATTTGGAACGTTACCATTAGGGAAGAACTTCTTCACCAAGTCAGGACGAGCGCGGTTACCACCCCAAGCCTGGTCAGTACCATTGGTAGCTGAAGGGTTGTTTGGATTTGCGTGCATATCTTGATCGTAGGTAGAAGCCAACAGGAAGAGTGTAGTACCCCAGCTTGTGGTCTTCAAACCATCCTGCAAGAGAGGGAAGATACCCTCGTAAGCTGCATCTGTCTCACCGTTATCGCCCATGAAGAGCATCTGGTAAGCACTCCAGCCGTTTACGCTTTTGGTGTTCAGCTTATAAGAAGAATCCATCACCTTCTTGGCGTATGACTTAGCCTTCTCCCACTGAGGTGTGCCTGTATAAACCTCTGCATTGAGGTAGAGGCGGGAGAGAAGCAACCAGCATGCAGCCTTATCTACACGACCGTAACCGGCATCTGTTGACTTCTTAGCCTTTGCATCAGAAAGGCTTGGCTCTATTTCAAGAAGCTCCTTCTCAAGCCATTCGTAAACCTGTGCTCTGGTATATCTTTCAGGCTTGGTCAATGGCTGAAGTGTAAATGGGATGTTGCCCCATCCGTCCATCAAGCTAAAATATTCGTATGCTCTCAGGAAGCGAATCTCTGCAAGCTTGGTTGCATCCTGATCTCCTGCTTCTGCAAGATACTGGTTGCAATAAGCAATACCTGTTGTGATACGGGCATACAAACCAATCAACATTGGGTTTGAGGCATTGTAGCTATTATAGCAGAAGCCGGCTATACCATCATCACCCCAACCGCAGATAGCCTCATCGGTTGGTAATTCGTTTGCATTGAATGTCTGGCGTACAAAACCAGATGTTCCACCGTCAATACCATCAATGTCGCAGTCACCATTAGCGCCACCATTACCAGCCAGGGCAAAGTTAGCGTAGCACTTGTTGAAAAGACCATCGATGTTAAGGCCTGTCTGGATGTTTGGGTTAATCGGAGTAACGTCCAAATCACCGACACATGATGTTGCTGTTCCCATTGTAAGCAGGAGTGCTGCTACTGGAACAATATTTTTAATATATTTTTTCATAATCCTTTCTTATTAGAAATTCAAGCTAAGACCAACTACTACAGAGAATGGACGTGGGTAGAGGTTGTTGTCGTTACCATCGCCTACTTCTGGATCCAAACCGTCATAATTGGTTATTGTGAATACATTTGATGCAGTAGCGTATGCACGACCTGAAAGTCCATGCCAGCCGCTTGACTTAAACAGGTTGTTGAAGCTATAACCCAATGTGATGTTGTCGCACTTCAGGAATGAAGCGTTCTTCACATAGTAGTCAGACAACTTAGAAGTGATCTCGTAGGTCTGCCAGTTTCTCTCAACAGTACTCTTCATACGGTTAGAGAAGTACTTCAAAGAGTTAGAGAACCACTCACCTGTATTCATGTTACTCATGCTCTGCTCAACATTGTTATATACATAGTTGCCGATGCTTGCACGCAAAGAGAAACCGAAGTCCCAGTTCTTGTATTCCAAGCGAGAAGAGAAGCCCATGGTTACAGGAGCTGCTGGGCTCTTGTAGAGATACTTATCGCTTTCATTGATCTTACCGTCACCGTTACGGTCAACTACGCAGTTCTCAATTGGCTTGCCGTTCTTGTCGTAAACCTGCTGGTAAACATAGTATGAGTTCATAGCATAACCCACCTGGTTAGCCTGCAGATAAGCACCAGAACCATCACCTACCTTGATGTTTGTATTAACAACAGGAGCACCATTCTCAGATACACCATTCAAGTCGGTAATCTCGTTCTTGTTGTAAGTGAAGTTGTATGTCATGGTCCAGAACCAGTCCTTGGTCTGGATAGCACGCCAGGTAATAGCTGCTTCAACACCGGTATTCTTCAAGGAACCGATGTTCTGCCATGCCTGGTTCTTGTAACCTGCCATAGAAGAAAGTGGAGCATAGTTCAACAGATCGGTAGTCTTTCTGTAGTACCAATCTACGCTACCAGACAATCTCTGATCCATGATGCCCCAATCCAAACCTACGTTGTAGGTAGAGGTTGTTTCCCACTTCAAGTCAGGACGGTAGTTGTTTGGTCTATAAAGTTCACCTGTGCCAGTAACAGGATAGAAACCATTTGTACCTGTGCTGATAGAATAAGATGGAATCCACTCATAATCGCCGATAGAACCAGCCTGCTGACCAGTCTTACCATAACCCAGACGGAGCTTCAAGTCAGACAACCAGTTAGCGTTCTTCAGGAATGCTTCTTCGTTAGCCTTCCATGCAAAAGCGAATGATGGGAACCATGCCCAGTGCTCCTTGAAACGTGAAGAACCATCATCACGGACGGTTGCTGTCAGGAAGTAACGGTCGAGCAATGTGTAGTTGGCACGTCCGAAGAAAGATACCAGGTAGCTTTCGCTCTTCTCGCTATATGGAGTATGAGGACGCTCTGTGCCAGCAAGACTTGCATCGTTATTTGTTTCAGGATAATAACCTACATAGTCATTGTTCTTGCTGCGCCAGAAGTGCTGCCACTCATAACCAGCCATGATGTCGAAGTGATGAATCTTGTTGAAATCCTTGTAGTACTGAGCGTAAGCACTCAAAGAGAGGTTGCGCTTCAGAATTTCCTCACCACCGTAGCTGCCATAGTACAATGCGTTTGTGCAAGATGTAGCAAATGACTGGCTCTGGCGACCCTTTGAGATATCTGCACCCAAGGTAGCATGCAATCTCAAGTCCTCGAAACCGTGTACCTTATAGTCGATGTCTGCACTACCGATGAATGAACGGCTGTGAGCAATCTGACTGCCCTGATCCAGCAAAGACAGAGGGTTAGGCATCTGTGTGGTGCTGTCATAAGTGAAAGGCCATGTATTGTCACCATACTCTGCTTTCTTTGACCACTGGAAATAGCCACCATAGTTCTTGAGAGTCTGGTCCAGGAGACTGTTGCCATCTTTGTCTCTAAGCTGATTCTTGTGATATTCAGATGTAAAGTTGTATGGATCCTGAGTTGGATCCATTCTTACAGCTGCTGATACAACAGAACCATCTGTATATAAGGTTCTAGCATACATACCCTTGGCATTCAGGTTCAATGTCAAGTGATCCTGGAAGAATGATGGGTTCAAGTTCAAAGATGCTGTTGCACGCTTGAAGTCAGATGTCTTCACGATACCCTGCTGGTCTGTATAACCTACAGAAACACGGTATGGGAGTGACTTTGCTGCACCAGAAACTGTAATGTTGTGGTCGTGGCTGATAGCTGTACGGTAAATCAAGTCCTGCCAGTTGGTGTTGGCTGTACCCAGTGCGCTGTAAGCTTCACTGTCTTTTCCATACAGTTTTTCAACTGTTGCACGGAACTCGTCAGCGTTAAGAACATCAATTGTGTTCTTCTTCTCGCTGATGGTTATGCTACCAGAGTAAGAAACGGTAGGTTTCTGACCCTTGCGACCCTTCTTGGTTGTAATGATGATGACACCATTAGAACCGCGGGAACCATAAATAGCAGTTGCAGAAGCATCCTTCAAGACACTGAAAGACTCAATATCCTGTGGGTTAACTACAGAAAGGAGATTAGAAAGACCCTTAACACCATCGTTGTCCATTGCCAGACCATCGATAACGATCAATGGGTCGTTAGATGCGTTCAAAGAAGAACCGCCACGAACACGAATCTTGGCACCACCACCAGGAGTACCGTCGTTGCTGGTAATGTTTACACCGGCAACCTTACCTGTAAGCATATCCTGTGCATTAACAACCACACCCTTATTCTTAGAATCAGGTTTGATAGCTGTTACAGAACCGGTCAGGTCTGACTTCTTAGCCACACCATAACCGATGACAACGACTTCATTCAAAGCCTTTGAGTCATCTTCCAAGGTAATGTTCATATTACTAGATGCCTTCACTGTCTGCGGTGTCATACCCAGATAGGTGAATGTAATCTTGGCACCTGGCGCTGCATCAACTGAGAAGTTACCATCCATGTCGGTAATGCCCACTGCCTTACCGTTAACTGTAATGGTAGCACCCATGATAGGCTCACCAGAAGCATCCTTCACATGTCCCTTAACTGCATTTGTCTGCGCAAAGGAACTCACCGTCAGAAGCAGACCGCTTGCTAGGGTCAACGCTCTGAGAGGCAATTTAATTTTTACCTGCTTCATCATTTGCTTGATTTTTAAGTTAATGAATTATATTTATTTATCTACTTTTTCTTCTTTTCTTCTTGGCTTAAGTTATTGTCGTTCCTACTCAAAATGCCGTTCTGGCTATTTTTCGGGGTCTTTCTGGCATCTTATATTATATTAAGATAGGAATGGGGCGCTTGCCCATAAACTTGTCGTTTCTGTGTGCAAAATTAAGTTCTTTTCTCTAATGTTGTACTATTTTTGTGTTAATTCCGTTATTTATTTTGTGCAAACGTTTGCATAGAAATTACTTGATTTAAGTCAAGAACTTTGAACTGATATTGAGGATATTTCGTAATTTTGCAGCACAACTAATAGCAATGGGCGATAAAGAAACAATAACAATGAAAGATATTGCTCGCGATCTGGGCGTAAGTGTTGCCACAGTGAGCCGGGCATTGAAGGACAGTTCTCGTATCAGTACTGCCTCAAAGGAGCGTATTCAGAAATACGCACGTGAACATAACTTCTTTCCTAATTTCCTGGGTGAAGCTTTAAGACATAATAAGGTGAAGCCGATGAAGGTGATTGGAGTTATTTTGCCTCAGGTGGTACACTATTACTTCATGTCGGTGCTTTCGGGTATAGAGGAAGAGGCTAGAGCCAGAGGTTACCGTGTGATGGTGGCGCAGAGTAACGAGCGTTACGATAAGGAGGTGGCCATCTGTGAAGACTTCTATCAGAACAAGGTTTGTGGCATCATCGTTTCACAGGCGAAGGATACCAAGCAGTATGACCATTTCGAAAAACTGCTGCAGAATGGGGTGCCGCTCATCTTCTATGATAGAATATGTACGGGCGTGAACTGCTCGCGAGTGGTGGTAGATGACTATATGGGTGCCTTTACTGCCGTTACCCACATGATTGATACGGGCTGTAAGAAAATTGCCTTCTACGGCTCGCCGATGAATCTGGAAATCTCCAAGAACCGATATAACGGTTATCATGATGCGCTGGTAAAGCATGGCTTGACGGAGAACCCTGACTGGGTGAAGATCTGCGATGACCGTGCCAATGCCGAAGCAATAACGCCGGATATTCTGATAGAGGAAGATCGTCCGGATGCTTTCTTTGCCATCAATGATGATACGGCAATCGGTATCCTCTATACCGCCAAGCGCATGGGATTCAAGGTGCCTGAAGAAATCAGCATCTGCGGATTCACCAATGGTGACCGTGCCAAGGCGTGCGACCCGATGCTTACTACGGTTGAGCAGCGAGGTGTAGCCGTAGGCGAGGAAGCTGCCAATATCCTGATTGGTCAGGTGGAAGGCTCCATCCCAAGAGATGAGGTGGAGAAGCGAGTGGTGAGAACACGACTTGTGGTGAGAGGAACAACAAGATAAAAATATAAAAACAATATAACGATGAAACAAAAACCTGATTTAAGTTTCTGGAAGCTCTGGAACTTGAGCTTCGGATTTTTCGGAGTACAGATTGCCTACGCCCTACAGAGCGCCAACATCTCCCGAATCTTTGCAACGTTGGGTGCTGACCCACACAACTTGAGTTATTTCTGGATTCTCCCTCCTCTGATGGGAATCCTGGTTCAGCCTATCGTGGGCACGTTGAGTGATAAGACGTGGTGCCACTTCGGTCGCCGCATCCCTTATCTCTTTGTGGGTGCTACGATTGCCGTCCTGGTAATGTGCCTGCTCCCGAATGCCGGTTCGCTCGGACTGACCGTGAGCGGTGCGATGCTCTTCGGACTGATAGCGCTGATGTTCCTCGATACGAGCATCAACATGGCGATGCAGCCGTTCAAGATGTTGGTAGGCGATATGGTAAATGAAAAACAGAAGGCAAAGGCTTACTCTATCCAGAGTTTCCTCTGCAATGCCGGTTCTGTAGCCGGATATATCTTCCCATTCCTCTTTACCTTCCTCGGTATCAAGAATTATGCTGAGAAGGGTGTGGTTCCTGATTCTGTCATCTGGTCGTTCTATATCGGTGCGGCTATCCTGATTCTCTGTGTTATCTACACCACGATGAAGGTGAAGGAGTGGAATCCACAGCAGTATGCGGAGTATAATGAAGCGAAGAGGGAAGAGGGAAGAGTGAAGAATCCTAATGCTGAGGCTTCTGAAGACAAGGCCGGTTGGATTACTTTGCTCCGCAAGGCGCCATCTACCTTCTGGAAGGTGGGACTGGTTCAGTTCTTCTGCTGGGCTGGTTTCCTTTATCTCTGGAATTATTCTACGGGAGCCATCGCTGAAACCGTATGGAATACGACCGATCCTGCTTCTGAAGCATTCCAGGAGGCAGGCAACTGGGTGGGCATTCTCTTTGCCGTACAGGCTGTAGGTAGTGTAGTCTGGGCTGTGATTCTCCCTCAGTTTAAGAATACGAAGGTGGCATACGCTGTCAGTCTGGTTATCGGTGGTGTGGGTTTTGCCCTGATACCTTTCCTGCATGACCAGTATCTGCAGTTTGTTCCGTTCCTGATGATTGGTGCCGGTTGGGCAGCCATGCTGGCGATGCCTTTCACCTTTGTTACCAATGCTTTGCAGGGATATGGTCACATGGGTGCTTATCTCGGTCTGTTTAACGGAACCATCTGTATCCCTCAGATTGTGGCTGCTATCTGCGGTGGAATTGTCTTGAGTCTGGTGGGTTCTCATCAGAGCGATATGATGATTGTGGCAGGTATCCTGCTGATTGCGGGTGCGCTGTCTGTGAGTATCATCAAGGATAAGAAATCAGAATAAAATGAGATGAACGATTAATTATTGTTTCTACAGAGTAGGGGTAGTGCAAACGTTTGCACGATTTGTGAGAAAAAATATGCAAATTTCAGATACGTTTTTCGCTCGTTTTTCTTACCTTTGTAGCATCAAAAATAAATTATAACATTTTCAAGAGCCTTTAAGAGTCTTATGACAGTACAGTTTAATATTGAATATAAAGCAATGTTCGGCGAACAGATTGTCGTAAACATTCAGATGGAGGAAGGTGAACTGAAACTTCCTCTCGAGACAACAGATGGTGAAAGATGGGCATGCGACTGGTGTGTTGAGTCACCAGAAAAATCGTATACCTATTATTATAGTGTAGAACGTGAAGGAAGAGCAGTCAAGACCGAATGGCTTATGATTAAGCATCAGCTCGATGTAAATGCCAAGAAGGCTGCGGTTTATACCCTTTACGACCACTGGAAGGTTATGCCGGAGGATGCTTACCTCTACAGCAGTGCCTTTACCGATTGCATCAATCATCAGGCTCCACAGGAGATGAAGCTGGAAATGGGCAGCAAGATTGTGCGTCTGATAGTCCGTGTTCCTCAGCTTCGCGATGGTGAGCGCCTGGGTGTATTGGGTGCAGATAAAGCTTTGGGTGCCTGGGATGTGCAGAAGATTCTTCCGATGACTCAGCATGCTTATAATGAATGGGTGGCTGATATTGATGCGACTCATCTTGAGGGCAGCCATCTGGAGTTTAAGTTCGTTGCTTTCAGAAATGCAAAGAATAATCTTCTCTGGGAAACCAGCATGAACAGAACCGTGGATTTGCCGGAGATGAAGGCAGGTGAGTTGGTATCTTATGAACTCGACCAGGCTTTCTTCGCTCTGTATAACCGCAAACTTGCCGGAACGCAGGTGCCTGTATTCTCATTGCGTACCTGTAAGAGTGCCGGTATCGGTGATTTCGGTGATCTGAAGACCATGATTGATTTTGTGGCTTCTACCGGTCAGAAGGTGCTCCAGCTCCTTCCTATCAATGATACCACCATCACCCATACATGGACCGACAGTTATCCATACAGCTGCATCAGCGTCTTCGCTATTCATCCGCAGTATGCCGACCTCCATGCTCTCCCTGAGCTGAAGGATGCCAAGGCTCGTGCTGAGGCTGAGAAGACACGTGCTGAGTTGAACGCACTGGATAAGATAGATTACGAGAAAGTAAATGATTTCAAGATAAATTACTTGCGCCAAATCTTCAATCAGGAAGGTGAAAAGATGATGAAGACAGCCGAATACAAGGCTTTCTTCCAGGCTTCTGAACTGTGGCTGGTTCCTTACGCACAGTATTCATACCTGCGTGATAAGAATGGTACGGCTGATTTCAACCAGTGGCCAGATCATCAGGTATGGGATGAGGCTGAGCGCAAGGTGCTTGCCGACCCTAAGACTGCTGCTTACAAGAACGTGGCGTTCTTCTATTTCGTACAGTTCGTACTGGACCGCCAGATGCAGGAGGCTCACGAGCATGCCAAGGCTAAGGGCGTTATTTTGAAGGGTGATATTCCAATCGGCGTAAACCGCAATGGTTGCGATGTATGGACGGAACCTAAATACTTCAACCTCAATGGTCAGGCGGGTGCTCCACCTGATGACTTCTCTGCCAATGGTCAGAACTGGGGATTCCCTACCTATAACTGGTTTGAGATGCTGAAGGATGGCTGCCAGTGGTGGAACCGCCGTTTCCAGAACATGGCAAGATACTTTGATGCTTACCGCATTGACCACGTATTGGGCTTCTTCCGTATCTGGGAGATTCCGGTACATAGCGTACATGGATTGCTCGGACAGTTTGCACCGGCGCTTGCCATGAGCCGTGAAGAGATTGAAAGCTATGGTTTGCACTTCCAGGAAGACCGTTTTACCCGTCCGTTCATTACCGATTGGGTATTGGATCGTGTGTTCCATGAGCGTGCCGGCGAGGTAAAGGAGAAGTATCTCGACCGTCTGGATGACGAGCGTTATCAGATGAAGCCTGAGGTAGATACCCAGCGCAAGGTAGAGGCTCTCTTTGCTGACGTAACAAATGAGAAGGAACTCTGGCTGCGTGATGGCTTGTATGCCCTGATCAGCGATGTACTCTTCGTACGTGATCATACCAACCCTGGCGTCTTCCATCCACGTATCTCAGCCCAGCTCGACTTTATCTACGAGTCGCTCTATGATAATGACAAGGCTGCGTTTAACCGCCTTTACAACGACTATTTCTATCGCCGCAACAACCAGTTCTGGTATCAGGAGGCGATGAAAAAGTTGCCTAAGCTGGTTCAGGCTACCCGCATGCTAGTTTGTGCCGAAGACCTCGGTATGGTTCCAGACTGTGTGCCTTGGGTAATGGACGAGTTGAAGATATTGAGTCTGGAACTCCAGAGCATGCCAAAGGATCCATCGGTTAAGTTCGGACATCTGAGCCGTAACCCATACCGCTCGGTATGTACCATTTCGAGCCACGATATGCCTACTCTGCGCATGTGGTGGGATGAGAATATCCAGCGTACCCAGGAGTATTACAATACGATGCTCTACCGTCAGGGATCAGCACCTCATCCACTCCCAGGCTGGTTGGCTAGCGACATCATCAGCCGCCATCTTACCTCTCCATCCATGCTCTGCATATTGAGCATCCAGGACTGGTTGGCTACCGATGAGGCTCTTCGTCTGCCTGATGCCGATGCTGAGCGTATCAATATCCCGGCTACCCCTAAGCATTACTGGCGTTACCGCATGCACCTCAACATAGAGGATCTGGCTGCAGATAAGCGTTTCGTGCAGAATATCACAGAAATGATTTCGCAGTCTGGAAGATGCTAACTAACATGATTATATATAGTGCAAACGTTTGCACACTCATTTGCAGAAAAATACCCTCCCAAAACGTGGAGGGTATTTTTGTTTTTTGTATCTTTGCACTATCTTAAGAATAAACAGATAATGATTGAGATAAACTAACGAAGATTCAAAAAAAGAATAAACAACAACTGAACAGTATGAAAAAACTGAATGTATTAGTGATGGGTCTCTTGCTTCCTATGTTGGCAGCAGCCCAGACCGTAAAGTCGCCTAACGGCAACGTCTCGGTAACATTCTCTTTGACCGAAAAGGGACAGCCTACCTATGAGATGAGCTATAAGGGAAAGACTGTATGCAAGCCATCCCACTTAGGATTGGAACTGGCTAAGGATAAACATGCCTCTAAGGGCATGGAGGAAACCAGCCTGATGGATGGTTTTACTGAAACCGGCAGCAAGACATCGACTTTCGATGAAACCTGGAAGCCGGTATGGGGCGAGACCGCTACCATCCGCAACCATTACAACGAGATGGAGGTAAACCTGAACCAGGCTGCTTCTAAGCGTAACATCACCATCCGTTTCCGTGTATATGATTATGGTATGGGCTTGCGCTATGAGTTCCCACAGCAGGAAAGTCTGAATTATTTCGTCATCCAGGAGGAGCATACCCAGTTTGCCATGGCAGGCGATCATACCGCTTACTGGATTCCTGGTGATTATGATACACAGGAGTATGATTACAACATTACTCCATTGACAGGCATTCGCCCAATTATTGCGAAAAACCGTGAAGCTTACAAGAGCAATTCATCTACCACCGTCTTCTCTGATACCGGTGTTCAGACCTCTCTCCAGATGAAGACCAAGGACGGACTCTACATCAACATCCATGAGGCTGCCTGTCTGGATTATCCTACCATGCACCTCAATCTGGACGAGAAAACATTGACCTTCGAGTCTTGGCTTACTCCTGATGCCGTGGGCAGAAAGGGATTTATCCAGACTCCATTCAATACCCCTTGGCGTACCGTGATGGTAAGTGATGATGCCCGTGATATGCTTTCATGCAAGTTGACATTGAATCTCAACGAGCCTTGCAAGATTAAGGATACATCCTGGATTCATCCTACCAAGTACTGCGGTGTATGGTGGAACATGATTGTGGGTACCAAGACCTGGAGCTATACCAACGATCTGCCATCTGTGCGTCTCGGTGTTACTGATTACAGCAAGTGCAAGCCTAACGGTACTCATGGTGCAACCAACGAGGAAGTGAAGCGCTACATCGACTTTGCAGCCAAGAACGGTTTGCAGGAAGTATTGGTAGAAGGCTGGAACGAAGGTTGGGAAGACTGGTTCGGTCACCAGAAGCTCGATGTCTTCGACTTCGTGACTCCATATCCAGACTTCGATATCAAGATGCTCAACGACTATGCTCACTCTAAGGGCGTGAAGCTGATGATGCACCACGAGACATCTTCTGCAGCTCTCAACTACGAGCGCCACATGGAAGATGCCTTCAACCTGATGAACAAATATGGTTATGATGCCGTGAAGACCGGTTATGTGGGAGATATCATCCCAAGAGGTGAGTATCACTACAGCCAGTTGATGAACAATCACTACCAGCGTGTCATCGAGACCGCTGCCAAGCATCATATCATGGTAAATGCCCACGAGGCAACCCGTCCTACAGGTATCTGCCGCACCTGGCCTAACCTGGTTGGCAACGAGAGTGCACGTGGTACAGAGTATGAGGCATTTGGCGGTAACAAGTCTTATCATACCGTAATGTTGCCATTCACCCGTCTGCAGGGTGGTCCGATGGATTATACTCCTGGTATCTTTGAGACCAAACTTTCAGAGTGGAGCAACAATAAGAGTTATGTTCATACCACTCTCTGTGGTCAGCTTTCTCTCTATCTCGTAATGTACAGTCCTTTACAGATGGCTGCCGATCTTCCAGAGCATTATGAGAAGTATGATGATGCCTTCCAGTTTATCCGCGACGTAGCTTGCGACTGGGACGACTCCAAGTATCTGGAGGCAGAGCCAGCCAAGTATATCACCGTAGCCCGCAAGGCTAAGGGAACCGACAACTGGTTTGTAGGCGGTAAGACTGATGCAGCCCGCACAGCCGTAGTAAAGCTCGACTTCCTGGATAAGGGCAAGAAGTATGCTTGCGCTATCTATCAGGACGGCAAGAATGCTGACTACGAGAAGAACCCTAAATCTTACAAGATTGTTCACAAGACTGTGAAGAAGGGTGATGTTTTGAAGATTAATGAAGCACGTGGTGGTGGTTTCGCCATCTCATTGCTCGCTAAATAAGCCTATAATTTCCGTATTTCCGTCCAACTGTCCGGTTGGTCGGAAATACGCTAAAAATGAGCGTAGATAATTTGTCACACTTTTCTTCGCTCAGTTCGCTTTAATGTCTTGTATACCAATAACTTAACAATATGAATATCCAAAAACTAATAATTGCAGCATTGACAGCAACCGTTTTACCAACTTCATTGAATGCCCAGCAGACATTCAATGAGATGATGTATTCCAAGGAGAAAACCATGTTTATCCTGAATGCTCCAACAGCCCAAAAGTCTTCTGTAACCCTCCGACTTTATAAGCAAGGTCAGGGAGGAAAGGCTTATAAAACGCTGAAAATGAAGAAGTTGGGCAATGGATGCTGGGAGGCTACCGTAAAGGGAGACCTCAAGGGAAAATTCTATACCTTTGATATAGGCAAGGGTGAAACACCAGGTACATTTGCCAAAGCAGTAGGTGTGAACGGAAACCGTGGCGCCATCGTAGATTTGTATGATACCGATCCATCTGGATGGGATCAGGACGTGCGTCCTGCTCTGAAATCGCCAGCCGATCTCGTTGTCTACGAGCTTCACGTGCGTGATTTCTCCATTTCTCCTACATCCGGCTTGAAATATAAGGGCAAATATCTCGCTCTCACCGAGCCAAAGGCCATCGAATATCTCAAGAATCTGGGCATCAACGCCATCCACTTCCAGCCTGTATTCGATTTCGCTTCTATAGATGAGACCCGACTCGACAAACCGCAGTTCAACTGGGGTTATGATCCGAAAAACTATAATGTGCCGGAAGGCAGTTACGCTACCGACCCTTATTCTCCAGCAACCCGCATCAAGGAGTTCAAGGAGATGGTGATGGCGCTGCATAAGGCAGGCATCCGAGTGATTTTCGATGCCGTATATAACCATACTTTCGATATCAATGGCAGCAATTTCCAGCGTACCTATCCTGATTATTATTATCGCAAAACCAAGGATGGTAAGTATTCTGATGGTTCAGGCTGTGGCAACGAGACTGCTTCAGAGAAGCCTCTCATGCGCCAGTTTATGCTGGAGAGCGTGAAATACTGGATAGACGAATATCATATCGATGGTTTCCGTTTCGACCTGATGGGTGTTCATGACATCGAAACCATGCAGGCTATCCGTGAGATGGTAAACCGCATCGATCCCAGCATCTATATTTATGGTGAGGGATGGAGTGCAGGCAGCTGTGCTTATCCTACCGAGAAACTGGCGGTGAAGGCGAATACCCAGCAGCTCAAGGGCATCGGTGCTTTCAGCGATGATATGCGCGATGCGCTCCGTGGTCCTTTCTCTGATGACCATCAGGGAGCGCTCCTGGCTGGTCTTACAGGTCAGGAGGAGAGTCTGAAGTTCGGTATTGTGGGTGGCATCGCCCATCCGCAGGTGGATATGACAAAGGTGAACTATGACAAGAAGCCTTGGACCAACAATCCTACCGAGCAGATCAGTTATGTAAGCTGCCATGACGATATGTGTCTGGTAGACCGTCTGAAGGCAAGCATCGCATCTCTTACCGACAAGAATATCCCTGAAGCAATACGTACTGCCGAGTTGCTCCGCATCGACCAGCTTGCGCAGACCTGCGTCTTCACTTCACAGGGTGTTCCTTTCATCCTGGCTTGCCGGCGAAGAGATGCTCCGCGACAAGAAGGGAGTACACAATAGCTATAATTCTCCTGACAGCATCAACCAGTTTACCTGGACCAATCTGCAGAAGTATCCGCAGGCGTTTGCTTATTACAAGAGTCTGATCCAGCTCCGCAAGAATCATCCGGCATTCCGTCTTTCAACAGGCGATAAGGTACGTCAGCATCTGGAGTTCCTGCCTGCTCAGGAAACTTGTCTCGTAGGTTTCCAGCTCAAGAATCTGGAGGGTATTGATGCGTGGAAGAACATCATCGTGATCTATAACTTCAATAAGGAGGCAAAGAAGATGCAGATTCCTGAGGGTAATTATACCGTGGCTTGCTGCAATGGTGTGATTAACGAGGAAGGTTTAGGCTTTGTTTCGGGAAAGGAAGTTGAGGTTGCCCCTCAGTCAGCCCTGATACTTTATCAGAAATAGTTTATATATTTAATTAATAAGGTGTAATATGAAAAAGATAATAGCTTCTTTATTGCTTATGAGTAGCGCAATAAGTATGAATGCAGCGGTTAACGTGAACCGCATTGAACCTACCGACTGGTATGTGGGCATGAAAGATGCTTCACTCCAGCTGATGGTGTATGGCAAGGATATCAAGAATGCCGATGTAACGGTAGACTATCCGGGTGTGAAGGTAGACAGCATCGCCCGCCTTGATTCCCCTAATTATCTCCTGGTTTATCTTAACCTCGATGGGGCAAAGGCTGGTGAGATGACCCTCAACTTCAAGCAGGGCAAACAGTCGAAGAAGGTAAAGTATGTGTTGAAGAACCGTGAGATGGCGGGCGATAAGCGCATCGGTTTCTCTAATGAAGATGTGCTCTATATGCTGATGCCAGACCGTTTCGCCAACGGCAATCTGAAGAATGATGTCTTTAAGGCGATGCGTGATAAGACCTGCAACCGTGCAGAGCCTAGTTTGCGCCATGGTGGCGACCTGGAGGGAATCCGCCAGCACTTGGATTATTTTAACCAGTTGGGTGTAACCGCTCTGTGGTTTACCCCGGTTTTGGAGAACGACAGTCCAAGTAACGGCAAGAACAGCAGTTATCATGGATATGCTACCACCAATTATTATCGTGTAGACCCACGTTTCGGAACCAATGCCGATTATAAGCAGCTGATAGATGAGGCTCACAAGAAAGGTTTGAAGATTGTGATGGATATGATTTTCAACCATTGCGGTTTCGAACATCCTTGGGTTGCCGATATGCCATCAAAGGACTGGTTCAATACACCGGAATGGCTGGCTCCTGAAAATCAGACTGCCGAGCATCAGAAGAACATCGGTACGGTGGATGGCGCTGCTAAGGTGAACGATAAGTATCTGCAGACCAGTTATAAGCTGACTCCTGTACTCGATCCATACGCCAGCAAGGTTGATCTCACAGAAACCGTAGATGGCTGGTTTGTTCCAACCATGCCTGACCTCAACCAGCGTAACCCACACGTTATCAAGTATCTGATTCAGAACAGCGAGTGGTGGATAGAGAGTGCAGGTATCGACGGCATCCGTATGGATACCTATCCTTATGCCGACCGCGATGCGATGGCACACTGGATGAAGGTGCTGGGCGAGGAGTATCCTCACTTCAATACCGTAGGCGAGACTTGGGTAACCGAACCTGCCTATACTGCAGCCTGGCAGAAGGACAGCAAACTTTCTGAGAAGAACAGCTATCTGCCAACCGTTATGGATTTCGCTTTCTTCGACCGCATCAACAGTGCAAAGAAAGAGGAGACCGATGACTGGTGGAACGGCATGAACCGTCTCTACAATGTGTTCTGCTACGACTATCTCTATCCTAATCCAAAGAGCGTAATGGCATTCATCGAGAATCATGATACCGATCGCTTCCTGGGTGAAGGCAAGGATACCCTGGCTTTGAAGCAGGCGCTGTCATTGCTTCTTACTATCAACCGCACTCCTCAGCTCTATTATGGTACAGAGGTGCTGATGAACGGTACCAAGAGTGTGACCGATGGCAATGTACGCAAGGACTTCCCTGGCGGTTGGACTGGTGACAAGCACAATGCCTTTACGGCAGAGGGCAGAACTCAGGCAGAGAACCAGATGTTCAACTGGCTCAGCAACCTGTTGCACTGGCGTCAGGGCAATGAAGTGATTACCAAGGGCAAGCAGACCCAGTTCTGTCCTCAGAAGGGTGTTTACGTAATTGCCCGCCAGTATAAGGGGAAGAATGTGATGACGGTTATCAACGGCAAGAACGAGGCAAACGAGCTGAATGTTTCCCGTTATGCAGAGATTATCGGTTCTCATGACAAGGCTACGGATGTTACAAATGGTCGCACCGTTCTTATCAACAAGAACGTGAAGCTCCGTCCTCGCCAGAGCATGATTCTTGAATTCTAGAAAAAAACTCAAGAAAGTGCCTAACGGTGTTATTTTACACTGATAGGCACTTTTTTCTTGTATTTATTCTTTTGTTTCGATTATTCTTCGTACTTTTGCAAGCATAACCTATATAGATAAATGATTAGATACATTTTTTCCATCATAGCAGCATTCTTCATAATCTTGAGCAGTTGGGCGCAAGGTGGGCTGCCTAGTCGCTATAATGTAAGCTATCTCAATATGGCTGCAGGTATGCCGAATAATTTTGCTGATGATATCTTTCAGGACTCTTACGGCTTCGTATGGATCAGTACGCATGGTGGTGGTCTGGTACGCTACGATGGTTTCAATTTCATGAACTTCGGTTTGGGGGCTGTAGGAATCAGTCTGCGAAGCAACAGTTGCCGTAATGTCTGCGAAGATCCGTTCAAGCGTCTTTGGATAGCTTTCGAAGAAGGTCCGCAGGTGCTCGACCTCAAAACGATGCAGCCTGTTGTTCCACCTTGTGAGAATAGCCAGGTAGAGGCACAACTCAACAAAGTATTCAAGAACCTTTGCACCCGAATATATTGTGATGCAAAGGGCAATATATGGATGCTGTCTTTCAACCAGCTTACCCGTTTCGACTTTAACGAAAAGGGCGAGGTGAGCAGCGTCTTGTCCACATCCTATCCTTATAATGCTCCCGACCTCGGAATCTGTGATGTCTATCGCAGAGGAACGGTTGTATTATGCAACAATGGAGTGGTGAGCGAGTTTTCTGTGAAGAACAATCGGCTCGTAGCAAAGAATATCTCATCCCTGTTTCCTCCGCTCGAAGGCTGGTATGCCAGTGCCATCATCTCATATCATGGCAAGATATGGATGGGTACGAATCGCGGATTGTTTAATAGTGCAAAGCAGGAATTCCATTGCTCTGCTACCGACCATTCGCTCCAGCACGAAGTAGTGACGAGCCTTGCCGTTTCTCCAGATGACAAACTTCTGGTAGGAACGCTCTGTGGCGTAGATATCTTCTATGATAAGACCGGAGAGATAGAACATTGGAACACTGCTACGGCTGTGAATCCGCTGAGCAGCAACTTTATCAACAGTCTTTTCTCTAAGAACGGACAGATATGGGTAGGTTCCGAGACAGGTGGTGTTATCAAGCTGGCTCCACGTCAGCTGAATTTGGAATTCTACCGTCACGACCCCGCCAACCCAGGCAGCATCTCTCCCAACGCAGTCAATGCCATGTATGCGGCAGCTGACGGAACCCTGTGGGTAGGAACTGTAGAGGGAGGTCTCAATGCCTTGACTCCAGGCAGCATGAACTTTGTTCATTATACGGTGGCAAATTCCGGTTTGCCGCATAATACCGTCTCGGTTCTTGCAGCTGATAACCGCAATCAGCTCTGGATTGGTACCTGGGGAAGGGGTATCGCTGTGATGAATCTCAGTCAGCCGGGCAAAATTATTCCTCTGATGGTTGATGCAAAGCATCAGCATTTTCTCAATTTTGCCGGTGCTTTGGCTTACGATCCTATCAATGATGGTATGTGGCTTGGAACCAATGATGGTCTCTTCTTCTATGATATGAAGCGCCGCCAACTCATCGAACCTTTCAGGGGATGCCTGAATGTGCGCGGCTGCATTGGTTCTCTGATAACCCGAAAGGGCAAACTCCTGATGGGTTGTGTGCAGGGAATGGTAGAGGTCGACCTCAAGTCGCGTGCTCATGGCAAGGGCGATTTCGCTGTAACGTATCATCAGTATAAACTCGACAATCCGAAGAGTGGAGTCTTCGATAAGATATTGTCTTTCTGCCAGGCTAAGGATGGAAAGATATGGATGGGCAGTAACGGCTACGGTCTGTATTGCTATACCAGCGATAAAAACGGAAAGACTCAAGTGAAGTCGTATACCACGAATAATGGATTAGCCAACAATACCGTGAAGGGTATTGTAGAGGACAACCAGGGTATGTTGTGGATAGCTACCGATAACGGACTCTCTATCTTCAATCCGAAGACCGAGGCATTCTGCAGTTTCTCCCGTGAAGACGGTCTGATCAGTTCGCAGTTCTATTTCAATGGAGCCATCTGCAATGCCAAGGGCGAAATATTCCTGGGCACCGATGCGGGTATGATGGCTGTAAAGGGCATAAACCGTTCTGTGCATCAGACGGGTAAGTTGTGCTTTACCGAACTTCTGGTAGATAACCAGCCTGTCTTTGCCGGCAGCGATTATCTGGAAGAAGACATTTCTATTGCCAGAAAGTTGCGTATCCATGAGAGTGATAAGTCGTTCACCCTCTTTTTCTCAGCGCTCAATTATGGCTGCGAGACACAGGGCGTGTACCTTTATCGCATGAAGGGATACGAGAATGAGTGGGTTCAACTCAAGGCTGGTCAGCATAGTGTGCGTTATTCCACTCTGCCAGCTGGAGACTATAAGTTTGAGGTGAAATATATCCCATCTATCAATTCCGACAAGGAGCAGGTGATCTCTGTAGAAGTTCAGATTACTCCTTATTTCTGGAAGAGCTGGTGGTTTGTTGCTCTTATTATAATAGGTATCATTGCCTTGCTCCAATATGCTTATGTGCGCCGTCTCAACAAGATGCGCGAAGAGGAAGTTGAGGCTCTGTACCGTCCTATCGAGGCAGCGATGAAGGAAAGTGATGAACCAGAAAAGCTGCAGAGTCGCATCCAGATGATTCTGCAGAACCAGAAGCGTTATCAGGACAGTCAGAAAAAGAGCATTGAGGCTGACAGGAAGATGGTAGAGGAGACTATGCGTCCATTCATGGAAGAAGTGATGGATGTGATGGAGAAGAATTACGATAATTCGGAGTTTGGTGTACAGGAACTGGCAGATGCCTTAGGTATATCCCGCAGTGTACTGAGCAAGAATCTCTCCAAGGAGACAGGCTTACCAACAGCCCAGTTTATCCGCAACTACCGTCTCGACATCTCGCGCAAGATGATGGCTGATAAAACTTCCAACCGAAATATTACGGAGATAGCCTACCGTGTAGGCTTCAACGATCCGAAGTATTTCACCCGTTGCTTCACCAAGCAGTTTGGTATCTCGCCGACTGCATATAAGGATCAGTTGGATTCTCAGGGTTCAGATATGGCATAGTTCTCCTTGGATTCTTCGGAGAAATAATGTTCCAGGATGTGATAATTTGTTAAGTAAACAAAATAAAACCGTGGGGTTGCTTGATATAAGTCAAGTAACCCCTTATTTGTTTGACTAGCATGTGTGTTGCCTAATGGGTGCAAGTCCCTAACGAGCCCTAGTAGTGGGAATCGTCCAGCCAGAGAGACAAGGGTGTCCGTGGCGACACGGAATCTGAAAGAAGTCAGCGGCAAACATCTGACCCAACGCACAGAAACTTGATATAAGGCAGTATGCAGGGATAAGGCTGCAAATAGAGTCAAAGTCCAATAACTACTCGGATCTGCATACCGTAAATCAAGTGGGTATAAGATGGAAAGACAACATGCTTAACTAGTGAGGTCTCACGGACATGTCGATTAGTTGCTTTTACAAAAGTCATGGAGTAAAGCTTGCCGTGAGAAGTCAGCAGATGCCATAGTAGTGGAGTTCTCGATAACGCTCCATGAAGGGCAGAACCTATAAATTAAACGATAGTAATTGAAACATACCTTATGAAGGAAAGAATGCAGAAAACATTGGCTGAAGTCAAGGGCTGCCCACAGAAAGATAGGACGGAATCCGAAGGATATGTGGGAGCGCAGACCGTCATGTGGATATGTGAGGACAACATCGTGGAAGTACCATTCGACAAGGAACACCTGTTGGAGCGCATCCTCAGTCCCGAAAATCTGCTCAACGCCTACAAGGCAGTTCTGCGTAATAAGGGCTGTGGCGGTATCGACAAGATGTCATGTGAGCAAATGCTTCCATGGGTCTTGGCTAACAAGGATGCTCTGATACGTTCTTTGCAGGACGGTTCATACCGTCCGAACCCAGTAAAAAGGGTAGAGATACCCAAAGACAATGGCAAGATGCGCCTGTTGGGCATCCCCACGGTTATAGACCGTCTGGTTCAACAAGCCATCAACCAGACCCTAACTCCCATCTATGAGCGTCAATTCTCTCCAGGAAGCTACGGCTTCCGTCCGAGAAGAGGCTGCCATGATGCCCTAAGAGGTGCTCAGAAAATAATCGATGATGGCTACATTTATGTGGTTGACCTCGACTTGGAGCGTTTCTTCGACACAGTGAGCCATAGTAAACTCATAGAAATCCTCAGCCGCACGATAAAGGACGGTAGGGTGATAAGCCTTATCCACAAATATCTCCGCAGTGGTGTGATGAACAAAGGTATGTTCGAGGCAAGTGAGGAAGGCACTCCCCAAGGAGGACCGTTAAGTCCGCTTTTGAGCAACATCATGCTCAACGAGTTGGACAAGGAACTCACAAGCCGAGGTCTCCCTTTTGTCCGCTATGCCGATGACTCGATGATATTTTGTAAGTCCAAGCGTGCAGCCAAACGCGTGAAGGAATCTGTAACCCGATTCATCGAAGGAAAACTTCATCTGAAGGTGAACAGGGACAAGACTGTCGTGTCATACGTAAGCGGTGTGAAATACCTAGGCTACTCCTTTTATGTAAGCCAGGGCAAATGCCAACTTGCGGTACACCCAAAAGCCAAAGCCAAGATGAAAGCCAAGCTCAAGGAGTTGACTTCCCGAAGCAATGGATGGGGATATGCCAAGAGAAAGCAGAAGCTTACAGAGTACATAAGAGGTTGGGTAGGCTACTACCACCTAGCCAATATGAAACGACTCCTTATGGATACTGACAGTTGGTTACGGCGACGGATACGCATGTGTATATGGAAGGCCTGGAAACTCCCGAAGACACGGATTAAAAATCTAATCCGATGTGGTATCAACAAACATGATGCCAGAAGATTGGGATATGTCAAAGGATATTGGAGGGTTAGTAGCTCTATAATAATGCAGAGGGCAGCCTCCTCACAGAAATTGCAGTACGCAGGTTATCCAACGCTTATGGGTTCATATCTCGAATGGCACCCAAAATAGGAACCGCCGTATGCGGAACCGCACGTACGGTGGTGTGAGAGGTCGGTAAACACGAAAATAGGAGATAAACACCTATGATTAGTGTTTACTTCCTACTCGATTGTATGTGTGGGTACACAACTGGTGGATAAGCACGTAATATCCTTAAAAATCCACTGTTTATGCGGTTTGTCCACCTATAAAACCCAATTGTCCACCCAATATAATCCGGTTAATTGTACTTTTGCCACTGAAAAATGATTTAGAAATTTTAAATAACCTACATATAGTAAATAAACAACCTAAAAGCATTAAGTTATGAAGATAAGAAAAACTTTGCTTTCGTTTGCTTGTGCTATCATGGTGGCATTAAGTTTCACTGCTTGTGGTGATGACTGGGGCCGACAGGATGATTCTGCTGGCGGACAGGTTTACCCATCTAAAACGACAGTGGCAACTTATGACTTTGAGTATTCAGAAGAGAAACCTGAGTATTCAGACATGATAAGTCACGATGAGTCATGTGAGGTGACCAATGATGAGAACCTCGCAAGTAATGTATTGCACATCAATGGTAAGGGTGGTGCCAAGATTGCCAATCCTTTCAATGGTGTGAAGTTGCAAAATGGTGCTGCCATCACTTTCGCTGTAAAGATTGATGCAGCCGTAGCTGAGGACGGAACAGTCGCTGATGTTGACTTGACACGACCTCTAATCTCATTTGGTTCAGATGAGAAGGATCTAGCTGGTAATGATATCAGTGCTCACTTCTATATCACTGCCAATGGTCAGGTGGTTTACAACAAGCCTACCCAGTTGCAGAGTTTGAACCTGAATGAGAATGATCCTGCTTCTGTGAAGACAGGTATTCTCTCTCCTAATGAGTGGCATTTCGTAGCCCTTCAGCTTTCTACTGAAGGTTACCAGCTCTACATTGATGGTAAGAAGAGCCTTTCCGGTTATCAGACATCATCAAGTGCTACCTCTTTCAAGTACAAGACCTTGGTTGATTCCATCAACTCTTTACCTTATATATATATAGGTGGAGACAGCAAGTTGACATCCGAAGAGACCAACACCGTATCTATTGACAATGTTACCCTGATCCGTAACATGATGGAAGAGAAGGATTGGAACAAGACCATTGGTGGTAATGGAGGTAGCGGTTTCATTTGGAAAGAACAAGAATCTATCGGTAATGAAGATTTTAGTTCCGGATTCTTTGATCCTAAAACTCCAAATATTCAAATGAAAGGTAATGGTACTGTTCATTACCGTTTTACTTGCAATAATAATGCTGCAAAAAATTATGAAACATGGGTTCTTGCCATAACAAATGGTGTAGCTTTTGGCGATAATGGATATATTGAATATGAGATATGTCGTGGTGATGCTTGGAGTTGGGGTTCACTCCTCGATGGCGAGGCTCAAGGCGTTTCTGCAAGTTATAATTGGGATTCATGGATTGCTGATATGAAGGGAGCAACAGTAGACCTTTATGTTACTCGTACTGGTAAAATGTTCCATGTTGAACAATATGTGACAACTGCAAGTGGTTCTAAACTACCAGTTTGTACATTTGATACTCAAAAGGAAGCTCCTACAGAAGAATGGGGTACTTTTGTAACTCTAGAAAAGTCATTCTTGACATTTGAAAAGGCCGAGACTTATACATCTGTTAATTATAAAGATGGTGCATATACAATCGGTTCTGATGATAATTCTTCAGCATTCTTTGATAAGAAATCTGAAATGTATGACCTTTCTGCAGAGCGTTCACGTTTGACAATTCAATTTGTCAATACAACTGCAGGTGGAGCGAATTGGGAAAATTATGTAGTTGCATTCACAAACACTCCTTTTGGTGAGGCTGGATATTTAGAGTATGCAGTTTGTAGAGCAGATGCTTGGACATGGGGAGCTAATATACCAACGAAAGGAGATAATGTAACAGCTACCTACAATTGGGATACTTGGAAGACAGATATTAATGGTGCTACTGTTACTCTTGATTTCAAACGTGTTGGTGATAGAGTTGATATGACAGCTGATGTTGTGACAGCTCAGGGAGAGTCTTTGCCTCAGATGTCTTTCTTTGTTGATGGACTTGAGGGTAAACCGCTTTATGTCTTCTTGACAAATGAAAAGTCTTATCAAGTTATCAAGCAGGTTAGAACATATCCATGGTTCAATACTAACTTTGCAGAATAATAACATAAATAGAATAAACAATGAACAATAACATATTGCATAAGTTATTCTTGACCCTGACACTGGTGCTCCTTACTTTAGGAGCATCAGCACAGGTTACCGTATCTGGTAATGTGTCAGATGAATCGGGTGAGCCTATCATCGGTGCTACTGTTATGGAAGCATTGACAACCAATGGTGTTGTTACTGATTTCGATGGTAACTTCAAGATTCAGGTGAAGAACGAGAACGCTACTTTGAAAATCTCTTATATCGGTATGGTTGCTCAGAACATCCGTGTAGGCAATCAGCGTAATATCAAGGTGGTTCTCAAGGACGAAAGTCAGAAAATCAATGAGGTCGTAGTCGTTGGTTATGGTCATCAGAAGAAAGAGAGTGTCGTAGGTGCTATCTCTCAGGTTAGTTCAGACGACCTCTTGAATACCCCTACAGCCAACGTTACACAGGCTATTGCCGGTAAGATTCCTGGTGTCGTAACAACCCAGGTATCTGGTGCTCCTGGTGCCGATGATGCTACCATCAACATCCGTGGTCGTGCAACCTTCGCTGGCGACGGTGCTCCTTTGGTCATGGTAGATGGTGTAGAGCGTGCTTTCTCTCAGGTGGCTCCTGATGATATCGAGAGCATCTCTGTATTGAAGGATGCTTCTGCTACAGCCGTTTATGGTGTGCGTGGTGCGAATGGTGTCATCCTCGTTACTACCAAGCGTGGTAAGGATATGAAGCCAGAGGTTAGCTTGACAAGCAACTTCATGTGGGGTACTCCAACCCGTAAGCCTCACTATCTGAACTCTTATGACTCTGTAACTCTCCTCGAGGAGGCTCTGAAGAATGATGGTCTTCCATCACAGTACTCTGCTTCTGATATCGAGATGTACCGCAAGAGCTGCGCCGGTGAGTTGATTGGTGCTGATGCGCTTCTCTATCCTAATGTAGACTGGTATGATGAGGTGCTCAACAACTGGGCTCCTTCTCAGCGCTATAATGTAAGTGTACGTGGTGGTACGAAGCGCATGCGCTACTATGTCTCTGGTGAAATCTACAACCAGGGTTCTCTGATCAAGAACCTCAGCCAGGATACCTACGGTAACTCTTCAAGCCCAGGCTACAACCGTTACGCTTTCCGTGCCAACATGGACTTCTTCCTCTCTAAGGATTTGACATTCAGCGTAAACTTCGGTACACGTTTCGAGAACCGTCATGGTTCTAACACCAACGAGAGTTCTACCAACTATGATATCTTCGCACGTATCAACCATACTCCAGGTTGGATCTTCCCAGTATCTTATGAGGTAGAGAATGGTGAAACAACCAAGACTCTCTATGGTGGTACAGCCGTATATCAGGACAACGTAGTGGCTGCCCTTGCCAAGGGTGGATACTATCGCGGAACCAATACCATCAATGAGACCAATTTCATTGCTGATTACAAGATGGACTGGTTGACTCCTGGTCTTTCTGCCCGCGGTATGGTTTCATTCGACTATGACTCTTATTATAAGAAGACATTCGGTGCGGCTTTTGCAACTTATGAGTTGAACGACCGCAACAACTTTACCAGTGCAGATGCTTATACCAAGTATAATGTAGATGGCGACCTGGCCTACTCTAAGGCTTCTTCTACTACATACAAACTCTATATGGAGGGTCAGATCAACTACGCCCGCAAGTTTGGTAAGCACGACGTTACAGGTATGGTACTTTACAACCAGAACGACTACCGTTACAATTCAGACCTGGCTAAGCGCTATCAGGGTCTCGTAGGTCGTGTAACTTACGGTTATGATGACAAGTATCTCGCTGAGGTTAACGTTGGTTACAACGGTTCAGAGAACTTCCTCAAGGGCAAGCGCTTCGGTTTCTTCCCTGCATTCTCACTCGGTTGGCGTGTAACTCAGGAAGAGTTTATGAAGCCAACAGAAAACTGGTTGAACAACTTGAAGATCCGTGCATCTTACGGTGAGGTTGGTAACGACGTTTATACAGTAGGTGGTGTGGCTCAGCGCTTCCTCTATGAGGAAAAGTGGAACCAGATTACAAACGATTACTACTTCGGTAATACTGGTACAACCGGTATCTTCGAGAGCCAGTATCCTAACTATGGTGTAACCTGGGAGCGTGCCAAGAAGTTCAACGTAGGTTTGGAGTTCGGCTTGTTCAATGGTATGCTGACCGGTAACTTCGACTACTTCGTTGAGAACCGTAACGATATCCTGACAGAATATTTGAGCCGTCCACAGTGGGTAGGTGTAACGATGGCTGCCGGAAACCTCGGTAAAACTCAGAACAAGGGTTACGAGTTGGAACTCCATCACTTCAACCACATCGGCAAGGACTTCACCTATAATGTAGGTGTTACCTTCTCTCATGCAGCCAACAAGATCAAGAATATGGATGAGCCTGCTTACAAGACCGCTTACCGCAAGCGTGAAGGTCACCCAATCAACCAGTACTTCGGTCTGGTATGCGAGGGCTTCGTAACACAGGCCGACTTGGATAATCCTAACTTCCCTGTATCAACCTACGGAAACGTAAAGGTTGGTGACCTGAAGTACAAGGATATGAATAACGATGGCTTCATCGATGACCGTGATGAGACATTCATCGGCTACAGTGATATTCCAGAGAACACATACGCTCTGACACTCGGCGCCAACTATAAGGGCATCGGTTTCGAAGTAATGTTCCAGGGTGTAGACCATGTATCCCGTTACTACGACAGCGATGCGATGTTCGCCTTCCAGAACAACGGTAAGGTAAAGGATATCCACCTGAACCGCTGGAACCCTGCAAAGAGCGAGGCAGAGAACCTGGCAACAGCAGAATATCCATTGCTCCATTACGGAAGCAACGGTGATCACAACCAGCGCCAGAACTCATTCTTCCTGAAGAACGGTTCATTCGTCCGTCTGAAGAACATCGAGTTGAGCTATACATTCCCTAAGGAGTTGATCAAGCATATCGGTATGAGCAATGTCCGCTTCTACATCAATGCCAACAACCTCTTTACATGGGATCATCTCGACGACTTGGTTGACCCGGAGAGTAACGGTTCAAACCGTTATCCACTCTTGAAGACCGTCAACGTAGGTTTCAATGTCGTATTCTAATTCAAGAACATTCAAAAAGAATCGAAAATGAAGAAATATAGTATATTTGCTTTGGCGCTCGTTATGGGAGCAATGACGCTCACCTCTTGCGAAGACGCCTTTGGCAATTTCCTCGACAAGCAGCCAAGCAATGAGTTGACAAAAGCTGAGGTGTTGGGTAACTTCACTCTGTTGGAAGAGAACCACAATGATACTTACAACTTCCTGCTTCACGGTGCCAACCGCGTGAACAACTCATGGATGGATGCTGCTACCGACCTGGCTGAATCAAGTATCGGTACATCAGGTACACGTACCACATTCAATATCGGTAACTATTATGGTGGTGGCGGTGCAGCAGAGCTGACTTCTCCTTGGGAGAGTCGCTATCGTGGTATCCGCAAGTGCAATATCACCATCAACACATTGGAGCAGGACACAGAGAACAAGCTTCGCCCTGCAGATATTGACGTAGAACTTTACAATTCACGTAAGGCAAACTATATTGCAGAGGCCCGTTTCCTCCGTGCCTATTTCTACTGGGAACTGTTCCTCCGTTACGGTCCGGTGCCATTGGTTACAACCGAGCTCGACCCTAACGGGGACCTGATGACAGGTTATACAGAGCGCCCTGACCTCAAGACCTTCATGGATTATCTCTTCAAGGAGGTAAAGGAATGCGAGAGCAGTCTGAAGACTTACGCAGAGACCAGCGATGCTACCTATGCAGGCGAGGTGAACCAGCCTACAGCACGTGCCCTCTATGTTCGCATGATGCTCTACATGGCAAGTCCACGCTACTCAGCACAGAGCGGTGTTACCTGGCAGCAGGCAGCAGACGCAGCTGCGGGCTTCATCGCAGACTATGGTGAGAATTATAGATTGGAAGACCGTACCAACGGTGGTGTAGCAGCCTACAACAATGCCTGGTTGCTCAACACTTATACCGACAAGAACCCTGAGGTTATCTTCTTCCGCAACGATGTAGCCATCGGTTGGAGCGGTATTTCTACTGATACTCCAGTAGGTGAAGGTGGACAGGGTGGTCTTTGCCCAAGCCAGAACCTCGTAGATATGTATGATATGGAAGATGGTTCAGCTCCTTTCAAGCAGTATGATGCAACAGGTGCTCCGGTTTATGTAAACGGCAAGCCTACCATCAACGAAGAGAGCGGTTATACAGAGCAGAAGATGTGGAAGAACCGTGATCCACGCCTCGCAGCTACCGTTCTTTACAATGGTTGTGAATGGGGTCAGGCTACCAGCACCAAGACCAATGTCATTGATGTGGTTTATGGTCATCGCGATAATCCTATCGGCAACCAGAATGCTACTCCAACAGGTTACTATGTACGCAAGTATATTCCTGAGACCATCCTGAGCAGCAACCACAGCGGTACAGCCAAGCGCCTCTGGAAGATCTTTACCTATAGCGAACTGCTTTTGAACTATGCTGAGGCATTGAACGAGGCTGACTATGCAGGCAACAAGACACAGGTTTGCAACCTGCTCGACCAGATTCGTCATCGTGGCGGTATCATCGGTAATGTAGCCGACCGTGCAGACTTGAATTCTCAGTCAGCTATGCGCAACTTCATCCACAAGGAGCGTACCATCGAACTTGCTTTCGAGGAGCACCGCTGGTGGGATGTTCGTCGCTGGAATGTGGCAGGTGATGCACTCGGCCGTGATATCTATGGTGTAGATGTGGCAGCAGATGGTACTATTACCCGTAAGGTAGCCCAGCAGCGCAAGTGGCAAGACAAGTTCTACCTCTATCCAATCCCAGAGGCTGAGGTTTGGAAGATTGGTCAGGACTTCCAGAACGATGGTTGGAAAGAATAACTCTTTTAATGATAGAATCGTATGAATAATATTCAGAATATATATAATAAGGTATCTTTATCAAGCAAAGTCTTGATGCTGAGTGCACTTCTCTGTGCTTCAAGCTCAGTCTTGGCACAGGAGCAGGTACTCAAAGGCCGAATCGTCAACAGCCAGGGTGAACCAATCCCTGGAGCTGTTGTCAACGTGGCAGAGGAAAGCCGCATTGCCCTGACCGACAAGGAAGGTTACTTTACATTGAAGAAGGTAACTCCTAGCGATGAAATCTGCGTAAGTAGCGTAGGTTACAAGAATGCGCAGGAGAAGGTGACCACTTTTGACGGTACATACGTCATCAAGATGGAAGATGATGCTGACGAGTATGAGCATCTCGCTCCTGTTCCTTTCGGCGAGCAGAAAAAGAAAATCTTGACTGATTCCCGTTCGGTTGTTTCAGGCGAGGAATTGCAGAAGCATCCTGTTACTATTCTTCAGAATGCCTTCACCTCAACACTGAATGGTGTGGAGACTTACGAATGGTCTTCTGAGCCAGGATGGTCGGAGAGCTTCCTCTTTATCCGTGGTATCCGTACCACCAACCAGAGTGCCCGTTCTCCACTGATCATCGTGGATAACGTAGAGCGTGACCTCTCCTTCCTCGATGCTTATCCTATCGAGAGCATCACCGTACTGAAGGATGCTGCCGCTTCTTCTATCTATGGTATGCGTGGTGCCAATGGTGTGATTTTGGTTACTACCAAGCGCGGTAATGCCGGTAAGACTAAGATTGATTTCACTCAGGAAGTCGGTTTCCAGACCCTCGCCAACAAGATGGAGGTTCAGAACTCTTACAACATGGCGATGACCCGTAACCAGGTACGCTATCTGAGCGGTATGGATCCGATGTACACCCAGGAGCAGCTCGACAACTACAAGTATGTATGCGATGGTGGAAAGTTTGCTGACGATGATATCCGCAAGTACCAGTACTTCAATACATCTTGGGCAGACCAGTTGTATCGTGAAGCTGCACCGCAGTATCGCACCAACCTGCAGATTAGTGGCGGTAACCAGCGTGCCCGCTACTATGTAAGCTTCTCTTACCTGCGCCAGGAGGGTATGTGGAATACCGAGGGTACAGAAATGAATGATGGTTACAGCACACAGCACGTACTGAACCGCTGGAATCTCCGTTCTAACATTGATATCGATGTATCCAAGTATCTGAACGTATCTCTCGACTTGGGTGGACGTATAGATAACATCTCTCAGCCTACTGAGCCTGTGTTCAACCTCGTTACCTTCGGTGTAATCGAGGCAAACCCTATGGCTCCTACCCATAACCCTGACGGAAGTATCTATTCTTCATCTACAGCCAACAACCCGGTACGTTACCTGGGTGGTTCCGGTTTGGAGAAGAACCGTCGCCGTAACTTGTATTCTACCTTGAATGCCAAGTACGATTTGAGTCCTGTATTGAAGGGCTTAGGCTTGTTCGGTACAGTCAGCTTCGATGCATACGAGACTTTCGAGTCAACACAGACTGCTCAGATGGATTCATGGAACTACGACTACGATAACCTGGCGGTTACCGATGTCAGCCAGTTCAAGTATACCAAATATACAACCAAGGCAGCTTTGAGCAACCCATCAGCTAATCAGCGTGGTTACTACTACAACCTGAATCTGTTTGGTGGTGTAAGTTATAAGAACAGTTTCGGTAAGCACAATGTAGATGCCCGTGCCTTTGCCCGCTACTACCGTAATGAGGAAGCAGGTTCAGATTACTCTACCCAGCAGAGTGCATCTTCAAACCGCTATCTGGCATACAACTTCCAGGGAACATACGACTATGCCAACAAGTATATCGCATCAGTCAACCTCTCTCGTATGGGATGTGACAACTTCTCACCAGACGACCGTTGGGGAACCTTCTGGGGTGCATCAGCAGGATGGGTACTCTCTGAGGAATCCTGGATGAAGAAACTTGGTTTCATCAATCTCTTGAAGCTTCGTGCTTCATACGGTGAGACTGGTCAGTCAACCACCGGTGCAGGCCGTTACCCATATCAGAGTATCTATGGTACAGCTACCGGTTATGGTTTCGGTTATAACGGAACTTTTGTGAATGGTTATGCAGAGAGCAAGACTGGTAATGCCAACAGTAAGTGGGAAATCTCCAAGATGGTAAACTTCGGTGTTGACTGGAATCTCTGGAACAGCAAGCTCTATGGTAGCTTCGATATCTTCAAGGAGTGGCGTTCTAACATCCTGGTATCCCGTTCAACCGTGCCAGAAACCATACTTGGTGTGCCTGTAGCACAGGATTCATATGGTAAGGTTGAAAGCCGCGGTTACGAACTCGTTCTCGGACATCGTGGCAATATCGGCAAGGACTTCAAGTACTTCATTGAGGGTCAGCTTACCTTCAACACCAACAAGGTTACCGATATCGATGAAACTGCACCAGATGTAGAATGGCAGCGCAAGGCAGGTCATAGAATCTATGACAACACTTCGGTAGCCGAACTCTATGAGCAGGCTCAGACAGGTACCAACCGTGTGGGTGGATGGAACATCTATAAGTTCGACCAGTGGGCTTCAGATCCTAACCTGATTGCAACCTCTCAGCAGGATGCCATCGACCATCCGGAAAAGTATCCATACAACAGCTTCTCTAATGGAGCACAGCAGTTGGGTACAGCGGTGTTTAAGGATATCAATGGTGACCGCGTGATCGACTCAAAGGATATGGTACCAGATTCATACACCATCATTCCTGAGATGATTCCTACCTTCAACTTCGGTTTCGAGTACAAGGGCTTCGATGCCCGCATGATAGTGAATGCTTATCTCCGTCGCTCTGTATTCCTTTCACCAGCTATCAGCTACAGTGGTTGGAGTAACATGGGTACCCATGAGGTAACAAAGGCTTGGGGTTACTATACTGATGACCCTTCTGATCCTCGCAACGTGAATGCTACTTATCCACGTCCTGTTTGGGGTGGATTCGATGCAGTTGATTCAGACCGTGCTACAGGCTCTTACCAGAACAACATCTGGGTACGTAATGGTAACTTCTGGTCAATCCGTAATATTGAGGTAGGATACTCTTTGCCTGCTAAGTTGATTTCTAAGTTGTGGATGACTAAGTGCCGCGTTTACTTCAGCGCTTATAATATTGCTACCTTTAGCAGTCTGCCAGATGATGTAGACCCAGAGAAGCCATTGAGCTACTGCTGGTGGTATCCAAAGACAAAGTCATTTACATTTGGTATTAACATTGGTTTCTAATCAATTTTATAGGGTGTCCAGTTCTATGTTCCAATATTAACTCACTTGTTTGAGAGTTTTGGTTCGTTCTGTCACCCAGTTTTTGGACAAGTGCTCGGTAGTCCAAGCATCAATGTCCTTAAGTTTAACATTCACTAAGCGCTCTTTGAAATTAAATGTTTTAGTAACGGATTCGTTCACGACTTTTGGATATAATGGTATCATTAGAGCAAAAGGAGTTATGCCATACAGCTTGTTCGGTGACTTCTTGCTTTTGTATATACCAAAAGTAGATTCAATGATGTCTGAAGAGATGCAGATATTCATATCCTCAGTAAGTTGCGCTTCTTCCTTTCGGAAGTACTCCAGCATCTTCAAGCCAAGGTGAGCTTGACGAGGATAAGCATTTCCTATAACATGAGCAACTATGTATGACTGGCACTCCTTACTCGTCTTGCAGGAAAAGCCTTTGTTTTTACAGATATGCTCTATATGCCTGATGGCATCCAACGCATCCATGAGTTCTTGCAACAAAGATTCATAGTCGTTGATGAAAGCATACGCTTCCTGCATTTCTTTTGGGAGTTTGTTGTAACAAGCAAGCATAGAGTTGCCCCAGATTACCCATTCAGACATATTCATGAATCTAGCAATAGTCCTCATGTTCGGTGGTAGCAAATATGCTTTATTTGTCAGATGGTATTGCAGTCTTTTCTTTCCTAAAAGTGTTGTAAGTTCAACAAAATCAGGCTGTTTTTCATACACCTTTTTGAGAATCACACTCATAGAATGACTGATGTCCGCATAATGCACATATCCAGAGTCCAAGATACCCCTTACAAGGTTATGGGCATTGTCACTAATCACATATTGAGGTTCTGAACCTGCAGATATAGTGACTTCGCTTATCTTGTTTTCGATATCTTCACCCTTGAAGTTTGCTCCTACCGTCATGTTTAAAACTGTCACATCTTCATGTTTGACAGGTCGATCTTGATGCTCTGATGGAATGGCTAGAGCCAAAGTAGTTTCTGACCGTTTATAGCGATGCTCTCATCCATAACCATGGCAAACTTTTTGCCTTTGCATGGCTGGTCATCTTGATAAACAGACAGTCCCAACTTCTTTATCCAGTTTTCCACCGTATTGTAGCATGGACTTTTCCGAAGTTCTTACCAAGTACTTCAGAGAATACCTCCAAGATCTTCACTACAGTTCGAAGGCCACAGCCAGTACGCATATAGATAAGAACACAAAGTTGAATTACTACAAGAGGGAATCTATGTCCGGGAACAGGTGCGAGAGTAATGCTCTTTGTTCGTTGGTCATAGTTATTTTCTGAACGTCTTTTTTTTTGAGTTCTTTCCGAAGACCTTTGATAGTGTTTGTATTCTTCACTTCTTTGCCTTCAAGTTGCTTAACTCTTTTACGAAGACGCTTTAACTCTTCCTCAGGGGTCTCTTTATGCTGTTTTGAATCTAACTTTTTCATTGATTATAAGTATTTGTAATGATGTACAAAGATACTAAAAATCAACGATATACACAAAATTTCAAAGAACTATTTCGTTACATGAAACGTTAAATATCAGAGCGTAATATTAACAATTAACAGGGATGTTTCCAGCTTGTTTTTAAGAACAGAGAACTGGACACCCTATCAATTTTATCAAAAACGAATATGAAAAAGATATTAGTTAATATATCATTGGCGATGCTGGCTGTAGGAGGTATGACCTCCTGCAGCGACATCCTCGATAAGGAAGTCGACTTGACTTATACTGACGAGAACATCTACAGCAACTACGACCGTACCCGTGGTGTCTTGGCAAATGCCTATACCTATTTGCCTGATGCCTTTGCGGGATATACCGATGGTCAGTTCCGTGCTGCTTCTCGTGACTGTATGACCGATAATGCCCTTTCTTACTGGAATGTGCATTACTATCACAGTGTGTTGAACGATTCATACGATGCAAAGAACCACTGGTTTGCCAATAGTTATTGGAGCAACGATCTGAAGGGCATCCGTGTCTGCAACGACTTCATTTCAAAGGCACGTGAGAGTGTCATCGGAAATGCAGAGAAGAGCGGTGACGACAACAAACTCTGCGATCGTTACAAGGCAGAGGCGCGTTTCATTCGTGCCATCCTTCATTTCGATATGATTGGCTATTTCGGTGCAGTACCTATCGAAGATCATGTGTTGGATAATGCTGAGGCTGCTTCTATCACCCGTACTCCAGCTCCTGAAGCATTGAAATGGGTTGCTGATGAATGCGATGCCATCATCCAGAGTGGTGCACTCCCATTCCGTTACAGCAATGAGAATGAGAACTGGGGACGTATCAATGGTGCTGCTGTCTATGCATTGAAGTCAAGAGCATTGCTCTATCGTGCTTCTGCACTCAACAATCCTACAAATGATGTTACCTGGTGGCAGGAAGCTGCTGATGCAGCCCTTGCTTTTATCAATGCCAATAAGAGTTCTGCCAATCCTTATCGTCTGTACACTACAAGCGATAACAACCCTAACAAGAACTATTATGAGTGCTTCACCAGTACCCCTCACCTGAATCCTGAGTATATCCTCAGCCGCAGTGAGTGGAATACACGAGAAATTGAGATGTTCAACACTCCTTGTGGTTTCTCCGGTAATGTGAACTCTACCGGTCGTGTAAACCCTACACAGAATCTGGTTGATTCTTACGAGACCATCAATGGTCTTCCTATCGACCAGGATCCTTCTTACAATGACCAGGATCCTTACAAGAACCGTGACCCACGTCTGGAGCAGACCATCTTCCATCAGGGAAGCATCTGGGGTGATAAGAGCCAGGATGAGGAGCGTGCCGTTGATGTTTCTGTTGGCGGTAAGGACTATCAGGAACTTCATGGTGGTACCACAACCGGTTACTACTCTAAGAAGTTCGTTCACAATATGAGTTTCAAGAACCCTACCACTTATATCACAGCATGCCCTATCTTCCGCTATGCTGAAATCCTCTTGAATGCTGCTGAGGCATTGAACGAGGCAAAGGGTCCTGAAGCTGCCTACGACTATGTAAACCAGGTTCGTGCCCGTGTGGGTATGCCTGCTTACAAGGGTATGACCAAGGAGCAGCTTCGTGAGCGTATCCGCAACGAGCGCCGCATCGAGTTGGCTTTCGAGGATCACCGTTTCTTCGACGAGCGCCGCTGGAAGTTGTTTGATGGCAAGAGTGCTGCTACAGAAAAGAGTGAGCCACGCTACAAGCAGGTTTACAACATCTATAGCGTTGTTGTTACTCCTGATGAGAGCCAGGTATATACTTATCGCAATGATAATACCCATCCTACCCGTGCGTTCTCTTCTCCTAAGAATTATTACTTCCCAGTGCCTGACGACACTTACAAGAAGAATCCTAACTTAGGACAGAATGCAGGTTGGGAACTCTCTGATGCTCCTAAGAAGGACGACACCACTGAGGGTGGCGAGACTACTGAGGGTGAAACAACCGGCAAGTAATCTTTGTCAATATACATTATTATATTTTAGGTGAGGTCTATGGCGAAAACACCATAGACCTTCCTTGGTTTAAAAAAATCATATCTTAAACTTGAAATCGTATGAAGAAGTTATTACTTTCTATCATGAGTCTGATGGCGATGAACGGAGCTATGGCTCAGACGCCTGTCGGCGATAATGATCTGGCTAATGCATACGCTACCCAAACGATAACAGGGCGCATCGCTGTGCATGACCCTTCTATCGTGATGGATGTTACGGGCTCTACCACCAATCCTAAATATTATATCTACGGTTCGCATCTGGGCAGAGCCAAGACCTATGCTTCTGGTAACTACCAGATATGGAACACCTTCAAGACGGGTGAAGAGAATACCGGTACCAGCAACAGTCTTTTTGCTGATGTGAATGGCAAACTGATTAATTTTAAAGATGCTTACACCACTCACGTCATCAAGAAGGTGAAGAACTATAAGGGCGAGGAAGTGGCTTTCGGCAACTTCGATGCCAATGGCTGGCAGTTTAAGGGCAATACCGTGAAGGGTATGCAGTGGGCTCCTGATGTCATCTACAACAAGACCATGAAGAAGTGGTGTATGTATATGAGTCTGAATGGTGACCACTGGTGCTCTTCCATTGTCTGCTTCACATCCGATGACCTGGAAGGACCTTGGGCCTATCAGGGACCTGTGGTATTCTCGGGCTTCCAGGGCACATTCGCTCATAATGCCTATACTGCTGATGATGACTGGAAGCATACCGACCTGGCTGTAGCTACAGGCGAAACTTCTCTGCCTGCCCGCTATCAGACGGGTGATAGTTGGGGCTCTTTCTGGCCTAACTGTATCGACCCATGCGTATTCTATGATGATGATGACAATCTCTGGATGAGCTATGGTTCGTGGTCGGGTGGTATTTTTATAATCAGACTCGACAAGACCAATGGTCTTCGTGACTACACCTATACTTTCCCTTATCAGATAAGCGGTAAGACGGTAACTCCTGGGGGTGCCAATGCCAACTGTACCAGTGATCCTTATTTCGGCAAGAAGATTGCCGGCGGATATTATGTTTCGGGGGAGGCTAGCTATATTCAGAAGGTGGGCAAGTACTACTATCTCTTTATGAGTTATGGTGGTTTGACGGCTGCTGGTGGCTATCAGATTCGTGTTTTCCGTTCGGAGAAACCTGACGGACCTTATAAGGACTGTCTGACCTCTACGGGCATTGATGCCATGTATGGCAAGTATATTCTTAACTTCGGTGGCGATGCCAAGCGCGATGAGGGTGTGAAACTCTTCGGCAACTACCAGTGGGAAACCATGCCTAATGCCGAACTGGCTCAGGGACATAACTCTGCCATCGTAGACCATAAGGGACGTGCACTCATCGTTTACCATACCCGCTTCATGAACAGAGGTGAGGAGCATGAGGTTCGTGTACATCAGCTCTTCGTTAACCAGGACGGTTGGCTGGTTGCTGCTCCTTACGAGTTTAGTGGCGAAACTTATACCGATAATGATATTGCCACTCAGCAGCTCTATGATGCAACAGAGGTAGAGGGAGATTATCAGATCATAGCTCATCCTTACCGTCAGAATACAGCGGCAATGGCTTATGAGAAACCTGTTACCATACATCTCAATGCAGATGGTTCTATCTCGGGTGAGTATACCGGAAAATGGGAACTGGTGAGCGGTACAAGCTACATCAATCTTACCTTGAAGGGTGTTGCTACAGCCAATGCTGAGGTGAAGTTCAAGGGTGTGCTTACCGAGCAGACCATTGATTATACCAATATCAAGGCGCTCTGCTTTACAGCCCTCAGTTCTTCTGACGGTTTGGCTACATCGGGTGGTGCCAGTTTGCAGACTCGCGGCTTGAGTATCTGGGGAAGCAAGGCTGATGCCAAGGCGGCTATCAAATATACATTGGATAAGACCAGCGTTCCTTTCGCAGATGGTGCTACTTTGAATTCTATGCCAAAGCTCCCTACAGAGGGGCATCTCGGTGCTACCATTTCATGGAAGTCAAGCAATCCTTCTATTCTGACCGATGAGGGCGTAGTGAAGGGCAAGGGTAAGGTAACCATGACCATGACTGTCAGCAAGGACGGTTATGAATATACTAAGGATTATACCCTGAACATCGATGCTGAGGCAGAGGAAACGACTCCGGTTTACTATCCTGTTTCTGCACAGAAGAATACAACTTCAGGCTGGTGGACAAACTTCTCTCCTTACTACGAGTTGCAGGCTGGCAAGAAGATACAGTTCAAGTTCTATAACTATAGTGATATGTCTGCGGTATGGAACAACTGGTGCTTGGCGGCTACTCAGATAAAGCGTGAGGATGCTGGCTATGGAGTAGATAAAGAGTACTTCGTAATCCGTAACGATAAATTCGGTTGGGGAGCTAACCACAATGCAGAAGGATTTACCGATGATTTTGATTGGAGCGGTGGTGATGACCGTCCAATTCTTAAGAAAGATTTGAATGGCTCTTTGGTTGATATGACTGTTAGCTTGACTGCTGCAGGCGTATTCAAGATGGAATCTACCATCACGACTACAACCAACAAGGTATATCATTATACCTATACCACCACATTGACGGCTAAGCCATCTAAGATTGTCCTCTTCTTCGTGAACGAGAAGTCTTACATCGACGGCTCAAGCCTTTCTACAGGCATCTCGAACCCAATCATCATCCAGAAGAAGGATGATGGCAAGTGGTATAATCTCTCCGGTCAGCAGGTAGACAAGAGCTACAAGGGTGTAGTGATTGTAAACGGAAAGAAATTTGTGAACAAGTAATCCTCTTATATATAATAAGGTGTAATTATATGAAGATTTCTAAAATACTATTGGGAGCAGCAATGTTCATTGCTGCTCCTGTTGTAAAAGGTGGTTGCCAGATGATGGCACAGAACGCTCCGCAGGAACCGATTGTTGTAGATACTCCTTTTGTCCACGACCCCGTAATGGCGTATGAGAATGGCAAGTACTATCTCTACTGCACAGGTCATGGCATCACGCAGATGACCTCTACCGATCGCAAGCATTGGACTATCGTTCCTCAGGGCGTGCTCAAGAACAGCGAGATTCCGGCATGGACGCATGATAGTGTGCCAGGTTTTACCACGCATATCTGGGCTCCGGATGTTATCCGCTTCAAGAACAAGTGGTATCTGGCTTATTCCTGTTCTACTTTTGGCAAAAATACTTCTGCCATCGGCTTGCTGAGCAATACTTCCTTATCTGATAAGGATGGATGGAAGGATGAGGGCTGCCTCGTCGCCTCTAAGGGCGATAGAGACAACTGGAATGCCATCGATCCGAATTTCATCGTTGATGAGAAGGGAAATCCTTGGCTTACCTGGGGCTCTTTCTGGGATGGCATCCAGATGATCAAGTTGGATAAGAAGACGATGCATGTCAAGAAAGGCGCCAAGCCTCAGACCATCGCCCGCCGTCATGCCGTAGGCGATGCATCAGCAGAACCGAATCCTACTTCTAAGTTTGCCGGTACCAATGCCATCGAGGCTCCTTTCATCATGAAACATGGTGGTTATTACTATCTCTTCGTGAGCTGGGATTACTGCTGCCGTGGCATCAAGAGCAACTATCGTGTTGCCGTGGGCAGGAGCAAGAAGGTGGCTGGTCCTTATCTGGATAAGGAGGGTAGGGACATGCGCAATGGCGGTGGTACGCTGATTCTGGAAGGCGATAAGAAAGAATATGAGGCGATGGGCCATTGCTCTGCCTACTCTTTCCCTGATGGCGATTTCTTCTTCTGTCATGGTTACAGCGTGCCAAAAAATGGCGCCAGCATCCTGGTTCAGAAGAAAGTCAACTGGACGGAAGATGGGTGGCTGACGCTGGAATAGCCTCGATTTTTAAAACACGGACAAATTGAATTTGTCCGGCTCTTTGTCCGGTGGCTTGTAAGTTCTTGAAAATAAGAATCTTGTGAGGATGCGGGCAATTTGTCCGGACAAATTCAATTTGTCCGTTTGTTTTTTTTAGTCCTTTTGGGCTTGAAAACCTTGGGATATGATGCCGAAACCTATGAGATGCTGGGAAGAAACCTATGAGTTATGATGAAAGAAACTATGAGTTGTGGGGGAGAAAACTATGACTTATTTTTTTTAACAATTCAAGATGAGAAAACGAAAATGCGGAAAAAAGTCCCGATAGTGGTGCCAAAAGTTGCTTTTTTAGGCACTTTTTGCACCACTATCGGGCTTTTGGCAAATGAAACTTACTATCATGCGTTATCTTGCCTCCGATACACTCTATGCCATAGTATTTTAGCGTAGAAGAGACTGAAAGATACTGAAACTTCTAAAATAAGCTGTTCTGAATACCCCGAAACATGTAAAATAAGGTGTTCTGATGAGTTAAAAACATGTAAAATAAGGCTTTCCTCATTATTTTTTCTTACCTTTGTTCGCCCCGAAAAAACAACGGGATTGGGTTGTGGAAAGGGGGAAAGAGAAAATAGAGATAAATATAAGAAATGAACAAATTAAAAGCTTTATTGGGTTTCGACCCAAAGACTACTACGGTCAAGACTGAGTTGGTTGCTGGTATGACTACCTTCCTGACCATGTGTTACATCCTGGCAGTAAACCCTACCATCCTTGCTACCACAGGTATGGACAAGGGAGCTCTCTTTACTGCCACAGCTATCGCTTCAGCCATCGCCACCTTCCTGCTGGCTTTCATGGCAAAGTTGCCTTTTGCCCAGGCTCCTAGTATGGGACTGAATGCCTTCTTCGCCTTCACCCTTTGTCAGGCTATGGGCTTGACCTGGCAGCAAGCTTTGGCGGTGTTGCTCGTAGAGGGTATCATCTTCCTTGCCATCACCTTCCTCAATATCCGCGATAAGATATTGGAGTGTATTCCGAAGAATCTCCGATTCGCCATTTCGGCTGGTATCGGTATGTTTATCGCTTTTATCGGTTTGAAGAATGCGGGCATCATTACTGCCAGCAGTGCAGCTGGTGCATAATCAGCATCTCGGCTGTCTGGCAGTGGGCTCATGCCATCATCATCTCTACATTGATGGTATTCCGATGGAACCCAGTTCTGGGATTGGTTTCCAAGTTGGGTATCAAGGAGAATGAGAAGGGCGAGATTCCGGGTGTGAAGGAGGCGATGATGAGTGATGCCATCGGTACTACAGCCGGTGCATTGCTGGGTAGCTCTACCATTACCACTTATGTGGAGAGTGCTTCGGGCGTTGCCGAGGGTGGTAAGTCGGGCTTGACATCTTTCTTTGTGGGTTTGATGTTTATCCTGAGCATCTTCCTGGCTCCAATCTTCCTGCTGATTCCGAGCGCAGCCACCAGTGGTGCCCTGGTAATGGTGGGTGTATTGATGATTGATTCGTTCAAGAAGATTGAGTTGGAGGATATCTCCGAGTCATTCCCTGCCTTTATCACGATGATTACGATGGTACTCTGCTACAGTATTGCCGATGGCATCTGTCTTGGTATTCTGAGCTATGTATTGATCAAGATGATGGTGGGCAAGTTCAAGGATCTGAATCCTACGCTGTATATCCTGAGCATCTTCCTGCTCTTCAATTATGTTTTCGGTTAATTAAACGACAGATAAAAAACGAGGCGGCAATCTGCATCACGCAGGTTACCGCCTTCTCTTTTCTAACTAACTTTCTTATCAACTATTCAAAATGTTATTACCTATATATGGATTCCAGGGCATCCTGCCCTGTGTAGTCTGTTATTTCAAACGGATGATATTCAGCGAGCTGGCTGGAATCTCTACCGTTGCACCGTTCTTCTCTGTAGTTACGTAGTTTTCTACAGGATAGATATTGGTAGGATTGTCGATGGTGTTCTCCTCCAGACCGTTCTTGGCAGAAAGGCGGATGAGCTTGCCATTCTTGATTTCCTTGCCCTGAAGATTGATCTTCGCTGTGGTGTGCTCGGTGCTGGTGTTGGCAATCTTCAGGATTACCTCGCCCGTCTGTTCATCAAGTGTGGCTGTAGAGAAGATGCCAGGAAGGGTGTTTGCCTTCAACTTGATAGAGAATATTTCCTTGCCATCCAACTTGGCGAAGATGCTGTCGCCTACTACTTTCAGCTCGATGTCATACCACTTGCCGGTCTCGATGCTGCCTGGGGTAGTAGCTATCTGACTCTTGGCACCATTCACGATAGACTCCACACCGTGCTGGGTATTGTTCCAGCCACCGAGGTTCAACCAGCAGTAGTTGTTCTTATCCACGTAGTTAAAGATGATAAGGAAGCCTTCGTTTCCGGCATCCTTCTTCGCGCGCACCTTATATATATAGCCGTTGCTGGTAATCTCGCCTGGGTTCAGACGGATGCAGCTTTCTTCGTTGCTGGTCTGCTTGATGAGGCTACCCTCTGTCTTCCACTGTCCACGGATATCGGTAGGCAACTCCTGCAAGGTCATCGGCAGCGCCTTGCCGTTCTCATCGCTGTAGCCCTTGTCCTCGAAAGAAACCTGAGTGCCCCATGTTCCCATACCTACACGGCAGATAGCTGGCTTCACCTGAGTCTGCTCATATTTGTATGGATTCTCCTGGTTCACCTTCAGTACACGGGTACCGATGTTGTTCGCCATCACGTTCTGAACGTAGTAAGATGGAGTTCCGAATACCTTGTCTGAGGTATACTGAATCATATCCGGTGCCCACATACGGTTGTTGAGGTTGGCGAAGATAGGAGCGTAGGATGCCATGGTCACGATGTCAGAGTTGTTCTCGATGCCCATCATATAGACAGCCTCACCGAGTGCTGCATCGAGCGAACCCATATTGCCGAAGCCCTGGGTTACGGCATATTCACCTACATAAATCTCGCTGCCCTTACGGTCGTAGTTATCATACTTGTTGAAGTTCTCGGCAAACCAGGCAGGATTTCTGTAGTAGTGCTCGTCGAGGAGTTCTACGCTCTCGTTGCTTTCCCACTTAGGATTGTCATCGCCCCAAGCCACCACGTTACCGATGAGGTGCATCTTAGGATATTTCGCCAATACGGCATCCTTGAACTTCTTGAAGCGCTCGTAGTAATGGTCGCTCTGAGCCGCAGGATCCGGCTGGTTGTTCTCATTACCAATCTCTAGATACTCGATATTGTATGGCTCAGGATGACCGTTCTTAGCACGGAGCGCACCATATTTAGAGGTAACAGGACCGTTGGCATACTCCAGGGCATTCATGCACTCATCAATCCAAGGCTGGATGCTGTCTACAGGAGTCATACCGCCGTGCCACAAACCTACGTTTACAACATAGAGAGGCTTGGCGTTCAGGTCCTCGGCAAGCTGCAGATACTCATCGAATCCCATACCATCGCTGGTACGGTAGCGCCAGTTTACGTTCTTATGGCCCGGACGTTCCTCGATAGGACCGATAGTCTTCTCCCAATGGAAAGCATTCTCAGGAGATTCCTGTCCCTCTACGTAGCAACCGCCAGGGAAACGGACGAACTTAGGATGGATGTTATAGAGAAGCTGAGCCAGGTCAGGGCGCAAGCCATTCTCGCGATTCTTGAAAGTAGGAGGGAAGAGGCTTACCACATCGAGAACGATGGTACCCTTTCCGTCGGCTACGAGTTCAAACTGAGCCTTGGCATCGTTTCCGTTGGCAGTCAACTCAGCCGTATATTTGGTCCACTTCTTGCCAACCTTGGCATTGAGGGTGGTTTCTGCGTAAACCTTATCGCCCTTGGCGTTGGTGAGGCGAGCCTTCAATCCGCCCTTGTAGCTACCCTTAGCCCAGAAAGAGAGTTTATAGGTTCTGCCCTGCACGGCGTTGATTCCCCAGAAACCCTCATTGATGAGAGAGGCTGTAGCTGCAGGCTTGGCAGCGATGGTCAATTGGAGTGCCTTGCCCTGTGCATTGTTGAGCAAACCCTTATTGATGAGTTGTGTATTGATTTTTGCACCTTCCTGAGCGGCAGTTTTCCAGGTAGGAATATTCTTGTCATCGTCTTCGAAAGAACGGTTGCTGATGAGTTCGGCATAGAGACCGCCATCTGCAGCATGGTTGATATCCTCGAAGAAGATACCATAGAGGTTAGGAGATACCTTGATACCTGGGTTAGAGGCATCTACATTGATGGAAACCTGTGCGTTGGATGCCAAAGCAGAGGCCAATACTGTTGAAAGTAAAATCTGTCTTTTCTTATTCATTTCTTATTCTTAGGTTTGTTTGTTTACTTGTTGGTTGGCATGAAATCAAGCTAAGTCTGAATTCATGCCGCTATTAATACACAGTTGCAAAAGTACACAAAAAACACAAAGAAGAGGTGGACAAAAAGCGAATTATAGTGTAAAAGGTGGATTTTCTGATGAAAATCCACCTTTTGTTTATTGTTGGTAAATAAAATCGGTTTTAATATAGTAATACCAGTCCGGCAAAAGCCGAGTAGAGTATCATGCGGATAGGATTGATCTTCATCACCTTCACGCCGATAAAGGTGGCAAAGAAGAGGGCGATGGAGATGTAGAAATGCCAGGGATTGGCTGGCGTAGAGAAGTTCTCGCCATTCATCAGGAGCAGGGCTGCGGCTCCTACCAGACCGACAATGGCTGGGCGAAGACCGATGAAGATGCTCTGGACGGCTGTGGTGTTCATATACTTGTACAGCATCTTGCTGATAAGAATCATCAAAACCAAGGATGGGAGAACCAGCGCAAAGGTCGCCATGGCACTTCCGAGTACAGCCATCATGCCACTCATGCCGGCATTATGGACAGCTGTATAGCCACAATAGGTGGCGGTGTTGATACCGATAGGTCCCGGTGTCATCTGAGAGATGGCAACCACATCGGTAAACTCTTGCATCGTCATCCAATGATACTGCGTAACAACCTGTCCCTGAATCAGGGATATCATGGAATAGCCTCCTCCGAATCCGAAGATGCCTATCTGAATGAATACGATGAAAAGCTGAAGAAATATCATATACCTAATTTCCGCAACACTATAATTTAATATTTTTTATAAGCACCTGAGCAACAAAAAGTTGCTCAGGATTTTGCCATGTCAGAAATTTCACTTATCTTAGTGTTGTAAAATAAAAACAAACAAAATTCTGAATGACATGGCAAAAGTACAAATAAAATCTGAGAAACTCACTCCTTTTGGGGGAATTTTTTCGATTATGGAGCAATTTGATGCTCTTTTAGCTCAAACCATAGATTCCACCTTGGGATTGAGATGCACTATGTTTGGTTATCAATATAGCGAGATTCTACGCTCTCTGATGTGCGTATATCTTTGTGGTGGCTCATGTATTGAGGATGTTACAACTCACCTGATGAAACATTTGTCTCTTCATCCAACTCTTCGCACTTGCAGCGCAGACACCATATTACGTGCTATCGAAGAACTGACTTTTAAGAGCATCACCTATAAGTCTGCTTCTGGCAAATCCTATGATTTCAATACTGCAGACAAGATGAACTGCTTACTGGTCAATGCCCTGCTTGCTACTGGTCAATTGAAATCCGGTCAAGAGTATGATTTTGACTTTGACCATCAGTTCATTGAAACAGAGAAGTATGATGCAAAACCAACCTACAAGAAGTTCTTGGGCTATAGTCCAGGTGTAGCTGTCATTAACGACATGATTGTTGGTATTGAAAATAGAGACGGCAACACAAACGTGCGCTTCAACCAAAAGAAACTTTGGAAAGAATCTTCAAGCGATTGGAGGCTTCGAAATATATATTTCTCGTGCCCGCATGGATTGCGGCTCATGTTCGGAGGAAATCGTAGATATGGTAGAGGCTCATTGCAGGCATTTTATATTCGTGCCAACAGATGCTCTTCTTTCTACGATTCCATGTTTGCCTTAACTGGATGGAAAACTGTTGAAATCAACGGTATTGAGTTTGAGTTGAATTCTATCCTTGTTGAGAAATGGAAAGGAAAACCGTATCGTCTTGTCATACAGAGACAAAGGCGAATAGAGGGAGACCTTGACATTTGGGAAGGCGAATATACCTACAGATGTATACTGACTAACGATTACAAGTCGAGTGCAAGAGACATCGTGGAATTCTACAATCTTCGTGGTGGCAAGGAACGCATCTTCGATGACATGAACAATGGCTTTGGCTGGAATCGATTGCCAAAATCGTTCATGGCACAGAATACTGTATTCCTGCTTATGACAGCTCTCATCAGAAACTTCTACAAAGCTATTATGCAGAGATTGAAAACCCATGAATTTGGATTGTGTGCCACCAGCAGAATCAAGACCTTTGTTTTCAAGTTCATATCTGTTCCTGCGAAATGGATTAAGACATCACGTAGGCATGTATTGAACATTTACTCAGACAACAATGCTTATGCCAACCTGTTCAAGACAGACTTTGGTTAAAGACCATGCTTTTCTGGTTAAACCAGCGTATTACCTCAAGTCGCTTTATGGGGTAAGGGGATTTTGTGTCTGCGACATTTCTGTTGTGCAAGAAATATGTACAATAAAATGAATTTCGTCGTTTTGCAAGCAAAATCCCACTAAACCCTATAGGTTGCGGATTTGAGGATATATATATAATAATGTGTAAAGTTAATAGGGCATTCCTACAATAAGGCGTAGCCCCTATAAACTATTAACTATAAACTTTTAACTAATCTTATTCCGTTGGCTGGATAAACTGTCCATAGATGTAGCCACCTATGGCAGCTGCGATAATCACCCAGATTGGGTTGACGCCCAAAAGCCAGATCAGAAGGGCGGATAGAATAGGAATCCAGCAGTTGACAAGCGAAATACCGACACTCTTGGCAAGCGAGAATGTAGGTACGGCTATCAATGCCACGACGGCAGGACGGATGCCTGCAAACATGGCAGCAACAACCTTGTTGTCTTCAAACTGATGGAAAAACATGGCTATCGCCAAGATAATAAGGAACGATGGCAACGAAGCGCCGAGGGTGCAGACGATGGCTCCCGGTGTCTTTGCCAACTTATATCCGAGCAGGGAACTCATGTTGATGGCCAGGGCGCCCGGACAAATCTGGGTAGTAGCAATGGCATCCAAGAATTCCTCCTTCGTCATCCAATGATGCTTGTCGACGACTTCGGATTCTATAATAGGAATCATGGCATAGCCACCACCAAAGGTGACTATGCCAATCTTCATAAATGTCTTAAATAATGAAATATACTTCATTATAGTTTATAATTTATAGTTTATAGTTTACGGCAATCTTGCTTTCAACTATAAACTATTAACTTTTAACTATGATTTTACTCTTTCTTCAATCCACTGACGTGCATTGACAAATGCCTCAATCCAAGGGGTAACCTCGTCGTTGCGGCGATCAGCTGGATACCAGGCGTTCTGCCATGGGAAGATGGCACGCTCCAAGTGTGGCATCATAGCCAAGTGGCGACCATCTGCAGAGCAGATACCTGCTACATTGTAGTCACTGCCGTTAGGATTACCTGGATACTCAGCGTAGTTGTACTTCGCAATGATGTTGTAGTGATCCTCTGGCTCTGGCAAGTAGAAACGGCCCTCGCCGTGAGCTACCCAGATACCGAGCTTATCACCGCTCAGACTACCGAACATCACACTGTCGTTCTGAGGAATAGTCAAACCGAGGAATGTACTCTCGAACTTCTTGGATGTGTTGTGGCAGAGGTGTGAACGATGCTTGTGCTCAGGATTGATGAGGTTCAACTCAACCATCAGCTGGCAACCGTTGCAGATACCGAGTGAAAGGGTATCCTCACGGGCATAGAACTTATCGAGTGCCTCTTTAGCCTTAGGATTGTAGAGGAATGCGCCAGCCCAACCCTTGGCAGAACCGAGAACATCGGAGTTAGAGAAACCACCGCAGAATACAATGAAGTTCACATCCTCCAGAGTCTCACGACCAGAAATCAAGTCGGTCATCATCACATCCTTTACATCGAAGCCAGCGAGATACATAGAGTATGCCATCTCACGCTCACCATTGGTACCCTTCTCACGGATGATAGCTGCCTTGATGCCAGATGGCTTGCGACGGTTAGCGTCGAGGCTGTAGCTAGCGAGGGTTCCCTTGAAGCCATAACCGAAGTTCATCTCGATAGGCTGCTTCTTATAGTTGGTGTAACGCTTCTTAGCCATACCGTTCATGCTCTGCTTGCGGTCGAGGAGGTAAGATGTCTTATACCAGTCGTCGCGCAAAGCATCGATATCGAACTCGTGCTCGAAGCCTTCCTTCTTGATGATAATCTTGCGGAGCTCAGGAGCTGGATAACCAATCTTGGCATAACCGATACCGTTCTCATCGAAGAATGCTTTCAACTCGTCCTTGTGAGCATCGCTTACCTGGATGACAACACCTGGGTTCTCTGCGAAGAGAGTCTTGATGATGTCGGCATCTGCGATGTCGTGGAGGTTGATCTTCATACCGCCCTCTACGTTGGCGAATGTCATTTCGAGGAGAGTTGTAATCAAACCACCGGCGCTGATATCGTGACCAGCCATTACCCAACCACGGTTGATGAGTTCCTGTACGGCGTTGAAGCAGTCAACGAAGTACTCTGGGTTCTTGACGGTAGGAACATCGCTGCCCACCTTGCCCAGGCTCTGAGCGAAAGCAGAACCACCGAGACGCTGCTCGTCGAAACTGAAGTCGATATGGTAGAGGCTAGAGTTCTTGTCGTTAACGAGAACTGGACTAACCACCTTCTTGACATCTGAAACCTCACCACCAGCACTTACGATAACGGTACCCGGAGCGATGATCTTCTCGCCGTTAGGATACTGCTGGGTCAAAGAGAGAGAGTCCTTACCTGTTGGTACGTTTACGTGGATGGCGCAGCAGAAGTCTGACAATGCCTTCACACCCTCGTACAGACGGGCATCCTCACCCTTCTGGCTGCGGCAAGGCCACATCCAGTTGGCTGAGAGGCTGATGCTGTCCATGCCATCTGCCAATGGAGCCCATACGATATTAGTCAATGACTCTGCTACAGAGAGTACTGAACCTGCCTTAGGATCGGCAAGACCAGCCTGAGGTGCATGACCCATTGCTGTTACGATACCCTTCTCGCCACGGTAGTCGAGTGCTACGACACCACAGTCTGAGAGTGGCAACTGAATCTGACCCTGACCCTGCTGACGGGCAATCTTACCTGTTACGGAACGGTCAACCTTGTTGGTCAACCAGTCCTTACAAGCCACAGCCTCCATCTGGAGAACACGCTGCAAGTACTTGTCGAGGTTATCAGCAGAATAAGTTACATCTTCATATTTACGCTCTACGGTCTCATCTACCATCACAGTCTTAGGAGTATGACCGAACATCTGAGCTACATCGAGGTCGAATGGCTTCACGCCGTCAGCCTGCTTGAAGCTGAAGTGAGCATCGCCTGTAGTCTCACCAACCACGTACATTGGAGCACGCTCACGGTCGGCAATCTTCTGAACCTCGCTGATATACTTCTCGTCGATGAGCAAGCCCATGCGCTCCTGGCTCTCGTTGGCGATGATTTCCTTGGCGCTCAAAGTCTTGTCGCCGATAGGCAACTTAGACATGTCGATTTCGCCACCGCACTCTTCTACCAACTCAGAGAGACAGTTCAAGTGACCGGCTGAACCGTGGTCGTGGATGCTGACTACTGGGTTCTCATCGTTCTCAACGAGTGCACGAACCAGGTTGTAGGCACGCTTCTGCATCTCAGGGTTGGCACGCTGAACAGCGTTCAACTCGATGCCATTGCTGTAACGGCCTGTATCTACAGAAGAAACAGAACCGCCACCGAGACCGATGCGATAGTTATCACCACCTACTACGACCACCTTGTTGCCCTTCTGTGGCTCGCCCTTCTTATAGTCACGCTTTTTGCCGTAGCCTACACCACCAGCAAGCATGATTACCTTATCGTATGCATACTTCTCACCATTCTCCTCGTGCTCGAATGTAAGCACAGAACCGGTGATGAGAGGCTGACCGAACTTGTTACCGAAGTCTGATGCACCGTTGGAAGCCTTGATCAGAATCTGCTCTGGAGTCTGATAGAGCCACTTACGCACTGGCATGATGTCTTCCCAGTCGCGCTCAACATCGCTCTTGCCGTTGTCATCCTTCAAGCGAGGATAAGCAGTCATGTAGCAGGCGGTACCTGCGATAGGCCATGAACCTACACCACCACCCATACGGTCGCGGATTTCACCACCCGTACCGGTAGCAGCACCATTGAAAGGCTCTACGGTAGTAGGGAAGTTGTGGGTCTCAGCCTTCAGAGAGATAACACTCTCGATATCCTTCACCTGGAAGAAATCGCTGGTAGTCTGATCGGCTGGAGCAAACTGCTCGATAACAGGACCCTGAGAGAAAGCCACGTTGTCCTTGTAAGCAGAGAGAATCTTGTTAGGATTCTCGTTGGTGGTCTTCTTGATCATGTTGAAGAGAGAAGACTCCATCTCCTTACCGTCGATGATAAACTGGCCGCCGAAGATCTTGTGGCGGCAGTGCTCTGAGTTGATCTGTGCGAAACCGAAGATTTCGCTGTCGGTGAGAGGGCGTCCGTTCTCTTTCTCCAGCTTGTGGAGATAAGCTATTTCGTCCTCGCTGAGGGCAAGACCCTCTTCCTCGTTATACTTCTCGAGGTCATCGACGTACTTGATAGGTTCTGGCTGGTGGTTCACGGTGAACACATCCTGTCCGATACCGTTGTACATACGCTGGAGCATAGGGTCGTGCTCAGCGTTTTCGCTATCTACAGGGAAGTACTCCTCGATACGCGAAATGCCGTTAAGACTCATGTTCTGAGTAATCTCAACGGCATTCGTACTCCAAGGAGTAATCATTTCACGGCGTGGGCCGACATAGAAGCCCTGCAACTGCTGGGCGTCCTCTAAAGTCGCGTCACCATAAAGCCAACAAAGTTCATTGATTTCGTCCTGAGATGGTTTGTGGTCAATCTCGGTCGCAATCACACTCTTAGATGGAGTTCTAAAAAAAAGAATCATACTTGCTTTCTTTTATATTATTAATGTATTTATTTCTTTTCGAGTGCAAAGATAGTGCAATTTCAAGACACTACAAAATAAAACACTGTTTTTTATGTTTTTTTTGTTGAGATTTGGGCTATTCTTACCTTGAAAGGCTACATTTGGCGGTTTAGCTATAAGAAAAGTGCTTTCTGTTGCCTTTTTTGGTTAAAAAGGTGATAAATAAAGATTTAGAGGTTAAAAATGTCTAAATGCATTTGACAAATATTGTTTATTCGAGTCTTATCTGTAACTTTGCAAGTGAAAGAAGTGAATCAGTTTCTATAATGCCCTAAAATGTAGAAGCTTCCGGATAACGGATAAAAGCCGGGAGAACTCTAATATAATAGGAGGTAGAAAGCGACGTTAAGATATACTATAATCAATTAATAATAACAAGAAAATTTAAATTAGAAAGAATATGAAACAGACAAAGTTAATGGTAATGGCAATGATGGCTGTAGCTCTGATGGCTACAAGCTGTGCAAGTAAGAAGGATCTTCAGAATTGCCAGAATGAGAATAAGGAATTGTCAAGCAACTATCAGGCTACCAAGGAAAAACTGGCAGCTACAGAGGCTAGTCTGGCTGCTGCCCAGGAGCAGCTCGCTACTGCAAAGAGCGATTACGCTAAGTTGCAGAACTCGCTTGACAAGAGTTTGAACAATGCAAGCCAGAACAACGTGAGCATTGAGAAACTCGTTGACCAGATCAACGAGAGTAACCAGTATATCCGCCACCTGGTTGAGGTAAAGAGCAAGAGCGATTCGCTCAACATGGTTCTTACCAACAACCTGACCCGCTCTTTGAGCAAGGAAGAGATGAAGGAGGTTGATGTTCAGGTTCTGAAGGGTGTAGTTTACATCTCTCTGGCTGACAATATGCTCTATCAGAGTGGTAGCTATGAGGTGAACAGCCGTGCTCAGGAAACATTGAGCAAGATTGCTAAAATCATCACAGACTACAAGGATTACGACGTGCTCGTAGAGGGTAATACCGATAACGTACCAGTAAGCACTACAAGTGCCAAGATGAAGAATATCCGCAACAACTGGGACCTCTCTGCTCTCCGTGCAGCTTCTGTTGTTCAGTACTTGCAGGATCACTTCGGTGTAAATCCTAAGCGTCTTACTGCTGGTGGCCGCGGTGAGTACAACCCTGTAACAACTAACGATACAGAGGTAGGCAAGCAGCGCAACCGCCGCACTCAGATTATCATCACTCCTAAGCTCGACCAGTTCATGGACTTGATTGACAAGGCTCCAGAGGAGAAGTAAAAAGACTATTTAAAGGTAAAAAGGTAAAAGGGTAAAAAAGTAAATAAGTAGAGGCATCATTGAGTTTTCGGGCTCATTGATGCCTTTTTAGGTATAAATATACAGGTTTTATGTTTTAAGTACGTAAAAAAGTGCTTTTTGTTGTCATTTTGCTAGAATTATTCTTAATTTCCTTTCTTTTCTTGATTATTTTTATTAATTTTGCAGGCAAAATATCAAGGTGCCACTTGGCTGCCCTGATCATTGTACATTGTAAATTATTAATTATACATTATATTGTGTTATGGAAAAGATTAAGATGACAACTCCATTGGTAGAGATGGACGGTGATGAGATGACAAGAATTCTCTGGAAGATGATTAAGGACGAACTGATTCTTCCTTTCGTGGATTTGAAGTCGGAGTATTATGACTTAGGCTTGCCTTATCGCGACAAGACCAATGACCAGGTGACCATCGACTCTGCTGAGGCGGCTAAGAAATATGGCGTGGCTGTGAAGTGTGCTACTATCACTCCTAATGCACAGCGTATGGACGAGTATAAACTCCACAAAATGTGGAAGAGCCCTAATGGAACTATCCGTAGCATCATGGACGGTACCGTATTCCGTGCTCCTATCACCATCCCAAGCATCCACCCTTGTGTAAAGAACTGGGAGAAGCCTATTACCATCGCCCGTCATGCTTACGGCGATGTATACAAGAGCGTGGAACTTCGTGCTGATGAGCCAGGTACAGCCAAACTCGTGTTCGAGGGTAAGAGCGGCAAGAAGCAGGAGATAGAGATTCATTCTTTCGATGGTGCTGGCGTTATCCAGGGCATGCACAATACTGATAAGAGTATCCGCAGCTTTGCTCACAGCTGCTTCAAGTTTGCCATTGATACCAAGCAGGATCTCTGGTTTGCTACCAAGGATACCATCTCTAAGACTTATGATGCCCAGTTCCGTAAAATCTTTGAGGAAGTATATGAGAGCGACTATAAAGAGAAGTTTGCAGAACTCGGTATCGAGTATTTCTATACATTGATTGATGATGCAGTGGCTCGTGTTATCCGCAGCAAGGGCGGCTTTATCTGGGCTTGCAAGAACTATGACGGTGATGTGATGAGCGATATGCTCAGTACAGCCTTCGGTTCTCTGGCGATGATGACTTCTGTATTGGTTTCTCCTGACGGCAAGTATGAGTATGAGGCAGCACACGGTACCGTGACCCGTCACTACTATCGCTACCTGAAGGGTGAAGATACATCTACCAACCCGATGGCTACAATCTTTGCATGGAGCGGTGCGTTGAGAAAGCGTGGCGAACTGGATGGCATCAAGGAACTTCAGAACTTTGGCGACCAGTTGGAGGCTGCATGTTTCGATACTTTGAATGATGGTATCGCTACCAAGGATCTCGTAAACCTGATGGAAGGTGTTGAGGCTAAGGCTGTAAACTCTGCCGGCTTTATCGCTGCCATCCGCGAGCGTCTGGAAAAGCGATTGGCATAAAAACAATAAGACCTGGGGTGATTAACCTCAGGTCTTATTGTTTTAGTTATTTTTAGTTTAAATCTTGATTCTTTTTCTTGCGTTTACGCAAAGCGTCTGAATAAACCTTAAACAAATCAATGTTCAGCAACTGACAGATATGGTAAAGCATACCCGTATCTATAGTGGCTCTGCCGTATACCTTATATATATTAGTACGATGGCAGCCTAATTGCTCAGCAAGCCATACTGTGGTCTTGCCTTGCTTGTTTAATTCCTCTTTGATGATTTCACCGATTAAGGGAATTGCATTTACTTTATCTTTCATACTCTTTCAGTTGTGTTATACGCTCACTTATAGTTATATCGGGTGCAAAAGTAGTATTTCTGTTTCTAACTAGCAAAGAAACATGTAGCGAATTTGGAACACTAAGTTAAAATGTGTAACAAAATACTCGTTTTTTTATATTTTTTTTCTCTAAAGAACTAAATGTCACGAAATTGTAACTGAATGTAACGCTTATTACGAAAGAAAAGTCGTAATTTTGCAGCGGTATTTTAAATAACATGAAATATGGAAGAGAATATGAAAAGAATACTTGTTGTTGATGATGAGCAAGACTTGTGTGAGATTCTGAAATTCAATCTCGAAACAGAAGGATATGAGGTAGAAACAGCCAATTCGGCAGAAGAGGCTTTGGAGATGGACATCGCTTCGTTCGATCTGCTGCTACTGGACGTCATGATGGGAGGAATGAGCGGTTTCCAGCTGGCTAAGCAGTTGAAGGGCAATCCGATGACAGCCAATGTTCCGATTATCTTCCTTACAGCCCGAGATACGGAAAACGATACGGTGACAGGATTCAATATCGGTGCCGATGATTATATCTCGAAACCTTTCTCTATCCGAGAGGTGATGGTCAGAGTGCGTGCCGTCTTGCGCCGTACGGCTGAACAGGCTGGTGATGCTGATGAATCGAAGATCATCAACTATCAGGGACTGCAGTTGAATCTGGACAAGAAGACGGTGAGCATCGATGGTGAGGCAATCCCTTTCACCAAGACCGAGTTCGAACTCCTGCGTCTTTTCCTCGAAGAGCGCGGCAAGGTCTTCTCACGTCAGGAACTTATCGACCGGGTATGGCCTAAGGATGTGATGGTACTCGACCGCACGGTGGATGTCAACATCACCCGTATGAGAAAGAAGATTGGTAAATTTGCCAAGTGCATCGTTACCCGTCTGGGATTCGGTTATTATTTTGATGCGTAATTAAAATGTTTAAGTTAAATAGTGTAGGTAGGAAGTTGTACTTCAGTGTACTGGCGGTGTTCCTGGTGTTCGCCGTCAGTTTTATCGTGTTCCAGCAGGCACGAGAGAAACAGTATAAAATAGGTACGCTTACTATCAAGTTGGAAAATTATAATGAACTGTTGGCAGAAGATCTGGCGCTCTCTCCTGGTGAAGGAATTATTCTGCAGGATAGCATTCACAATAGGGATGTGACTGTGGCTCATGAGAAGTTGAAGGCTTTTGTACGCGAACATGAAAGCAAGGACCTTCGTGTTACGCTGGTGCGCCCGAACGGTAAGGTGATTTATGACAACATGAGTTCCGACTATGATCAGTTTGCCAACCATGCTAAACGTGAGGAAATAGAAGAGGCCTTGAAAAACAGGGTAGGCTCAAGCGTGGAGCGACAGTCTAAAACCCTGAAGCATGATTATTTCTATGTGGCTTCTTATTTTCCGGAAAGCAAGCTCATCATCCGTACGGCACTACCTTACAATAATGATTTGGCAAAATCGCTGCAGGCTGACCAGCATTTCATCTGGTTTGCCATCGTAGCCGTCATTCTGCTTACCCTCGTGCTCTACCGTTTTACGGACCGTCTGGGTAAGAATGTCTCCAAACTGAGCATCTTTGCTTATAAGGCAGATCACAACGAGAGTCTTGAGGTGGAAGATCTCGCCAAGTTCCCTAACGATGAGTTGGGCGAGATAGCCGAGCGTATCATCAAGATGTATAAGCGCATACAGACCACCCGATGTGAACAGAATGTACTGAAGCGGCAGCTTACCCAGAATATAGCTCACGAGCTGAAGACTCCTGTGGCAAGTATCCAGGGTTATCTGGAAACGATACTCGACAATCCGCATATCAACGAAGAGATGAAGTCGCAGTTTCTGCAGCGCTGTTATGCCCAGAGCGAGCGTCTCACCTCTCTGCTCCGCGACATCTCTACCCTGAACCGGTTGGATGACGGTTCGGATATGCTAGATTTCGAGGCGGTAGACATTACGCAGATGGTGAGTGAAATAGCCCGTGAGACGGCGCTGGAAAGAGAGTCGCACAAGATGACTTTCGAGAATCTTCTTCCCGACCAGCATATTATCGTGAAGGGTAACCGCAGTCTGCTCTATAGTGTGTTCCGCAATCTTACCGACAATGCCATAGCCTATGCCGGTGAAGGGCGTAAGATAACGTTGAGTGCCAAGGAGCAGGGCAATAAGTGGCATTTCATCTTCTGTGATAATGGTCAGGGAGTTCCTGCCGAGCATCTCTCCCGTCTTTTTGAGCGTTTCTATCGGGTAGATAAGGGACGCAGCCGCAAGATGGGTGGCACCGGTTTGGGTCTTGCCATCGTCAAGAATGCCGTTCTCCTGCATGGCGGAACCATCCGTGTGAGCAATCAGCTGGAAGGTGGCTTGAAGTTTGAATTTACGCTTAAGAAATAAAAATGTTTTTTGAATAAAATATCTAAGCGGCAAATATAAATAATCAAGTGGCTGATAAAGGTACTTAAGTAGTAAATATAGGTAAAGAAAGGCAAGACTTCTGAGAAACTTCTGAATGAGGTTTTACAGAAACCTTGCCTTTTTTTGTATTTTAAAACATTTTTGTTTTCTTTTCGTAAACTTTGCTTAAATTTATTATTTCTGACTTTTTTCTGTTAAAAGTATAGACGATATTTCTAAATATTGACGAAAATCAAGAAAAACTAACTTTTTTCTATAAAAATATCGATAAAGTTTGCATTAATTCAATACTTTTTCTTATCTTTGCACCCGTAAAGTAATGAGAGAGATTTAAAAAAGTGTAAGAAGAGAAAAAATAATTATATAAAGTTATAAGAGTTGTTTAATTTTTAAGAGAGGATTTTATGGAAAAAAGATTGCTTTTCTTGTTAGTCAATCTCTTCCTTTTATGTGGGGGGGGCATTGGCTCAAACGAAAGTAACAGGTACCGTAGTTTCTCAGGAAGATGGTGAACCTGTCATCGGTGCATCTGTCGTAGTCGCCGGAGCGGCACGTACAGGTACCGTCACCGATATTGACGGTCACTTCTCTTTGGAGGTACCTGCTGGTAAGAAACTTGTAGTTAGCTACATCGGTATGCAGAGCCAGACCTTGACTCCAGCCGCCAAGATGACTATCCGCCTGAAGGCAGATAGCAAGAGTTTGGGCGAGGTGGTTGTAACGGGTATGCAGAAGATGGATAAGCGTTTGTTTACTGGTGCTACTACAAAAATTTCTGGCGACAAGACAAAGTTGGATGGTGTCGCAGACATCAGTCGTGCCTTGGAAGGTAAAGCGGCCGGTGTGTCTGTGCAGAACGTCTCAGGTACTTTCGGTACAGCTCCAAAGATTCGTGTGCGTGGCGCTACTTCTATTTATGGTAGCTCAAAACCTCTTTGGGTGGTAGATGGTGTTATCATGGAGGACGTAACTGAGGTTGATGCTGATGATTTGTCTTCTGGTAACGCTGAGACCCTTATATCTTCAGCCATAGCAGGTCTGAATGCTGATGATATTGAAAGTTTCCAGATTTTGAAGGATGGTTCTGCTACCTCTATTTATGGTGCACGTGCCATGGCTGGTGTCATCGTTGTTACAACCAAGAAAGGTAAAGCTGGTACAAACCGTATCAACTATACTGGTGAATTCACCATGCGTTTGAAGCCAAGCTACCGCAATTTCAATATCATGAATTCTCAGGATCAGATGGGTGTATATCGTGAGATGTACAATGATGGTTATTTCTCTTTTGAAAAGAGTTTTCGTGCTTCTAACAGTGGTGTCTTTGGCAAGATGTATCACCTGATGAATACATATGATTCGAAGACGGGAACTTTTGGATTGCCTAATACTGAGGAGGCGATGAATAGCTATCTCCAGAAGGCTGAATACCAAAATACCGACTGGTTTGACTTACTCTTCAGTAATAGTATCTCCCAGAATCATTCCGTCAGCATGTCTACTGGTACCGATAAGGCTCAGTATTATACATCTTTCAGTGTGATGAACGATCCAGGATGGTCTAAGCAGAGCAAGGTACAGCGTTATACAGCCAATGTAAATGCTCTTTACAATATTTCGACGAAATTGTCTTTCAATGCCATAGCTAATGCTTCCTATCGTAAGCAGCGCGCTCCTGGTACTACTTCACAGTCTGTAAATAATGTGACAGGTGAGGTGTCTCGTGATTTTGATATCAACCCATATTCTTATGCGTTGAACACTTCTCGTACCATGGATCCTAATGAACTCTATGTGCGTAACTATGCTCCGTTCAATATTTTCCGTGAATTGGAAAACAACTATTTGAGTTTGGATGTGGTTGACATGAAATTCCAGGGCGAATTGAAATATAAGCCAATCTCTAAAGTAGAACTCGCAGTATTGGGCGCTTACAAGTATTCTACAACGACCAATGCCGCTACCATTACTGACCAGAGTAATCAGGCTTGGGCCTATCGTGCGATGGATGATGCTACGATGCGTGATGCAAACCCATGGCTGTATACCGATCCAGACAAGGCAAACTCTTTGCCATTCTCTGTATTGGAAAAGGGTGGTTTTTATCGTGAGACCAAATATAAGATGAATAGCTGGGACTTCCGTGCGACAGCTAGCTATAATGATGTATACAACAAAGACCATATCGTGAACTTATTCGGTGGTTTGGAAATCAATTCACTCGACCGTAGCCGTTCTTATTTTAATGGCGTTGGCATGCAGTATGATATGGGGTATCTCCCTGCTTTCAACTATAACTTCTTCAAGCAGTTGGAGGAGGAGAATGGTCAATATTATAGTTTGGATAATTCATATCAGCGTGAGGCTTCTTTCTTTGGTACTGCCACCTATTCTTATAAGGGTCGCTACACAATTAATGGTACCATTCGTTATGAGGGTTCCAATAAGTTGGGTAAGAGTCGTTCAGCTCGTTGGTTGCCTACTTGGAACGTGTCTGGAGCATGGAATGCTCATGAGGAGAGTTGGTTTACTAAGTTAAATCCAGTTCTTTCTCATCTTACATTAAAAGCATCATATTCATTGACAGCTGATCGAGGTCCTGCTTCCGTTTCTAACTCGTTGGTAGTGATACAGAGTTACAACCCTTGGCGTCCATTTGCCGGTGACAAGGAGACTGGACTTGAGATTTATCGCTTGGGTAATGATGATTTGACCTATGAAAAGAAGCATGAGTTGAACCTCGGTTTGGATATGGGCTTTTTGAATAACCGCATTAATGTGACTTTCGATTGGTATCGCCGCAACAATTATGATTTGATTGGTCCTAAGCGTACCATGGGTATTGGTGGTGAGATCTATAAATATGCCAATGTGGCAAGTATGCGTTCACATGGTGAGGAGTTGACTATTTCCACTCGCAACATTGAGACCAAGGATTTTAAATGGAGTACCGACTTCATTTTCTCTCACTCAAAGAATACTGTAACCGACTTGGATTCACGTGCTAACATCATGCAGATGATTACAGGTACCGGTTTCACAATGAATGGCTATCCTGTTCGCTCTTTGTTCTCTATTGATTTCAAGGGATTGAACAATAAGGGTCTGCCTATCGTTGTGAATCAGGATGGCGAGGAGACAAGCTATGGTGGCGATCTCTACTTCCAGTCAACTACAACAGATTACTTGAAGTATGAAGGTCCAACAGACCCAACCATTAACGGCAGTTTCGGAAACACCTTCTCTTATAAGGGTTTAAAACTGAATGTGTTCATTACATACGCTGCAGGAAATAAAGTACGTCTTGATCCAGCTTTCAGTTCTTCATACTCAGACATGACTGCCATGCCAAAGGAATTTATAAATCGTTGGACTCAAGCCGGTGATGAAGCTTATACGGATGTGCCAGTCATAGCAGACCAGCGCATGAAGCAGAATGACAATTATATTGGTTATCTTTATAATGCATATAACTATTCTACGGCTCGCGTAGCTAAGGGTGATTTCATTCGCATGAAGGAGATTTCTTTGGCTTATGATTTCCCAGGCAAGTGGGTTCAGGCCCTTCGCTTGAACAGCGTAAATTTGAAACTTCAGGCTACTAACTTGTTCTTGATTTATTCAGACAAGAAGTTGCACGGACAGGATCCTGAGTTTTTCAACACTGGTGGTGTGGCAACCCCAATGCCACGTCAGTTTACATTGACATTAAGAGTAGGACTTTAAAGAAAGAGAGATAATTATGAAAAAGAATAAATTATATATAGCATCGGTGGCTTTTGTGGCATTGTCATTGGTCACATCATGCGACAGCTTCCTGGACAAGTTGCCAGATGATCGTGCCGAGGTAAATACCGAGGAAAAGGTGACCTCTCTGCTTGTGTCTGCTTATCCAACAGCAAGCAGCAATCTGATATTGGAATGGAGCTCAGATAATTATGCAGACAATGGAAAGCAGTATAGTACCAATCAGGATATAGAGCAGGTTTATCGTTTTCAGCCACTTACAGCTCAAACAAATGATAGCCCAAAGAGTTTGTGGAATGGTTATTATTCTGCAATTGCAGCAGCCAACCAGGCTTTGGCTTCCATCGATGAGATGGGTAATCCGGCATCGCTAAAGGCGCAGAGAGCTGAGGCTTTGCTCTGTCGTGCCTATAGCATGTATCGTCTTGCTACAACTTTCTGTATGACTTATAATCCAGATAATGCAGAGAAGTGCATGGGACTTCCTTATCCAACAAAGCCTGAGACAACTGTAAGCCCTGATTATAAGCGTGGTACACTGAAGCAACTTTATGAGCAGATTGATGCAGATATTGAGGCTGCCTTGCCTGATGTGAGCGATGATATCTATACCCAGCCTAAGTATCATTTCAATCAGAAGGCTGCGTATGCTTTTGCTGCTCGTTTCAACCTGTACTATATGAACTATGACAAAGTGATAACATATGCTAGCAAGGTGCTTGGAGCAAATCCAGCCTCTTTGTTGCGCAACTATGTACCTTTTATGTCTTTGTCTAATTCAGAGGATATAGAGAATCGGTATATTTCTTCATCAGAGAACGCCAATCTCTTGTTGATGACGGCATTTAGTCAAATTGGTAGAAATATCAGTGGTAATGAAGCGCGTTTTTGTCACAATCAAAATGTAGGTCAGTATGAAACGATTTGGGCTAAGATGCCATGGGGAAGTGGATCCAGAGACAATACTCTCTACCAGTCAAACTTGTTGTTTGGCAATGCTCGTATTCTTATCTTCCCAAAGATGTTTGAACATTTTGAGTTTATCGACAAGATAAACCAAACTGGATATCTTCATGTTGTAGATGCTGTGTTCACTACTGATGAAACCCTTCTTTGTCGTGCTGAGGCTTATGCCATGAAGAAGGATTATGATAATGCGGTGAAAGATATCAATACTTGGATTGTGTCGCATACTATGACTGCGAATGGTACGGCAAAACGCCCAACAATGACAGTTGAAAGTATCAAGACTTTTATCGAAAACTTGCCGTATGCACCTGTTACACCAAAATCCAATTTGGAGCATAGCATTCGTAAGACATTCCATCCACAGGGATTCACGGTTGAGGCTGGTACCCAAGAGGATATTTTGCAATTCATCTTACAGATGCGTCGACTGGAGACCCTGTATCAAGGTCTTCGTTTCCTTGATATCAAGCGCTATGGCATTGAGTTCAGCCATGATGTTGACGAAGAGTCTCCTATTGTATTCAAGGCTGGTGACTTGCGAGGTGCGATTCAATTGCCAGATGATGTAATTGAGGCAGGATTACCTGCAAATCCAAGAGAAGAGTCTAACAAATAAAAAATGAGTAAACTATGAAATATATAAAATTATTCATACTGATAGCGTCAGTCTCTCTGTTTGCTGCCTGCTCAGACGATAGTCTTGATTCTAAGAGTATTTTCGATACGCAGAATAAGGAAGAGCAGAATGACTTTGACAAGTGGCTCAAGACCAACTATGTGGATACCTATAATATCCGCTTTAACTATCGATATAGTGACAAGGAGACGGACAACAAATATAATCTTGCACCTGCCGATTTTAATAAGTCTAAGGCATTGGCTATTATGGTCAAGCATATTTGGCTGGATGCTTATAAGGAAGTGATGGGCGATCAGTTTATGAAGACCTATTCTCCTCGTGTGATGCAGTTGGTTGGTTCAGCAGCTTATGATTCTCAGTCTTCTATTGTGATGGGTACTGCTGAGGGTGGCTTGAAAGTAACTTTGTATAATGTAAATATTATCGATGTTGATAATCCAATCATAGATCCAGAAAATCCTTTCGTTGACAAGGAAAAAGGTACATACGATCTGAATTACTGGTTCTTCCATACAATGAATCATGAGTTCTGTCATATTCTGACTCAGAAAAAGAATTATTCTACTGAGTTCCAGACTGTTTCTGCCGGCAAGTATCAGACTTCAGGTTGGGTGAATGTAAAGGATGAAGAAGCTCCATCCATGGGATTTGTATCCGGTTATGCCAGCGGTGAGTATAATGAGGACTTTGCTGAGATTTTTGCCCAATATGTAACCCATTCTGAAGCAGCATGGCAAAAAATACTGAGTGCAGGTATTGTATACGAAACAGATGAAAATGGCGATTATGTGCTTGATGCAGACGGCAATCTTATAGTGAAGGATGCAAGTGGCTATAAAGCTATTATTCAGAAATTTAACATTCTCAAGGAATATTTTGCCAACACTTGGGGCATGGATATTACCAAGCTTCGTGAAGTTATCTTGCGTCGTACGGCAGAAGTAAAGGCAATGGATTTAGAAACATTAAAGTAAGACGGATATGAAAAAAATATATAACATATTATTTACGCTGATTGCGGTCTTGTCTTTCACATCTTGTTCCAACGACATAGATGAAGTGTTCGACAAACCTTCTGCAGAGCGAGTGAATGATGCAATAGCAGAGTATAAGACGGTTCTTACTTCTGCAGAGAATGGATGGCTGATGAAATATTATCCTAAGGCTAATACCAAGTATGGTGGATATAATCTGTTGTTGAAATTTGGAACAGATGGAAATGTTACTGCCATGAGCGATGCTTTGGGTGCAGACACGAAAGCCACATCACATTATAAATTGGAGCAGAGTGCTAGTATCGTTCTGTCTTTTGATGAGTACAATAAGGTGATTCATTTCTTCTCCGATCCAGCTAACCCTGATGGTATTGGTGATAATGGTAAGGGTATGGAAGGTGACTTGGAGTTCCGGGTGCTTACCGCCACTGCTGATTCTGTAGTCATGCTTGGCAAGAAGCGTGGTACAAAAATAGTGATGACTCCTATGGCGAAGGATGCCGATTGGACTGAGACCATTAATCATATAGACGATTTGGAGCAGGAAATGCAGTTTCCTAAATATACTTGCGAGGTGAATGATGTCAAGTATGTGGCAACAACAAGCTATCGTACCATTACTTTCACTAGTTCTAATGCCGAGGAAGGCTCTACAACGGAACCTTATATTGTTACAGACAAGGGCATTGAATTTTATGAGCCAATAACTCTTAATGGCGTTACTGTCAAGGGATTCAACTATAAAGGGGGCGATAACTATGAGTTTGAATCCACAGATGCCGCTGTAAAGATGTTGGGCGTTGTTCCTCCTATCAGTGAGCAGGTTATCAGTGGAGACTGGTTCTTCTCTGTAGCTAATATGGGTAGCTATACTCAGGCGTATTGGAATGCTGGTAACGAGGAGGTTTCTAAGTATTATTCTCCTTGCTATTATGCTGCTTTTACCACTTCTGCGTTTGATGGCTATGTAGGACATTGGGGAATCTTGTTCAATGTGGCAGGCTATGGTTCGTTCATAGACATTACTCCTACTATCGTTGATGATGATCATATCTCATTTGCTTGTCCTGGCAAGTTTGGTGCGAATGGTCAGTTTTTCTATGGAAGGGGTCAGCTGTATATGATTTATGCACTGACTGGTGATGAGGGAACTCATGCTGCCAACGTGGCCAAGACTTATAAAGTCGAGTTGATGCAGGGTACAACGAAACAGCCTTCTTCTATAAAGTTGACTGATGAGAGTAATCCAAATAACTGGTTTGTCTTGACAACTAGTATGCCAGAATCTCTTTTTTAGAGTTCATCCATCATGAAATAAAATTATATACATAATGTTTAATAGGATTCTTTGTGAAAAGAATACATAAAATCTCTCGTCTGGGGGCGTGCTCATTTAAGCACGCCCCTTATTTATTGTTGCAGTATAAACTGTATTCCGGAATATTTTGCCGAGGAATAAGTTGGCTGTTAATCGGAAATAGTGTACTGGCGAATGAAGAACAGCTGACTAGCCGTACGCTCGCCAGTTGGCTGTTCTACAGCAACAGTCAGCGTAAATGCCTATAAAAGTGTTGTAAGTAAGGGATAAAGAAATACTCTTCACTCTTCACCTTTCCTTCGGAATCCCCAGTGTTTATGGGCGTTTCGAGGGGTGAAGAGTTCTTGGACACTCTTCACCCACTCTTCACCACTCTTCACCTTAGCTGGTTCGGCGGAGGATGTGTCATAAATTTATGATTCACCCTTTTCTTGTTATTGGAAGAGTAAGAATATGTTGTTGGAAGAGTTATAATATGTTGTTGGAAGAGATAGGATATGTTGTTGAGGCAGTCTGTATCTTCGGTCGCACAACAGCTGTTGTGCGCTTGCATAACAGCTGATATGCGCATGCACAACAGGTGATGTGCATGCGATGGTCAACTGTTATGCACCAACATCCAGACTTATGATACACCCTCCTCAGGGACGCCTAGCGGTCTTGCGCTGCAATTTACGCCTGTTAGTCTTTGGAATCGGTGAAGAGTGGTGAAGAGTGGTGAAGAGTCGCTGCAAACTCTTCACCCCTCGGAATGCCGATATACACAGGGGTTTCCGAAGAAAAGGTGAAGAGTGAAGAGTAAAAGCGTGTTCGCTTGCAGGTAAAAAAATGGGGCGCAAGCTGTTTCCATGAAAGGAATCGCTTGCGCCCCTGATATTATTGCTTATGAGTAAATGAGCACCCTAAGATTAGAACTTGTAGATAGCACCAAATGAAATGTTGCTCGCATCTACGTTAAGTCCGAATGTTGATGAGTTGTCACCATGGTCAGGAGAATAACCTTTGTAACCGAGGAAACCTACCTTTGTGATGAAGTTTACGTGGTCTGAAAGCTTAACAGCCAAACCTGGCTTGATGCCTACCTCGTATAAATCGCCACCGCCCTTGCTGAAGCTGCTGTAACCGATTGTACCCTCAACGAAGAGGTTAACCAACTTGGTTTCTACGGCTGTGTAACGTACGTAAGGAGCAACTTTGAATGTTGTAGATTCACCTACAGGAGAAAGCTTGCAAACTTCGCCCTTCTTGATACCAATCTCGAGACCAGCTTCCCACTTGTTGTTGAACTGGTAACCAATCTCAGGCATCAAGGTGTAAGCTGTCTTGCTGTCACCATCACCGATCTTGTTGCTGGAAATACCAGCTGTACCACCGATGTAAACCTGTGCGCTAGCGCAAACTGAAACGAGAGCCATAGCAAGGCTCAACATAATCTTCTTCATAATCAATCTTTTCTTTTAATTATTACTTTCTTTTATCACTCTAATCAGGTAGCTTTTCAGCCCCTTTATTTATGATAGCAAAGCACATCCCAGACATGCCCTGCACTCTCTAATTCGGCGGCACAGATATAGGAAATAACTTGAAACTCAAAACTATTTCTCAGTTTTTCTTGCAAAACAAGCCGTATTATTGATGTAAATCAAGAAAAGTAGGCATGCTGAATGTATCTAAAGCTATTTCTGCTGCAAAGCTACGATTTTTTAGTGAAACCGCCAAATAATATGAGGGAATATTTGGGCAAACCAACTTTTTTCTCTATCTTTGCATGAACAAACAGTTTGAATCTTTTTTTTATTAATATCATAAATGAATCAATTTACAAAGCAGATAGCAGCCCAGCTCAATCTGAAGGAGCAGGCTGTAGAAAATACTCTGGCGCTGCTTGAAGAGGGCTGCACCATTCCGTTTATCTCGCGATACCGCAAGGAGAAAACCGGTAATATGGATGAGGTAAACATTGAAGCCATCGCACAGGCTAACGAGAAACTCTCTGAGATGGCGAAGAGAAAGGAGACTATCCTCAAAACTATCGAGGAACAGGGAAAACTCTCGGATGAACTGAAAAAACGCATCGAACAGTGCTGGGATGCCACCGAACTGGAAGATATCTATCTTCCTTATAAGCCAAAGCGCCGCACCCGTGCACAGATAGCACGTGAGGCAGGCTTGGAGCCTCTGGCACAGCTGCTCCTCTTCCAGCGTGAGCGCAATCCGGAACAGGCTGCCAGGAAGTTTGTGGGCGATAAGGTGAAGGATGTGGAGGCTGCTCTTCAGGGTGCCAAGGACATCATCGCCGAAACCGTAAGCGAGAATGAGCAGAGCCGCAATCAGATTCGCGGTGAGTTCAGACGCGGTGCCATCATCACTTCTAAGGTGGTAGCCAAGAAGAAGGATGAGGAAGAGGCGCAGCGCTTCTCTGACTATTTCGATTTCTCAGAACCATTGAAGAAATGTTCTTCGCACCGACTGCTGGCTATGCGTAGAGGCGAGGCGGCAGGATTCTTGCGTGTCAGCATCTCGGCTGATGATGAGCAGTGTCAGGATAAACTGAAGCGCCACTATGTACATGGTTTCGGTGAGTGCCAGACGCTGGTGGGTGAAGCGGTGGATGATGCCTTCAAGCGACTGCTGAAGCCTAGCATTGAAACCGAATTTGCTGCGCTCAGCAAGCAGAAGGCGAATGAGGAGGCTATTGTGGTCTTCGCCGAAAACCTGCGCCAGCTTCTGTTGGCGGCTCCTCTCGGACAGAAACGCGTGATGGCGGTTGACCCGGGTTTTGCCAATGGTTGCAAGACTTGCTGTCTCGATGCGCAGGGCAATCTGATTCATCATGAAATTGTTTATCCTCATCCTCCCCGCAACAGGAAGAGCGAGGCTACGGCTGCCATCCAGCGCATGGTAAAGATGTATCAGGTGGAGGCAATGGCTGTAGGTAACGGTACGGCAAGCCGCGAAACCAGCGACTGGCTGCATAGTATCGATTTCGTTCATCCGGTAGATATCTATGTGGTGAGCGAGGATGGCGCTTCTATCTATTCGGCTTCGAAGATTGCAAGAGATGAGTTTCCGGATGAGGATGTTACCGTGCGTGGTGCTGTGAGCATCGGACGAAGACTGATGGATCCGCTTGCAGAATTAGTGAAGATTGATCCGAAGAGCATCGGTGTGGGACAGTATCAGCATGATGTGGATCAGACTCAGTTGAAGAAGAGTCTGGATACGGTGGTGATGAGTTGTGTGAACTCGGTGGGTGTCAACCTGAATACCGCATCGCAGCATCTCCTGACCTATGTGAGCGGTTTGGGACCTACGCTTGCCAAGAATATCGTGGAATATCGCCGCGAGAATGGAGCCTTTGCTTCCCGTGCCCAGTTGAAGAAGGTGCCACGTCTGGGTCCTTCGGCCTTCGAGCAGTGTGCCGGCTTCCTCCGCATTCCTGGCGCTAAGAATCCTTTGGATAACAGTGCCGTTCATCCAGAGCGCTATGCGCTGGTAGAGCAGATGGCGAAAGATCAGGGCGTAACGGTGAAGCAGCTGGTAGAAGACAAGGCGCTGCAGAAGAAGATTGATATCCGGAAATATGTGAGTGCCGAGGTGGGTATGCCTACTTTGACCGATATCATGGCTGAGCTTGACAAGCCGGGCTTGGATCCTCGTGGTGAGGTGGAGAAGTTTGAGTTTGATGCCAGCATCAAGGAGATAGAGGATTTGCAGGTGGGCATGGTTGTGCCGGGCATTGTTACTAACATTACCAAGTTTGGTGCCTTTGTAGATATAGGTGTCCACAACGATGGTCTGGTTCATGTATCCCAGATGTCAAACCGTTACATTCAGGATCCTTCTGAGGTGGTAAAGCTTCATGAACATGTGATGGTGAGAGTGGCAGAAGTAGATTTGAAGCGCAAGCGCATCGCCTTGTCGATGAAGGGCGTGAAATAAAAAGGATATTCAGAATGAATCAGAATAATAATGGTGATGCTCTCTTGGCAGGGGGCATCACCAGAGATTGTATAGAGTCGGCATATTGCTTTATTCATCAAAAGCTCAGGGTTTTTGAATTTTCCACCAATCCTACGCAGCGTGATGATATAGAGTATGCCATCGCCCAGTATGTAGAGGGCATGAATCCGCAGCTCTATCTTCTTCTTTCTCAAGGCAGAACGGAATTTCTTCTAGATCATGTGAATTTTGAAAAAGATATGCGCGAGGCACAGGAAAAACTGGAAGGGATGATGTAGGTATCTCTCTGCTTTAGGAGAAGGATAAAATGAGTCACGTTAATTTAAGTTGATGAGGGTGCGTCATGGACTTATGACACACTCTCTTTTTAGCCATCAAATTAAATAGTATCTACAATCTACACGAGCGCCTTTCTTCGCTATTTCGGTTCCGACCATAGAATAAACAAACTTGCGAATTTCTTTGATTTCAACATCAGGTATTCTACTTGCTATTTCAGAAATTTTGCTCATAGGATGTCTGTGTAAGTCCTCTTTGATAAGGGCTTTCAGAACAATGGTTCTATAGTTCTTAGCGTTGTGACAATATTGGATTTTGCATTCCCCTGATTCCGCAACACTATAATTTAATGTTTTTTATAAGCACCTGAGCAACAAAAAGTTGCTCAGGATTTTGCCATGTCAGAAATTTCACTTATCTTAGTGTTGCAAAATAAAAACAAACAATATAGTAAATTAGCACATATGGGATAATTAGACTGCAAAAATTTGATGACCGGTATCCCATAATTTAACTTTTTAAAAGGGGAAATAGGAAACAACTTTCACGTTCTGTATCTTGATTTTATGCCTTTAACCGGAGTGTAAAGCAGCTGCCTTTCCCCAATTCACTATCTATGGTCAGAGTGCCCCCATGCGCTTCGACAAAGTCCTTGGAAATGGATAGTCCCAGTCCACTACCCTGTACCTTGGTGCCCGGAACTCGGAAATAATGTTCGAAGATGCTCTGGTGATAACGGGGATCGATGCCTTTTCCAAAATCACGTACGAACATTTCTATCCAGTTATCCTTTGTTTGCCGCGCACCGATGATAATACGCCCGTTTTCTGCTGAATACCGGATAGCGTTGGAAAGTAGGTTCGTCAGCACCCAAGCTATCTTTTCACTATCAACAAACAGTTTGCCCATCTTCTCTTCCGGATATTGCACTTCTATCTGAATGTTGAACTTCTCGGCCTGTATCCGGTTTGCCTTGATGGCATATTCAATCAACTCGATAGGCTTGGTGATGCGCGGTTTCAGTTGTAACTTACCGGATTCCACCTGGGTCATATTGAGTAATTCACTGGTGATACTCAGCAACCGGTCGCTGTTATCCTGAATGCTTTGAGCCAGTTCCTTCTGTTCCTCATTCAGAGAGCCCACTCGGCAGTCTTCCAGCAGTTGCAGGCTCATCAGAATGGCCGAAATCGGTGTTTTTAGTTCGTGAGAGATGGTAGAGATGAAGGTGGTCTTGGCGGAATCCAGTTCTTTAAACTCAGTGATGTTTTTTAAGAGAATCACATATCCTTCTTTTTGCGAGGAACCTTCTCTGCCTGTCTTCATGCACCTCATTTGGAAATAGCTTTCCTTATTGTCGGCATAGATTTTAAGGGGCTCGTTTTTAGAGGTGCTCTTTTCATCGAATGCATCCTGCAATCCCCGGAGCAATCTGCGGAGAAGGTCATTGCGCAGGGCTATCTCCTGAGCTGGTTTCAGCAAGACTTCTTCTCGCTGAAGGTTGAGGATGCTGAGGGCTTCATCGTTAATGAAAAGGATGGTCATCGCATTGTCCAGTCCGATAATGGGTTCCTTCACACTGTTGATGATGGTTTCCATATAATTCTTGGCTGCCTTTATTTCAGCCAGTGTGCTAGAGTTGTAGTCAGCCAGCCGTTTAGCCATCCGATTGAAGTTTTTGGACACCTCTTCAAACTCCTTGCTTTCGAGGTTCAACCGCTGTTCGTAGTTGTGATTGGCAATTTCCTTGATACCGTCTGTAATTTCTTTGACGGGCTTGTTGATGGAGGACGGCAACTGTTTCAACATCCAAAGGCCGCAGACAATGCAGAGACCTCCGATGATGGAGACCCATACCAATGCCCGTTGCAGACCGGGACCGGCCGCCGGGCTAGTCGGTTCGGTGGCGGTCAGAATTTGTAAGTTGACGACAGAGAGTGAAACTAACAGCACAATCATGGCTACCAGCACACCGATATTCAACGTCAGTTTTGTCTTGATATTCATAAAACAATCTATTTAACCTAATTTCCGCAACACTATCATTTAATATTTTTTATAAGCACCTGAGCAACAAAAAGTTGCCAGGATTTTGTCATGTCAGAAATTTCACTTATTTCAGTGTTGCAAAATAAAAACAAACAAAATTCTGAATGACATGGCAAAAGTACAAATTAAATCTGAGAAACCCACTCCTTTTGGGGGATTTTTTTCGATTATGGAGTAATTTGATGCTCTTTTAGCTCAAACCATAGATTCCACCTTGGGATTGAGATGCACTATGTGTTTGGTTATCAATATAGCGAGATTCTAGACCATGCTTTTCTGGTTAAACCAGCGTATTACCTCAAGTCGCTTTGCAAGCAAAATCCCACTAAACCCTATAGGTTGCGGATTTGAGGTTTAGGTTTATTACTGCGGAAAGATAACCAATTTTATGTTCTCATCCGAGAGAAATCTCAAAAAAGACCGGTATCGTTTCAGATGAACTAAAGTCGAGACATAGGTGAAAGCCGGTTGTCCGATGCACAGCGTCGTGACCTGACGCTCTTTGCACACCGTTTGAATAGTATCTATGACATCCGGTGAAGCCCGCTGTATCAGTTCACCGCCCAGCTCCGCCGCCAGTTTGAAGTGATTCAGCAGATGGCGCTGGGTAGCCAATGGAATGCGGTCCGGATGTTCGGCAGGGGTCTGTACATAAAGAACCAAGAAATCCGTATCATATCGAGAGGCTAACCTGGCAGTGCGGCGAATGAGCCTTTTGGGAGTTATTTCATTGCTGCTGATGCATACCAGAAAAAGTTCGCGATGTACACCTTTCTCTCCGCTGATAATTTCGTTCTCCACTTTCCGTTCCACACGAAAGGCAACCTCTTTTAAAGCCAGTTCCCTGAGCTGAAGGATGTTTTCAGTTTTGAAGAAATGGTTCAAGGCTGTTGGAATTTTTTCTTTTCGGTATATTTTTCCAGCTTTCAAACGATTGATCAGTTCTTCCGCTGTCAAATCTATATTCACAACTTCGTCTGCTTCTTCTAGCACCTTATCAGGAATCCGTTCTTTTACTTCGATGCCGGCAATTCCTTTTACCTCTTCATTTAGGCTTTCTATATGCTGAATGTTGACTGCAGTGATAACATTGATGCCTGCTTCAAGCAATTCCATGACATCCTGCCATCGTTTTTCATGCCTGCTTCCTTCCACATTGGTGTGCGCAAGTTCATCTACCACTACCAATTCTGGGTGTAACAGCAAGATGGCATCCAAATCCATTTCTTCCAATTCCTTTCCTTTATAATAGATTTTTCTCCGTGGTATAATCGGCAGTCCGGCTAGCTGTTCTTCCGTTCCAGCACGTCCATGCGTCTCGACATATCCTATTTGCACATCAATGCCGTTGTTTAACATTTCATGTGCTTCCTGAAGCATACGGTAAGTTTTTCCCACACCGGCTATCATGCCGATATAGACCTTGAATACACCCCGCTGTGAACGCCGTATCAGCTGTAGGAAATGCTGTGCGTTTTCTTCTCTATCATTTCTATCCTTCATATTTATGTTTATTTCTGTTGATATTCTTGCAATCTGCCCGAGTTGACGATTAGGGAAATCGCCCTACATCCTTCTCAAAGAGGCAGATTCCGTTATTCGTCTTTCCAATATCCCCGATAAAAGAGTAGCAAGATACCGAAAATCTCCAAACGCCCGATGAGCATCAACGCAGAAAGTATCCATTTGGCTGCATCGGGAAGAGCCGCCCAGGAGAAAGCCGGTCCGAAAGCTCCCAGTCCGGGACCCACATTGCCTATGGCGGATATCACTGTACTCATGGATTCGGTCAGTCCCACTCCACAGCACATCAATAATATCCACCCTATAAAAATACATATCAAGTAAGTTCCGAAAAAAGTGAATACCGTAGCAGAGGTCCGTACTGGGACACAGATACCGTTTACTCGTACCGGTAAAACAGCCCGAGGGTGAAGCATCTGTTTGAACTGATTCCGGATGTTACGGGCAATGATAAGCAACCGCATGTTTTTGACTCCTCCGCTGGTAGATCCAGTACATCCGCCTGAAATCATGGCGAAAATCAGCAACATCCAGGTGCAAGGAGGCCATAAGTTGTAATCATCTGAAGTAAATCCGCAGGAAGTATGAGCAGTAGCTACTTGAAACAGGGCTTTACGGAAGGACGTTTCCAAATCGTAGTAGTCAGTCAGGAATAGGGCTCCAGTAATGAACAGAGTGAGTATTCCGACGGACTTCAGAAACCAGCGTAATTCTTCATCTTTCCATAAATGGCGAAAGTTACCACGCATAGCAGCCAAATAATAAAGAGAGAAATTGACGCCAGACAGAATCATAAAAATAGAAATCACGTATTCAATGTAGGGCGAATTCCAATAGGCCACACTTGCCTGCTTGGTAGAGAAGCCACCGGTTGCGGTTGTAGCAAAGGCGTGACAGACGGCATCAAACCCACTCATACCACCCCCTACAAGCAGAAGAGTTTCCACAGCTGTCAGTCCGATATAGATTGTCCACAGCCACCGTGCCATCACTTTGATTTTGGGGTGAATCTTGTCATGGGTAACTCCCGTTGCCTCTGACAGGAAGAGCTGTTGGCTGCTGCCCGAAAATAGAGGCAACAGTGCAATAGTAAAAAGAACGATGCCAAGTCCACCAATCCACTGGGTCAGACTTCTCCAGAACAACAGTCCGTGGGGAAGGGTTTCGATATGATCCAATATCGTGGCACCGGTAGTGGTGAACCCTGACATGGTTTCAAAAAAGGCATCGGATATTGATGGAATATATCCACTAAATAGGAAAGGAAGCATTCCCAGTGCCGAAAACAGTATCCACGAAAGACTGACAATACAATAACCGTCACGTCGATTGATGGATACTTCATTTCGTTTACCCCCCAACAGCAGCAGTCCACCAAGTACAACGTTAATAAGCAGCGTTTCTAAAAAATGAATATAGTCTTCTTCCTGATAGTAGAAGGAAACACCTGCACAAAGTGCGAAAAACCCCGCTTCTACCAGTACAAGCACGCCTAATGCATATGAAACATTTCGATAGTTGACCATACAGCCCCTGTTTCTCTGAAAAGAAACTTTATTGCTTTGATACCATTCTTCCATTGTTCTTTTATTTTAATTTTATTACATGAGAAACAAGGACTGTGCCATTGTTCGAAATCTTTCATTATCACTTGAAAATCAGCAGCTATGAAGATATAAAAGAGGAATGAAAAGGCAAACTGTTTTCTCAATCTGAGAAGAAACCTTTTCATTTTGAGAAAACAAGTCTTTCCTTTCCATAGTCCTTAAGAGTACAAGGTGGTGGACATGTTAAAATCCGATGCCGATCCCTGCTACCAGGTAAGTTCGGTCATATACCGGTGATACGATAGCTTGAACAGATAAGGGGATTGCTAAATGGTTTGACAACGATACTTCCTTGGAAACTTTCAGAGATACGTCTGTAAAAGCGGCTTTATGGTGATACATTCCTTTCCAGGGAGTAAAGCCGACAGCGGGAGTCAGCACTATGTCTGCAGGTAGCCGGAAGGGATAGGAGGCCGAAAGGTAAGTAGATGCCTGCAGATTGCCCTTCTCATTCTTGTCTGCCCCGGCAAACATGGTGCTCCATGAAAGGGACAGCGGAAAAGAATCGCTGAAGCAGTAAGCCAATGTAGCCTCGAAATAATGGCTGTTTTTGTAATGGCCATAAGGTTGGTTGATACCGCTCCACCAATAATCGGACAAGGTGGCCGTTAAATTCCGGTAGGTATATCCGAGGTTGATGTCCCATTCTTTGGAACCTCCCTCTTCCCATTTGGTGAGTGACTGGCTGCCCCAAACATTGAGGGAAAAACCAGCATAACCCAGCGTGAGAGAAGGCTGTACCGAACAACCGGACTGCTGATCGGCCCCGCGCCAGACATAGTCAGAAACGAAATCCGCCTTGGCATGAACGGATAGTTTGTCTTGTGCAGAAACTTGTAAAGGATATAAACAAGCCACTACTCCTATGAGAAGCAGATTTTTTTTGATAAAAGTATACATATTACAAACAGATTAATGTTTTTTTCTTATGTTCATCTAAAGCAACATTCAGTTTCAATACATTGATTTTGGAAGGCCCGAAAACGCCGAAAAGCGGTCTTTCGATATGGTTTTCCACCAGTGCTTTCACTTCTTTTTCGCTCAAGCCCCTGGCAGTAGCTACCCGTTTTATCTGCACATAGGCACAGGCAGGTGTGATGTCAGGATCCAATCCGGAGGCACTGGCCGTTACCATTTCTGCAGGCACCTCCGCACGTTTCAGGTACGGATGGTGCAGCAAAAAGGTGTCTATCCGGGCCTCGACTTCTTTCAGGTAGCTTTCATTGGTTACCCCTTTGTTGCTGCCGGCCGAGCTGGTGCCGTCGTAACCGTCACCTGCACAGGAAGGTCGTCCCCAAAAATAAATATCTTGGGTAAACCGCTGTCCGACGTTGGCTACCCCCACTACTTTTCCGTTCAGGCTAACGGTTTCGACATTGCCACCCTCACCCGGCGCGGCGAACTGGGCATACGCCCACAGGACCAGCACATAACATACGGACAAAAACACACAAAAAACAAGAGTGAGTTTTATTGATTTTATAAGATTCTTCATAATGAATATTTTTACGAGTCAATTTAAAATAATTTGAATAAATTATCATGAAAGATAGGTTAGACAAATAGTCCAACGAGCAGATCAATCAGCTTGATACCCACAAAAGGAGCGATTAAACCGCCTACCCCATAGATAAGCAGGTTTCGACGAAGCAGAGCACTGGCACCGATCGGCTTGTAGGCAACTCCTTTCAGCGCCAGAGGTATCAGCGCAGGAATGATGAGCGCATTGAAGATGACGGCAGACAGGATGGCACTTTCGGGACTGTGAAGCCCCATGATGTTAAGGGCACCCAATTGAGGAACAGAAACCATGAACAAGGCCGGAATGATAGCAAAGTATTTTGCCACATCGTTAGCGATGGAGAAGGTGGTCAGTGTACCTCGTGTCATCAACAGCTGCTTTCCTATCTCTACGATTTCGATCAGTTTAGTCGGGTCATTATCCAGGTCAACCATGTTGCCGGCCTCTTTTGCCGCCTGTGTACCGCTGTTCATGGCTACCCCTACGTTGGCCTGTGCCAAAGCCGGAGCATCGTTTGTACCGTCACCCATCATGGCCACCAGCTTGCCGGTCGCTTGTTCCCGACGGATGTAATTCATCTTGTCTTCCGGCTTGGCTTCGGCGATGAAGTCATCCACACCCGCTTTTTTGGCAATGTATTGTGCCGTCAAGGGATTGTCTCCCGTTACCATCACCGTTTTGACACCCATTTTTCGTAAGCGTTCAAATCGCTCTTCTATACCTGGTTTGATAATGTCCTGCAATTCAATGACACCGGCTACTTTCTGATTGACACAGACCACCAAAGGAGTACCTCCGTTGCCTGATATGTTTTGAATAGCATCTTCCGTTTCCTGGGGGAAGTCATGACCGGCTGCCTGCGTCAGGCTGCGGATGGCATCAAAAGCCCCTTTACGAATTTGGGTACCGTCTTTCAGGTCTACGCCAGAGCATTTGGTTTCCGCCGTAAACGGGATTATGTGGGCCCCTTTCGTTTCCGTCTGGAGTGTATGCATGCGAATGCCTTGTTCGCGTCCCAATTCGATGATGGATTTACCTTCCGGAGTGTCATCGGCTAAGGAAGAGAGCATGCATATTTCCACAAAAGGGCGCAGAGGAATCTCTTTGACCGGATGAAAGGCTGTAGCCTTACGGTTTCCGATAGTGATGGTACCCGTCTTGTCCAGTAAAAGTGTATCCACATCTCCTGCTGTCTCAACGGCTTTTCCTGATTTGGTGATGACATTGGCACGCAGTGCGCGGTCCATACCTGCAATTCCGATGGCGGAAAGCAGTCCACCGATGGTGGTAGGAATCAGACAGACAAAGAGAGACAAGAAAGCGGCTATCGTAATGGTAGTGCCGGAATAGTCGGCCATCGGCTTCAGCGTAATGCACACCACCAGAAAGACAAGTGTGAATACAGCCAGCAGGATAGTCAGTGCAATCTCATTCGGCGTTTTCTGCCGGCTAGCCCCTTCGACCAATGCAATCATCTTGTCAAGGAAACTCTCTCCGGGCTGTGTGGTAACCACCACCCGAATCCGATCTGAGAGCACTTTTGTACCCCCAGTTACCGAACTTTTATCTCCGCCGGCTTCACGGATAACCGGAGCGGATTCTCCCGTAATCGCACTTTCATCGATGGAGGCCAGACCTTCTATGATTTCACCGTCTGCAGGAATGACATCCCCTGCTTCACACTCAAAGACATCGCCTTTCTTCAGTTGGGAACTGCTTACAGACTCCAGCTTTCCATCTGTGACCCGCTTGGCAGGTGTTTCCTCACGAGTTTTGCGCAGGCTGTCAGCCTGAGCCTTGCCCCGTGCTTCGGCGATGGCTTCCGCAAAGTTGGCAAAAAGCAAGGTCAGAAAAAGAATGACGAAAACGCTGAAGTTATAGATTACCGAGCCCTGTGCACCGCTTACCGCTGAATAGACGGTCACCGGCAGCATGAAAAAGGTGGCGATTTCCACTGTGAACATAATAGGGTTTTTCACCATCAGTCGTGGATTCAGTTTGACGAAAGACTGTTTGAGACTGGCTTTCAACTGGTCTTTCTGAAACAAAGAGTTGTTTGTATTTTTAGTATTCATATTTTCTTGCTATTAATCAGTTGTAATTAGAGAGTAAAATGTTCCGTCAGTGTGGTCAGGGCCTGTGCCGGGAAGAAAGACAAGGCTGCTACAATAAAGATAACAGCAAAAGTCATGACAGCAAAGGTCACCGTATCGGTTTTCAGCGTACCAGCACTTTCAGGAATGTATCTTTTCTGAGCCAGCAGTCCGGCCAAAGCTACCTGGCCGATAATCGGAATGAAACGGCTCAGGATCAGTACAATGCCACAGGAAAAATTCCAGAACCAGGTATTGTCACCCAAGCCTTCGAATCCAGATCCGTTATTGGCCGCACAAGAGGTAAACTCATAAAGCATTTCTCCCAATCCATGGGAACCAGGATTGTTGAGCCATCCGCCTTCACTCGCCACAAAAGCCGGGGCATGAACATACAGATAGGCAGCCAGAGCCGTTCCTACCAGGATGACAAACGGATGCAGCAGCGCTACGATAGAAGCGATTTTCATTTCGCGAGCTTCCACCTTGTGGCCCATGAATTCAGGAGTTCGGCCTACCATCAACCCGCTGATAAATACAGCGATGATGAGGAACGTAAAGTAATTCATCCAGCCTACGCCGACACCACCGAACCACGTATTAATCTGCATGTTCAGCATTTCTATCATCCCTGAAAGAGGCAGGGTAGAGTCATGCATGCCGTTGACAGACCCATTGGAGGTTACGGTGGTCGCAACACTCCACAATCCGGTGGCACCAGCCCCCAAACGTATTTCTTTTCCTTCCATTGAGCCATTTTCTTGTGCAATTTCCATGTCATCAATACGTGGATTACCTCCCATCTCTTGTGATACATTGACACAGGCTCCAATCAGAAAGGCTACCAGCATAACTCCATAGATGCTGTATCCTAATTTCTTCCGTTTCACATAAAATCCGAATGCAAAAGCCATAGCCATAGGGATAATCAAGATGGACCAGCATTCTATCATATTGGATAAATAGGTCGGATTTTCCAAGGGATGGGAAGAGTTAACACCGAAATAGCCTCCGCCATTGGTACCCAACTGTTTGATGGGGATAATGGCAGCCGCCGGACCTTGTGATACATATTGGGTTTCACCTTCCAGGGTGGTTACTTCCATTTTTCCGTCAAATCCCATGGGAGTACCTTGCGTAATTAGAATAAAGCCGACAACTAAAGACAACGGAAGAAGAATACGGGTACAGCTAAGTACCAAAAATTTCCAGAAATTGCCGATAGTTTGTGTGGTCTTTTCTCCCAAAGCTTTCATAATTCCTGCCATGGCAGCCATACCGGTAGCAGCAGTCAGGAACTGGAACAGCATAATAACGAAGAGCTGAGTAAAATAGGTTAAGTTACTTTCTCCACTGTAGTGCTGTTCGTTGCAGTTTACCATAAACGAAATGCAGGTGTTGAAAGCCTGGTGAGCACTTTGTGCCAAATTGCCATCCGGATTCAGAGGCAACCAACCTTGCAAGGTAAGCAACACCATACCCCAAATGAACCAAAACAGATTCACGGTGAGTAATGCTCTCAAGAATTGTTTCCAGTTCATTTCTTCATCGGGATGAATGCCCGAAAGACGGAAAATCCATCCTTCTATCGGCTTCATAAAATCTGTCCAAACCTTTTTTCCTCGATATACACGAGCGATGTATTTTCCCAGCGGATAGCTGAGAACAACCATCAATACCACTTGGGCTACTATACCTATTATTTCTGTATTCATAATTTCTACTTTTTAGAATTTTTCCGGCTTAACCAAGACATAAGCAAGATAGCCGAACAGGATAAAACCTACGATAAACAATGCTGTATACATACCTTTCTTTTTTTATAGGTTATCGAACCAATCGATACACTTCATAAACATTTTAAAACAGGCCAATCCGCTTGCTACACAGATGGCGATTCCAATCACTTCATTCATTTTCTTTTCATTTTATTTATTACAATTATTATGAGTTATACATGATGGTATCATATAGGCAAGGGATGTGCCAAGAAAATAAATCAAGAACTAACAGACTGTGTATCAGCTATAAAAAGAAATTCAACTGGCTATAAAGCAAGAGAGCGGCCCTCTCAGAATGAGAAGGTCGCTCTCTTGAAATGAAATGATAAAGAAACCGGATGTTTTATGTTATTGAATGCCGTAAGAGTCTATTTTTCGGTATAAAGTGGCAAGACCGATTTTCAGTAAACGAGCTGTTTCTGTCTTGTTTCCATGGGTATGTTGGAGCACTTTGAGAATATGCTTTCGTTCAATAGCTGCCAATTCAAACTCATCCCCCTTATCGTCACTGCGTGAGCATGGATGATGCTGAAGTTCAATGGGAAGGTCTTCCAAGGTTATCTGGTTGTCGCAGATGATGACACTTCTTTCAATGACATTGCGCAATTCGCGCACATTGCCTTTCCATTCTGCCTGCCGAAGGGTAAGCAAGGCATCCGGATCTATATCTTCAATGTGTTTGTTGAACTTAGCAGCATAACGCTGCAGAAACATGCGGGCTAAACTCTCGATGTCTTCTTTTCTCTCCCGAAGAGCCGGCAGGTGAATTTGAAAGACTGACAGACGGTAAAAAAGGTCTTCCCGGAATCCTCCTTTCTCTATCTCTTCCTTTAAATGACGGTTAGTAGCTGAGATGATGCGTACATCTACTTGGGTTCGCTTCGTGTCTCCGATTTTGATGTATTCTCCTGTTTCTAAAACGCGCAGCAGACGGGCTTGCAAATCAAAGGCCATCTCTCCAATTTCGTCCAAGAATATGGTACCATGATTGGCGATTTCAAATAATCCCTTCTTATCCTTAACTGCACCGGTAAAGGCGCCAGCCTTGTAACCAAACAATTAGGGTGTCCAGTTCTATGTTCCAATATTAACTCACTTGTTTGAGAGTTTTAGTTCGTTCTGTCACCCAGTTTTTGGACAAGTGCTCGGTAGTCCAAGCATCAATGTCCTTAAGTTTAACATTCACTAAGCGCTCTTTGAAATTAAATGTTTTAGTAACGGATTCGTTCACGACTTTGGATATAATGGTATCATTAGAGCAAAGGAGTTATGCCATACAGCTTGTTCGGTGACTTCTTGCTTTGTATATACCAAAAGTAGATTCAATGATGTCTGAAGAGATGCAGATATTCATATCCTCAGTAAGTTGCGCTTCTTCCTTTCGGAAGTACTCCAGCATCTTCAAGCCAAGGTGAGCTTGACGAGGATAAGCATTTCCTATAACATGAGCAACTATGTATGACTGGCACTCCTTACTCGTCTTGCAGGAAAAGCCTTTGTTTTTACAGATATGCTCTATATGCCTGATGGCATCCAACGCATCCATGAGTTCTTGCAACAAAGATTCATAGTCGTTGATGAAAGCATACGCTTCCTGCATTTCTTTTGGGAGTTTGTTGTAACAAGCAAGCATAGAGTTGCCCCAGATTACCCATTCAGACATATTCATGAATCTAGCAATAGTCCTCATGTTCGGTGGTAGCAAATATGCTTTATTTGTCAGATGGTATTGCAGTCTTTTCTTTCCTAAAAGTGTTGTAAGTTCAACAAAATCAGGCTGTTTTTTTTCATACACCTTTTGAGAATCACACTCATAGAATGACTGATGTCCGCATAATGCACATATCCAGAGTCCAAGATACCCCTTACAAGGTTATGGGCATTGTCACTAATCACATATTGAGGTTCTGAACCTGCAGATATAGTGACTTCGCTTATCTTGTTTTCGATATCTTCACCCTTGAAGTTTGCTCCTACCGTCATGTTTAAAACTGTCACATCTTCATGTTTGACAGGTCGATCTTGATGCTCTGATGGAATGGCTAGAGCCAAAGTAGTTTCTGACCGTTTATAGCGATGCTCTCATCCATAACCATGGCAAACTTTTTGCCTTTGCATGGCTGGTCATCTTGATAAACAGACAGTCCCAACTTCTTTATCCAGTTTTCCACCGTATTGTAGCATGGACTTTTTCCGAAGTTCTTACCAAGTACTTCAGAGAATACCTCCAAGATCTTCACTACAGTTCGAAGGCCACAGCCAGTACGCATATAGATAAGAACACAAAGTTGAATTACTACAAGAGGGAATCTATGTCCGGGAACAGGTGCGAGAATGCTCTTTGTTCGTTGGTCATAGTTATTTTCTGAACGTCTTTTTTTTTGAGTTCTTTCCGAAGACCTTTGATAGTGTTTGTATTCTTCACTTCTTTGCCTTCAAGTTGCTTAACTCTTTTACGAAGACGCTTTAACTCTTCCTCAGGGGTCTCTTTATGCTGTTTTGAATCTAACTTTTTCATTGATTATAAGTATTTGTAATGATGTACAAAGATACTAAAAATCAACGATATACACAAAATTTCAAAGAACTATTTCGTTACATGAAACGTTAAATATCAGAGCGTAATATTAACAATTAACAGGGATGTTTCCAGCTTGTTTTAAGAACAGAGAACTGGACACCCTACCAAACAATTCACTTTCCAACAAATCCTTACTGAAAGCCGAACAGTTAATTTCCACGATAGGATACTGTGATCGGGCGCTGGCTGTATGAATGGCATGGGCAAACACTTCCTTGCCTGTTCCAGTCTCTCCGGTCAGTAAAATCGGGACATCGGTCTTGGCTACTTTTTGAGCCAGACTGATTGCTTGTTGCAAACACTCTGACTGGCCGACGATAGACTGAAAAGAATATGTTAGAGGAGCATCATTCTTCCCTTTTTTCTTTTCACTCTCTTCTATGGCACGGCTGATGGTAGGAATAATCTTACGGTTATCATCTCCTTTAGTAATATAATCAAATGCTCCATTTTTAATGGCTTGTACACCATCTGGAATGTTTCCATGCGCGGTAAGTAAGATAACAGCTGCATCCGGTTGAATTCTGTGAATGTCGAAAATGAAGTTCACTCCGTTTCCATCCGGTAGGAAAACGTCACAAAGTACCACTTCAAAACGTTGAGTATTCAGCATTTTCAAAGCAGAACGGCAATCTGCGGCTTTCGAGGCCTGGTAACCTTCTAATTCAACCATTCGAGCCAGCAGGTTACGTATAGGGTCTTCGTCATCAATAATTAAGATATGTATCATAAACCTAATTTCCGCAACACTATAATTTGATATTTTTTATAAGCACCTGAGCAACAAAAAGTTGCTCAGAATTTTGCCATGTCAGAAATTTCATTTATCTTAGTGTTGCAAAATAAAAACAAACAAAATTCTGAATGACATGGCAAAAGTACAAATAAAATCTGAGAAACTCACTCCTTTTGGGGGAATTTTTTCGATTATGAAGCAATTTGATGCTCTTTTAGCTCAAACCATATCGTCTTTTATGACAACTTGTACTTTGCCATCAGCATTGGGCATATTATAAAGAAGAAATTGTATCTCGTTACTCATAATTTATTACTTTAGATGCAAAGTAAGTGATTTATTTTTATAACAATGTGCCTATAGTGTAATCTTTAACAAGATATAACAAAAAACGCTTGTGTTATAGCATGTAATAGTGTGAAAGAATGTAAAATGAGCCCTTGCTTTTGGCTGTTACTATAGATTAGCATTGAAATATGTTGTCAAAATGTTGGCAATTTCTAGAAACAAAAAATCCTAACCGCTTATTATCAAGCAGTTAGGGTTTTCTTTGGTGCGCCTGATAGGACTCGAACCTACACGGCCTAAACCACTAGATCCTAAGTCTAGCGCGTCTACCAATTTCGCCACAAGCGCATTCTTGGGTGCAAAGATACAATAATAATTTGAATAAAAAGAATAAAAATGAAAAAAATGATGGTTTTACTTGCTTTTTACGAGAAATAATGGTAATTTTGCAAACAGATACTGTTCTATTTTTATTTTGTAAAAAAACGAAGGCAGGACAGTAAGGACAGATAAAAACTATAATAACAGGAATATGAAAAAAATATGGGTTATGATGCTGGCTACATTGATGGTTTCTTCCACGATGATGGCTGGAAATGTGAAGAAATCAACTACTCTTCCTATTGTGGGAGAGGTCGTAAAGGCTTCTCATCCGATGATTCAGTATGTTGGGCGTGTGAGCTTTGCTAAGAATCCTGATGTAGCCAGTTTCAATTATCCGGGAACTACGATTGAGGCTAGTTTTCAAGGGTCTTCTCTGAAAATGCTGTGTCGCCCGAAATCGGGATATTTCATGGCGCAGATTGATGGTTGCGAACCTTTCAAAGTGGGCTTTAATGCCGAACGCGATTCGGTTGTTACCCTGGCTGCGGCTTTGCCAAAGGGGGTGCATCATGCTAAGGTGATGTATGTGATAGAAGGCTTGTTCCGCAAACCGGAATTCAGGGGATTCGTTCTTGATAAGGGATGCCAGCTCGTTGAGGCTCTGGCTCTTGCGGAACGGAAGATTGAATTTATCGGAAACTCCATCACCTGCGGTTATGGCGTAGAAAGTATCAACATGTCTGATCCTTTTGAGGATGAAACGGAGAACCATTGGCTTACTTATGCCAATATTGTAAGTGACAGTCTGAAGGCTCAGCATACTTCTATCTCCCGCAGTGGTATCGGTGTATATCGTAATTATAATGGTCCGAAGACAGGTGATGCCGATAACATGCCTTGGCAATATGAATATACCTTATTTGACCAGCATGATGAAAAATGGGATTTTGCCAAGTATCAGCCTCAGTTAGTCTGTATCAATCTGGGTACGAACGATCTTTCTACCAAGAATTATGATATTCAACTCTACGAGAAAAATTATCGCATGTTTCTTAAAACGGTACGTAGTAAGTATCCTCATGCAAAGATTGTGATGTTGACAGGTCCGATGCTCGGCGAGAAGGAGAGTAGCAAGCAGCGAACTGTGCTTGATAGAATCTGTGCTGATGCCAATAAAACTGATAAGAATATTTACCGTTTCGATTTCTGTTTCCAGAAAGGAGATTTAGGTTATGGCGCCAGCTGGCATCCTAGTATGTTGCAGCATCGGAAGATGGCAGCAGAATTGCTTCCGTTCCTGAGAAAACTGATGAATTGGAATTAAATGAAATTGCATGTTTCCAAAACAAAATTATATGATAACAATGAACACAAAAAATCTATTATTATTGGCATCTCTTACATTGGCGATGCCTCTGACAGCACAGACTCCGCAAGAGGATTTCAAGCGGGATATTACGCTTTCGGGTAGTAACTATGTAGCTTATCGTGGTCCGCAGAAGCAGTTGACTGCGGCTCCTAAAGGTTATAAGCCTTTCTATCTGAGCCATTATGGCCGGCATGGTTCCCGCTATATGATTGGCAAGAAGGCTTATGATGTGCCTTATTTCTCTCTGCTCAAAGCGAAGCAGGAGGGCAAACTGACAGCTAAGGGCGAGGAAACGCTGGCTAAGGTGAAGATTATTCGTGAGGAGGCGAAGGGGCGCGATGGCGAACTGACTCCGCTCGGAGCTCTCCAGCATCAGGGTATCACCAGAAGAATGATGGAGCGATTCCCTGAGATTTTTGCCGGTAATACGAATATTGAGGCCCGAAGTACTTTGGTAATCCGATGTATCCTCTCTATGGAGAACGGTTTGCAGCAGATGCTGCGCATGAATCCGAAACTTCATATCTTCCATGATGCCAGCGAGCATGATATGTATTATATGAACCAAGACGACAGATACCTGGATAGCTTGAAGAACAGCGTGGGTATCAAGGTGGCACTGCAGGAATTTGCACAGAAGCACGTTAGCTATAGCCGTGTGATGCAGGAACTGTTCAACGACCCTGCCTGGGTGAAACAGAATATCAACCAGAGTGACCTGAACAGAAAACTTTATAAGATGGCAAGCTCAATCCAAGGCACGGAACTGAGGGGCAAGGTTTCGCTCTATGACCTCTTTACGGAGGAGGAACTGTATCAGAACTGGCTGAATGCCAACATCTCGTGGCAGATGGCTTACGGCAACTCGCCTTATACGGGCAATGTGCAGCCGTTCTCCCAGCGCAATCTCCTGAGAAACATCATCCAGAAGGCGGATAGCTGCATCGCTCTTCCGCATCCGGGAGCTACATTGAGATATGGACACGATACGATGGTTACTCCGCTTACCTGTTTGTTGGATTTGAATGGATATGGCGAAGAGATTAAGGATCCGGAGAAGATTGCTTCTCAATGGTGGGATTATAAGATTACCCCGATGGCTACGAATTTGCAGTTTGTTTTTTATAGAAACAAGGCGAATGATGTGCTGGTGAAGGTGCTTTTGAATGAAGATGAGGCTACTTTGCCTATCAAGAGCGATGTGGCACCTTATTACCACTGGAATGACTTCAGGGAGTATTGCCTGAAAAAGCTGGCGGGGTATAAAAGGTAAAAATGAAGGCTACTGACTGCTGGGGGACAGGCGATGGAATCGCCTGGAACGGGGGCAGAGGGGGACTGGCTTCTTTTTTGCTGAACGCGAAATGCTAAAGCGCGAAATGCAAATGGCTAGATAATAAAAAAAAAGGGCTTAAGCTTTTTGGGCTTAAGCTCCTTTTTTATGATGGGCGCTTTCCTTGCGCTTTTTATTGCTTCGATAACCAGTCTTTATCCTTCTGGTCTTCTTCGAAATCTTTTTCTGAGAAGAGGTTGGTCTGACCAGTCAGTTCGTCAATCACCTGTTGCTCGCTTTTGCCAGCATCTGGATCAAGGTTTTCACCTTCATTCTCTGAGTCAGAACCATCCGGTTCCTCATCATTATCCTCAGAAGAAGGTTCTGGGAATCGGGTTGGTTCCAGTTCCTCGATACTTTCAATCTTCCATGTCGTGAGGCGCTTACCCTTTGCCTTGAAACTCTTCTGCGCAATGAACTGCTCGGCATCGATTTCTTCGGCAGGACGGATGGTATCCACACCGCCATAAGTAACCTTGATGCGTGGATAAACCGTATCGGTAAGCAAGATGAGCTTGCAGTTAGGGTTTTCTCCCATGAAATTCTGATGGCGCTTGGTGGCATCCATCGTGAATCGCTTGATGTATGGATATCCCTGATTGTCGGCATCGTAGAGAATTGCTGTCCATATCTTATGTTCATCCCATTTCTCTAAGCGGATGATGTTGTCCTCGTAGTGGTTGTTGACATCGAAATTGGTGATGTAGAATTCACCGTTGTCGAGTACTACCAAGATAGAATCATCATCATTGAATTCGCCCAGGAAGCGGCCGTTCTCATCGTAGTTGATGCGGTTTACGTCTGGGTCGAACCAAACCTTTCTGCCTCCTAACGTGCTGTGGCCGTGACTCTTCAGACCGATGCGGCGAATGGTGCGCTTGGTAAGGAGATTACCTTTGGCAGCACGCCCCTTGATCAGAATGTCTGAGAAATCCTTCTCCAGGAAGATGCTCTGGCGCTTCTTCGTCAGGTCTGGCTCCATCGTACACTTGATGATTTCAGCTTCTCCATTCGGGTTGGCGGTGAAATAGATAACGCGGCTGCCAGCTGTGCCCTGGGTGATGTCATACAACTTGTCGCGGGTCATGGCGGTTACATTGAATCGCTTGATGAAGTAATCGCCTTGTTTGCCGTCGCGGTAAACACAGTTGTAGATGGTGCGCTTGTCGTTCTTCTTGAATACCTGTACATGGAGGATATTCTTGCCAACGAATATTTTGTCGGCTACCTTGGTGACTTTAAACTTACCATCCTTATAAAAGATGATGATGTCATCGAGGTCGGAGCAGTTGCATACGAATTCATCTTTCTTCAAACCTGTACCAACGAATCCTTCCTGACGGTTGATATAGAGTTTCTGGTTAGCCTCTACCACCTTAGTCACCTCAATGGTATCGAAGTTTCTGATTTCTGTTTTGCGAGAATGGTTCTTTCCATACTTGCCCTTGAGATATTCAAACCAGTTGATGGTAACATCGGTCATGTGAGCCAGGTCGTTCTCAATCTCAGCAAGTTCAGCCTTAATTTTCATCAGCAGTTCGTCTGCCTTATCCTTATTATATTTAAGGATTCGCTGCATCTTGATTTCCAGGAGCTTGAGGATGTCCTCGCGGGTAATTTCCCGATGGAAGGCATATTCTACCATACCCTTACCGTCTACTTCGGCAGTAAAGAGTTTGTCCTTGAATGGCTCGAGTTTTGAGTCGATGAAGGCAACAACCTCATCCTGACTCTTACTCTGCTCAAACTTTCGCTCCTTGTAGATGCGTTCTTCGATGAAAATCCGTTCGAGAGAAGAGAAGAAGAGCTGTTCCTCCAATTCACCCTTTCTGATCATCAGTTCCTTGCGCAGCAATCCCATAGTGCGGTCTACGCTGTGGCGCAACACATCGCTGATAGTGAGGAAAACAGGCTTGTTGTCTTCGATGACACAGCAGTTGGGCGAGATGTTGATTTCGCAATCGCTGAAAGCGTAGAGTGCATCCATCGTTTTATCTGATGAGGTTCCTGGTGCCAGATGCACAAGAATCTCAACATTTGCCGAAGTAACATCATCTACCTTGCGTGCCTTAATCTTACCCTTTTCTACCGCTTTGGTGATAGAATCGATGAGGCTGCCTGTAGTCTTGCTGAATGGTATCTCGCTGATAACGAGTGTCTTGTTGTCGAGCTTGTCTATCTTGGCTCTTACTTTCAATGCACCACCTCGCTGTCCATCATTGTATTTACTTACATCGATGGCACCGCCTGTAGGGAAGTCGGGATAGAGTTGGAAAGGCTCGCCCTTGAGATAGTGGACGGCAGCATCGCAAATCTCATTGAAATTATGTGGCAAAACCTTACTGCTCAATCCCACGGCAATACCCTCGGCACCTTGTGCCAGGAGCAGCGGGAATTTGGCAGGGAGCGTGATAGGCTCCTTGTTTCTGCCATCATAAGAGAGTTGCCAGTCGGTGGTTTTAGGATTGAAAACCACATCGAGAGCAAACTTAGAGAGGCGTGCCTCGATATATCGGGGAGCAGCGGCACGGTCGCCCGTAAGAATGTTTCCCCAGTTACCCTGCGTATCGATGAGCAGGTCTTTCTGTCCCATCTGTACCAAAGCATCTCCGATAGACGCATCACCGTGAGGGTGAAACTGCATGGTATGTCCCACGATATTGGCAACCTTGTTGTATCTTCCGTCGTCCATGCGCTTCATAGAGTGGAGGATGCGTCGCTGTACCGGTTTCAAACCATCCTCAATATGAGGAACGGCACGTTCGAGGATAACATACGATGCATAGTCGAGGAACCAGTTCTGATACATTCCGCTGAGGTGATGTACAGCAGAAGCATCGAATCGGTTCACCGGCTTATAATCGGAATGTTTCTCGGTCGAAATCTCCTCGTTGTCATCTTCTGCAGCATCCTGTTCAGATTCTGCAGAAGAATTTACCAAATTTGGCGATTTTTCCTCTTCAAGACCGTTTTTATCTTTAATTTCGTCGCTCATATATAGCTTTTAATACTTATTTTATTAATTTATGGCAAAAATACAACAATTTTTCGAGAAAAAAGAGTATCTTTGCCGAAAATTTGAAAAAAATAAGATTTAATCATGGCACAGGAAGATGTTTTTAAGAAAATTGTAAGCCATTGCAAGGAATATGGCTTCGTGTTCCCAAGTAGTGAAATTTATGATGGCTTGGCTGCCGTTTATGACTATGGTCAGAATGGTGTTGAGCTCAAAAACAATATCAAACAGTACTGGTGGCAGAGTATGGTATTGTTGCACGAGAACATTGTTGGTCTCGATGCAGCTATCTTCATGCACCCTACAGTATGGAAGGCATCTGGACACGTAGATGCTTTCAATGACCCATTGATTGATAACCGCGATTCAAAGAAGCGTTATCGTGCCGATGTGCTCATCGAGGATCACATGGCTAAGTATGAGGAGAAGATTGCCAAGGAGATTGCCAAGGCTAAGAAGCGTTTCGGCGATAGCTTTGATGAGGCTCAGTTCCGTGCAACTAATCCTCGCGTTCTGGAGAACCAGAAGAAGTTTGATGATCTCCATGCCCGCTATACTGAGGCTATGCAGGGGCCTAACCTGGAGATGCTGAAGCAGATTATCGAGGATGAGGGTATCGTCTGCCCTATCAGCGGTACCAAGAACTGGACTGATGTCCGTCAGTTCAACCTGATGTTCTCTACCCAGATGGGTGCTGCCAGCGATGCTACAAGCAAGGTATATCTCCGTCCTGAGACAGCTCAGGGTATCTTCGTAGATTATCTGAGCGTTCAGAAGACCGGCCGTATGAAGTTGCCATTCGGTATCTGTCAGATTGGTAAGGCTTTCCGTAACGAGGTTGTAGCCCGTCAGTTCGTATTCCGTATGCGTGAGTTCGAGCAGATGGAGATGCAGTTCTTCTGCCAGCCTGGTACTGAGATGAAGTGGTTTGAATATTGGAAGAAGGTTCGTCTGGCTTGGCACGAGGCTCTCGGTATGGGTAATGAGAACTACCGTTATCACGATCACGAGAAACTGGCTCACTATGCCAATGCTGCTACCGACATCGAGTTTAAGATGCCATTCGGCTTCAAGGAGGTAGAGGGTATCCACAGCCGTACCAATTTTGACCTTTCTCAGCACGAGAAGTACAGCGGCCGTTCTATCAAGTACTTCGATCCAGAGAAGAACGAGAGCTATGTACCTTACGATGTAGAGACATCTATCGGTGTAGACCGTATGTTCCTCAGCGTAATGTGCCACTCTTACTGCGAGGAGAAGCTGGAGAATGGCGAGACACGTGTTGTTTTGCGTTTGCCAGAGGCTTTGGCACCTGTTAAGTGTGCTGTGTTCCCATTGGATAAGAAGTATGGTTTGCCAGAGTTGGCACACGAAATCGTTGACGAACTGAAGTTCCACTTCAATACTCACTATGGCGATCCTAAGGATTCTATCGGTAAGCGTTATCGCCGTCAGGATGCTATCGGTACTCCATTCTGTATCACCGTAGACCACGAGACTCCAAACGATCATAAGGTAACTCTGCGTTATCGTGATACCATGGAGCAGGAGCGCGTAGCTATCTCTGATCTTCGCAGCATCATCGAGGAGCGCGTAAGCATCACTAGCGTATTGAAGAAGCTTGGCAAGGAAATCAAGAACTTCTAATTAATCAAATATATCTAGATGAATCTTAAGAGTTTGAAATATTTCTTCTTCCTCATGATGGCAGTGATCACACTGTCATCATGTAGCGAAGATGATGATAATGTCTCGGAATATGCCAACTGGCAGGAGCGTAACGAGCAGGCTTTTGCCGATACATTGGCTTATGCCAGAAAGATGGGTGAAGCTAACGGCTGGTACGTTTATAAGAACTGGACGTTCGAAAACCAGACTCCGACGAACAAAGATCAGAATGGTAATTTAGTGACCCTTCCTTATAAGGATTGCGATAATATCATCGTTCATGTTCTGAAGAAGGGAGAGGGTACAACTTCTCCTATCCTTACCGATTCGGTACAGGTGAGCTATCGTGGCCGTTTCATTCCTACTGATAATTATAAGGAAGGTTACGTCTTCGACCAGAGTTTTACGGGTACTTTTGATGCTGCTACAGCTAATCCTATCCGTAGTGTGGCCGGTGGATTTATCGATGGCTTTACCACCGCATTGCTCAAGATGCATCCGGGCGACCATTGGCAGGTGTTCATTCCATACCAGCTGGCTTATGGCGAGAGCGGTAATTCTTCAATCCAAGGCTATTCAATGCTCCGTTTTGAGATGGTGCTCAAGAGTTATAAGAGAGCTTCTGGCAAGAAGTGGATTACTAAATAATAAGAATAAAGATTTAGAGAAAAGTATGTGCATATGTTTGAAATGATATATGCACATATTTTTTTGTATGAGCGATATACGAGAAATTAATTTATGCTTTATAGCAAGAAGACAGATTATTTGATGGAGTCGATTCGCCTGGGTAGGGAGATGGATCGGCGCGAGAAACTCAATCTTATTGTAGGGTTGAGTATACCTTCTATGCTGGCTCAGATTTCTACGGTGATGATGTTCTTCATTGATGCTTCTATGGTGGGGCATCTGGGAGCAGAGGCTTCTGCCAGTATCGGATTGATAGAGTCAACTACCTGGCTTATAGGTAGCTTGCTCAGTGCAGCTGCTACTGGCTTTTCTGTACAGGTAGCTCATTTTATCGGAGCTAATGATTTTGCAAATGCCCGTCAGGTGTTTCGTCATGCGCTGATTTGCGGTGTGGCGTTCAGCATTTTTGTTTCTCTTCTCTGTGTCGGCATTCATGCTTATCTGCCTTATTGGCTGGGTGGAGGTGCTGATATAGCCACCAATTCCTCTCGCTATTTTCTGATATACGGTCTGGTACTTCCATTCGTTTTCCTTTATCATATATCCGAGATGATGCTGAAATCTGCGGGCAATATGCATACGCCTAGTGTGATGGCTGTATTGATCTGCATCTGCGATGTGATATTCAATTACCTGTTTATCTATATCCTGAAGTTGGGTGTTGTGGGGGCTGCCTTAGGAACGGCGATGGCTTATGTCTGCATCTCTCTGCCTAATCTTTATCTTGCAGGTTTCAAGAATAAGATACTGAATCTCCGTCAGGACCATGTCCGTTTCCGTTGGGTCAGGTCGTATGTTCATAATGCCTGTAAAATCAGCATTCCGATAGCCATACAGAACATATTGATGAGCGGGGCGCAGATAGTGAGTACCATGATTGTGGCACCTCTTGGCAATATAGCCATTGCTTCCCATTCTTTTGCTATTACGGCAGAGAGTCTTTGCTATATGCCGGGCTATGGTATTGGTGATGCGGCTACTACTCTGGTGGGACAGACGCATGGAGCTGGTCGAGTAGGTTTGTGCAAGAATTTTGCCTATATGACAGTAGGACTTGGAATGGCTGTGATGGCTGTGATGGGAGTGGTGATGTATGTCTTTGCTCCTGAGATGATTGGCGTTCTTTCTCCGGTAGAAAGCATCCGTGAGATGGGTACCATCTGTTTGCGCATCGAGGCTTTTGCTGAACCATTCTTTGCAGCTAGCATCGTGACCTATTGTGTTTGTGTAGGAGCGGGCGATACCAGAAAACCGGCGATGATCAATCTCGGTACCATGTGGCTGGTGCGCCTCACTCTGGCTTATGCTCTTTCCAAGAGCTATGGCTTGGAGGGAGTATGGATAGCGATGGCTATCGAACTCACATTCAGGGGAATCCTCTTCCTTATCCGCCTCTTCAGAGGTTCATGGATGAAGAGTTTTCATGTAGGTTAGGATTGGTTTTCTGCCTCCAATGTTAGTTTTAGGTTAAGATTTGCATACATCGCGAAGATATTCTCTAAAATGTTTGCAAATCTTTTTTATTTTTCTTAATTTTGCATCGCAGACAGTAACCATGTTGCTGGTTTTGTCGTTATATATAGGTGAACTTGTTAAGTAGCATGATATATATATAATAAGGTATAAAGAAAGAATGATATAGAAAACAATAAATACATAAATAATTAAAATCAGATGAAACTAAGAAAGATTTTTGCAGCAGTTGTGCTGTTCCTTTCTGCAGGTACAGCGATGGCACAGCAGATGCCAGCTATTCCGGTAGACAAGAATGTGAAGATAGGTCGTCTTGATAATGGATTGACTTACTACATTCGTCACAACAGTTATCCTGAGAATGTGGCCAGTTTCTACATCGCTCAGAAAGTGGGTTCTATCAATGAGAATGATGACCAGCGCGGTTTGGCTCACCTCTTGGAGCACCTTGCCTTCAATGGTACCGACCATTTCAAGGGCAACTCTCTGCAGGACTATCTGCAGAGCATCGGTGTACAGTATGGCCGTAATCTCAACGCCTATACAGCAGTAGAGAAGACTGTTTATTACTTCACAGATGTTCCTACTACCCGTACTACAGCCGTAGACTCCTGTATGCTTATCCTCAAGGACTGGAGTAATGGTATCAGTCTTACTGAAGATGCTATCGAGAGCGAGCGTGATGTGGTGCACAATGAGTACCGTATGCGCATTGTAGGTCAGCAGCGCATGATAGAGCGTTCACTTCCTAAGCTCTATCAGGGCGAAAAGTATGGCTACCGTTTCCCTATCGGTTTGATGAGCGTTATCGATGGCTGTAAGCCAGAAACTCTCCGTGCTTACTACCGCAAATGGTATCGCCCAGACAATCAGGCTATTATCATCGTGGGTGATGTAGATGTAAATCATATCGAAGCTAAGATTAAGGAACTCTTCTCAGGTATCAAGGTACCTAAGAATGCCGCTAAGATAGAGAAGGTAGAAGTATCTGATAATGATTCAGCCATCTATGTTATCGACAAGGATAAGGAGCAGCAGGTTGATCTCTTCCAGATTTATATGAAACACAATGCTGTGCCGGATTCTCTGAAGGGCAACATGAGCTATCTCCTGAAGGGATACATGGATAACGTGATTTCTTCTATGATTGCTGCCCGTTATGCAGAGAAGGCATTGGAGCCAGACTGTCCATATCTCCAGGCAAATGCCGGTGATGGTTCATACCTGATTTCAAGCACAAAGGATGCTTTCACCCTTACCGGTGTAGCTAAGCCAGGAAAGATTAAGGAGGCTTATGCTGCTGTTCTCCGCGAGGCACAGCGTATGCACGAGTTCGGTTTCACAGCTACAGAGTATCAGCGTGCCAAGGATGAATTCATGAGCCAGGTTGACAAGGCTCTTGCCAACAAGGATAAGATGAAGAACGAGCAGTTTACCACCCAGTATGTGGATAACTTCATTTCTAACGAGCCTATTCCGTCAGTAGAAGAGGAGAGCCAGATCTGGAAGATGGTAGTTCCAAACTTGCCTCTTGAGGTTATCAACAGCTATGCCAAGCAGTTGGTTTGCCAGAGCGATACTAACCTTGTATCATTGGTTATGATGCGCGAGCAGGCTGGTGCCGTTTATCCTACCGAGCAGGAACTTTCTGCCATCGTAAAGCAGGTACGTGCTGAGAAGCTCGAGGCTTATGTGGATAATGTTAAGCAGGAACCTCTCATCGCTCAGGCTCCTAAGGCTGGTAAGATTAAGAAGACTGTTGAGAACAAGAAGTTGGGCTTCAAGGAGTTGACTCTTTCTAATGGCGCTAAGGTGGTATTGAAGAAGACCGATTTCAAGGACAATGAGATTGCTTTCGCAGCTTCAGCCAATGTGGGCTATTCTACTTTCGGCAAGGAAGACTTCCTGAATGCTGCATTTGCAGCAGATGTGCTCGATGCTAGTGGTCTTGGCGATTTCTCAAGCAATGATCTTGATAAGGCTTTGGCAGGTAAGCAGGTTGGCGTTTCGTTCAGCTTGAGTCCTTTCAATCATGGTTTGAAGGGTAATTCTACTCCTAAGGACATCGAAACCCTGATGCAGCTCATCTATCTTAAGATGACCGCAGTAAGCAAGGACCAGAAGAGCTTCGACAATATGAAGAGTATGGTGGCTACTGTTCTTGCCAACAAGAGCAACAACCCAAACCTCGTATATCAGGATTCTGTTCAGAGCACCCTCTATTTGGGTAGCAAACTTGCCCGTGTGCCAGAGGCAAGCGATATAAAGGATATCAACTACGACCGTATCCTGGAGATTGGTAAGCAGTTCTACGGCAATGCCAAGGACTTCACCTTCTATTTCGTAGGTAACTATGATGAGAAGACTCTCCTCCCACTCATCGAGCAGTATATCGCCAGTCTGCCAAACAATGGCTTCAAGCTGAAGAACAAGCAGATTCCTTATGCTAATGGTAAGGTAAGCAATGTCTTTACCAAGGCAATGGAGAACCCACAGAACCAGGCAACAGAGATCTGGTATACCAAGGCGCCATTCACCTTGAAGAATTCTGTTCTTGCTGATGTTTCTGCCCGTTTGCTGGAGATGAAGTATTTGCGTACTATCCGTGAGGAACTCAGCGCTGCTTATCATGCAGGAGCAAACTATGGTTTGCTTCGCGATTATGATAACAAGGCTGCCATCTCTATTTCAGCCGTGGCTCAGTTGAACCCAGAGAAGTCGGATATCGCTATTCCTTACTTCTTCAAGGGTATGGAAGAGACCGTAGCCCAGCCAAATGCAGAAGACCTTCTGAAGGTGAAGGAGATTCTCCTGAAGCAGGCTGCTGTTAGCGAGAAGTCTAACGGTTATTGGCTTGGTGCGTTGAGCACATACGAGCGTATGGGTGTTGATACTCATAGCGATTACAAGGAGATGGTGAAGAATCTGAAGGCATCTGAGATTTCAGACTTCCTGAAGAATGTCATCTTGAAGAGTGGTAATCACTTCGAGATCATCATGAAGGCAGTGAAGAACGAGAAGTAAAATCTCGGACTTGATATAATAAACTTGAATAATAAACGAAAAAATCCCGTTGTACAAGCCAGATGGCTGACAACGGGATTTTTACGTTTTTTTCTTTTCCCAAAATTTTTGAAACTCATCATTTAAGAGTCGTTTCGAAAATCTCTCTTTAAAAAGAAAGGATGCGTCTTTATATTGTATAAGAGCATCATCTTCCCTCCTTTACGTCATGTTTCCGAAGAGTATTAACCTCTTCTCTTTGCCTTAGAGGCAAGAGCCTCGCGGCGATCCTGAAGAATCTGTTGGCATCTATCGATAGCCTGATTCTGATTTTCTGAATTTACCTTAATTAAATCATTCATAACCTATTGATATTTGTTAACCGCTTGCAAAGATAGGGGTTTTCTACCTATTTCTAGGTACAAAATGCATGAAAATACGTGTTTTATTCGTTATTTTTTGATTTATGTCAAAAAAATGTGCAATCGTTTGAACAGTTCCCCCCCCTGGAATGATAATTGGTATTTCCTGAACGATTTTTTTCATTATCTTTTAAACGAATTGTCATCGCAATCGTCTATAATAACGTAAAAAGAGTAGAAATGATGAGTTTTTAGGGAGATTCATACGCGAAATAGGGATTTTTCTTATCATATTCCCGATTTTTTTTGCGAACTTTGCACCCGAAAGAACAATAGGAAGTATTGGGTATATATAAATAAGAGTGATAAAATAAATATATAGAAAGCAATGAAAAAGGTATTTCTTTTGGCTGCCCTCGTGCTCGCATGCACAGCTGGCAGCAACGCAAGCGCTATGAACGAGGCAGCGCTCAATGCCTCAATGTCTGAGATGATGCCGGTTAAGAAAACGGCTAAGAAGACAACAAAGAAGACTTCTAAGAAGACTACGACCAAGAAGACTTCTACAAAGAAAACAACTTCTGCAGCATCTAGCACTACAGCAGCAACTACAATTTCTGCAACAACAACTGCTGCAACAACCAGCAATGCCGTCGCTTCTACCAGTGCAACCAGCAATGCAGGCTCAGCCGTTGCAGGTATCTTGGGTGCTGTACTGGGCGGAAACTCTAACAGCAGCAGTTCTGCAGGTAGCAGTATTATCAATGGCATTCTGAATAATGTAATCGGTTCAGGTACCTTCAGTAAGCAGGATCTCTGTGCCCATACCTGGAAGTACAGCAAGCCGGGATGCGCCTTTACCTCTGAGAATCTCCTGGCACAGGCTGGCGGTGAGATTGCTGCCAACAAGGTAGAGGAGAAGTTGAGTGAGTATTACAGCAAGTTTGGCTTCAGTAGTTCAAACACCTATTTCACCTTCAAAACTGATGGAACTTTCGCTGCCAAGATTGATGGCAAGTCATGGCAGGGTAATTATACTTTTGATGAGAAGACTCACGCCATTCAGATGAAGGGATTAATCTTGAGTATGTCGGGTTATGCTACGAAGACTGCCAATGGCATCAGCCTGCTCTTCGACCAGAAGAAGTTGCTCAACCTCATCAAGACCATCGGTTCCCTCAAGGGTAATTCTACGCTCAGCGCTCTCGGTACTATCGCCAATAATTACGATGGTATGCGTGTAGGTTTCGAGATGACTAAGTAATCCTGAAGGATAGAATCCATTACTGAGCCTTCTGTTGGAGTGGGCTCAGTAGATGATAATCGCCCTGTAAGAAGTAAAGCATCTTTCAAGCTATGCTTTGCTCTTTACAGGGCGATTTTTCTTGTTTATTTCACGCTCAGTTTCATTGTCTTAACATCCTTGCTGTTGGTTCCTATCATAATCTGGAAGTCGCCAGGTTCTATCACGTGCTTCAAATCTGCGTTGTAGAACTTGAGCATATCTGGGGTGATATCAAAACTTACCTCCTTGCTTTCACCTACTGCCAGATGGATGCGCTGGAAACCTTTCAGTTCCTTTACAGGACGGGAGATGCTGGCTACCATGTCACGGATGTAGAGCTGCACAATCTCGTCGGCATCGCGGGAGCCATTGTTCTTAACGGTGACGCTAGCTGTAATCTTCTTGCTATCCTGCCATTCGGTAGCCTCCTCATTGCTGATGCCGGCCTCCTGGCTGCTCAGGCGGAAGTTGCTGTATGAAAAGTAGGTATAGCTCAAGCCGTAACCGAAAGGATAGAGCGGACCATTGCTTACATCTAGACAGTTGCTGGCAAACTTGGCAAACTTCTCATTATCGTCTGCTACAGGGCGGCCGGTGTTCTGATGGTTGTAGTAGAGAGGCTCCTGACCGGTAGTCTTAGGCATCGAAGTGGTGAGCTTACCCGATGGCGATTTGTCGCCAAAGATGACATCGCAGAGTGCATCGCCCATCTCTGAACCTCCAAACCATACATTCATGATGGCTGGTACATGGGCTTTCTCCCAAGTAAGAACCGTAGGACGGCCTGCAAAGTTGAGGAGCACTACAGGCTTGCCCGTCTTCAGGAGTTCGGCAAGCAGTTCGCGCTGTACGTCCGGCATCTCCAAGTTGGTACGGCTACCGCATTCGCCGCTCATCTCGGCACTTTCGCCCATAGCACATACTATCACGTCGGCCTCTTTCGCAATCTTCAGCGCTTCAGCCTTCATCTCAGCCTCGTTGCCCCAGTTGATTGGCTTGCCGCATTCGCCGTTTTGCTGCAGTTCCTGATTGCGCCAGATATTGCTTCCCTGGGCATATAATAAGGTGGCTTTTCCGGCAAGTGCATGCTCCATTGCCTCCTTGATGGTGGTATATTTAGATGGTACCTGTGCCACGCTCCATGTACCGGCTATGTTGTTTCGGGTGTCGGCAAGCGGACCTATCAGGGCTATCTTTCCTTCCTTCTTCAGTGGCAGGATATTGCCTTCGTTCTTCAGAAGCACGAAGGTCTCTGCTGCTACATCGCGGGCTGCCTGACGGTTCTCTGCGGTGTAAATCTCGCTCTTGCTGCGCTTGGTGTTGCAGTAGCGGTAAGGGTCGCTGAACAAGCCCAGTTTATATTTCGCTTCCAGAATGCGGCGACAGGCGATGTTCACATCCTCCTCGCTCACCTTTCCTTCTGCTATGCTCTTAGCCAGATGCTTTACGAAGGCGTTGGAACACATATCCATATCGGTACCCGCCTTCAGTGCCTGTTCTGAAGCCTCCTGGATGTCTTTTGCAGTTCCGTGCTGCAGAATCTCGGCGATAGAAGCGTAATCGGTAACTACGAAACCGTTGAATCCCCACTGTTTTCTCAAGACATTGGTCATCATCCATTTGTTGGCTGTAGCAGGTATGTAGTCGATGAGATTGAATGAAGACATCACGCTGCCTACGCCAGCCTTCACCACTGCCTCGTAAGGTGGCAGATACTGGTTCATCATGCGCACGCGGCTCATATCTACCGTGTTATATTCCTTACCGCTCTCAACGCCTCCGTACAGTGCAAAATGCTTCAGACAGGCCATGATGCGGTTGGCTCTCAGAATCTCTTCTGTGCGCATATCCACGCCCTGGTAGCCCTGAGTCATCGCTGCTCCCATCACGCCGCTCAGATAAGGATCCTCGCCATTTCCTTCGCTTATTCGTCCCCAGCGGGCATCGAGCGCAATGTCTACCATAGGAGAGAAAGTCCAGTTGATGCCGTCGGCACTTGCTTCCTTGGCCGATACTTCGCCTACCTTCTTCATCGCCTCGGTATCCCATGAGCAGGAGAGGGCGAGAGGGATGGGGAACATCGTTTCGTAACCATGAATCACGTCCATACCTACGAGCAGCGGGATGCCCAGACGGCTGTTCTTGATGGCGATTTCCTGCAGAGCCTTGATCTTATCGAGCCCTTTGATATTGAAAACTCCGCCCATGTTGCCCTGGGCGATATCGCTGCCTACCTGAGTATCAAGTGCGCCGCCGGTGGTGATGTCGCCAGCTACCATCAGGTTCAGCTGACCAATCTTCTCCTGTAGCGTCATCTTCGCCATCAGTTGGTCGATATACTCCTTCATGGGTAGAATCTTGCCTTTCTTGGTTGTGGCAGTTACTTTTTTCTTAGGGGCTGCGGTATGGGCGAAAGCAGGTGCTGCCATAGAACCAGCCAAAAGAAATGTGAGTGATAAAAGTGCTGTTCTCATTGTTTATTATGTTAATTGTTATTTTTATGTTTATCTTTTGCAAAGATAATAAAAAAGATGATACGATGCGCGATAGAAATGTTAAAATGTGGATGAACTTTTCTTTTTTAGATAGAAATGTATCTGATAATGAGATGGATAAGAAAAATGAAGAATATATAAAAAGTGGATACGGCATAGGTGAAAAATGCGAAGAAATCTACATTTCTTCTATATTTGATTTGTCGTTTCCGATTTTTTTATTACTTTTGCACGTGAAACCTCATGAAAATAAATCAATCTTAAACGGAATCAAGTTGATGTATCGCGTAAATGAATTATGGGGAAAGGCATTCTTCTTCCTGCTCTTTGTCTTGATGCCTCTTTCTCTTGCAGCAAAAACAACAGATAATATAGAGCAGCTTTTTCAGAGTCTGGACAACGCCATTGCCCATTCGGCTGATTATGTGAAGGTACGTGAAGCCCGAATTCGCGATTGGGAGCAGAAACTGAAGACCGCCAGGCGCCTAAGCAGTAAGTATGATGCCTGCTTTGCGCTCTTTGAGGAATACCGCTCCTACAAGAACGACATGGCGCTGAAATACATCAACCAGTGTATGGAACTTGCCTTCAGAATGGGCGATAAAAAGAAGGTGGAAAATGCCAAGGCGCTGCTTGCTTTCCAGGAATCTACCACGGGCGATTATGCCGAATCGTACGACCTGCTGAAGTCTGTCAATATCGCTGTTCTTGATGCTGAGGGCAAACGCAACTACCTCTGGGCTTGCCAGCACCTGTATGGCGAGATGGCATATTATTCCAACGTTCCTTCCTTGAAGAAATATTATGCCGGCAAGCGTAATGCCTATCAGGCTGCAATAGACAGCACATTCAGCCATGATGATGACCTTTATCTGCAGATGCAGGAGGTGAGGGCACGCGATGCAGGCAATATGAAGGAGGCTTTGCGATTGAGCGATAAGCGGCTGGCGATGACGAAACCGGGCACCCATCAGTATGCCATTGTACAGTTTTATCGCGGCTTGACCTACAATCAGTTTGGCGATGAAGAGCAGTTTCTCAGCTGCCTCTTGCGTTCTGCTATCTGCGATGTCCAGTTGGCTGTGATGGACCAGGGTTCTCTCTGGGAAGTTGCCAATCTTCTCAACGCCGACCCGGGCGAGCAGAAGCGCTCTCACGAGTATATCAAGTTTGCCTGGAAGTCGGCTACCGTTTTCAATACGCCTATCCGCAGCCGCCAGATCATGCCTGTGCTCACGCAGATTGAGGAGGGATATCAGAAAGAGCTTTCTTCGAGCAACCAGCATCTGCGGCTCATGGTAGCGTTTTCTGTCCTGCTTCTCTTTGTGGTTATGCTCTTGCTCTACTATGTCAACAAGCAGCGCAAGCGCATTGCTGCGGCCCATCATAAGCTGAAGGAAACCAACCATGCCTTGCAGTTGGCAAATGAGCGTCTTAACGAGATGAACCAGTCGCTCAACGAGATGAACCAGTCACTCAATGAGAGTAACAAGATGAAGGAAGTATATATTGGTCGATTCCTGCGCCTTTGTGCCATCTATGTCGACAAGATAGAGACCATGCGCAAGCGAGTAGTGAAACTGGTGAAGGCAAGAGAACTCAACAAGTTGCTGGAGCAGATGCAGGCTGGCGAGGCCTACATGGGCGAGCTGTATGAGTATTTCGATTCCGCCTTCCTGAAGCTCTTCCCTGACTTTGTTGAGGAGTTCAATGCCCTCTTGAGGCCTGAAGAGCGTATCGTGCTCGAAGATGACAGCCGTCTTTCTACCACCCTCCGTATCTTTGCCCTTATCCGTCTGGGCATCGAGGACAGTTCTAAGATTGCCGAGTTCCTTCACTATTCTGTGAACACTATCTATAATTATCGTGCCAAAATCAAGAATAGTGCCATCTGTGACAGGGAAGAGTTCGAGCAGCGTGTGAAGCAGATTGGCATGAAATAAGCCTTTCTGGGCGTAATGGGTGAAATGTACTGCAAAGGTACAACATATTTCTGTTACTGTCAAAAATCGCGCTGCAGAGTCCTGTTAAACGGATTTAACACTCGCATTTTTCCGAGCTAACAAAGCCTACTCGTAGTTTTAGCAGGAGAGAAACTATGAGTAGGCGAGCAGATATCAATAAGTTTTACCGGAAGAGAAGATAGGTTTGCTGATGGACGTATTGGTTTTCATCAGGTAGACCTAATCGTTACAGTGTGACAGTTGTGACAGTTGTGACAGTTTTCAGGGGTACCCCTCCCTTTTTCTCTATTTAGAGGTTACTTATATATTTATATATAAATATATAAGTATATATATAATACTTACAGATTGAAAGTAGGGGGAATGCATGTACCCCTCCGCTGAAAACTGTCACAACTGTCACAACTGTCACGCTTTAACGCTTTGCTCTTTTTCCCCGAAGATCATCTGAAATTTTGTTACTTGAAATGATATGTCAAGTTTTTTTGTAAGCAGCACGCCCTGAAAGGGCAGAAGCTCCTAGCCCAGGGCAGCACCCTGGGTATAATGGCAATCAGCAAGGCGTGTGACGAAAACTTGCGAAAGCTTAGGAGTAAATGCTTCGGGGTACCCATACGCTGTGTTTTACAGCGTCATGTGGGTTAACTGTCCGATAATCAGTATGTTAGTTGTTTTAGAAATGAGTAAAAACTTCAGATACCCATGTGTCGTGTTTCACGACATATGGGTAGTCATCTGATAATCAAAATATTGATGTTTGTGTATCCCCGTTTCTACGAGTTTGTCGATAGGCTGAAAAGTAGGGGAATACAATAAAAGTTTGACGTCGCGTTTTACGACGTCAAACTTTTATGCGTTATATTTATTTCTTCCCTCCGTTCAATTTCTCAGAATCGGATCATTCTTTTTAAAAGAGCTCGAAGGCTTTCTTGAGCTTCAGGTTATCGGCTGCATTACCAACAAGAGCCTCAAACTTTCCGGCTTCAGCCTTCCAGGATGAAGATGCCTCATCGTAGAAACTGAGGGCCTCTTTGCTGATGGTGATGCTGATATCCTTGCTCTCACCTGGCTGGAGATAAACCTTCTGGAATCCCTTCAGCTCCTTCTGAGGGCGGTCTACTGATGCCTTGACATCGTGGATGTAGAGCTGAACCGTCTCGGCTCCGGCACGCTTTCCGGTATTCTTTACGTTTACGGTAAAGGTGATTGTGCCGTCCTGCTTCATCTGCACCTTGTCGCTGCGGAGATTAGAGATGGCAAACTGGGTGTAGCTCAAGCCGTGACCGAATGCAAAGGTAGGCTTGATGCGCTCCTTATCTGTCCAGCGGTAACCTACATAGATGCCTTCCTTATATTCCTCATCAATGATGTTGCCCTTCGTGCTGGCTCCACCTTCCTGGCGCCAGGTTCCCGGATAGGTATTGAGTGCATGAGCACCTGTTTCCTTCAGCGAGTTGACCCATGTAAACGGCAACTTGCCGCTAGGGTTGGCATCGCCTGTAAGGATGCTTGCAAGGGCTTCGCCGCTCTCCGAACCGATGAACCAGCCCTGTACGATGCCGGCAACCTTAGCCTTCCAAGGCATAGCTACCGCATTGCCCGAGATGTTGACATAAACGAAGTTTCTGTTTGCCTTAGCCAAAGCCTCTATCAGCTTATCCTGATGGTATGGCAACTCATAATGCTTGCGGTCGTGACCCTCACAGTCCTGGAAATCGCTCTTGTTCAGACCACCAAACATGATGACATAGTCGGCAGTCTTGGCTTTCTCTACGGCTTCGGCTATCAGTTTAGCCTCGCTGCGCTTGTCTTCCAGGTTCTGGCCGGTTGTAACGCCATTGTAGTTGCCCGTTACATCGCCCACATATCCGCGGGCATAATCTACCTCGATGCCGTCCTTGCCCAAGCGCGTCTTCAGGCCATCGAGAGGCGAAATCTCGCGCTGTACCTTGAGCGAAGAAGAGCCTCCGCCTACGGTCATCATCTTGATGGCATTCTCGCCTACTACCAGCACGCGCTTAGCCTTCTGGGTGTTGATAGGGAGCACATTGTTCCTGTTCTGGAGCAATACGATGCCTTCCTCAGCAATCTGTCTGGCAGCTGCATAATGGCTCTCGGAACAGAGGAAACCATGAGGGCGGTTCGGATTCATCGTGGTGCGATAGAAGAGGCGCAATACGCGGCGCACCTTATCGTCCAGCTCCTTCTGGGTGAACTTGCCTTCCTGTATGGCCTTCATGTAAGGCATGGAGAGATAATAGTTGTCGTAGGCATTGGTAGCGCCCATCGTAAGACCGTCTGTCCAGGTGCCGAACTCCATATCCAGCCCATTCTTTACAGACTGCTCCAGGTCGTGGGCACCGCCCCAGTCGCTTACCACGACACCATCATACTTCCAGTCGCCCTTCAGAATCTTGTTCAGGGTCCACTGGTTGTGGCAGTTGTGCTCATTCTTATATAGGTTGTAGGCTCCCATGATACCCCATGTCTTACCCTTCTCAACAGCCGCCTTGAAGGCAGGGAGATAGATTTCGTGGAGAGCACGGTCGCTGACGATTACGTTGACCTGATGGCGGTATTCCTCGTCGTTGTTCAGGCAATAGTGCTTTACGCAGGCTGATACACCCTTAGACTGCAATCCCTGGATATACGGCACAACCATGATGCTTGCCAGGAACGGATCTTCGCCCATATACTCGAAGTTGCGGCCGTTGAGAGGCGTGCGGTAGATGTTGACGCCAGGACCCAGAATCATGTCCTTGCCGCGATACAGGGCTTCTTCGCCCAATGCTTCGCCATAGATGCGGCTCATCTGCGGATTCCATGATGCGGCAAGACAGGTGAGGGCAGGGAAGGCTACACAGGAGTCGTTGGTCTGACCAGCCTGTTCCCACTCATCCCACAATACGTCAGGACGCACTCCGTGAGGTCCGTCATCCGTCCAGAAGTCAGGAAATCCCAAGCGTGGTACACCGGCTGATGAAAACTTGCTCTGAGCATGGATGATGCGTATCTTCTCTGCCAGCGTCATGCGGGAGATGGCATCATCGATGCGCTGCTCTACCGGCTTGGTCTGGTCGAGATAGACTGGCAATTGTCTGGTAGTCTGCTGTGCCTGAGATGGAGCGATGGCTGCAACCGGCAGGACACATGATAAAATGAACTGTTTCATAAGTATGAATATTTATTATGGTTTGTTTATTTCTTGCAGTTGTTTGTTATGCACACCGCCTCTCACGTTTTTTTGTGCGTTTAGGCGTATATGCTCATTCATCTGCAAAATTACTAAATAAATAATGAAAAAATGGTGGGGGATAAGTGAAAAGTGGATGGGTGTAAAAAATATAACTTTTGTAAGTTGTTGATAATGAGAAGTATAATGAGCGATGTGCGTTATTGAAAAGTGGCAGAGTGTGAACACTGAGGTTCTTCTCAAATTTTGGTACATTTATGTATCTAAGTTTGAGGAGACCTTTATCTGCAAAAGAGAAATCGATGCTCTTCCACCCATAATTCGCTTTGCGGTCTTTATCTTGTTGACCGAACCTTCAAGGATTCCATTGTTCAATTTGCTAGCAATAGAATTATTGATGGCGGAATAGTCCTTAATCAGTCCTTTGGCAAACTTTTCCATTTTCTCATTACCACATCCTATGACCATGTTAATCCATTTGTACAAGTTCATTTTGACCTCTCCGCTCAAAATGCCTTGAAATGTTGTTATATAATAGGCTAAATCGGTAACATGCGAGTCCTGCAGAAACAATCTGACAGTCTCCGTCTTGGTTTTCCTGTTGAAGTGAACTATTGAATTCCAAAGGTCATACTCTTCGTTCCTGATAGTTGCCTTTGCAAGAAATGCCTTGTAGGCATCATCGTATGCCTTCCAGTCTTCCTTCCATTTTCCTCTCAGTAGAAAGAAGTCTTTTCAGTATTTCTTTCTTCTCTGTAGAATGTAACCCTTGGTAACCACAGAGTAATCCAATGACTTTTTACAGAGAATCCTATTTGTAATAGATTCTATGGCTTTGTAAGCCCTTAGTTGCGTTGGGTTGAGCAAGTCCTCATATTTGGTGTTCCTTAGCTTTCCCATCTTAAATCCATCAAACCCTGTTTTGTCATGGATTTCACTCAAAGTCAGTCCTTGCCTTGCATAAAGATCCATGAAAGTGTTCCATTCAGTCATTTTCTTGATTCTTCTTGCATCCTTGCACATCGATTCCAAGACTGCATATATGCTGTTATAAAGCCAACCTCTACTTATTTGTGGCTTAATGGGACCAACTAGACCTTGAGTCAGCAACTCCATTCTCTTATGCAAAAACTCCTGCAGAATCTTTGGAAAGACTGCGCTCGTCAAGTCTTCAATGACATGGAATTTGTCTGTGATAGCATGTGCTGATGGGGCTCCTTGCTTGATAGCCTTAATGAAGCATCGTCCCCTATCACGAGTGATAGTATTGACTTTCTTGTATTGTTTCAAGACATTTGCCACAATCGAAGAATCTCTAGAGTCTATCAGTTCCAAAATCTCGCCTGTGTCATGGTCTACGATAACACTGCCATAGGTATGTCTCTTTCTCTTGGCAAAGTCATCTATGCCTATATTCCTGGCAGTCCTGTCTGGAAGTCTTTGGATCTTTTTCAAATGATTTATGCAAGTATTTGGACAGCAAGTGATTCCCATCTTTCTCATGACCTTGGAGGTCGACACAGATGACATATGTATATGAAGCAGGTTCATCAACTCTATGCATCTTACACTGAATCTTGCATATTTGTTTAGCCACTTCGTCTGTTGCTCTACAAATATATGTTTATCAGACTGGCAGTAAAAACGGCGCATGTAAAGGGTGAGAACAAACCGTTTACACCCTAAAGGACACATCGTGACCGTTCTCTTTTGCCAGCCACGGGTATGAGTGGTTTTCTTGCCACAACGGTCGCAGAAGGCATGGGTAGCCGTACTCACGAGAACCATTTTGAGTTCCGTGGAAGAGAAGTCACAACTTGCGATAAAAAAGCCATCTATGGCAGGAAAAATGTCCATAAGAAGTTTTTCTCCGACCGTAGAAGCATTTATATCGGATTTTATTTGGTTGTTTCTTATCTTTTTTATAATTTTGCATCTGTTAGCGATTGTATCCATTGTAAGTCATATTTTATGATCACTTTAAACTTACATATTTTTGGAGACAATCGCTAATTTTTTATATTAAACTTTCTCAAAAATATTGCTCCTTCATATAAAATATGGGGCTTTGTACTAAAATTTGAGAAGAACCAACACTGAAATATACTGATATAACGTTTCAGGGGTGTTCTAGCCTCATTTTCTCCATTTTACCCCATCCACTTTCGTATAGTTATTGAAAACAGATAAGTATCTGAAAACTAACAATATAAGTTGTTTGAAGCAAGTGTTTTTCCCACTTATCTGTTGAAGGGGTTAGGAATTATCAAAAAATCATATTATATTTGCAAACGAAAACACGGCTTAACGCATTTTAGAAAATGCACAGCCGCACAGTCTTAAACATTATTATAATAGAGTGAACTAACAAACAGATATTTTTCTAAACTAATAATCGAATATGAAAACAAAAAGTCTATTGCTGGCGACTGCATTATTGATGTCGACGTCAGCGCTCGCACAGAAAAACACCTTCAAGGGTGTCGTGTTGGATGACCTGGGTGAACCCGTTATCGGAGCCACCGTACAGGTTAAAGGCGTCAAGGGTGCCGGTGCAATTACCGACCTTGATGGTAACTTCGTCATCGATGCAGATGCTAACCAGACCTTGGTTATCACCTACATTGGCTACAAGGATGCAGAGATTCGTCCTTCAGCCAACATGAAGATTACTCTGAAACAAGACGACAAGGCTTTGGATGAAGTGGTTGTTGTAGGTTACGGTGTTCAGAAGAAGAGCGTGGTAACTGCAGCTATCGCTAAAGTGAGCACTGAAGATTTGGCTGGCAAGAGCCCAGTGCGTGTTGATAACGCATTGAAGGGTCTGGCTGCCGGTGTCAATGTAACCTCTTCTTCAGGACAGCCTGGTGCATCTCCTAAAGTCCGTATTCGCGGTACAGGTACTATCAACAATTCAGATCCTCTCTACATCGTAGACGGCATGCCTATCGAGGGTGGTCTCGACTATCTCAACCCTAGTGATATCGAGAGTATCGAGGTGCTGAAGGATGCCGCATCAGGTGCTATCTATGGAGCCCGTGCTGCCAATGGTGTAGTACTTGTTACCACCAAGAAGGGTAAGATGGGCAAGGCACAGATCAACTACAATTTCTCTTATGGTTGGCAGAGTGCATGGAAGAAGCGTGATGTAACCAGCGCTACCGATTATGCAATCCTTCAGAATGAGCGTGCCTTAAACGGCGGTCAGGCTCCTATCTATGCCGATCCTTACAACCTGACCGATAGCAACGGAAATCCTATCAAGGGCTTCGGTACCGACTGGCAGGACCTGGTATTCAATGACAATGCGCCAGTGCAGAATCATGAGGTATCTATCAGTGGTGCATCAGAAAAAATCAACTACTATCTCTCTATGGGCTATTACAAGCAGGAGGGTATCGTAGGCGGTAACTACGGACAGAGCAACTATGAGCGCCTCTCACTCCGCTCTAACAATATATATAATGTGATGGATGCATCGAAGGAGCGCAACTTCCTCAACAAACTCGATGTAACCGTCAATATGGCATATACACGTGTCAAGAGCACCGGTATCTCAACCAATTCTGAGTTTGGCTCTGTGCTTGGCAGTGCCCTCTATATGGCTCCAACATTGGCTCCAACTGTTACAGATGGGAATGTAGCAAAGTCTTATTATGACAAACTGGAAGATCCAAACGTTTATGATAGTGAAGGAAAAGTAATAGGTACACGTGATTTTTATGAAATTCCTCGTGATGCCAATGGTAATTACTATACAATTCCAGGTATGGCTGGTACCTATCAGGAAATGAACAACCCATTGGCTATGATGAGTATTCCTGCAGCCAAGAACTGGTCGCACAAGTTTGTGCCTAAGTTCTCTATCGACCTGCAATTGTGGGATAATCTGAAGTACCACTTCACTTACAGCGCAGACCTCAGCTTCTGGGGTACAGACAGTTATGTGGCTTCTAAATACTATCTCTCTGGCAATAACAAACGAGAGCATACTGAGGCCTATAAGAGTTCAGACAAGGGCATCAACTGGCAGGTGGAGAATACCCTGACCTATGACAAGACCATCGGCAAACATAGCTTTGCTGTAGTGCTGGGCCAGAGTGCGATGAAGAACAAGAGCGACTATCTGAATGGTAGCCGTTGGAACCTTGTGAATGTAAACAAGCCTTCTATCGACTATGCTACCGGCAACTATGAGCAGACCATCGTGAAGGATGCTGACGGAAAGATCATTTCTGTAGGTGCGCCTCAGATTCAGCATAGCGTATCGGGCGGTAACAACGTGGTACATGCCATCTCTTCACTCTTTGGCCGTTTGAGCTACAATTACGATGAGAAATATATGCTCCAGGCTACAATCCGCCGAGATGGCTCAAGCCGTTTCGGACCATCTCATAAATATGGTACCTTCCCATCAGCTTCTGTTGGTTGGAACATCATGAACGAGGAGTTTATGGAGGGCACCCGCAACTGGTTGAGCAACCTCAAGTTCCGTGCCAGCTGGGGTAAGAATGGTAATGATAATATCGGAGACTTCCGCTATACCGTATTGACATCCATGGGCAACAACGTGCTCTTCGGTAAGGATGCCATCAAGTTTAATGGTTCTAAGGCGAATGCAACAGCCAATCCAGACTTGAAGTGGGAGGAGAGTGAGCAGACTGATATCGGTTTCGACTTCGGATTCTTCGGCAGTGCATTGACCTTCAGTGCCGATTACTATGTGAAGAAGACCAACGGTATGTTGATTACCATGCCTATCCCAAGTTATGTAGGTGAGACAAAGCCTATCGGCAATGTGGGTGATATGAAGAACTCAGGTCTTGAGTTTGAACTCGGCTACAAGTGGCACATTTCTGATGCTCGCTTCAATGCCAAGGCTAATGTAAGCTACTTGCACAATGAGTTGACCAACCTTGGTAATGACACTGGTTATATTGACCTCGATACCTTCCAAGGTCTTTCAGGTGGTGGCACCCGTGGTAGCAATGGTCAGCCTTTCCCATATTTCTATGGTTATAAGACCGCTGGTGTATTCCAGAACATGGATGAGGTGAAGGCTTATGTCAACAAGGATGGTAATATGATTATGCCAGATGCACAACCAGGTGATGTCCGCTTCGTTGATGTGAATGGTGATGGTAAGATTAGTGCAGACGACCGTACCAATATCGGTAACGGCACACCAAAGTGGACCTTCGGTTTCAACCTTGGTGCTGAGTGGAAGGGATTCGACTTCAACCTCTTCCTGCAGGGCGTGACAGGCAACAAGGTGTTTGATGCCACTTATCGTACAGATGTCTACTCAGGTAACTTCCCATCTTGGATGCTGAGCCGTTGGACAGGTGAGGGTACCTCCAACAAGTATCCTATCTTGAAGGCTGGTGATGCAACCAACTGGCAGGTATCAGATCTCTATATTTGTGATGGCTCTTATCTCCGTGTGAAGAATATCTCATTGGGTTATACTTTGCCAAAGAACTTGACACAGAAGCTCTCCATCAGCTGTTTACGTTTCTATGTGATGGCGGAGAACTTGATAACGTGGACAAAGTATTGGGGCTTCGACCCAGAAATTTCTTCTGGTGGTACCTCTCTCGGTGTTGACCGTGGTATCTATCCACAAGCACGCACCTACACCATCGGTTTCAACCTTTCATTCTAAATGTAGAACATCTTAAAACATTGACAATTATGAAGACAATGAAATATATAGCACTCGGTGTGATGGCAGCCAGTATGACCTTGGCAACCACATCTTGTAGCGACAACTTCCTTGAGGTAGAGAACCCATCGGGTGAGCCTCTGGAGGAATATTATACCACAGATGAGCACATCAATGAGGCTTTGAATGCTGCTTATGACCCTATCCACTGGCCAGATTGGGGATTGGGACAGTATAATGCTCTTAATATCGATGCCGAAATCATGGGCGATGACTTCTGGGTAGGAGGTAGTGACAAAAATGATAACCAACAGTGGCATATGCTGTTTAACTTTGAGGCGAATGCTAGCTATACATTGAGTTCACTTTGGACAGTTGATTACTCTGGCATCAAGCGTTGCAACGACCTCTTGAAGTATATTCCTTGGGCTGCGGGTAATCTCACCGCAGAAAATAAGGCTTCCTATGAGATGCAGGGACGTGCCCTCCGAGTATATTTCTACAACAACTTGTGGCATTACTTCGGAAATATCCCTTTCTATCTTGAGAATTTGAGCATTCCATATACAGCTCCTCAGTTGAAGGCAGACGAGGTGTATAATAATCTCATTACCGAGCTTGAGGCAGTCATTGACTCTAAGGTTTTGCCTATGCGTTGGGATGACAAGAACAGCGGTCGTATGTCTCAGGCGATGTGCTACATGATGTATGCCGAAATGGTAATGTACCAAAACGATAAGACCCGCTATCCAAAGGCATTGCAATATATGCAAGAGATTATCAACGACAAGAGCGAATATGGATTGATGGATAATTTCGCCGACATTTGGAAGGAAAGTGGTGAATGGTGCAAGGAGTCAATTTGGGAAATCAACTACGAGGATGGTAACAACGAGCGTGGTTGGAGTTCTCCATTGGCTATCGGTGGCACAATTCTTCCTACTTTGATTTCACCTAATGCATGGCCAGGTGGTGATGGCTGGGTGAAGCAAGCCAGCGATGGTTGGGGCTTCTTGCCTGTAAGACAGGAAACATACGACTTGTACTCTGACAATGACACTCGTCGTGCAGCAACTTGTTGGGATTGTCGTGGAATGGGTACTGATGGTGATGCTGATGATACGCATTATCATAAGCGCTATCAAGATACTGGTCTTTGGTTGGCTAAGTACCGTCCTTTTACTGAGAACAATGCCGATGCAGGTTTCGATGCCAATCTGAACTATAACAACAACTATCGTTTCTATCGTGTAGCCGAAGCTTACTTGAATGCAGCCGAGTTGTTGCTTGAGACAGGTGGCGATGCTAATTTGGCAAAGGATTATGTGAATAAAATCCGTAATCGTGCTGGCGTTGCACAAAAGACCAGTGTGACTGTTGACGATGTTATCGAGGAACGTCACTTGGAGTTTGTTGGCGAGGGTAAGCGTTACTTCGACTTGGTTCGCAGTGGTAAGGCTGCCAGCGTCTTGACTCCAGATAAGTATGGTTATCGTACAAATTCTTGGACAGAATCAAAGAAGTATATTCCTATCGCTCAGGCAGAGCTTGATTCCGACCCTGCTTTGGTTCAGAACGATTATTAAAACTTATTAAGGTAGAGGAACAATAGTTCCCTCTACCCCCTAATAAAATATTAACTTTAAGATTTCGACAATATGAAAAAGATATTTTTAAATATGGCGCTCGCCCTCATAGCTGTGCTCATGCTAGGTGCTTGTTCTGCCGAGGAGTTTTCGGGAGCAGACAAGAGTCAAATTCCTACAATGGAAGGAGTGAATGTAGATTGGCAGGTGGACGAGGAAACGAATACTGTTACAGCTTCTGTTAGTGACTTGAAGGGTAAATATCCTCTCTGGTATATCTATTGGAATAATGCCAAGGGCGAGAAGCAGTCAATTTATTCCACATTGCCTACATTGAGCAAGCAGTTTGTCGGCGCAGGTACTTATACCATCTCTTTGCGTCTTGGCAATCGAAATGGTATAAGTTCTGATGAGGTGAGCAAGACTGTTACTTTCACCAAGTCACAGGTTGATTGGAGTGCTGTAACTTCTAAACTCTGTGGTACAGCTGAAAAACCTAAGGTATGGCGTATCGACCGTAAGGCTGCTGGACACCTAGGTTGTGGTCCTTCAGGTTCTGCCGGTACTGCATGGTGGTCGGCTGCAGCTAACGACAAGAAAGATTTCGGAGTCTATGACGACCGAATCATCTTTACTATGGGTGGCGAGACAGGAGGTCGTTATAGCTATAATCCAGGTGAAGATGGCAAAATGTATGTAAACAAGGGTACAACCATTTGGGGAACAGGTGCTGCTGAAGACTTCGATACTGATGTGCAGAAAAATGAAACATCATTCTCTTTAGAGTCTGATTTCTACACACCAGAAGGTGCAAATGAAGAGGTACAGGCCAACTACATCGTTTTGGGAGCGCAATCTTACTTCCCTTATATTTCTGACGACTCGCAGTATAATAATGGTAAGTATCGCATCGAGAGTATCACTGCCACCAAACTGGAATTGGTTTTCGATGTTCCTGGGGCTATAGCTTGGCATTTCATCCTTACAAGCACAGAAGACAAGCCAGACAATCCTGATGCTCCAGAGGCTATAGTTGATTGGGATTATAATTCTGAAAACAATTTATGGAAGCCATTCATGGGCATAGAGCCTGCATCATTTTTCTATGCTCCGGGTTGGGCTCAGATTGACAATCCTAAGTTTACTTATAAGGATGGACTCTATACTGTAGAGTTGCCTGCTGCAACATCTGATCAGTGGCAATCTCAGATGGCTTTCGAGACAGATTTGACAGCATCTTTGAGTGATACTTACAATTTCTATTGTGTGCTCAACTCTAGTGAGAATCATCCTGGTGTAACCGTTAAGTTGACAGAGACTGATGAAAAGAATGAGGCTGGAGAAACTATCAAAAAGCACGACGATAACTTCTTCTTCGCTGATCGTGTGAAACTAACAGCAGGCGAAGATTATGTCTTCAAGAAGGAAGGTGTAGTTTTACCAAAGAACGATGCCCACGCTTTGAGTTTGGTATTCGACTTCGGAGGTAATGCTGCCAATACTGAAATTTCTGTTGGTAAGATTTACCTTGAGAAGGTAAAGAAGTAATATTGAATGTTTATATTTGTGAGTCTATTATTAGTAGTAGACTCACATTTATATCATCTTGAACTTTCTATAATAATCAAAATCTTAATCTTTGTAAGCAATGAAAAAAAATAGACGAAATGACGTAAAACAAATATCGTCTTTGATATTGTTTTCTTTAGTTTTTATGCTGTTTTATTCTTCTTGTAACTTCCAAGAAGAGCAAGATGGTATTTTGACTTCATCTAACAATGCTGATAAAACTATTCTAGATGTTGCAAAAGCGAAACTTTTGTCAATGGGTTTTGATACTCTTGACATTGTTGATGTTGGGAAATATTATCAAGTAGAAAATGATGTACTTGTAGATAAAGATGCTCTGAATCATCATCTTTCGACGCGTCAATTTACTTCTAATTTTTATGTTCCTGACAGTTCTGTAATCCGTATAGCAATTGATGATAAAGCAATCTCGCAGACTTCTGGCTGGACAGAAGCTCTAAAAGAAGTAACTGATATTTATCATGAATATGCAGGGCTTGACTTTGTGTATGTTGATTCTTCGCCAGATATATTGCTGACCAAGAAATATCTACCGTATGCTAATGTTTGTGCACAAGGAGTGTTCCCTTCTTCTTCAGACAAACCGGGAAATTTTATTTATATCAATTCTGGTTTTTATAAGGACATAGATAGTTATTTGTCGCATAGTCAAAAGGTCTTTTTGTTGATGCATGAGCTTGGACACAACTTGGGATTGCGCCATTCTGATTGCAAGAAAAATGGGGAAGATACTAAGTATGGAATGAATCTCGTTCCTGGCACTCCTGAATCAGATGAAAATTCATATATGAATTCAAGTACATGTGGAAATTCTTGGAATGGAATAAGGTATTATGATAAAATAACATTAGCTACTTTGTGGCCATATTCTTTTAAAATTCGTTTTGTTGATGGGGATGATTTCTCAGAGTTAGTCGTTCGTCAACAAAGAAAATATTATCTCTCACGTGAGTCAATTCCTCAAAAGGAAGGCTATGTTTTTCAAGGATGGCATCATGTCTTAAATCAATATACTCCATATAGCTATGATAGGCCTATTACTGGTAACAAAACGTTTTATGCAAAATGGCGACCAAAGCATGATTTGGTAACAGTTAATGGGTATTCTGGTGAAGGAATTAAAATGATTAGTTTTATGTTGGGAACTACTACCCCTATTACTTTAACTAGTAAGGTTAATCATGCATTGAATACATGGGCAGAATTGAGAGCAGCCGATGGTACATATACTGCAATTGTTGAAGGGGATGAAGAATATGGATATAAGGTCATTAAAAAGATAGATATGAGAGATAAAGAAATGTGGACATCTGAAGGCACTATGAATGTTTCACGGTCAGAAACATTCTTATTGGAAGAAGGTTCATATTATTTAGTTTCTTCAATCACAACCAGGTATGGTGACCAAAACAATACCGCAATGGGGAGACATGGAAGTGTTGAATCTAAAATAGAATATTATTAAAATTAAATTATTGATATGGGAAAAATTAAATTGTTTGCCCTCTTGATGTCTCTTTGCCTGCTCTCATGCAGCAATAGTTCATCGGATGATGGAGGTCGTACAGATGACATGACGCTCTCTTGCTCTCAAACGAGCATAGAGGCACCTGCCAATGGCGGCACGTACACGGTAGCAGTGACGTCTTCGACTGGGGGATGGACAGCAACTGCCGACGAAAACAGTAACAGCTGGGTGAAAGTGAATGCCTCGAACACCGACAAGGCTACGGGCATCATTTCCGTAACCGTGGACGAAAACACAGGCAAGGAGGCTCGTAATGGTGGCATCAACGTGAAGACTGGCAGCAAGCAGGTGCGCATAAATGTGACTCAGGCAGGCAAGACTGTTACTCCTATTGAAGGGGGCGAAATGGTGATTCCTGAGGGGTACAAACTGGTCTGGAATGATGAGTTTAATGAAGGCTCTGAGTTGAATAGTACCGACTGGCGTCATGAGGTGCAGAAGTCGGGCTGGGTGAATAATGAACTTCAGAATTATGCGAACGGCTCTGCTGATGGTAAGCGTGTAACAGAAATTGCAGATAACCGGCTTTATATCAACTGTTTCAAGGGCAGCAACGGCAAGATTTATTCGGGTCGCGTATATGCTCACGAAACCCAGGGCTGGCTTTACGGTATCTTCGAAGCTCGCATCAAATTGCCTAAAGGTAAAGGCACATGGCCTGCTTTCTGGATGATGCCTTGCAACAATGATTTCGGAGCAAATCCTTGGCCTAAATGTGGCGAGATTGATATTATGGAAGAGGTAGGCGTTAATCCTAACTATACTTCTTCTTCGCTCCATACAGAGAAGTTTAATCACGTGATGGGAACCCAGATTACCAAGGAACGTCTGACTGCGGGTGCTGAAGACGGTTTCCACGTTTATCGTCTGGAGTGGACTCCTGATTATATCAAGACCTACGTGGATGGTAAGGAACTGCTCAATTTCAACAATGACGGTAAAAATGATGTGGGTTCATGGCCTTTCAATAAACCATTCTATGTTATCCTCAACCTGGCTTGGGGCGGTGATTGGGGCGGCATGAAGGGTGTTGACGAAAGCGCCCTCCCTGTTCAGATGGAAGTGGATTACGTGAGAGTATTCCAGAAAAAATAAGGCTTGATTTTTTTAACTATATAAATAATAAGGTCTTAGGATAAGTCGTATCTGCACTTACTCCTAAGACCTTTTTCTTTTGTTCCAATTTCGCTCTTTTTATTGTCTTTTTCTGCTTTTCTTGCTTACAATTTGCTCATTTCGAATAAAAGTTATAATTTTGCAGTTGAATTTCAAAAATCAGAGAAATAGAATGAAACAGAATAATAGTAATTTATTATATCATCTTGTGGCTTTTATCACCGTAGCTATCTGGGGAACTACCTTTGTATCTACCAAGGTGCTGATGCTGAACGGACTTTCGCCAGCACAGATCTTTACGCTCCGTTTCAGTATCGCATACATGATGATGCTGATGGTGAATCATAAGCGGATGTTTGCTGATAGCTGGAAAGATGAGTTTAAAATGGCGATGCTGGGTATTACGGGCGGTTCACTCTATTTCCTGAGCGAGAACGAGGCGATGAATTATACCACAACAACCAATACTTCGCTCATCGTATGCTCCTGTCCGCTCTTTGCTACCTTGCTGGTACGTCTGGTTTATCGCCATTCTTCGCGTATCAACATGATACAGCTGTTGGGCTCTCTGCTTGCTTTTGTAGGTATGATTATCGTGGTGCTGAATGGCAGATTCGTGCTGCATCTGTCGCCTGTAGGTGATGCCTTGGCTTTTACGGCATGTATGAGCTGGGCTGTCTATTCGCTCCTGATGAAATCGGTATCGGGCGATTATGGCGCAGCTTTTATTACCCGCAAGGTCTTCTTCTATGGTGTGCTTACCATCTTGCCTTATTATCTTATTATCCCTGGGTGGCCGGCATGGGATGTGTTTATGAAGCCTCAGGTGGTGGGTAATCTCTTGTTCCTGGGCTGTTTGGCATCCATGATATGTTTCCTTACCTGGAACTGGTGTATCTCTAAGTTGGGTGCCGTGAAAGCTACCAACTGGGTTTATTTCAATCCTATCACCACTATGATTTTCGCCTCTCTGGTATTAGACGAAAAGATAACTCCTTACTTCCTGGCAGGTGCCTGCTGCATCCTGGCAGGTATGTATATTGCGGATAGAATGACGAAGTCGGAATAAAAAAAGTTTCCTCTAATTAGAGGAAACTTTAAGTGGGTTTCTTAGTGCATCGAGGTAGTCTTTGATGCGTATCTGCCATTCTGTATAGCTTCTCACATCATATTTACTCCAGGCTGCACCAAAATAGTAGCTGTATTTTTCTCCATTTTTCAAGCCGCGTTTCAAGCCGAGCGCATGACCGGTAGCACCATCGTGCTTCTTATCGAAGAGCTGGTAGTAGGTGTTGTCAACACCATAAGGGAAGAGAACGCCTACGTAAACCTGGGAGTTGTTTACTTCGATATTGTCTGTTGGGTCGGCATAACTTACATAATCCTTTGCGAAAGTCTTGGTTTCGGTATCCTCTTCATGGATTGGGAAACCGGTAGCAAAATCGGTAGGGGTAGTCAGTCCGTCGTACCATACGGTCATCTTGTTGAAGTTGCTGCCCTTGTCGAGCGAGATGATACGGTGTTCTACCACATTCTTCATATCGCCTACGGTAGATGGATTGTAAGTCAATTCTACGGTAAAGCGGAGAGGACCATTGTCCAGAATCTTATAATCCTTATAGCAGTAAGGCAATACCTGATTCTTGCCAACCATCAGACTAGGAGCGCCCAAACCGAGGGTAGCACCTACACGATACGGGTCAAGTCCGTTTCCATGATCCAGATGGAAGGAGGTGTTGATATCCAGTTCATGCGATTCTGCCCACAGAGCCTTAGCCTGTTCAGCAAGTTTTGCAGCTTTCGCCTTATTCTTTTCGTTTTTAGCCAGTTTCTCAAGTGCCCTTGCCTTGGCGTCAATCTTGTCGCCCTTGGCATTTCCGTCTACCACATCCTTGATGTATCGGTCGTAAACCACGTTATCCGGTGTGTTCTTGACCCAGATATCGGTACCGAAAGAACGTTCTCCACTGCGCTGGAGAGCCGGACCGTAAACGCGATATGCACAACGGTCGTTTTCCCAGGCAAGATCGTCTTTGCGCATCTTGTAGAGCGCACCTGTAGCCCAAACTTTCTGTGGATAAGGCTTGCCGATGCTTACATAATAGGTGGCAGAGCCATGCGGACGTACGCTGGCATCAATCAGGAGATTACCGTCATAAGTAATCTGAGAACCGATTTGCTGCCCTTTCTTGTTCTTTACGATGTAAGCTTCGCCTTTCTTAGGTGTAACATTACCCAGTTTCGCCTTTATCTCGCTCATGCTGAGGGAGATAAGTTCAGTGCGCTGAGCAGCTGTAGGGTTGCTTACTGTGATGGTAGCTTGCTGTGCATAGCTGTAGTTAGAACTAGCCAATGCTAAGAGCATCATGATACTCTTTACCATTTTGCTTTTCATTTTTTCCATATTGATTTGTCTTTTTGTATAATACGAATGAATAGTTGTTATTACTTATATAATATTTGTTTAGGTTTTTATTAGGCGTTCCGCCGGATTTGCCGTCCGGCGGAGCGTTATGGAGATTTCTTATTCCTCGATGACAGAAATCTGCATAGAAACATCCTCTTTTGGGCGATCGCCACGCAATGTTTCGCAGTTCTGAATCTTTTCTACGATGTCAAGTCCTTCCTCCACTTCACCGAAAACGGTGTATTGGTTATCGAGGAAAGGTGTTCCACCTACTTCAGTGTAAGCCTTCTGCTGCTCTTCGGTAAACTTAGGATAGCCCTGCTCCTTGCAGCGCTTCTTGGTTTCATCCACCAGTTCGTCCTGGAGTTTCATCAGCCCCTCACGGTCGCGGTTGCGGCGGAAGTTCATGATTTCTTCATGATGCTCCTTGGCAAGCTGGTTGAAGATGTTCTGCTCCATCTGCATGCCCATCTGCTTTTCCATCTGCTTCAGTTCATTCTGCTTGTAGGTCTTTCCCCATACAATATAAAACTGGCTACCGCTGCTCTCTCGTTCTGGGTTTACCTCATCTCCCAAACGGGCTGCGCTCAAGGCTCCACGCTTGTGGAAAAGTTGTGGATAAACGAACTCGGCAGGGATGGTATAGTCGGGACCACCTGTGCCCAGCATCTTGCCTTTAGGAGCGCCTTTGCTGTCTGGATCGCCGCCTTGAATCATAAAATCCTTGATGACACGATGGAAGAGAGTGCCATCGAAATATCCCTCCTTTGCCAACTTCAAGAAGTTGTCACGATGCTGAGGTGTCTCGTCGTAGAGGCGCACCTTGATGTCGCCCTCTGATGTCTTTATCAATACTTTAGCCATAATAATTTATAATCAGTATATTTTTTTTAATCGGTATATGTCGTAATCAGTATATGTCGTAATCAGTATGTTCTTTTTACTTTTTTACCATTTTACTTTTCGTAATACTCATTCCACTCCTTCATAGCCTCCTGCCAGTCGGTCTGTTCACCGCTGGCTACGGCTTCCTTCTGTCTCTCTGCCTCGTCGCGAGCCTTATCTCGGGCACGTTTTGCCTTCATTGCCTCTATGGTGGCATCGTCGAGAATCTGAATGGCGCCACGCTTGATGGCTGCCTGCAACTCCTCTTCTCCGAAAGCCTTGCCAGGCTCATTGAAGTCAGAGATATTAAATTCATAATCCACACGAAGGTCGTGGCGTATCATTTTCTGTTGTAAACGGTTGCCTGCGTTCTTGAGTCGCAGCAACTTGCCGATTTCCTTGATTTCTCCTGCTGAGTATTTGTTTCTTCCCATTAATATGATTTGATATTATTATTTTTGCGTGCAAAATTAAGCATAATCCTCGATAAAACCAAGAAAAGTTTCAAGGAATTCACAAAAGAATCCCTTTCTCCCTTTACTTTCTTGCCCTTTTTACCCTTTTACCTTTTTACTCTTTTACTCTTTTACCTTTAAATTACTTCCATGCCTTCTTCTGGTTCAGTTCTATCAGGCGGTCGAATTCAAAGTCGGCTTTGATTTTATCCAATATCCTCTTTACGATGATATTCATCACGCTTCCTTTGCTGTAGTTGGCAGAGCACATGAAGTTTACCCGTCCCTCCTTGACAAGCTGGCAGGCAGTCTTCTGTTTATCCTCGTTATCATATACCGCAATCGAGTGGCCGCCATGTTCCTTTACCATCTTCATGCAAGGCACATCGGTTTCTCCATCTCCGAAATATATCATTCGGGGGAAAGGGATAGGGCGCTTTTCATCGGGGATATACTGGTTCACTCTTCTGTTGTCGCTCACCTGTTTGATACCCTTGTTGATTTTGAAGAGGAATTGCGTCTTGGTAGTATAGTCTACGGCTACGGCTGGCCAATAGGCGATTCCCTCCTTATTGTAGAGAAAGGAGCAGGCGTAGATGTTCTCAAATTCCTGGGCGATAGGTGTGCCCTCTATCATCTCCTTCAGTCCCGAGGAGTTTATGTAGTGCTTTACGTCCAGTCCGATGCTGTTGCCATATTCATTCACGAGCGAAAACCATTGTTTTACGCCGCGGAACAGTTCTACATCCTTGCCGAATTTCTGAAAAGATTCCCGGGTGAGCGAGATATTGTTCTTCTTGGCTTCGTCGAGCATCAGATACATATAGGTCAAAATGCCGTTGGCATCCTTACCCTCTGCAAACTTTCTGTTTTTCTCCCAGAACTCGTCTTTTGTCTTGCCTGTAGCCTGTATGAATCCAAACTCCTGCATATTGCCCGGCGACAGTGTGCCGTCGAAATCATAAACCAGCGCTACCTGTGGTCTCTTCTTTGTCATATCTCGTTCTCCTTTCTTTTATATTTACCCTAAACTATCTATCTCTTTCGGGCGATGTTCTATCTCCCTTAATTTGCAAATATACATAATTTTCAGCGAATTAGCAAACTATTGGGATATAAAAAAACATAATGAAACAAAAAAGGCGTACAAAACTCATTTCTGAGCATTGTACGCCTTTATTATAATATTAATCTGTATTACTTAACTTCCTCGAAGTCAGCGTCTTGTACGTCCTGAGCGCCATCATTTCCGCCCTGTGCTTGCTGACCACCCTGAGCACCCTGAGGACCTGCCTGCTGGCCGCCCTGATACATCTGCTGAGAAGCAGCCTGCATGACGGTGTTCAAGTTGTTCATAGCTGAATCGATAGCTGCAACATCACCTGCTTTGTGAGCATCCTTCAACTGCTGCAAAGCCTGCTCGATACCTGGCTTCTTGTCAGCTGGAATCTTATCACCGTTATCCTTCAGGAAGTTCTCGGTGGTGAAGATCATGCTGTCAGCCTGGTTCATCTTGTCAATCTTCTCGCGCTCAGCCTTATCAGCAGCAGCGTTCTGCTCTGCCTCAGCCTTCATGCGGTTGATCTCGTCCTCGCTCAAGCCAGATGAAGCTTCGATGCGGATGCTCTGCTCCTTACCGGTAGCCTTATCCTTAGCTGATACGTTCAATATACCGTTGGCATCGATATCGAAGGTAACCTCAATCTGAGGAACACCACGGCGAGCTGGAGCGATACCTGTCAGGTTGAACTGACCGATGCTCTTGTTCTGAGCTGCCATTGGACGCTCACCCTGCAATACGTGGATGGTAACCTCTGTCTGGTTATCAGCTGCTGTAGAGAATACCTCGCTCTTCTTGCAAGGGATAGTTGTATTGGCATCGATGAGCTTAGTCATCACACCACCCATAGTCTCGATACCGAGAGTCAATGGAGTAACGTCGAGCAATACGATGTCACCAACACCCTCTTCCTTGTTCAGAATGGCACCCTGGATAGCTGCACCTACTGCAACAACCTCATCTGGGTTAACACCCTTAGAAGGCTCCTTGCCGAAGTAGTTCTTAACGAGTGTCTGAACGGCTGGGATACGGCTTGAACCACCAACCAGGATAACCTCGTCGATATCTGATGTAGAGAGCTTAGCGTCACGAACGGCATTCTGGCAAGGTACCAAGCAAGCCTGAATCAGGTTGTGAGCCAACTGCTCGAACTGTGCACGGGTCAAAGTCTTAACCAAGTGCTTTGGCATACCGTCAACGGCTGTGATGTATGGCAAGTTGATTTCGGTAGATGTAGAGCTTGACAACTCAATCTTAGCCTTCTCAGCAGCCTCCTTCAAACGCTGCATAGCCATAGGGTCCTTGCGGAGATCTACGCCTTCTTCAGCCTTGAAGCCATCAGCCAACCAGTTGATGATTACCTGGTCGAAGTCATCACCACCCAGGTGAGTATCACCATTGGTAGAAAGTACCTCGAATACGCCGCCACCGAACTCCAGAATAGAGATATCGAATGTACCACCACCCAAGTCGAATACGGCAATCTTCATATCCTTGTTAGCCTTGTCAACACCGTAAGCCAAAGCTGCGGCTGTAGGCTCATTTACGATACGCTGAACGTTCAAACCTGCAATCTGACCAGCCTCCTTTGTAGCCTGACGCTGTGAGTCAGAGAAGTAAGCAGGAACTGTGATGACAGCATCTGTAACCTCCTGTCCGAGATAATCCTCTGCAGTCTTCTTCATCTTCTGGAGAACCATTGCAGAAATCTCCTGTGGAGTATACTTGCGACCCTCGATTTCAACACGTGGATAACCACCCTCGTTTACTACTGTGTAAGGCATTGCCTCAGCCTCTTTCTGGCTCTGAGTGTATGTCTCACCCATGAAACGCTTGATAGAATATACTGTGTTCTTAGGGTTTGTGATGGCCTGACGCTTAGCAGGATCACCTACCTTGCGGTCACCATCCTTAACGAAACCTACTACTGATGGAGTAGTACGCTTACCTTCACTGTTAGCGATTACAACTGGTTCGCTACCTTCGAAAACGGCAACACAACTGTTTGTGGTACCCAAGTCAATTCCAATTACTTTTCCCATAATTATATCTTTTTTTATTTTTATCGTTATTAATATGTTATTTATCTCATGAACTGCTGGCTAATGGAAGTCTGCCGAAGATATGCATCTGTCGGGAACCTCTCTATTCAGCGTTCACGCTTTCCGTCATAACAAAGCATGTGCCAAGGGATTGTAAAATTTAAAGTGGCTGACAAGGTGTCAGATAATGCTGACAAAATAAAAGGAATCAAGATATGGGAGGCGATAAAATGTCGCATTCTCCCTATCTTGATTCCTGTAATATGATTGAAAAATCTTTCTTTTCAGATAAAGCTCCTATATATAATAAGGTGTGAAACCTTATCTGGCTTTATTTCTGTTCCTTAGCAGCAAGTGCTTCGCGAACCTTAGCTTCCAGTTCATCGAGAAGTTCAGGGTTATCCTTGAGCAATGCCTTGCAGGCATCGGCACCCTGTCCGAGTTTAGAACCGCCATAGCTATACCAGCTGCCGCTCTTTTCGATGATATCGTTGGCTACAGCCAGACCGAATACCTCGCCGGCACGGCTGATGCCTTCGCCAAACATGATGTCGAACTCTGCCTTGCGGAAAGGAGGAGCCACCTTGTTCTTTACTACCTTTACGCGAACCAAATTACCTACTACCTCATCGCCGTCCTTGATGGCTGTTGCCTTGCGGATATCCAAACGCACTGATGCATAGAACTTCAATGCATTACCACCGGTGGTTGTCTCTGGGTTACCGAACATTACACCAATCTTCTCGCGCAACTGGTTGATGAAGATGCAGGTAGTGTTGGTCTTGCTGATGGTAGAAGTGAGCTTGCGGAGAGCCTGACTCATCAATCGAGCCTGAAGACCTACCACATTGTCACCCATATCGCCTTCGATTTCCTTCTTAGGAGTCAAGGCGGCAACAGAGTCAACAACTACGATGTCTACAGCAGCAGAACTGATCAGCTGGTCTGCAATCTGCAATGCCTGCTCACCATTATCTGGTTGTGAAATCCACAAGTTATCAACATCAACGCCCAATTTAGCCGCATAGAAACGGTCGAAAGCGTGCTCTGCATCAATGAAAGCAGCGATACCGCCAGCCTTCTGCGCCTCTGCGATGGCGTGGATAGCCAATGTTGTCTTACCAGAAGATTCCGGACCGTAAATTTCGATGATACGTCCCTTAGGATAACCGCCTACGCCCAGTGCATTGTCGAGAGCGATACTGCCTGTAGGGATAACTTCGATATTCTCAACGTGCTCATCGCCGAGTTTCATGATAGAGCCCTTACCGAAGTCCTTTTCTATCTTAGCCATGGCTGCCTGAAGAGCTTTCAGCTTGCCTTCATTGGGATTCAATTTTCCCTCTTGCATTTCTTTTGCCATATCTTATTTAGTTTAAAGTTTAGTCAATTTCCAAATCGCCATCAAACACCTCGTGCCATGGCAATCCCTGCTTGTTCAACTGCTCCATGAATGGATCTGGGTCGAACTCCTCTACGTTCCATACGCCTGGTTTCTTCCAGATGCCCTTGAGGAACATCATGGCACCAATCATGGCTGGCACACCGGTGGTGTAGCTTACGCCCTGCATACCGGTTTCGTTGTAAGCCTCCTGGTGCTTGCAGTTGTTATAAACGTAGTAGGTGCGCTCCTTGCCATCCTTCTTACCGCGGATGCGGCAACCGATAGATGTTTCGCCGTCATAGTTCTCGCCGAGATCCTGTGGGTTAGGCAATACGGCCTTGAGGAACTGCAGAGGAACAATCTTTACCTTGGCTGTCTTGCCTGAACCGTCTGCCAATGGAGCCTCGTATTCGATTTCGTCGATGCGGCTCATGCCGAGGTTCTGGATGCAGTCGAGGTAGGTGAGATACTGCTGACCGAAGGTCATCCAGAAGCGTGCCTCCTTGATGGTAGGGTAGTTCTTCACCAGGCTCTCCAACTCCTCGTGGTGCATCAGATAGCTCTCGCGAGGGCCGATGTTAGGGTAGGTGAGCGGCTTGTGGATTGACAATGGATCGGTTTCAATCCATTCGCCATCCTTATACCAGAGTCCCTTCTGGGTAATCTCGCGGATATTGATTTCTGGGTTGAAGTTGGTTGCGAAAGCCTTGTGATGGTTACCGGCGTTGCAATCCACGATGTCGAGCACCTCAATCTCATCGAAGTGATGCTTGGCTGCATAAGCGGTGAAGATGCCTGATACACCTGGGTCGAAACCGCAGCCGAGGATAGCGCAGAGACCAGCCTGTTCGAACTTATCCTTGTATGCCCACTGCCATGAGTACTCGAAGTGAGCCTCGTCCTTAGGCTCATAGTTAGCGGTATCCATGTAGTTGCAACCGCAAGCCAGACAGGCATCCATGATAGTGAGATCCTGGTAAGGCAAAGCTAGGTTGATGACAAGCTCAGGCTTGTAGCTATTGAAGAGAGCCTTCAACTGCTCAACGTCGTCGGCATCCACCTCAGCTGTCTGAATATCCATCTTGTAGCCCTTGGCATGGATATCCTTAACCAGCTTATCGCATTTTTCCTTGCGACGGCTAGCAATCATAAACTCGGTGAAAACGTCCTGGTTCTGGACGATCTTGAAGGCAGCCACGGTAGCCACGCCACCTGCGCCAATCATAAGTACTCTACTCATTTATAATCTTATTTTTTTTTATGTTTATTATTTTAATGTTTATTTTATTTCATCTGCCGAAATCCCCAGGGCATTCATGAGCGAATAACCGAGAATCTCCTGTCTGAAGTTGCCGCCTGGCATGGGCTGCATGGCAAAGAGTGTGATGCGCTTGTCGTCGTCATCTACCTTGCGGAGTATCTCGCGGAGTCGGTCGTAAGCATCTCCATCCTCAGAATTTGGGATTACCATCACTCGCTTCACTTCCTTGGCGTTGCATACGGTGCGCGCCACATCTACGAGGAAGTCATCCTTGCCTACCATCTTCTCCTCTGTAGGATAAGAAGAGATGATGAATTCTCCGAGCTTATCATCCTTGAAAGCCTGAGCGTTCAGATCCTTCTCATAGTTGGCAGGGCGGAAGTTCTTCATCGCCATCGACTGCTTGTCGTGGATAAGCACAACCTGTGTCTCGTGCTCGCCCTCTCTCAGACCTCCGTCAAGGGCAATGCAGACTGCCCATTGTGCCATATCGGCTGGTTGGATGCGACGGTTAATCATTCGTTCGAAGTTGACTATCAGGTCGAAAGCCACTCGGTCGATATAGTCGGCATCAGCGATGATTACATTCTCGCTCCATTTTATATTGTTTGTATCTAATGTATTCATTGGTGCAAAAATTAAGCAAACGAGCATGATGAAAGCTTGCTTTCAAATTGTCGAATGCAGATTATTTCTGCAAATTTACGAATAAATTTCGTAATTAAGGCATTTTGGAAATATAAAATAATAAAAAAGATAGTATTTTCATCATTTCTTCATTTGATGGAATACTATCTTCAGTATTTTATGTGATAATCCGGACTCTTCTTCTTTCTGTTCTCCGAAGTCTTTTATGCGATAATTTTCGCCAGATAATGTCCGGCGAGAACGGCGATAAGTCCCAGCGCCAGACTTCCGAAGAGATAAAGCATCATATAGAGGTAATTCTCTTCTTTCATCAGTCCTGCCCCCTCGTTCATAAAGGTAGAGAAGGTAGTGAATCCTCCGCAGAATCCCGTGGTGAGCAGCAGTTTGGCAGATGGCGACATCCATCCCCCTTCCCGCCAGTTCAATCCCGAGAGAAACCCGATGATGAGGCATCCCGCCACATTCACCGCCATCGTTCCGAAAGGAAAGGCAATCACCGTGCAGGATTGCACCAACTTTGATACCCAATATCTCATGCCGCCTCCGAAGAAGCTGCCGATGCTTACTATCAATACTTCTTTCATCTTCTTATCTCCTTATTTATAATGTATAATATATAATAACTTGTATGATATTTCCTTGTATATACTATCAGCCTTGCCGCTATTCTCTTTGAGTATGTTCTGCAATTCTTTCGAACGGCTTTTCAGTCCGTGCTAACTGATAGAACAATCTTAAGTTTGTTCCTCTTGGACAGAAAAGCCGCATAATCCTTTACATATCATTTCTCAAAATATGTGCCAATGGCTATGATAGGGATGTTTTCCATCCATTCTTGGTCTACATATCCTTTCATGGAGATACGTAACCCTTTCAACCCTGGGTTGTCTTTGATGAATTGTGCCAGAGAACGCGCACGTACGTTTTCCTCTGCCTTCACTTCTACTGGTATAACCCTTTGGCTATCTTGAATGATGAAATCAATCTCCGAGGGAGTCTTGGTATTGCTCCAGTAATAGGGCTTTAATCCCAAGGCCAACAGTTGCTGTAGCACATACTGTTCTGTAAATGCACCTTTGAACTCAGTGAATGCATTGTCGCCTATCAGCATCTGGTCTGCTGAGGCATCTGTCATGCATGCCAGGAGACCACAATCTAATAAGAACAGTTTAAAGGCATCCCTATCTTCATAAAATTTAAGCGGCATTTTAGGTTCCTTGATGCGGCTCACCTTATATACAATGCCGGCATCTACCAACCATTGTATGGCCAGTTCAAAATCCTTGGCTCTGCTACCTTTGCGGACAGCTCCATAGATGAACTTCTTGTTTTCACGTGCCAGTTGAGAAGGGAGAGAATCCAGCACCTCCCGGATTCTTGTAGATTCCGCAGCTGAAGTATGTTTGGAAATATCCCTGCGATAGGCTTCCAGAATATCACGCTGCAGGGTGCGAACCTGCTGCAAGTCTGTATTTTCGATGAATTTGCTTACCACTCCTGGCATGCCGCCCACAAAGTAATATTGCCGGAGCAGTTCCGTCATCTTGGGTTTAATGATGTCGATAAGTCCCCAGTCTTTTGAATGGAGTAATTCTATCCAATTTTCATTGCCGGTTGCATCAAGATATTCCTCGTAATCCATGGGATACATGGTAAGCATATCTACTTTCCCTACAGGAAACGACTCTCCTTTACCCAGGGTAACCCCAAGGAGGGAACCTGCTACCATAATATGGTATTCGGGAGCTTTTTCGCAAAAGTACTTCAAACTATGGAGTCCTCTCGGAATCTCCTGTATTTCATCCATGATGATGAGAGTAGCAGCAGGTGTAATCCTTACGCCAGTAATGGCTTGGATGGTTATGAGGATTCTGTCTATGTTGTAATCAAGCTCAAAGAGCTGTTTCATTCTTGGTTCATCGTCACAGTTGATATATGCTACGTTTTTGTATTCCTTTTTTCCAAAGTGCTGCATGATCCAAGTCTTACCCACTTGTCTGGCACCTAGTAACATCAAGGGCTTTCTGTCCTTGCTTTCTTTCCATTTCAGAAGTTGCTTGTATATCTTTCTTTTCATAACTAACTGGAATTTAAATATTTCTGTTGCAAAGATACACTTTTTCGATGATAAAAACAAGTAAATTATACACTTTTTCGATGATAACGAATGTTAAATCATACATTTTTTCGATGATAAGGTAGTAAAAAGACTGTCACCGCTTGTTCATCTTTGTCTTATACGTGAAAAAGTTGTCACCTTTAGGATGGTTAAACTAAATTTGTTACTATCTATTTTTCTTATCACTAAATGAGTTACGCATTTTTAATTTTATCACTATATGGGTTGTCAGCGAATACCCATTATACCTAACTAGGTTACTCTTTTTAAGGAGCTATCCCTAGAAAGGTTACGGTGATGATATTCTTTCAAATGCAAAGATACACATTTTCAACTAATTAGAAGAATTTTCCCAAGGATTTTTCCACATTTTCTGCTGTGGCCCCGCTTGAGTATGTGCAACAGATGGTGTTTGATTACCGATACTCATATGCGGTCTTTCGTCGTTATAAAACGCAATAATCCTGGTCAGTTCCTTCTTACATACTTTACGAGTAGGAATTGTCATCCTATAAAGCCATTCCGTTTTTAAAATGCCGTTTGCACGTTCTGCTATGGCATTCTCCAAAGGATCTCCTGTTTGAGTCATACTTATTTGTGAGCCATGACTTTTTAGGATAGATACATAATTCTGACTGCAATACTGGCTTCCTCTGTCAGAGTGATGAATGAGTCCTTTTGCAGTTTCTTCATCAATGCTTTTATATGCCATTTTAAGCGCTTCTAATGGATATACTGTTTCTAATGTTGGACCAACAGCCCATCCAACAATTTTATGGGAATACAGGTCTGTTATAAGCGAGAGATAGCACACACCTTCATTGGTTTCAACATAGGTGATGTCACTTGCCCAAATCTGGTTCGGATGAGTAGGAACTACTCCCTTAATCAGGTTTGGGTATTTGCGATAATTATGGTCGGAATCTGTTGTCTTATAGCGCCTACGGCGCTTTATACGCACCATGAGTCCATGCTTACGCAGCATCTCAATAAATGTGTCACGACCAGGGAAGCAGCCAGTATCCTCAAACATCTGTTTCAATATGGCATGCAACTTTGCAGCTCCTAAGCCAGGATTCGACTTACGATACTCACGTGCCTTTTCAATGATGATAGACTCAATGGCCTCTTCAGCAAAGCCGTCAGAGACATTGCGCTTATTATATGCTTGCCGGGTGAAACCAAACAGCCCGCATAGAGTGCCTAAACCTTGGCTCTGGCACTCTGTGCGGAGCAAGCTTACTGTTTGGTACCAGATTTTTTTCTCACAGGAATATTGAAGGTTTCTTCTGCGAGATCAATCATAGTGGAGAATGCTTTAGAGCGAAGCTTCTCTAACTCCAAAGCCTTGCGGAGACGCTTAATCTCTGCATCTTTCTCTTTCAACTGTTCATTTGTTGTCTTTGCCATATCGTCACGGTTTTGGTCTTCTGGCGGCAAAGATAACAAATCTTTTTCATTTAAGAACTTATCCATCCAAGAAAATAGCACTGTACGACTGCTTATATAGTATTTCTTGATGATTTCTTCTGCTGGGAGCCCACTCTCCATATACTCACGAACTATCATGATACGATCATCATCTGTAAAAGAGTAGCTATTCAACTCTACCTCACGGGTCTCAAACCAACCAGTGTCCTCATTATACACACGTTCAATTCTTGTCTTATGTTTCATTGTCACTTCTGTTTGTTCCTAAGTGACAACCTTTTTCAGGGAAGTACACTTCGGATGATGACGACACTCCGGCTACTGGTGATATTAAGACCAACATCGTTGGTACATGAGAACTTACGCATATTAAGGGGTGGTATTGGGCTGATGATGAGGATGAAAGCCATATCACTGTAGATAAAAGTCCTGAAAGTGATGATAAATTTAGATTTTCTCTCAATGCTAATGGTGGTTGCATTTGGTATGATTATGATGCAGGGACTTGGAAATCTTATTCAGGAATTACTAAATATGAATTGAATGCCAACATTTTGATTATTAAGGATTCCTATTCTTCAGGGGATGAAACTGATTGGCAAACTTGCAAGCGCTTTAAGATTGTTTCTATCAAAGGTAATACGATGATTTGTACTGTATGCTTAATGGATGAGGGTGATACAGAACTTACATTTACGAAAAGATAAATATTAAAATAAACTAAGGATAGAGAAAAGCAGTATGTTGCGTGTTTTTCATACTGCTTTTCAGCTTACTTTTTGATTCTGTTGTTCTGGCGCAGAGAGTTGATCTGTGCCAACTTCTGCTCCCGCGAGTAAGGATGCAATAACATATATTGTTCCCCCTTTAACGCAGCCAAGCTGCTCTGACGGTGAAAATCGTTTATATAAGATCTTTCCAGTACTGAATTGTTCTGCATAATCATCTAATTTTGCTAGACCTTCAGATGTAAATCCTTCATTGATTATGTCACTGATGGACATCCAAAAATCATGGTTTGTCATAAATTATATTGTTTGATAAATTCTATTGGTGGCAAAGTTATAGTTTTTCTTCGATAACACCAAATTATTTGGGCTTTATTTCACATTTGCCAGCAAATTGTTTCAATACATCTTTCTTTTCCCGTTGTCCTTGAAATTACATGGCGATGTAGGAATCTCTGCGTCGGGACGTAGGAAAGATTACGTCGCCATGTAGTAAAGTCTACATCGGGACGTAATTTTTGGGGTATCTATAAGGTATCATATCAGATTCTTTTTAGATTTAGCGTCGAGTTTATACGCACACGAAAAAAGTTTTTTCGAAAAAAAATTTTATGTGCAAGAAATAAATGGGGAGAAAATGCAGAAGCTGAGTGCTATTGTGACCACGATTTCTGATAAGCAGTATCATAATGATTAACTGCCTGGAGAAGGTTGTAGATAGGATTGATTTAGCAGAATGAGTTGGTTCTACAGGATGACGGAGTCGGCTCGATGGGATAAAGGAGTCAACTCTATAGGTTGAAGCAAGCGTCTTCGTGAGTTGAAAGACATTACTCCTCGGGTTCCAGAAGATACCTTCTCAGAAGTTGCCACTAGGCTCAGCAGGTCTGCCGAGCCTAGTCGGCAGGTCTGCTGACTGCAGTCAGCAGCTTTGCTGAGCCTAGTGGCAACACTATATTCTAGCCGATATTTCTCTCATATCATCCGGAAGAAAAGAGATTGTCTTCTCTTTCATTTCTTGCGGAATACCGAATCGTGCTTCGGCGATGGAGCCAACGATGGCTCCGATGGTATCGCTATCGCCGCCATGAGATATGGCTAGGCGGATGGCATCCTCGAAGGATGAGGCTTGCGAGAGGAGATAGAAGGATAATGGCACGGCATCCATGCAGGTTTCATCGAATTTGCCTTTCGGATAATCTCGTGTTTCGAAATCCTCGTAATAGCTGCGGGCGATATCCTTGAAGGCTTTCATTGCCTTATCATCAGATTCTTTAGAATTCTTATCTTTACACTCCTTAGATTCTTCTGAGAATCTGCTCTTGCGAAAATGCCAGATGGCATGAGCCACGGCTTTGGCTCCCTTGATTCCTTCGGGATGGTTATGGGTAGGAAGAGCCGTTTTCTCTGCCTCTTCCAAAACCTGCGACAGGTCATCGAATAGCCAAGCCACCGGTGATACTCGCATTGCCGAACCATTGCCAAAACTATTGTATGGCTGCGGATCAAGAGAACGAATCCACCCTGCGAATCTTCCGCCATACGCTCCTTTTGGAGAAGGATAGCGGCGGCACCAATCCAGCAGGCTTTCCTGATAGCTTCGTCCGTTCAATATCGCATCAGCTATCGCCACCGTACAGATGGTATCATCAGTGAAGTCGCATCCTTCGCCGAACATCTCGAAATCATAATCAAACGTATTGTTGAACTCATATTTTGAGCCAGCAATATCTCCTATCATAGCTCCTAACATAAGCTGCTAATAATCTATAACTTTACTCTATCACCTCCCAGAAGCTCTCCGGCAGGCTGATGTTCTTCATCTCTTTTGCCTTCTCGAACAATGGGGCGATGTCTTCGGTTTCGAAGCCGGCGATGCCGCAACCTATTGGGGTTACCAGAAAATGTAGCTCGGAATGATGATTGGCAAAATCAAGGAATTCCTCCACGTATGGACGGATGGTTTCCACGCCGCCCTGCATCGTAGGGATGGCGTAACTCTGACCTTGCAAGCCTACACCCTTGCCCATGACGGCACCGAAATGCAGGCGGGCTATACGGGCAGCTCCACCACCATGCATGCCAGCCAGATTGCTGCCAAACACAAAAATCTCGTTCTCCTTTAATGAATCAATCCAGCTAGGAGTGATTCTTCCCTTCTTCATATCTTCCATATTCTTCTTATTATTAAATATGTTATTGCCATTATCAGTCGCTTCCTCGCAGCGCATGCACTCGGACATCATTCTCGGCATCGACATCTTCGGAGCACTTTCGATACAGGTGTCTTCCTCCGCGGACGACAGGTAGCTTCCGTATTCCGATGCATCGAAGTATCTCTTGAAATAAGGAATCACTACATCGTGCATCATCTTCTGGCAACGCTGGGTAACGGCAGAATGGGATATGCTCAACTGGGCGGCTACGTCCTTGCCGCCCTTGAATCCCTCTATATAGAGCATCTTCAGAATGATGCTGTTCTTGCTGTCTCTGCCATAATAGAAATTGCCGATGTCTTCTATCGTCTGGTAAAGATCGTGCTCAAACTGGTTGTCGGTGAAAATCAGTTTCTGAAAAATTCTTTTCTTTCTTCATATCAATATATCTTTTTGATATCCGCAATCCGTTTGCAAATATATACTTTTTCTTTGAGAAAGCGGAGAAATAGCTCCCTTTTTTCTCTTCTCTATGATATTAAAAGAGAAAAAAGGAGGAAAAATTAAGCAGGTATCGAAAAAAAATGCATCCCGCTTTTTACTTTTCCCTTTTCTGAAGGTCATATAATCGTAACGTTCATGAAAATAAACGAATATGAGTGTAAATGACAAAGGCATAGTGGATACGATGAAGGAATGTCCGGAGAACGGATTCAGAATGTTGATGATGAAGTATCAGGAACCGGTTTACTGGCATATACGCCGATTGGTGGTTTCGCATGATGATGCACAGGATGCTTCGCAGGAAACTTTTGTGAGAATCTATCGCTCGTTCAATCAATATCGGGGCGACTGCTCACTGAGAAGTTGGATTTACCGCATCGCTACCAACGAGGCCCTGCGGCTCATCAGCAAACGGAAACAGGAAGAAGTTTCTCTAGAATCAGATTCAACGGGCGTCAGTCTCATCCCAGCAGATAATTATATCGACTTCGATGATAAGGTGGCAGTAAAACTGCAGAAAGCGATTCTCTCGCTTCCGCCTAAGCAGCAGCTGGCATTCAATATGAGATATTACGATGAACTTGGGTTCGACGAAATAGCGAAGGTCGCTGATTCCACGCCAGCCAGTATCAAGGCAAGCTATCATGTTGCCAAGGAGAAAATTATCAAGTACATGAATTCGAACGATTAAGTGAGAGTTCTGTGAGTTTTTAAATGGTTATTCAAAATGGAAAAGAATATGGATACAAATTTTGATTTCAACAAAACCGGGAAGTTTGACTTCGGTAAGGTGGGTAAGCGGATGCCTTATTCTACGCCAGAAGGATTCTTCAAGGAGATGGAAGCCAATATCCTGGAGCAGGTGAAGAATGACAAACTGGCACCTGTCAGGATACAGCCGAAGAAACGATCTCTGAGGAAGGTGATTTGGACGGCTGCAATAGCTGTGGCTGCATCGGTGGCAGTACTTCTGGTACTCAACATCGATTTCTCAGCCTCTTCTTCCCAGCCTTCACAGGTGAATAACGGAATACAGGAGGTAGATAAGGCTTTCGCTCAGCTGTCTTCTGCCGATCAGGCTTATCTTCTCTCTGTATATCAGGAGGATGTGTTCCTCAACAATTAAACGGATTCAATAATAATTTAAAATGATAGAGTTATGAAACGAATTTTTGGTATTTTAATGATGGTCATCGCCATGATGACGGTTACTACAAATGTATGTGCACAGGCGCCTAACCAGAAGCAGCGCCTCAGTCGTGAACAGTTGGCAGAAAAGCAGGCTCAGTACATCTCTCGGAATTTGGGGCTTGATGAAAAGACCAACGCTAAGTTTATCGAGACCTATACTGATTATCAGAAAGAGGTATGGGCTTTAGGTCCTCGCCCTCATCACAAGAAGGGCGAAATGAAAACGGATGCTCAAACCGAACAGGAAATCAAGCAGCGTTTTGAGATGAGCGAGAAGATTCTCAACATCCGTCAGAAATACTACAAGAAGTATTCGCAGTTCCTGAGCCAGCAGCAGATTCAGCGTGTTTACGAACTGGAGCGACAGATGATGAAGCGCTTTGCCCAGAGAGGTTCTCGCAAGGGAAAGGGTAAGGATGGAAGACCAGGAACAAGAATGCAGAGATCTGCACAGCAGAAGTAAAAAACAGAATAGGTTTAGCGTAATAATATATTAGTCCTCTTATACAAGGAAAAAGATTACTTTCTATATTCAACTATATGCGAACGACGATTGGCGCAGGAGTGCGCGCCAATCGTCTTTTCTTTCTCATGTAATTATTTCTATCATCTTTTCATAAGAGATTTTTCCTGCTTGTTCTCCCAAGCCAGAATCAGACCGATGACGCCGGCATAGCTCTTTCTGCCGCCTTCTACATGGTTGCCTCTCAGATAGAGTTCGAAGAAGAAATCCTGGGCAGCATCCAGTGCCTTGCATCTTTTGCCCTGCCAGTATTGGCGGTCGCTTTTCAGCAGCCTGATTATCTCAGGACGGATATGTTTCAGATATTTCTCACCTTCCTTTTTGCCGAGAATGTCGAATACATTATATAATACATGGGGCAGAATGTGGTAATATCCGCTGAATTTCACCGCCTTATCCTGTGATGCCGTACAGACGAGATAACTGTAGAAATTCGCCTCTCCTTCGTTGGCAATGCCCAGAAAATGAGCAAATTCATGGGCATAGGTAGCCGGATAATCGTGTGCAAGAATATCGCCGTTCAGCGTAAATTCGCAGAAGAATGGTCCCATGCTGCCGGTTACACCCGACATCGAACTGATGGGCGAAAACACCATCGTCTTGGCATGCGGATGCTGGTTGAAAGGCGGATTGATGCCCTCCCGATAGCCTATCTTGTTATATTCCTTCAGAACCGCATCCCGCACCCGATTCTTCAGTTTATCATCCACAATACAATTGAATTTTTCACTCTTCCCTCTCCGTTCTTCACTCAAAAGGTTGAGGCTGTCGGCATACTGGTAGGCAAATTTCCGGAACTTCTCTTCCGAAACCTCAGCAGGCTGCATGCCAACTCTATAATAGATAACAGGCTGCGAATAGTTCAGTCCCCAAGCTGCATAAAACCATACATATACCCACAGCAGATATTCAATTACCCTTCCGAAAACCGCCTTTTTCTTCGGATAGCCGCCGCTCTTGGCAGCAAGAAAGATAAACCGACGGGCGAGTCTCTTCCGTAATCCCATCTCGTAGATAGGATAGAGGACGACCCAGGCGATGCTGAGAGCAATGAAAATATCGCCCACGGCAAAAGGAAAGATGCCCGAGATGGGCGAAAGAAGGCTGCCGATAACGGGATAAACACGGTAGGTGTAGATAACTCCCCAGAGAGGAATCATCTTGGTAAGGGTGACGAGGATGAGCAACAGCAGCAATACCCAGTGGCGCCACTTCATTCTGTCGAGTCGTAAAGTATGTAATATCTTCATCTTGTTTCTTGTTTTTTATCTTGCATGGCTCTTGAACAGAGCTGTTTTTTGCACTTTTTGCCCCTGATGTGCAGAGATGGTGCAAAAATACAAAAGTTTTCTGAAATATTGACATCAGAAGTCTGTTTTTTTAGTAATTTTGCCATATTAAAAGTTGAACATAATAAATAGAGGAGGAGTTATCATGAAACAGACATTGGAATCATTCGAGGCTATGAACCTTGAATATGAGAACCTCTATAATGAGGACGATGAACGTAGAGAATATAATTCAATCTGGTACAGCTAGTTACAATGTATTATAATAAGGCTGTAGCAGGATTGTTAAATTTGTTTTACATATAAAAAAGATCGTTAGGATAATAAAAGACTATGCCATAGTTACTAAAGAAATGATGTAACATAGGCATAGTCTTTTTTTATGTCCTTTCCTTGCTGGCTGTTCTTTCCTGCATTTCTATTTTTCGAAGTGCTGGTAATCTTTGCTGTGTTTCCAGTCACCTCCCCATCGGAATCCTTTTGCCTTGAAAAGCCGGTAGCAGAGATCGCCTTTCTTAATCATGTAAGCGTGGTTCTTGCTGCGGTCCAGATAGGGGCGGGCGGTGGCAGGTTCCACCACTTCCTTGCCGTTCTTCAGCCGTTTGTGGTAAGGATTGTAGAGGGTGTTGATGTCTACGGCCAGTCCCCTTCCGTGCTTCGATACCGTATGGGTATGCGAGATGAAGCGGAAGTTGAAGCTGGAGGAGTTGTTGGCTCTCATCGCCCTTTCGTCGTCGGCATCCCAGTAGTCAATGAGTCTCATCCGCTCTATCGGATATTTTGCCTCGTAGAGCTTTTTCAGAATATCGAGCACATCTGTGGCTATCGCCTTGTTCACCACCATTTCTCCCACGATGTTTCTGCCGTCTTTGTCTACGTGCAGGCATCTTATGTATCTCAGTTCGCTTCTTGCCACGGTACAGTTCTTCTTGTATGTCTTGCCCTGCATCAGACGGAAGATATCATCGGGAATAGTAGAGATGGAGAAGAAATGCTTCTCGCCCAGTTTTCTGATGGTTTGAGAACTGACGTTTTCTCCAGGCTGCTGTGCCTTGGATGGGAGGCAGAAAAGTCCGGAAATAAACAGGCATATCATCAATATATTTTTTGCTTTCATCACGTTTCTCCTTATTTTGCTACGGGTATATAATGCGAATCCTTGATTTCACCTATCACGATGATGCTGTGCAGACTTCCTATGCAGTCGATGTTTCCCAGGGTGTTGAGCATGAAGTCCTGATAGGCTTTCATATCCCGGGCATATACCTTAATCTGGAAGTCATAATCTCCGGTGGTGTTGTAGCACTCCGTTATCTGGTCGATGGTCTGCACGGTATCCATGAATTGCTGAATCAGGTCATGGGTATGCTGCTTGAGCCGGATATTGCAGAGCACGATTACGTTGTGCCCCAACTTGTGATGGTCTACGATGGCTCCATATCGCTGGATGTATCCCTCGCGTTCCAGCCGCTTCTGTCGCTCGAAGGTGGGAGAAGGGGAGAGGTGTACTCTTGCAGCAAGTTCCTTCACGGTGAGTCGGGAGTTCTGCTGCAGTAACTTCAGTATTCTGATGTCTGTTTCATCAAGTTTTTCTTCTGTTGGCATTGTTTCTTTATTTCTGTTTTTACTGATTCTTACAGAATAATATTCTGCTGATTTGCTTAATTCGCTGCAAAGATAGTATATTTTTCTGAATTACGGAGAATATTTGGCAAATAAAATTCTTCTTCTTACCTTTGCACCCGCAATTCCGGATGCAAAGCGTCAGTCATCGGTAATGACAGGATAAAGAGTCATTCACATCAAATAATAATAAGGAGATAAAAATATGAGCAACGTAAGAAATATACATTTTGAGGCAGTGGGCAGCTATTTGCGCCCTGCAGAGTTGAAGGAAGCGAGAGCTAAGTTTGCTGATGGCAAGATTTCTGCCACCGACCTTCGCGCCGTAGAAGACCGGCTGATTACTGAGGCCATCAGTCAGCAGAAGGCGCATCGCCTGCCTTATATCACCGATGGCGAGTTCCGCCGCAGCTATTGGCATCTCGACTTTATGTGGGGATTCAATGGCGTGGAGCATATCGAACTGGAGCATGGCTACCAGTTTCATGGCGAGGAGACAACCAAGGGTTCTATCCAACTGACCGGCAAGATTACCGGCGAGAATCATCCTTTTATCAGGGATTTCCTCTTTGTAAAGCAGTTTGAGGAGTTGGATGCCAATGGCGAATATATCTTCGAGGCAAAGCAGACGGTTCCTGCTCCGGCTCAGTTCCTTGCCGAACTGTTCCGTGGCAAGAATGCCGAGAATACCCGCAAGTTCTATCCTAACACCACCCAACTGATTGAGGATATTGCCCAGGCTTACCGCACCTTCTTCCAGGAGATTTATGCAGCCGGTTGCCGTACCGTCCAACTGGATGACTGCACCTGGGGAATGATTGTGGATAGCGATTACTGGACGGCTAAGGTGGGCACAGGTTTCACCCTTGAGCAGGAAGCCCTGCAATATCTGAAGGTGAACAATCTTGCCATCGAGGGCAAACCTGAGGGGTTGACCATCAACACCCACGTATGCCGTGGCAATTATCATTCCTGCTATGCCACCCAGGGTGCCTACGATGCCGTAGCTCCTTATCTCTTTGCCCATGAAAATGTAGATACCTTCTATCTGGAGTATGACGATGAGCGTTCGGGTGGTTTCGAGCCGTTGAAGTATGTGGCTGATGGCAAGAAGGTGGTGCTGGGTCTGGTAACCTCCAAATCTCCGGTGTTGGAAGATAAGGCTACGGTCATCGCCCGCATCCGAGAAGCAGCCAGATATATCCCCCTCGATCGGCTCAGTCTCAGTCCTCAATGCGGTTTTGCCTCTTGCGAGATTGGTAATAAGCTGACCGATGCTGAGCAGTGGGCAAAGATAGATCTGGTGAGAGAGATTTCCGAGGAAGTTTGGGGATAATGATATATTCAAGGAGAAGATGTGTTGTCTGTCATGGCTGCACATCTTCTTTTTTTATTTACTTTTTTATCAAAAATGTTTGGTGTTTTCATGAATTACTAGTAACTTTGCACCCCGAAAATTACAAACATCATTCATTAAGATTATCAGAGAAAATGGAATATATGTCTCAGGAAGGTTACGATGAGCTCGTGGCCGAACTTCAACACATGGTTAACGTAGAGTTGCCAGCCGTTCGCGATGCGATAGCTGAGGCCCGCGATAAGGGCGACCTCAGTGAGAATTTCGAGTATCATGCAGCCAAGCGTGAGCAGGGCAAGCTTTTGAGCCGCATCAGCTTCAAACAGAAGGTCTTGGAGAATGCCCGTGTCATCGACAAGTCTCGATTGAAGAGCGATACCGTTGGCTTGTTGAGCAAGATTAAGATTACCAATCTCGCCAACAAGTGCAGCATGAATTATACCATAGTAAATCCTCACGAGGCAGATCTTCATAGTGGCAAGATTTCCATCAAGTCGCCTATCGCCAAGGCCCTTCTGGGTAAGAAGGCAGGTGAAGAGGTAATGGTAAAGGTACCAGCCGGCTTGCTCAAATTCCGCCTGGATAGCGTGGAGTTATAATGTATTCTTTAAAAGGAAAACTCCCGATAATTTGAAACTGATCAAATTATCGGGAGTTTCTCTTTTTATTCTAATATTTCTCCAGAATCTTATTCAGTAAGAAGGTGGCATTCTGGTTTCTTGCCACACCCTTCTGTATCTTATAAGTATAGGTAACATCCGTGCCTAAATCTATCTCGAAACAATAGTTGTGGAATTTTCCTGATGCATCATTCTCCATCTTGGAGAGCTCCAGATCGTGGGTAGCGATGATGCCGCTCACCGGCTGCTTGGCAATGGCTTCGAGGAACTTTCTCGAACCATTCAGCTTATCCAATGAATTCGTTCCCTTCAGAATCTCATCCAGAATAATCAGCGTTCGGAGTGGCTCCTTATTGTCTTCTCCACTTTCCTTGCAGCACTTTCCCTCAGCACTTTCCCTGCAGAACTTCAGCAGCTCCTCCAGCCTTATCAGCTCAGCATTAAAGTAAGAGATGCCGTGCGTCAAATCATCGGTGGTTCTCATACTCGAGAACAATCTGAAACGTGAAATCTTCAGCTGATCCGCAAACACCGGCATACCCGCCATTGCCAGGATATAGTTCACGCCCAGCGAACGCAGGAAGGTACTCTTTCCCGCCATGTTGGCTCCGGTGATGATATAATAGTTGTCGTCTTTGATGGTGAAATCGTTCTTCACCGCCTTGGCACCCAGGAAAGGATGATAGAGATTCTTTCCCTCGAACACGATTTCCGGACTTCCGATTCCTGCATTTTCAGAAACATCGCTTTCTGTATCTGCTTCCGGACTTCCCGAAACAAATTCCGCCTCTTCCGCCTCTGGATGATTATATCTGAAATCCGCCATCGAAACCATCGCGTCCATCTCGCTGATGATATGCATCCATTCCTCCATCTTTACCATATAGGTATTCTTCCATTTCAGGAAACTGCGAACCAGGAAGAAATCGCTCAGCATGAAGGCATCGGTGAAGAAAAGACCGAGGAAGTTGCCTCTTCTGTCATACCCCTTCAATATCTTTTCCAGTTGGGCAAAGGAAGGCAGGGCATCTGCCAGGGAATTCTGCATCTCCTTGCCTGATTCGCTATGGAAATTGCGCCTGTTGATAAGCTGAAGTATCTGGGCATAGGCGATGAGCTGATGGCGAAGCTTGCCGCCATTGCTATCTATCTTATCAAGTGTCTGCTTGCAGACGAAGAACACCACCATGTATTGAACCAACACCCACCACAAGGCGAAATCCACCGAAAACATATTGCATATCGACAAAATCACGGAACCAACGACTCCGATAATCAGCAGCCATCCGATAACGAGCGATACCGGAGAACCAAACCATGCCGGCACCTCCATCTTCGAAACCTTCTGCATCGCATCCATCACCGCAGCAGAATCAATCTTTTTCATCTTGCCATTCACCATTTTGCCATCCGCAGTTTGGCTTCTGTTCTTTTCGCCAAGTGCCAGGAATTCCATCCGCCAGTTTTCGCCTTCTCCAGCCAATTCCTTCTGCAAATCCCTTCTTCTTTTGATATCCTCCATGCCCAAAGGCGTTTCCCGGGTAAGATTCCTGGCGAGTGCCTCCGAACCGCCCGAAGTGATAGTTCGGCAGATGCGGTTGAACAGCGAACTCTTGCCGAAGACATCGAGGTCGAAGGAATAAGGATGCTGCGGATTCTGATAGGAATCGCCCGTCTCGAAAGGCGAGAAATCGCCCTCCAAAGCCTTGATTTCGTCCTGATAAACCTTGAGCAATGCCGAAAGATGCTCTATCTTCTCCTTGTTCTTGTCGTCAAGTCGTCTGATTCCCAGATAGGCAATCAGGCACAGCGCCGCCCCCATCAGATAGTTCTGTGTATCCCCATCCAATGCGAAATAGCAGATCAGAAAGGCGAGGATGCCGCCAAAAGCCAGCAGTTCGCCCGTTATAAATCCCGTATTCTTACGCTTCAGGGCAGCCACCTCAGAAGCGTATCGGCTTACATATTGTTGATAATTCTCCTTGATATTCATACTTTTTCTTTATTTTTCTTTTTTGATGTGCAAAAATAGGTATAAAATCTAGATTTCCAAAATAAATTCTCTCATTTTAAGTCTTTTATACTTATATTCGTGATAGGAATCTGGCTTTTATGAACCCTTGGCAGTAAAAAGTGCTATGAAAATTTGGAGGTTACACAAAAACATCGTATTTTTGCATTAAAATAGTTTGAATAATGAGCAAGTATAAATTTAATATAGACAATTATCATGCTATAGGGCATGCTGATATCGAAATAGAGGGTATCACAGTTATCGTGGGAAGCAATGGCTGTGGAAAAAGCACTATGTCCCGTTGGTTGTATTATATCGTCAATATATTGTCAGTGTTAGACAGTTTCTTTTTCTCTGATTTCAGAGATATGATTATCAAATCATTAGAGAAATATTCTAATGCGCTGGATGATATCTCAAATTATCTGGATGATGATAAAAAACGATTTTTTGACAATACCTTATCATTAATGACAATGGTAACATTGAGTAATGGTGGTGTGGAGAAGCTCGATTTTTATTATAAAAGAGCGATTGGTTCACTTGATGACATGCTGGTTAACTTTCTTCAGAAAGAGCAGAATCCTCAGCAGGTGCGTCGAGTGCTTAATCTTTTTGGGATTACTGAACAAAATCATGTTCATGAGAATATAGAACGAAATTCCATTCAGCTGTTTTCTGAATATCTTCAGAAATATGAAAACAACAAAAAAAATCGTCCCATCAGTTACTTGAAAGAGAAAATCGCTTCTGTATATCGGGAAAAGGATGGCTTTCCTGCCAGCATAAGCTTTAAGGAAGATGAAGTGGAATTGCTTGTTGATAGACTTGGAAAGATATATAGTTTAAATAATGCCATATATATAGGAACACCAGCAGCTATTTCTCTTCGTCAATCAGATAGGGTTCTGATGACTTCCTTGGCACATAAAGTGGTTCACGTAAATGAAAAAGGAAGTGAGATTACCGGCAAACAGGAATTACTTCATTCTATTAATAAAATGATAGATGGTTCTATTGTAGAAAAGGAAAATTTCGATGCTGTTGATTTAGTTTATCACAGCAACAATGGTAAGGATATTAGAATTGAAGATATAGCATCGGGATTCAAACCGCTGGTTTATATGCTTCGTCTGATAGAAAACGGGTGGCTGACAGAAAACACTTTGTTGGAGATTGATGAGCCTGAAACAAATCTTCATCCACAATGGGTGGTTGAGTTGGCGCATCTTCTTGTTCGCATTAACAAAACATTTGGAACCAAGATACTCATCACGAGTCACAATCCCGATATGGTATCGGCTATCAGGTATATCTCTGAAAAAGAGGGCTTGTTGAATACTACTCGTTTTTATCTGGCAGAGCAAAGTGAAGGTACAGACTCGTTCTACTATAAGAATTTGGGCTGTGATATTGAACCTGTATTTGAATCATTCAACAAGTCTTTTGATACTCTTCAGAAATACGTAGAGAACTATGGCGAAATTTAAGATTGGCAATTATCAGGGAATCAAGATTGATTGTTGGACTGCAAAAGATTTAGTCGGCTTGCATCATTTGATGAAGCAGGAGGGATGCCCAAATTCAGAAAATCTTTTCTCTGACACAGATGAGGCAATAGAACTTGATGATGTTCAGAGACGAATTTCTCAAAAACATCATGCTGATAAGAAATCTTCTGCAGATATGCTATTGCATGTGAATGATAAGAGATTACTTTTGGCCGATGCAAAATTTCGACTAAGCAATACCAGGAATTTGGATTCAAAGGAGATAGCAAAAAAGGTTAGTGAATCAAAGGCAATGGTTACTTCTAACTATTCTTTTGATAACAGTTTCTATGTTTTGCTGACAAAGAAAGCTGCAACTCCTTCCAATCTAAATAGGCTTAGAAGAAATGTAGGAAATAATCCAAATTATCAATTTATGGATGCCGTTGAATTTCATAAATTGTTCGAGGATTAATGTTTGAACTCCGTTCCTGATGTCTTGAAAACTCAGAAACGGAGTTTTTTATAACTTTTTTCAGTCGTTTATCGCCCGATACATCATGTAGTAAGCGTATATATATGCCGATGTCGTTGTTATCATACTGATGATATTCACGCTGGTGAAGGCTGTCTGCTGGGTGTTGTCTGCCAGGTAAAACACTGCCGTCGGGAGGAGATTCGAGCATAGCAGCCATGCGATGAAAATCAGGACAAGGGCTAAGCCCAGTTTGCGCATGTTACCTCTGTGCTTGCTGTACAGATGGCAGCCGGCTATCATGGAGGCGATGACGGAAATCAATCCCATAGAGCTTTGTATCCAGGTAAGAATAGTTGCCGTGAGTGTTATCTGTCCGTTCTGCATCATCGTTACGAGATGAAGATTGAAGCATTGGCCTAGGATGAATGAAAGCACATAGTAAAGTACCATCAACTCGCTGCAGCGTCGTAGCAATTTTACGCCTGCCGGTAGCGTGTAGCGGAATATTCCCCATAAAGCTATAGGGGCGAGCTGCAAGACCAGTTGCTTGATGGTAACCAGGATGGGACTTATTGGAATCAGGATGGGACTTGTTCTGAAGGATAAGCCCGCTTGTCTGCAAACAGAAAATGCCAGCGAAAACAATGCGAAAATGCAATATGCATACATGGCATATTGTGCAATGCGATTTATATCTATAGAATAACTTTTTCTTTCCATAATTCTACGTTTGATGATTTTATAAACAGCTTATCTTGTATAAAGCCATTGCAAAGATACGAAGTTTTTGGGAAATTCTAGCAAAATAGGTGGAAAATGTTTGGCTATGATATATACTTGTTAAAAGAATGGCAGAGAGACCGATAAAAACTCTTAAAAATCATAACGTATCTTCTTGGATATCAATGTTTGTTGCTATCTTTGCACGGTATGTACTAATAACGCTACATGGATAAATACTAATAGTGCTACATGGGTATATACTAATTGAAATATAGGTTTAATCATACAATGAATAATATGAAGTTTAATCATACAGTGAATAATATGAAGAAGATATTTTTAGGATTGGCAGCTGCACTGATGTTGACTGCCTGCAATGAGAACAGACAGCCGGAGGCAATGACCAGCGTTGACTCTGCAAGTGTGGTAACCGATTTGATGATGAGTCGCAGAAGCATCCGTGCTTACAAGGATTCCGTCATCAGCCGCGATACCCTGAACGAGATTCTGAAATGCGGCATCCATGCGCCAAACGGGCAGAACCTGCAGTCGTACGAAATCAGAGTGATAGATTCTCCTGCTCTCATCGATTCAATCACCCAAGCCGTGGTAAAGGATAATCCTAAGATAGCAGAGCGCAAGGGCTTCAAGAACATCTTTGTGAATGCTCCATGCGTGGTTTGCATCGCCTACGATACTACTTATGATATGGCGCAGATTGATTGCGGTTTGCTTGGCGAGAACATCATTCTTGCAGCATGGTCAAGGGGCATCGGTTCCTGCTGCCTGGGCAGTTCTGCCCGTTGGATACTGGATTCTCCGTCGGCCAAGCCTTACCTCGACCGCATGGCATTCTCTAAGAATTATAAGCTGCTCTACTGCATCGCCCTGGGTTATCCTGACGAATCGCCGGAGGCAAAGCCAAGACGCCAGGACATGATAAAGTTCATGGATTAAGATAAATGAAGGTTGAAGTCCTGTTTCAGGACATCAACGTTTCCCTCCATAACCCAACAAAAAAAGCATGGCGCAAATCACTGCGCCATGCTCCAATAAAAGAAAGCCTTATAGTCAAAATAGAAATTAGCGATTCTAATTCTTATTCCGGTACTAATCTTTTTCTAGTACTTTGCATTCTGAGGGTCAAAGTTGGTCCAACCGCTCATCCAGTTGTTGCTGCCATCGAAGGCTCCGATGTAGGTTACGGTGTCGAAACCTGTCCAGCCGGCGAAACTTGCGGCTCCAAGCAACGGACTGCCGGCGATAGGAGTATAACCGTCTGCGCCAACCAATGAAGCCCAACTGTCAAAATACTTGTTGCTTGGCTCTGAGAAGAAGAAGGTATTGCTGTATGACTTCTGATTCTTGTCGAGATCCTTCTTGTTGGCTGCATCGTAGAGGTAATCCTCATACTTCTTGTTGGCATCAGTACCAACAGCATCCATACCTGCGAAATATACATTCTGAAGCTTGAACTTGCCATCCTTGGCATTCTTCACGGTTTCACCCTTCTCACCATCAACAATCAAACCGATAGGCCAGCCTAAGGCCACTGAGTTGATGCAGTTTAGGTTAGAAGAACGGCGAATCTGCATGGCTGACTGGAACTTGCCGAGAGCTGAACCGTTGTTTGGATTGTATGCTCCGGCAGTAATATAATCTGTGGTGTTCTGGAACTTATCATCCAATACCTTAGGACCTACAAAGGTGATGTTAGAGAAGGTTGCCTTGGTACGAGGATCCACGGTAGCACCATCGGCGCAGTTGTCGCTCTCGAAACCGTTGCTCTGAGAGGTGTCGGCTATCTTGCTGTCGCGCAGAGAAAGACCATACTGCACCTTTCCTGAGAAACCGTTATCTGTATCGAAATCATCATCCCAGCCCTTGTAGGCTACGAGATACTTGCAGTTTACTGTACCGCCAAACCACTCGAAGGAATCATCATTGGAATAAGATACCTGAACGTGGTCAATCTCTGTGCCTGAACCTACAGAACCGAGAGTCAAACCATTAATCTCCTTATCCTTCTGGAATGGATAACCGGCAAACTCGATGCGTACATAACTCAAGGCTCCTGAGTTGTCAGCATCATCTGCGCCACCATGCTTGGTACGAGGACCACCCTCTATCTGCTGCTCAGTCTGGTTGTTCTTAGCCTTGCCGCAGAGAATGATGCCACCCCAGTCGCCAGGCTTTCTGCTGCCGGCAGCCTCTTCAGATGTAAAGACGATAGGCTCTGTGGCTGTACCCTTGGCGATGAGCTTGCCGCCACGCTCTGCGATGAGTGCCGCCTTGGTTTGCTTGTCGCCCTTGATAATCGTTCCCGGTTCGATGGTAAGCTCAGCACCATCTGCAATATATACCCATCCCTTGAGGAGATAAGTGCCTTTCTTCAAAGTCTGCTTGCCTGTGAAAACGAATTCCTGGTCGCCGTTGCCAATCTGTGTTCCGTTGGCGTTTTCCTTGTCATCTGTTCCGAAGAGGATGTGGTCGCAAGCCTTCAAGCCGCCATTGGTTGTCCACTTGTAAACTACTTCTGATCCAGGATTTGGAGAAGGAGTTGGATCGTCATTGTCACTGCTGCAGCTGCTCAACATGGCAGATGCTGCGAGGATGCCCATGCATCCTAAAAAATACATCTTGTTCATCATTGTTTCCTGTTTTATTAAACAAACATCTATTATTATCTTTCTTGAAATTCTACGGATAGTCTCTAAAATTTATAGATTGCCTGCAAACCGATGTTTCTACCCGGCTTGTAGCATCTTGCTATTTCTTCTACTTCCTTCTTGCTTCCGTCGCTATACGTTACATCAGCAAACTGCTTGTAATATATCTTTTCAGCAAGAAGATCTCTTACGTTGAGCTTCAGTTCCAGATGTTCGCCGAATTTCTTAGCCAGCGAGAAATCGATGGTGTTGCGAGGCATCTCGTAGCTGTGAGGCACTCGGGAATTGGAGTCATCGCCTGTGCTCCCCTCGCTTCTGCCCACACCGATGATTCGCTTGCCTATGCGGTTGTAGAGCAGGGCGATATCCATCTTTAATGGCTCATTCTTATAGAAGATGCCGGTGTTGATAAGGTATGGCGACTGACCCTGCATCGGTCTGTCTTCTTCCTTCGCTCCCTTCTCAAACTGAACCTTGCTCTTGATGAGGGCACCGTTAAACGACCAACTGAAATCCTTCAATCCTATGAATCCGAGATTCTTTCTGATATCCAGCTCCACACCATAGTTGTTGGCACTCTTTGCATTCTTGTAAGAGTAAATCAAGTCAGTGCCACCAGCCACTGTATAGGTCCACTCGATAGGAGAATCGAAGTGCTTGTAGAAGACTGCCAGCGAAATGAGCTCTCCACGGGATGGATACCACTCATATCGCAGGTCGAGGTTATCGACATAACAGTTCTTCAACTCAGTGTTTCCCTGCACATTGCTGGCAAGGTCGAAGTCGTAATACACCGACGACGATACTTCACGGAATTCTGGGCGGTTAATACTGCGGCCATACGAAAGTCGCACCTGGTGCTGGTCGTTGATCTTATATGTTGTATTGAGAGATGGAAAAACATCATCGGTCTTGTAATGACGGCTTGATTCACTCTTCTCGTAGTCACGGGAATTGGAGATGAGTTCCATATCATTATGCTCGAAGCGGACACCGGCGTGGATGCCGAGTTTGCCAAAGGGGAGAGACAACGCCAGGTATCCGGCGCCTAAGGTGTTGTGTCCGCGGTAGTTATTGCGCATCTGCTTTTCCTCCAGAAGATACAGCTTGTCGTAACCCATGTTTGCCTCGCTGGAGAGCAGGGTTGGGATGTCGCTGTGGCGGAAGTCGGATGGCATGTTGTTATCTGAAACATTCCAGTTGTAGATGAAGTTGCGGGTCTGGTATTCTCGGGTCCGATACTCCCCATAGGCACCCACTTGCAAGTCTGGCTCAAAGTTGCCAAACTTGAAGTGGTGCTTGTCATTTACACCAAGAGAGAGAATGTGTTCGTCGAGCTGAGTCCACTCGCGGGATATGTCGTTGCTCAGGGCATAAACGCCCGATTCAAGAGCATCGTCGATGAGGTATCTACGACGGTCAGGCAAATGACGGTTGGCATACGCATACCCGATACTCCAGTCAAGGGCATCGCTAGTGAAGGTGTGCTTGCCGGTAAGCTGACCGTTATATGTAGTTCGACTGCGGTAGTAATACTCTGCGCTTCGCTCCAGGTTCGACTGGGCGCTCACGCCATCACGCCAGGTATATCGGCTGGTAGCCAACTGGTTGAAGATGTTTTTGAGCTGATACTTGTGATTGCCGTCCTTGGAAAGGAAGGTGAAGTTGAGCATTGCTCCGAGTCTCACGTTATTATTATACTGGTCGTCAACAGAGTGACGAAGATAGTTCGGTTTGTCATTTGCCGCATCATAGATGCCATAGAGGTTGTTCTCCATGTTCTCGTAGGTGCGGTATTCGTTGGTATAGTTCAAAGCAGCGAGCATGCCGAGTGTTCTTCCGCCGAGCATCCAGCGCTGGTTCAGGCTGGCCGCCAGTTTCAAGTCGCCCAAAGGCTTCTTGTTCTTGATGAGCCAATCATTATTGAATCCGTTGCCCAGGAGCGAAGTAGCATAATCGCCCACCGGTTTTCCGTTGGCATCGAGCTGTGGATTCAAGTCAGCATGGATGCCTCCATTCAGGCTTCTCAGTCCATTGTCGAAACCCAGGAAATCTGTTCCGGAACCTTTCGAGTAAGAAAAATTCTGAAAGGCAGAAGATGTATTCCAGTTTCCGCCCACGGCGATGTTGAAACTGTTTTCTGCCGGAATCTCCTTGGTGTTGACGATGATGAAACCGCCCGAGTAGTCTGCGGGATATTCAGCCGTTGGCGACTTCACGATGGTAAGGTTGTCAATCTGCGAACTTGGGATGATATCGAATGAGAATGCCCTGGAATCAGCCTCAGAACTAGGCACTGCTCCTCCGTTCACCCACACATTGTTATAACGCTGCGACAAGCCACGAACCATCACGAATTTATCGTCGATGAGGCTCACGCCTGGCACTCGGCGTATCACCTCACCCGCATTCGTATCCTGAGTTCTGGATATTTCCTGTGCCGAAACATTGCTCACGATGACGGGACTGTTTTTGGCCACCTGTATCATTGCCGCATCCGTATTACGCCTTTCCACTGCGGTAACGGTCACCTCCTTCAGCTGCTGTTCATCAGGTTGCAGCGCGATCACCTGGTCTGCGTCCTTCGCCTGAACCCCGTCAATTTTTTGAGTCTTATATCCTACATAATTTATATATAGTGTATATTTCTTTTCTTTATCCAATCCATCGATCTGGAAGTTTCCGTCGATGTTGGTGATAGCCTTCACGTTGGTTCCATCCACAGTGACGACTGCACCGATGAGTGTCTCTTTCGATTTCTGGTCGATTACGACACCCTTAATCTGTTGCGCCCACGTTGGCATGCTAGCCGCTGAGAGCAATCCTAATACAATAATTCCCCTTTTAGCATTCATAACCTATATCGTTTGATTTCGGTTGCAAAGGTACGGTGGTTATATTACACTGGGGTTGCAATGAGGTTGAAAGGCATTGACGAAGCTGCGACAAAGATGTTACTTTGGCAAATCAGCTCCATTTTTTCGGAAGAAAGCATTGGCAGCTATCTGTTTCGGATATTTGTGCCGTATTCTTAATCTCCCATCAGTCTGCGATAACCATGCAGAGTCTGAGCACATTCTTCTCGAAGTGCTCCTTGTCGATGGCATTGTTCTTGAGCAGGGAACGGTAGTTGTATACGGTTTGTGGCGAATAAGACAGGATGCCGGCTATCTTTGAACTTTCGGTGATGCCTAATCTTAACAGGGCGCACACACGGAGGATAGGGGGCATTTCTCCATTCTCTTTCAGCTGGATGTGTGACGATTCTGTAAGCTGCTTGTTCAGCTCGGTTATAAAAGTTGGGTACAGAGACAGGAATGCCTTGTCAAATTCCGTCAGAAACTCCTTGTTCTCTTTCTCTGTATTGGTTGAGGAAGAAAGGAGGCTCAGCAGCTCCTTACTCTGGTTGGCCTTGATCTTTCTAACTGCCAAGGTGCGCAGTTTGCTGTTTCTCTCTATGTTCTTATAGCACAGGTCAATATACACCTTTATCAGTCTCTCGCGCTTCTGGTTGGTGTCCTTCAGTTCGTCGTTGATGAGGTGCAACTGGCTGTTGAGAACTTCCATTTTTGCCGATGTAGCCGTGATTTCGTCTTTCTTCTGTTTCAGAAGTTTGTTCTTCTTACGGATGAACAGACTGCTAAGTCCCACTCCGAGCAAGAGCAGGAAAATGACCGACAGCGCAATGTAGAGCATGCTGTTGGTGGCTCTGATGTCATCTGTATAGGCATTGGTAATCATCTGCAATTTGGATGAAATCTCAATGCGGCGCAATCGGTTGTTGTATGCATAAGTATCTTCCAGGGATAGGTTGATGTATTCCTGGGCTTTATTCAGACTTCTGGTCTTATGTTTGCAGATGAAGAGTGCGATGTCTTGCAGGGCTACGTTTTCTTTTGTGGCAGAAGTGATGTCTGAGATGGCTGCAACCAGCAGGTAATGTTCCGTCAGTTTTTGGTTGTTGGATTTCTTGTATACTTCGGATAGCGCAAAGGCGGTCATGGCATGGAGACGGCTGTCCGGCTTTTCCATACTCAGTGCTTTTTTGTAGTATTGGATGGTCTTGTTATTGTTGGAATGATTGCTGTAATAGTAAAACTCTCCCAGCAGGTAGTAATAGAATGCATCTTTCTTTGACGACAGTTCTAATGTTTTCTTCAGGTATTCCACTTTCTGCTGGTCGTAAATCTTGCTGAATTCATTGTTTTCACAATAGGTTGACCAGTTGTTGTATAGTCCGTAAAGTGTATAATAGTATTGAAACTGATAGTCAAGTGGATCTTCTTTCTTGGGTTCTATCTTCTGCATGATGTTTTTTGCTTCAGCATAGAATCCACGTGTGATAAGCAGGCTGGTTTGGCTAAGTTGGAATCTTTTATGATATAAGATGTTGTTGCTCTTTTGGGCAAGAACAAGGCCTTTTTTTACGTAAGTCATCGCCGAATCATACTCGTAGGCTTTGTATCCATTGGCGAGTTGCTCGTAAAGCTTGAGCTTGTCCTCGTTGCTGGTTACATACTTGGCACCCTGCTTGATGTCGTTCAGACTTTTCTCTTTTACTTCTACATAATGCGCACGTTTTTCTATGGCAGCATCCAGCTGTTTGTAGAGCTGGCTGTTGTCTGCTTTTACGTAAATCGGCTGTAGCATCAGCAGTGTGATGATTATAACGAAAAGATGTCTCATTTTTCCTATGTTTTTAGATTCTGCTGCAAAAATAATAAAAAACATTGAGAATCTCGCATCTACTAGCCGTTTTTTTTGAGAATTTGCAAAATGTTGATATTCAGAGAGGTGAGGAGGTTGGTAGATAGCGGTAATCTACCAAGAACCTACTATTCGTACCAACTTATCGATTTTTGCCGTACTTTTGCAGCAACAAACAATTTTAAACAAAAAATATGAAAAAACTCTTTTTGCTCGCAAGCCTTCTGATGGCTTTTGGCATCTCAGCAGATGCAGGAGACATCACTTCTCCTAACGGACAAATCAAGGTGAACTTCACCTTGGATGGCACTGTGCCTACCTATAGTGTGACCTATCAGGGCAAGACCATCATCAAGCCTAGCCGTCTGGGTTATCAGCTCGCCAAGGGCGGCAAGGATCTGCTTTCTGATTTTAGTGTCATCAATGAGAAGACTTCCACTTTCGATGAGACCTGGACTCCTGTTTGGGGAGAGAATAAGTCTATCCGCAATCATTATAATGATATGCTGGTAGAGTTGAAGCAGAATTCTACAGACAGTTATATGAACGTTCGCTTCCGTGTTTATGACGATGGAGTTGGATTGCGCTATGAGTTCCCTCAGAAAGGCAATCTCAACTACTTTACCATCAAGGAAGAGCGTACAGAATTTGCCATGACGGGCGATCATACCGCCTGGTGGATTCCGGGTGATTACGATACCCAGGAGTATGAATACACCAAGACCCGTCTGTCGGGCATCCGTCCAGCCCTGCATGCTGCTGTCAGCAGCAATCTCTCACAGACTGTCTTTTCAGATACCGGTGTACAGACCTCACTCCAGTTGAAGACTGATGATGGTATCTACATCAACCTGCATGAGGCTGCCCTGGTAGATTATCCAGCCATGCATCTGAACCTGGATGACAAGACCATGACCTTTACCTCTTGGCTTACCCCTGATGCACAGGGTATGAAGGGATACATGCAGACTCCGTTCAAGAGCCCTTGGCGTACGATGGTCATTACAGATGATGCCCGCAAGGTGTTGTCTTCCAACCTGATTCTCAATCTCAATGAGCCTTGCAAGATCAAGGATACTTCCTGGATTCATCCTGTAAAGTACGTGGGTGTATGGTGGGAGATGATTTCCGGTAAGGGTGAGTGGGCTTATACCCATGATTATCCTACCGTGAAGTTGGATGGAACCGACTATGTACATGCCAAGCCATCGGGCAAGCATTCTGCCAACAATGCCAATGTACGCCGTTACATCGACTTCGCTGCAGCCCATGGTTTCGATGCTGTCCTGGTAGAAGGATGGAACATCGGTTGGGAAGACTGGAGTGGCTATATGAAGGAAAAGGTATTCGATTTCCTGACTCCATATCCTGATTTCGACATCAAGGCGCTCAATGAGTATGCGCATTCCAAGGGTGTGAAGCTCATCATGCATCATGAGACCTCTTCTTCTGTAATGAACTACGAGAAGTATATGGACAGAGCTTATCAGTTGATGAAGGATTATGGCTACGATGCAGTGAAGAGCGGTTATGTGGGCAACATCATCCCTCGTGGAGAGCATCACTACAGTCAGTTGGAAATCAACCACTATCTGCATGCCATAACCCGTGCTGCCGATTATCACATCATGGTAAATGCCCATGAGGCTGTGCGTCCTACCGGTCTCTGCCGCACTTATCCTAACCTGATTGGCAACGAGAGTGCTCGCGGTACTGAATATCAGGCTTTCGGAGGTACCAAACCGGGACATACCGCCATCTTGCCTTTCACCCGTCTGCAGGGTGGTCCGATGGATTATACACCGGGTATCTTTGAAATGGATTGCGCCAATGGTTCTCATTGCAACTCTACCATCTGCGGTCAGTTGGCACTTTATGTAACGATGTACAGTCCATTGCAGATGGCTGCCGATTTCCCTGAGAATTACGAGAAGCACATGGATGCCTTCCAGTTTATCAAGGATGTGGCTGTAGATTGGGACAAGTCTATCTATCTGGAGGCTGAACCAATGGAGTATATCACCGCTGCCCGCAAGGCAAAGGGTTCTGATAACTGGTTTGTCGGTGGCGTTACGGGCATGAAGGCTCATCAGTCTACCGTAAAGCTCGATTTCCTCGAGAAGGGCAAGAAGTATGTGGCTACCATCTATCAGGATGCAAAGAATGCCAACTACAAGACCAATCCTCAGGCTTATGTCATCACCAAGAAGACTGTAACCAGCAAGTCTGTCTTGAAGTTGAACTCCGTTGCAGGTGGCGGATTCGCAATTAGCCTTCTTGCGCAATAAAATGCAGGATTTTAAGTTGTTATGAAAGAAATTATTCTTGAATTAATAATGATGCTCATGAAAAGAATGAATAAAATGTTGTTGGTTGCTGCCTTGGCGGCAACCACACTTTCTGCTCAGGCAGAACAGAAGAAGGGACCGGCTTGGTTGAGTGATGCACTTTTCTATCAGATTTATCCATCTTCCTATATGGATACTGATGGCAATGGTATTGGTGACCTGCCGGGTATCACTTCCAAGTTGGATTACATCAAGTCGCTGGGTGTGAACGCCCTCTGGCTCAATCCGATCTTTGAGTCGGGATGGTTTGATGGTGGCTATGATGTCATCGATTTCTACAAGGTGGATCCTCGATTCGGTACCAATACTGATTTGGTTACATTGGTCAATGAGGCCCATAAGCGTGGCATGAAAGTTTGTCTCGACCTGGTGGCAGGACATTCCAGTACCAAGTGTGTCTGGTTTAAGGAGTCTTCCGAGAAAGATCCAAACCAGCGTTACAGCGACTATTATATCTGGATGAACGATATTCCTGAGAGCGAGAAGAAAGAAATAGAAGCCCGTCATCAGGAGGCAAGTCCGGAGTCTAGTACCCGAGGCAGATATGTGGAGGCGAATGCTCCTCGTGCCAAGTATTATGAGAAGAATTTCTTCGAGTGCCAGCCAGCCTTGAATTATGGCTTTGCTCATCCAGACCCAAATCATCCTTGGGAGCAGAGCGTAGATGCGCCTGGACCACAGGCTGTTCGCAGGGAAATACGTAACATCATGGCTTTCTGGTTTGATAAGGGTGTGGATGGATTCCGTGTTGATATGGCGTCATCGCTCATCAAGAACGACCCCGACAAGAAGGAGGTTTCCAAACTCTGGAATGAGATGCGTGCATGGAAGGACAAGTACTATCCTGAGACCGTCCTGATTTCAGAGTGGGCTAATCCGCAGCAAGCCATTCCTGCCGGCTTCAACATCGATTTCTACATCCATTTCGGTCTCAAGGGCTATGCCTCTCTGTTCTTCGACCGCAAGACTCCATGGGGCAAGTGGGAGCAGAGCTATCAGAACTGCTATTTCGACAAGCAGGGCAAGGGTTCGCTTAAGGAATTTAGCGAGAACTATACCAAGGCATATAATGCTATCAAGAATCTCGGTTACATCGCTGTTCCATCTGCCAACCACGATTACCAGCGTCCTAACATCGGTACCCGCAACACGCCAGACCAGCTGAAGGTGGCGATGACCTTCTTCCTCACCATGCCAGGTGTTCCATTTATCTATTATGGTGATGAGATTGGTATGAAGTATCAGATGAATCTCCCTAACAAGGAGGGTAGCAATGAGCGCTCTGGTACCCGTACTCCGATGCAGTGGACCAAGGGCAAGAATGCCGGCTTCTCAACGAGTGCGCCTGATAAGCTTTACTTCCCTGTAGATACGGAAAACGGAAAGTTGACCGTTGAGGCTCAGCAGGGAGATCAGAATTCTCTGTTGTCATATACCCGTAAGCTGACCGCTTTGCGTCATTCAGCCAAGGCTCTTGACAATGAGGGAGATTGGAAGCTCCTGAACCAGAAGGGTCAGGAATATCCGATGGTATATGAGCGCACTTTGGGTGATGAGAAGTATGTTGTTGTCGTGAATCCTGGTGCCAAGGCTGCCTCTCTCAACATCAGCTCTGTAGGTGGCAAGGCAGTTTCTGTTCTTTCTACAGGCAAGGTTGTATATAAATCAGGCAAGAAGACCGATGCTATCAAGGCTTCAGGCATTAGTGCCGCCGTATTCAAGGTGGCTAAGTAACCTGTGAACATGATTATTGCTAGCTTTATTAAATATCAGAATCCGCATGGATTTTAAGGAAGAATAAGAAAGAATACGAAAAGATAATCCGAAACAGAAGCGTTGTCAGCTATCTGTTTCGGATTTTTTTGTATAGTTTCCTTACTCCTTTATCTCTTTCATGTTTGCAGGATTATAGGGAGTCAACTGCTGCATCTCCTGCTCTGTTGCTTCAGGCAAGGAAGGTATCTTGTTTCTGATGCAGAAATCGGTAATGGCGGCAGCTGATTCTTTGGGAGTAGAAGAATCCGGTTTGATGGATTGCTTCTTTTCTACATACTCCTGTTCCGTGATATATAATTCGGTAATCACATGGATGAGTTGCTGCTGCTTGTCTTTCTTATGAGAGAAAAGATAGCTGTTGTCAGATTTCTGGAAGAGCAGGTCCTTGAAGGAATAGTAATCTTCAGGACTTATCTGGTAGGTTTCCACCACATGGTCGTAGATATCTGTCTGGGTATAACCGAAAAGCTGGTGCGTCAGATTCTTGTAGGTAGGAAGCTGGTTGATTTCTATCTGACAGATATTCCGGCTGCTGTCCGTTTGAATACTGCCTATTGTCTGCTGATTGAGCAGGACGAGTTGGGAGCCCAGTGAATCTTTCAGCTGATATTTCTTTCGATATTGCTCAATAAGTGTCTTCTCTTCCGGCCAAGGTCGGAAGGTTCCTTTGTCGCTGACCATGAATGCTCGCTTTTTGTCTTCGGAAACGAGTCGGCTGTTGTGAAGATTTCTTTTGGAATAGGCATTGAGATCCGTCTTTCCATTCTTCAGGTTGATGTAATACTCCACGATGCCGTCGTTGAAGTATTTCATTACAGAGTCGTTGGTCTGGTAACTGCGATAATATCCCTTGAGTCTGATGAAGTGAGGACGGTTCCCTGTTACGTTCACATCCTCCAGTTTCTGTATTTTTGTGATATGTCCAGGCATCTTCTCTTCCTTGTTCTGCGCCATGAGGCAAGTTGGGAGGAAGAGGAGAAGCACAAACAGATATTTCATATAATGATGATTCATATTGGTGATGCTTTAAAAAGAATACTTAATGATGTGCAAAAGTAAGAATAATCAGTTAGATGCGCAAAGAAAATCTGTTATTATTAGGTTAAAACCGTAAGTAAGTAAACGATTACATACAATTATAATAAGGAATCGTGTGGTTATTGCTTTTCTTTTTGTATCTTTGCAGCCGTTTGGCAATTGTGAGTACCAAATCATACATAAAGGAAAAAAGAATATCTAATAAAAAATAAAAAGTAATGACTACACTTACAATTTCTATTATTGTCGTTTTCGTGCTCGGCTATGCACTCATAGCTACCGAAAGCTTGACTAAGGTAAACAAGGCTGCGATAGCCCTGTTGATGTTGGTAGGTTGTTGGACCCTCTACATGATGGATCCAATGCAGTATCTCCAGTTGATGCACCCTGATTATACAGGCGGTGCTGCTGGAATGGTGGAGAAGGTGACCGGAATCATCCAGGAACATCTGGGCGATACTGCCACAACACTCTTCTTCCTGATGGGTGCGATGACCATCGTGGAAATCGTTGACCAGAACGGCGGATTCAACTGGGTTCGCAAGGTGATGAAGACCAAGTCGAAACGTGCGCTTCTCTGGCGTATCGCTATCCTTACCTTCTTCCTCTCTGCCATCCTCGACAATCTGACCACCAGTATCGTGATGATCATGATTCTCCGAAAGCTCGTCACCGACCACAAGGACCGCATGGTTTATGCATCCCTCGTCATCATCGCAGCCAATTCGGGTGGTGCTTTCTCTCCAATCGGCGATGTTACCACCATCATGCTCTGGAACAAGGGATTAATTACTGCAGCCGGCGTTATCGCCGAAATCTTCATCCCGTCTGTGGTTTCCATGGTGATTCCAGCCCTCATCCTTCAGACCATGTTGAAGGGCGAACTCGTGATGCCTGAGGTTTCTGCCCAGCAGAATGCAACGGTCAGCGATTTCACCGAAGGTCAGCGCAAGGCAGTGTTCTGGTTGGGAGTAGGCGGCTTGATCTTCGTTCCTATCTTCAAGAGTATCACCCACTTGCCTCCATTCGTAGGAATCCTTCTGGTATTGGGCGTTCTCTGGACTGCTACCGAAGTTTTCTATCGCGGTTTGCATCGTGGAGCTGATGCCGAGGGCACTCAGAAGCGAGTAACCAAGTTGCTTTCTCGTGTTGATATGAGTACCATCCTCTTCTTCCTCGGTATCCTGATGGCAGTATCTTGCCTGGCTGAGATTGGTGTATTGACTGCTTTGGGTCAGGGCTTGAACGTCGTGTTCGATGGCAACCATTACCTGGTTACTGGTATCATCGGTGTGCTTTCAAGTATTGTTGATAATGTGCCTCTGGTAGCCGGATGTATGGGAATGTATCCTGTGGCAGCCGCTGGTGATATGGCTGTGGATGGCGTCTTCTGGCAGTTGCTCGCCTACTGTGCCGGAGTAGGTGGTTCTATGCTGATTATCGGTAGTGCCGCTGGTGTGGTAGTAATGGGCTTGGAGAAGATTACCTTCGGCTGGTATATGAAGCACATCTCCTGGATTGCTTTCGTAGGTTACATTGCAGGTATCGTTTGCTACTGGTTCATCCGCACCTTCCTTTATGCTATCTAAAGGATAATAGTTTTCTCTTACGTGGAAAAGTTTTTTTGAGAAAAAGTCTCAAAGTCTCATTTTCTATTGAAAATATTGACTTAAAGACTTGATAGATAATAAGATAAAGAGAATGAGACTTTTCGGTTTTGGTGCCGAGAAGTCTCATTAAAGTATCATAGAAGGTAAGCGGCTCCGCGTTTATACCTTGCATAATTCAAAAAAAAGCAGTAACAGCTGATTAAATTAATGCTGTTGCTGCTTTTTCCATCGGTCAGGAAGTAAGTCTCTATATTTTTCCCATGGAGTATTTGGTTGCCATTCTGCAGTCTTTTCTATTACGTCGCATATGTATTCGAACAGATTGATGCCATTCAGTCTGCATGAGATGGCGATGGAATATAGGATAGCCGCACGTCCTGCTCCTTCGTGCGAGCCAAAGAACATTGAGTTTCTTCTTGATAGTGATATGTACCTTTGGATTCTCTCAATATAGTTGTTATCGAGAGCCGTATCACCTCTTTTGAAGATGTCACAAATGGCATTATATTCATTAAGGGCATAACCGACCGCCTGCGCCAAGGTAGACTTGGGCAGCAAATCCTTCCTGGAAGATATTTCCTCCAGTTTCTCCAATAAATCCTGTAAAATGTCCGGTGCATATGACTGCCGATAGGCTAGATGGTCTTCAACGGTCCATCCATTTACCCCAACCTTATGTTTTTTGTCTTCTCGATAAAATCTGTTGAGGATATCTACGACCTCCTGAGCATCCTTGTCTTCCTTGCCGCAGTCGATGAAATCTCTCTTGACATGCTGCAGGCAGGCGATTCTCATAATGTCAGGATAAGCATCCGACTCCAGTTTCCGGTAAGGAGCATATGCATCACTCTGTATGGTACCTTTATAATCAGAGAATATGTTAAGTATGACCTGCTCAGAGCGTGATCCATCCTCATATACGAAGAAGACAAGTCCCAGTTTAGGCGCACTTACAGCCCAGAAGTAGCCTTTCTTCGAACCCTTGTCCGTAGGCTTTGTCTTGGCTAACAGCACTTTATGGTATGTCTCGTCTGCCGAGACATAATCCTGCTGCAACACTACTTGGCAGATAGCCTTATAGAAGTTTTCCAGTACATCGGCACTTCTGGCAATCAGTTTGTTTGCCGTGGCTTTCCTTAACGTAAACCCATTGTCGGCAAAGTATTTGATGATTCGCTCTACATGGAATAGATGTATCGCATCTGCAGGAGTCCTGCTGCAAAGGAAGGTGAATAGGAAGAATTCAACAACAGAGCCGGCGGAGTTTTCCCCGGATACATGATACTTCCATCAGTATAAGTGTTGATGTGATACACGGTCTTGATGAATTTGATGGGTTCCATGCTGTAACGTATACAGGTACGAGTTCCGAAGAGACGCAACGTCTTCAAAAACTCTGCATCCATGACTGGATCTATCGTAACATGCACCTCTTTCATCTCGTAATGCATGTCACGCTTGGCTCCGTTGTTTTTGCGTGCCTTTCTCTTTTCGGCCTGCTCTGTTTTCTTCTTGTCAAATTCCTCCTGGGTCATCGAGTCTTGTGGATTCTTTTCCTGACGTTCGGACTTCTTGCCTGAAACGAGCTTGCCGAGTGCCTTGTTCTGACGATTCGCTTTGTCAATGGCGATTCCTTTCTGGACGAGTAATTCTTCTAATGACTTTATACGTTCAATGAGTTCGCTGACCTGTGTAGTCAACGAACTCACCGTAGCATTAGCTTGCTGAAGCTGTTCGTTTGCAAGCTGAAGCTGTTCCTTTAAAAGTACTATAATTTCGTCCTTTTTCATAGTGCAAAGGTACGAAAAAATATCGAGATATGCAAGGATTTTTAGATATTTATTTTTCTATCTTATTGATACACAGTTCATTAAATATAATCTTATGCGCCTATAGATTAAGCCGTTTCCTATATCTCATACTTTTCAGGCAAATTCCGCTCATGATGGCAGATAGCGTCTTGTACGGCATTTTGCATTGTTTGCTTTGGGGATCAAAGAATGGTAATTCAAAGGTTCCTCGCTCCAGTCGCTTCTGATACAGCAAGAAACCGTCGCCATCCCATTTTAGCATTTTTACCTGCTGGCGATTCTTTGAGAAGAAGATGAAGACGGCACCACCGAGTGGCGGCAGCTCCATCTCCGTCCTCACAATCTGGTACAGGCCATTTATGCCCATGTTCATTCGGACATATCGCTGGCAGACGTAATACTGGGTGTTTTCGTTTAATCCAAACATAGCAAGTCCTCCTTCTCGTAAAGTTTCATCAGATGCATGACTGATTTGGCACTACCTTTCTTGATGGTGACTATCGTTCCATTGGGAAAGGTTAAGGTTATGCCGAAAAGATAATTTTCCGGGCAGACGGAATCGGATGGCATTTCCATGGGAAGGAACATCATCCCAGTGTCCTTGGCTGTTGCTTCGGAACATTCCTTACGGGCTTCGGCCTGAAGCAGACGAATCTGTTGTTTGGCTAACCTAACAGAATAACCTTTCTCTGACATCCATCTATGCATCGAGCGATGGTTTACATGCCGTTCCTTTAAAAAAGGAATCAAACTGGCTTTTGGATTATGATTCAAATGAATCTGGAAGGCATTCCATGCCCTCTCATAACGTTCTGTTGCTCTCATAATTGCGTTGCTTTTAAAATTATGGTGCAAAGGTAAGAACTTTTACGATAAAGGGCAAGGTATAAACGCAGAGCCGCTTACCATAGAAGTATCATTATTTCACTTTTTCTTTACAAGATACTTCATTCCATCTGCAAATCTTTTATGTTTTAACTCACTCATATTCGCCAGTTTTCTGCCGAATCCCATCAAACTGTTCACCTTGAGCGATGAACCTATCTGCTTTTTCAGATAGTCGAAAATCTCGGCGGCAGTCAGATATTCACCCTCTTTCTCATTCTCAACCAACTCGAAATAGAGTTGGAAATACTGGTCTATCGGCTCAGCCACCTCAAACTGGCAGTTGTTCTTCATGATCAACTTCACCTGTTCCGCATCAAAATAACTCTTCTCGCCATTGTGCAAAGCAGTCAGCGCCTGGGCGAAAAGTTGTTGATAGTTCGGACGCACACTCACATCGATCGGTCCCGTCAGTTCCACGCCTATAAACCTTCGGTTGCCGGATGTGTCGGTGAGAATATCCGTGATGTTGCTCGTGGCGATGAACGAGGCGAGACGAGGAAATTCCATGACATGACTGCCATACGGAGGCTTGTATTTCAGCGTAGGCAACTGGATGAGATTCTTCAGAAATCCCTGCTGCACCTGTGGCGAAATCTGGTTGAACTCATCGAGATTGATGACCATAAACTGTGCCATCGCCTGATAAACCTGACGTTTTTCTGACAAAATCAGATTATCGCTATATCCCCATTGCAGTTCCGGCGGCAACAGCCGGCGACAGAAAGTACTCTTGTTGTAACCCTGCTTGGAAATGAGAAGCGGAGCCACCGAGTTGCCATACTGGCGATGGGTAAAGCCGCGCCACTGGTCAACCATGCCCAGAAACCAGGTGTAGAACCAGTTTGCCCAGTAAGGATTGTTGGTAGGAACCGTACGAGCCAAGGCACGTATATGGTCCTTTCCGTCCCATTTGTCGTAGCATTGGAAGAGATATTCATCTATCGGATTATAATTCTTGATATAATCAGACTCCAGAAAATTCCTGACATCCTTGATGCTCACTCGGATATCGGCAAGCTGCACCTCCAGCGTCATGCGCTTCTGCACTCTCGGATCCACGGGCTGGAAACCATACCAACCTTTCTCCTTCGGCATGTATTCCACGAATTTCATCACCGTGTTGTATCTGAAGTTATATTTACTTTTCAGCAGCTGCATCATGCTCATGATATTCTCGCGAACGCTGTTCTTGTCAACTTTCTTTTCTTCTTCCGAAGTATCGGAACCAGGAATCATCTGCTGATTATCTTCCGTGTTGAAAGCCTGGTTCTGAGGGTGCATGTTGCTGTTAATTTTCATTGCTACCGCCTTGCTGTTGAAATAAGGTTTCGCATCGAGCGTCATCATAAAACTGTTGTGCATCGAAGGCTCAAAAGACAGGCTTGCGCCCGCTTCTATAGAAGGTTTCGGTCCGTCTGTGAGCACCGAAGCCTTGGCAATCGCCTGATATACAGGCAAAATCTGCTGGTAAGCGATGCGGTACAGTCGTTCGGCATCCGCCTCCTCAACAGGCAGCAAGTCATCTTCATTGCTGAATTTTACCAATACGATAACCGACTTACCATCAGCACCTTCCAGCGCAGCAAAGGTAGAAGGCAGCATGGCAACCGAGCGCTTCACGCCCTCCACGCCGTCCGCATCCGTAATGTTTCCGAATTTCAGCATCAGGATACCGTTGCACGCCTTCATCTTCAGGTTGTTGTTTTCGTCTTTGGCGAATTCAGCAGCGGGGTAGATGTGCATCCATGTTGGCATGTCCTTGTAATACTCGTAGTTGTTTTCCATATGGGGCACATATTCACGGAAATGAGTAACAGTATTCTTGCTGTCATCCTTAGCGATGCGCTCCAGCAACTTCTCCATCGTCTTGGTGCTGACGAGGAGCTGCTTCTTGTTGTTTGTATGAACGATTGTTACCTTCATTGAATATATTGATTAGAATGTTTGTTTGTTAACTGTTAACCATAAACTGTCAACTATAAACTATAAAATCTTATCAGTGTTGCCCAAAGTTTGGTTGGTAAATTGGGCACTCGTTTCCCGTTGTACGGGCAATGGCTGCCCGTCACTTGTTCTCTGGTAGCCCGTCACGTGTTCACCGGTAGCCCGTCACGTGTTCTCAGTGGGACCGCTTAAATGGCATGGCTGTAACATATGGAGGGCAGAGAAAAAGATTAGCTTTTAGTGAAATCAATCTCTTCTGAGAAATGGTCGAATTCAACATCTTTATATCCGTATCTGTCGAAGAGCTGTTTGATATATGCCTGTTGTTCCGGCAGGAGTTTCAGTTGTCCCAGTTTATATCGGTAGTATTGTCCTTTGCTGCCGAGGTAGTCTCTCATTTCGGCGCGCAGTGCAGGAGCGTCTTTCACTTTCATTTCGGCAAAGAGTTTGTCGAATCCCCATGCCATTTTCACGACATGCAGCGGAGCGAAGTACTTGCAATTCCCGTTTTTCAGGGCATTTGGGAAAATGGCATCCCCTCTATCAGTCTTCTCGTTTTTGTAGAGTGCAGATAGATAGTGGATACATTTGTTTTTCATCGGACATGGTTCGGTGAAACAGTAGGTGATGTTGCTAGGCACGTTTCCGTACTCAAAAGCCTTTTTCAGTAATTCCTTTTCATCCATGTTTCTTAAGTATTAAGAATAAAACATTCTGTTTTACTAAACGCAAAAACATCCTGTTTATTGCCTTATAAATGCTATTATTATCACTTCATAAAGCTTTTTTTTTCGATGCAAGCAAAAAATCATGATACTTTTCGCTAATTTATGATACTTCGATGATACTTCTCCCTTCATTTTTAGAGAAGTCTCATTTATGATAAGGTTCTGTGTATTAAAGACATAACTCTTATCTTATGCCCAAAAATGAGACTTTGATACTTTTTTGAGAAAAAAAGATTTATACGTGCGTGTAATTGTTAGTTCTTTATCGCTTGCGTACTTCTTTCTAAACTTCCTTCTAGCCTCATCCCTTTTGTTGGAAGAATCATGTTCCGCAGACACCCTCCTTTTCTCCACAGTTCTCCCTCACATAACTTTTTTCGAAACTTTTTTGCTAAAAGTTTTGTTGTTTCGAATAACATTTGTACCTTTGTAACAACATACTCCCCCCCCCGCTTCCCTTTAGAACAGCGCGCTCAGGGTGAGTCTTTTTTGTTCTTTTTGCCATGTTCGGTGTTTAGCTATTCGATAAATGCAGAAGAAGATAGATCTGATATTGACAAATTTGTACTCAACCATATAATAATAGGTAAGCAATGACCGGAAAGATTGGAAGAAAAAAGGTATTGAAGTTTCGCGACTTCCCAACACGCCTACATGGCGAGGTATTCTTTGTAGAGAATGGGTATGATGAAAAGTTGAACCTTTCCATCATCAACCATCTCCTGGATATCAACAACTTGTTTATCAGCAAGTCAATTCATTTTAATTATTTCCCATTTCTGGGTCCTCATATCAGGAAGACAGCTCTCTACAGCTATCCTGCGATGAATAAAGAGGATTTGAACATCTCTGTTCCTTCCGATTTGCTGTTGTCGCAATTGGTAGAAGAAAAGAATAAGGAGAAATTACATCCTAGCATCTTACAGCTAGACCATGAGGAGGATGGCATATATTATGTCAATTCCTATTCTTTGTCTATAGAGGAAGATGAGGATTTTATGCCATTGATGCAGGCTGCGTATGATAAGTTGCCGGATTGCAAAGTGATGTTCAGCTCTGTCGATGATTTTCCATACAGTATATTTGATCCGACACCGATTCCGGCAGATGAAACATTCAGCTATGATATCAGGCAGAAGATGAAGGAGGTGTACCGACAGGTACAGGACTTACGCCTTGGCGGAGTAAGCGATTGGGTGCTGAAGCAGTATCTCTTTCCACCCAAGAACCTGAGTAGAATGGTCATCACGGAGAATTACGATATCATACTGCCCGACTATCATGATATGACTATCAAGATGGAGCCATTGGTAAAAGCGGTGTATATTCTCTTTTTGCGTCATGAGGAGGGAATCCTTTTCAAATGTCTGTCGGATTATAGGGAAGAGCTATATGATATCTATGTGGATATTCGCAAGAAATCGAACAACAACGGGACTCATCTTTCAGAAGAGAAGATTCGCCAGAGCATTGAAGCCCTGACGAATCCGTTGTCTAATTCTATCAATGAGAAATGTGCCCGTATCCGTCAAGCCTTCACTCTCCAGTTTGATGAAAGTCTAGCCGGGAGTTATTTCATTGATGGCAATCGTGGCGAACCCAAGAAGATACCATTGGATAGAAAGCTTGTGGAGTGGAAGTGAATTTTCTTAGGTATTCTTCCTGTATAACAAATAAACTCCTATGGCAACCCAAACGCTCGGTCCGAGGTTTGGGTTGCCACGCATAATGATACTGATAAAGCCAATTACTCCAATCAGAATACATACCCATCCCCAAATCTTCAACTTAGTTCTTCTTTTCAAGCTCATTTGGCGTTTTCTTCTTAGAGCATAATACGACAATGAGACCAATCACCACATTGATGAGTGAGATACCAAAAGCCCATCCAAAACCAATCTTTCTGTTTCTTCCCAGGCAACCAACGCCGAATGCTAACGCAACGGCAATCACGAAAAAAAAGAGTCTTTCCATATTCCTATTATTTTTATTGTTATTTTGGCTGCAAAAATAATAAATGGTGGGGGATGCTACAAATGTTTAGGCTCCACAAGGCTTGTGGAGGTAAGTTTTTCCCGAGTTTGTACATCTATTTGCAAAAAAAGAACTAACTTTGCCATCTCATAAAGTATTAATTTAAAAAGATTATAATTATGGTGTTACCAATTATTTCAGTATTGATTGGCATAAGTTTAATGTATTACATCCGCCAGAAAAGAGCAGAAAAAGAGATGGATGAAATCGTTAGTTCTATCTCGCCATCTAATGATAGCAATGAGAATATTGGTACTAGAGACTTGTGTCTTGAGTTGCTCCGGCAGCTTAATTGTGAAGTTCGTATAGAGCATGATGACATTTACTTCACGTATCAAAATGAGAAGTTTATGATAGAGGCTTCAAACGACTCTGCCTTTATTACAATTTGGGATCTTCATTGGGATATGGTGGATTCGGAGAATATCCAAGATGTAGAGAATATGAAAAAGGCTGTTAATCGTACTAATCAATTAGTGCATAATACGGTTTTGTATATGTCGTATGAGGAAGAAAAGTCTTATTATATTCTGTCTAAGTTGCAATGTTTGCTAATGCACAATATTCCAAACACAAAAGCCTATCTTGCTGCGATTTTTAATGACTTTTTCAGAACCAAGCAATGTTACTCTCAGGTTCTTGCTGACATCGGCAAAGATGTACAGGATGGTACTATATTAAATTAGGTGAAAAAATAGCTAATGGTTTGGTAGTATCGTAAGTCTTTTGTACCTTTGGAGCAAAACAATTAACAGAAAAAGTCAATGCAATATCCTTTGATATCAGAATATGTTAGAGCCATACAAGATGCAAGTAGTAATCTTGATAAATTGGCTCATTTGGTACCAGTGCAAGATGATCATGGTGAGCCATATCGTAGCAGTGGTGCCTTCGCTGTTGTGTTCAAAATGAAAGATGAGCAGACTGGGAAATGCTATGCCTTAAAGTGCTTTACAGAAGAGCAAGAAGGTAGAGCCGAGGCTTATCGACAAATTGCTGATGAGTTGGAGTTTGCGAATTCTGCGTATATTACTTCCGTGAAGTACTTAGACAAAGAAATCTTCGTAGATAGCAGTTGTGAGGAGGATGAGTTCCCTGTTCTTCTGATGGATTGGATTGATGGTGAAACAATGGAGGATTACATTGCAGAGAACTATCAAGACAATTATGCTATGGCCATGCTTTGCTATCGCTTTTGCAAGATGGTAGCGTGGCTTCGTTCTCAACCATTTGCTCATGGTGACATCAAGCCAGACAACATCATGGTCCGTCCTGATGGAAGTTTGACTTTGGTAGATTATGATGGTATGTTTGTTCCTGCCATGAAAGGTCAGAAGTCTCCTACTATCGGTACTAAAGACTTCTCTCACCCATTGCGAACAATTGATGATTTTGATGAAACCATCGATGACTTTGCATTGGCTAGCATCGCCTTGTCATTGAAGGCGATCTCCTTGAAGCCTTCATTGTTTGATGAATATGGTGCAGCAGATAGATTACTCTTCACTGCTGATGATTATTGTGATTTGAGTAAGAGCAAAGTTATGGCAGCTTTGCTGGAGCAGATGAATAACGAGAAATTAACTACTCTTCTTTCTATGTTCTTATTGGCTAATGCCAAGAAGAATCTTGCTCTCTGTTCCTTCCGAACTTTTTCCATTTCTAAGCCATTTTATGATGTAGAAGAATTAATAAAGCTGGCAGATTTGCTTTTTGAAAAATCAAAAGATGAGGCAGACCATAAAAAAGCATTTCGGCTATATTCTATTGCAGATTCTAAAGAAAGTTTGTATGCCAAAGCCTGTCTTGGTTATTGCTATTGTTTGGGAAAAGGTGTCTCAGAAGATAAAGAAAAAGGATTAACTTTAATTCGTGTTTCTGCAAATGCAGGAAATGCAAAAGGACAAAATGTTATGGGGCTCTGTTATTGTAAGGGATTAGGTGTAGTTCAAAGTTACGAAGAAGCTGTCAAATGGTATCGCAAGTCTGCCGAACAAGGTTATGCTCGTGCTCAATATAATTTAGGTAGATGTTATGAAGATGGACTAGGAGCTCCTCAATGTTACGAAGAAGCTGTAAAATGGTATAGCATGTCGGCTAAACAAGGTTTTGTTAATGCGCAATGTAGATTGGGATCTTTATATTTCATGGGATTGGGAGTGGATTTATCTATGGAAAAATGTGTAAAATGGTATTGTAAGGCAGCAAAACAAGGCGATGTTGATGCTCAATTTTTTATAGCAGTCTGTTATGAGTCTGGTATAGGGGGTGCTAAAAGTTGTGAAGAAGCTATAAAGTGGTATCGTAAGGCTGCGGAACAAGGAAGTTCTGCAGCTCAAAGAAATTTGGCGTATTGCTATGAAAAAGGTAAAGGAATTGCAAAAAATATAGATGAGGCAGTTGCTTGGTATAGAAAGGCTGCTAATCAAGGAGATAATTCGGCCATGGAATCTTTGGAAAGGTTAACTAAGTAATGTTGTTGGTGGAGCTTCTGATGAAGTTAATGTTACTTGTAAAGAACCGATAGGAAAAGTAAATAGGTAACGTTTAAGTTGCTTAAATGATTTCTAAAACCATCTGCATTTGTTGAAAATATAGTATATTTGCGCCAGTTTTTTTTATTTAAAATATTGAGATTATGAAAATATTATATTTAATAGGTAATGGATTTGACATCCATCATAGCATTAATAGCAGTTATAGTGATTATCGTGAATGGCTGAAAGGATATGATTTTGACCTTTATGATAAGCTATGCCGTCTTTATGATTCAGCAGAAGACGATGATGATTGGTGGAATAGTTTTGAACAACATTTATCTGCAATTAGTTTTGATTATATTAATAGGGTATATCAAGATTATGGTCCAATATATGGAAGTGAAGATTTTAGTGATGCTGACAATCACGGAGCTTCCATACAATTAAAATTTGATCTTGACATAGATAATCTAATTGAAGCTATAGGGCAGTCTTTCAAAGTTTGGGTTAAAAGTCTAAATAAGCCGAATTGCGGTAAATTAAGGATTGAAGATAAAGATGAATGTTATTTCTTGACGTTTAATTATACCAAAACTCTTGAAGATGTTTATAATATACCACGTACACAGATATGTCATATTCATGGTAGTATAAATGGTGATGATTTAATTTGGGGGCATGGTAAAACTACTAATGATATTTATGAGTCATTAAAGGGTAAACCAAAACTGCTACCAAAAGACTTAACAGATGAGCAATATGAAGATTGATTAGATGCAAATACAGATGATCCGACAATGGAATCTATAATTGAGACATCAGCAAATCAATTATCAAAGATGAAAAAGAATGTTTCTGGGATTATAAGGAAAAACCATAAGTTGTTTGAGTCTTTAAAAGATGTGAGGAAAATTTATATTTTGGGTTTGGCTTTTTCTCCAATAGATATTCCATATCTGGAGGAGGTTCTATATAATATAATAGATGTAGACAAAGTTTTGTGGATTGCAACTGCTCATACTTCATCTGATGAAAAAGCTATTAATGAGTTTATAGATGAACACAATTTAGATGCCCAAAAGTGGTGTATAACAAAAATGGATGCATTGGATATATACAAAGGGCAAGTTTTAGAATTTAAACAGTGAATTATGCAATACCCATTAATATCTGAATATGTGAGAGCCATCCAAGATGCAACTGACAATCTTGGAGAGTTGGCTCATTTGGTACCAGTGCTTGACGATCATGGTGAACCCTATCGTAGCAGTGGTGCCTTTGCTGTCGTGTTCAAAATGAAAGATGAACAGACAGGGAAATGCTATGCCTTAAAGTGCTTTACAGAAGAACAAGAAGGTAGAGCTGAGGCTTATCGCCAGATTGCAGATGAGTTGGAGTTCGTAGATTCCTCTTATATTACTTCTGTAAAGTACTTAGACAAAGAAATCTTCGTAGATAGCAGTTGTGAAGAAGACGAGTTTCCTGTTCTTCTAATGGATTGGATTGATGGAGAAACCATGGAAAGTTACATTGCTGCAAATTACCAGAATCAGTCAGCCATGTTGATGCTGAGTTATCGTTTTGGCAAGATGGCAGCTTGGCTCCGTACCCAGTCTTTTTCTCATGGCGACATTAAGCCGGACAATATCATAGTCCGTCCCGATGGTTCTCTTACATTGGTTGATTATGACGGGATGTTTGTGCCATCTATGAAAGGCAGCCAATCTCCAACTATCGGTACCAGGGATTTCAGTCATCCATTGCGTACTGTGGATGATTTCGATGAAACGATAGATGATTTTTCATTGGCAAGCATCGCCTTGTCATTAAAGGCTATCTCGATGAAATCTACTTTGTTAGATACCTATAGTGCCTCAGACAGACTTCTCTTCTCAGAAAATGATTATCGCAATCCTTCAAATAGCAAGGTAATATCTGCCCTGCAGGAATTGATGTGTGATAAGGATTTCTGCACACTTTACTCTCTTTTCATGCTTGCATTGGCGAGAAAGGAGCTTTCAGCATGTTCTTTTAGATTGTTTATTGGCGAAAAGCCCAATATAACTCCTGTGATGAATGAAGATTTATCAACTGAAACAACAGAAGAAGAGTTAAAAGAAGCTCTTGTTGATGAATGGGGGGTGAAATATAGCAAAGATGGAAGAAAATTGTTGGAAGCTCCAGGAGAATTAAGTGGAGCTTATTCTGTTAAAGAGGGTACAAAGATAATATGTGATAGTGCATTTTGGTATTGTAGTTCTCTGTCAGAGATAGTCATCCCTTCTAGTGTTACTAGCATAGGTGATAGTGCATTTTATGGTTGTAATTCTCTGTCAGAGATAGTCATCCCTTCTAGTATTACTAGCATAGGTGATAGTGCATTTTATGGTTGTAATTCTCTGTCAGGGATAGTCATCCCTTCTAGTGTTACTAGCATATGTGATAGTGCATTTTGGGGTTGTAATTCTCTGTCAGAGATAGTCATCCCTTCTAGTGTTACTAGCATTGGTGATCGTGCATTTTCTAGTTGTGATTCTCTGTCAGAGATAGTCATTCCTTCTAGTGTTACTAGCATAGGTAAAAGTGCATTTTGGGGTTGTAATTCTCTGTCAGAGATAGTCATCCCTTCTAGTGTTACTAGCATATGTGATTGGGCATTTTGGAATTGTCGTTCTCTGTCAGAGATAGTCATCCCTTCTAGTGTTACTAGCATAGGTAAAGGTGCATTTTATGTTTGTGATTCTCTGTCAGAGATAGTTATCCCTTCTAGTGTTACTAGCATAGGTGATAGTGCATTTTATGGATGCAAATTCCCTGACAATCTTAAACAAGAATTAATTTTCCGGTTTGGAGATAAAATATTTAAGCAATTATGATACTAATAGACTCAAAACGTAAAAAGCTAGAGAATATTCTCAAGAAACATCCCGATGCCATCATTGCGGATGTAACTAGCCATGCCAAAGATAGCTTAATCAAATTAAGTCCATTCTATCCGCATGGTGGAATACCAGTTCCATTCAGCGATGGAGTGACAGCTACTTGTGTAGAGGCTATTTGGCAGGGATTGAAAGTGTTTGAAGGAGCAGATGTAGATATGAAAATGTTTAAGAATGAGTCGATGAAGAATATTAAGAGAACTGTTCGCAAGTTTGGTAAGCCTCTTGGACATCGCAAAGGAGTAAACGGAACTGAATTGCTCGGATATATTGAGGCTCGAAAGCTGATTTATATTCCTACTTACAAGTGGGTTCTTGAACATAAGGTTCAAAGTATTATAGAAAGATTACGAGAGGCTAGCCAGACTAAGACTATCGTACTTTTGGATTATAATACAAATTGTGATGTGGATGACCCGAAGAAGCCTCTTTCGCATGCCTTTCTAATCAAGGCATACGTAGAAGGTCTATATCCTTTTGGTGATAAAAAGTGGAAACCACAGACAATAGAACCAAAGCAACTAACGTTATTCTAACATACATATATTATTGGAGGACAAAAACAATGAACAGAAGAAGTAACTGGGAGGATTTTAAGAATATCCTCGAACAAAATCATATCACCAAGCTCTATCACTTCACAGACCGTGATAACTTGGAGAATATTATCAAGAATGGAGGACTCTATTCTTGGAAGGATTGTGAGGTACGTGGTATCAATATTCCTAAACCAGGAGGTGGAGGACCTGGTTCTCCATCCTGGTCGTTGGATAAGCGTGATAATCTGGAACATTATGTTCGTGTCAGCTTTACCATGAACCATCCAATGATGTATGTGGCAATGAATGAGGATAGAATTTCTAACCCTGTCATTCTGGAGATAGACCCTGAGGTGATTTATGATGAGAATACCAAATATGCAGACAGGAATGCTGTGCGCAATGGTGCTCATGTGGGTGGAAGTCTGGAGGATTTCAAGACGATTCACTTCCAAACAGTCAAGGCTCGCAATCACTTCGATTTCGATGTGGATGAGCAACCGTTCTATCAAGCAGAGATATTGGTAAAGAACACCATTCCTCTGAAGTATATTAAGAACATCGGCAACTTTGGTATTCCAATTCCAAGCCAACCACAGATGTTGCAGAGCAAGAATGCGTATACGGCTCGTGTTGACCGTGAGCATCCTACGGCATTCATCTTCCTGGTTGACCAGAGTGTTTCTATGCGCAGAATTACCACCTTTAATGGTGAGGATATGACTTTATCTGAGGCCGTAGCCCGTATCGTAAATGCTCAAATCAACGAGTTGGTGGAACGATGTGTGAAGAATAATGAGACTCGCCATTACTTTGATATTGCCATGATAGGTTATGGCACTGGGGCTTATAGTGCCTGGAATGGTAACTTGGAGGGACGCGACTTCGTTACTCCAGAAGAGATTCGTGATAATCCTTACCAAAAGAAAATGGTGAAGGAAGAGGTGCGTACCCGTAAGGGTATAACCATCAAAGAAGTAGAGAAGAAACAATGGATGGTAGCTCGCCATGATGGTAGTTGGACACACATGGATAAAGCTTTCAAACGTGCAGAAGGTCTGCTCGAAAACTGGATGAAAGAGCATCATGACAAGGATTGTTATCCTCCTACAATTATCAATATTACTGATGGTGAGTATAATGGCACCTCACATGATGAAATGCAACAACTTGCTAATCAGTTGAAGTCGATGTTTACCAATGATGGTAATGTCTTGTTCTTCAATATTCACGTTGTACCTGGACATGCAGAATCAGTAGTGTTCCCTGCAACTGTAGATGAACTGAACGGAAATGGATATGGTGAGAAACTTTATAATATGTCGAGTCTCTTGCCACTAAATTATAATGAGCAGATTCGTGCCATCTTTGGTGATAAGCAAACGGACATCCGTTATCATGCCATGGGTGTGAATACCGGTATGGAGCGATTGGTCAAGATGATGAAGATTGGTACGTTGTCGAGTATGCTCGTTAATCAAAACCTATAATATATATGAATAGAGGCGTAAGCATAGCAAAATGGAATGACCATGTAGCAAACGAAGATTCCTTCTTCTCATCTGATACCTGCATAGTGGTATCGGATGGGGCAGGAGGCTGTGGCTTGTTTGCTGATGAATGGTCGCAATATCTCATAGAGCAGTTACCAAAGAATAAACCTATCACGTCTTTTACAGAACTTGACGAATGGGTGGATAGCATCTGGGAATCATTTTATAATGAGCATGAGGAAAAGGCAAAGCAAGGGGATGGCATTCTTCTGAATAAGTTCTATAACGAAGGTTCGTGCGCTACTATTGCTGCTGCATGGAAGATTCAGGAAAAGGTCGCAAAATGGATGGCTTATGGTGATAGTGTTGTTTTCCATTATAGTTTTCAAACTGGTATTTTGGAACATAGTTTTACGAAATTGGCAGATTTCTGTAATCCTCCAAGATTGGTTAGTTGCAAAGACCCGTTGGAAGAAGAAGGCTTTAAACATGGTGAATTTGTTTTAGATGATTCGTCTGTAGTCTTTGCTGCCAGCGATGCTTTATCTCATTATATTTTAATGATGTATGAGTTAGCTCATTGTAAGGAATTTGGCGAAGAACTTGCAGAGGAATATCTAAAGCATTCTGGTAATTCTCAATTACTAAAGACGGCAGAAACATTGAGGTTTAATTTCAAGAACGACGTTATTGATAAATTAATTCAAGCATCTGATAATCAATTAACTTTTGAGGAATATCTAAAAGGATTATATCACCAAGGAGTGATTGATATGGATGACTTTACGATTTGTTGGTTGTATGAATAGAAAAAAAATGGAACATGAAACTATAAAAGAAAGATTCCTCGGCACAATCTTCGGACAAGCTGTAGGAGATGCCTTGGGACTGAGCACGGAGTTTATGTCCAAGCAAGAGGTGGATCAATTTTATCCTAATGGGATAGAGGACTATTCACAAATCGTGCAGGATGATCATCGTCGTCGTTGGCAAAGAGGCGATTGGACTGATGATACCGACATGATGCTATGCATCTTAGATTCCTTTGTGGCTTGTCAAAAGGTAGATGTTCTTGATATTGCCAGAAGGTTTAAGGAATGGATGATGAACGGAGGCATGGGAATTGGTCGGCATACTTATAATGTAATGGCTCTTGGCGACTATACTTCGAATCCACAGAAGGCTGCAGAGATTATCTGGAAGATGGGAAAGAAAAAAGCTGCAGCTAATGGAGCCGTCATGAGAACTTCGGTGGTAGGACTTCTGAAGGAAAATGTGACTAGTAATGCTGAGAATATCTGTAAGTTAACTCATTTTGATCCTCGCTGTGTTGGCTCTTGCGTTGTCGTTTCTTCTATCATACATGCTCTTGTCTTTGAAGACAGGATATTGGATGAAGAAGATGTGATTGGCATTGCTAAACAATATGATGAGCGAATCGTTCCATTTGTTGACTTGGCATATTATGAAGGTCTGGATTCTTTGTGTCTGGATGATGAAAAGAGTATGGGATATACGCTCAGAACTTTAGGGGCTGCCCTATGGGCTTATTGGCATGCAACCTCGTATAAAGAGGGTATCCTAAAGATTGTTTTATCAGGCGGAGATGCGGATACCAATGCTGCAGTAGCAGGGCTATCCTGGGTGCTAAATTTGGAATATGCCATATTCCTGACGAATGGAAGAATGGTCTTCTCTATGCTTCTATGCTCCATGACAAGGTGCAGAATTTCTACGCAATGTATCGCTAAAAGAAAGGATTCGATAATGAATGTGATGCAATTGAATACTGATATTTATAATAGCTTGGGCGTACTTTCTAATGACGAGAGCTATTTGGAAGAAGCCCTTGCTAGTATCAATCAGACCTTTACGGAATTGAAGCTTCATCGCGAAGGAAAAATGGATTTTATTCCTGCGGAGGATTTGCTTAATGAGTTATAGGATAGAGGTTGCACCTGAGTTTGCCCGTAGATTGAAGAATTTAAGTAAGCGCAGTCTGCATTAGAGTACAATAACGCAGAATCCTTAAGATCACTACCAGCAGGATTCACTTTCAAAAACCGAACCTAAAAGTCTACCTTGTAATTTCTATCTATGCAATATCTATTGTAACCTGAATAAGTCTAACAACTAAGAACTATGGCAGTAGAACAAATGGAAAAATAAAAAAATATTGAATTATAGTTAATTTGAGTTTGAAATCATTCTTATCTAAAATAAAACTATTATATTTGTAACCGATAGATACGAATCTGCATAACAAACCTAGATTCAAGAGATTATAGAATATATTATAGTAATTTTAAACAATAACATTATGAATATGAAACGACCATTTATTACCACATTATTTGCGATGTTACTGGTCCTTTTTACAGTTTCATGCAGCAGTGAAGATAAAGAGTTTGATTATGCAGCATTGCCGATGTCGGCACAGCTGTTTGTAAAGCAATATTTTGCTGATGCATCATACAGCCGTGTGGAAAAGGAGAAAGATAATGGCTTTTGGGAATATGAAGTATTGCTCAGTGATGGCTCTAAAGTGGAGTTTAATGAGAAGGGAGAGTGGACGAGTGTTGAGTGCAAATACTCTGAGATCCCTGTAGGCATTATTCCTACTGTCATAGCTGAGGATATTGCAAAGAAATATCCTGATTTGAAGCCTTACAAAATTGAAAAAGAGGTTGGCGGATATGAAATTGATATTCCTGGCTACGATCTCTATTACAGCAATAACGGTATATTCATACGTGCTGAAATTGACAAATAACAGAAGAGGGTGTGTCATGGCTTTATGACACACCCTCATGCAGTTCTGGTACTTACTATAACAGCTCTCTTGCTATCCAGGTACAGGCTTCAGCATCTATTCCGGTTCGGGCTTGATGAGGCTGTAGTAGCTGTCTGCAATCTCGCCATCCCTCACTATCACAATGCCCACCGAGCAGACACTTGTACGCTGCTGGTTGGCCGTTTCGAAATCTATCGCTGCAAAATCTTTCATCGAATTATCATTTTTGTGCCTTATATATTATGGTGTTACTCTGAGGAAATATAGGCTATCCTATTTCTCCCATCAGCCATCTTAGGGCATTGATTCTCTTGATACCGTTGTAATCGGCAGTAGGGTCTTCATCAAGTGTAAGGATATACTTAGGATATTGGTCATTGATCTGCTGCAGAGATGCCAATTCACGTTTTAAGGTAGTCTCATCTCTAACGGTAGCAGCTACCTGATAATACGTGATATTGTTTTCATCAATCGCTACAAAATCTACTTCCAGATTATCCATCTTTCCTATATATACTTTCTGCTGGCGATGGAGTAGTTCCAGATAAACGATGTTCTCCAGGATGCGGCCAGCATCGAATGAGCGGGAACCTAGGAGCATTCTTCTCAAACCGATATCTACTAGATAATATTTACCCAATGTCTTGAGCAGCTGCTTACCCTTGATGTTGTATCTTTTGGTTTCATATACGAAGAAGGTTTCGCAGAGTGCGGTCAGATATCGTTCTACGGTTTTCTGGTCTATTTTCCTTCCATCGGCAGTCATGATGTCGGCTATGCGCTTGGTGGATAGGATGTTGCCGATATTGTCGGCTGTGAAACGGATAACGCTTTCCAGCATCATGACATCGGGTAACTTCTTCCTGCTCATGATATCCTTTACTACAATGGTGTTATATACGCCATTCAGGTCGTCGCTGATTTCTGCGGGAGTATCCAGTTCAAGGGTATATGGAAAACTGCTCCTTGTGATGTAGTCTGTATAGGCTTTGGGAAGATTGTCGGTTCCTCCGATACCTTCAACATACTCTCTGAATGAAAGGGGAAGCATTGCGATTTCCACATATCTTCCGGATAGTAACGTGGCGATTTCGCTTGACAGCATATAGGCATTCGATCCCGTAATATAGAGATCTACTGTTGGCTTCAGGTTGAGGCTGTTGATGATGTCTGGGAAATCTTCCACATGTTGTATCTCATCAAAGAAGATATAAGTCATCTTGTCTTGATGAATTAATGGCTTGATATAAGCGTATAAGTTATGTGGATTACGAAGTTCATAGAAGTCGTAATCCTCGAAATTGAGATAGATGATTTGGTCGGCACTGACACCTTGCCTCTTAAGCCAGTCACGATAAATCTCCATAATGGTGGATTTACCGCAACGGCGAATGCCGGTTATCACTTTGATAAGAGACTTGTCTTTGAAAGCGATCAGTTTATTGAGATATTCCGTTCTTTCTATTCGTTTCATATCATTTCATTGCTCTTTGATTATATATTTGCTGCGAAGATACTATTTTTTTAGGATAAATCATCCTAAAAGTAGAATATTTAAGAAAGTTTTAGGATGAATCGTCCTAAAACTTTTGAAATTAGAGAAGTTTTAGGATGAATCGTCCTAAAACTTTTTATCTATCCCCATATTTAGGTATTTCTGCGAAACCATCATTTTTAGGTATTGCAGATTACGGGAAAAGGGCGTATCTTTGCACCCGAAAATAAATGTAACTAAAAGTAATATAGACAAATGAAAACAACAATCGTAATTTATGGCTCTTCTACTGGCTCATGCCAGTCGATTGCCGAAACCATCGCCTCTAAGTTGGGCGTGGAAGCTGTAGATGTAGCTAACATCGATGACGCTACTATCACAAGTCATGAGAATCTTCTTCTCGGTACTTCTACATGGGGTGCCGACGAGATGCAGGACGACTGGTATGATGGCGTGAAGACATTGAAGAGTGTCGGCTTGGCTGGCAAGACTGTGGCCCTGTTTGGTTGTGGCGACAGCGAGTCTTACCCTGATACATTCTGTGGCGGCATGAAGGAACTCTATGATGCTGCCGTTGAGGCTGGTGCTACCGTATTGCCTGGTGTTTCTACAGACGGATACACCTATGATGACAGTGAGGCAATTGATGGCGACAAGTTCCTGGGACTCGCACTCGACGAGGTGAACGAGGACGACAAGACAGAGGAGCGTATCGATGCCTGGCTCGAGGCCATCAAGCCAGCGTTATAATTTTACAAAAATATTTTTCAAGACTTGGAGAATGATGGAATTCTCTGATTCTTGGTTTAAAAACAGATAAATTCGGATAGTATGCAGCAGGAAATCGCAACACCAGTAGATTTGAAGGTTCTGATGAATCATATATATGAATATAAGAAGGGCGTGCGCCGCCTGGTGCTCTACACCTTCAACAAGAAATATGAGTCTTTTGCTATAACTAGATTAGAGCGTCAGAACATTGATTATATCATCCAGCCGGTTGGCAACGACCGTCTGAATCTCTTCTTTGGTAAGAAAGAATGTCTGGATGCTATCCGCATGATAATCACCAAACCGTTGTGCCAGCTTACGCCGGAGGAGGATTTCATCTTGGGTGCCATGCTGGGATATGACATCTGCGCCCAATGCGAACGCTATTGTGAGCGCAAGAAGAAGGTTTGCTAAACTTTTCTTTCATCTTCGTAATGTTTTATGTTTATAAGTAGAAAGAGCGTGATTGCCGTAATGGTGATTACGCTCTTTCTGCATATTTCGGAATAATTCCTCTTTTTGAGAGCTGAAATGAAAGAAAAAGTCCTGAAAACACTACTTATTTATTAGTACAGACTATATCTATGCGTTTAACCTGATACCTAATTCTAAGTATAAAAAATGTGAAAATCACAATTTCTCGGTATTGTACAATTTCTAAATAAGTCTTACCTTTGCAGCCTGAAAAAAGGAATAGATATGAAAAAAGGATTAGGAAAAATCAGAAAGATTAAAAAGAAACACATCTTCCTGGCCTTGTTGGCCGTGATTGTTCTGGGAGGTTTGGCGAAGGCTTACTCTGCCTGGGTGGGTACTACCCGCATCGCTTTCCTCAACTATCAGGCTATTGCGCTGGGACAGATTTCGCATGCCAACGACAATGCGATGATTAAACTGAGTGAGATCACGACCGATGATTTCGATCATCTGGATGATTACGATATGATTATCGTGAATGGTATGGGACTCCGAATCGACGAGAACCAGCGCAAGCAGTTGGAAGAGGCTTCCTATAAGGTGCCGACCCTGACTCATGCTGCTACCAACCCAGCCAACAATATCGTATCAGTAGATAATTTCGATGCCGATTATCTGATGCAGTACATCGAGAACGGCAGCAAGAAGAATTATCACAGTATGCTCGCTTACATCCGCAAGTTTATCGACGGAAAGAAGTTCATGGCTCCAGAACCGGAACGTGTGGATGAGCGACCAAACTATCTCCTGACTCATTTCGACCCGAAGGATGAAAAGGGTGATGAACTGGGTTTCAACAGCATCCGTGAGTACAATGCCTTCCTGGCGAAGAACGGATTATATAAGAAAGGTGCTCCTACCATCTTGCTCACCGGTTTTATGGGTGCGGCTCCTGATATGGAGAAGGCTTTTGAGAAGAAGGGATTCATGGTGTATCGCATCAACCAGCTGCAGAGCTTTATCGCCGGTCATCATGCTGACAGTATCCAGGCGAATGCCGTAGTGAATATGGCGCATGGCAGACTGGGAGATTACTTCGTAGAGTTTCTGAAGCAGAAGAATATTCCTCTGTTCTCACCTCTTAATATCAACCGCTTGACCACCGATTGGGAGAACGACAAGCAGGGAATGAATGGCGGCTTCATGTCGCAGAGCATCGTGACTCCGGAGATTGATGGTGCCATCCGTCCATACGTGGTTTTCGGTCAGCGCATCAATAAGGAGGGCTTGCAGGAGGTTTATGGCATCCCTGACAGAATGGAGAGTTTCGTAGAGAGCGTGCAGGGCTATGTGAATCTGAAGAACAAGAAGAACAGCAGCAAGCGCATCGCCATCTTCTACTTCAAGGGTCCCGGTCAGAATGCACTCACCGCTTCGGGAATGGAAGTGGTTCCATCGCTCTACAATCTCCTGGTTCGCTTGAAGAATGAGGGATATAATGTAGGCAAGTTGCCTGCCAATCCTCAGGAACTGGCAAAGATGTTCCAGGCTCAGGGTGCCGTCTTCGGAACCTATGCAGAGGGAGCCTATACCCAATTCCTCCAGTCGGGACATCCAGCCCTGGTTACCGCCCAGCAGTTTGCCGGATGGACACAGAAGGCTTTGTCTAAGAAGATGATCAAGGAGCTGAATCAGCTCTATGGTTCCTTCCCTGGCAAATATATGGCTACCGATGACGGTAAGTTGGCGGTGGCAAGACTGCAGTTTGGTAATGTGGCTCTGCTTCCACAGGTGATGGCAGGCGTGGGAGGCGACTCCTTCAAGATTGTGCATGGCACCGACCAGGCACCTCCTTACACCTATGTTGCCTCTTATCTCTGGGCTCGTTATGGTTTCAGTGCCGATGCACTTATCCATTTCGGAACCCACGGTTCGCTGGAATATACCCCGAGAAAGCAGGTGGCACTCGACAGCAACGACTGGAGTGACCGATTGATTGGTGTGGTTCCACATCTTTATATATATACCATCGGCAATGTGGGCGAGGCGATGATTGCCAAGCGCCGTACCTATGCCCAGACCCAGAGCTATCTCACTCCTCCTTTCAAGGAGAGCGAATTGCGACAGACCTATAAGCAGTTGAGCGATGCCATCCAGTCTTACGAAAAGAAGGCATCTGCCGAACAGTCGCTGAAAGTGAAGGCGCTGACCGTGAAGATGGGAATCGCCCGAGAACTGGGACTCGATGCCAAGCAGATGAACAAGCCATATTCTGCAGATGAAATCGCAAGAGTAGAGAACTTTGCGGAAGAGTTGGCAAACGAGAAGATTACCGGTAAACTCTATACTCTGGGTGTGCCATACGATAATGATGATGTCCGCACCAGTGTCTATGCGATGGCTACAGATCCTATTGCCTACGGAATGCTGGCAGTAGATAAACTGAAAGGTCGTGCTCAGGAGGGTGTGGAGAAGCACAAGCAGCTTTTCGACCGTCTCTATCTGAGCAAGGCACGCAATACCGTGACCCAGCTTCTGGGTTCAGCCTCGGTTTCTGATGAATACATCTGCCGTTATGTAGGAATCACTCCTGCCGAACTCCAGATGGCCCGTAAGGTAGAGGCGATGCAGGCAGCTCCGGATCCTATCCAGATGATGATGCAGATGGCAGACCAGATGGGTGGAGCGAAGGAGGCGAAGCCGAAGAGGGTGGACCACCGTACGGTAAGCGAGCTCCGTGCTGCCAAGGTTTCTCATAAGAAGAAGATTCCGCAGATGAGTCGTGAGGCTTTTGAGAAGATGGAGCAGACCGGTCACTTCCCTGACAAGATGATGGAAGCCATCAAGAAGGGACAGAAATGGTATCAGGAGGATTTGAAGAAGGCGAAGATGGCGAAAGCCGGCAAGGGCAAAGCATCTCTGAAATCTTCTAAAGATAAGGGTATGATGATGTCGAAAGCACCTAAATATACCCGTCAGCAGATTCATCTGGCTCAGGCGATTACTACCGTAGAGCATGCCTTGCAGAATGTGGGCAAGTATTCGGAGGCGCTCCGTCAGAGTCCGTTCAACGAGATGTCTTCTCTGATGAATGCCCTGAATGGCGGCTTTACCGCTCCATCTCCTGGTGGTGATCTGATTGTGAATCCGAACACCCTGCCTACCGGTAGAAACCTCTTCTCCATCAATGTGGAGAATACACCTTCGGAGGATGCCTGGGAGAAGGCAAAGGAACTTTGCGACAATACCATCAAGATGTATTGTGAGCGACATAAGGGTGAATATCCTCGTAAGGTAAGCTACACGCTCTGGAGTAGCGAGTTTATCGAAACAGAGGGTGCTACCATCGCCCAGATTCTCTATATGCTCGGTGTAGAACCGGTAAGAGATGCCTTCGGCCGTGTTACCGATCTGCGTCTCATTCCATCCAAGCAGTTGGGCCGTCCTCGCATCGATGTCGTGGTTCAGACTTCCGGTCAGCTCCGCGACCTGGCAGCATCCCGTCTCTTCCTCATCAACAAGGCGATTGAGATGGCGGCAAATGCCAAGGGCGATAAGTATGACAACCTGGTGAAAGCCGGTGTTACCGAATCGGAACGGGTGCTCGTAGAGAAGGGTATGTCGCCAAAGGAGGCACGCGAGGTGAGTATGTATCGAGTGTTTGGTGGCGTAAACGGCAACTATGGCACCGGTATCCAGGAGATGGTAACCGCAGGCGACCGCTGGGATAAGGAGAGTCAGATTGCCGAGGTCTATCTGAACAATATGGGTGCCTACTACGGTGATGAGAAGAACTGGGAGACCGTTCGCAAGGCTGCTTTCGAGGCAGCGCTGACTCGTACTGATGTGGTAGTTCAGCCACGACAGAGCAACACTTGGGGCGCTTTGAGTCTCGACCACGTATATGAGTTTATGGGAGGTATGAACCTTGCAGTGCGCAACGTAACCGGTAAGGATCCAGATGCTTATCTCGCCGACTATCGCAACCATAGCAATATGAGAATGCAGGAGGTGAAGGAGGCTATCGGCATCGAGGGCAGAACCACCATCTTCAATCCAGCCTATATCAAGGAGAAGATGAAGGGTGGAGCCAGCAGTGCCAGCACATTCGCCGAAATCGTAACCAATACCTACGGCTGGAATGTGATGAAGCCAAAGGCAATCGACAAGGAGATGTGGGACGAGATCTATAATGTATATGTCAAGGACAAGTACCATCTCGGAACCAAGGAGTTTTTTGACAAGCAGAATCCGGCTGCGCTGATGGAGATGACCGCCGTGATGATGGAGAGTGCCCGCAAGGGAATGTGGAAGGCTACTCCTCAGCAGCTCAAGGACATCGCCAAGCTTCATACCGAGACCGTGAACAAGTATAAGCCTTCATGCTCCGGTTTCGTCTGCGACAATGCCAAGCTGCGCAACTATATCGCCAGCAAGACCGATGCTGCTTCTGCCAAGGAATATCAGCAGAATGTAGAGCAGATCCGCGACGCTGAGGCTGCGAAGAACAGCAGCGACAAGGGTATGGTGATGAAGAAGGAGACGCTGAATGAGGAAGCTCAAAAGACCACCACTGTGGTGAGCGGCATCGTAGTAGGTGTCATCGTCATCGTAGCATTCGTGATGTTGGCGATTCTGATTCGCAGAAGAAGAAAGAATATGGTTGAATAGAAATGGAGACATTAGTTTTAGTAATGATGATATTGGTTTGCTTCAGTTTTGTGCTGAAGCAGACCTTCCACGGAGTGAAGGAGATTATGATCATCTCGGTGCTCGTAGCCTTCTTCGTGGGAATGACCTGGCCACTTGCCATCGAACAGTCGAAGACGCAGATTGCGGCCTGGATAGCCGACCAGAAGCTGATGCTCGATATGGCGGTGCTGCTGAGTATCGATGTGGCACTCACGATGCTTTTCTGTGTGCACCACGTAGATCTGAAGACTTCGGAACATGTGAGTCGCCGCAAATGGGTGTTCTTCATCTTCCTGAAGTACTTCCCGGGTTTGCTGGTTTTCCCAGTGCTTTTCAGTGTTCTGGTGATGACCATCTTCCTGCTTCCCGGCGTATCGTTCCAGGTAGTGGCATGGGTGCTTGCCGTAGTGCTGCTGGTCTTGACGCCGGTATTCACCTACGGTTTGAGATGGCTCTTGCCGGAGCGACCAATCCGCTTGGAACTGCTTTTTCTGGTAGAGGTGCTGCTCGGATTGATGGGCATCATCGGTACGGTGAATGGCAGGACTGCGGTGGCAGGATTCAACAGTTTTGATGCCCTCTCGCTTCTCGGCGTTATCGCCATCGTCATCGTAGGAATGGCGATAGGATGGGCAATTTACAATTATCAAATTAAAAAATATAGAGTATAATGAATTACATATCAGACGTATTGTTTTGGATTTCCACAGGCATGCTGGTTCCTGTGATTATTTTGTTGATTTTCTTCTTCCTCAGAGCCTTGCTGCTCCTTGGAGGTTTCTTCGGACAGTATCTTGTAAAGCGCAAGTCGGGTGCGGAGATTCGTGAACAGATGAACACCCTGACGCTCGATAACATCGATACCCTGGGCGATCGCTTGCCAAAGAACAAGCAGGCTGTCATCGTATCCTATATGAAGAAACTCGTGGACAACCGTCAGAGCAAGGCGCAGGTGAACCGCATCCTCGACCAGTATGCCCAGTTTGTTGAGAAGGATCTTTCTCTTCCTTCTACACTCCTGAAGATGGGTCCGATGCTCGGTTTGATGGGTACTTTGATTCCGATGGGTCCTGCCCTGGTAGGTCTTTCTACCGGCGATATTGCTTCGATGGCTTACAATATGCAGGTGGCTTTCGCTACTACCGTAGTGGGATTGTTCTCTGCTGCCATCGGTTTCGTAACCAAGCAGACCAAGAACCGCTGGTACACCGAGGATATGAGCAACCTTGAGTTTATGGCAGACCTTTTGGAGGAAAGGTAAAAAGTAAAAAGGTAAAAAAGTAAAAAAGGCTTTTAAAGGTAAAAAAGTAAAGATATATAATTTATGAGACAGAGACGCAGAAATAGGCTTGCGCATGATGGCGAGGATGATGATCCGATGAGCGTAGTGAGCAACCTCTTCGATGTGGCGATGGTGTTTGCCCTCGCCCTGATGGTAGCACTCGTTTCGCGCTATAATATGACGGAAATGTTCAGCAAGGATAACTTCACGATGGTGAAGAACCCTGGCAAGGAGAATATGGAAATCATTACCAAGGATGGACAGAAGATCAATCGCTATACTCCTTCTGAAGACCAGAGCAATAAATCTGGCAACAAGGGAAAGAAGGTAGGCATTGCTTACCAGTTGGAGAATGGCGAAATCATCTATGTTCCGGAAGATAAATAATCGGGGATTGCAAATCCCCTCAAACAGAAAATATTATTGTAACTAAAAGAAAAATAAAGAAAAATGAAAAAGTTTAAGACAATGATGGCCATGATGTTGGCTTTGGTTTCTATGTGTGTAGCATTCAGCTCTTGCAGCAGCGATGATGATCCTGTAGCAGTAGCTGCGGCAAAGGAAATTGCGGGTACCTATACCGGAAGTTTGGATATGACTGTAATGGGCACGGCTTCTACATACGATAACCTTACCATGAAGATTGAGGCTGTAGATGATGCTACAGTCAAGGTTACATTGCCAGCTTGTGGCGAGGGTATGATGGCTCTTCCTGCTCTGGAGGTACCTGCTGTGAAGGCTTCCGGTTCTAACGGTGCTTATGCTTTCTCTCAGGAGAACTATGCAGGTACTATTACCGTGAATGGTGCAGAGAAGAAGTACACAGTTACTTTGCATGGTACATTGAAGGACAAAACCCTGACCGTCAACTATTCTGTGCAGTATGGCAAAATGCCTATGCCAATGATTGGTAAGTTTGTTTGTACAAAATAAGAGAATAGTTTCTGGATAAACTTTGATATAACTCGATGAAACAAAAGATATTCGCACTATTCCTGATCCTTTGCGGATTGTGCCTGAATCTGAAAGCCGAAACCCAGGGCGATGTCGTGGGTAGGGTGCTCGATGATTCGGGCGCACCTCTGGCGGGTGCTACCGTCCAGATTTTGCATGCAAAGAGTGGGGTAACAACTGATGAAGACGGATATTTCCGCATTCCTTACAGCAAGGATGGAGCGGTGAGAGTGAAGGTGAGCTTTGTGGGCTATCAGACTCAAACTTTCGTACTGAAAGCGGATGAGAGAAAAGGTGACCAGCATGTGCTTCGCCTTCAACCGGATGCTACAGCCCTCGATCAGGTGGTAGTTACCGCAACCCGAACTCCGAAGGCTTTGAAGGATGCTCCTGTGGTAACCCGTCTGATTACCGCCAATGATATCAAGATAGCTGATGCTACCAATATCCAGGACCTCCTCACCGAGCAGATGCCGGGTCTGGAATTCGGCTATGCCATGAATCAGGAGACTTCTCTCAACATGAATGGTTTCGGTGGAAATGCCGTGCTCTTCCTTGTAGATGGCGAGCGATTGGCTGGTGAAACCATGGATAATGTAGATTATAGTCGTCTGAACTTGGATAATGTAGGACGTATCGAGATAGTAAAGGGTGCTGCTTCGGCGCTCTATGGCGCCAATGCCGTAGCCGGAGTTGTCAACATCATCTCCCGTGAAAACAGCGAACCTTGGACTGCCAATGTCAATACCCGCTACAACGACTTCAACAAGGAGTGGCGCCACGGTGGAAGCTTCAGCTTCAATGCCGGAAAATGGAATTCGCAGACCAGCATCCAGCGCACCACATCGGATGAGGTTCAGCTCACCAGTCCTTTCGATACAGAATCCAACATCCTCCATATCTATGGTGGAGAGACCTTCAATGTGAAGGAGCGTCTTACCTACAAGCTCTCTAACAAGGTGAAGCTGATAGGTCGTGGCGGTTATTTCAATCGTATCAGCAAGCGCAGCAACTATGATGATCATTACATGGATTATTCTGCCGGACTGAAGACCGTGATGAATCTTTCGGAGAATGATAATCTGGAGATTTCTTACGGCTTCGACCAGTATGACAAGGCTCGATATGTGAATGATGAGCGTACTCACGACCACGATTATACCAACCGTCAGAACACCGTCCGTGCCCTCTATTCCCATATCTTCGGCAAGAATACATTGACGGTAGGTGCAGATTTCCTGAACGATTATCTTACCACCTATCAGTTTGAGGATAATGAATCAAAGAATCAGAATTCATGTGATGCCTTCGCCCAGTTCGATTACAATCCTTTGCAGTGGTTGAACATCGTGGCAAGTCTTCGTCATGATTACTTCTCTGCATCCAGCCAGCATGCTACTACCGGTCGTCTGGCTCTGATGACCAAGTGGAAGGGCTTCTCCATCCGTGCCAACTATGCCGGCGGATTCCGTGCCCCAACGCTCAAGGAGATGTATATGAACTTTGATATGGCAGGTATGCAGATGATTTACGGTAATCCGGATTTGAAGCCGGAGAAGAGCGACAACTACAACCTGGCGCTGGAGCATGCCGGAAGGGTGAAGAATGTTGGCTTCTTTACTGGTCAGTATAGTCTTACTCTCATGGGTTATTATAATAAGTATGATAAGCGTATCACTACCGAGGATTATGCCGATTATATCCCAGGAACCGGTCAGCCGGATGTGGCTTCGCGTTATTGCAACGAGGATGGAGTAGAGGTGAGCGGCATCGACTTCAGTGCCCAGTACCGTTCGGATATGGGACTCGGTGTGAAACTCGACTACAGTTATCTCCATGTGGGTGGCAGAAGTGTAGATTCCCAGTTCTCCCAGCCTCGTCCTCATACCGCCACCTGGCGTCTCGACTACGATCGCCAACTCTGTTCGTTCTATCGCATCAATGCCGCTCTGTCAGGCAGATACTTGTCTTCTCCTGATACGAACATCAAGAAGCATGACAGCAGTTATCAGTTGTGGAAGTTCACGCTTCAGCAGCGATTCCTGGATGCCGTCAATCTGAATTTCACAGTAGATAATCTTTTCGGTTATACGCCAAAGAACTATTATTGGAGTTCGGCGATGACCACCGGTCGCACCTTCACGGTAGGCCTTTCTATCGATATCGACCGTTTCGTAAAGGTATTCTAATAAAAATAGCAGGGTGGACCAGTCTTCCATCCTGCTTCTTTTTTATTAATAGCACCCCCTCTAACTGTATAAAAAAACAGGTAGTTAGGGCGATTTTTCTTGTTTTGCCTAGAAATATCTCTTCCTCATTTTCTTCAAGAAATCCTTGGTGATAGGGAAGCCGGAGGCATCACCTATTACGGAGTCGGTATGGCAGAAGGGACATTCGGCTGTAGGCGGCTCATCAGGAAGGTAATCCGTGATTTCGGATGGCGAGAAGATTTCGCCGCAGAAGAAACAGCCGCACTTTTCTGACTTCTCTATCTGTTCCTTGTTGCTGAAACTGCAATCGTGAGCCTGGCGGAAAATCCTGTCTTTCTCCTCCTCTTCTTTCTGCTTTTTCTCAGCCTTTTCCAGATAATCCTTGAATCGTCTCTGAAGATAGAGCGGCACATGATAGTGAGGGGCGAAGACATACAGCGACGGAACATGGTCGTGGTATTCGTAGCCGGGACCATCAATCACGGTATAGCTGTCATCCGTTTCATCGTATGGCAGTTCATCCAATCCCCTTTTATCCTTGGCAGCCTGGTTTCTTTCCCAGATCCATTCGGTGGTAAGCGGAGTTCCGACAACGATGGCAAGTTTTACCTCATCGCCACGATATACTTCCACGATGTCACCCTTCTTGAATCTGATCTGTTCTGCGTTTCTGCCTCGGAAGGTCTCGTCAGGATGACGGTCGTATGCAGGCAAATCGCAGACTCCGGGATAGTAAATGCTGAAACGCGAACAGCAGTAAGACTGGTCGATCAGTTTTCCTTCCCCATCATACATCCTTTCCGAAAGACATTCGCGGTCGTAGTGCAACAGTCCCATTGGAATCTCCGAGATATAATAGCAGAAGGTATCCAGCGGATAGTCGTCTTCCTCCTTCATCTTCTTGCGGTAAAGGACATCCTGGTGCATCAGTCTCTCTGCCTCCTCCAAAGTTGTAGTGAAGGCTTGCGGACAATAGGTGTTCACCTTATATTTCGGATAATGTGAACGCTTTTTCTCCTCCAGCTCTTCTGTTTCTAAAACTTCGAGCTTGAAGATGGCAGGAACATCCCGATGCTGTGGATGTTCAGCCAATTGCTTGAATTCTTCGTATGTCATGGGATGGTTATTTTAAGAATTTATGAAACTTGAGAATCTGAGATCTAAGTTCCGGGAGACAACCTTCATCGGGGTCAATCTGATTTTTGTAGTTTCCCTTCTGACAAAGTGGTGTATCTTTTTGTATTTTGTTCCATCACAGTTGGTGATGTCGATTTCCAAGACCAATCCTTCCAGCTGAAAGTCGAGCGGGATGTTGATGGCACGTCTTTCGATATCCATTTCGTAGAAGATACTTCCGTCCTTTTTGCAGAGCAGGATATCCAGATAGTCTGGCATATCTGGTATAGTTTCCGGCTCTGACATTTGAGGTCGAAACTCCCCAAACACTTTCTTCCTTGCGTAACTTGCACATATTTTGTCCTATTTCTGTTTGGTAGCACTTATTGCATCTTCCATTAACTTCACCATTTTTTCTAATGTATTCTTGATATTAAGCTTCTCAGAATTATGTATATAGTAATAACCGCTTGATCCTTCTGACTGGAAAGAGTTGAAAGTGTCACCTGTTATTATTTTATCAAGTTTCTTTTGGGCGACAAGTTTCTTGATGTTAGCATACCATTTTGCCTTGTCCTGCTGTCTGACAACTTTTTTAATCGTTTCTTCCTGTTTTACCACTATGCCAATACTAAGGTTGTTATCTCCTTGTTGCTGGACACAGAATACAACGCCATTATTTAATAAGTATTTCAGCTCAACCAGAGCCTCGTTACGGAAATATGCAACGCGAATCATCAAAGGTCGGTCGCTTTTTTCATTCCAAGCGTCTTTGTCGTTAAAAACAATCTCAGTGCCTGGGAATTTCTCTTGAGTAAGCTTGTTGAGTTTTTGGGCATACTTATGCATCAACACTTTCTGCCAAATATCATTGCAGCGCACAGCCGAAAAGTCATCATTCTTGAGGATATCCCAGTATTTGTCTTCTTTGACATCGTCTAAGCATTTATTGATATGCTTTGAGAACATCTCTATGAAATTGCAATATTGCGCAATGAGTTCAATATAGAAGGCCTTATTTCCCATTATCTCGTCATCTTTCAATTCCCCAATAATAGTTCTTAAAAGCTTTGCATACTCTGCGTATGTAACAATCTTCCATCCTAAGCTTAAGATTTCGTCTTTGTCTAAGAAATTATCAGCCAAAGTCAGCAAGATGTACTTTGTATTTGGATGTTCCACCTTTTTTCTCCAACCTCTGGGGAGATTTTTACCATTGTTGGCTTTATTTGCTTTATAATTATTCTTATAACCTTCCTCATTCAGAGTTACTGTTCTTTCCTTATAGTCCACAAGCTGAGCCGTATATGCTATGCTCTTGAATTTGTTTTCGAGAACCACCCGCACGCTTCCGGTTACATCGTTGCCGTCAATAGAAAGTTTGTCGCAAACGCAAAAATCAAAATGATTATATTCACGCTTTACTTCCATCTTGTTAGGCTTATACTCCCAGTTCTTGTCGTCTAGCCATGTTTGCATTACTTTGTTGAATACACAACGTGTATTGTCGTCTTCTGCCAACCATGCCAAAAAGTTGCTGTGAAACAACTCCTTAGAAGATAGGGAAAGTTGGAATATAGGATTGTTGTTTAAGGTTTCCACAAATTTTTCCATAATTTCTGTTTTTATATAAATGGTCATTAGTGTCCCGTTAAAATCGGGACACTAATGATAATTAATGGTTTAATATTTCTAATTATTATCTGAAGATATCATTATTCGACTTAATCGTCATAATCATATTGTGATTTTAAAGCAGAGAAGTCACGGTTCCTTTTCTTAAATTCCTTTTTAAGTGTTTTGTAGCAAGAAGTATCTTGCCAAGTCATTTCATTATCAATCTTTCCCATATAGGTGGTGCCCACTTCTTCTGCATTATCAAGGTCATCCGCTTTTATGTATGCCTTTATCAAAGCTAAATATGCACCATCAAAATCTGTTATTGTAACAAACTTGTGATCGCTACCTTCTACTACTGCAAAAGAAAGAGTTGTTAATTTTGATTTTGCACCTTTGAAGTTGCCATCATTTATCATATCCACAACTTGCTCAGTTGTTGCTTCAACCTCTTTTAGGGCATTATTGTAAGCTCTGTCAGGAGAAAGCAAATTATAAACAGTAAAACCAAAAACAGCAAGACCAATAAATCCTACAACAATTATTACAATCTGCTTATTTCTTCTTATTAAATCCAACCAGAATCTCTTTTTTGCATCTACCTTTGCTGCTTCTGATTCAGCCTCAACCTCATCAAGCAAACGCTGTATCTTAGGATTGTTACCATAGTACATTCTTGCTTTGCGAACATAGCGCTCCACCTCAGCTTTGCTCTTATCAACATCTTCTCCAGACTTGAAGTTTACCAAAGCAGACTCAAGATGCTCGATAATCTCCTCCAATTCCTTACTTGCCTCAGGGGTGATGTTGCCACCACAGTTAGGACACTTGTCGGTCAGTTCTGGAATAGAGCTACCGCAGTAAGGGCAGGTCTTGCCACGACGCTTGTTCACAGCAGCTGCTACAGCCTGATCTGCCTTTTGCTGCTGTGCATCAATGTACAGATCAACCTCGTCAACATTCAAACCCAGAGCCTGTGCTTTATTCAAAAGCACCTGACGCTCCTTGGCAGAGATGATGCCGTCGGTAAGGTACTCTTTGATGAGGTCATCAAGCTCCTGTGGAATTGCACCTTTCTTCTTAGCAGGCTTAGCTGCCTGAGGAGCCTGTGCTTCCATTTCTTTCTTGCGTTTAGCAAGACGACCCTCAAGTACCAGTTCAAACTCGTCGCGGTCGATGCCCATGGCCTCGGCCTTCTTGAAGAGAAGATTCTTCTCTTTGTCAGTCAATACACCATCTGCCAAAGCTGCAGTGATAAGTGATTCAATTTGTTCGTTATACATCGTAGGAAATTCTATTTGTTATTATTTTCAGTTATATGTATTAATTATGCTTCTCGTAGAATCTTGCCTCAAGCACCATTTCTACCTCATCAGGATCTTCTCCCTCCTTGACAGCACGGCGTAAGACAATCTCCTTCTTTTTGTCTGTCAGCTCATCGCTTTCTGCTACAGAATTGATGAGCTCCTCAAGACCATCAGAGAATAGGTTGCCAGGAGACTTCTGTATTGTTGGAATCTCTTCTGTTTCGTCCTGGATATCCTTGGTTTCGTCCTCTAACTCCTCAGTTTCTTCCTCTACAATAGGTGTCTCTATGTCTTGATCCTGTTCTGGCATCTGAGGAGCAGAATTGTCTTCTTCGTCCACTTCGGTAAGTGATGGAACAGGTGTCCCATAGAAATCCAACTTGTCTGCAGGCATCTTACGAAGACGAACTTCTGTATCGTCAACATCTTTTAGAAGCTCGGCGTAGTAGACATATAACTCTTCTGGTACATACAGAGTCTTAATATTGGCACATAGACTTTCTATATCCGTCAGTTTATTGGTGTAGATATACACATCAGGTGCGTATTCGTCATCATTGAGAGTGCCGATTTCTTCAACAGTGTAAGGTACATATACCTCTCTAATGCTCTTGCTTGAGGCAAATTCATCACCCACAATTTTTACTCCTACAGGAATGACAAGTGTCTCAATCTTGCAATTTTCACCAATGAAATTATCTGGAATTTCTTCCAACAGATGAACCTTGGACAAATCCAATTCTTCGATATTCTTACATTTATATGTTGTGCTTTGGAGCGACTTTAGGGTACTTGGAAATGTTATCTTGCGGAGGTTGGTGCATCTATCGAACACTTCACTATCTATTATTTCTACTCCTTCAGGAAAGTTTATTTCTTGAAGTCTCTTACAATTTTCAAACAGACAGTCTGGAATTTCCTTCAATAATTTAACCTTTGAGAAATCTACCTCTTCAAGATAGTCCTCATGTCCATGCTCACTGAAAAAACATCCATCAATTTCTCTAAGGGTTGAAGGGAAGACAACTTTTCTAATTTTCTTATAACCCTCCAAGGCATCTTCGCCGAGAGTTGTATGTCCCTCGTTGATGGTTAAAACGCCATTTTTAAAAGTGCCTAACTGGATTCGTATATCATCGTCATCATCTGATAACTTTGTTAATGGATAATCCCAATTGTCATCATCATCGTCATCATCATAGTTGGATTGATTCAGCTTTGCTTCCTGGATGTTCTTTCTTACCTCTTCGCGAGCCTCTTGGAAACTCTTTTTGGCTTCGTTTGAAACTTCTTCCAGGCTTTCACCTACTGTCTTTGCGATATCACCGACTAATTTTTTGAATAATCCCATATTATCAAAAATTTAATGTTCTTACTTTTGTTTGTATTATAGCTGCCGGGAAATTACATCCCCGGCATAGTAGGAGGCATTCCCGGCATCTGTGGGGCGGTGCCTTGGAACAATGGAGCGAGTTCTGCTACATTGCCGGCAAACTCCCACTGCGCCATGCCATTCTTCCAAACGTATGACTGCTGGGTGAGCTGACCCTGCTGAACGAGCTGCTGGAGCTTGTTCCAATCGTATGGACCATACTGCTGACCATTGATACCAATAAAATATTGCACCTGAGGAACTGCGGTACCCATGCCTGGCATCTGAGGCGCACCACCCATGCCTTTCTGACCTGGCATTTGAGGCGCACCACCCATCTGCCCCATATTGTTCATACCACCCATAGTCTGCTGGCGGAAAGCATTGATACCATTATCTGTAGCATTGTTGAGAACACCAGCATTGAGGTTTGCCTGATGAGCACCCATAAAGGTCTGCTCTGTCTGGAGACGAGAAGCACGCTGCATCTCCTCACGCTGAATACGCATGGTTTCACGTTGGTTCTCCAAGTTCATGCGCTGCAATTCCTCCTGACCGCCAAGGTCGAGTTCCTGCTTTCTGCCCATGGCATCGAGATTCAGCTCAGACTGCTTCTTGAGCATATCCTGCTGAAGGTCGTTGTTGAGGTTGAAGTTGGAAATCTGGGCATTATGCTGAGCCATCATACGCTCCTTCTCCAGGTCGGCAGTGAGGGCTTTGAGTTCACGATAACCACGGCTCTCCTTATCTACGTTGATGCCTGTGATGTCGAGACTGCGGATGGTGATGCCGAAAAGCTTCTCTACCTGTGGAGTAACACGCTGCTGGATGAGTTCGCTAATCTCAAAAATCTTGCGCTCAATCTGAACTACAGGAATCTGAGCGTCAGAAGGGGCATTGCTAACTACACTCTTGATGAACTTGGTGAGCTGGCCACGAAGCTTGTTCTTGAAAGTCTCGTCGCTGTAACCCTCATTTCGGTTCACACTATGGAAGAGATCCATGTCCTCGATAGCATATACTACGGCACCATGTACAGATACTGGTACGCCATAATCTTGCAGACGTGGGTCGAAGACATTAAAATAAGGGATGGCGAAGTTCAGCTGACTTCCCTTGCTCAGGTTGCTGAGGTTGGTCAGGTTGTTCTGTTCCACTCTTCTCGCTGCTTCCTCGGCAGCCTGTCTTTTCTCTTCTTCTACTTCCTTAGAAGATTTAAAACCAAAAAATCCCATATGTTTCAGTTTTTATGATTGTTATTATTTTTGTTATTTACTATAGAATCCCTTTGTAGGGGACAGATTATTTTGTTGTATAGATTCGCTTCGTCTTGCCCTGGGCATCTACTTCTACGAAGGTGTCTGCTCCATATTGGCGGTTTGCGTCGTGATAGTTGAATGAATATCCCGTTTCGTAATTGCCGTCGATGGTAGGTCGGCTTACCTGGTCGATGCTATCCAGCATTTCCGGTTTCAAGCCCAGCTGCTGGTACAGATGCTGCTCTACCATGTTTCGGATAGCATTGAGATTCTCATCCACATAACCACGAATCTGGTCGATGAGAGACTGGTTGCTCTTATCCTTCTGCAGCAGGCGCTGTCGCATGGTCTTCTTGAGCGGAGAGCCGTCGGCCTTGATTGGAGCTGGTGGCATCGCATCATTCTGCAGTGCTGATTCTACCACATATTCTCTGCGACGGACATGGAGCATCGGGTTGCCGTAGAGACAGAACATCAGGGCGGTGCTCATAGAGAAACAGTCATCCTCTACATGTCGGCACATGTTGAAGTAATCGCACTTAGCCTGGAGCATCGCCTTTCCGCCCGTCATACCCTTGAACTGATAGAGCGGATAGAGGCGCATCAGCACCTCGCTGCCTGTGCCCGGATTCAACAGAAGTTGGCGGGCTTCATCCGTTTCCTCATTAGAGAACATCGGAACAGGAATGAGCGAACCGGTATAGAGCAATACGCCACCTCCGTAGAGGGCGCTGAGCAACATGGAGTCGTTTCGTTTGTAACCGGCATATCGGGCTCCGAAACAAGCCACGGTATTGAAGACTCTTGCCCTGCCTTGGTTGAGGAGCGAAGGATTGAATGCTTCATCCTCACTATAGAATCCGCACATACCCTCTGCATCGGCACCATGAAGATTGAACATCAGCATATCTGCCTTGTCCAGAGACTTGCAATAGATGCTGAGGCTTTCCGAATCTTCGGTCAGCAGCTTCGGACTGATATACATTCCGTTGCGGATCAGCTCAGGATCGTCGGTATTGTAAAGAAGCGGCAGGTGCTGGGTCATCGTGCAGCTGGCTGGAATCCAGTCGCGGTTGCTGATCATCAGAACATTGCCAACAGGAATACCGCCGCCATACATTCCACTGATGTTGAAGTAGGCACCGATGTCGCTTCGGATATCCGTATCGAGCTGACCGTCTTCCAAAGGCAGACGAGCCACATTGTTGCGGGCGCAACCTACGGTGAAGTCTGAATCGCGACTATCCAGCAAATCTACGATATAGGTGCCTTCGAAGGCATAGCAGGTATCTGTAGGGATTCGCTCGCCGCCATACGGCCATGGGTCTTCGACGCGAGGGATAGGAATCACATCGTCACCTCCTATTATAAATAGGTGTAGGTCGGGACCAGCTGTCAGGTTGTTGTCTGCGATGCAGCGGGATACTGCTTCATTGCATTCTATCCAGGATGGAGTTTCGTGGGTGGAATCCAGTCCATATTGCGAGATGTCGAGAAATGTCCAGTACATCTGCTGGTCGTAGGCATTCTGTATGAAGTCGTTGAAGACATCATATACTTCCTGGATGGAGCAACCGTATTTTCTAGCCAGTGCATTGCCATCTGTTAGGATGATGCCGTAGTGGTCTTCCAAGGGGTCGGGCTGGTCGATTGGTTCATCGGCTGTTCTTGCTTCTGATGCCATCTGCACGGCTTCCGGCTGTGGAGCCGCCTTGCTTTGTCCCGGCATAGGAGGAACCGATGAGGCTCCCGGCATAGGGGGAGGAGTTGTACTGCCCGGCATACTTGCCATTTGAGGCTGCTGACTGATCGCATTGACGCTTCCCAGTCCCATATTGTTGGCTGCCTGCAGAGGATTGAAGCCTCTCATCTGATTGAGCTTCACGTTCTGGGCATTAAACTTTGGCATCGGAGGAGGTGTAGGCATCTGTGGTGGTACAGCCATCTTGCTCTTCTCCTTCGGGATGAATTCCGAAAGGGTTGTGTCGCAATAGAACTGATACCATTCTTCTGGCTGAGGCTTATCCTCCAACATCTCCTTTACGGCATACCATAGGGCACTTAGCGGTTCACTCATTCCGTTTTGCACGGCCTGGTCGAGATACTGGATGGTCTGCTGCATGTAGTAATCCTGCTTTCCATTCTTGTGGTAGTCGGCAAGATTATCAAGAGCCATCAGTAGGGCGATGTCGCCTTGCGGACAACCGAAACCGCCCATTCTTGGCAGAAGCACGGTGGCATTGTCGATATTGCCGGTCTTGATGAACGCTACATGAGTCCAGAAGAGTTGCCAGTAGTTATCGGTACGGGAACCGAAGAAGGCAAGGGCGCACTTGTCGGGGTACATCGAGGCAAGCAACAGATGATAGTAGAACTGGATGTTGTTATCATTCGTCATCACACGTGACAACTGCTCCAGACTGTTGAACTTGCGTTTCAGAATGTCGGTATGGTTGGTCTGGATGGCATTGAAGACCTCGGTCAGAATCTGCTCTGCCAGGAATTCGTTACCCTTGCTGCCTTGCAGGATATGGATGTTCTGACGTACCTGATCTATGATCTGGTTGGCTCTTAGGGGAGCAATATGCCATTGGATGCTCAACTGGTTGAGTTCTGCCAACTTCTGATTATCCAACTTGCCATCCTCCAGTCGTTCCTGCACAGCCTGCAGAAAGAGAGTCTCATTCTGCTGATAGATCTCAGTCTGAGTCTTCTGTGCCTCATATACAGTCTGGTTGTTAACCGTACTGTTGTTGGTGGTATGGGTTGTTGTTGAGGTGTTATAGTTGTTTTGCGTATTGTGGGAGTCGGAATGGATTCCGCCTACCACAGCCGCATCACCATCAAGTTTAATATCGCTCATAGTCTGATTACTTTATATGTTTAGACTTCTTGTTGCATTTTCTGGAGAGGGCTTACCATTGGAAAGGTGCGCCACAGTCTGGACAGTTTGGAGTGCCTGGTGCAATGTGGATGGTGTGTCCACAGTTGTAGCACTGGCATTCTATCAATTCCTGCTGAGGAGCTGCCTGTTGTGGAGCTGCTTGGCTTCCTGCTGTATTTCCACCGAGTCCGCCATTGAAGGCGTTCAGATTGTTGGCGGCAGCAGTGCTTACTTGCGAGATGTTGTTCATAGCCACATCCTGGGTATGATCTACTCGCTCCTGTTGGCGTCGGTTTTCCTCTTCCAGCTGGTTGATGCGCTGTTGCTGCTGGCTTTGCTGGGCGCCGCTGATGCCGGTGGCTGTATCTTTTATCATGCCGGCCATCTTCATCATGGCTTCCATCTGGGCATTGCTGTTCTCATGTTGCATCTGTAGCATCTGCTGCATCATTGCTTCCTTTTCTGCTGCAGTCTGTCGCAGGTTTTCGGCTTCCTTCTCGCCGTTATAGGCGTTTGCCATAGCTACCTGTGCATCTCCGGTGAGGTGGGAGAGTTGTGCGGCACGAATCTGTTCGGCGGTCATATTGGCGAAATGGTTGTCACGATTCATCTGCTCATTGCTCTGAATGGTGGCTACGTTCTCTTCGTGCTGATATTTCTGCTGGTCGAGCTGTGCCTGCATCTGAGCCATCTGCTGCAGCTTGTCCATCTGACGCTGGTGGCGGTTGGCTTCCAACTGGTCATCGTCCATTTTTTCCTGGCGGTTGCGCTCATAGGCAAGGCGGTCGTCTTCCAGTTTCTCGTTGCGTGCCAGGAGGTGGTCTTCCTTATCCAGTTCGCGTTGACGCATCATCTGCTGGAAGTCGTAATCATCCTCCTTCGCCTTGCGGTTGAAGTCGCGGTTGTATTCCTTTTCTTCCAGCATCCACTGGCGTTCACGCTCTTCATCTTCGATGCCCCAGTTGCGGCGGCGTTCCAGATCTTCACGTTCCCAGTCGTGGTCGGTACGGGAATCATCGAGTGCCCATTCTGCCTTGAGACGGGCTGTGTCGATGTTCTGCTGGCTCTGGATGCGCATGATTTCCGTGATTTCCTCACGAGGAATCTTCTTGTGTGCAAGTTCATCTTCGAGCACTTCCATTTCCTCCTGCTTGACCAGACGGTTCTTGCGGAGGTCTTCCAGGGCTTCGAACTCCTCTTCCTGGGTCTTAGCCTGGCGGATGCGCTTCTGACTTTCGAGCATCTGGACGAATTCCTCCAACTCATCATCGTGGAGCAACTGGTCTTTGTTGATGCCCTGGAGGGCATGGCGCAAATCCTCGGCGTTTTGTGCAGAAGAAATCTGCTGGGAGTTGGCCTCAACTTCCATTCGGTTTCGGAATTCTCCGGTGCGGTGCATGAAGTCGAGTTCCTTCTCTGTGTTATAGAGCTGGCGTTCTACCTGACGGAAACGCTCAAAGTCCTGGTTGCTGTCGGTGATATTCAGAACCTGAGTGCATTCTATGCCGAATACCTGTTGGTTGATCGTCTGGCGGATTTTCTCTTTCAGTACATTTACTGTTTCTGCAGTCAGTCCGGCAGACTCGTAGTTCTGGTTGCGGAGTTCCTGGCGCAACAGGGTTTCTATGGTACCATTGAGCAACTGCTGTAATTCTCTAGTTGTTACGCTGTTGCGGTCGGTAAGATAATTGGTGGCGAAGGTATGAATATCGCTGATGCTCATCTGGAGAGATACTCCAATCTGCACATCATGGATGCCCATCGGAATGGTGTATGGCTGAAAGGCAAGTTCGCCATTCTCGTTCATTGCTCCACCAAAGGTGAGGGTGATGAAACGGTTGCTGACGATATAGACCGACAGGATAGGAGCCTGGGTGATGCGGGCTAAGATGCGGGCATAATCCAGTTGGCGCTTCTTGGCTTTTTCTTTCTGTTCACCTTTCTTTTCGCCGAAGATGATGCGACCGAGCCAGTTGAAGCCACGGCCTACTTCTCCTACGATACCGAGCTGGCGGAAGGGAGGCTCAGCCTGGCGCTTGCGGTCTCGTTCACGCTTTTCGGCTTCAGCCATATCTTTCTCAGCCTTTTCTACCGCATTCTTGATAGCAGCCTGCTCTTCTTCTACAGACTTATAAAAGAGGTATGCACCTGCTGAGAGGGTTGAAACCAGCTCACCATTGGCAAAAATGATGGCGGTGCAACCTTCCTGAACGATGATACCTTTCAGTTTTTCTATTTCGTCGAGTTCCCGTTCGCTAATCTTGCGGGCGATTTCTCCTGGTTGGATATTCCAGATGGTTCTGCCTCTTACCACGTCAACACCATCCACAGCTTCCATACTGCGGCGGTCGCGGCTACGTTCAGCTTCTCTTTCGGCTGCAATCTGTGCCTGTTCAGCCTGCTGCTGTGCATTTCTGGCATCACGGATTTCCGACTGGCTTTCAGTAGCTTGCTGGTTAACGGCTCTTCTCTGTTCTTCTGCAATCTGGCGATTGAGTGCACCACCAGTCATGGCGTTTGCTACAGAGCGAACGGCATTGGTGAACATACCCTTGCTGGCTTGTGGAGTCTGTAGAGCCTGAGGCATTACTGGGCGCTGAGTCTGCATCGGTTTTGGGGGCATACCTGGTGCTTGAGGTCTCATAGGTTGAGGCTTCATAGGCTGTTGAGGAGCCATAGCTTTCAGTGGTTGAGGACGTTGAGGCTTGCTAACTCCTTGTGGCTGGGTTGGAGCCTGTGGTTGCAAGTCAATAGGTTGTCCACACTTCGTACAGAATTTCATTACCGGTTGCAGCATTGCGCCGCATTTCTTGCAATATGTCATAATGGTTATTGTTTTTAAGATTAAATGACTGGTTATTGTATCAGCGCAATAAATATAGCTATTAGCAGAATCACCCAAAAGAACTTGATGAAGCATCCTATGCATCCAGTGATGCCTTCACCTAAGAGTCCTCCGAGAAATCCCAAAAGCTGTATTCCCCAGCCTAGAATGCCGAGAAGTACAAATATTCCGATTCCTATTAATATGATAAGTAGTATAGTCATATCCCCTATAAGAATAATTTCATTTACTTTATGCAATCGTTAAGAATATCAATTTACGTTGATAACTAACTCATATTTGGGTGCAAAGATATATAAAATAAATGAAACTGAATTGGTTCAAATTGGTTCAAATTTGCCTTGATTTGGATCAATTGGCCAAAAAAATGTATTTTTTTAGTGAAAAATGCCCCCAAAAGGGACTTTTTAGCATTTCTTAAACTTTTGGGAGACGTAGTTGAAGAGGTGTGTCTTTCTCCCGCTGAAGCCTGTTTACCTCTTCCTTTCCCGATTGTACTTCTGAGCTTACACCTTATTATATATAGGGGAATGCTTGCCGCAATTCCCCTCCCTTTTCTCTTATGGAATGTGGAAGCCTACCCCCTTTAATGTCCGTTTTCATAACTGATACTGCCCCCATGAGATAGGGGGAGAAGGTCGGTGAAAAACGTTGAAATAACGCTCTAATCCCAAAATTTACTATGTTTTTTGGGATTGTAATCCCAAAAATAGGTATAAATTTTGGGATTACGATTATTTTTCCTTATCTTTGCATCCGAAAGAAAGAAGGATTCATAACTTAAAAGAAAGGATATTTATGATACGTCGTCAAATACAAGATACAATTGAAGCCCGGATATTTTCCGGGAAGGCTATCATCGTGATTGGAGCCAGACAAGTGGGTAAGAGCACGCTGTTTAAAATGGTGCTCGAGAATCGTGATGAACCTACTCTTATGTTGAATTGCGATGAACCAGAAGTAAGAGAGTTGCTGGCAAAGGCAAATTCTTCTGAGTTGCGTCTGCTTATAGGCAACAATCTTATTGTTGTGATAGACGAGGCTCAACGGGTAGAGAATATCGGGATGGTTTTGAAACGAATCACGGATAATTTCCCAGATGTACAACTCTTGGTGACAGGTTCCTCCTCTTTTGAATTGCAGAATAAGCTCAACGAACCTTTGACAGGACGCAAGTTTGAGTACCATCTTTTCCCTTTTTCTACAGGAGAACTGATGAAGGCTCATGGACTGCTTAGTGTAAAACAAACATTAGAGAATCGGCTTATTTATGGTTCTTATCCAGATATCATGAATCATGAGACGGATGCAAAGGAGTTGCTGTATAATTTGTCTAACAGTTATCTGTATAAGGACTTGTTGAATTTAGAAAGTGTTCGGCGCCCAGCCCTGTTGTCCAAGCTGCTTACTGCCTTGGCACTGCAGGTTACAAGTGAAGTTTCATATAATGAGTTGGCGCAAACCGTAGGAACAGATAATAAAACGGTAGAGAAGTACATTGATTTGCTCGAAAAGTGTTATATCATATTCAAGTTGAATGGCTTTAGTCGCAACTTACGTACGGAGTTGAAACGTGCTAAGAAATTCTACTTTTATGATAATGGAATACGTAATGCTATTTTGCAAAACTTTGCACCTCTTGCTCTCCGGCAGGATGTGGGGGCTTTGTGGGAAAACTTCTTCATTAGTGAGCGAATGAAGGTCAATCAAAATGCTGGACGATATGTAAACAGCTATTTTTGGCGTACCAGTCAGCAGCAGGAGATTGATTATCTGGAGGAGTGTGATGGTCAGTTTTCCCTGTTTGAAATGAAGTGGAATCCTAAGCGTGCCAATACAAAGTTCCCGGCCTCTTTCCTTTCTGCTTATCAGGTGAAAGATAAGTGCATCGTTACGCCTGAAAATTGGATAGATTGGGTTATAGAGTGATAATGCTCCCCCTTTAATGTCCGTTTTCAAAACTGATACTGTCCCCATGAGATAGGGGAAAGAGGGGATGTATTTGCGATAGTACCGCCCTAACTATATAAAAATAGGTAGTTAGGGCGGTGTTATCGTTTATATGTTCGCCCTAACTATGTTAAAAAGATAGTTAGGGCGGTACTATCCTTGCAGATTTCATTTTTTTTGTTTATCTTTGCACCGATAAAATTTAGTATAAATGAAATAAAATCAGAAAGTTATGGATGCAAACGGAATAATAGGACGTGAATATGAGCAGAAACTCATTCTGGAACGTTGTAAAAGCAACAAGGCAGAACTGATAGCTATCTATGGTCGTAGGCGCGTAGGAAAGACTTTTCTGGTTCGAAAAATGTTCAACGACCAGTTTGCCTTTTCCTTTATTGGTATGTATGAAGTGAGCCGTGCGGTACAGCTGGAGCAGTTTCGGATGGCGTTGGCGCAGTATGCTAAGCAGACCGTGCCCAAGCTGAAAACCTGGTTTGAGGCTTTTGCTGCTTTGCGTGAATATCTGTCGGGCTTATCTCTGCAGGAACCGATTGTTCTGTTCTTTGATGAGTTGCCTTGGATGGATACGCCCAAAAGCAATTTTATCGCAGCTTTCAGTTATTTCTGGAATTCATGGGCTTCTATGGTCCCTCAACTGAAACTTATCGTCTGTGGTTCTTCCACCACGTGGATGTTGGCTAAGTTTATAGGCGATAAGGGCGGATTGTATGGTCGCGTTACCCGGCAGATCTATCTGGCTCCATTCTCTCTGGGCGAGACAGAGCTGTTCTTAAACGAATTGAAAGGCCTTGCTCTTACCCGCCAGCAGGTATTGGATGTGTATATGATATTGGGTGGTATTCCTTATTATCTTGATATGCTGGAGCGTGGTGTGCCGTTAGATGTGTGCATCGACAGACTGTTTTTCTCGCAGGATTCGCCATTACGTGGAGAATTCGATTTCCTCTTCCGTTCCCTCTTTAATGACTCCAAGCATTATCGCAAGATAGTAGAGGTGCTTTCTGAAAAAATGAAGGGGATGACCCGTAAGGAATTGATGGATGAGTTGAAACTGAAAGGCGGTGGACAGTTATCAGAAATCCTGGAGAATCTGAAGAAATGCGATTTTATCAGGAAATATGCTACCATAGGAAAGAGTGAAAGGGATGCCCTATATCAGTTAACTGACTTATACTCATTGTTCTATACCCGTTTTGTGGCAAATAACAGTGGGCAGGATAAGAACTTCTGGAGTAACATGCGCAATTCGGGAAGTAGAACAGCCTGGAGCGGTTATGCTTTCGAACAGGTATGCCTACATCATATCCCACAGATCAAGAAGGCATTGGGTATTTCTGGTGTTTTGGCGAATGTTTATTCCTGGTCCTGCCGTCCTTTTGTAGATTCTACTGGTGCAGAATGGCGAGGAGGTCAGATTGATATGCTGATAGACCGTGCTGATGGAGCTATCAATATCTGTGAGATGAAATATGCCAAGGATGAGTTTGTGATAGATGCCAGCTATGAGCAGCGGCTGCGTGACAGGATGTCTTCCTTCTCTGTGGCGACCAAGACGAAGAAGGCATTGCTGCATACTTTCATCACGACTTATGGGGTGAAGCAGAATATGCATAGTGGATTGGTGAATAGTGAGGTAAGGATGAATGATCTCTTTGGATAAATGGTATTTTAATGTCCGTTTTCAAAACTGATACTGCCCCCATGAGATAGGGGGCAGGTCGGTGAAAAACGTTGAAAAATCGCCTAGAACCATCTCTTCTTCATTTTCTTCAAGAAATCCTTGGTGATAGGGAAGCCTGAGGCATCACCTATTACGGAGTCGGTATAACAGAAGGGACATTCGGCTGTAGGCGGCTCATCAGGGAGGTAATCCGTGATTTCGGATGGCGAGAAGATTTCGCCGCAGAAGAAACAACCGCACTTTTCTGACTTCTCAATCTGTTCCTTGTTGCTGAAACGCGAACAGCAGTAAGACCGGTCGATCAGTTTTCCCTCACCGTCATACACTCTTTCAAAAAGACATTCCCGGTCGTAGTGCAACATTCCCATCGGAATCTCCGAGATATAATAGCAGAAGGTATCCAGCGGATAGTCGTCTTCCTCCTTCATCTTTTTGCGGTAAAGGACATCCTGGTGCATCAGTCTCTCTGCCTCCTCCAAAGTTGTGGTGAAGGCTTGCGGACAATAGGTGTTCACCTTGTATTTCGGATAATGTGAACGCTTTTTCTCCTCCGGCTCTTCTGTTTCTAATACTTCGAGCTTGAAGATGGCAGGAACATCCCGATGCTGTGGATGTTCAGCCAATTGCTTGAATTCTTCGTATGTCATAGGATGTTTATTTTAAGAATTGGTGTGTCTTCTTGTATTTTGTACCATCGCAGTTGGTGATATTGATTTCCAGGACCAATCCTTCCAGCTGAAAGTCGAGCGGGATGTTGATGGCACGTCTTTGGATATCCATTTCGTAGAAGATGCTTCCGTCCTTTTTGCAGAGCACGATGTCCAGATAGTCTGGCATATCAGGTATAGTTCCAGGCTCTGACATTTGTGGTTGAAACTCCCCAAACTCTTCCTTCACATACTCGAATAGTCCCCGAGTATATTTTTCGATATCCACCCCTACATATCGAGTATAGGTGTATTTGATAATACATAAAGACATTTTATTTGCCATTTTATTCTTTCTTTTTGGTTATACCTTTATAATATAGTAATATGAAGGGAAAATTTCAAAAAAACGAGGGTGTGTCATAAGTCTGAATAATAGTTGGTGCATAACAGTTGACCACCGCATGCACAACAGGTGTTGTGCATGCGCATATCAGCTGTTATGCAAGCGCACAACAGCTGTTGTGCGACCGAAGATACTAACTATCTCAACAACATATCCTATCTTTTCCAACAACATATCCTATCTTTTCCAACAACATATCCTATCTTTTCCAACAACAAGAATAGGGTGAATCATAAACTTATGACACACCCTCGCTTGATTATTTAAATGATGTCATCCATTAGAATTTGGTAAGTTGTTCCACCTTGTCGAATTTGATGGTTGTTCCATCTATGATGACCTTTACTTTGTTTTCAGCCTTTGTTCCCATGTCATAATATGAATATTTGTACCAGGAATTACCGAGAGGCTTAATGCTGATGATACCATGTTTTTTACTAGGTCCTTCTAGCGCACTACTTTGGAACAGCCAAGTGGCATAACCTTCTTCAACTAATTCAGAACTGCTCAGATACTCGAGAAGAAACTGCCCCCATGAGATAGGGGAGGAAGATAGATGAAAACGTTGAAAAATCGCCTAATCCCAAAATTCACTATGTTTTTTGGATTGTAATCCCCAAAATAGGTATAAATTTAGGGATTAGGGTGATGTTCCTTATTTTGCCTAGAACCATCTCTTCTTCATTTTCTTCAAGAAATCCTTGGTGATAGGAAAGCTGAAGGCATCACCTATTACGGAGTCGGTATGGCAGAAGGGACATTCGGCTGTAGGCGGCTCATTAGGGAGGTAATCTGTGATTTCGGATGGCGGGTTGTTGAGTGATTGTGCTTTTAAAAAACACCCCCATCTGAAAGTGAATCAGATGAGGGTTGTTTCTGAATTTATAGTTACCTTTTTATCTATTTCTTGGTACTGTATCGACTACAACATCGCTAGGAATCTCTGTAGGAATGTCTTCAGATGGTTCTTTGTAATTTGGATCTGGCTCATCTTGTGGAGAACCATCATCGTCAGTGATATCTGCTGCATTGAACTTTCCTTCCTTCTTGGCTTTCAGAAACTCCTCGTATTCCTGACCATTATAGTCAATCTTTTTGAGTAAACTCTCTTTGACTGTATCCTGATCTTTGACGATAATATTAGTATTACAACTTATATCTTTATTATATGCATAGTTGTATAGCTCAGGTATGTCATCTGAAAAAATAGTACTTTCTCCAGAGGCCAAATCTACTCCTTGATGTACTTTCTTTGCTTTTATAACACCAGTTGAAGATTGCATGATAGTGATTTCAACTGAGTAATCTGAACCCTTTACCATTTCTGATCCTGTATTTCGGATAGGTTGATCAATTTGGCAATGAAGTCCAGTGGCATCACGTCTCCAACCATAGCTTCCTGTTTCTTTAATAAGTGAGAGCGACATGTTGTTGGAGTACTTATTGATAAGATAGCTTATAAAGTCGCTACTTTCAAGCATCAGTTTGCCAAGTTCCAAGTCGGGCATCTTCTTGATTGGTACTCCAGTTTTCAGAGCAAGTTCGTTACTTACAGAGTCGAGTTTGAGGACAGAGAATGTATTGATAATCTTAAAAGTCTTGTTGTCTGTTGGCTTGAAAATTATCTTTGACATTCTTGTGTTCTTGATGCTGACTATATAGCTGCTGTCCTTCTCATTCTTCTGAATGTCGAGATCACCTTTCTCGATACTGTCAGGCAATAATAAGTCACCATACAGCTTTGCTGCTGGATAAATGTCATATGCTGTCGCTTTGTCACCGTCTTTGACGGCTGCGATAAACTGGTTGGTCAAATCTTCGACCGTACTCTTGTTAGAGTCGCATGATGACAGTCCTAGGACTGCCATCAATGCTATAGTTATGATACTTTTTGCTTTCATAGAAAATGCATTTGTGTCCGGATAAAATCTCAGAAGAGGTAAACCCCTATGTATTGAGGCTTCGGACTATTAATACTTAATTCTTTAGTTACTTTGAATATGGAATGGATATCATCTTGCTCCGTAGTGCCATAGAACTTCTTGATATGTAGATGTTGTTTAATCCAGCGAAATTGGCATGCCAATCACCTTTGTAACGGTCAATACATTTCTGGAAGTCATAACGAAAAACCAGAGACATAATCAGAGAAAATATGGTCTTCTTTGTACGCATTACAGAAAATCAGAGTTATTTGAGGCTCGTCTACAAAAGTACAAAATTTAATCCAAAAATTCAAAGAACGATATATTTAATTATTTTTCAATAACTTAGACTACATAATCCGGATTTTATCCGGACAGTAGTGGACCTCTAATTTGTAATTACCACTTTATAGCAGCCACTTTCCCGTTTTTGGTATAGATGGCTCTAGGAAATCTCGCATTTATATATGACGCAGTCATTGCAAAGAGTCGTGTCGGGAGGTATACCTTATAGCCGTTTTCTACTCTTACAAAGCCATATGCGATAAAATTAACGTCCTTCATTACAAGTTTATATTCTCGAACAATGCCCTCAGGCATACCTATGTATGGCCTAAAGTCTTCCATCGCATCGAATGCTTTTCGACCATACTTCTGTACGAGAACTTTTTCGATTTGTGCATGCTTATTCCTAGCAGCGTTTTTTATCTTCTTTTCAGCTATTTGTCCTGCTTTTACTTCTGCATTATATGCTTGTGCAAAAGAATCGTATTGTATACACTTCTCGCCAACTTTCTCGCCATTCTTGTTCAGATATATTCCAACATATAACTCCAACTTATCATTCTCTTTGGCGGTCTTTGGCGTGAAAGAATAGTCGTCTTTAGTACCTGCATACTTAAAAATTCCAAGCATAGAGTTGCCTTCAGGCTGATACAATAATACCTGGATGTTTGTTTCAAATGGGGATATAATATTTGGCTCTTTGTCCTTTTCGAAGAGAGTATATATAAGACGACCATATTTTAATTTGCTTTCATCCCCATTTATCACTATAACAATTCTTCCGTCGGGATATATCACGGCGTCTTCTATGAAGTAGTTGTCAAACGTGTGGGTCTTTGGCAGCACGTCCAAAGCTTTTATCATATTCGAATAACTTTCAGTATTTTGTGCAAGGCTTACTCCAAAGTAGGTAGCGACATCCGGATCCTTTGGGAGTATGGTCTCTTTCAACTCGTCATAAAGCGCATCCCAGTCAACACCTCTTTTAATGTTCTCATTCACGAAGCGTTGCACGTAAGGAATGAAGTCCTTTGGTGAATCAGAATTTGTAATGGCATCGATGAATGTGTACATCTTGCTTGGGTCGGCTTGATACGCTTCCCAAACGGATTCTGCGCTTTGTTCTGCGCCTTGGGCGTAGGACAAAAGAACGCTAAATACACAACATATTGTCAATAATATTTTTTTCATTATATTGAATTTTATTTATCTTTATTCTTGTTGTATTCTGCCAAAATGAAGTTCTTTATAGGCTCGTAAATTTTCTCCTTTATCTCATTAGGCTTGCAGTATTCTTTTTTTGTGACCCTTCCGTCGCTGCTTATTTTGACAGGTAGAGCCTCGTTATTCTTCAGCAAAGGAGCCTGGTCAACAATTTTCTTTGTGATGCTAAACAATTTCATTTTGAATTCCGGAGTAAATTCTGAATTTCCATACATTTGCACCATCACTGCGACAAGAAAACTGACCAATATGTTTCGTGACTTAAAAGTGTTTATATAATAGAGCATTTCCTTTTCTTTAGAGCTCCTGTATTCGTCGTGTGGGGAAAGGGAATTAATGTTATTACACAAAAGATGTAGCCAACTGTCTAAATCAAGACTTCTTTCGTTTTTAATGGCAATAGCCAGCATTTGCTGTTTGACAGTATAATTTCTTGCTATTTTTTCAAAGTCCAAATAAACTTTAGACATCGCCCATGGCATCTCGTGCTTGAAGGCGCATTTATTTATGAAATAATCCTTATAGTCATCTTTTTTCGAAGACCATACCCTGTCGTAGTCTCTTACTTTATAAATCTTAATGACATTGCGGTCATCGAAGTCTTCTACCTCTTCGATGTTACGGCCATATAAATTGTTGTCTTTTGTATATCTTGCTATGGCAATATCAACATCGCACGTTGCAAAAAGCGAGTCTACCACTGGTATGTCGTATGGTATGAACGACAGAAGAGTTTCAAAGTCCTTTGAGCGGATAGCTCTCTTGAGGGTTTGCTTCTTGTCTGCAATAAGTGACATTAATTTTTCGTGATACACGTCTTCAAGCCCATACTGTGATGCCACGTCGGACAGTTGTTTAGAAGGCTTGTTTATAAAGCTCATGGCAGCCAATGCTGCAGCTTTGTCTTTGTTCAGCTGGTACTGCAGGGCTACTGTATACATCTTGGTGACAGGAATCTGTGGGCACAGCTTGAGGTATTCCAAAGCCTTGGAATAGTCCTGGTTGCAAATCTTCTTGAATCCCAAGGCGTAGTAGTTGGCTGCATACATGGCATCTTCGTAATACACTTTCTTGCCAGCAGCAAGTTTTGCATCCCATTTGGCAAGTTTCTTCTTGCATTTCTCGAAATATTCGTTGGCGACATTTACCTTCTCTTGTTCTGTGATGTAGTCGGCGTCACCTTCCAACAGACTACTGATTTTATTCTCAGCTTCTTGCTCTGTGTCAGCTTCTGCAAGAATCTCTGAGATGATAGACTTGAGAATTCTTTCTGATTCCAATTTCTTTGCTAAATCCTGTGAGAAAGAAATCTGTGTGAAGCATACTGCCAGTAGCAGTAGAATTAATCTTAAATGTTTCATGATGCTTTTTGTTTAAAATTATAAATGTTTATTAATTTGTTTTCATACAAACAATGCTGTTGTTGCTGCATTGAGAATACCTTGCACAGTGAAGTCAAAGGCTGCCGTGCCAAGTTTTTCTGCCATTTTCGTCATCAGTTCCTTGAAAGTCAGCTTTTCGTTGTTCTTGCTTTTTCGAACTTCTTTTAGCAGCTTGTTAATTTCTTCTTTACCATCTGCTGGAATACAGAGAAAATACTCAAGGTCGTCGTAATCCATTGAGACTATTTCTGAGTTGAAAGAGCTGTCTGAGAATCTGCCTCCAGCTTTTAATGTTGAGTCTAAATATCTGCGCAAGTACATATCTTCTATGACAAATTGTATGCACTTGCCGTCTTTCTTGAAATGAGCCTGTTTGAGATGTTCGCAGACCATATTATATTTGTCAACGGATGTATTGTTGCTATATTTCAGTTCTGCTTCATAGCGCAGACGTTTAACTTTGCTCTTTGGTATCTTCAGACCTATGCTGATTTCATAGTTCTTCTTTCCTTGAAGTTCGTGCTCCAATAAATAATGGAATATCCACACTTCAAAGTCATTTTTGTTCATAGAGCCAAAGCCTTTCTCTATATATTTAGAGATTACTTCGTTTAATGTCAGTTCTTTCATTGTTAAAATTGTTTTAAAGATTTAGACACAAAAAAGGTGCGAACCAATTTCATTCTGTTCTGAAGGTTCTGGACTACCTGTACACAAAGAATGAAAATCAGCTCACACCAATGGGTATATGTTGATACCCATCCCGCCGAAGCGGAATGGTTACAATGATACACAATTGGGTAAACAACTTCTGTCTTCGTTCTTGTGTACAATGAATTGTCCAGATTCTCAGTACGAACCAAGCATGGTTGTTTCCTTAACATGTCTGCTGCTTGTTTAGAACAGCACTGCAAATATACCATTTTTTTTTCTAAAGTTGTTCATTGTGAGCTGATTTTTTTGCAAAAATAGGTGTTTTTTCTGCTTTTTCAGCGTTCCATTCCGTTCCAAGTTCAAAATATAGGGCGTTTTTAGTCGAAATATTGGCTTTTTTGTGTGTGGGTTGGATTTGTTTCACTATCTTTGCAGCATGGAACAGATATTACGTGAAATGATAGAAAAAATGGTGGGGCGTAAGATGGTTGTGCCTCGCGACTTCGCTTGGTTGAGCGAAAAGGTGGAGGAACGTACCCAGCAAAGGGTGAGTGCCTCTACGCTGCGACGGTTCTGGGGATACGTGAGTGAAGGGGTTTCTGCCAGTAAGTTTACCAAGAATGTGCTGGCTAATTTTCTCGGTTATGCGGACTTTGAGGAGTTCGGATTGTCGCAAGGAACGGGAGAACGGCAGAGCCAGATGGTTATCGGCAAGGAAATCTCATGCGATGATCTTTATGAGGGACAGATGCTCAAACTTTCCTGGCTGCCCGACAGAACCTGCATCATTAGGTATCAGGGAAACGGAAGTTTCAAGGTGGTGTCATCAGAAAATACCAGATTGGCGAAAGATGATACTTTTGAGTGCCATCATTTTATCAATCATGAGCCTGCTTATCTCCATGCTTGGAAACATGGAGATGATGAACCGGTTACTTACGTCATAGGTAAGAAGAACGGCATCATCGTGGAGCATTATCTGGAAGATTGAAATCCCGACAAGGTGGGCTTCACATATCTTTCAGAGGTATAAGAGGACAGTTCGTAGATGATATCAGCCTTCTTGCTGCCGGCGATGTCTTTAGAGAATGTCTGCGGATAAGTCGTTGTGATGAATTCATTACTCTTATCTACAAACTGATAGAATGCTTCGCTCTTTTTCTCTACAGAACGGATGGTGTCTATGCCGGATTCCTTCCACATCTTGTCGATTGTCTTCTTGCCTTCGGATAGGAGTTCGGCGGCTTGTGCCTGTGATGCAGAAAATGGCTCGGTAGCTGTTGGCTGCAAGGATTTCTGGCCATTGGAAAGTGGGGCAGGCTTCTTGGTTTGCTGGCGGATGGATGTATCCTTCTTGGCTTCGGTATGTTCAGGGGTAGTGTTTATGCTCCTCTCCGGCTGATGCAGTAATGGGTAACTGATGAAACCTAATAAGATGATACAGACCAAAGTTGCGATTCCGATACGCTTGATACCGGATGGATGGCTGTTTCTGCGAGCCATGAAATCGGCTTTGAGTTCGTCAATATTGGCATATCGCTGGGTTATGGGAGCCTTACATCGTTTGATGATGGCAGTATAGGGTTTGCTTGGAAGTATCTTTTCCAGGATACAACCGATGCTGAAGATGTCGTTGCGGATGTCTGCCTGTTGGGATACAATCTGTTCAGGTGAGATGTAGCCCGGTGTGCCGGCAGGCTGTTTGAGGATGGCAAAGTCATCGGTATCTGAAAGTCCGAAATCGATGAGTTTTACATGATTTCCGTTATGGGTAATCATGATATTGGAAGGTTTTAAGTCTCTGTGTACTATCTGCTTGGCGTGGATGTAGTGTACGGCATCAAGTAGCTGGAGGAAAATAGCTTCTCCCTCAGTCTTCCTACCGCTCCAGTGTTCCAGCGTGATACCATCTATCCATTCCATTACGATACAGATACCCATTTCCGGTATTTCTTCCATGCTGTAGGCTGATACGATGTTGGGATGCTGCAGGGATATGAGGATATCGAACTCTTTGTGCAGCAGGTTCTTGTAGTTTTCGTCTTGGCGATATGGCTCCTTCAATCCTTTGAGTACCCACCATCTGCCATAGCGCTTTGCCTTGCAAAGAAGGTTGAAACCTTTGCAATGTATGGAAGTAAAGTCTGAAAATTGCTCAGACCTTCTACTTTCTTCTATGATGATTCCAGAATATGAATCCATGTTACTCAGACTGGGTTGATAATTCGGTTGCAAAATTAACTAAATAGAGATACCCATCCCACAGAAGCGGGATGGATATGAGTATACATATTGGGGCAAACAACTGGAACTGTCATTCTTGTGTACTGCGAACTGTCCAGATTCTCAGTCCGAACTAAGCGTAGTTGCTACCTCTTTATGTCTGCCGCCATTACTAACGGCATTGCAAATATAGGCATTTTAAAAGAAATTTTCAAGCGAAAGAGAATCTTTTAGTATTCTTTAAACTTTGACGATTGGTTCAAACTCATTCCTCCCCGAGATTATACTTTATTTTATGTAGGAACTGGTTGTCGCAAATCCACTCTCTTTTTAATACCTGGCAGGTTGGCTATCAAATCACATCAAAGCGGTCTTTGCCATGGGTGTGCGGGATGGGACCGCCTGGGGATAGCTTGCTATGGGGACGCCTTACTATAGCTTGCTGATTGGAACCGCTGAGTATCTCTGAATCACAATGCAAAGATACGAAATCGGTGAGGAGGCAACTCACAGTTGCTCATACTTGCTCACAGTTGCTCATACTTTTTCATAGATTCTCTTTGCTCTGGTGTTTGTAAGCCCTTTTACATGCCTTGCTTGGTATCACTTCTAAATGCCTGGCTTGTTTGATTTTTAAGGGCTTTATGATTGGATTGCGGTTCGTAAGCCAGGGGATTACGGGGCGTAAGTCCCTGACTTTTGTGTCGTAAGTGCCTGACTTTTGCACCGTAAGTCTTTGACTTTTGATTCGGAAGTAACCTGCTTCTGGATGACAGGGTGACACTTATGACAGTGATTTCTGAAGATTTACTCTCGCGCGGGCAGGCAGGAAAAATCAAGCCGAAAGTTCCTGCCTGCCCGCGTGCGAGGCGAAAAGTTGAAAAACTAGTGTCATCGTGTCACCGTGTCACCGTGAACAGAGCAGAAGATGTTTGGTATCGCTCTTTGGCTTCAGACACAAATTCCCCTCTCTCCGCCTCCGTTAGCTTTCGGAAGTAGAGATCCACAAATTACTGTTTTTGTCGTGGCGCCTCCAAAGTGGTAATCTTTTAAATGATAAAGGCTAGAATTTATACTCGATTCTCGCAAGTTGTAGAAGGAATTGGGGTGGTATCGCATTTGCAAATATATATGAAGTTCCGAAAAATGAAAATCCCCAACCTGCTATGGGAAAGCTGGTTGGGGAAATTATGATAGATTTTGCTTCCATCAGAAAATATCCGATTGTGAATTACAATGGATACTCCTCGAAAGCGTAGAGTACAGTGCTCAAATAACGCTCGCCGGTATCTGGCAAGAGGGCTACAATCTTCTTGCCCTTATTCTCAGGACGCTTCGCAATCTCGGTGGCTGCAAAGGCGGCGGCACCTGATGAGATTCCTACCAGCAGACCCTCGGTCTGAGCCAGGTCACGACCTGCCTTGATAGCATCATCGTTCTGAATATCCAATACCTCATCGATATATTCTGAAGAGTAAGTCTCTGGAATGAAACCGGCACCGATGCCCTGAATCTTGTGAGGACCGCTCTGTCCGCCGTTCAATACAGGCGATGTGGCAGGCTCTACGGCAATCACCTTCACGTTTGGATTCTGCTCTTTCAGGTACTTGGCGATACCCGAAATGGTTCCGCCTGTTCCTACACCGGCTACGAAGATATCAATCTCGCCATCGGTATCTGCCCAGATTTCTGGTCCAGTTGTGGCATAGTGCTTGGTAGGATTGGCTGGGTTGGTAAACTGTCCCAGAATCACGGAACCCGGAATGGAATCGCGGAGTTCTTCGGCAGCTTTGATGGCGCCAGGCATTCCGTCCTTGCCGCTGGTCAATCTCACTTCAGCGCCGTAAGCCTTCACCAGGTTTCTGCGCTCCACACTCATGGTTTCTGGCATGGTGAGGATGAGGTGGTAGCCCTTTACGGCTGATACCAGAGCCAGACCTACACCCGTGTTACCGCTGGTTGGTTCAATGATGGTGGCACCTGGTTTCAGAATGCCCTTCTGCTCAGCGTCTTCGATCATCGCGAGGGCGATACGATCCTTTACGCTTCCGCCAGGATTGAAGAATTCTACCTTAGCAATCACAGGAGTCTCCAAACCCTTGGATGCTGAATACTTACCCAATTCTACCAATGGGGTCTTACCGATTAAATCAGTAATCTGCTTATATATCTTTGCCATAACTGTACTCTAATTTAAATCATTAATAATTTTACTTTACGTAAGTAAATGCTTCATCGAGTGCCTCAATCAGGTCGTCGATGTTCTCGATACCGATGCTCAGGCGAACGGTAGAAGGATAGATGTGCTGCTCCTCCAATTCCTCTGGGCTCAACTGAGAGTGGGTGGTTGTTGCTGGGTGGATAACCAGTGACTTCACGTCGGCTACGTTAGCCAGCAAAGAGAAGATGCGCAGGTGGTCGATGAACTCCCATGCCTCTTTCTCGCCGCCCTTGATATCGAAGGTGAAGATAGAACCACCGCCGTTAGGGAAGAGCTTCTTGTAAAGTTCATGGTCTGGATGAGAAGGAACGGCTGGGTGATTAACCTTAGCCACCTTAGGGTTCTTCTCCAGATACTCTACCACCTTCAATGCATTCTGAACGTGACGCTCTACACGGAGGCTCAATGTCTCCAAGCCCTGAAGAAGAATCCAGGCATTGAATGGAGAGATGGTTGCACCGGTATCACGAAGGATGACCGCACGGATTCGGGTTACGAAGGCTGCTGCTCCGGCTACATCTGCGAATACGGCACCATGATAAGATGGGTCTGGCTTAGCGAGAGTAGGGAACTTGTCGGCATTTGCCTTCCAGTCGAACTTACCGCCATCTACGATGACACCACCGAGAGATGAACCGTGACCGCCGATGAACTTGGTAGCAGAGTGAACCACGATGTCTGCTCCGTGCTCGATAGGGCGGATGAGGTATGGGGTGCCGAAGGTGTTGTCGATAATCAATGGGATGTTGTGGCGATGAGCAATCTCAGCCAGCTTATCGATATCGGTTACATCAGAGTTAGGATTTCCGAAGGTCTCTGCATAGAGAGCCTTGGTATTGTCCTGGATGGCAGCCTCTACCTGCTCGAAGTTGCGAGGATCCACGATGGTGTAGCTTACACCCTGTGTAGATAATGTATGAGTGATGAGGTTATAAGTACCACCGTAGATGTTGTCGGCAGCTACGATGTGGTCGCCATTCTGAAGAATGTTCTGCAGAGCGTAGGTAACGGCGGCAGCACCAGAAGCGACAGCCAAACCTGCTACACCACCCTCGAGGGCAGCCACACGGTCTTCGAATACACCCTGAGTAGAGTTGGTCAAGCGGCCATAGATGTTACCTGCGTCACGGAGTCCGAATCTATCGGCAGCGTGCTGAGAGTTGCGGAACACATAACTTGTGGTCTGGTAGATAGGCACCGCACGAGCGTCGGTAGCTGGATCTGGATTTTCCTGACCTACATGCAACTGAAGTGTCTCAAAGCGAAGTTTCTTTTCTGTACTCATAATCTATGTCCTTTCTTTAATTTTACGTTAATATTCAATCTTATTCATTTATATAAATTGCCGCCCAGAAATCAGATTGATGTTCTCTCTCAGAAAGACATTCTGATGTCCTTCTGAAAGTCATCATGATGTTTGTTCTGATTGACGCTGCAAAGGTACGGCGATTTTTTGGATTCTGAAATAGCATATGAGTAGTATTCCTGCTACCACGTTTGTGGTATTCGGGCATTTTTTTCGATTTTTTGAGAGAAATTACAGTCTAAATCCTAAGCCGATGGTCATCGGGTAGCACTCGGGAGCCTTGGTCTTGTTGAGCAGTGGGGTTATTCCAGTACGGGCGTAGAGCATCACTCCTGAGTAGCCGGCACGGGCCTCGAGGTTCAAGCCGATAGGGTTGAGGTTGATATCGCCCGTTTCAGTATGTTTGTGCTTTCCGATGAAGTAGCGGGAATGCTCGTGCCAGCGGTATTCTACCGATGGACCTAACGCCAGGAATGCATCATGGCATCCTATGCGCTTTTGCCACTCCAGCATGATAGGCAGGCGGAGCACATTGTAGCTGATATAGCTTTTCTTCAGCGTCTCGCCATCTATCAGCGTCATTGCCGATACCCCGTTTTCGGTGCTTAATACATAATTGTCCTTGAAATGATGGTGTATCTGTCCGATGGAGAGAGAGGAGGTGAGCGCCATTTCGTTGGAAAGGCGGAAGCAGAGACTGGTGAGGGTGATGCCCCATTCCCACGACTTGGAGTCGCGACTGTGCATCTCGTTGTTGCCTCCCATGCTTCCCCTGCTGCCTGGCAACTGGCTGCAGCCGAAGAAGAAGGTTGGATAATGACTCTCCAGACTGCGCTTGCGCTTGCTCAAAGTCTGAGGGATGAATGGTGAGGTGACAAATACCTTTTCTACTTCCTGACCATCTACGAATTGGGTTTCAGAAATCTTGGTCATCTCATTGCCGTTCATCTTATATATCTTCACAGAAGTCTGTTCACCATCCTGCTTGATGACGATGTTCTGGTCGTTCACTCTGATTGTGGTGTCGTTAGCCTCTACAGAGACTGGTGCACAGTTGCTGTTGGTTTCAGCAAGGGCGAAGGCTGGCATCATAGCAGCCATCATCATTACGTTTTTGATATTCATAATACAATATTTTATGTTGTTTCTTATTCTTATTGAGAAGATTCCTGTAGGAAGATGTTGCTTCTATCTTCTGGAATAGCAGAGTTGCATGATATCTTCGGGCGACAGGTCGCCTTCTATATAAATCACGGTTCCCTTGCTTTTACTCGGGTTACTGAAGAGGATGAAGCGGTTGTTGCCATTGCTCAAGGGTGTCATCATGTAATAGCCGCTCACCATCTTGCCATTCTCCACCACCTCTCTGATTTTTTTCGCAGCCTTGCGGTCGGACTTCAGATAGTGGGCTATTTCCGTGGCATGGTTCTTATATACCAGGCTCTTGTATATCTTGAGCCTGTAACCTTTGAGTTGCGCATTCTGCATCGTAACCATCTTGCATCCCTTGGCGTGTCCGAAGCGTTGGAATATGCTTTTTACGTACAGCCCCTCCTGGGCATTAGCCGAAATCGAGGCTACCACGATAAGAAGCAGTCCGATGAAGAAGCGTTTTATCAAGTTGCATCGTTTCATATTCTATACCTTATTATATATATTATAACCCGTTGGCGGAATTAATTTAAGTTGATAAATATGAGTAAAAAGTTGCACATATCGCTGATTTTTAGTAACTTAGTGGTGTTCAAAACATTAAGTCCAAACCATCGTATGTACAACCTTTATACAAAATTCGTCAAAATACTCGAGATATGCAAGCAATTCTCTGAAAATCTCGTCAATGAATCGGGTAATGTTCCACGTCGTGGTCCTGTTCCCAAGTTTTCGGATTTGGAAGTGGTGGCGCTATCCTTGACGGCAGAGACCGAGAGCATTGATAGTGAGAAGTGGTTGTTCGACTATAAATTGCAAGAGTACAAGGACAACATTCCTAATCTCATATCAAGGAGACAGTTCAATGACCGCAGGAAGAAAACGGCAGGCCTGTGTGAGGAACTGCGCAAGCGGATTGCCATGGAAATGGATGGCGGAGAGGAACAATTCTTTGTTGACTCCAAGCCGATAGAGGTCTGTAGGGTTGCAAGAGGAAAACGTTGCAAGATGGGACGTACCAATTTCTCGCAAGCTCCCGACTTCGGCTTCTGTGCTTCGCAGAACACGTATTATTTTGGTTATAAGTTACACGCTCTCTGTGGGTTAAGTGGAGTTATCCATTCCTATGATCTGTCAAAGGCAAGTGTGGCGGACCTCCATTATATGAAGGATGTAAAACATACTTATCACGACTGTAGCATCTATGGTGACAAAGGGTATATTGGAGCTGACGTACAGCTTGACTTGTTCGAAACCGCACACATAAGACTGGAGTGTCCGTATCGGCTCAACCAAAAGGATTGGAAACCGACATTCATTCCGTTTGCAAAGGCAAGAAAGAGGATTGAGACAATATTCTCACAACTTACAGACCAGTTCTTGGTCATCAGGAACTATGCGAAAATAACGAATGGTTTGTTTGCCAGGATCATTGGCAAAATTAGTGCACTTACCATTCTGCAATACGTAAACTTCATTAACGACAAGCCCATTGGCAGAATTAAGTATGCACTAAATTAATTCCGCCAACAGGTTATTGTTTATTTCTTTTCGGAGCTCGTCTATTTTTTTATTGCCAAGTTCTAATGCTTCTATCTCCTGCCATTCATAGAGGCTATTATATGCCATACATCCGATAAGAATGGAGATAAGTATATATCCCAACCGTATTGCCTTATAGAAATTTCCTGACCGCTCCATTATTTTAATGACATTGATTTTTGGAACAGGAATAAAAGTTTATCTTTTTCGTTCATGCGGATATTATCAGAATAACCGTCTTTTGTTATTTGATACCCACATGGCTTAACCATAAAAATGCCTAAGCCCTTAGTGTACGAACTTACTTCTGAGGCATAGTCTTTACTTGTATTTAATGGAACTTTCCCTTTAATATGACACCACTCATTATTACAACTGATGTCTTCAATCTCAGACATCATTTTTTGCAAATCTGTAATAGCTTTGGAACTCGCTACTTGGGGTATCTGCAACTCAAAACAGAGCATCGGTTCGAGAATGTCCACACCTGACTGTTGCAAAGCCAGCCTGAAGACATAAGGGGTCAGCTGTCTGAAATCAGCAGGTGTACTTACCGGGCTATAATACTCGGCTTGAGTAAAAGTTACTTTCAGATCTGTCACTTCCCATCCATGTAAACCAGATTGGCAAGACATACGAATCCCTTCAAAAACGGCATTTTGAAAAGAATGGTTCAGATAACCATAGGAGATGTCACTTTCGATCTGCAACCCTGCCCTAACGGTAAGGGTTCAAGAGTCAGCCCTATTGTGGCCCAGTAAGGGTTGGGTGGTACTTCGATCTGAATAATCTTATTGACCTTTTTTATAGGTCGTTCTTTGTAGATAGTCTTGATCTCATCAAAATGGACCTTTACGGAAAATCGTTCTTCCAGCAATGTCTGTATGATTTCCTTTTGGGTCAAACCATATAACGAGATTTCCAATTCATCACTATATGAGTTTATGGAAAAGGACAAAGACGGGTCTTCAATCCACAATGTATTCAGAGCGGATATCACCTTGCTTCTCTCTTCGGGCTTATTTGGCCGGACGGAGGATTTGAGAGCGGGATGCTGATGAGATAATCCTTGAATCAAACAAGGTTTAGCACCTAAATAATCTCCGATTCGAAAATCTTCTATATCTTCTACAATCGCGATATCATTGGCACCCACTTCATCAACATTTATCTCTGCCCTGATAAATAGTCTTTAGATTTTTAATCTTGATGAATTTTTCCGAATCGTTGATTCTTACAACGTCTCGAAGTCTCAGACTTCCGTCAATTATTTTAAGAAAACTTCTTTTATGCCCTTTGGGGTCATGCTCTATCTTATAGAGATAAGCTGAAAGTCTGTTTGAGACTGATGCCGGAGGAAGTATAAAAGAAGAAATGGCGTCCAACAACTCATTGATACCGATATTGAACATTGCTGATCCATGTAGCACCGGATAGACTTTGGCTTTTGCCACAAGAGCGATTATCGTAATCCAATAATCAGGTGAAATTTCGCTATCCGCCAAATATCGTTCTAATATATCGTCGTCATGGTTGCATACAAATTCTTTGTATTCTTCCTTTATATATGTTTGGGAGCAAACCGGATAAACCGATCCATCGACAACAGTTTGCATAAACAGGACATCTTGCGACAGATTTGTTTTTATATCCATATACAAACGCTCCAAATTCACACCTAGCACGGTCAATCTTATTGATAAATATAATTGTCGGGATTTGCAGCTTTTGTAAAGTACTGAACAGCAACTTTGTCTGCGCTTGTATGCCTTCCTTTGCGGATAAGATGAGGACTGCTCCATCAAGCATTTTGAATGTCCGCTCCACTTCCGCAATAAAATCCATGTGTCCCGGAGTGTCAATGATATTGCATTTCACTCCATTCCAGATAATAGATGTCGTAGAAGCCCGGACAGTAATTCCTCTACGTTTCTCTATATCCATAGAGTCCGTTATGGTGTCACCATTATCCACACGGCCGCACTTTTCCGTTGCTCCACTGGCAAACAGCAGATTCTCGGTTACGGAAGTTTTTCCTGCATCAATGTGAGCAAGAATTCCTAAATTTATAATATTCATTTGGATTAAGCAATAATATACTACAGTAGATGCATTGTCGAAACGCACCTTTTAATACCTCCTCGTAGCATATGAGAACTACAGGATTACTAACTCGTATTAATATGTACCTGTTGGCGGAATTAATTTAGTGCATACTTAATTCTGCCAATGGGCTTGTCGTTAATGAAGTTTACGTATTGCAGAATGGTAAGTGCACTAATTTTGCCAATGATCCTGGCAAACAAACCATTCGTTATTTTCGCATAGTTCCTGATGACCAAGAACTGGTCTGTAAGTTGTGAGAATATTGTCTCAATCCTCTTTCTTGCCTTTGCAAACGGAATGAATGTCGGTTTCCAATCCTTTTGGTTGAGCCGATACGGACACTCCAGTCTTATGTGTGCGGTTTCGAACAAGTCAAGCTGTACGTCAGCTCCAATATACCCTTTGTCACCATAGATGCTACAGTCGTGATAAGTATGTTTTACATCCTTCATATAATGGAGGTCCGCCACACTTGCCTTTGACAGATCATAGGAATGGATAACTCCACTTAACCCACAGAGAGCGTGTAACTTATAACCAAAATAATACGTGTTCTGCGAAGCACAGAAGCCGAAGTCGGGAGCTTGCGAGAAATTGCCGTACGTCCCATCTTGCAACGTTTTCCTCTTGCAACCCTACAGACCTCTATCGGCTTGGAGTCAACAAAGAATTGTTCCTCTCCGCCATCCATTTCCATGGCAATCCGCTTGCGCAGTTCCTCACACAGGCCTGCCGTTTTCTTCCTGCGGTCATTGAACTGTCTCCTTGATATGAGATTAGGAATGTTGTCCTTGTACTCTTGCAATTTATAGTCGAACAACCACTTCTCACTATCAATGCTCTCGGTCTCTGCCGTCAAGGATAGCGCCACCACTTCCAAATCCGAAAACTTGGGAACAGGACCACGACGTGGAACATTACCCGATTCATTGACGAGATTTTCAGAGAATTGCTTGCATATCTCGAGTATTTTGACGAATTTTGTATAAAGGTTGTACATACGATGGTTTGGACTTAATGTTTTGAACACCACTAAGTTACTAAAAATCAGCGATATGTGCAACTTTTTACTCATATTTATCAACTTAAATTAATTCCGCCAACGGGTATATTATACTTTATAGTTTGAATGATTGTTTCATCTAAAAGATGAATTTATTGTTTCATCATATCCAGGGCACTGAATGGATCTTCGGAATCTGCCGAAACATCTTCCAGGGCATCCAGGGCTTCGTTATGAACGAACTCCTGGTCGGTATAAACCTTTCCATCGATAACCGCATAACATTCAGGCTGAGGCTGGGCTATCTTCTGGATGCCCACAATCAGGAATGCGATGATAGCGGCGGCTGCCACAGAAGTGCCGAAATATTTGAGCCATCTGCTACGAGAAGCTTCCTTCTTTGGGAGTTCTTCCTTCTCGATATCTTTTTTTTTCGAAATCCTCCTCCTTCTCTTCTTCTCCTTTTAGAATTTGAGAAAGATTCATCTGTTCGAATCCGATATAACTGAAGAGGGCGCGATAGGATTCCCATTCTTCCGGAATATCATTGCCATGCTCTTCGAAATACTTTCTGAGCGTTGCCTCCTCCTCATTGGATGTGGCACCATCCATATACTTGTCGAGCAAGTCCTGTATCGTCTTGAATTCATAGGTGTTCTTGAATTCATCGATTCTTTTTATTTTATCGTTCATATTCTTTCCTCCTTCTTTATTTTGTTCTGTTCTGTTTCACGATGTTCATATAAGTCTCTCTGATTTTGAGTCGGCCTCTGGAGAGATTCTTTCGGAGATTATCGGCAGTACATCCCGTTATCTGCATGATTTCATCGGCAGTATAGCCTTCTATCTCCTTCATGCGGAATATCTGCTGCTGCAAGGGCGGAAGCTGTGCCACTATCTGTCTGATGAGGTTTACCTCGTCCCGTTGCTCTGCCCGCCGGTCTTCTATGGGTACTTCCATTACCTTGTCGGTGGTGAAGTTCCGCTCCTCATGTCGGCACTGGTCATAAAACTTGTTGCGCATGATAGTGATGGCTAGAGCCTTGAGGTTATCTTCTGCCTTGATGTCATGGCGCATGTCCCACAGCCTAAGCATGACTTCCTGCACGAGGTCTTCGGCATTGTCGTCACTCTCAGTCAACCTTAGCGCATACTCTTTCAGGTCGCTGCGCATCGGTAGGATAATATGGTTGAATTCTTCTGTTCTCATAACCTTTACACTCTATAGACGTATGAAATTGAAAAATCGGACATCTAAGAAGAGATTTTTTCAAATAATGCTTTCTTTTTTCAAAGAAAAATGTTATTTTTGCAGTCATAAACATAAAATTTAGCAATCGAAAACATTAAAAAACTGAATGGCTTATGGCATCAATTGTTTCTATTATTCCCATCGTGTTGCTGTTCATCCTGATGCTCGGCTTCAAGATGGCAGGTCATAAAAGCGCCTTGCTGACGCTCGTAATTACCGTGTTGCTTGCTCTCTTCGCAGCTTCGCCGCTAGGCATGATAGCCCCGGAACATGCGGAGGATAGCGTGATCGCCCTGACGGGATGGGCGGTGGTGGAAGGCATCCTGAAGGCGGTATTCCCGATTCTCATCATCATCCTGATGGCTATCTACAGCTATAATATCCTCGTGGAAAGCAAGCAGATAGAGGTGATCAAGAGGCAGTTTACATCGATTACCGATGATAAGGGACTGCTCGTGCTGCTCCTCGTATGGGGATTCGGCGGACTGCTCGAAGGTATGGCGGGCTTCGGAACGGCGGTGGCGATACCTGCTGCCATCCTCATCGGACTCGGATTCAAACCGATGTTCTCGGCTCTGGTATCCCTGATTGGTAATACCGTGGCTACGGGATTTGGTGCTGTGGGTGTACCGGTTACTACGCTCTGCAATGAGGTGGCTGAAAGCGGATCGGCTTCGGCGGCACAGATTTGCGAGACTTCGGCATTCGCCATTATCCAGCTGTCACCTCTCTTTATCCTCCTGCCTTTTATTATCTTGACGCTTACCGATAAGCATAATCTTATCAAGAATCTCATCATCGCCCTCTGGGTGGGAGTGATTTCCGTGATAGTGCAGTTTGTCTGCGGCTATTATCTCGGTTCCGAGACTCCAGCCATCATCGGTTCGCTGGCAGCCATTATCGCCATCATCGCATACGCCAAGGTATTTGCCAGAAAGAGCAAGGTGCAGGATAAGGAAACCTTTACGCTTGCCGAAAGCCTGAAGGCATGGAGCGTTTACCTTTTTATATTGATATTTATCCTGGTTTCCGGAGCACTCTGTCCTCCGGTCAATGCTTTCCTCAAAAGTCATCTGGTGAGTGCGGTTCATCTGCCTGTGCTCGACAGCACCTTTAAGTTTGGCTGGATTTCCAATGCAGGACTGATGCTCTTCCTAGGTGCTACGATTGGTGGATTGATTCAGGGATTGAGCCTCAAGAGATTGATGGTGATTCTTGCCCGTACCACGGTGAATCTTCGTAAGACGGTGGTGACCATCTGTTCGCTGATAGCCCTGGCAAGTGTGATGAACTATTCGGGAATGATTACTGCCATCGCCTCAGGACTGGTGGCAGTAACGGGAGATTTCTATCCTCTGGTTGCGCCGATGATTGGTGCCATCGGAACCTTCGTTACGGGGTCTGATACCTCTTCGAATATCCTCTTTGCCAAGCTCCAGGCTCATGTTGCCAATCAGTTGGGTATGACGGGGCAGAGCACATTCTTTGGTATGGAGGGTGGTCAGGAAAACTGGCTGGTTGCTGCCAACACCACGGGAGCCACGGGTGGCAAGATGATCAGTCCGCAGAGCATCGCCATTGCTACTGCAGCCTGCGATATGGAGGGAAAGGATGGAGAGATTCTCCGCTCGGCCATCCCATACGCCCTACTTTATATCGTATTGGGCGGACTGATGGTTTACTTCGGTTGCTGATCTTCTTTTCTTATATAAAAAACTGTCCTCATCTGTTATCTCAGATGGGGACAGTTTCAGTTTTATAAATCGACATTATATCTTTTAAGCATGTCTTTTCTCGTAAGCCAGACTGTGGTCGTGCTTGTCGATATCATTTTTTGATTTGCTCTTTACCACGAGCCATACACCGGAGAAGATGAGGATGGCCGCAATCGCCTGCATACCCTTGAATACGGCGAGACCCACGATAACACTCACGGTAACCGATACCAGCGGCTGCACATAATTATATACACTCACCACGGTAGGGCGCAACGTCTTCTGACCAATCATCATGCAGATGTAACCCAGGAAAGTGCCGAAGAAGATGACGTAGCCCGTTTCCCACCAGGTGCTCATCGGAACCTGGGCGAAAGGAATGTCCGATACGTGTCCTATCGTGAAAGGCCAGATGAAGAGGGTTGCCCAGGTAAACATCCACTTGTTCACCGTGAAGAGCGAATACTTCTGAACCAGCGGCTTGAAGAGTGCCAGATAGAGAGCGAACGAAAGCTGTGCCGAGATGCAGAGCAGGTCGCCCCAGATATTTCCTACCTTAGCATTGCCAGCCGTAGCACTCGTCAGGATGATGATACAGGCTCCGCTGCATCCCATCAGCACACCGATAGCCTTCTTCCAGGTGATAGGTTCCTTCAGAATCAGGAACGAGAGAATCATGGCGAAGATAGGCATCGAAGTAGTCATGATGCTGGAGTTGCTTGGCGAGGTGAGACTCAGACCGATGGTATAGCAGCATTGGTTGCATACCAGTCCGAATATGCCGGCACCTGCCATCTTGATGATGTCCTTGGTAGGGATATGTTCTCTTTTGGTGAAGAATGATGCTATCCAGAAGAGGAGGGCACCACCCAATACACGGAAGCTCACCAGGTCGATGCCGTCGATGCCGTGAAGCATGGCATCCTTGCCTACGGGAGCCATCAGTCCCCAGAATGCGCCGGAACAGAAGAGGCACAGGTGGGCGATAAGAGGTCGTTTGTTATCCATTTTTTCCTTATTTCTATTTAAATCTTCCTATTTTTGAATAAAATCGAGTGCAAAGGTACAAAAATTCGAGGAATTTTGCTATATTTGCGGTATATTTTTTGAAACTTAAAGGAGTTAAGAAGTTAAGACAATAGTCTTTTTCCGTTCTTGACTATTAAAGATAGGAGATTATTCTTATGCAGAAATATGCTGATTATATCAAACAGATAGAGATTGAATCTCTCTGGAGCGGTACCAAACATATTCTTTGGAACCTCGACCGCCGTGTCAATATCCTGAGTGGTGTAAACGGCGTGGGCAAGAGTACTATATTAAATAAGGTGGTAAAGGGTCTGGCGGCTGGCGGTGAATTCCCTAGTCACATGATCAAAGGTGTGCATCTGAAGGTGGAGCCGGAGGAGGCAAAGTGGATTAGATATGATGTAATCCGCTCGGTAGATAGACCATTGATGAATGCCGAGATGATCAACAAGATAGACCTTACCCTGGTTACCGAACTCGACTGGCAGCTCTTCCAGCTGCAGCGCAAGTATCTGGATTACCAGGTGAACATCGGCAACCGCATCATCGCCGTCTTGCAGAGTGGCGAACCGGATGCAGCCTTCAAGGCTCAGAAACTGAGTGAACCGAAGAAGATGTTCCAGGATATGGTAGATAATCTTTTCAAGGATACCGGCAAGACCATCATCCGTACTGCCAACGAAATCCGCTTCAACCAGATAGGCGAGCAGCTCTCGCCTTATCAGCTCTCGGCTGGTGAGAAGCAGATTCTTGCCATCCTCCTCACCGTGCTGGTGGAGGACAACCAGTCATACGTCCTCTTTATGGATGAGCCGGAAATCAGTCTTCACTTCGAATGGCAGAAGCTGCTCATCGGTCTGGTGCTGCAGCTTAATCCGAATATCCAGATCATCATGACCACCCACAGTCCTGCTGTGGTCATGGATGGATGGACCGATAGGGTGACGGATGTGAATGATATTACGATTTCGTAATGTTGAATGTTAAGTGTTGAATGTTGATTTTTTCAGCTTATGGCTAAACGTTTAACCGATAATATCAATTCCCAGTTCTTCGAGGCAGCCAACAGGATGACCTCGAAGAAGGCTCGGCGCAAGATTGTGGCTTACGTCGAGAGCTACGATGATGTCTTCTTCTGGCGTTCTGTACTGGGAAAGTTTGAGAATGAAAAACGCTATTTTGATATCATGCTGCCTACCCGTAACCAGCATTTAGACCGAGGCAAGAAGGCTGCTATCTCCAGCATGCTGAAGGGAGTAGGTAGGGATATGATAGCCTGTGTAGATGCCGATTACGATTATCTGCGTCAGGGCTCAACCGAGTCTTCCCAGCAGATGTTGGAGAATCCTTACATCTTCCATACCTATGCCTATGCCATTGAAAATTTCCAATGTTATGCCAGAGGATTGCACGAAACCTGTGTGATGGTGACGCTCAACGACCGTCGCATCTTCGATTTCGAGCGTTTTCTTGAGTCCTATTCCCGTACCATCTGGCCCCTCTTCTTATGGCACATGCTGTTCTATGTGCGTCATCGCAAGATGTCGATGCATTTTGATATGGCAGAGTTTGATAAGGTCATCATGCTGCCTTCTGTCCGAATCCAGGATCCTAAATGGGCGATAGATTATTTGGGAAAGAAGGTGCGGGCAAAGCTGTTCCAGCTGGAGCGCCGCTTTAAGAAGTTTAAGGATGAGTTGGATGAAATGGCTCTTTACCTCAACAATCTGGGTGTAAACGAGAGCAATACCTATTTATATATACAGGGTCATCATCTCTTCGACCTGGTAGTTAGTCCTATCGTCCAGAGCGTTTGCGATGCTTTGCGCAACGATAGGGAGAATGAAATCCGCGACCGTGCCCTCCATTCCGAGCAGGCTCGCACCGAAATGGCATGTTATGAGAATAGTCTGGGCAAGGTGAAGATGATGATGAAGAAGAACACCTTCTACCAGTTCTCTCCCGAATTCCAGAAGATACAGGCGGATGTGGAAAAGTATTTGGAAAGGTAAAAAGGATATTTAAAGGTAAAAAGGTAAAAAGAAAGCAGGCAGATGACATCCCGCCAGGCTCTTTTTACCTTTTTACCCTTTTACTTTTTTACCTTTAAAAAACCTCCAGGAACTTCAGGGTTCCTTCTATCTTCAATGTCTTGGTGCTGGCAGGAACTACGATGCTCTCGCCGCCCTGGAGCGTAATCTCGTTACCCTCGTTGTCGGTAATCTTAGCCTCACCCTTCAAGCCAATCAGAATCACGAAGCTGTCCAACTCTGAATAATCCAGCGTCATTGGCTCATCGAGATCATAAACGGCTGTGGTGAAGTAAGGGCACTGCACCATGCTTACACCCTGGTTCTTGGCAGGAGTGTAGTGCTGGCGATAGTCTGGCAATACGGTGTAGTCAATGCACTCGGCAGCTTCCTTGGTGTGGAGCTGGCGATAGTTGCCATCCTTGTCCTTGCGCTTGAAGTCGTAGATGCGATAGGTAACATCGCTGGTCTGCTGAATCTCGACAACGAAACAGCCTGTTCCGATGGTGTGGATTCTGCCGGCTGGGATAAAGAAACAGTCACCTTCCTTCACGTTATACTGAGCCAGGGCATCAGTGATGGTATCATTCTCCACCATCTCCTTGTACTGCTCAGGAGTTATCTGCATCTTCAAGCCGTTGTAGAGCTTGGCATCCGGCTCGCATGGCAGCGCATACCACATCTCGGTCTTGCCGCGTTCCTTACCTTGCTTCTTGGCAATTTCATCATTAGGATGCACCTGGATAGAGAGGTCGCGGTTGGCATCGATAAACTTGATGAGCAGTGGAAACTCATTGCCGAAACGCTTGTAGTTCTCTTCTCCGAGGAAGCTTCCCTTCCGTTCTGCAACAACCTCGTTGAGGCTCTTGCCCTGCATCTCGCCATCGGCTACGATGCTTTCATTTCCTGGTACTCCAGAGATTTCCCAGCTTTCTCCCACATTCTCTTGCTTTACGTCGAGATGTTTGAAAGTGATAATCTTACTGCCACCCCAGATGGTGGATTTTAATAGCGGTTGAAATTTTAATGGTTTCATTTTTACCTGTATTTAGTTTATAAATGTACTCATAAGTACGGTTTCTTACTCTCGGGTAAGGCTCTTGCTGAACCTATACCTTATTATATATAACGCTTTTTGTGCGAAATATACTTAGTCTAGTAAGCGTATTTCTTACTTCAAATATCAACTTCTCTTTTATTTTCTAACTCCCCCTCTGGGTATGTTAGTTCTCTCTCCAGAATGCTGGCGTTAAGATAACCAGCACACTGAATATTTCCAGACGACCGATGAGCATCATCAGCGAGCAGAACCATTTTGCCACATCCGGCAGTTCGCTCCACGACATGGTTGGTCCGATTTCCGTACCCAGCGTAGGTCCCACATTACCCACACAACTCAGGGTGATGGTGATGGCATTAGTATTGTCGATGCCCATGGCTATCATCGTGAACGATATCACCAGACAGATGATGAGATAAGTGGTGAGGAAGGCAAGCAGCGTAACACGCTTCTGCATCGGTACGTTCACACCATCAATCTTCAATGGCAGTACGGCGTTAGGATGCAGAATCTGGCGGAATTCATTCTTCACCATTCTTACCAGCATCACGCCACGGATACATTTCAAACCTCCACTCGTACTGCCCGAGCAGGCTCCGAAGAACATGCAGGCTGCCAATACCACCCAGGTAACGTGAGGCCACACAGCAGCATCGTCGTTAAATAATCCCGTGGTGGTGATGAATGATACCACCTGGAAGATGGCGCTGCGGAAGGCATGTTCCACATCGTAGTTGCGCATCGCTATCAGCTCTACCATGATGAAAGCCGTGAAGGCTGTAACGAGGAGCATATAGAACTTAAACTCAGAATTCTTGAACAGATCTTTGATCTTGAATTTGATGACGGCTGCATAGAGCAGGGTGAAATTAACACCCGACAGGAAGCAGAAGAAGGCACAGATGTATTCCAGCGCCGGCGAATGGAAAAACGAGGTACTACTGTTATGTGTAGAGAACCCTCCTGTAGCCGTAGTGGTCATCGCATAGTTGAAACTGTCGAAGAGATTCATTCCTGCCACGTAGTAGGATGCGATGCAGGCAATGGTGAGCATCAGATAGATACTCCATATCCATTTAGCCGAAGTGGAAAGCCGGGGATGCAGTTTTGTCTTGATAGGTCCTGTAGCCTCGGCAGCAAACACCTTGGTCTGTCCTCCTACAAGCGATGGCAGCAGGGCGATGGTGAAGAACACGATTCCCAGACCGCCTATCCATTGGGTGAGCGAACGCCAGAAAAGCAGTCCGTGGGGGAAGCATTCTACATCGTCTAATATCGTGGCTCCCGTTGTCGTAAATCCCGACATGGTTTCAAAGTAGGCATCGGTAAAGTTGTTGATGTATCCACTTATCATGAAGGGGAGGGTTCCGAAGAAACTGAATACAATCCATGAGAGCGTTACCACGAGATAGGCATCACGGCGCGACATTGAGTTATCTGCTCCGTGTCCTCGCCATTTCAGCACCAGTCCGCCTCCGATGGTGGTAAGTGTTGCCACAATGAAGGCAAAGATGTCATCCTGCTGGTAATAGAAAGCTACCAGCAGACTGACGAAGAGCAGGAATGCTTCTATGAAAAGCAGTTGCCCTAAAACCTTATATATTAATTTTCTGTTTATCATATATGAAGTATGTCTCTATCTCCTTCGCGCTTATATGAAGTATTTCTCAATTTTCTTCATGTTGATGTTGTGGCAGAAAACCATCACCGAGTCGCCCGGTTCTATCTGTGTATTACCCGAAACGAGCATTCCTTCTTCACCGCGAACCAGTCCACCGATGGTTACACCGATAGGCATGCCGAGTTCCTTCACCGGTTTCTTGGTTACCTTCGAACCTTCTTTGGCTATAAACTCAGCCACATCGGCGTTAGCGCTCATCAGGAATCTCACGTTCATCACGTCGGCATCGAGCATCATCTGGTAGATGTAGCTGGCGGCAATCATCTTCTTGTTGATAATGGTACCGATATCCAGACTCTCTGCCATGCTCACGTAGTCTACGTTTTCTACGGCAGCCACCGTCTTGCGCACCCCCATTCTCTTGGCGGTAAGACAGGCCAGGATATTGGTTTCGGCGTTACCGGTCAGTGCCACGAAGGCTTGAGTACTACGGATACCTTCTTCTACGAGCAGCGGAATGTCACGTCCGTCACCATGAATGATGAGCGTCTTGTTCTCATCGAGAATATCGTTGAGATATTCGCAGCGCTCCTCGCTCATCTCGATAATCTTGCATTCCATATATTCCGGCATCTTCTTCACGGCTCTTACGGCTGTGCGTCCGCCACCCATAATCATCACGTTCTTCACATCCACATAGTGCTCCTTGCCTACAATCTTGCGGATATATGGGATGTAGTTGCGGGTGGTCATGAAGTAGGCGAGGTCGTAGAGTTTCAGCTCGTCGTTACCGCCAGGGATGATGGTATCACTGCCTCGCTTGATGGCTACCACGTGATAAGGGTCGTTAGGACCGCTGATGTTCTTGAGCGGTTCGTTCAGTATCTCGCATCCTTCGCGCAGTTTGATGCCGAGCATGACGAGTGCGCCGTCGTGCACATCCCAGCGCTGACGTACCCAACTCATTTTCAGTCCGTTATTGATATCTACGGCTGCGAGCATCTCCGGATAAATCAGTTTGCTGATACCTAATTCTTTGAAGAATTCCTGAGCCTGCTGATCCATATATTCCGGATTATCCACGCGGGCCACCGTTCTTTTAGCACCCAGGTTCTTGGCAAGGATGCTAGCTGTGATGTTGGTACTTTCTACCGGAGTAACGGCGATGAAGAGGTCGGCATCTGCAACCCCCGCATCGCGTAAGATGTGAAGGCTGGTAGGCTTGCCCAGCATGGTGAGCAGGTCGCAGTCGGAGCCAATGCTTGCCAGGCGCTCTTCGCTTTCATCGATGAGCGTAATCTCTTCATTGCTGCGTGACAGGAGTCTCGCCAGGTGAGTACCTATGGCATATGCGCCAGCTATGATTATTTTCATTTCTTAATTGCTTCTTTGATTGCTTCTTTATCGAGATGCACGATTTCTCTGAGCTGTGCCACGGTTCCGTGCTCCACAAACTCATCTGGCAATCCCATTCGGGTCATCTTTGGCTGATAGTCATGGTCGTTCATCCATTCCAGTACGGCTGAGCCCATACCGCCCATACGAACGCCGTCTTCGATGGTGATGATGCGGCTGAACTTTTCGCCCACCTCTTTCAGAATGTCTTCATCGAGTGGCTTGAGGAATCGCATATCGTAGTGGGCGATGCTCATTCCGGTTTCGGTTTCTACCTCAGCGATAGCCTGAGCGGCATCGTTTCCGATAGGACCGATGGTAAGAACGGCTACATCGGTGCCGTCTTTCAGCTTTCTGCCGGTACCGGTCTTGATTTCCTCCATCGGGTTGCGCCAGTCTACGAGCACCCCCTTGCCTCTAGGATAACGGATAACATAGCTGCCATGATCTGGCAACTGGGCTGAATACATCAGGTTGCGCAACTCATGCTCGTTCATCGGAGATGCGATGGTGAGATGCGGAATCGGACGGAGAGCCGCCATATCGAAGGCACCATGATGGGTTGGTCCGTCTTCACCTACCAGTCCGGCACGGTCCAGACACATGATAACCGGCAGGTTGAGCAGTGCCATGTCGTGGATGATGTTATCGTAGGCACGCTGTACAAACGAACTATAGATATTGCAGAATGGGATGAGTCCGTCTTTCGCCATACCTCCTGAGAAGGTGACGGCATGCCCCTCGGCAATACCTACATCGAAGGTACGGTTTGGCATCGCCTTCATCATGATGTTCATGGAGCATCCTGTAGGCATGGCTGGCGTCACACCTACAATCTTCGGGTTCTTCAGAGCCAGTTCCAGCAGCGTCTCACCGAAAACATCCTGATATTTAGGAGGCTGGTTACTGGTATCGGCAATGATTCTCTCACCCGTTTCCGGATCGAATTTGCCTGGCGCGTGCCAGATGGTAGCACTCTTCTCGGCAGGTTCGTAACCCTTTCCCTTGGTGGTATGCAGGTGCAGCAGCTTAGGACCCTTCATGTTCTTAAGCTGTTTGAGCACTCTCGCCACTTCCTTCACGTCATGACCATCGAAAGGTCCGAAGTAGCGGATATTCATACCCTCGAAGATGTTCTGCTGATGACTCAGTGCCGACTTCAGTGCATTGTTCAGGCGCAGGATGCCCTTCTTGCGGTCTTCGTTGAGATAGCCTTTGGAGTGCAGCCACTGCGATGCCTTGAAACGGAGGCGGTTGTAGGTCTCGTTGGTATCGAGGTTCAGGAGATATTTCTCCATACCGCCCACAGCCCGGTCGATGCTCATATCGTTGTCGTTCAGGATGATGAGCATGTCGTTAGGTGTACTTGATACGTTGTTCAGTCCCTCGAAAGCCAGTCCGCCGCTCATGGCTCCATCGCCAATGACGGCTACCACGTGCCTGTCGGTATCTCCGTTTTCGCGTGCGGCAACGGCCATACCGAGTGCTGCGGAGATGGAATTGCTCGCATGTCCGCAGGCGAAGGTATCATATTCGCTTTCTAAAGGTGTAGGGAATGGACGGATGCCGTGCAACTTGCGGTTGGTACAGAAGTTTTCGCGGCGTCCTGTTAATATCTTATGTCCGTAGGCTTGGTGTCCCACATCCCATACAATACGGTCGTATGGGGTGTTGTAGATATAATGTAGGGCTACGGTTATTTCCACCACGCCAAGAGAGGAGGCAAAATGACCGGGGTTGACGGCAACCTCGTCGATAATGTCTTCTCTTAACTCTTTGCAGACTTGTGGCAGCTGGTCAATGCTCAGCCGTCTCAAATCTTCCGGGTATTTGATGTTACTTAATAGACTAAACTTACTTTTGTCCATATTTCCTTGTTATTTGTACATGCAAAGGTAATGCTTTTTTTTAATAAATAACATTTTTATTGTGATATTTTCGCTTTTTCCGATAAATCTTTGTATTTTTCTACTCATAGTGGATTACTTGTAGATGAACTTTTCTGAGAATTGCTGTCCGTTAACAGAAATGTTGAGTATGTAGATGCCATGTGAATGAGACGATAAAGGCAGACAGATGTTATATGTCTTTTTGCTGGATTCTTTAAAACTCTGTTGGCATACCATCATTCCGTCAATGGTATGGATATTACAATCTATCTTTGCTCTTGAAGAGCAGAACATGGCAACATTTACATTACCATCGGAAGTCACGTTTACCGAATAATCAATAAATGTACCATTAGAAAATACATGTCTGGAAATACGGGGACGGCCATTGGAGGTAGCTTTTGCTCTCTCTCTTTGAGAAATATTTCTTGATTTCTCGTATTCATTGTCTTTCAATGATTGTGGAGAGTAATAATAAGCTACTTTAAATCCAATATTGTTACCCTTAACATGAGAGTCTAAGGTTTCGTAAATTGGATAAGACTCCCCTTGTGCATACCATCTGTATATGTTTGTTTCTACCAGGTTGGAATCCACAGCAAGATGTTGTATGATGCTATCATGTGTGTAGATGTTAACACTGTCAACCAACATGCGTAAGGCCTTTGCATGCTCAATGTTTTTGAGATATTGTTGTCCTGTGTGTTTCTGGATATGTACCCTTGTCACACCAGTAATCGTATCACCTGATGGAAGTAACATTGTACCGAGTCCATCAACTTGGCATTCATATGTTCCATAAATACGAGAATATACTGACTCTGAATATATGGCATATCCATTGAAATACCCCGTTGCCATGCTGTTAAGTACAAAACTAGGCGGAGCAATCAAGTCTGTTAGTTTGTAGCTAATTTTCGATTGGTTGTTCTCATAGCCATCCAAATATGTGCCAGTGTCGTTTTGATGACAAAAATAACGGGTATTGAGTCCATTAATTATAAGTCCATGTTCATCATGGGGATTGGAGGTGATTGTCAACCACGAGACATTGTCAGATAGATTGATGTCAGTCAAGTCCCAAATAGCACCTTTTCCTTTTTGGTCAAAATGTTTGAAGGTGGCTTGCTGACGCTCAATCTTGTCTCCTATATGATATGTATGATTACAAATGTTCTGTTCCGTTATGGAGAGAACTTGTGTGTCGCTGATACGCTCCGTAGTCTGCACGTAGTTCTCTGAAGACACTTGGGCCTTTGTTGACAGGGCAGTAAACCATGCCAACAAAAACAAGTATCGAAAGTTAACTTTATTCATCATAAGCTTATTGTTTGTAATTGTATTTGAATGATGAGGACACGATGCCGTTATGATCCTTGATGGCAGATAATCTGCAGAAAGCGTCATAAGAATAAGTCGTAGATTCTCCATTCGGAGAAATCATCTCCACCATCCCTATTTGGGGACTGAAACTGAAGGTTGCGACACTACAACCAACCAACTTTGACAATTTGTTGTGTAAATCCCTTGCACTTATAGTTGGCGCGGCTGCTGTTTCCAATGCTTTTACGGCAGAGTCGCCTCCAAGGAGATTCCTTACGGCTGGATAGTCCGCACCTCTTATCACGGCAATGGGATAGTTGCTGTAATACCCCCATATATAGGTGACCACATCGCAGTTGTTTTCCTTTACCACACGAGGCTTCCCTGACGAGTTGTAAGAAAGCACAGCGTTAGCTTTGAATGAGGAGAAGGCATAGTTGTCCTTTAACAGACTAAACGAACTCCTAGTTATGGCTCTTTCTGTATCTAACGAGTATTCCGTGATAATATTGCCATTGTTGTCATATAAATATCGTTGTGAGTCGATGACATAAGTGCCGTCTTCATTTGATATTGATGTCAGACATTCTATGGGAATCTCAGTGATGTGCTTGTCTGCCAAAGTCTTCATATTGGCTTGGGAAAGAGCATTCTGTGGATAGAATGTTTCTGTAGTGAAGGTAGTTCCTGTCTCAGACTGACTCTGGACCGAGATGGAGTCCAAGGTGTTGGTCTGTCCGTACTGGGTACTAGTTTTTATGGTAACACAGTTATCACCATGATATTCTTTTTGGCTGGAATTGGAAGAAACCAAGGCGAACTGGACCGATGGATATAGATATATTTGCATGCACCCTCCTCCTAAGGCTTCAGCATATGCATTTTCTGACGCCAAAGCATTTCCACCAGTAACCTCGTTTGGCCCGCTGTAGATGTTCTCGATGACCGCACTTAGAAGTCGGGAGTCAACACATCTCCACTTATAACTGTTATCTGTTGTCTTGATAAGTTTTCCCTTGGAATCAAACACGCTATCAGAAAGCAACATTCCATTTCTCGGGTCGGGCACTTGACGGCAATAGGTAAGCATATTGGTGCCCCAAGGTCTGTTTCTGTAAGTAAAAACCTCTTTACCATTTGTCGTTCCATTGCTTTCCTGTTTGATGGTGACCCTCTCATAGCTGACCACAGGCGCATCTGGAACAGCATTGCTGCCGCTTACTTCCGCATAGCGAATTTCTTTAGCTGTTGCAGGTTTTATCTGGTTCAATCCTTCATCTTGATACTTTCCATTTTGGTAGACTAAGATTTTTCTTCTTGCATAGATGGCTGGGACTGACAATCGTCCTGAGGAAGTTAAGTCAGGATAGGTATATCGATATTTTGTCGTAGTAAAGTTTCCTTTCCCATCATTTTCAGATATGGACTTTACCCTCATGCCTGCACCGATGGATGTATATGTGGATTTTTCTAGTTTGATATTGCCTCTTATCTGGTAATATTGCTGGGGACGCACTCCAATGTTTAATGAAGCCCCGCCAGCAATCTGCAGTTTGTACTTCCCAGGGAAAAGAGTTAAAGTCCTTGATATTGTTATGTTTCTTGTCCCCACTGTGTCGCTTGGAACTGCGCTCAGCACATCACAAGCACTAACCACCTCATGTGGACCATTTCTGTCATAAATGGTGCTATAATGATACAACAGAAGAGGGTTGCTTAGAATATATCGCCAGGAAGGCTGCTCGGCAAGGTTGGATATCATGTAGCTTAGGGTCATCTTGTACTTCCCCTCACCCGATATATTAAACGTACTTTCGTTTAATGATGCCCCGATAACCTTTCCGTAGCTTTGATTGGTGGCGTAGATGTCCACATCCTTGAAACTTTTTCCGCTTGTCGTCTTTGTTGCGTCGAAATACTTATAGTTGGAGAAGCGATGCCCTTCATAAGTGATACTTGCAGTTCCTCCTGTCGGATAAGTAATGAAAGAGAGCATTCCCGCAGAGGCACAGCTTTCATAGAAACGTCGGTCTGCACCTGTAAAATATACCGTTTTAGGGAAACCATCTTCCACGTCTGAAGTCAACTCATCCCAATGTTTTGGAAGAAGGGTGTGGTAACGACCGTTGAAGTTTTCCTTCCCATTGTAATATCCCCAATAATCAATGGCTGCGGAAGCCTTACAAGGCAACCCGTTATTATAGCCAAACGAGTACTTTGCCACTTGTTTGCCATTCGAGTCCTCCTCGCTGTAACTGTCCAGTCGCAGCCTATAATACATAAAGTCATCTGAGGCAAACCATCCGTCGTAAATGGACGAGTTGCCCAGATTGTCAAATAAATCCTTTACCGTGTTGCCTCCAGTGGTTACTTTAGGAAAATAACTGGATCTGAAACTAAAGGACTTCAATAGTTTTTTCTGAGAACCATTCTTTTGATAGATTTCTATCTTTGACAGTTTGCGACTGTTCCCATCCAGATCCTTACGAAAGTCACTGGATGGGATGAACTTTACCAATGCTTCGTCGGATTCTATTTCCGAGAGACGAAGAGCTTTTGTCCGATATAATTGTGAGAGGCTACGATCCAGAAGGTTTGAACCTTCTTGCTTGACTTCACGATAGCTCGAACCAATAGCATTTACTGGATATTCATGGCTGTATAAGTTTTCTGTTATTTTATATACAGAGGTTATTGTACCGTTGTCAACATATCTGAGTTGTATGGTATGTCCTGTGGGAGACTCTATTTTTGTAAGAAATAGCGTATAATCCTGATACACCATTCCAGGGTCAACCAAATATCCCTCTGGACTACTCTCCTCCATTGCATTGAAGGAATATTTTACTCCTTTTCCATCAATGATGGTGGGTGACATGATGGATCCAGTAATCTGAAAGTTTTGGTTACGGCCCGTAATGAAGAACTCATTCTTCATCCTATCCCATACATAAGAGAGACTGTTGCCCATGAAATTAGCATGGAAGGTGGGAGTTTCACCAGCCTTGTTGTCTAGGATGAAATGATACAATTGACTAGACAGGTCATTGTTCTTATTGCCCTCAATCTCTAGCGTCTGCTTAAACCAATTTTTACCATGGCCACCTCGCCAATTAGGGTGGCATCCATCCATCTTGTATCGCATTTGTGGAAACTCACCATCCAGGGGAATGTATGTCATGGACAGTTTGTTGGCAAAATAATCCCAATCTTTTTGAAACGATTCTCCATATTGTGTAGAGCATGCAGAAGTTGTCGTAGTGATGGCTCCTCCTGCATTCAGTAACCAATTTAATCCAACCCAAGTAGCCTCTTGGTCTACTCGTATGGCATTGCCTTGGTAGTCCAAGCTGATAGGCAGGCTGAGGTCGCCGCTCACCAATGTATAGATTGGTATAGAGAAAGCCAAGCAGCCAGTATAGTTGCCCACAGGAATGGTGGATATTCTGTCAAAGGCAGCTGCCTCTGGTGACTTTGGGGAGTAATCACGATGATTACCATCCGCTCCAAATATTGGAGCGGAGAGTATGATGCTGAGTACTATAAATAATATCTTTTTCATGACTTCACAATATATACTTTTAAATTGTTGCTAAGTATGGAACATTCGAAGTTCCATACTAAATTGCGAATAACGCAATTTACATGGCTTGTCGATTTTAGAACCTTTTCAAACTCATTTTTCTCTTCTTGTGAGAATTCATCCCATTGTATTATGTTTATGCTATCAACTAAAGCATCAAATGGGGAGTTGTATTCTTTCTCCACTAGGAAATCCCAATTCTTATAAAAAACAAATATTTTAAATAAAAATGAAGAATCGCAATTTTGCTCACGTTTAACGACATACAGTTCTATATGGATGCCATTTACTAGATATGATTCATTATAAAAATTCGTCATATAACTTCTGGCATTCATAACATATTGTTTAAATTCGCGCAAATCAAATTTTATATCTTCGATAAGTTTCGTCTTGGATTTAATACCAATATAAGGATAAGAAAGATGTTTTGCCCAACAGAGTAGAAGATTGTACTTGTTTTTACAAGATTTTAGTCCCACTCTTATATCTTGCTGCTCTCCAAATTCGGTTATAATTATATACTTTTCCATTGTTTAATGTCCTTTAGAGTTTCTACTATGGCTTTCACCTATGGCTCTTTCAGTATCTAACGAGTATTCCGTGATAATATTGCCATTGTTGTCATATAAATATCGTTGGGAGCCGATGACATAAGTGCCGTCTTCATTTGATATTGATGTCAGACATTCTATTTTTTTTATATCATTACTTCCATTGTATTCTAATTGATTTCTTTGTTATAAATATTTTTGCTATTATGGTTCTTACGGACCATATTCCCAAATATTAATTGTTTCTTTATTTATTGTTTTTGTACATTTCATCAAGCTTTTTAACCCACATCAAAGTGATGGTATCTTTTGGAGGGATATTGTAGATTTCAACCAAGACATTTCTTAGGTCTTTGTAAATGGTATCGTTAGGGTGATATTCATTCATAAGTAAACCATAGAAAATGTCTTCTTTTTTTAAATGCCCGCCAGATAATTCTTTAAGTAATTCATAATCTTTTATGCTCTTCTCTTTAATAATTGCAGATTTTATCTTGTTAATATTCCATTGAGGGCTGACTGGTTGCTTTACTCCCAAATTCCATTCAAACTTAGGGCGTGCTTGAAAAATTCCCCCCAAAAACAAACCTATAATGATGCCTAAGGCAACATTATGCATATTTCTTATTTTGTCCATTTTATCTTATAAATTTCGTTTATCTTATTCTCATAGAATTTTGCTTTTCTCTGATTTCTTTCGAATAATATTCCTTTTTCGTAATATTCCTTTAATTGAAAACAAGAACTTGAACTTCCGTTTTTTGCCCCATACAATAAGTAATATCTCATCATTTCAGACAATAATAAAGTGTTGTTCTTTTTAAAATCTTTAATAGCGTCGAAAATATTATAAGAAGCTTCGGGATAAGAATATTTGTCTGCCATGATTAATGCATAATATAAGAGTTCTTTAGAACCATTATGAATACTTCCATAATGATATAAGAGTTCTGTATATGAATCTTCGTTTCCATATAGAAGAACAGAGTCTGAGGTAAGTTTAAATTCTACAGAATCCAATATGAATACATCTCTGCTATTGGTAACAATATATTGCTCATCCGTTTTTGTTGTACTATTTTTAAGCAAATAAGCATTAAAAAATGAAAGAGCAAATCCCAATAAAATACCTAATACAAGTTTTATTTTTTCCATACATTTATATGATTAGATAGTTCCTTTATTAAATTAAATTTTATTCTAGGGTATATAGAGCCAGGGTAGTCATGTTTCCCATATGTCATCGATTTGATTTCTCTACCAGCTTTATAACTTTTCCAAATTCCGTTGTTTTCGAGGTATGAGCCTAGATAACTTTTGGTATTCTTTTTGGTTAGCACATTAACTGGAGTCGTTGGAGCAATAATAATCACGTTGTCAAATTTCTTGCTATTTGATATAGCTTTTGCAAACTTAGAAGCAGAACAGCTATGTAATACTATTGTTATAGGTGCATTACCTTCTCTAGTTTTCCATATAAAGCTATTTGACTCTAGAAATTTTTCAAATTTTTCAGCGTTGTCAACTACTTCTTTGTTTAGAATAATACTATTGCCATTATCATACCCATGCGCCCAGATGTTTATGACATTTGGATCATCCTTAAAGTTTTTTATTTCAGGCTCTAGTCTTTTATAATTTCTATCTTTCTGCGATAGAGCGTCTAGCTTTTCAAGCCCCTTTATATCAAGATATCGCGTAGGATTATTACCGCAATATACATAAGGGACATGTGAATAATCTTTTTCTGCTAGCTTATCTAATGTGTTCCAAATAACGATAGCCGCATCATAGTTTCTTGTCCCATAGTCATGCCAATCCAAACCGTTCATTCGGTCCAGTTCCTTACCGTTGTATTTATATCTCTGAACATCGCCATTCGTGCTGCTCCCCATCAACGCACCTGTAGGATAGTAATCGTTGGTTTGCTCGATAACCCCGCTTTCGTTCACAACAACACGGTTGTCACCCAGATGGTCTTTGAGATAGTAATGGAAAGAAAGGTTGCCGCCTTTGTCATACTTGGCATAGCCTCCGTCATTCAGTACCATCGTCTCATCACCATCATAAATGATGTTTCCGCAATAGTTGATTACCTTTTGCCCATTTACTGCATTTGCTGATGCTGCATCGGCAGATTGCATGACTGGCATCTGAGGCAATGTGTTGGTCATTGCCGTTAGTGTATATAGAACGGAGTGCTTGTTTCCCTCAGCATCATATACGTAACTAGCTTTCCTTCCATCATTATATAATATTTTCTGTGGCAAGTTGTTGATGTCGTATGATATCGAGCTAATCCCCTTGTTCTTGTCCATCACCATGTTGCCATTGGCATCATAGCTATACTCCGTAGCCTCCTTCGTACCATCCACAAAGTGGAAGGCACCTGCATGATATGGACCACTCACCGTATCATCAACCTTGGTAAGTTGATTACCGTTGTAGCCATAGCTAAGGTTGTCAATGAGCCCGTACTTGTTGTCGTCTCTCAAACCATAGCGTATCAATGACAGGATGTTTCCCATCTTGTCATAAGACAGGCTTTCGTCATAGTGACCTATGTTGTCCGATAAGAATTCTCCTTCCTCATAGTCGGCATCGGTCAGCATGTCCTGACGGTTGTAGGAGAACTTGTAGCCTTTCTCTATGTTGTTTCCAGTTTTCCAACTCATGGCTGATATATTGCCATTGTACTGTGCGGTTCCAGGTATAACAAAGCCATTTGCTTTGTTATAGACAAGCGTTTGGGTAAAGTTCTTGCTACTTATCTCAGTCTTCCAGCTCCGGATGTTGTAGGTGTTGTTGATGCACTCTTTGCCCAATAATGTCTGTTTGGCAATTCTTCCATAATCGTCATATTCAGTTGTTGATAATACTCTTTTGGCGGAGCCATTGATGGCATAGCTAACCATTGTCTGTCTTCCAGCATGATCATAGGCATATTCGTAGCATTCCTGTATGGCTTTCTTGCCACTTGCGCTATGAATGTGCTTGGTTTTCAAAGGGGAACCTATGTAGTTATAAGAGGTGTAGAAATGTTCACTTCCTCCAAGCAAGTTGCTGGAATGTGTTTGTACCACTCTTCCCTTTAAACCATAGTACATAGAGGAGATTTCATGTCTATTCGTACCATCTGATGTATATACTTTCTTCCCAGTCAAGAATCCCTTAGCATTGGGGGAACTGTTGGAAGGAAACGCAGCGTCCAATGCTTGGGCTGCGTTCAGATGCAAAATGCTCTGCTCTGAGGCGTTTTGCTTCTCTATGAAAGTATAGTCATCATAGAAATTGGTAATGAGCAGGGACTTGGCGGTAAAAGTAGTGCCATTCAGCTGGTAACCGTCCAGAATGCCTGCCCCCGTGTATAGCGCATAGACATGGATTTTACTGACATCACTTGTAGATGCAGTAGTGCCTTGTACAGCCAATCGTCCAAGTTCGTCATAGACATAAAACTCCCAAAGTCCTTTCTTCCTCAGGTTCCCGTCCTGCAAGAATATCATTCTTCCGCTAAGGTCATACTTCATATAGATCGGCTCGCATCCTGGCAGCTTCTTCCATGTGCAATTCCCCTGTCCGTCATATTTATATTGGTAGGCATAGAGGTCAAGTGACGGCTCCTCCTGATAATTGGGAGGAAGCACAAATGCCAGGTTTCCACGGTAATCATATATATAATAGGTATCGGCTGCCTCATCGATGGAGCAGATGGTACGCTTGAGAATTACGTTGCCCGCGATGTTCTTGAACTCGTAGCTCTCATTGCCGTTTTCGTCAGTGGTCTTGGTAACGTAGAGCCTACCCTCAGGATAATACCCCTTGTCTTGCAACTGTCCTTGCATGGATACACGGTAGTATTTGCAGTTCAACGGATATTTAGAGGTGTTTACGAGATAGTCTTTCTTTACGGGATGGCTAGTCCACTCAGCTCCAACTCCCTCCACTGTGTTTATTCGATTGAGTGGGCTTCCATCATATTCTGTTAGGGAGAAGGCATGGCTATCCCTGTATTGGTTATTTCCCTGGGAGCGAGCCGCAGAAATGCTGAGGAAATCGGAGGCGTCCTTGACAGGCAACCATGTCTTCCAATCACGTCCTAGTCCATCATATTCTTTGAGATGTATCAGGTTGGCTCCATCTGGAGTCTTCTTTTGTTCCACCATCTCGAAGGGTCTTCCCAAGCCGTCGTAGTATTCCGTGGTGGAGAGGACCTGTGTGTCGCTGATGCGCTCCGTAGTCTGCACGTAGTTCTCTGAAGACACTTGGGCCTTTGTTGACAAGGCGGCAAGCCATGCCAACAAAAACAAGTGTCGGATTTTTACTTTACCAATCATAGGCTTGTTGTTTGTTGTTATACAATGTGTAGCCAATACGATACTATCGTAATTTTGGCTTAGTATTTCGCTTGCAAATATAATAAAAAAAGTAATGTATTTGCAGAACTCCTTATTAATTATGAAAAATTTAACTTGTTTTTTTAGAAAATGGCTTTTATTCGTAAGCGACTCCGCATTTTTCGGCATAAAAGTTTGGAAAGTACGCAAAATAGTGTTATTTTTGCACAAAAAACAAATAAAGATAAAAGATTATGAGAAAAAACGTATTGCTGATTGGAGCCTTGATGATGGCTTCCATGTCTATGATGGCGCAGACCAAGGTTGGCGGCATCCGTGAGTCAATGATTCAGCAGATGGCAAAGAGCCAGAATGGCGGTGCTGCCAACAAGGCACTCTTCAATGCTATTGCTGCTAATAACATCGATGATTTGGTAAAGAACCATGCCAACGAGGCTCCTGTTGATACACATTTCAGCATCGAGACTCCAGCGCAGAGCATCCACAACCAGAAGAGTTCCGGCCGCTGCTGGATGTTCAGCGGCTTCAATGTGCTCCGTTCTAACTTCGCCCTCAACGACAAACAGGGCAGAGTGGTGGAGTATTCACAGGATTATCTCTTTTTCTACGACCAGCTGGAGAAGGCTAACCTCATGCTGCAGGGCGTCATCGACCTGGGCAAGAAGAGCATCGAAGACCCTCAGGTGCAGTTCTTCTTCAAGAACCCTCTCAACGATGGTGGTACCTTCTGCGGTGTTGCCGACCTGGCAAGCAAGTATGGTCTCGTACCAATGAGCGCCCAGCCAGAGACTTTCTCAAGCAACAATACTTCCAAGATGAGCCGCCTCATCAGCAGCAAGCTGCGTGAATATGGATTGGAACTTCGCAAGATGGTGGCTCAGGGTAAGAAGTCGGCAGCTATCCAGGCTCGCAAGAACGAGATGCTCGGTCAGGTTTATCACATGCTGAGTCTTACTCTCGGCGAACCGGTAAAGGAATTTACCTATGCTTTCCGCGACAAGGATGGCAAGCAGATTGGCGAGGCTAAGAAATATACTCCTAAGAGTTTCTATGAGGAGACAGTGGGCAAGGACCTGAACGGCACCTTCCTGATGGTGATGAACGACCCACGTCGTCCATACCACAAGACCTACGAGGTGGAGTACGACCGCCACACTTACGATGGCCACAACTGGAAGTATCTCAACCTGCCTATGGAGGAGATTGCCCAGCTCGCCATTGCCTCTCTGAAGGACGGTCATAAGATGTATTCAAGCTATGATGTGGGCAAGCAGCTCGACCGCAAGCGTGGCTATCTGGCACTCGACAACTTCGACTATGGAAGCCTCTTCAACACCTCATTCCCAATGAACAAGGCTGACCGCATCGCTACTTTCGATAGTGGTTCTACTCATGCCATGACGCTGACAGCTGTAGATCTCGATGCCAATGGCAAGCCTGTAAAATGGAAGGTGGAGAACAGTTGGGGTGCCGACAATGGTTTTGCCGGTTGCTTCATCATGACCAACGATTGGTTCAACGAGTACATGTTCCGCCTGGTAGTAAACAAGAAGTATGCTTCTGAGCAGCTCTTGAAGGAATTCGACCAGAAGCCTACCATGCTGACTCCAGATGATCCTCTGTTCCAGTTGGAAGACTAATTCATCAAGAAATATAGATTTAAACCGTATTTTTCTCGAGAAAAGAGAAGAATACGGTTTATTTTTTGTATTTTTGTACCCGAAATAATGGTAAGAACGTTATTTATATAAAAGCTATATAGATTATGTTAGAGAAAAGTAAGCGTGAGCGCATCATTGCGCTCGTTAATAAAGAGGTGGTTCCTGCCATCGGCTGTACCGAACCGATGGCTGTGGCACTATGTACAGCCAAGGCTGCTACTACATTGGGCAAACGCCCTGAACGTATTGAAGTTCTTCTGAGTCCTAATATGCTCAAGAATGCGATGGGTGTCGGCATTCCTGGCACGGGTATGATTGGCTTGCCTATCGCCGTATCGCTGGGTGCGCTCATCGGAAAGCCTGAATATCAGCTGGAAGTGTTGAAAGACCTCACTCCTGACAGTCTGGAGCAGGGCAAACAATATATCAAGGATGCGGATATCAACATCAAACTGAAGCAGGGTGATGTGGATAAACTCTATATCGAAATCATCTGTCATGCCGGTGAAGACCAGGCTACGGCAATTATCTCCGGTTCACATACCCATTTTGTGTATGTTGAGCGTAATGGCGAGGTGGTGCTCGATAAGCGTGGCGGTACTGTGGGCGATGAGGCTGATGACGACATCCAGCTCAATTTCCCGATGGTTTACGAGTTTGCTACAACAGCTCCGCTCGATGAGATTTCTTTCATTCTCAAGACCAGAGACTATAATATGAAGGCTGCCGAGTTGAGTATCAAAGGCAACTATGGCCACTGTCTGGGCAAGACGATGGACCGTCCGTTGAGTCATGGTATCTTCGGTGATAATATTTTCTCGCATATCATCTCCAGCACCGCTTCAGCCTGCGATGCCCGTATGGGTGGCGCCATGATTCCGGTGATGAGCAACAGCGGCAGCGGCAACCAGGGCATTTGTGCAACGAACCCTGTGGTGGTTTATGCGCTGGAGAACGAGAATACCGAGGAGGAAATGATCCGTGCCCTGATGCTCAGTCATCTGACTGCCATCTATATCAAGCAGAGCTTAGGCAAGCTTTCAGCTCTTTGCGGTTGTGTGGTAGCCAGTACGGGCAGCAGTTGCGGCATTACCTATCTGATGGGTGGCGATTATACCCGCATCTGCAATTCTGTCAAGAATATGATAGCCAATCTCACCGGTATGATTTGTGACGGAGCGAAACCAAGTTGTGCCCTGAAGATTTCATCAGGTGTCAGCACCGCTCTTCTTTCCGCCCTCCTTTCTATGGAAGGCAAGTGTGTCACCTCTGCCGAGGGTATCGTAGATGATGATGTGGATAAGTGCATCCATAACCTCACGAGCATTGGTGCCGATGCGATGAGAGCTACCGATGATATGGTGCTCGATATCATGACGCATAAATAAATTGGAATATAGTATATTCAAAAGGCTCGCAAGAAATCGAAACTTCTTGCGAGCCTTTATTATTTGCTAAACTATGAATCTGAACCTGTTAAACTTATCATAAAGTTCAATGTTCAAACCTCAAAGTTCAATGTCTTTACACGAGTGTTGCAACGATTTCCTCACGGGTTCCTGGCAACATATCGATAACTGGAATCTCTGGCATGGTGTAGCAACCTGGCTGCAGACGGAATGAAGCACGAGCCACGTTAACCAATACCTGAGCGGTGAGGGCTGGGTTGTTGATGCTCATGTTGAACTCGAAACGCTGGTTCTGGGTCTTGCCAGATACACCCTTGCGAACGAGGTTCACACCATGACCCATATCCTTTACATCATCTACAGATGCTACGGCAAATACGTGGGTCTCATCGTGAGCGAAGTATGGATCGGCCTTGATTTCGGCTGTTACATCCTCAAGCTTGGCACCTTCTTCCAACTCTACGTATACCATACGGCGGTGGATACCCTCACCCAATGGGATGGTTACAGAGAGCGCTTCCTTTACGCCCTTCTTGCCACGAACACAAACTGAGTGACCCATACTCATACCAGGACCGAAGTTGGTGTATGTCAAGCCCTTAGGAGCAAGGCTCTCCATCAGAACACGTACGATAGAATCAGAACCTGGGTCCCAACCAGCAGAGATAACGCTTACCTTGCCAGCCTTCTTGCAGTTCTCCATCTGCTTAGTACGGTAGTCGAGGATGCTGGTGTGGATATCGAAGCTGTCTACGGTGTTGATACCGAGAGCAACAATCTTCTCTGCATACTCAGGGCAAGAGCGGGTAGGGGTTGCGAGGATAGCAACATCTACATCCTTCAACTTGGTGATGTCATCTACTACTTCATAGTTTGCCAACTCAGCTGGTTTGTCCTTGGCACCCTGGCGACGTACAATACCTGCAATCTCAAAGTCAGGAGCTGCTTCGAGTGCCTCAACAGTAAACTTACCGATGTTGCCGTATCCTACTACGGCTGCTCTAAATTTCTTCATTGTCTTATTTCTTTTATTTTGTTGTTTTAATTTCTTTTATTTGTTGCGGTTTAGTCATCCAACGGATATGTTTTCCGCTCTTCATTCTATTTCCGGTTGCAAAAGTATAGCTTTTTCTTGAAATACGTGACGTTTTAATAGAATTTTAACTCATAAAAGTTGCAAAAAGTAGTAAAATCATAGTTTTTAGGTATGAATAAGCGGAGATTTGTAAGGTATCTGCTGCAAGAGCCTTACAGTTTCGTTATTTTGTTGCGAAACATCATACATCCCCTTTCCGATACCTCCCGATGTGCTTTGAATTACGTCGGGACGTAGCTTTTGCTGCGTCCCGACGTCTCTGGCTCTGCGTCGGGACGTATGACATGCTACGTCGGGACGTAATTTTATGGAACTCTATAACAATAATCCCGCCCTTCGCACGTTATTAATATATTAATTTAATTAGGAGAAAAAGAAAATGATAGAATATATTCATGGTGATCTGACAGAGCTGACACCTGCGCTGGCTGTTGTTGAGACTGCGGGGGTGGGCTACGGACTCAATATATCGCTCAATACATATACTGCCATTCAGGGCAAACAGGAAGTGAAACTCTATGTTCACGAAGTGCTGGTGGCTGGTGGAAGAGATGACTCTTTCACCCTTTTCGGCTTTGCTACCAAACAGGAACGTGAACTCTACCGCCTCCTCATCACCGTTTCAGGAGTAGGCGGAAATACAGCCCGCATGATTCTCTCTTCACTCTCGCCACGCGAACTCTGCGAAATCATCTCTACTGGTAACGACAAGATGCTGAAAACCGTGAAGGGTATCGGACTGAAGACGGCACAGCGAATCATCATCGACCTGAAAGATAAAATCGTGAGCCTTGGCATTGCTGACGAACTGCCAGCCAGCGGAGGCAATGTGGTGATGGTGAACAATGACGTAAAGGATGAGGCGGTAAGCGCCCTTACCATGCTCGGCTTCTCGCCGGCACCATCTGCCAAGGTAGTAGTAGATATCCTCAAGGCACAGCCTGATCTCCCGGTAGAACAGGTTGTGAAACTGGCATTGAAGCAAATCAAATAAGTTAGGAGTTTTTTATCGATGAAACAGAAGCAAAGATTCATATCTTTTCTATTGGCTTGGCTGATGGTGGCAACCTTCGGCTATGCGATAGCTTTGCCTCAACTTCAGGACGATAAAAAGAAAACCCATACCAGCACAGCCCAGCCCGTGCAGCTCGATGAAGATACTATTCCCGATTCGCTGCTGCATACCCGCTGGCAGATTCAGCGCACCCAACCTTACTCCCTGAGCGACCTCTATCAGAGTCCGCTCGACCTGAAACGTCCTGATAATCTGCAATATCAGGTAGTCTACAACGATACCCTCGACCGCTATATCATCGGCAACCGCATGGGCTCAACCTGGCTTTCGGCTCCTATCATGCTCACTCCGAAAGAGTATCTTGCATGGACTGAACAGCAGCAGCGCAACAGTTACTTCCGCAAGCAGAACGATGAAATCTTCCAGGCAAAAGGCAAGGAGAAGTTCGATTTCTCAGATATGCACTTCGACTTGGGACCTGCCGAGAAAATCTTCGGTCCTGGTGGCATCAGAGTGAAGACTCAGGGTTCTGCCGAACTTAAGTTCGGTATCAACAAGAAGAGCATCGACAATCCTTCGTTGCCTATCCGCAACCGAAAGACGACGATGATGGATTTTGATGAGAAAATCAATCTCAACGTCAACGGAAAGGTGGGCGATAAGGTGAACATGAACCTGAATTACAACACCGATGCCACCTTCGATTTCGATGCACAGAACATGAAACTGAAGTACGACGGCAAGGAAGATGAAATCATCAAACTCGTTGAGGCGGGCAATGTCTCCTTCCCTTCCAACTCTTCGCTCATCAAAGGCGCCAGCAGTCTGTTTGGTGTTAGAACCGATATGCAGTTTGGCAAACTCAAGCTGCAGATGGTGGCTTCGCAGAAGAAAAGTGCATCGAAGAGCGTATCTACCAGGGGCGGTGTACAGCTCACTCCTTTCGAGTTGAATGTAGCCGATTATGAGGAGAACCGCCACTTCTTCCTCTCCCAGTATTTCAGAAATCATTATGATGCCTGGATGCAGAAACTTCCTAATCTCACCACGGGCATCACCATCAACCGTGTGGAGGTGTGGGTTACCAACAAAACCGGCAATACCACCAATACCCGAAACATCGTAGCCCTGACCGACCTGGGCGAGAACCAGAAACTGAGCAACCCGATGTGGACGGCGAGCGGACAGGTGCCTTCTAACCAGGCGAATACTGAGTATGCTGCGATGAACAGCCAATATGCTGCTGCCCGTGACATCGACCAGGCTGCAACCACTCTCGATGGAGGCGGACTGGTTGGTGGAGCCGATTATGAGAAACTGGAGAGTGCCCGTCTGCTCAATTCTTCTGAGTATACGGTCAATACCGCTTTGGGTTATATCTCATTGAAAACCAGTCTGCAGACCGACCAGGTACTTGCTGTAGCCTATGAGTATACATCGGGAGGTGTTACCTATCAGGTGGGCGAGTTTGCATCCGATCTCAGCGATACCAAGCAGGCACTCTTCGTGAAATCGCTCAAAAATACCAGTAACAATCCGCGACAGGGCAACTGGGGGCTGATGATGAAGAACGTTTATTATCTGGCTTCTACCGTAGAGAAGGAGAAGTTCCGCCTGGATGTGAAATACCAGAGCGATACCACCGGCGTATATCTCAGTTATATCCCTGAGCAGCAGGTGAAGAAGCAGCCTATCATCCGTGTGCTGGGCGCCGACCGTCTGGATAACAACAACAAGGCACACAGTAATGGATATTTCGATTATGTAGAAGGCTATACCATCTCTAACGGACGCGTGTTCATTCCGAAGGTAGAGCCTTTCGGCAGTTATATGCGTGATTATCTGGTCAAGCGGGGCGTGGCTGCCGACAAGGCTGAAAAGTATGCCTTTACCGAACTTTATGACAGTACGAAGACCGTAGCCAAGCAGATAGCCGAAAAGAACAAGTATCAGATTGTGGGACAGTTCAAGGGCTCTGCAGCCAATGTCATCTCGCTCGATGCCTACAATGTGCCACAGGGCTCGGTGGTCGTTACGGCAGGCGGTATCACCCTGAAAGAGGGCACCGACTATTCGGTAGATTACAGTGCCGGTGAGGTGACCATCCTGAACCAGAGCATCATTGATGCCGGTACGGCTGTCAACGTTTCTCTGGAGAGTAATACCGATTTCGGACAAACGCGAAAAACGATGTTCGGACTGAACTGGGAGTATGATTTTACCAAGAACTTCCAGTTGAGCGGTACTATCCAGCACCTCTCCGAACAGGCGCTTACCACCAAGGTATCCATGGGCTCCGAACCGCTGAAGAACACCCTTTGGGGCATCAATCTCAACTGGCGCAAGGAGAGTCAGTGGCTCACCAATGTGCTTGACAAGATACCATTCCTGCACCTCACCCAGCCATCGCAGATATCCTTTACAGGAGAATTTGCCCAGCTCATTGCCGGTGAGGCAGGTGGCACACAGGACAATGCATCTTATATCGATGACTTCGAGGGTACGAAGACCACCATCGATGTAACGACTCCTACCTCCTGGTTTATATCCAGTGTGCCTTCGCTCAATTTCAAGGACGATTACAGCGATAAGACCGGTCTGAGCAGCGGTTTCCACCGTTCGCGCCTAGCCTGGTATACCATCGATCCGCTGTTCACCCGCCGTGGAAGTTCGCTCACTCCGGGACATATCAAGGGCGACCTCAAGCAGTTGAGTAACCATTATGTCCGCGAGGTCTATACCAAGGAGCTCTTCCCATTGCGCGACCAGAGCAGTTATCAGGGCGCTACCAATACCCTGAATGTACTCAATCTGGCTTACTATCCAAGTGAGCCGGGATCATACAACTTCAATGTAACAGATTTGCAGGCTGACGGAACCCTGCAGAATCCGCAGCGCAACTGGGGCGGAATGATGCGTAAACTGGATACCAACGATTTCGAGCAGGCAAACATCGAATACATCGAGTTCTGGATGCTCGATCCGTTCATCTATTCCCGCGAAGAGGCTGATGCTGCCGATTATGGTGGCGATTTCTACATCAACCTGGGCGAGGTGAGCGAGGATATCCTGCGTGATGGCAAGAAATTCTATGAGAGTGGCATGCCGGTAGATGGCAGCAAGAGCTACACCTATACCCAGTGGGGTAAGATTCCTACCCAGAGCACCGTGACCTATGCCTTTGCTACCACCAGTGGCAGCAGAGCCTTGCAGGATGTGGGTTTCAACGGACTGACTGATGCCGAGGAGCAGGAATTCTACAAGAGTGCTTATCTCGACCAGATTCAGGGTAAGGTGAACCAGGCGGTGTTCGACAGCATCTTTGCCGATCCGGCACGTGATGACTACCACTATTTCCGCGGTTCCGACTGGGATGAGATGCGTGCTCCAATCCTGCAGAGATATAAATATATCAACAATCCTCAGGGCAACTCGCCTGACAGCGACAGCCGTTCTGAGAGCTATGATACTTCTTATAAGTCAACGCCGGATGTCGAGGATATCAACCAGGATTATACGCTCAACGAATATGAGAAATACTTCCAGTACCGTGTCAGCATCCGTCCGGAAGATCTCGTGGTGGGTAATAATCATATTGTAGATAAGCGTGAATACAGCCAGACCTGGCGTGATAATACCAAGTCTACCGTTACCTGGTATCAGTTCCGCATACCTATCGATGAGTTTGAGAGCCGTCAGGGCAACATCAACGATTTCTCCAGCATCCGCTTCATGCGTATGTTCCTCACCGGTTTCAAGAAACCTATCGTGCTGCGTTTCGGTACCTTCGACCTCGTGATGGGCAAGTGGCGTACCTATGATCAGCCGCTCGGCGCAGCCAGTGGCGGAACCCTCGATGCAAGCAGTGTGAGTCTGGAAGAGAACGGCGAGAAGACACCGGTCAACTATGTCTTGCCTCCGGGTATCAAGCGCGAACAGGATCCTAGTCAGCCTCAGTTGGTTGAGGCGAACGAGCAAGCGTTGAGTCTGGTGGTCAAGAATATGAGCACAGGCGAGGCGAAGGCGGTTTACAAGAATTCTACCCTTGATCTGCGCCAGTACAAGCGCATCCAGATGTTTGCCCATGCCAATGCATTGGAGCAGAATACCACCCGTCTGCAGGATGGTGATCTCTCAGTCTTCATCCGTCTGGGTAGTGATTATAAGAACAATTACTACGAGTATGAAATCCCACTGAAACTCACCGAGCCACGCTCCAACTACAACCGCTATGTGCTTGCCGACTGTAAGGCGGTATGGCCTGAGGTGAATATGCTCGATGTGCCGCTGAGTGTCTTTACGGCATTGAAGAAAAACCGCAACAAGGCGAAGGCACAGGGTGTGGCTTCTTATCTCGCTCCTTATTCCATGATGGATGCAGAACATCCGCAGAACAAGATTACCATCGTGGGTAATCCGAGTCTCGGCGAAGTGAAGACCATGATGCTGGGTGTGAGAAACAATTCTGCCGACATCAAGAGTGGTGAGGTATGGATAAACGAACTCCGACTCAAGGAACATAATAATTCGGGTGGTTGGGCTGCCAATGCCAACCTCAACGTACAACTCTCCGATCTGGGTAGCGTAAATGCCACCGGCAGATACATCAGCGAGGGATTCGGCGGTCTGGAAGATGGCGTGGCAAGTCGCACTACCGATAATTACGGTACCTACAGTGTGACCACATCGCTCGAAATGGGTAAGTTCTTCCCTGACAAGGCGAAGGTGAGCATACCTTTATATTATAGTGTCACCAAGGAGAAGACCACTCCTAAGTATAATCCGCTGGATACCGATATGGAATTGAAGGATGCCCTCGATGCCGCCGGCTCCAAGCATGAGCGCGATTCTATCGAGAACATCGCTGCCACCAAGATTACGCAGACCAACTTCTCCATCTCGAATGCCCGGGTGGGTATAGCTACCAAGCGCCATCCGATGCCATACGATCCAGCCAACTTCTCATTCACCTACAGTCATCAGCATCAGTATACTACGGGTGAAACGACGATGTATGAGCGTAAGGACAACTGGCGAGGAGCCCTGGATTATTCGTGGAGCCCGGTTTATAAGGCATGGGAACCATTCAAGGGACTGAAGAACAAGAGTAAGTGGCTCGACATACTGAAACGTTTCGGACTGAACTGGCTGCCGCAGAACATAGCCTTCAATACCGAGATGACGCGCGACTACTACGAATTGCAGGAGCGCGATATGGAAACCCTGATGAGTGGAACTGCCGGAGTAGACTCTAAGTTGCCGCTCACCTTCAGTGAGCAGTTCCTCTGGAACCGTGAGTTCTCCATCAACTGGGATCTGACAAAGAACCTGCACATGAACTTCCAGAGTGCTACCCATGCACAGATAGAGGAACCATATACACCGGTCAACAAGGATCTTTATGCCGACCAGTATCATGCCTGGAAGGATTCTGTATGGACCAGCATCCGCCACTGGGGTGCACCGCTCGACTACAGTCAGAATTTCCAGGCATCCTACAAGGTGCCTCTCAATCTGCTGCCTGTCTTCGACTGGGTGAACAGCGATGCCTCTTACAATGCCAACTATTCTTGGGAGCGCGGTACAGAGGATGAGGAGGGCAACTCGTATGGTAACACCATCAATACCCAGCGCGAACTGACATTGAACGGAAACTTCAACCTGGTGAAACTCTACAACCATGTGCCTTTTCTGAAGAAGGTAAACGATAAGTTTGACCGTACCCAGAGTAGGGCACAGATGCAGCGCAAGAAGCAGGAAAAAAAGAAAAAGAAGCAGGAAGCAAAGGAACAGGCGGCTGATCCGAAGAAGGCGCTGCCTAAGAACAAGCGTGCCTTCGAACGGGAAATCACCCTCCTGCCTGATACCACATTCAAGATACGCCACGGCAAGAATACCAAGCGACTGATTGTGAATGCCAAGACGGAAGACGGCAAAGTGTTCCCGCTTAAATATAAAAAGGTGGATAATAACCAGATCAGAATCATCTCAAAGGTAGATACTGCCATGAAGGTGAAACTCTCCGTACTGGCTAAGGAACCGCTTGATGATAAGAAATGGTATAAGGGATTGCAGTTGGCTAGTCGCCTGGCAATGATGGTGCGCAATGTGAGCATCAACTATCGCAGCAGCTATCAGCTCACCCTGCCGGGCTTCTTGCCTAGTGTGGGTGATGCCTTCGGACAGAAGAAGGTGGGACAGATGGCACCGGGTCTTGACTTCGCCTTCGGTATGGTTGGCGACGATTATATCAAGAAGGCTAGAAACAACGACTGGCTGCTCTGCAACGACAGTATCGCAACACCTGCTACTACCAGCAGAACGGATAATCTTACGTTGCGTGCCACCCTGGAGCCTATCAAGGATTTCAAGATTGATCTCTCAGCCACACGTACCAAGACCACGCAGAAGAGCATACAGTATATGTATGAAGGAACGCCAACTACCCAGAGTGGAGCCTTCCAGATGACTACCATCTCGCTGGGGTCGGCTTTCGAGGGAATGGGCAATGCCAATTCGGGTTATCGCAGCAAGACCTTCGAGAAGTTTGTCAACTCGCTAGCTGGTTTCAGAGATAGGGTAGAGGCGCAGTATGCAGGTACCGTTTATCCGACAGGTTCGGCTCTGGCTGGCGGCAAGTTTGATGCTTCCCGCACGCCGGTCAACCAGTATAGCAGCGATGTCATGATTCCTGCCTTCCTCAAGGCTTATACCTCGATGGGTGGCAATTCGCTTTCGGTATTCCCGGCATTGAGCCGGATGTTGCCAAACTGGACCATCCGTTACAGCGGACTGGGACGTCTGCCTTGGTTCAACGAGCACTTCAAGAGTGTCAACATCAACCACTCTTACAAAAGCGTCTTTGCGGTTGGCAGCTACAACAGTTACAGCACCTTCCAGGAGTATATGAACGGTCTCGGCTTCGTGAGTGATGCCACTACGGGCAATCCATCTCCAAGTAGCATGTTCAACATTTCGCAGGTAAGTATCAACGAGTCGTTCTCGCCATTATTGGGTATGGATGTCACATTCAACAATAATATGACGGTGAAGGCAGAATATCGCCAGACCCGTGTATTGAACCTCAGTATGACGAGTGTGCAGCTGAACGAGGCATTGAGTAAGGACTGGGTAATCGGTATGGGTTACCGCATCAACAACTTCGATGTTTTCGGTTGGGGCGCCAAGGCCTCCCGTTCCAAGTCGAAGGGCGGCAACAAGAATGCAGCCAATAAGAATGCGTCGACCACCAAGACGGTTCAGAATGGTACCAACCATGATCTGAATCTACGTCTTGACTTCAGTTTCCGCAAGCAGGCAGCCATCGTTCGTGATATTGCCTCAATGGTAAGCAGTGCCAGCAGCGGCAACAATGCTCTGAAACTGAGTTTCTCTGCCGATTATACCTTCAGCAAACTCCTTACCATGAGTTTCTATTATGACCGTCAGACCAACACCCCGCTCCTGTCGAGCAGCAGTTATCCTACCACCACACAGGATTTCGGCCTGAGCATCAAGTTCTCGCTGACGAGATAAAAAGAAAATTTTCTAGAATCAATGGTAGAAAGAAAATTCTCTAATTCTCAAATTCTTGAAAATAAAAAAAGCTCGGATGCATCACAAGCATCCGAGCTTTTTAATATTCTGATAATTCTTGATTACTTCTTGTCGTAAGCATGAACAGGGTAGTCGATGGTATAGTGGAGACCACGGCTCTCCTTGCGTTCTATCGCCATGCGGGTGATGAGATAACCCACGTTGATCATGTTGCGGAGCTCGCAGAGTTCCTTGCTTACCTTTACACGCTTGAAGAGGTTTTCTGTCTCTTCGTAGAGAAGATCGAGGCGGTCCCATGCTCGCTTCAGACGGAGATCGCTGCGCACGATGCCTACATAGTTGCTCATGCATTCGCCCACCTCTTTCACGCTCTGTGTAATCAGCACCTTCTCTTCGTTGGTCAAAGTACCTTCATCATTCCATGCTGGTACCTTCTCATTGAAGTCGTACTCATCTACATGTTCAATACTGTGCTTGGCAGCAGTCTCGGCATAAACCACAGCCTCGATGAGCGAGTTGCTGGCAAGACGGTTACCGCCATGCAGACCGGTGCATGAACACTCGCCCAGAGCATAGAGACGGTTGATGCTTGAACAGCCGTTCAAATCAACCTTGATACCACCACACATATAGTGAGCGGCAGGGCGAACAGGGATATACTCCTTGGTGATGTCGATGCCGATGCTCAGACACTTGGCGTAGATATTAGGGAAGTGACGCTTGGTCTCCTCTGGATTCTTATGGGTTACATCGAGACAGACATGATCCAATCCGTGAATCTTCATCTCCTTATCGATGGCACGAGCCACGATGTCACGAGGAGCCAGACTCAATCGCTTATCATATTTCTCCATGAAACTTTCGCCGTTAGGCAGACGCAAGATGCCGCCATAACCACGCATAGCCTCGGTGATGAGGAAGGCAGGATGGGTTTCGCCCGGATGATAAAGAGCGGTTGGGTGGAACTGGACAAACTCCATGTCGGCTACAGTTCCCTTGGCACGGTATACCATCGCCTCACCATCGCCAGTGGCAATCACAGGGTTGGTGGTAGTCTGATAAACGGCACCACATCCACCGGTACACATCACGGTAACCTTACTCAGATAGGTATCTACCTTCTGGGTATCTGGATTCAATACGTATGCACCGTAACAGTTGATATAAGGAGTGCGGCGAGTAACACGGGCACCCAAGTGGTGCTGAGTGATAATCTCCACGGCGAAATGATTTTCCTTGATATCGATATCCGGACAGTTGCGCACAGCCTCCATCAGACCGCGCTGGATTTCTGCACCCGTATCATCTGCATGATGAAGGATGCGGAACTCGCTGTGACCGCCCTCACGGTGTAGGTCGAACTTGCCGTCCTGCTGCTTATCGAAGTTGACGCCCCACTGCACGAGCTCCTTGATCTGCTTCGGTGCCATAGTGACAACCTGCTTCACTGCTTTATAATCGCTGATATAATCACCAGCAATCATAGTATCCTGTATGTGCTTGTCGAAGTTATCCACTTCCAAGTTGGTAACTGACGCCACACCACCTTGTGCGAATGACGTGTTAGCCTCGTCGAGCGAGGTCTTGCAAATCATACACACCTTACCTTTATGCGCTCTGGCTACTTTCAGGGCGTAACTCATACCGGCAACTCCTGAGCCGATAATCAGAAAATCATACTTATAAACCATTGAGTTTATTCTTATCTAATTTCAATATTAAGAACAGGTGTTTTTATCTATAAAACAACCCCATTCTCTCAGAATTAATTCTTAATTCGTTGCAAAAGTAATAATTAATCTTTAAAATGAGTAATAAGAGAGGGATTTTTTGTAATTTTGCAGCGAAATTTAAGGTTATATAGTCTTTTAGACTATCAAACGGTCGTAAAAACGACAATAATATAAGGTAATAAATCAAAGTTATGGCAGATAGAACTTTTCATAAGCGCTTTATGCTGACGGCACGTATCGGTGTGGCGGTGTTCGCAATCCTGGCTCTCTACTTCTTCTGGGTCAAACTGGCTATCATCGGCATCTTTGTGGCTATCATCATCGTGGGCATGATTGAGCGCATACTGAATACAACCTATACCTTCAAGATGGTAAAACCGATAGACCTGGATGAGGAGATGGAATATCTCATCATCAATGAGGGCAGGTTCTCTTCCAACAGAAATGTGCCGCTATGTGATGTCATTGATGTACACATAGCCAAGACTTTCTTCGGATTAGACCATTGTGTGGTCATCGAATACGGATATAAGAATATTGTGACCGTTCAGCCGGATAATGAAGAGGCGTTTATGGAGAGAATCAAAAATAAATAATTTCTTTTATGTTCCGGTGAACTGATTGTGATGAAAAAGATAATATATATGCTGTTGGGTCTGATGATGGTATGGATCTCTGTACCGGTGCAGGCCCAGAATGTGATTGAAGATGAGGGAATAGAAACGGTTGATGAGAAGGATGTTTCCGATTCTACACTCGTTGATTCCCTGACAGCGGATACGCTGACTCAGGAATTGCCTTGGCCCGAATCGGTGAAGGTGGGTATTGATAAACTCCTTGAGAGCAAGATGTTCGAAACATCACAGGTAGGACTGATGGTCTGGGACCTGTCTGCTGACTCTTGTATCTATCAGAGAAATGAACGACAGCTGATGCGTCCGGCAAGTACGATGAAGCTCCTGACTGCCATTACGGCGCTCGATAAGTTGGGCGGTTCTTACCAGTTTAAAACCACTCTGAAATATACCGGTACCATTGAGAATGGGGTGTTGACGGGTGATGTCTATTGTATAGGCGGCATGGATCCCCGTTTCAACAGCGATGATATGTCGGCATTTGTTAATAGTCTGAAGGATATGGGTGTTGACACCATCCGTGGCAGCATCTATGCCGACCGCTCTTTGAAGGATGCCGACTTGTTGGGTGAAGGCTGGTGCTGGGATGATGACAATCCGGTGCTTTCGCCACTGGTGTTCCAGCGCAAGGATATCTTTATGGATAAGTTTCTTGCCAAGCTCCGTGAGGAGGGCATCGAATATTCCTGCTTTGGGGCTTCAGAGAAGACTTGCCCTGCGAGTGCCTTTACGGTCTGTACCCGATTCCATACGATGGATCAGATTCTGCACAAGATGATGAAGGAGAGTGATAATCTCTATGCCGAGAGCATGTATTATCAGATTGCGGCTTCTACGGGAAATAAATGGGCGAGTGCCAAGAGTGCCCGGAATGTGGAAAGACAGCTTATCCGTAAGATAGGACTCGATCCGGCAAGATATAAACTGGCTGACGGCTCGGGACTTTCGCTCTATAATTATCTCAGTGCCGAACTGGAGGTGAAACTGCTGCGTTATGCTTATCTTAACGGTAATATCATGGACCATCTGAAGCATTCGCTGCCTATCGGTGGGGTTGACGGTACCTTGAAAAAGCGTATGAAGAACAGTTTTGTGCATGGCAATGTGAAAGCGAAGACGGGTACGCTGACGGGCATCATCTCATTGGCGGGTTACTGTACCGCAGCCAATGGTCATGAACTCTGTTTCGCCATCATTAACAATGGTATCATGCATGGCAATAATGCCAGACACTTTGCAGATAAAGTATGTACTTTGCTCTGCCAACCGTGAGCGTTAGTTGATAGTTTATAGTTGATAGTTAATAGTTTTATGGAGGAAATTCGTAAGTTTGTAGATGAAATGATAACATGGGCAGGAGTCACTGGTGATTTCGTGCCGATGCTGCGCCATATCTTGCTCACCATTACTGCCATCCTCTTGGCAATGTTGAGCGATTTCCTGTGTCGCAAGATACTGGTTCCGCTCATCAGTAAGATTACTGATAAGACGGTTATCGCTTGGGATGATATTCTGCTGAACAAGAAGGTGCTCACCTCGGCTTGCCATATTGTGCCGGCTGTGGTGATATGGTCGCTCATGCCGCTGATTTATCTGGAGTATCCGATATTCAAGGAGATATTGGAGCGGGTTACGGGCATCTATATCGTGGTGATGTCGGTGCGTACGGCTCTGGTCTTCATCGGGTCTTTCAAAGGATTGGAGGATTCTCAGGAACGACGCTCGTCGGCTCAGCAGTATTTCCATACTTTCTGCGGTGTTCTCAAGGTATTGATGCTCTTTGTGGCTGGCGTGGTGGTGGTTGCCATCCTGTTGGGCAAGAACCCGATGACCCTCTTTGCCGGTTTGGGTGCTACCTCGGCAGTCCTGATGCTGGTCTTTAAGGATACCATCACGGGATTGGCGGCTGGTGTGCGTCTTACCAGCAATGATATGTTGCATAAGGGCGACTGGATTACGGTGAAGTCGGTGGATGCCAATGGTATCGTTGAGGATATGTCACTCACGACCGTGAAGGTGCGCAACTTTGATAACACCATCGTTACCATTTCGCCTATTACCCTGGTGAATGGTTCGTTCCAGAACTGGATTGGTATGCAGAAGAGTGGTGGACGAAGAGTGAAGCGCGTGGTTTACTTCGATTTCCGTAGTGTCCGTCTGGTGGATGAGACATTAAAACGTAATCTGCTTGCCAAGCATTTCGCCACCGAAGATTCGTTTAAGTTGAAGGCGTCGTTGCAGAAGGCGATAGATAAAGATATACAAGAAGGGAAGGATATTGAGGATTTAAAGAATCCTGCAGCCCTTGCCCCTACCAATCTCCAGCTTTACCGTAAATTCATGGAGAAGTATCTGCGCCAGCGTCCGGAGGTCAATACCGATCTCACATTGATGGTGCGCCACATGGAAGCCACGCAATGCGGTCTCCCTATCGAGTTCTATTTCTTCATTAAGGATAAGGTATGGGTGAATTACGAGCACATTCTCGCCGATATCATGGAGCATGCCTATGCCTTGGCGAATGAGTTCGGTCTGAAGATTTACGAGCAATATCCGGAACAGTGATTACTTTGAACATTGAGATTTGAACATTGAATTTTATGAATAGTTTTTCGGCTGTCATTATCCATTGGTTTCGTGAGAATGGTAGGGATTTGCCTTGGCGCGAAACCAAGGATCCTTATGCTATCTGGCTGAGCGAAATCATCCTTCAGCAAACCCGCATCGCACAGGGATGGGAATATTGGGAGCGGTTCATGAAGACCTATCCCAAGGTTGAAGACTTGGCTGCTGCCAGCGAGGATGATGTCTTGAAACTCTGGCAGGGATTGGGGTATTACTCGCGAGCCCGCAACCTTCATACTGCTGCCAGACAGATTGTGGAGCTCGGTCATTTCCCTGATACGCTTGAAGGTATCAAAGCCTTGAAAGGGGTGGGCGATTATACTGCAGCAGCCATCGGTTCTTTTGCCTTTGATATTCCGGCGGCAGTAGTAGATGGCAATGTGTACCGGGTTCTTTCACGTTACTTCGGAATAGATACTCCTATCAACTCAACGCAGGGAAAAAAAGAGTTTGCTGCGTTGGCTCAATCACTCTTGCCTGCTTCGTCTGCTCAGCAACTTTCTGATACAGCATTATCGCCTGTTGCTGCCTATAACCAGGGTATGATGGATTTCGGAGCTATCCAGTGCACTCCTCAATCTCCAAAATGTCTTGTCTGTCCGCTTGCCGAAACCTGTGAGGCGTTGAGAACAGGAAGGGTAGAGGAGTTGCCGGTGAAGAACAAGACACTGAAGGTGAAAACGCGCCATCTCTCCTATATATATATAAGGTGTAAAGGCGAAGTGGCTATCCACCGTCGCGGTGAGGGTGATATCTGGCAAGGATTGTGGGAACTATATAACGCATCAGATGCTCCGCAACTGCCTGCCTTTGTCCATAATCCTCTTCTCCTGGCTAAGGATGTGAAGCATGTACTTACCCATCGCATCCTCCTTGCCGACTTCTATCTGCAGGAAACAGAAACCCGCCCCCTGCTCCCTGATGATTATATCTGGGTGAAAGAGGACGAGGTAGAACAGTATGGTGTTCCAAGGTTGATAGAAATCATGTTGGAAATGGTTCAAGCTAAATCATAAAAAAGAGGGTGTGTCATAAGGCCATGACACACCCTCTCTTATTTATATATGTTCTGTTAGATATTTCGTCTCAAGCAAGAATTAGTAATTCTGTGCTTCAATCTGGAAGTAGCTCTGTGGGTGGTTGCAGACTGGGCAAACCTCAGGAGCCTTCTTGCCTACTACGATATGTCCGCAGTTAGAGCACTGCCAGATGCAGTCGCCGTCACGAGAGAAGACGAGCTTGTCCTGTACGTTCTTCAAGAGCTTGCGATAACGCTCCTCGTGGTGCTTCTCGATTTCAGCAACCATCTCAAACTTAGCAGCAATCTCCTCGAAACCCTCTTCGCGAGCCTCCTTTGCCATGCGTGGATACATATCGGTCCACTCATCGTGCTCACCATTGGCAGCAGCTTCCAGGTTCTTCTCTGTATCCTGAATAGCACCGCCCTCCAGATACTTGAACCACAACTTAGCGTGCTCCTTCTCGTTAGCAGCTGTCTCCTCAAAGATATTAGCTATCTGTACAAAACCGTCTTTCTTTGCTTTGCTTGCAAAATAGGTATATTTGTTACGAGCCTGTGACTCACCAGCGAAAGCCTCCTGGAGGTTCTTCTCTGTCTTTGTTCCTTTTAATTCCTTCATAATGTATTCTGTATTAAGTTATTAATATGTTCTTTATTAAATTCTTTTGCAAATATATTGAAAATATTTCAAATATACAAATAAATTAAGAACTATTTACCTTTTTGGCGCTTATTTAAATAAAATAAAGCAAAACCAAGCATGGCAACACCGAATATCCACGAGATGATGGCACTCGTTACCATACCCAGCGTATGAGTGAATCCCGCTACAACGAAGGTGAGGAAACTCACACAGGCTACAGTCAGGGCGTAAGGCAACTGTGATGATACATGATGTACATGCTTGCATTCCGCTCCCGCACTCGCCATGATGGTGGTATCGCTGATAGGAGAGATATGGTCGCCACATACCGCTCCAGCCATACATGCCGAGATAGAGATGATACGCAAAGGATCAGCACCAGGGAATACGGCGATGCAGATAGGAATCAGAATACCAAAGGTTCCCCAGGAGGTACCCGTTGCAAATGCCAGGAAGCCTGCTACCAGGAAGATGATGCCCGGAAGAAGCATCTGAAGTTCTGAGGCACTGCTCGCTACAACCGATGATACATATTCTGCCGCACCCAGCGAGTCGGTCATACTCTTCAGCGTCCATGCCAAAGTAAGAATCAGAATGGCTGGTACCATCGCCTCAAAACCCTTGATGAGACTACTCATCGCTTCGTCGAAAGGCAAGGTCTTGCGAATGGTAAACATCATGATGGTAAGAATCAGGGCAGCCAATGAACCGATTACCAAGCCTACAGAGGCATTGCTCGCAGCAAAGGAATCCACAAAATTGAGATAGTTGGCATTATCGGCATCGAAGAATCCGCCTGAATATACCATACCCACCATGCAGAAGATAATCAGCATGATGATTGGTATCACCAGGTCGCTCACGGTTCCCTTGTTCTTGGAATCCTCTTCCTGTTTGGCTCCCACACCATGCTCAACAATCTGCAGTTTGGTATCGCTCACTTCATCGAGTTTCCCGCCATTGGTTCGTTCGTACCATTCCTTCAGTCTCGCATCATACTTACTCATCGCCTTGAAGTCGAAGCCCAGTATCACGATGCCAAACATAAAGAGGATGGTAAAGAATGCGTAGAAATTAAAAGGTATCGCCTTGCAGAAAAGTGCCAGTCCGTTCTCACCTCCTGATACGAAGCCCGATACCGCAGCTGCCCAACTCGAGATAGGGGAGATGATGCAGACCGGAGCGGCTGTAGAATCGATGAGATAAGCCAGCTTCTCCTTGGTAACACCGTTGCGCACTGCGATAGGACGCATTACCGAACCCACCGTAAGGCAGTTGAAGTAATCGTCGATGAATATCAGAATGCCGAGCAGGATGGTAGCAATCTGTACGCCAACCTTCGAGTGTACGTGCTTGGAAGCCCAACGGCCGAAAGCAGCTGAACCACCCGCCTTGTTCATCAGTGAAACGATGCTGCCTAATACCACCAGGAATACTAGAATGCCCACATTCCATGGGTCGGAAAGGCAATGTATCAAACCGTATGCCTTGGCATCATCGCCTTCACCTACAGTGTGGTTTGTCAGGTGAACGAGGAATCCGTCGAAACCTGTTCCCATCGAAATACAATATTGAACGGCACCCAGTATGATACCGATAAAAAGAGAAGAATAGACCTCCTTCGTCTTCAGCGCCAGAGCGATGGCGACAATAGGAGGCAGTAACGACCATGCGGTCCCAATCATGTTGTAATCCATTTTATTGTTTTTTGGCTAGAAATGTTTTATTGCAAAGATAGTGCAAAGATAGTTTTTTTCGGTAATATATGCAAGCTTTTGGGCAGAAAAATGGTGCTTATGGGTTGATATGATCTGTTTTAGCATATTTTATCATTATAAAGTGTCGTTTTTCTATATTTTTATTGTATCTTTGAAAACTCAAATTGCAACTCAATCTGAGATAGAATGGAAACTCAATTTTAACAACTTAATAATGGAGGACTAATTATGAACATCAATTCTGGTATTAAGCAAGCCGTGATTTTAACCATCGGCATCATCGTGCTTGGATTTTGTATCAAGTCGGGACTTGAAAGTGTGATTAGTAAAGACCGAAAGGTTGTAGTGAAAGGCCTTGCCGAAAAGGAGGTGGAGGCTGATAAGGTGACGTGGCCTATCGTTTCCAAGGAAATAGGCAATGACCTGCCTGAACTCTATCAAAAAATCAATGCCACCACAAGAACCATCAGAAACTTCCTGGTGGAGAATGGTGTAAAGACTAATGAAATCAACGTGAATGCGCCTGTGGTCATCGACCTCAATGCTGAACGGTATGGCGAGAACCGACAGGGCTATCGTTATAACATTACTTCCATCATCACGGTTACATCGAAGAATGTGAAACTGGTTCGCAGTATCATTGCCCGTCAGGGTAATCTGCTTCAGAAAGGTGTTGCCATTGTGGATGGTGGTTACGAGAATCCGGTGAAGTATGAGTATGTTGCCTTCCGTCAGATGAAACCTAAGATGATGCAGGAGGCGATAGAGAATGCTGAGCAGACTGCTACCCAGTTTGCTGAGAACAGCAAGAGTAAGATAGACAAGATTATGAATGCCGACCAGGGCCAGTTCTCTATTGAAGACCGCGATTCCAACACTCCATATATTAAAAAGGTAAGGGTTGTTACTACCGTTACTTATTCTTTGAAGGATTAGGAGTAGTGATTAGTGTATAGTGATTAATTGTAATAAGAGGGTGTGTAATAGACTAATGGCATACCTTCTCAAATTAAAACAACGAAAAACTATGAAGAAAATCATATTAGCGGCTATTTTATTTCTACCATTTCTTGTTTCTTGTTCACAGAACAGGAAAGCACCTGCTGTTTCTCCTCAAACGACTGTAGGGAAGTCTGAGAAGAATGAAACTGCCAAGGTGCAATATCTCACCACATCTGATTTCAGAAAAAAAATTATGGATTACGAGGCTCATCCGGATGAATGGGTCTTTGCCGGTTCCCGTCCTGCCGTCATCGATTTCTATACCACCTGGTGTGGTCCTTGTAAGATGATGGCTCCCGTAGTGGAATCTCTCGCCGGGAAATATGCCGGCAAGATAGATTTCTATAAGGTGGATATCGACCAGGAGTCCGAACTTGCTTCTGTTTTCGGTATCAGCAGCATCCCTACCTTCCTCTTCATCCCCGTGAAAGGCAAACCATCTGTGCAGATGGGTGCTATGCAAAAGGAGGATTTCGAAGGACTGATTGATAAAATTAAAATAAAATGACAATTTGGTAGCATCTCAAATTTCCATGCCTCTCCTTACCTATATGTAGGTATTTTCGGGCGATACCTACTTTTGATGATGCCCGAAATTTGGAGATTTGTCAGATAATACCTAAATTTGCACTCGGAAAAAATGTTTAACGTAATTAAAAGTATTATAGTATTATGATTATCGAAAATGTTCATGCAAGAGAAATCTTGGATTCTCGTGGCAACCCTACTGTAGAGGTTGAAGTTTCTTTGAAGTCAGGTATCATTGGTCGTGCATCAGTTCCTTCTGGTGCATCTACTGGTGAGAACGAGGCGCTGGAACTTCGTGATGGCGACAAGAACCGCTATGGCGGCAAGGGTGTCTTGAAGGCAGTAGAGAACGTGAATCAGGTGATTGCTCCGGCTTTGGTAGGTTTTTCTGCCTTGGAGCAGCGTGCCATCGATTATAAGATGTTGGAACTCGACGGTACCAAGACCAAGTCTAATCTGGGTGCCAACGCCATCCTCGGTGTTTCTTTGGCTGTGGCTCATGCTGCTGCTGAGTATCTCCACATCCCATTGTATCGCTACATTGGCGGTTGCAATACTTACACTCTTCCTGTTCCTATGATGAATATCATCAATGGTGGTGCTCACTCTGATGCGCCTATCGCCTTTCAGGAATTTATGATCCGTCCTGTGGGTGCTCCTTCCGAGAAGGAGGCTATCCGTATGGGTGCTGAGGTGTTCCATGCTTTGGCTAAGCTCCTGAAAAGCCGCGGTCTTTCTACTGCCGTAGGTGATGAGGGCGGTTTTGCTCCTGCACTCGATGGTATAGAGGATGCGCTCGACAGCATCTGCCAGGCTATCAAGGATGCCGGTTATGAGCCAGGAAAGGATGTGAAGATTGCCATGGACTGTGCTGCCAGCGAGTTTGCCGTTCAGGAAAATGGTGAGTGGTACTACGATTACCGCCAGTTGAAGGATGGCAAGAAGAAGGATCCTAATGGTAAAAAACTGACTGCTGCTGAGCAGATCAAGTTCCTGGAAGAACTGATTACCAAATATCCTATCGATTCAATCGAGGATGGCCTTGACGAGAACGATTGGGACAACTGGGTGAAGTTGACTGCTGCCATCGGCGATCGTTGCCAGTTGGTAGGTGACGACCTCTTTGTTACCAACGTGAAGTTCCTGGAGAAGGGCATCAAGATGGGTGCTGCCAACTCTATCCTCATCAAGGTGAACCAGATTGGTTCTCTTACCGAGACACTGGATGCTATCGAGATGGCTCACCGTCATGGTTACACCACCGTTACTTCCCATCGTTCTGGTGAAACCGAGGATACAACAATTGCTGATATTGCCGTAGCAACAAACTCTGGTCAGATTAAGACAGGTTCTATGAGCCGTACCGACCGTATGGCTAAGTACAACCAGCTTATCCGCATCGAAGAGCAGTTGGGCAATAGCGCAGCTTACGGTTATACGAAGTTGAAATAGGAATGATGATGTGAAATTGGAAAACACCAATTTCACCATAACAAAATATAATTAATAATAACTGAATAGATCAGATACGAAATAGATGGGCATGGATGACTGTGAGGGTTGTCCATGCTTTTTTTCTTCTATGATGTATCTGCATCTTCATGTGTTTAACTGGATAACTTCGATATATTTTATTGATTATGACAAACGTATTGATTAGTGCAGCCGGACTTTGCGGTGCCACGATTATAGGTGCCATTTTGGGATTCTTCGTCAAGGAGTTGCCCCATAAATGGAATGATGCCGTATTGGGATATTGTGCCGGAATCATGTTGGCAGCTTCCACGTTGGGACTGATAGTGCCAGCCTTCGAACAGACCAGTCTTTGGTGGCTGGTAGTAATCGGCGTAATGGCAGGAGCCTTGTTTCTGAATGTACTGGATCTGGTAACTCCCCATCTTCATCATATCACGGGACTAGACCCCGAGGAGCATCGCAATAATGCCCGACTCAGTCAGGTGATGCTCTTCGTGATGGCGATAGCCCTACATAAACTGCCCGAAGGCATGGCTGCTGGAGTGAGTGTCTGTTCGGCAGAGGGAGCAACGGAGTGGGGGGTATCCTTCGGTATCGCCCTGCAGAACATCCCTGAGGGTATGGTGATTATCGCTCCTTTGATGATGGCTGGTGTTACAGCAGTCCGCACCTTCTTCATTTCCATCTTCATCGCCCTGCTCGAAGTGGTAGGCATTCTGTTAGGTTTCGGTTTGGGTTCAGCCTCTTCCACCTTCCTCCCCGTGATGTTGGGCTTTGCCGGTGGTGCCATGCTCTATGTAACGAGCGATGAGATGATTCCCGAAACACATGCCCATGGTTTTCAGAAGCAAGCCACCTACGCCCTTCTCCTGGGCTTCATCACCTTTGTGTTGATGGAGAAATGTGTATGATTAGATTCTGATACCGAGGCAGGTAGTATTTCCTAAATACAGAGTGTGCTTAGGTGTAGGCTTTTTGGGGAAAAAAAGCGGAGCGTGATTTCACAACCACACTCCGCGCAAACTTAAACAACCAATAAAAGAAATAGATTGATCGTTCAATTGTTATATCTGATGAAGAGTAGCTCTTGTTAGAGCTTTGTTTTTTTTATCTGTCAGAAATATGTCTTATCTATTTTGAAGACATTGCTGATTAGCGGATGAACAGGAGTTCACGATACTTAGGCAAGGTCCAGAGCTCATCGGCTACAGTCAACTCCAACTTATCAATCTGATAACGGATTTCCTCCATCTTTGGAGCTACCGTGTCATGATAAGCTATCGCCTTATCGTGCTCATTCTCAATCTTGTTGGCAACCTTGCGGGCATTTACTAACTCCTCAACACCTGTCTCGATAATCTGAGTGCGCTCGGCAATCTTCTTGATGATATTGATGTTGCGGGCTGTCAACTTCTTGCCTTCCTCGTCGCCGAAGATATCAATCATGTTCTCCACATTCTTAGCCAACTGGCTCTGATAGTGAGTAGCCACAGGGATGATGTGGTTCATACTCAAGTCGCCCATTACACGAGCCTCAATCTGAATCTTCTTGGTGTAGGTCTCCCATTTCACCTCGTTACGGGCTTCCAACTCGTTCTTCTTCATGACGCCCATATCCTCGAACATCTTGATAGTGGCAGGGTCGAGATAACGCTCAAAAATCTTAGGACAGCTCTTCTCGCAGTCCAGACCACGTTTAGCTGCTTCCTCTACCCACTCATCTGAGTAACCATTGCCGTCGAAACGGATTGGCTTGCAGGTCTTCAAATCCTGACGAACGATATCGATGATGGCAGATGTCTTGTCCTCACCCTTGGCAATCAACTCATCCACACGCTTCTTGAAGTCGGTCAAAGCCTCGGCTACGGCGGTGTTCAATACGATCATTGCTGATGCACAGTTAGCCTCAGAACCTACGGCACGGAACTCGAAACGGTTACCGGTGAAGGCGAATGGTGATGTACGGTTACGGTCGGTGTTATCAATCATCAACTCTGGAATCTCAGGGATATCCAACTTCATGCCCTGCTTGCCAGCTACGGTGAAGAGATCCTTCTTGTCGGCTTTCTCAATGTGCTCGAGAAGGTCGGTCAGCTGCTTGCCGAGGAATGAAGAGATGATTGCTGGAGGTGCCTCGTTGGCGCCCAGACGATGAGCATTGGTTGCACTCATGATAGATGCCTTGAGCAAACCATTGTGCTTGTATACACCCATCAAAGTCTCTGTGATGAAGACTACGAAACGGAGGTTATCCTCTGGTGTCTTGCCAGGACCATGAAGCAGGATGCCTGTATCTGTAGCGAGACTCCAGTTGTTGTGCTTACCGGAACCGTTGATGCCTGCGAATGGCTTCTCATGGAGAAGTACGCGGAAACCATGATGGCGAGCTACCTTCTTCATCAAGCTCATCAGGAGCATGTTGTGGTCAACGGCAAGGTTGGTCTCCTCGAAGATAGGTGCCAACTCAAACTGGTTTGGTGCTACCTCGTTGTGGCGGGTCTTGCAAGGAATACCGAGCTCAAGAGCCTGGATTTCCAAATCCTTCATGAATGCCTGAACACGCTCTGGGATGGCTCCGAAGTAGTGGTCGTCCATCTGCTGGTTCTTGGCTGAATCGTGACCCATCAGGGTGCGGCCTGTCAGCATCAGGTCAGGACGTGCTGCATACAAGCTTTCATCTACCAGGAAGTACTCCTGCTCCCAACCGAGATTGGAAATAACTTTCTTGACATCAGGGTTGAAGTAGTGGCAAACCTCTGTTGCTGCTACGTTTACAGCGTGCAATGAACGGAGCAATGGAGCTTTATAGTCGAGTGCCTCACCTGTGTAAGAGATGAAGACGGTAGGGATACAGAGTGTATCGTCGATGATAAATACAGGAGATGTTGGATCCCATGCAGAATAACCGCGTGCCTCGAAGGTAGAGCGGATACCGCCAGAAGGGAATGAAGATGCATCAGGCTCCTGCTGAACGAGCAACTTACCTGAAAATTCCTCGATCATACCACCCTTGCCATCATGCTCGATGAAGGCATCGTGCTTCTCGGCAGTACCTTCTGTCAATGGCTGGAACCAGTGGGTGTAGTGGGTTACGCCATTCTCGTCAGCCCACTGCTTGATGCCTTTGGCTACGGCGTTGGCGATGTTACGGTCGAGACGTGCTCCGTTGTCAATGACGTCTACCAGTTTCTCATAGACATCTGCAGGGAGATACTTGTACATCTTCTGTCGGTTGAATACCTTCTTTCCGAAGAATTCACTTGGTCGCTCGCTAGGAGCGGTTACCTCAACAGGCTTTCTCTTGGAAGCCTCTGAAACAGCTTCAAATCTTAAGTTGCTCATACCTTATATAATTTAAAATTTCTGATTTTCAATGTTTTTATATTCTGTTGGAATGTTTATTTTCCCAGCCATTTGGCAATTCTCTCCATGGCTTCCTTGCAGTCTTCATGCTCGCCGAAGGCGGTGAGTCGGATATAGCCTTCGCCCGATGGACCGAAGCCGACACCAGGGGTGCAGACTACGCTGGCACCATAAAGCATCTCTTCGAAGAATTTCCAGCTTGGCGTATTGTTTGGCGTCTTCACCCAGAGATAAGGTGCATTCTCGCCGCCATATACTCTCAAGCCGAGTTTCTGGAGTTCGGCTCTCATGAAGTGGGCATTCTCCATATAGTAGTTGATGGTTGCCTTCACCTGTTCCTTACCCTCAGGGGTGTAGATGGCTTCGGCAGCACGCTGGCTGATATAGCTTGTACCATTAAACTTGGTGCACTGGCGGCGGTCCCAGATAGGGTTCAGTGCCACTTCCTCACCTGCCAATGTCTTTGCCTTCAACTCCTTAGGAACGATGGTGTAACCACAACGCACACCGGTGAATCCGGCAGTCTTCGAATAACTGTGGAATTCTATCGCTACCTTTCTGGCTCCACGAATCTCGTAGATAGAATGAGGAATTGATGGGTCGGTGATATATGCCTCGTAGGCTGCATCATAGAGGATGATGCTCTCGTTCTTGATAGCATAGTTTACCCATTTTCTGAGTTCTTCTTTCGAGATAACCGTACCCGTAGGGTTGTTTGGATAACAGAGATAAATCATGTCCACACGGTGGTCTGGAATCTGAGGGATGAAGTCATCGCTCTCATCGCAAGGCATGTAGGTTACATTGCTCCACTTGCCGTTCTCGAAGACTCCGGCTCTACCTATCATCACGTTAGAGTCTATATAAACCGGATAAATCGGGTCGGTAACGCCGATGTTGTTATCCCATCTCAAAATCTCCTGGATATTTCCCGTATCGCTCTTGGCTCCATCGTTTACGAATACCTCGTTGGCGTCAAGATGAATGCCACGTGGCAGAAAGTCGTTCTTGATGATAGCCTCGCGGAGGAAGTCGTAGCCTCGTTCCGGACCATAGCCTCTGAAAGAAGCCTGCTCAGCCATCTCGTCTACAGCCTTGTGCATCGCCTTGATGACGGCAGGGCAGAGAGGCTGGGTTACGTCACCGATGCCCAGACTGATTACACGCTGCTTAGGATGTGCAATCTTGTAGGCGTTCACCTTCTTTGCGATGTCGGCAAACAAGTAGTTGTTGGCCAACTTCAGGAAATGTTCATTAACTAATGCCATATTTTGTTTCTCCTTTTATTTGTGGTCATTATCGACCATTTGTTATTTAAGTTTGCTCTTATTTATAATTCAATTTCTCCTTCGAATGAGAAGGCTGCAGGTCCCGTCATGTAAACATGATCATCAGCCTCGCTATATTCTATTTCCAGCGTTCCGCCATCCATCACGATACTGCTTTTCCTACCAGTACGCTTGGTAAGGGCTGCGGCTACGGCTGTGGCACAGGCTCCTGTTCCGCAAGCCATTGTTATTCCGCTTCCCCTTTCCCAAACTCGTGTCCTTATGGCGTCTGTGTCAGTTACTTGTGCAAATTCTATGTTGCATCTCTGGGGAAATGCCTTGTCTTTTTCCAGAATTTTACCATAGTGGGCGATGTCGATGGTGTCGATGTCATCCACGAAGGTAACGAAATGCGGATTACCCATGCAAACATAGGTGCCTTCAAATTTTCTGCCATCAGCTTCGAGCACCGAAGGGCCTATGAATTGCTCGGGATTTTCAAGTTTGGGTTCCAGCATGTCTACTGTTACCGATTCCACAACTTCTTTATTATCCTGAAGATGAAGTTTCAATATCTTGATACCCGAAAGTGTTTCCAGTCGGATGGTGTCCTTTCGGGTCAATCCTTTTTCGTAAAGATACTTACCGATGCATCGGCTTGCATTGCCGCACATCATCGCTTCTGAACCATCGGCGTTGAAGATGCGCATCGAATAATCTGCTCTTCTGCTGTCTTGCGGCTTTCCGATGAGAACCAGTCCATCGCTTCCTATGCCCGTGTGATAAGCACTCCAGGCAATGGCCGCCTTCTCTGGGTCAGGGATGTCGTATTGTTGGGTATCTACATATATATAATCGTTACCCGCTCCCTGCATCTTTGTAAAATGAACTGTTTCTTTCATCTGCGTTGTTCTTTATGTTTGAATACTCTTCTTTTATCTCTCATGTCTTATCTCTTTTGAGATTTGACTTTTTGCTAGTCTTTCGAATATTTCGATGACTATTTGTTTGATTTCGATTGCAAAGGTACGACGATTTGTTGAAATATGCAAGAAAATAAATACAGAAATCTTGATTATTTTTCGCTATCTTACAATTTGTGTTATAAAATTGCTTTCTGCCTTACAAATTGTAAGGAGAATATGATAAGCCTCGATAAATTTAAAATATTCGATAAAAAGTAAAAGCGAAATGTTTTTATTTTCTTTAAAATGCTGACAAAATGTATTAATTTTGCAGCCGAAAATGAACATAGTGTAAAAGAAAGGCTTGATTTGGATGGCAACCAATGAAGGTCCGTTTTCGAAAAGAGACAATCAATAGAAGTATTAACACATTATTAATTATTAAAGGATTATGAAGAAGATTGAGGCAATTATCCGCAAGTCTAGATTCGAGGATGTCAAGAAGGCGCTTTTAGCAGCAGACATCGAGTGGTTCTCTTATTATAATGTAAGAGGTGAGGGAAAAATGCGCCAGGCTCGCATTTACCGTGGTGTGATGTATGATACCAGCAGCATCGAGCGTGTGCTCCTGAACATCGTGGTTCGTGACAAGAATGTGGAACCAACCATCGCCGCTATCCAGGGCGCTGCACAGACCGGTGAAGTAGGAGATGGCAGAATCTTCGTGATTCCTGTACTCGATACCGTTAGAATCAGAACCGGCGAGCGAGGCGACATCGCATTGTATAACGCTGAGAAAGAGGAATAATTTAAAATGTTGAATGTTGATTTAGGCATTCTTACTTATCTTTAATAAATATTATTTAGTATTCTAATTTAACTATAAGATGTAAGTATGAGCAGTTTATTATTAACTACACTTGATACGGGTAACACAGCGTGGATGATCATGGCAACCATCTTGGTGCTTTTGATGTCAATCCCGGGTATAGCACTTTTTTATGGTGGTTTGGTGCGCCAGAATAATATCCTCAGCATCCTGATGCAGACGGTATTTATTGTGGCAGTAGTCAGTCTGATATGGGTAGCCTTCGGTTATTCCTGGGCATTCTCTACAGAATATGCCGATTCGGGCAATCCTCTGGCTTGCGTCATCGGTGGTTTCGATAAATGTTTTCTTCACGGCATTGGCTTGGATGCCATCATGCCAACAGGCATTCCGGAGCTCACCTTTGCAATGTTCCAGTGCATGTTCGCCCTCATTACTCCAGCCCTGATTCTCGGTGCTTTTGCCGAACGTGTGAAGTTCAGCGGTTATGTACTTTTCACCATCCTTTGGGTTATCATCGCTTATCTTCCTATGGCTCACTGGGTATGGGGCGGCGGTTTCCTGCAGCAGATGGGAGCCATCGACTTTGCAGGTGGTACCGTGGTTCATATCAATGCCGGTGTAGCCGCTCTGGTTATGGCACTCTGTGTAGGCAAGCGAGATGATTACCGCGCAGGTCATCCTATCACACCTCACAACATCACCTTCGTGTTCATGGGTATGTCATTCCTCTGGTTGGGATGGTTCGGTTTCAATGCCGGTAGCGGATTGGCAGCTGATGGTCTGGCAGCCAATGCCTTCCTCGTAACCCATATCGCAACAGCAGCGGCAGCCACCACCTGGATGCTCATCGACTGGATTGTGAACAAGAAGCCAACTACAGTAGGTGCTTGTACCGGTGCTGTTGCCGGACTGGTAGCCATCACTCCTGCAGCCGGCAGTACCGATATTTTCGGAGCTTTCTGCATCGGTATCATTTCCACCATCGTCTGCTTCTTCATGGTAGCGGTAGTAAAGGAGAAGTTCAAGTATGATGATGCCCTCGATGCCTTTGGTGTTCATGGTATGGGTGGTATTCTGGGATCTATCCTCACCGGTGTCTTCGCCACTCAGTATGTAACAGGAGCCGAAGGTGTACAGGGTGCCCTTTATGGCGACTGGCATCAGCTTTGGGTTCAGGTTGTAGCCACCGTGGTAAGCATCATCTACAGCGTAGTAGTTACCTACATTATCTTCAAGGTAGTAGATAAGAGTGTAGGTGTACGTGTTGACAAGCGAGTAGAGGAGGAAGGTCTCGACATCTACGAGCATGGTGAGAGTGCTTATAGCAACTAATTGCGAAATTCGATTATCAGCATGAAATTTAGGTCAATGGTGTTTCATTTTGAGGAATGGAACACCATTTTTTTTTACGATAAATCCTCAACTTGCATAATGAAAATGCCACAACTTGCACAATGAAATTGCCTCAACTTGCATAATTTAACGTTTAAAATGCTAGTATTCAGTAACTTTTGATTATCTTTGCAGCGGTGCTTAAAAAATATGATTATGAAGAAATATAAGGCAAGAATAGCAGATAAAATGTTAAGTCGGAGACTTTTGGGGAGTGGTGCCGTTTTGATACAAGGCCCCAAGTGGTGTGGAAAGACGACTACTGCAGAACAGCAAGCAAAGAGCGTTGTGTATATGGATGATCCAGAATACATGGAGCAGAATGTGGAACTTGCAAATCTTTCTCCCAAAAAGTTGCTTTCAGGAGAAGTGCCTCGTCTTATTGATGAATGGCAATTAGCCCCGCAACTTTGGGATGCTGCTCGTTTTGAGGTTGATCATAGAGATGAACTAGGGCAATTCATCTTTACTGGTTCTGCAGTCCCTGTTGATACAAGCAAAATTCACCATTCAGGGACTGGTCGATTTGCATGGTTGACAATGAGAACAATGAGTCTTTCTGAATCTGGCGATTCTACAAATGAAGTCAGTCTAGAAGAATTGTTTGCCAATCCCATAGCAGATGTTTTTGCAACTAATCCTCTCAACATTGATTCTTTGGCATGGTTGATATGTCGGGGTGGTTGGCCAAAGGCAACGATGGTTAGTAAGGAGGTAGCACTTGATATGGCATATAGATATTATGAAGCCGTGGTACACTCTGACATTTCTCGTGTAGATAATGTGAGCCGTGATCCGGAAAGAGCAAAAAGAATATTGCGTTCTCTAGCAAGAAACCAATGTGCTCAGGTAACGGTAAATACTATCCGTGCTGATTTGGAGAATAATGATGTTGTAGCCACTAATCGCAATACAGTGGCTTCCTATATAGAGGCTTTGAAGAAAATCTTCGTATTGGAAGATTCCTTGGCATGGAATCCAAATTTGCGAAGTAAAACGGCTATTCGCACTTCGGATACCCGATATTTTTCTGATCCTTCTATTGGTGTTGCGGCTTTAGGTATAGGTCCAAATGATTTGGTGAATGACCTCAGTACGATGGGTTTGTTCTTTGAATCAATGTGTATCAGAGACTTGCGTGTTTATGCCGATGCTATTGATGGAACAGTGTATCATTATCGTGATGGTAATGGTTTGGAGTGTGATGCTGTAGTTCATTTGCGTAATGGGAATTTTGGACTGATAGAAGTTAAATTGGGTGGTGAGAAGAACATCGAAGAAGGAGCAAAGAATCTAAAGCTCTTGGCTTCTAAAATCGATGATACGAAAATGAAATCCCCATCTTTCCTTATGGTTCTAACAGGTACATCTCGTTATGCAGTTCGCAGGGACGATGGCGTCTATGTTGTGCCAATTGGTTGTTTGAAAGATTAATGTAGTTATGTCGGTGTAAACATGCGTCCCGCCGGATTTGTAATCCGGCGTAAAAAATGTCCTAACTTATTTTAGCTTGCTGCGGATTTGCAATCCGCAGCAATCAAGACTGCTGTTGATAGATAAGGGGGATTATCCCCCCCGGTTTTAATAGGTCGAACCTTTTTGATGCCGGATTACAAATCCGTCGGGACGTCAGTGTACCCTTCAATTAATTGTTACCACTCTTTATCTTCATATGGAGTTGATTCAATACCTTCATGCTGAAGAGCATAAACAAATTTGTCCAAAATAGGTTTTAAAGTTTTCTTAAATAAAAGCGTTTTGCCAAACCATTTTACAAGAGTTGGACTTGTTGAATAATATAGCTTAATGAAAGAACGTCCAAATACAGATTCCGCCAACTTCAAATCTCTAAATCTTCTTAATGTCCAAACTTCTGGACAATCATATGAGCCATATATGGCTGTCGCAATATAGCAACCCCCACTTGTAGTTTTATTCCGTGAGGTGTTTTGAATAGGCTTGAAGGTATAATTTGTCTTATCTAAATTTTCTTTCCTTCTTGACTCAGCTTGTGAAATTAATATTTGACGTGGCATCTGCAGAGTAGAACGGGGAACGGCTTCAGAGCTATATGAAGTATTTTGTATTCTCGGTTTGGATTGGTTATTAATTGGGGTTTGATTATGTTTGCTCAAAATAATACTTTCTTTGATGTTGTTAACAGAAGGAATTATAATCGTTGCAGCTAATTTAGAATGCCAACCATCATGTATTACTCCTAATGAAGCAACTATATATAAAACTCCATATCCTGATTTGTATAGAGAATTATCCAATCTTAATCGATTCAAATAATCTGGGTCTGTAATTGGAAAATCATATTCGTAACCATTGTAGTTAAATTTGATTCTCGGTTTAGGCGTATATCTTTCATCTAAATAAATCTCACTACCCTCTGTTCTAATAAGCATGAGCGAATAATCACCATTTTGAAAAGCATCTGGTGTTAAAGCACGACCTTTATTGCCAAATATAAGATTATGCCATGTATCCGTATACTTTTTAAGAAATTCATCTGAAGGGTTTAAGGTGTCTAGTAACAATAACTTCGCATAGTAGTAATCTTCGGAGTGAGAACTACTACCTGCATAATTGGCATTGACAATTTTAACAACGGAAAGAACTTTAATTCCTATAGCATCACTTAATGGAACTTCCCCAGCCGCACTATGTGAAACAGGACGAATCCAAATAGGAATTCCATAAGAAGACTTTTTTATAGAAATTCTCCCTTCTTGCAATGATACTTCTATACCTGCGATACATCTTCCACCATGTTTATAGGAATTTGCAAGGCATAAAATAAGTTTGTCCATAATATTTTAAACTAAATGAATAATTTTGACTTCCTCTGTGGAATGTTTTTTCAAATATTCCACCAATAATCTTCGATGACAGAATTCAGGTGTTTCTTCACTACATAAGAAGCAAGCATTATCAAAATTTTTAATGCCATATTTCTTTATAACAGACCGCTCTTGAAGAAGGTTTAAATAGACATTTGTATATTGACTCCAGTCAACTTCTTCTTTGCGCCATTTGCTCAACAAATCTTTTGTTGGTGCAAAATCAACAATATGTTCATAAGGAGCATTGCAAATTTGCTTTACAAAATATTGTAAATCTTTTCCCTTTGCAAAGCCAGCAAGCTGGCTAGCATTGTTTATTCGAATATCCACAAGCTTTGAAATGTGATTATTCTTGAGCAATTCAAAAAACTGCTCGGCACTTTTTTTGGTAAATCCAATAGTGTATAATGTAATCATATCTTTTCTTTATTAATCTGTTATTTTTTCTTCCATCATTGGTTTATAACCAATTTCACGATTCTTAATTCTATAAGCTTCATCTCTCAGTTTTTTTTCATCGTTTGATTCTGAGAAGAGATCGCCTTCACCCGAAAGTTTTCCTTTTCTAACATACTCATTTATCATACGAGACTCTAATTCTTTGTGCGTTTTGAGTTGTATTTCATGAGTTTCTTTATTCCTCATAATATGCATAATATCATATTTGTTATCATACAAATACCTTGAAATAAAAGAGAAACGATGACAATCCAGTGGATTAGCTTCTGTACACATTAAAGCAATTGTTCGACCTTGGCTTAACGCTTTATCTAATCGATTTATGCCAGCTTTGAAATTGTCCGTTTTGACACCCAACTCAAAATTTACTTGCATAAAGTCTTCATTGCCATTATGTACATATTGTAAGCAATCGTCACGCCTTGCACCAAATTCTTTTCCGAAATGAGCATACAAAACGTTTTTGCCCTTCAAATATATGCATAATGATTCTTTGTTAAATTGAGGGGCATGTTGACTAAAAGGCATACTTCTAACATCGATGATACAATTAACATCATAATGTTGTAGCATATCATAAAAGTCATCCAAACTTTGAATTGTATGTCCTATTGTGAAAATCATATCCAAATACTTTATTACCACAAGGCAACTTTTCCAGCAACTCCCAAATCAAGTGTTGCGGTTGCGATACCCAATGCTTGAAAAACGCGACTAAGCGTAGGAAGCGTAATTGTGCTACTTCCTTTTTCCAAACGCGAAATTTGTGCCCGTTGTACACCAATACGTTCACCAAGTTGTTCTTGTGTAAGATTCTGTGCTTTACGAGCATTACGAATTGCTTCACCCAAATAATAGGCATTGACCTCTTCTTTGAGCAACTTTTCCATCATGTCACGCTCTTTAGTACCAGTCTTGCCCCAAACTTCATCAACCACCTCAGAAAGTGGAGTTAAATGCATCTGTGCCATATCTATTGATGTTTTAATTCAAAATATAGTTTTCTAATCTCTTCTGCCTTTGTTATTTCCTTTCGAGGAGTCTTTTGTGTCTTCTTGACTATACCATGTGTGGCGACAATCAAAGTATCCGTTTCTGTGTCCCAAAAAGAGAATAGGCGATAGCAGTTTCCATTGAATAAAGTACGAAACTCCCAAATTTCAGAATTCTCTAATTTTTTTAAGAGTTCCTTGTCCATGACACCTTGTTCTATTTTCTTGTAATTGTAGGTTATTTTTTGTTGTACCTTCAACGGCAAAGAACGAACGAATGACAAGGCTTCATCCATTAAAACCACTTTAAATTTATATTCGCTCATTATTGTTTAATTTCTGGTTACAAAGATATAGTTTTGTTTCTAAACAGCAAAACAAAATAAGAAAACTTTAACTTACTTTTGCATTTGTCTCACTCCACCAATAGCAATTGGATATAAATCGTACTGTGGGAATTTCTCGCAGCCGATGTAGAGAGTATCGAAGGCATCTGTGCCGTCGGTGCGGTGTTCGAGAGGGTCTTCTTCGGACTCCGGTTGCTTCTCCATAGACTTGTTCTTGCTGAAGCCGTTGTGTCCCGCCGGATTTGTAATCCGGCGTTAAAAATGTCCTAACCTATTTTAGCTTGCTGCGGATTTGCAATCCGCAGCAATCAAGACTGCTGTTGATAGATAGGGGGATTACAAACCCCACTGTTTTCCCTATGTATTCCTATACTCGTTGGCGGAATTAAAATTCGCCTAAAAATTAGTATATTTTATGGAGAAAAAGTTGTGCATCTCGCTGATTTTTAGTAACTTTGTGGTGTCCAAACATAAAGTTATAATATTTCACGCTATGCACAACTTGTATGCAAATTTCGTAAAAATTCTTGAGATATGCAAGAATTTCTCCATAAATTTAGTTAATGAGCTAGGAAATATTCCTCGCCCAGGAGTCGTACCACGTTTTTCAGACCTCGAAGTTGTTGCTTTGAGCTTAACTGCTGAGCATCTAAGTATCGACAGTGAAAACAACTTGTTTGACAGACTGAAGGAGTATAAGACTGAAATGCCAAACCTGATTTCTCGACGTCAATTTAATGACCGCCGAAAATTCACAGCGGAATTATGGGCGCACCAGTAAAATCCTGTGTCTTATAATGTGGGATTATGTGACGATAGCGCTGTATCGGTACCACACGTAGCGTTGTAATCGGTACCATGCTATCACTGCAAGCGGTACCAAGATTCCAGTTCTGCTATGGCATCTGCCAAGGTTGGATCACCTATGTAATCATACCATTTGGCAATGGGAAGCTGCGAGACGATAATGACGGACTTTCTCTCGTATCTCTCTTCTAGGATTTGGAGCATACTTTTGCCCGACATACTGGTATGGCACGCTATAGTTGTTCAGTAGATTGTAAAACACCTCGTCATGTAGCAGAGCGTAGGCGGCATTGTATGCCTTTTGAACGAGACCCTCGACTGGACCTTTGTCCCTGGGTGTGCGAATCCTGCAGGTTTGGAGGGATGTATCGTAGTAGGCGACCCATTCCACGGCTGCATCATTGAACGCTGGCTTGTAGCGGTTCAGTACGCCACGTCCCATGTGTAGTTGCTCGCAAATGGTGCGTTGCGGTATTTTTGCCGCTAGCATTTGAAATAAACGTTTTAATTCACTCATGTTTACATTACTTTGTGCCATATCTATACAAATTTTAAAAGTCTACTGCAAAGATAGGCGGTGTTTGCCAATTTCGTAGCTGATGATTTTTCTTCCATTATCAGCAGAGAAATTAGCAAAATCAGTCTATTTTTCTTTATTTAACTCTGAAATTGAGTGGAATATCAGAGAAAATCTTTAAATTTGCATTTAAATACAATATTTTGTAAAGAATGGAAGATAGAGAACTATTACAGAAAAGTGCTCCAGAGTTCGAACGCCTCGCCTTTACGGTGTTGGCCATCGAGGCTTCGGCACAAAAAATGGGTATATCGCCGTCTGAAATGAGAAAGCGATTGGATAAGGTGGGGCTAATCAAGAGTCTCATTCAAGATTGCTATGACACTCTACATACCGAGAGCCGGGAAGCTGTGGCGAATGATGTGGTCGAAGCTCTTAAAAATTGGGAAAGAAAAGAATAATGGAAAAGCAAATATTATATCATGGTTCAAATGTCATTGTTGAGCATCCTTTAGTAAGCATTGGAAGAAAGGACTTGGATTTCGGTCCAGGATTCTATCTTACGCCTTTGTTTGAACAAGCTTCCAAATGGGCTGGCCGTATCAAGACCATCAGACGAGCCAAGCAAGCTATAGTGAACACCTATGAGTTCGCTCTACCACAAGACAGCAAGGTAAAACGATTTGATGCTTACGATAAGGAATGGCTCGACTTCATTGTTGACAGCAGAAAAGGAAAGCAGCCTTGGAGTGGGTATGACATCATTGAAGGAGGAGTGGCTGACGACCGTGTAATTGATGCAGTAGAAGCCTATATCAATGGCTATGCAGATGTTGAGCATACTCTTCGCCAGTTGGTTTATCACAAGCCCAACTATCAGATTTGCATTTTAAGCCAGGAGATAGTTGATAAGTATTTACAATTCAAATCATATGAAAGGATATAATTATGTTGGATTTCTTATTATGGAATAAAATCGCTCGTATCATAAAGCAACTAGCTGATACGTTACATATATCAACCGACAGGGCTTTACAGATATTCTATGACTCTGACGTTTGCCGTATGTTACATGACAAAGAACTTGGCTTGCATCTAATGAGTGATACATATATTGTAAATGACTTGATAGAAGAGCTAAGGAATAAGCAATAGCAAAACGATGGATAATTAGAGGAGGAAGATTATTTGTACTGTACCTTGCTGTATGTTTAGTACGGTCAAGGTGCTATCTTTATGTAATAATGTGCAAATGTGTCTCCTTCAGCTATCGCATTCGTCTCCTTCAGCTATCGCATTCGACTCCTTCAGCTATCGCATTCGACTCCTTCAGCTATCGCATTCGTCTCCTCCGGTCACTGCATTCGACTCCTTCAGCTATCGCATTCGTCTCCTTCAGCCACTGCATTCGACTCCTTCAGCTATCGCATTCGTCTCCTCCGGTCACTGCATTCGACTCCTTCAGCTATCGCATTCGTCTCCTTCAGCCACTGCATTCGACTTCTTCAGCTATCGCATTCGTCTCCTTCAGCCACCGCAGCCGAATGTGTTAACTCAATGAAGTAGATGAACTCGTGAAATGAAGTGGATGAAGTCGTGAAATGAAGTGGATGAGTTCGCATAATGAAGTTCATGATTTCTGCACAATTGCCAATACATGCGAATGGTAAAGCAAAAAGTGGTTGTTCGGAATTTCCGAACAACCACTCAATATGGTGCTTTAGAGGGGGGGGAACGCAGAGTAATGAGGTGAAATACTATAATCTCAATGTTATAATCTCTGTGGGGCATCATTCCCCATAGGACAAAAGTCGCCATAGCCTTGTGGCGCAGTCACCCACTTTGTTATAGACATTTTCTATTAATGATTTTTTGTCCATCTTACATTGGTTGTACGTCATAACGAATAAGAAATGTGGTTCTTCTCAAATTTTGGTACATTTATGTATCTAAGTTTGAGGAGACCTTTATCTGCAAAAGAGAAATCGATGCTCTTCCACCCATAATTCGCTTTGCGGTCTTTATCTTGTTGACCGAACCTTCAAGGATTCCATTGTTCAATTTGCTAGCAATAGAATTATTGATGGCGGAATAGTCCTTAATCAGTCCTTTGGCAAACTTTTCCATTTTCTCATTACCACATCCTATGACCATGTTAATCCATTTGTACAAGTTCATTTTGACCTCTCCGCTCAAAATGCCTTGAAATGTTGTTATATAATAGGCTAAATCGGTAACATGCGAGTCCTGCAGAAACAATCTGACAGTCTCCGTCTTGGTTTTCCTGTTGAAGTGAACTATTGAATTCCAAAGGTCATACTCTTCGTTCCTTATAGTTGCCTTTGCAAGAAATGCCTTGTAGGCATCATCGTATGCCTTCCAGTCTTCCTTCCATTTTCCTCTCAGTAGAAAAGAAGTCTTTTCAGTATTTCTTTCTTCTCTGTAGAATGTAACCCTTGGTAACCACAGAGTAATCCAATGACTTTTTACAGAGAATCCTATTTGTAATAGATTCTATGGCTTTGTAAGCCCTTAGTTGCGTTGGGTTGAGCAAGTCCTCATATTTGGTGTTCCTTAGCTTTCCCATCTTAAATCCATCAAACCCTGTTTTGTCATGGATTTCACTCAAAGTCAGTCCTTGCCTTGCATAAAGATCCATGAAAGTGTTCCATTCAGTCATTTTCTTGATTCTTCTTGCATCCTTGCACATCGATTCCAAGACTGCATATATGCTGTTATAAAGCCAACCTCTACTTATTTGTGGCTTAATGGGACCAACTAGACCTTGAGTCAGCAACTCCATTCTCTTATGCAAAAACTCCTGCAGAATCTTTGGAAAGACTGCGCTCGTCAAGTCTTCAATGACATGGAATTTGTCTGTGATAGCATGTGCTGATGGGGCTCCTTGCTTGATAGCCTTAATGAAGCATCGTCCCCTATCACGAGTGATAGTATTGACTTTCTTGTATTGTTTCAAGACATTTGCCACAATCGAAGAATCTCTAGAGTCTATCAGTTCCAAAATCTCGCCTGTGTCATGGTCTACGATAACACTGCCATAGGTATGTCTCTTTCTCTTGGCAAAGTCATCTATGCCTATATTCCTGGCAGTCCTGTCTGGAAGTCTTTGGATCTTTTTCAAATGATTTATGCAAGTATTTGGACAGCAAGTGATTCCCATCTTTCTCATGACCTTGGAGGTCGACACAGATGACATATGTATATGAAGCAGGTTCATCAACTCAATGCATCTTACACTGAATCTTGCATATTTGTTTAGCCACTTCGTCTGTTGCTCTACAAATATATGTTTATCAGACTGGCAGTAAAAACGGCGCATGTAAAGGGTGAGAACAAACCGTTTACACCCTAAAGGACACATCGTGACCGTTCTCTTTTGCCAGCCACGGGTATGAGTGGTTTTCTTGCCACAACGGTCGCAGAAGGCATGGGTAGCCGTACTCACGAGAACCATTTTGAGTTCCGTGGAAGAGAAGTCACAACTTGCGATAAAAAAGCCATCTATGGCAGGAAAAATGTCCATAAGAAGTTTTTCTCCGACCGTAGAAGCATTTATATCGGATTTTATTTGGTTGTTTCTTATCTTTTTTATAATTTTGCATCTGTTAGCGATTGTATCCATTGTAAGTCATATTTTATGATCACTTTAAACTTACATATTTTTGGAGACAATCGCTAATTTTTTATATTAAACTTTCTCAAAAATATTGCTCCTTCATATAAAATATGGGGCTTTGTACTAAAATTTGAGAAGAACCATCGTTCTCATACATAGGCTTTCCTCTTTTACTAATAAATGTTATATTCCCGCCATTCCTTTTCCAAATCATTTGTTTTCTCCTGGATTTACAGTACTTTTGCAGAAAGTATCTAATTAAAGATTCAAAGTGCGATTTAAAATAAGGTATAGATTATGCAATACAAGAATATCATATTTGATTTGGGAAATGTCTTGGTGAAGCTCAATCCGGAAGGATGTATCGGGGCTTTCAAGGCGATAGGAATGGGGGAACTGGCTAATCCGAATCTTCAGAGTGAGGGGATGAAGCTGATGAGCAAACTGGGTGTGGGAATGATTACCACCGAAGCATTCTGCGATGCAGCCCGTGAGTTGACAGGAGCTGATGTGACGAATGAAGAAATCATCGATGCTGCCAACAAGATGCTGGTGGAGATTCCTGATGAGAAAAAGGAGCGAATCCTGCAGTTGAAGAAGGCTGGTTACCGCCTCTTCCTCTTGAGCAATACCATTGATATACACTGGAATTATTGCGTGGAGCATCTCTTCCCTTATCAGAACCATGGGGTAGAGGATTATTTCGAGCACTGTTTCCTCTCTCAGCGAATGCATTTGGCTAAGCCTGATGCCCGTATCTATGAAGAGGTAGTCAAGCAGGCGAACATCCATCCCGATGAAACCCTCTTCATCGATGATCTGAAGGAAAACTGCGAGGCTGCCGAGAAGCTGGGCATCCATACCTTTCAGAACGTGAAGTTCGATGATTGGCTTTCACTTCGATTCTGACGGATATGTCAGAACCGAAGTGATTCGAAAAAAATATGAATTTCTTCGCTTTTTCCAATAAAATGTTATACCTTTGCCAACTCATAATAACTAACATACAATATCAAAATGAATTTTTACAAGACATTAGGATTGAAAAACAGCCGTATTGATGTGGCTGATGCCTTGCGAGGATTGGCCGTAGCAGGTATTATTCTCTATCACTCCGTGGAGCATTTCAATATGTACGATGGAAACATAGCACATGTTTATACGCTGGGGTGTGATGATTGGATGGCAGATGTGCTGGCATTGCTGCTGTCGGGAAAGATGTATGGTATCTTTGCCCTGCTCTTCGGATTAAGCTTCTTTATCATGAATGATAATCAGCAGCAGCGTGGAAATTGCTTTTCGGGTAGATTCGCCTGGCGAATGTTCCTCCTGGCAATGCTCGGTATCGTGAACACCGCCTTCTTTGATGGCGACATCCTCTTCTCCTATGCCATCTATGGACTGGTTCTCATCCCATTGAGTTATCTTCCTACCAAATGGCTCTGGTGGGTGGTTGCCTTCCTCTTTATCCAACCGGTAGAAATCTACTCCCTCATTTCGGGATGGCAGGTGGATGCATCGGCATTGAGAGAAGTGTATGGAAATATGTATAATGGTCATCAGCACGGCAGTTTCCTGGAGAATGCTTATGGCAACCTGCGATACGGACAGGTGGCTACTTATTACTGGTGTATGATGAAGGGAAGACATACGCAGACTATCTGCCTCTTCATACTTGGAATGCTGGTGGGTAGAAAGCGTTGGTTCTACAATGAGAACAACAACCTGGCTTTGTGGAAGAAGGTGCTGGCGGTTTCCATCCTGGTATTGATTGTGGGAGGCATAGCTGATGTGCGCCACATGGAAACATGGAACAATTGGCTTTATCCTATCTACAACTTCTTCATCCTCTCGTTTGTAGTATCAGGATTCATATTGTTGTGGTACGGAAAGGAATGGTTCAGAAAGGGATTGTCGTTCCTGCGCCAGTTTGGCAAGATGAGTTTGACCAACTACTTTCTCCAGTCTATCATCGGTTGTGGACTGTTTGCTTATTATGGCTTCAATCTCCAGACGAAACTCGGCATCACCTATGCCTTCTTTGTGGGTATTGCCATGGTGGTAGTGCAATGCCTCTTCTCCAACCTCTGGCTCAAGTATCACTCCCATGGTCCTTTCGAGGGAATTTGGAAGAAGCTGACCTGGATTAAGTTCTAAATTTTCAAGTTTACTGTAAAACTGGAGACTCCAGTTTTACAGTCTTATCCCATATTTCCAGTTGCCTTCATTCATCATCTGCGCTGGCATAAATTCTTTCATGCTGTTGATGATGGTGTTAAGCATCCGTTCTTTGATATAGTCTTCCCTAATGTATAGGGAGATGCGTCTCTGGGAAAGATAATCTCCTTCTATCTTTCTTACATTCTTGCGTTGTGCCTCATTTAGGAATTCGAGGTGCATCTCTGGAATGATGGTGAACCCGCCGTTCTCATCCACGATGCGAATTAAAGTTTCTATGCTGCCTGACTCATAGATGTGGTGCCCTTTGCTCCTTGCTTTACAGAAGGAGAAGGCACTATCGCGAAGGCATTGTGCTTCTTTCATAATCCACATGTTCTCATGTTCCAGATTCTCTGGCTTGAACACGGGCAGCTTGCGCCAGCAGTCTTCCGATAAATATACATAAAAGCGTTCTGTGTAAAGCGGAATCTCAAGTATTCCTTTACGAGGCAGGTCTGAAATAGCAATGCCAGCATCTATTTCTCCATCTTGCAAAACATGAAACATTTCTTCTGATTTCATCTCTTGAATAGAGAGGTTTACTTCAGGATAATCTTTTCTGTAATGCTTGATGAATTTGGGAAGAATGTAAGGAGCAATGGAGGGACCTACGGAGAGAGACAGAGATTTGCCAATCTGGTTCTTTTCTTCAGCCACGAGTTCTGTGATTTTCTCTAGCTCCAAAAGTGTCTTTTTAGCTTGAAGGATGATTTTCTCTCCTGCACTCGTTGGTGTTACCTGTTTGTTGGTGCGGTCGAAGATGCGCACATCGAGTTCTTCTTCTAACTTCAGCAGCATGGCGCTGAGTGTGGGTTGGGAAATATTGCACGAGTCTGCCGCCTTCGCAAAGTTGCGAAAGCGGTTGATTGCTACGATATATTTGAGTTGTTGCAGATTCATTTTGCTTTGAGTTATCTTGCTTTGAGTTATCTTGCTTTAATTTATCTTGCTTGAAATTATCTTGCTTTGAGTTTACATATCAGCTGTGTCATGTTGCCCATAGGACAGAACACGCACCAGGTTCTTGGACGATAGATAATGGTGAGCAGAACGCCCACAATCAGCGAGGTGAGCATGATGCCGTAGAGACCGAAGGCAAACTGCGCCTTCCATGGCTCAATCTCTACCGGGTAAGCCCAATGCCATGGCACGTTGAAGGTCCATAGCAGGTGGATGGTCTGATGGAGATCTTCTGTGCCCTTTGCCACCATTGTGGTGAGGATGATCATCTGTATGAAGAAGAACATGAAGAACAGGAGGAAGCCATGGCGGAACCATTTAGACGAGAACCATCTTGGTGCCGCCTTCTTGCGCGACCATCCCAGGGTGTTTCCTATTTGCAGGAAGAGTTGTCCTCGTCCACAATAGTTGTTGCAATATCCCTTTCCACCTCCGAATATGGCCATGAGCAGCGGAATCAGAAAACAGATGACTCCGAGCCATGCGAACACAATATTGAAGAATCCGAGGATGAAATAGGTGGCAGATATGAGCCACAGGTAATCACTCCATTTCTTATTTTTCTGTTTTGCCATGCGAATCAATTTGATGAAATTAAACGGGTTGTCTTAAAACTTTATGGATTACTCCTGCCGGACAGTTTTTCTCGCAGATGCCGCAGCCTATGCACTTCTCCTCATCTATCTGGGCATAGCATCCCTTGTAGATGCTGATGGCATCCTTAGGACATACTTTCACGCAAACACCACATGCCACGCAGCGGTTTTGCTCGTTAATTGCTTTATACTTAGCCATATTGTTACTTACTTCTGAATACCTTCCTTTTCCAGTATCTCTTCCAGAAATTCAGATGCATCAGCCACGCAGAGCGGACACTCGCGAAGCACCTTGCCTGTGCCCACACCTTTCAGCAGTTTGCATTGTGTGACACCATTGCGTTGCTTAAACTTATCCATTATCATTCTCATGCCCTTGATAGACTTCGCCTTGTCTTGTGTTGCGAGTCCAAGTACGATGCCAGCGCCAACGAGGGCTCCGCAGGTTCCCTCCATGTTACCCATACCTGCAGCAAAGGCATTGCCGGCGTTCTTGATGGTTTCCTCGTCCATACCGGTGAAGTCGTGGTAGGTGCAGAGCACAGCCTGTGTGCAATTATGTGAGCCACAACGTTTCTTTTCTGCTGCTATTTCTTTTCTTGTTTCCATTGTCATTTTTCTCTTTGTTTTTTTATTTTCTTATTTGTAATTTTGATTTCGGCTGCAAAGATAATACTTTTATTATAGATAAACGAAAGATTTTGGCTATAAGTTGATAGATGGTATCTATTGTGGCTTTTTGAAAAAAAAGGTGTGTCATGGACTTATGACACACCTCTTTATTTTTTATTTATCCTTTCTGAATATCTTATCCACGACTATAGCAATGGCGCCATCGCCGGTTACATTGCAGGCGGTGCCGAAACTGTCCATCGCAATATAGAGGGCTATCATAAGTGCTTGCATATCAGCATTGAAACCTAAAACTGAGGCTAGCGGACCTAGCGCTGCCATGACGGCTCCTCCCGGAACTCCCGGAGCTGCTACCATGCAGATGGCAAGCACGAAGATGAAGTTGAGGAAGAGGGGGAGATTGCACGGCATACCATTGATGAGACAGATGGTGAGCGCACAACAGGTAATCTTCATCATTGATCCCGAGAGATGGATGGTGGCACAGAGCGGAATGGTGAATCCGGCAATGCCATCGGTGACGCCGTTTTTCAAGGTCTGCTTCAGAGTTACCGGAATGGTGGCTGCTGATGATGATGTGCCAAGTGCCGTGAAGTAGGCTGGCAACATGTTGAATAACAGCTTAAAAGGATTCTTGTGGGACAAGCCGCCAGCCAACAGATATTCGTAAAGTAAGATGACGATATGAAGTACGAGAATCACGAGGATAATCTGTGCGAAGACCAGCAGAATGTGGTAGGCTTCGCCGGAGAAAGTCATGCCCAGGAAGATGCCGAAGATATAAAGGGGCAGTAGGGGAATGATGACTTTGGCAATGATACCTGATACGATTTCCTTGAATTCCTGAAAAACGTTCTGCATGGTGCGGCTGCCTTTGTGGGCAATGCCCAGTCCGGCAATGAACGAGAAAACGAGGGCACTCATCACATCTACCATGGCAGGTATCTTGATTTCGAAGAAGGGTTTGAGTTCTTCCACTTTATCTACTGCCACATGGGCAGAATTGGCAATCATGTTAGGAAAGAGTGCCGAGCCTGTGCCATAGGCAAGAAGACCCGCCAGGATGGTGTCGGCAAAGGCGATGCCCACAGTGGCAAGGAGGAGTTTTCCGGCTCCGTGACCGATGTCGGCAATGGCTGGCGTAACGAGACCGATGATGATGAGCGGTATCATAAAGCCCAGAAACTGGCTGAAGATGCCGTTGAAGGTGAGAAACGCTCTGACGGCCGCTTCATTGAAGAAATTGCCGAAGATTACACCCAACAGGATGGCAATGATGATTCTTGCCAAGAGTGGCATTTTGATTCTTTTCATATTCGTAAAATTGCTTTTTGCCTGCAAAGGTACGATATTTCTAACTTTTTTCCAAGTATTTTGCTGTTTTTTTAGAATCTGTCATGCTTACTGTACAACTTTCATGATGTTCGAAGGTGGGCGCTGCGCCATGAGTTCCTGCTTCATGTAATCCATGTAGGGCGCTACATGCTGATAATAATGGTAATAACCCGGACAGAGATAGTTGAGACCGGAATCGCCATACTTATCTTTCATGAAGCGGTTCTTTGGGCATTCTCCATGACAGGCAAACTCCATGTCACACTCCTTGCACTGGCGGGGAAGAGAACTGTGTTTCAGACGGCTGAACTCCTGTTGCTGCTCACCATAAAGCATGTCGATGAGCGAATGGTCACGGATATTGCCCAACTTATACTCCGGAAAAACAAAGTGGTCGCAGGAATAAACATCGCCATTGTGCTCCATCACTCCCGCATGACCGCATTCCTTGGAATAAGCACAGATGCCGGGAGAAACACCCATCCAGTTTGCCAGTGTGCAGTCGAAAATCTCAACGAAGATTTTGCCCACATCCTTCCGTACCCACTCATCGAAAATCGCACAGAGAAAGTTGCCCCACTGCTCCGGCGCAACCGATGCCTCGCTCAGAGAAATCTCATCCTTGTCGGCAAGACTTGCCAGGGTACGGCCATCCTCATGTCGGGTCAGTCGCTCAACGATAGGTGTGAACTGCAGAAACTGACAGCCGTTTTCCTTGAAGAAGCGGTAGAACTCCAGCGGATGATTGGCATTATAGGCATTCACCACCGCCATCGCATTCCATTCTACCCCGTGTTTCTTCAGCAGTTTGATGCCTTGCATCACCTTCTTCCACGATGGTTTTCCCGCAGCCGTCAGCCGGTAATGGTCATGATCAGGCTGCGGACCATCGATAGAGATGCCTACCAGCCAATGGTTCTGGGCGAAAAACTCGCACCATTCATCGGTCAGCAACGTGCCGTTGGTCTGAATTACGTTGTCGATGCGCCTGCCTCCAGCATACTTTTGCTGTAGGGATAAAGCCTTGCGGTAGAAGTCGATGGAGCGCAGCAGAGGCTCGCCACCATGCCAGGTGAAGAGCACCTGGTTCATGGTTTGCGCCTCAATATATTCTCGGGTAAACTGTTCCAGCATCTCATCGCTCATCAGATGTCGCTGAGCAGTGGGATAGAGCTTGTTCTTCTCCAGATAATAACAGTATTTGCATGCCAGGTTGCAATGGGCACCCGCAGGCTTCAGCATTACATACAGTGGCTTGGCAAAGGGATTTGCTATGTTGTCGTTCATCATTTTTTCTTGAATCTAGTTGTAATCTCTATCTCTCTGTAACCGGGAGAGAAAATCAGAACTTTGGCAGCGTAATTTCGAAATCCTTGCTGTCTCGATGCTCCTTTCTGATGGCAGCCAGGAGTTCGGCAAGAATCTCCGGATGTTCTGCCGCCACATTATGGTCTTCGTGGATATCGGAAGCCAGATTATAGAGCCGCGGTTCGCCTTTTACTACCACCAGTTTCCAGTCGCCCTTTCTCACGCCAATCTGGTCGGTTTCGTGAAATTCCCAGTACAGGTAATCGTGATGTTTCTGCTCTGCATCCTTGCCCAGAAGGGTAGGAGCGATAGAGATTCCGTCGAAACCATCACCAGCCAACTTTCTGTTGGTATAACGCTTGGCAAAGTTTCTGATGCCAGCCAAATCGCAGAAAGTAGGCAGCAGATCGTAAAAGGCAAACTGGGTATCGTTCACCGCTCCTGCCTTGATATGCTCAGGCCACCAGGCGATAAATGGTATGCGGATGCCGCCTTCGTAGCACTGGCGCTTCAGACCTTTTAACTTACCGTCGCGACCGAAGAACTCTGGATCAGCACCACCTTCTTCATGCGGCCCGTTATCTGAAGTAAAGATGACAACGGTATTCCTGTCGAGTCCCTTCTCCTTCAGCTTGGCGAAGATTTCGCCTACATACTGGTCCAGTCGGGTAATCATTCCGGCAAACTGTGCATGGGTATGAACCGCAGCGTTGTATCTCGAATCTTCCCATCCGCCCCAGGTTTTATCGGTAAAGAACTGTTTCTGGTAATTCTCTAGAATAGAGTCTTCCGGCTGGGTCAGTTCGGCATGCGGCAGGGTATAGGTAAGGAATCCTACGAAAGGATGTTCCTTATCCTGTCTGTCAATCCATTCCAGTGCCTTGTCGTGGATGATGCGGGCAGAATACTGTTTGCGCTTGAAATAATCCTTGCCGAACATCGGATGCTGGATGTTCTGTTCCATTACCTCTCTTACCACTGCTGTATCTCCCATTACACGACTGTAGCGATTCAGGAAGTTAGGATAATAGAGATGAGCCTGAAACTGGCAGATATAGCCATAGAATTCGTCCACGCCACGCTTGTCGGGAGTAGAAGCCGAACCTTCATATCCGCCAGCCCATTTCCCGAATACGCCGGTTCTATATCCTTCGTCCTTCATGATTTCGGGCAGAATCTTATGCTGCGGGTCGTAAGGTTCCTGTCCTACGACAGAATACTCCTCGTTGTTGCCATATTTTACCATTGGCACACCTCTCCAGTATTCCTTGTTTCCACGCACATGTGTATGTCCCGTATGCTGACCAGTCATGAGGGTAGCTCTCGACGGAGCCGAGACGGGAGAACCGGCATAAGCCTGGGTGAATCTCATTCCCTCCTGTGCCATCCGGTCTATATTAGGCGTGTGGATATAAGGTTGGCCGTAGCAAGCCAGATCGCCATATCCCATGTCGTCACACAGTATGAAGAGAATGTTGGGTGGGGTGTTTTGTTTTGCACAGAGCAGGGTAGGAAGGCACGCCAAACCTACCCCTGTAAACCATATTGTCTTGTTCATATCAATGTTATTTTGTTCGGTTCTTTTACTCATCTACCTTCAGATTCCTGCGATAGGTAGCGAGGAGCTTCTTCATTTCCTTTTCTACCTTCTGCATGCCAGGCTTGCCGTAGAGGTTGTGCAGCTCGTTCGGATCAACCTGGATATCATACAACTCGTAGTAGTCAATATCGGCATCATCGGTGATGTAGTTGATGGATTTGAGATATTCGAAACACCAGTTTTCTGAAGTTCCCGGTTGGCACTGATACTTGTTTTCTGGAACGGCTCTTTCACCACCCTTGCCGTAGAAATGAATCAGTTTGTAGCGCTCGGTTCTCACACCATCGTGCTTGCGTACCAGATGATAATTAGGGTAGTCATAATAATGGTAATACAGACTCTTACGCCATTTTCTTACAGGCTGTCCGGCAAACAATGGTTGGAGCGAAGTGCCCGGCATATAGGCAGGCTTCTTCAAGCCCGCCAGGTCGAGGAAGGTAGGAGCAAAGTCGATGTTCTGTACCATCTGGTTGCACTCGCTCTTAGGCTGGATATGCTTAGGATAGCTGATGATGAGCGGTGTATGGAATGATTCCTCATACATGAAACGCTTGTCAAACCAGCCGTGTTCGCCCATGTAGAATCCCTGGTCGGAGGTGTATACGATGATGGTATTATCCGTGAGATGATGCTCATCGAGATAAGTCAGGAGTCGGCCTACACTCTCATCCACCGAAGCAATCACTGCCATATAGTCGCGGATATAGTTCTGGTATTTCCATTCTACCAGTTCCTTACCCGTGAGATTCTTGCTCAGGAATTCTCTGTTTCTCGGCATGTAATAGGCATCAATAGCCTCGCGCTGCTGCGGTGTCATGCGGTTCATCTCTCCCATGAGTCCGGCATACGAGTCTCTGCCTTCCGGTGTAGAAGGGTCGTACATTTCGGGCACTTTCAGGTCGCGTACCATTTCCATATATTCATCGATAGTCATCTTCTGGGTGGATGCAGCCGAGCCTCGGGTCGCATAGTCGTCCCAGAAGGTTTCAGGTAGCGGGAAGTTTACTTTGCCGTATTTCCCAACATACTTGGTGCTAGGCATCCACAGACGGTGGGGTGCCTTATGATGAACCAGCAGACAGAATGGCTTGTTTCTGTCTCTTTGGTCGAGGTATTCGATGGCATGGTCTGTGATGAGGTCGGTGGCATATCCCATTTCCTGCTTGTATTCTCCGTAATGGTCTGTTGATGCGAAGGTCGGGTTGTAATATTGTCCCTGATCGTTGAGGATGTGATAGAAATCGAAACCTTTAGGGCGGCATGACATGTGCCATTTTCCCACTACTGCCGTCTCATAGCCTGCCTTCTGCAGCATTTCAGAGAAGAAGGTTTTGGTGGAATCGATGCCCTCTGCCAGCATGCGCTGTCCGTTCTGATGACTGTAGAGATGGGTCATCAGACAGGCACGGCTTGGTGTAGAAAGCGAGTTTTCAACGAAAGCCTCGTTGAATTTCATTCCCCTTTCTGCAAGTCGGTCAATATTTGGGGTAGGCGCCAGTTGGGAGATGGCACTGCCGTAGGCGCTGATAGCCTGTATGGCGTGGTCATCGCACATGATATACAGGATGTTTGGTTTTCGCCTGTATTCTGGGCGAAGAGATAGCGGCAAGGCTTGTAGGGCAGCCATCGCCAGCAAAGATCGGTTGAAAGGTTGATAATTATTAGCCATAATGTTTTGTATTAAGTTATATCTTGCAAAGGTACGCTGAATATTCGTAATTACCAAAAAAATCGGGATATTTCTTAAGAGTATTTCTCTTATTCTTCATAAAGCAACAGTGAGGGTGTGTCATAAGTCTGAATAATAGTTGGCGCATAACAGTTGACCATCGCATGCACATCACCTGTTGTGCATACGCATATCAGCTGTTATGCAAGCGCACAACAGCTGTTGTGCGACCGAAGATACAGACTGCCTCAACAACATATCCTATCTCTTCCAACAACATATTCTTACTCTTCCAACAACATATTCTTACTCTTCCAACAACAAGAAAAGGGTGAATCATAAATTTATGACACATCCTCTTTTCCATTCAACTAAAACCACTTATAATAACCCTGTCATATACAATGGCAAATAAGTAATCCCCTCCTCTACTTTCAAATCAGCCGTATGCAAAACATACGGAGTGGCCAGATAACTATCATATTTAGCGATGCACTTTTTGAGAGAAGTGAGCGTGTATCTATTAGTTGACTTCACTTCTATCGGTGAAATATTATGCTTTGACGTTATTGTATCTTTGGCTATCAGGAAATCCAGTTCCATCCTTTCTTTGGCATCATCCTTACTATATTTGGAAAAGAAATACAGCTTATGCCCTGCCGAACGTAACATCTGAGCCACAATATTCTCAACTATCATTCCGCCATTGAACTCCAGTTTATCTACCAGAAGCTTGTTATATAAGTTTTCAGATACTATCGTATTTTCATTGAAAGCATGACTGATGAGCAAACCCGTATCAGCCATATAGCATTTCAATGTCGTATCATCGGTATTCATTCCAAGACCGATGCTTGGCTCTGTCGTATTATAGGCCATATTGACTATCATGGCATCTGCCAGCCAAAAGAAAGCCGTTTCATAATCCCGCATTCTCGCCCTTCTGTAAGTGCTTTCAACATAAATTTCTTCTCATGTTTTTGAAGTTGAGAAGGAATTGTATCAAAAATCTGGGTAACTTTAAATACATAAGTTGAAGCATACTTTTGAATATCATTACGATATAAGGTAAGAATTTGTCGCTTCACACGATCCACCTTATTGAAATCTCGAGTTTCTACAAATTTAGCTACAGCCTGTGGCATTCCTCCAACAATAAGATACTGTCTGAAATAGTCCATTGCCATGCGATGCATCATCTGTCCCATCTCATGCTTTTTCTGAAAGTTCATTCGTATAAGAGGCATCAAGGTTTCATTGTTCAATGCCCACAAGAACTCCTCGAAATCCATAGGATACATCAATATTTCTTCCTCCTCAGAAGGAATCATGATATCCTCAACGTTCTTTTTGATAGAAACAAGCGAACCAGTCTCGATATAATCGTAGCGTCCATCTTCAACCAGATACTTGATAGCAGTACGAGCCCGAGGATACAATTGCACTTCATCAAAGATAATAACCGATTCTCTTGGATATAGAGGTGTATTGGTGAAACTGCTCAAATACATAAAGAATGTATCCAAGTCATCCAGGTAGGTTTCGAACAAGGATTTTATGTTCTTTCCTATCTTATTGAAGTCAAGCAAAATATAACTCTTGTATTCTTCTTGAGCGAATTCCTTTACGATATAGCTCTTTCCTACTCGGCGGGCACCATTGATGAGAACAGCACTTTCTCCGTTCTGTTCTTCCTTCCATTTCTTGAGTTGATCATATACTTTTCTTCTCATAATTTACACCTATCCTAGATTAATTATATCGGATAAATACACCTATCCGCGATTAATATTTTCCGTTTCTTACACCTATCCGCGATTATCGGATAGCACAAATACACACCTATCCGCGATTATCGGATAGCACAAATACACACATATCCGCGATTATCGGATGGTGCAAATATACACATATCCGCGATTATCTCCAAGGAAAAGCCAGTTTTTTAATATTTCTTAATCTTAAAAGGCTCGCAAGAAATCGAAACTTCTTGCGAGCCTTTTTAGTATCTTATGCCTTGAGCTTTTTATTTCAAAACATAAGCCGAATGAATATGTGCACACTCTTTACTCTACTGCAGTTGCACCCTGTTCGGCAACCAATGGCCAACCTGGGTTCTGGTAAACTACAGATGTGGTAAGATCGGTCTGGTCACCCGCTGCTGTCTGACGGAATACGCTCTGTGCGATAGGAGACAGATAGTGAGCAGGAGTAAAGTGATAACCATCAAATACCTGGTTGTTAATCTTGGAAATCTGGTATGGACGGATATAGTCGCCACTAATGGTCTTATCACTCATATTACCCTTACCTCCTTCAACATCTACGATAGCGAGGTTGGTTTCACCATCGAGCCATGTGCCCTCGTAAACAGTACCCCAGTACTTCATACCTTCAATCTGGTAACCGTTTACCTGGTTGCAAGCACGCCAGCGGATCAAGTCCTCCCAGCGGGAAGCCTCACCGATGAACTCGTCACGACGCTCACGACGGATGTTGTAAGTAGTAGCATCAACCAACTGACCATGAGAGTAAGCACCGAAGTCCCACTTAGCCTCCTCCTGCATGTTGGTAGCTGCGATGGTCTTGTTGTAATCAGGATCTACCTTGGCACGGGTGCGGAGAGCACGCCAGTACTTATCAGCTGTGGCGTCGATAGTATTGTTCTTCAACCAGGAAGCCTCCATGTAGTTGAGGAGAGCCTCTGTGCCACGGAATACAATGCTACCACTCTGACCATAGTCGTGGTTGAGCTGCTGCAGAACATCATAGTTCTTACCCTTCTTCACAGCATAATAGGTAACGATACGAGTCTCATTGTTACCCTTTACTGTCCAAGAGAGATCAACGGTATTAGCACCATCACTTGTATAGTTCTCTACAGAACCATCCATCTTGGTGAATATCTGGATACGAGAGTCACGATCCTGGAGAGTAGCCTTGATGCCCTGGTTCTCCCACTCAGGGTTGTAACCTGAACCTGCTGCATAGATAGGAAGACCGTTGCGCATGAGGAATGAGTTAACCAATCCACGTGTCCAACCAGTACCACCACCATTACGCTGGAGCTGCATCTGGATGTTGTGAGTTACGTTAGCCTTGTCCTTATCGAAAGCACGGTACATCAAAACCTCGCTATAGCCACTCATATCCTTGTCACAGAACATGGTGTAGTAAGGATTGATACTTGCCAAACTAGCATTCTGTCCCTCTGGAGTATCCGTATTCTCTACAAGGTTATCAACGAGCTTATCACCCAATTCCTTAGAAGACTTCATAGCCTCATCGAGGAAGTGATTGATGGAAGAATCGATGTCAAATCCCTGGATATCCTCAGCCTTGCCTGGCCATCCTGGACCACCTGGCACAAACGCAGTACCCTTGTGATACTTCTCCCATGTAGCCTCAAAGAGAGCTGCACGAGAACGGAGCAGGAGGGCAGCATCGCGAGAGATGCGGTTCTTGCCACCAGGGGCAGACTCCATCAACAGACCGAGTGCCTTATCAAGGTCGTCGAGAATCTGCTGAGCTACCTTATAACGTGGCTGGCGCTTTGAAGCCTCAACAAGAGTCTCCTTGTCATCAGGAAGCGCTGTGAGCACGATAGGGAAATCGCCAAGAGACTGCAACTTGTCCAAATAAAGGTAAGCACGGAGGAAGTATGCCTCACCAATGTAGTGGCGTACATGAGCCTCAGCACCACTAATCTGCTTAGCCTCGAACTTTGGCAGTACCTGATCCAGGAAATAGTTCACCGAACGGATGTTGCCGAAATCCCAGGCACCGCCACTCTGACCTACTTTCCAGTTTCCAGGAACCCAACGGCTAGAATAATCGGTTCCCGCCTGGTTATCAGTAGCATTATCGTAAGCAAAGGTACTCATACCATAGCTACCAGGACCAATACTTGTCAATACACCATAGAGATTCACGGTGTAGGCTGCCAGGTCGTCTGCGCTAGTAAAGAAAGACGCAGGTGTCACGTTGCTTTCAGGCTCCTTGTCAAGATAGTCATCGCAACTTGTCAGACCGAGCGTCACGCCCAATAAGAGCATTGAAATATATTTAATTTTCATAAATTGTTTCCTTTCTATAATCTAAATGATAAGTTAGAATGTTACACTAAGACCGAATGAGAATGTCTTTGACAATGGATAGGTCTCACCAATCTTACCGCCATCATAACCTGCTCCAATCAGCTCTGGATCACCAGCCTCTGTGAAGTTAGTGATGGTGAAGAGGTTCTCTCCAGATACGAAGAAGCGAAGATTCTCAATATAAGCCTTGCTTGTGATTGACTTTGGCAAGGTATAACCGATGGTGAGGTTCTTCAAACGACCATAAGCTGCATTCTGCAGATAACGGGTCTGAGTCTGGATGTTGCGGCCACCACCCCAGTCAGCACGTGGGTAGTATGCACCCTTGTTATCCTCACGCCAGTAATCCTCGTGGAACTTGAAGCCGGTAGCCTGCCACTTACCCTGACCGATAGCACCCCAGAATACAGCACCACCTGCAGCGTAGTCACGCTTGAGGGTTCCCTGGAAGAACACCTTGATATCAAAGCCCTTCCAAGCTGCATCGAGGTTCAAACCAAAGTTATAGCGAGGAGTAGAGTTACCGATAATTCTTCTATCACCAGGCTTGCCGGCTGTATTCTCGCCTGTATTTACCTTACCATCACCGTCAAGGTCGGCATACATGATATCACCTGCTGTCCAGCCGCTTCCGAGTGCGCTCTGGTCAACCTTTGCGAGGTGTGCATCCATTTCTTCCTGGCTCTGTGCAATACCGATTGTGGTAAAGCCCCAGATGTCTCCGAGCTTAGCACCTTCGTAATATGAACCGAGGTTCTTAGATGGGTTAGGATACTTATCGATGACCACCTGGTTATCACTCAATACGAGAGATGCACCATAGCTTACCTCACCGATTACGTCACGCCAGCCAATCTGGAGATCCCAACCCTTAGATGTCATATCAAGGTTGTTCACATTTGGAGGATTGACACCGAGGATAACAGGCAACTCAGGAGCAGGACCTACCATGTCGAATGTCTTGCGCTGATAGTAGCCGAACGATCCGGTGAGGCGGTTATTGAAAGCACCCCAGTCGAGACCGATTTCCCATGTACGGATCTTCTCCCATGTAAGAGTAGAAGATACGAGACCTGGCTGTGAAGCGGTATTTGGCTTAGCGCCATTGATCAACCAGTTGCCACCCTGAGAAGAGAAGCCGATGGTTGGATAGAAAGGATACCAGTTATCAGTATTCTGGTTACCCAACTGACCCCAAGAAGCTCGGAGCTTCAATGTGTTTACGTAATCAGTCAATGGCTCCCAGAACTTCTCACGGGCAATGTTCCAACCTGCAGAGAATGATGGGAAGAAGTTCCAGCGGTTCTCGCGGAGGAAACGTGAAGATCCATCATAACGGAGGTTAGCCTCGAAGAGGTAACGGCCTGCATAATCGTAGTTGATACGACCGAAGAAAAGCTGTAGTCCATGAGTTATATGCACCACCTACACTTGGCTTGGTGGTTGTTGTATCGAGAGTAGGAAGACCAGACATGATACCGTTCTGACGCGCTGTGATATTGCGCTGACGGAACCACTCACTCTGGAAACCACCCATTACCTTCATATTGTGATCGCCAAACGAATGGCTGTACTCTGCAAAGAGGTTAGGGTTGAAATAGTTCGACTTGAATGAATACTCATACACGCTTGATGTGGCGTTGCTATCTACGTATGGATTGTTGTCGCAGTCGTAGCCGTATGTGGTCTGCCAGTCTCGGTGATTGAACTGTGTAACAATACGATAGTTCAACTCAGCATTGAGAGTCAGGCCCTTTACAGGTGTTGCAACAAGAAAGCTGCTGTGCGAGACGGTCTGCCTGGTTCTTGGCACGGCCACCATCCTGAAGACGTCCGATATAAGACTCTGGCAACCAGTTACCATTAGGATCGGTAGTTGGCAAAATAGGCCAATAACGGCACATATTGTGGAAGAACACATCTGTACCATTGATCAAATCACCAGGAGAATCGAAGTCCTGACGTGAGAAACGGGTATTGTAGGTCATGCGCAACCATTTGGTTATCTGTGCATTGATCTTACCTGTCATAGTATAGCGCTGCATGCTATCATCACCATGACGGAGAAGACCACCACGGTTGAGATAGTTACCAGACACATAGTACTGCAAACAATCATCACCACCATTGATACTCAAGGTATGCTCCTGAGAGAAGCTGGTACCAAACTGCTCCTTGAGCCAGTCGGTATTACCAAGAGGCAAGAGTGGCGTATTGTCCCAAACCTCCCAACGGTTGTTGCTGTTCTTGAACATCTTCTGCATGGTTGGATCACTCTGAGCCTTCTTGATCTGCTCGAGTTTTTCATCTGTAAACCAGATACCTGCACCACTAGCAACAGAAGCATCATTCATGTACTTAGCCCATGTAAGAGTCCATCATCTCCGGCATGTTGAGTGGAGAATCAAAACGGAATGAGTTGTTGTAGTTAATGGAAGCCTTACCCTTCTTACCACTCTTGGTAGTAATAAGGATTACACCACCGGCAGCACGCGAACCGTAGATTGAAGAAGCAGATGCATCCTTCAATACAGAAATGTTCTCGATGTCCTGTGGGTTGAGTGCGTTCATATCGCCCTCCATGCCGTCGATGAGCACGAGTGGAGATACAGAAGAACCGGCACCGATAGTACCTGTACCACGGATATTAAAAGACTTGGTTGAATTAAGAGTACCACCACTGCTTGGTGTAGAGAAGTTCATACCGGCTACTGCACCCTGAAGAGCGTCAACTACAGAGTTGACTGGGCGAGCACCGAGGGTCTTGGAATCAACGGTAGAAACGGCACCAGTGAGGTTTACCTTCTTCTGAGTACCGAAACCGACAACAACGACCTCATTCAGAGTCTTGTTGTCTTCCTGCATGGTTACATTGATGTCACCACCCTTCCATACCATCTCCACCGGCTCGAAACCAATGTAGCTGATACAAACGGTTGCACCATGCTGAACATCAGAAAGCACGAACTTACCATCCAAATCGGTGATGGTTCCACCCTGCTTTCCCTTAACTGTAACTGTAGCACCAATTACTGGCTCACCTGTAGGGTCAATAATGGTACCAGTGCATTGTCCGTTCTTGGACTGATTAGTTTCCTGGATACGAGTTCCCCCATACGCTTGGGTAGGAGTCATACCAAGAGCCATAATCATAGTACTTACTGTGAATAGTTGTCTAATCATAAGATATTTGTTTACGTTAGCCAATGTTATTTACCTAATTTCCGCAACACTATAATTTAATATTTTTTATAATTACCTCAAGTCGCTTCGCTTTATGGGGTAAGGGGATTTTGTGTCTGCGACATTTCTGTTGTGCAAGAAATATGTACAATAAAATGAATTTTGTCGCTTTGCAAGCAAAATCCCACTAAACCCTATAGGTTGCGGATTTGAGGGTTATTAGAATGCTGAAACAGAGTTTATACAAGGGCATCCCTTTGCATCGTCGATTACGATGCGGATGCCACTTGTAGTAATCTTATCGAAGCGAAGTATTCGCTTGTAGCCGATAGTGGTAGTCTCTTCCTTAGGGTCGAGCCTTACCCAGTTTTTGCCTTGTCGGTAATAGATTGAGAAGGCTTTTACGCGCTGCCCCAGAGGTATGTATTCCTGGAGCATGAGGCGTGTGATAGATTTTGGCTTTCCGAGTTGAAACTCGATATAGGCATCTTTTTTCTTTTTAGAAGCCCAGAAGGTGTCATACTGGCCGTCTGTGATATTCTTGCCAATGTGCTTGCCTTGCTGGCTGTCTACTTTAGGTGTGATGCCTTTCAGTAGATTGACAGATAATTCTTGTCGGATTTTCCTGTGGAAGTTTACTGCATTTGCAGAGTCGATAGGGTGGATGAGTCCATCCTTGTCTACCGGGAAGTTGAGTAACATGGTAGCGTTGTGTCCTACACTCTTGTAGTAGAGATCGCACAGGTCTTCAACGGTTTTTACCTTACTGTCTTCTTTCTCATGGTAGAACCAACCCGGACGGATAGAAACATCGCACTCAGCTGGTGTCCACTGGTCGCCGTCTTCCCATCCAAACTGCAACTGTTTGTAGTCTTTGAAGCCTGGATAGACGGTGTTGGATGGTATTGTAGACCAGCAGGTCTCGCCTGCAAATCCATTTTCATTTCCTACCCATCGGCATCCCGGTCCGCCATCACCGAAAAGAGTGGCATTGGGTTGTAAACTGTCAACAATTTCGAAAATCCTAGGAAAATTGTAGTAGTTCCTTCTGTCGATGGTTCTGCTTTCTTCGGCACCTCCGTACCAGCCGTCTCCTCCGTTGGCTCCGTCAAACCATACTTCGAAAAGTTCGCCGTAGTTGCTCAGAAGTTCCTTGAGCTGGCGCTGGTAGAGTTTCAGGTAGTAGGGAGAACCGTAGCTTGCCTGGTGTCTGTCCCAAGGCGAGAGGTAAACTCCGAATTTCAAACCGTATTTCTTGCATGCTTGGGAGAGTTCTCCTACCACATCACCTTCACCATTCTTATAAGGTGTGTTGCGGATGCAGTAATCTGTGGTGCGTGTAGGCCAGAGGCAGAAGCCGTCGTGATGTTTGGCTGTAATGATGACTCCTTTCATGCCCGCAGCAACCAGGGTTCTTGCCCATTGTTCGCAATCCAGTTTCTTAGGATTGAAGGTCTTTACATCCGAATTTCCGTATCCCCATTCCTTATCATTGAAGGTGTTGAGGCCGAAATGGATAAAAGCATAGGTTCCCAGTTTCTGCCATGCCATCTGCTTGGCGGTTGGCACAGGTTGGATGGGGGCTACCTGGCTGTAGTTGCGCTGGGCGGCAGCTGTTATGGCTGCCAGCCCCAGGCATAGTGCAACAAGAAGAGACTTCTTCATACTTAAAATAGGTTTTGTATTGGTTGTTTAAATTCCTTATTTGTCGATGTTCTCATTCAGAAGCCGGTATCTTGCCATCAGACAGGCTCCCGTGATTCCTGCAAGACCTTTCAGACTTGAGGTAACGATTTTAGAATCCTCATTCATGATGTTGAGAGAGAATTTCTTGATACCCATCTTTACGGTAGCGTGAGGTAGTCGCCTGTAACCGACATTTCACCTCCGATGACCAGCATTTCTGGGTTGAAGATGTTGATGACTCCTGCCAGCTGTTTGCCAAGTTCATCTGCTATGCGCTGCAGTGTGGCAAGGCTCAGTACATCTTCCTTTGCTATGGCGTCCAGGATATCCTGGAGTGATAGGTCTTCATTCTTTTTCAGAACTCTTTCAGAGAGGATGGAAGTCTTTCCTTCCTTTATCTTCTCGATGAGTTTCCTTTTGAGTGCTCTGCCCGAAACTTCTGTTTCTATGCAACCAATCTTGCCGCAGTGGCAGATGATGTTGTTGTTGTAGGCAGTCATGTGACCGAATTCGCCAGAATATCCCGACTTGCCGTAATAGAGATTGCCGTCGATGATGATTCCGATTCCGATGCCCCAGCATACGTTCACGAAGATGGCGTCTTTCAGGCCTTTGCACTGTCCCTTAATCAACTCAGCGAAAGCCATGCTCCGGGTATCGTTCTCGATACATACAGGTAGCTGTATGAGTTGAGCCAGCTTGTCGGTCAATGATTCTTTCAGGAAGGTGAACATGTTGTAGGCATTTCCTGTACAGGATTCACGCGCTCAGCCACGTTCACGCAAACTTGAAGTATTTCTTCTCTTGAAACAGGAAGGTTTTCGATGAACTCATTGATGATTCTGCTTATCTCTTCCAGGTTTTCAGGAGAGTTCTCATATACGTAAGGCACTCTTGTTTTTTCGGTAATCAGATTGCCTGCGAAGTCGCTTGCTGCAAGTGCCAGGCAGTTCATCTCAGGATTGACGCCGATGAAGTAGCCTGCTGTTGGAACGAGGTCGTAAACCATCGGGATGCGTCCCGAAGAATTGTCTTTCTTTCCAATCTCTCTGGCGAGTCCTTCTTTTATCAACTCGTTGAGGGCACTTGTTGTTGTCGGTAAGCTAACTCCGATAGCCTTCGACATCTCTGGGATGGTGGAGGCTCCGTGAGAGATAAACTGCTCCAGGAGCTTGCCCTGAACTGAGGGCTTTTTGTTTATCTTTCTAAGATATTTTATTAAGTCAGCTTTCATAACTAATATTTTTTAGTTGCAAAGATAAAGTTTTTCTGTATAGGTGCAACATTTTTTACTGTTAATAAAACTTAAATGGTGAAAAATAGTATACTTTTCGTCGTTTTCGGACATCCTGTTTTCTTCTATACCTTATTATATATAGAGAGGTTGGATACGTAAGTGCACAAAGGGCAATTAAAACTACACTTAATAGCTCTTTTGATATTGGGTAAAGTTACACTGAATCGGTGTCAGATGCGAACAAAGTACAGGTATTTCAGCCATAAGGAGACTTAAAGTATAAAAAATGTTTCTGTTTTAGAAATATTAACGCTATTTTCATTGCTGTGTTTGATAAAACTAGTAACTTTGCAAAATAAAATATTTTAGTAACAAACTGAGCGTTAATAAAGAATTTAATAAATGAAAGTTTATATCGCTCCTCGTTATTTTTCGATTTTAACCTATTAATTAAAAGAAGTATGGAATACGATGTAAAGTCTTTAGTGATTGGCTTGGATTTGGGTGGAACCAATTCCGTTTTCGGCATCGTTGATGGGGACGGAGAAATAATAGCTACAACCTCAATCAAGACCCAGACATTCCAACGCGTGGAACAATACGTAGAGGAATCGGTAAAAGCTGTGATGCAGATAGTAGAACAGGTAGGTGGTATGGAGAAAATTCGTGCCTTGGGCATCGGTGCGCCTTGTGGTAACTATTACAAGGGGACCATTGAAAATGCAGCAAATCTGGTATGGGCTAAGGGTATTGTACCGCTGGCTGACATGTTTGCAGAGAAACTGGGCATTCCGGTTGCTATTACCAATGATGCAAATGCGGCTGCTATGGGAGAAATGAAATATGGTGCTGCAGTTGGTATGAAAAATTTCGTAGAACTCACTCTCGGAACAGGCGTAGGATCGGGTATCGTGGCTAACGGGCAGCTGATTTATGGTTGCGACGGTTTCGCCGGTGAGTTGGGACACATGGTAGTGGAGCCTGACGGTAGACCATGCGGCTGTGGCAGAAAGGGCTGCCTGGAGACCTACTGCTCGGCTACAGGCGTGGTCCGTACTACCTTGGCCATGCTCGAAGCATCAACCGTGGCAACTGAGCTGAGAAATATTCCAAGGGAAGAAATTACATCTTATGTGGTTTATAAGGCAGCCATGGCAGGAGATACACTGGCACGGGAAGTGTTCAGACAAAGGTACAAGAATCGGCAAGGCCTGTGCAGAGATAGCTACCTTTCTGAGCCCGGAGGCTTTTATCTTCTTCGGAGGATTGGCACAGGCTGGCGATCTGCTCTTCCGGCCTATTGAAGAAGCATATAACGAGCATGTGCTCTCATTATATAAAGGTAAGGCTAAGTTCCTGATGAGCGGACTTGATGGTGCCAAGGCGGCCATCCTGGGTGCTGCAGCAATGGCGTCTGAACTCTAATCCGTCATTTTAAAAAAAGAAAACATAACATAACCTATTTATTTAAATACAGATAAAGATATGAGACTCAATCTTAGTTCACAAATCGTACTCAATAAAGTACCTGTAGAGTTCTACAAGCCAAAGACGACTGTAGAATATTCTGAAATCTCCAGAATGGAGAAGATTCATACAGACATCTTTGCCTCTATGGCAGAAGGTGCCAGTCATGTAGCTGACAAAATAGAAGCTGGTATCAAGGCGGCACAGCAGGAAGGCAAATTCTATGTGATGGCGCTGGGTGCCGGTTCTTCTCTCTATTCTGTATACGATGAACTCGTTCGCCGTTACAACGAGAAGACCCTGAGCTTCCGCAATGTTGTTGTATTCAATGCATACGAATATTATCCGCTCCAGAAGGACAGTTCTCTCCGTACCATCAACCAGTTGAAGGATCGTTTCCTCAATCATGTGGATGTGGCTGAGCAGAACATTTTTACACTGGGTGGTTTTGTGGCACAGGATGCCGTACAGGACAGTTGCCGTCTTTATGAGCAGCGTATCAAGACCTTTGGCGGTCTCGATGTAGCCCTCCTAGGTGTAGGCCGTTCGGGTAATATTGCTGCCAACGAGCCAGGTTCGGGCATCCAGTCGATGACCCGTATCATCCTCATCGGCAATACCTCTCGCGAAGAGATGGAGAACAGTGAGCAGACCAAGGAAACCATTCCTCCATGTTCGCTCACCATGGGTATCGCTACCTTACTCTCAGCCAAGAGCATCTATCTGACAGCCTGGGGCGAAGAGAAGGCAGAGATTATGCAGAAGGTGGTGGAGAACTCTATAACAGATACCCTCTTAAGCATCATTCCTTCAGACTCATCCGACTGCTCCTGTTGTCATCGACCTGGGTGCAGCTCACCATCTGACGCGCATCGAGCATCCATGGCTCGTAACTTCATGCCAGTGGAGTGACAAACTGGTGCGTTCGGCACTGGTATGGCTCTGCCAGAAACTCGGTAAGCCTATCCTGAAGTTGACCAATAAGGATTATAATGAAAACGGACTGAGTGAACTTCTGGCTCTCTATGGCTCTGCCTACAATGCCAATATCAAGATTTTCAATGACTTGCAGCATACCATTACCGGATGGCCAGGTGGTAAGCCGAATGCCGATGATACCTATCGCCCGGAGCGTGCAACTCCATTCCCTAAGAAGGTTATCGTATTCTCTCCACACCCAGACGATGATGTTATCTCTATGGGAGGAACCATCCGCCGACTGGTACAGCAGAACCACGATGTGCATGTAGCTTACGAAACATCAGGAAACATTGCTGTGGGTGATGAGGAAGTAACAAGATTCATGCACTTTATCAATGGTTTCAACCAGCTTTTTGCAGACTCAAAAGACAGCATCATCTCTAATAAATATAAGGAAATCAAGACCTTCTTTGCCAAGAAGAAGGAGAGTGACTTCGATACGAGAGATATCCTGACCATCAAGGGATTGATTCGCCGTGGTGAGGCTCGTACCGCTTGTACTTATAATGAAATTCCGCTTGACCATGTCCACTTCCTCGACCTGCCATTCTATGAGAGCGGCAAGATAGAAAAGTTGCCAATGACCGAGAAGGATGTAGAGATAGTGAGAGCTCTGTTGCAGAAGGTGCAGCCGCATCAGATTTATGTAGCCGGCGACCTTGCTGACCCTCACGGAACCCACAAGAAGTGTACTGATGCCGTTCTGGCAGCTATCGACGAAGAGAAGAAAGCAGGTGCAGAGTGGTTGAAGGACTGTCGCATCTGGATGTATCGCGGTGCCTGGGCAGAATGGGAGATTGAGAATATCGAAATGTGTGTTCCATTGAGCCCTGAGGAGTTGCGGGCAAAGCGTAACTCTATCCTCAAGCATCAGTCGCAGATGGAGAGTGCTCCTTTCTTGGGTAATGATGAGCGCCTGTTCTGGCAGAGAGCCGAGGACCGTAACCGTGCTACTGCATCGCTCTACGACCAGTTGGGTCTGGCATGCTATGAGGCCATGGAGGCTTTCGTGGAGTACAAACCATTGTAATACCTTATTAATATATTTAATGTTATGGCAAAGTTCAATCGTTTATTAGGCTCGTTTGTAGCCTGTGCAGCGATGCTGGGTGGTATCTCCACTCCGGCATCTGCTGCCGATATTAATATTATCCCGATACCGGTGAAGACTCAGGTACAGAAAGGGGAGTTCGTATTGCCACAGAAGGTGGTAATCGCTTACCAGACGGCTGAAGGCAGAAATATCGCCCAGTACATGGCAGACAAACTGAAGGCTTCTACAGGTTATGAGGTAACGGTAGGTGGAAAGAAGGGGAATATCTCTATACAGATTTCTCCTTCGCTGAAAATTGCCGAGGAAGGTTATCGCCTTACCGTAACCGCCAAGGGGGTTGTTATCAAGGCGAAGACCGCCAAGGGCGCCTTCTACGGTATGCAGAGTTTCATGCAGTTACTCCCTGCCCAGATAGAGAGCGCAACCCGGGTGGATGGAGTGAAATGGGTAGCACAATGCTGTGATATCCAAGATGCTCCACGCTTCGGCTACCGTGGATTCCATCTCGATCCATGCCGCCATTTCATTTCTGTCGAGAATGTGAAGAAGCAACTGGACCTGATGTCTATGTTCAAGGTGAACACCATGCACTTCCATCTGACGGAAGACCAGGGCTGGCGTATCGAAATCAAGAAATATCCTAAACTTACTTCTGTGGGCAGTATCCGTACCGAGGGCGATGGCTCTTTTTATGGCGGTTTCTATACCCAGGAGCAGATTAAGGAAATAGTGGATTATGCTGCCAAGCGCTATATTACCGTGATTCCGGAAATCGACCTTCCTGGTCACATGATGGCAGCTATCTCTGCTTATCCTTATCTTTCATGCAAAGGTGAGCAGTGGTCGTTGAGAACAGTTTGGGGTGTAGAGGATATCGTGATGTGCCCGGGCAAGGAAGATATGTTCCGCTTCCTGGATGACATCTTTAGTGAGATTGTTCCTCTCTTCCCAGGTAAGTACTTCCATATCGGTGGCGACGAGTGTCCGAAGACCAGTTGGAAAAACTGCCCTGCCTGTCAGAAGCGTATTCAGACAGAGGGCTTGCAGGCTGAAGGAAAGCATTCGGCTGAGGAAAGACTGCAGAGCTACGTTATCAAGCGCATAGAGAAAATGCTGGAGAAGCGTGGCAGAAAGATTATCGGATGGGACGAGATTCTGGAAGGCGGATTGAGTGAGAATGCTACCGTGATGTCATGGCGTGGAACGGAAGGAGGTATCGAGGCTGCCATGCAGAAGCATGATGTCATCATGACGCCGGGCAGCGACGGTATGTATCTCGACTGGTATCAGGGTGACAGCAAGGTGGAGCCTGTAACCATTCCTAGTCCTCCTAGATATCTGGCTTCAACCTATAATTATAATCCGGTACCTGATACCATCAAGGCGTTGGGACTGGCTCATCATATCCTGGGCGTTCAGTGTAACAACTGGTCGGAATATATGTATTCCAATGCCAAGATGGAGTATATGATGTATCCTCGTGCCATTGCTCTCTCTGAGATTGCATGGTCGCCAGTGAGCAGGAAAAACTTCAAGGATTTCTGCCGCCGACTGGATGCAAACTGTGTCCGTCTGGACGAGCGCCATATCCATTATCATATCCCATTGCCTGAGCAGCCTTTAGGTTCTTGCGATAAGATGGTCATTACTGGGGATACTGCGGTAACCTTTACCACCTCGCGTTCTATGAAGATGGTTTATACATTGGATGGAAGTACACCAACTCCTTCTTCTTCGGCTTATGCAGAGCCTATCAGGGTGAGTGGAAACACCATCATCAAGATAGCAACCATATTGCCTTCAGGCAAGATGAGCCGTATCAGAACCGTTGATGTTGAGAAGCAGACTTATGCTCCAGCTGTTAAGGTGGAGGGCGCAAAACCTGGGTTGCAGATGAAGCGCATTAAGGGCAACTATCTGAAGGTTGACCAGCTGGAATGGGCTGATGCTGCCTGGGAGTGTGCAAACATCGAGGGCTTGGAGCAGATGAAGATTCAGCAGAAGGATGATGCTGCTACCTTGCGCGGTGCCAATAATTATGCTGCCATCGCTGAGGGCTACATCAATATTCCGGAGGATGGTGTCTATTATCTCTCTTCCCGTCTGGAGCAGGTTTGGATTGATAACAAACTCATGATTAGCAATGAGGGGGATGTGAAGGCTGGTACCAATCATGATACTTCTGTAGCATTGGCTAAGGGATTGCATCCTTTCAAGGTGGTTTTCCTCAGCAATATCGTTGGCGGCTGGCCTTCATGGTGGAGCAGTCTCGGCATTGAAATGCGCAAGGACAGCGAACAGAAGTTTACACCAGTAGATAACTCTATGTTTTTCAGAAAATAATAAAACAGATATGAGCATCAGAAATATAGCAAATGTATCGCTTTGCCTCGCCTTGCTGTCTGTCGGCAATGGCGTAGCGGCTCAGAACGAGTCGCGTTGGCATAATGTGGATATCAACCAGCAGAACCGCGAACCTCGCCGTGCTGCTTTCTTTGCATACGAGACCCTTGACAAAGCACAGAGTTTTGACAAGAGGAAGTCGGCCAACTATCTTTCGATGGAAGGCATGTGGAAGTTTAACTTCGTGAAGGATCATAACAAGCGTCCTGCCAACTTCTTTGCAGCCAACTATGACGATTCGGAGTGGAGGGATTTCCCTGTACCGGGGCTATTCGAACTGAACGGTTATGGAGATGCTACTTATAAGAATGTCGGTTATGCCTGGGCTACCCAGTTTGACCCAAATCCTCCTTATATCAGCGAACTCAACAACTATACGGGTTCTTATCGTCGTACCTTCGAACTTCCTAAGGACTGGAAGGGCAAGGATGTCTATTTCCATGTAGGTTCGGCTACCAGCAACCTGACCCTTTGGGTGAACGGCAAGTATGTGGGATATAGTGAAGACAGCAAGGTGGCTGCCGAGTTTAATATCTCCAAGTATCTGAAGCCGGGCAAAAACCTGATAGCTATGCAGGTGATGCGCTGGTGCGATGGTTCTTATTTCGAGGATCAGGACTTCTGGCGCTTTACTGGTATAGCCCGTGAGGTTTATCTCTATGCACGTCCGAAACTTCATGCTGCCGATATCCGTCTTGATGCCGGTTTGATGAATAATTATCGGGATGGTATCCTGAACTATCAGATAGCGCTGAAGGGCGGCAAGACTGATGTGACTGTTGCCTTGTGTGATAAGGATGGCAAGCAAATAGCATCGGCTACCGGAGCTCAGGGTGTAATCAAAGTACCGAAGGTGAAGGCTTGGACTGCTGAGACACCTTATTTATATAAGGTATACATCTCTCTGAAGAATAAGCAGGGGGTAGCGGAGGTGATTCCGCAGAAGGTGGGCTTCCGCAATGTGGAAATCAAGAACGCCCAGTTGCTGGTGAACGGCAAGCCTGTACTGATTAAGGGTGCCAACCGGCATGAGATAGATCCGGATGGTGGATATGTGGTAAGTGTAGAGCGCATGATTCAGGATATCAGAATCATGAAACAGTTGAACATCAATGCGGTTCGTACCTGCCATTATCCTGACGATCCCCGCTGGTATGAACTCTGTGATGAATACGGACTGTATCTTACTGCTGAGGCTAACCTCGAATCTCATGGTATGGGATATGAGGAAAAATCACTCGCTAAGTTCCCTGAGTATCTCCAGACTCACATCGAGCGCAATGAAGGTAATGTGAAAAGTTTTATCAATCACCCTTCTATCATCGTATGGAGTTTGGGTAATGAGTGTGGTTACGGCATCAACTTCGAAAAGACCTATGACTGGGTGAAAGCGCTCGACAAGACCCGTCCTGTTCAGTATGAGCGTGGCGGTTATGACAGCAAGACTGATATTTACTGTCCGATGTATATCGACTACGAGGAGAGTGAGAAATATTGCAAGAGTGATGGTGTTAAACCATACATCCAGTGCGAATATGCTCATGCTATGGGTAATTCGGAAGGTGGTTTCAAGGAATATTGGGACCTCATCCGTAAGTATCCTAAGTATCAGGGTGGCTATATCTGGGACTTCGTAGATCAGGGCATTCGTGACAAGAGTCCTGTCACCGGTAAGGAAATCTTTACTTATGGTGGAGATTACGGCCGCTATCCGGCAAGTGACTATAACTTCAACTGTAATGGTATCATTGCTCCAGACCGCCGTCTGAATCCTCATGCTTACGAGATTCAGTACTATCATCAGAATGTATGGATCAAGGACCTGGATGCTGTGAATGGTGCTTTCAAGGTTTACAACGAGAACTTCTTCAAGAATATCGATGACTTGAACCTGACAGCTACGGTTTATGCCAATGGTGTGAAACTGGCTACAGTTGAGATTCCTGAAACAAAGGGTATTGCTCCTCAGGCTACCAAACTGATCAAGAGTGATGAACTGAAGTATGCGGTGGCTGAGGCTGAATCGAAGCATGCAAAGGAGGAGATTGTTCTTAACTTTGCTTTTGCAAGCGATGGCACACAGCCGCTGGTAGACAAGGGCCAGGTGATGGCTCGCCAGCAGTTTATCATCAGCGATTATCAGTTTGCCAAACCGGCGGTTCCTGCTGTTGCTGCTGCGCCAACCAAGAAGGATAAGGTGCAGGAGACAAGCAGTATGGAGGTGGAGGAAACCAACTCTTATGTGAAGGTCAGCGCACAGAGAATGTCTGTAACCATAGGCAAGAAGACGGGTATGATAGATTATCTCGATGTAGATGGTGAACCGATGTTGAAGTTCCGTGAGAGTATGACTCCGGAATTCTGGCGTGCTCCTACCGATAATGACTATGGAGCATCTCTGCAGAAGGAGATGAGAGTATGGAAGAACCCGCAGATGACTCTGAAGTCTTTCGACAAAAATGTGAGTAAGGACAATGTGGTGCTGACAGCTCTCTTCGATATGCCTGAAGTGAAAGCTCAGCTGATGCTCCGCTATGACATCAGTGCTGCGGGCGAGGTGAATGTTACCCAGAAGATGACTACCGACAAGGAGGTGCAGGTTGCCGATCTGTTCAGATTCGGTCTGCAGTTGCAGATGCCTGCTACTTTCTCTAAGCTCGAGTATTATGGTAGAGGTCCTGAAGAGAACTACGTAGATCGTCATTCTTCTGCTTTTATCGGCAAGTACGAGTCTGACGTGAAGGATGAATATTATCCATATATCCGTCCGCAGGAGAGTGGTAACCATACCGATATCCGCTATTTCTCTATCTTTAATCCAACCACCGGCAAGGGGATTACCTTTGAGGGGTATGAACCTATGGAGTGCAGTGCCATCCCTTATCTGGTAGAGGATTTGGATTCTGGTATCGAGAAGACGCATGCATGGGGACAACACAGTGGTGATCTGGTGGATAAGGGACTCGTGCAGTTGCATATCCAGAAATGCCAGTATCCTTTGGGCTGCATCGACAGTTGGATGACCAAGCCTATGGAGAAGTATCGTCTCCATTATGCTGATCGTGAATTTACATTCAAAATAAAGGCAAAATAAAATTTCCGTTATAAAACTCAGATATATGCGGAAATACGGGTATAAGATTAAGTTTAAATAATAAAGTGACCCTAGTTTTAGGGTTGAGAGTTTGTTTTTAGGTTTGCCGCTTGAGGGGTCTTTGGGGCCTTTCAAGCGGTTTTTTTATTGTTTGTTTCAAAATGAAACGAATAATGTGTAATTCGCTTTCATTTTGTTCTGTATTTTAAAAAGAACTATACAAAATAATAACTAAACGAAGACATTGATATCAAAAAGTAAATGATATCGTGAAATGTTAAGCAAAATGTCGTACCTTTGCACCAGAAAATAAACAAAATGTAAATTAATTAATAGGAGAGATTAACATGAAAAAGATTGAAGCAATCATCCGTAAGACTAAGTTTGAGGATGTAAAGGAAGCTTTGCTTGCCGACGACATTGAGTGGTTCTCTTACTACGATGTAAGAGGAGAGGGCAAGATGAGACAGGCTCGAATCTACCGTGGTGTCATGTATGATACCAGCAGTATCGAGCGAGTGTTGCTGAATGTTGTCGTGCGCGACAAGAATGTAGAGAAAACGATTAATGCCATCCAGGAGGCTGCCCGTACAGGCGAGATAGGTGATGGTCGAATCTTTGTAATTCCTGTCGAGGATACCGTAAGAATCCGTACAGGTGAAAGAGGCGACATCGCTCTCTATAATGCTGAGCAGGAGAAATAGTGATTAGTGTTTTATGTTTAGTGCTTAATGTTTACTTAGAGGGGTAGCATAAGCACGGCTTTGATGGCTAACATTAAACGTTTTCTTAAAATTTTATGAATCTTGTGTAGTGAGGGCGCATGCCAATTAAACATTAAACACTACACACTAAACAGTAAAAAGATTATGAGTGTACAGGATTTAGGAATTTCAGTAGATACCGTATGGATGCTCTTGGCAGCCATGTTGGTCTTTTTCATGCAGCCGGGATTTGCCCTCTGCGAGGCGGGCTTTACCCGTAGTAAAAATACAGCGAACATCTTGTTTAAGAACTTTGTCGATTTTATGATCGGTTCCGTTCTCTTCTGGTTCGTAGGTTTCGGATTTATGTTTGGTAGCGATGGCGCCGGTTTCATCGGTATGCCTAACTTCGGGGATTTGTCTTTCTATACAAATGCAGCCGGTCTTCCTACTGAAGGCTTCCTAATGTTTGAAACCGTATTCTGCGCTACTAGTGCTACCATCGTTTCAGGTGCTATGGCAGAACGTACCAAGTTCTCCATGTACTGCGTTTACTCATTCTTCATTTCATTGATTATCTATCCTGTAGAGGGTCACTGGACATGGGGTGGCGGTTGGCTTTGCAACAGCGAGGCAGGTTCGTTCATGATGAACACCTTCGGTGCAGCCTTCCATGATTTCGCAGGTTCTGCCATCGTACATAGTGTTGGTGGTGTACTTGCCGTGGTTGGTGCTATCTGCTTAGGTCCTCGTCTGGGTAAGTATCGCAACGGCAAGAGCACGGCTATCCCTGGTCACAACCTCATGGCTGCTGCCCTGGGCGTATTCATCCTCTGGTTCGGCTGGTTCGGTTTCAACCCTGGTTCTCAGCTTGCTGCTTCTGGTGAGGTTAACCGTGTTGCTATCAGTCACGTATTCCTGACAACCAACTTGGCTGCCGTTTGTGGTGGTCTCGGTACTATGTTCACCTCTTGGATTAAGTATGGCAAACCTTCGTTCTCATTGACATTGAACGGTATTCTGGCTGGTTTGGTAGCTATCACCGCTGGTTGCGACTTGGTTAGTCCATTGGGTTCTGCCATCATCGGTCTCTTGGCAGGTATCATCTTGGTATTCTCTATCGAGTTCATTGATACCAAGCTTCATATTGATGATCCTGTTGGTGCAAGTTCAGTTCATGGTGTATGCGGTATCTTCGGTACTTTGATGACTGGTCTCTTCGCCCTTGATGGTGGCGCCTTCTATGGTGGTGGCTTCGGATTCTTCGGTGCTCAGTGCTTCGGTATCCTCTGCATCGACCTTTGGGCAGCCGTAACAGGTATCATCCTCTTCTGGGGTATCAAGAAGATTGCTGGTCTCCGTGTTGATAAGCGAATCGAGGAAGAAGGTCTCGATATCTACGAGCATGGTGAGAGTTGCTACAACTAAAGATGCTTTCATATAACGAGCGAGAGAGATTTTTCAGCAGAAGTTTTGGAGAGCAGAGTTTTATTAATGCCATTGAATAATGTACGCTGCATCTCAACAATATAAATAAATCGCAATTTATTTTGTGTTGTCTTCGATTTGCAGTACCTTTGCTGCCGAAACTTTAAAAAACAAAGAAGTATCACATTAAAAAGAGAGAATATGAAGAAGATTTTTGATATAAAGAAGATGGGTGCCCTTGCACTCGGTTTGGTTGCTTTTGCTCCTGCAGCTTCTGCTCAGGATGAGGTTGAAACTACCATCGCTGCAGATGTTGTAAACCAGTATTACTGGCGTGGTCAGTCACTGGGAGAAGTCTCTTTGCAGCCAACACTCTGTATTGGTTACAAGGGCTTGTCTCTGACAGCTTGGGGAAGTGTAGGTGTCTCTAAACCAGACGATACTAAGGAATTTGACCTTACCTTGGCTTATGAAACCGGTGGCTTCCATATCGGTGTAACCGATTACTGGTTCAACTCTCCTAACGAGAAGTATTTCGCCTATAAGGCACATGAAACTTCTCATGTGTTTGAGGCAAACGTAGGTTATGACTTTGGTCCAGTTGCCTTGAACTGGTACACCAACTTTGCAGGCAATGATGGATTAAATAAGGATGGTGACCGTGCTTATTCTTCATATGTTGAGGCTACAGCCCCATTCAAGTTGGGCGGTTGTGATTGGGCAGCAAGTATAGGCGCAGTTCCATTTGCAACATCTTTCTATGGTGATGCCAATGGTTTTGCAGTTACCAATGTTTCACTGAAAGCTACCAAGGATTTGAAGATTACAGATTCTTTCTCTGTTCCAGTCTTCGCTCAGGTAGCTGCTAACCCTAGCACCGAAAAAGCTTACCTGGTAGTAGGTTTTACCTTGCAGCCATAATAGGCTCTTAGGTTTTTCGATATAATCTTACGTTGGTAGGTTTAAGTTTTTATTTTAAATGCCGATAGTTCCGTCAAAGAGCTATCGGCATATCTTTGTATGATATGGGGGTAAGAAACTGTGTATAATGCCCTGGATGCTTTGTTGCATATCTATGAGCGTATAATATGCCCTGGATACGCTTTGTTTATCTTAAAAATGATTGTATTTTACAGATTGTAATTAAATAGTATCTTTTTCTTTTCAGTTTATCATGTATTTTAATATAATATGCGTTAATATGTTATTATTATGATAAAGTAAAGACAAAATGCTACTATTCTTTTCTTTATTCTAACAAAAAGTTGTAATTTTGCACCCGGAACATAGCAAAAAGTAATTTTAAACTTTGTTTTTGCTTGGTTTGCTCCTAAAAGAATGGATTGGACATGCCAAGGTGAATAAGAGAGAACAAGAGTTAAAAATAACCGTAAAAGAAAGGAAAAGATTTATGTGTGGAATCGTATCTATCTTCAATATTCAGGAGCAGACTCCTGAATTGCGACAGCAAGCGCTTCGTATGAGCCAGAAGATTCGCCATCGCGGACCAGACTGGAGTGGAATCTACTGTGGTGGTTCAGCTATCCTGGCACATGAGCGTCTGAGTATTGTAGACCCTGAAAGTGGTCGCCAACCTTTGTTTGCACCAGACAAAAAACAGGTGCTTGCCGTAAACGGTGAGATTTATAATCATCAGGACATCCGTGCTCGTTTTGCCGGCAAATACCAGTATCAGACCGGTTCCGACTGTGAGGTGATTCTTTCTCTCTATCGTGAGATGCGAGCAGATTCCGACTTTGATTCCTTAATATATAAAGGTGAGGATGCGCTCCACGCCCGTATCTCCAAGATGCTTGAAGAGCTGAACGGTATCTTTGCCTTCGCCCTTTACGATGCCGAACGTGATGAGTTTCTCATCGCCCGCGACCCTATCGGTGTTATTCCTCTTTATATTGGTTATGATAAGGATGGAAAAGTGCTGGTGGCAAGCGAGTTGAAGGCTCTGGAAGGTCAGTGCGACCACTACGAGCCATTCCTCCCGGGCCATTATTATTATAGCAAGAACCCTGGCATGAAGCGTTACTATACACGCGATTGGTTTGAGTATGCTGCCATGCAGAAAAAATATCAGATTGATGATGCCAAGAAGGCTGAAGAACAGCTGAAGGATGCTGAACCTCAGGAGAAAGCTGCGGTAAAGGAAATCCATGATGCTCTCGAAGCTTCTGTCAAACGCCAGTTGATGAGCGATGTACCTTACGGTGTCCTTCTCAGTGGTGGTCTTGATTCTTCTGTCATCTCTGCTGTAGCTGAGAAGTATTCTTCTACCCGTGTAGAGAATGGGGGAGAGACCAAGGCATATTGGCCACGTCTGCACTCCTTCGCTGTTGGTTTGAAGGGTGCGCCTGATCTGGCAAAGGCACGTTTGGTTGCCGAACACATCGGAACTGTGCATCACGAAATCAACTATACCATTCAGGAAGGTCTGGATGCTATCCGTGATGTCATCTATTTCATCGAGACCTATGATGTTACCACTGTGCGTGCATCTACCCCGATGTATCTTTTAGCGAGAGTCATCCGAAGCATGGGTATCAAGATGGTGCTTTCGGGCGAGGGTGCCGACGAGGTATTTGGAGGTTATCTCTACTTCCATAAAGCACCGGATGCCAAGGCATTCCATGAGGAAACCGTACGAAAGTTGGGTAAACTCTATCTCTACGATTGTCTGAGAGCCAACAAGAGTTTGGCTGCATGGGGTATCGAGGGCCGTGTGCCTTTCCTCGACAAGGAGTTCCTGGATGTAGCGATGGGTATGAACCCGGTTTTGAAGATGTGTCCGGATAAGACCATCGAGAAAAAGGTGGTTCGTGAGGCATTTGCCGATTTGCTTCCAGAAGAAGTGGCATGGCGACAGAAGGAACAGTTCTCCGATGGTGTGGGCTATTCATGGATTGATACCCTGAAGCAGATTACCGCATCTGCCGTCAGCGATGAGCAGATGGCGCATGCTGCTGAGCGATTCCCTATCAACCCTCCACAGAATAAGGAGGAGTATTATTATCGTTCTATCTTCGCCGAGCATTTCCCAAGCGACAGCGCTGCCAAGAGCGTACCTAGTGTGCCTAGCGTAGCATGTTCTACAGCCGAAGCCCTTGCCTGGGATGCCTCATTCAAGAACCAGAACGACCCTAGCGGCAGAGCCGTGGCGGGAGTTCACGAACAGGCGTATAAAAGTGAAGAGTGGAGAGTGAAGAATCACTTTGTACTTCATATTTAAGTAAGAAAAATAGTTAGAAATAACCGATATAAAACGAACAAGAAATGGAAAAAGGATTGTACAGTTCAGCCTATGAGCACGATGCGTGTGGCGTAGGTATGGTGGTGAATATCCACGGTAACAAGAGTCATGAGCTGGTCGATAACGCCTTGAAGGTACTCGAGAACATGCGTCATCGTGGTGCAGAGGGTGCCGATAACAAGACGGGTGATGGTGCCGGTATCATGCTCCAGATTCCACATGAGTTTATTCTTCTTCAGGGTATCCCAGTGCCAGAAAAAGGTAAATATGGTACGGGTCTCGTCTTCTTGCCTAAGGATGAGAAGAAACAGCAGGATATTCTCTCTATCATGATTGAGGAAATTGAACGCGAGGGATTGCAGCTGATGCATCTCCGCAATGTGCCTACTAACCCTGATTGTTTGGGTGAGGCTGCTTTGAGTAACGAACCAGCTATCAAACAGGTGTTTATCACAGGTGTTACAGATGATAAGGTGCCTGTCTTTGAGCGCACCCTCTATCTTATCCGTAAACGTATTGAGAAACGTGTCAGTGATCCTGATTTCTTTATTTGTTCGTTGTCTAATTCGAACATCGTATATAAGGGTATGTTGAGCAGCCTCCAGTTGCGCCAATATTATCCTGACTTGACCAATAATTATTTCACAAGCGGTCTGGCTCTGGTTCACTCCCGCTTCTCTACCAACACCTTCCCAACATGGAGTCTGGCTCAGCCATTCCGTCTCCTTGCCCACAATGGTGAGATTAACACCATCCGTGGTAACCGTGCCTGGATGAAGGCTCGTGAGAGTGTGTTGAGCAGCGAGGCTTTGGGCGATATCCGTGAGATTTCTCCTATCGTCCAGCCTGATATGAGTGACTCTGCCAGCCTCGACAATGTATTTGAGTTCTTCGTGATGAGCGGCCTGTCATTGCCTCATGCCATGGCTGTGATGGTGCCTGAGAGCTTCAACGACAAGAACCCTATCTCTGAGGATCTGAAGGCATTCTATGAGTACCACTCTATCCTGATGGAGCCATGGGATGGTCCTGCCGCCCTGCTCTTCAGCGATGGCCGTTATGCTGGTGGTATGCTCGATAGAAATGGTCTGCGCCCTGCACGCTATACCATCACCAAGAACGATATGATGGTAGTCGCATCTGAAGTAGGTGTGATGGATTTCGATCCTACTGAGATTGCCGAGAAGGGTCGTCTGCAGCCTGGTAAGATCCTCTTGATTGATACCCAGGAAGGCAAAATCTATTATGATGGTGAAATCAAGGAGCGCCTGGCTGCCCAGCATCCATATCGCCAGTGGTTGAACACCAACCGTATTGAACTGGAGAAACTTCGCAGTGGTCGTAAGGTGGAAAATGGTGTGGACAACCTCACTCGCAAGGAATTGGAATTCGGTTTTGGCGAGGAAGATATCGACGGTACTATCATCCCAATGGCTACCAAGGGTCAGGAACCTACTGCTTCTATGGGTAATGATACTCCGCTTGCTGTGCTTTCCGACCAGCCACAGATTTTCTTCAACTACTTCCGTCAGCAGTTTGCTCAGGTTACCAACCCTGCTATCGATTCTATCCGTGAGAACCTCGTGATGAGTCTTACCGAGTATATCGGCCGTGTAGGTTCCGGCATTCTGAACCCAGACGAGAGCAACTGCAAGATGGTTCGTCTGCCACATCCTATCCTGACCAATACCCAGCTGGATATCCTTCAGAATATCCGCTACAAGGGATTTAATACAGTAAAACTCCACATGCTCTTCGAAACCGCCAAGGGCGAAGAAGGACTGCACGAGGCTTTGGATGAACTCTGCAAGCAGGCTGCCCAGAGCGTGGATGATGGCTACAACTACATCATCTTGAGCGACCGTGGCGTGGATGAAACTCATGCCGCCATTCCATCTCTGCTTGCCGTGAGTGCCGTACATCATTATCTGATTGATGCCGGCAAGCGTGTGCAGACAGCCCTCATCGTAGAGAGCGGTGAGATTCGTGAGGTAATGCATGCAGCCCTCCTGTTGGGTTACGGTGCATCAGCCCTCTGTCCATACTTGACATACGCCATCCTCGACGACCTTGTAAAGAAGGGAAAGATTCAGGAGGATTACCATACAGCCGAGCAGAACTACATCAAGGCTGTGAAGAAGGGCTTGTTCAAGATTATGGCTAAGATGGGTATCTCTACCATCCGAAGCTATCGTGGTGCCAAGATCTTCGAGAGCATCGGTTTGAGCGAGAGCCTTCTGAAGAGCTACTTCGGAACAGAGGTGAGCACTATCGGCGGTATCGGACTCGAGACCATCGCCCGTGATGCCATCCGCCTGCACGACAAGGCATTCGAGACCAAGAAGCTCGAGTTCCTGCCAAGTATGGGACAGTTCCACTACCGCAAGGACGGTATCAAGCACGCTTGGAACCCAGAGACCATCGCCACCCTGCAGCTCGCAACCCGCAAGGGCGATTATGATCTCTTCAAGAAATATACACATCTCGTTGACGATAAGCAGGAGCCTATCTTCATCCGCGACTTCTTCAGCTTCCGCAAGAATCCTATCTCTATAGATAAGGTGGAGCCGGTAGAGGAAATCGTGAAGCACTTCGTTACCGGTGCAATGAGTTTCGGTGCCCTCTCCAAAGAGGCTCACGAGGCAATGGCACTCGCCATGAACGCCCTCGGTGCCCGAAGCAATACCGGTGAAGGTGGTGAGGATAACGAGCGATTCCATTCTACACAGGATGGCATCAGCCTCTCAAGCAAGACCAAGCAGGTGGCTTCCGGTCGATTCGGTGTGACTACTGAATATTTGGTAAATGCAGAGGAAATCCAGATCAAGGTGGCACAGGGTGCTAAACCGGGTGAGGGTGGTCAGTTGCCTGGCTTCAAGGTTAACGAGGTCATTGCCAAGACCCGTCACTCTATTCCTGGCATCAGCTTGATTTCTCCTCCACCTCATCACGATATCTACAGTATCGAGGATTTGGCTCAGCTCATCTTCGACCTCAAGAACGTAAACCCTAAGGCGGCTATCTCTGTGAAGTTGGTTGCTGAGAGTGGTGTGGGTACCATCGCTGCCGGTGTGGCTAAGGCAAAGGCCGACCTCATCGTTATCTCTGGTGCTGAGGGTGGTACAGGTGCCAGCCCTGCATCAAGTATGCGTTTCGCTGGTATCTCTCCTGAAATCGGACTTTCTGAAACCCAGCAGACACTGGTGAAAAACGGTCTTCGCGGACAGGTTCGTCTGCAGGTAGATGGTCAGTTGAAGAGTGGTCGTGACATCATCCTGATGGCTTTGCTCGGTGCTGAGGAATTCAGTTTCGGTACGGCAGCCCTCATCGTTTTGGGTTGTGTCATGATGCGTAAGTGTAACTTGAATACCTGTCCTATGGGTGTTGCCACACAGGATCCTAAGCTCCGTGCGCACTTCCGTGGCAGCTACAAGTATCTTATCAACTACTTCCGCTTCCTCGCTGAGGAGGTTCGTGAATATCTGGCAGAGATGGGTTACACCTCATTGAACGATATCATCGGTCATACCGAGCTCATCGTTCGCAAGAAGGATGAGGAGATTGTTCCTACCGAGGGTTCGGATGCCGTAGAGCCAGAGGTGGCCAAGAGCATCAAGGAGAAGGCCGACTTGCTCGATTTCTCTCGTCTCTTGCATCGTGAGACAGGTCATTGCTCGCTCTATCATACTACCGAGCAGATTCATGACCTCGACAATGTACTCGACCAGCAGTTGATTCGTGGTGCACAGCGTGCCATCGAGAATCAGGAAGAAGTGAACCTCGATTTTGCCATCAAGAATACCGATCGTGCTGCCGGTGTGATGCTGAGCGGTATGATTGCCGAGAAATATGGTGAGGCTGGTCTTCCAGACAAGACCGTGAACGTGAAGTTCAAGGGTTCTGCAGGTCAGAGCTTCGGTGCCTTCCTGGTTAAGGGAGTGGATTTCAAACTCGAAGGTGAGACCAATGACTATTTCGCCAAGGGACTTTCAGGAGGTCGTGTTTCCATCCTTCCTCCTATCCGCAGCAACTTCTCTGCTGAGGATAACATCATCGCCGGTAACACCGGATTGTATGGTGCTACAAGCGGTGAGTTGTATATCAATGGTAAGGTAGGTGAACGCTTCGGTGTTCGTAACTCCGGTGCCATCGCCGTGATTGAGGGCGCTGGCGACCACTGCTGCGAGTATATGACGGGCGGTAGAGTAGTAGTGCTCGGTGAAACTGGCCGTAACTTTGCCGCTGGTATGAGTGGTGGTGTTGCCTACGTATGGGATAAGAACCACAACTTCGATTACTTCTGTAACATGGATATGGTGGAGATTAATCTCGTGGAGGATAGCACCTATCGCAAGGAGTTGCACGAGCTGATCCGTCAGCATTATCTCTACACCGGCAGTAAGCTTGCCCGTACTATGCTCGACGACTGGAACCACTACGTAGAGGATTTCATCCAGGTAGTGCCAATCGAGTACAAGCGAGTTCTCCAGGAGGAGCAGGTAAAGAAGTTGCAGCAGAAGATTGCGGATATGCAGCGAGATTACTAATTTTAAAATTAGAAAAAAGATGGGAAATCCAAAAGCATTTTTGACTATACCTCGCAAGGAAGCAGGTTATAGACCAATTCACGATAGAATCCTCGACTTCAGCGAGGTAGAACAGACATTGAATAGCAACGACCGCCGACAGCAGGCTTCACGTTGCATGGATTGTGGTGTGCCTTTCTGTCACTGGGCTTGTCCGCTGGGCAACAAGGCACCGGAGTGGAATGATGCCCTCTACAAGGGCGACTGGGAGCTGGCTTATCGTCTCCTCAATTCCACCAACGACTTTCCGGAGTTCACAGGACGCATCTGTCCTGCACTTTGCGAGAAGGCGTGTGTATTGAATCTCATGGATCATGAGCCAACCACCAACCGTGAGGATGAGTGTGCCATCGTGGAGCACGCCTTCTCTGAGGATTATGTACATGTTGAGATTCCTGAGCGTAATGGCAAGACGGTGGCTGTCATCGGTGCTGGTCCTGCGGGATTGGTAGCTGCCAACCAGTTGAACCATAAGGGATATAAGGTAACAGTATTCGAGGCACGTGAGAATGCTGGTGGTCTCTTGCGTTATGGTATTCCTAACTTCAAACTCAACAAGAGCATCATCGACCGCCGTCTTCGTCTTCTCGAAGAGGAGGGCATCGAGTTCAGATACAATCAGCAGATAGATGTAACTAAATTGCCAGAAGGCTTCGATGCCTATGTGGTATCTACCGGTACGCCAACGGCACGCGACCTGAAGATTCCTGGACGAGAGCTGAAGGGCGTTTATTTTGCCCTGGAACTTCTTTCTCAGCAGAACCGTATCCTCGCCGGTATGGAGTTCTCTAAGGACGAACTGGTTACCTGCAAGGGCAAGGATGTGCTGGTAATCGGTGGTGGTGATACTGGTTCCGACTGTATCGGTACCGCACATCGTCAGGGTTGCAAGAGCGTAACCCAGATTGAAATCATGCCTAAGCCAGTGGAAGGCCCGGAGGATCCTAAGAATCCTTGGCCAAACTGGCCTCGCACCCTGAAGACAACTTCCAGTCATGAGGAAGGATGCACCCGTCGCTGGAACATCAACTCTCTGGAGTTCCTGGGAAAAAACGGCAAACTGACAGGTGTGAAGGTTCAGCCTATCGACTGGAAACCAAACCCAGAGGGTGGTCGCCCGTTGATGGTAGAGGCTGGCGAACCGGAGATTATCAAGGCAGAGGCCGTATTTCTGGCCATGGGCTTCCTGAAGCCACAGCAGCCTGAATTTGCTGAGAATGTATTCGTGGCTGGCGATGCAGCAAGCGGTGCCTCTCTGGTAGTACGCGCCATGGCAAGCGGCAGAAAGATTGCTGCCCAGGTAGATAAGTTCCTGAACAAATAAATCGGTTATTTTTAACTATAAGTGTAGGGAGGTTGACCTCAGTGATGAGGTTTTCCTCCCTTTTTTCTTTCTCCTTCTCCCTCGTTCCGCCCTCATCACTCTCGTTCCGCCCCCGTTCCAGGCGGTTCCATCGCCTGTCCTATGAATAATAATCAACAAAAAAAGGGTTTTATTCGTGATTTCTCTCCATATTTTCCTTAATAATTTGGCATTCCCAAATATAAAGTGTAAATTTGCACTCAATATTTCGACTAATAATAATTAAACTAAGGAAATAACAGAAAATGAAAAAGAAATTATCAACCGTTCTTTTGGCATTGGCTGCCTTTATGCCAATGACAGCACAGAATCTTGTAAAGGGAGATTATGGTTATCTCTATTGTCACATGAGCGATAAGGGGGAGTGGACAGCCTATGCCATTTCCCGTGATGGCTACAACTATCAGGACATCAATGATGGCAACCCTATCTTCAATCCAGAAGAGCATGCCCGCATTGAAGGCGGAACCCGTGATGCCTACATCACCCGTATGTACAATGGCAAAGGATACATCATGGTTACCACCGATATGTGCGTGCGCAAGAGCCACAAATGGGACAACTATGGCATCGATCTCCTGAAGAGTAAGGATTTGAAGAACTGGACCAGCGTTACCTTCGATTTCCGCAAGGGCATGCAGAACTTCTGTGATGCTGCCACAGCTACATCTCCTTATAAGGACTGGAGCACCATCAACCGTGTATGGGCACCTCAGATTTTCTGGGATCCTGACTATTGTTGGGAAAACGGTGAGAAGGGCGGATACATGATTTACTATTCCATGCTTAACCGTGCTGAGGAGAAGTACGACCGCATGTATTACAGCTATGCTGACAAGACCTTTACCAAACTCACCACTCCTAAGCTACTCTTCGACTGGGGGTATGCTACCATCGATGCCGATATCAATTTCCTGAAGAGCGATGGTCTCTATCACATGCTCATTAAGAAAGAAAGAGGGTGGAAAGAGAGGTATCTTCACTGCTACCAGCAAATATCTCAATCATGGTTGGAGCGCTCCTGTCGATGATGACTTCGTAAGTTTCGAGGGAAGTAAACTGACAGAGGGAAGTTCTGCCTTCCAGCTTATTGGTGATGATACTTGGCGTGTGGCTTACATCCAATATAGTGATCATCCTAAGCATTACCGTATCTGCAAGGCAGATAAGTATCTTCGTAATTTCTCTGATCCTGTGGACATTAAGGGAGTTACGGCTCCTCAGCATGGCAGTTTCATGAGAATTACCAAGAAAGAGTACAAAATGCTCCTGAAATGGAACCAAGAATTAAAAAATATAGAAAAATAAGTGGATTTATTGTTAAGTGCATAGCCGTATAGAATATTTAAGGGATTTATGCTTGTTTGGTTTAGATAAGATAGAAAAAAATATGATTGTGCGCGCGTACATTATAATATGTAAAGCAAAATTTATATGCATATCGCTCTATTCAACATGATCCTAGTAAAATCTTTCACAGGTGTATTTGCTAAGTTGAAATGTAGTTTTATGTAATCCTCGGTAATGGGGAAAAATAGTCTTTAAAGTGAGTTTGATTGTTTATATGTGTTAAATTTTGGCTAAAATCTGAACTTTTTTGCGAAAAGATTTGGTGGAATGAAAAATAGTTAGTACTTTTGCACTCGCTTTTGAGAAATACAACTTCTCTTAGCAACTAAAGAAAGAGTTCTTTGAAAGATTTTACATAAACAGACAAGTAGTACAAGAAGCGGTTTTGGATTACACCTCATTATATATAGGGATATGAAGAAACTGGGTAAAAGAAACGAACCGTCAAGCAATTGACAAGTCAGGTTTACTAAGCTTCAATAAACGAAAAGGATATTCGTCCTAAGTACAGACAACAAACAAACCAAGCCGTAAGGCTAGGTGAAAATGATATTTTACAATGGAGAGTTTGATCCTGGCTCAGGATGAACGCTAGCTACAGGCTTAACACATGCAAGTCGAGGGGAAACGATATTGGAAGCTTGCTTCCGATAGGCGTCGACCGGCGCACGGGTGAGTAACGCGTATCCAACCTGCCCACCACTTGGGGATAACCTTGCGAAAGTAAGACTAATACCCAATAATATCTCTAGAAGACATCTGAAAGAGATTAAAGATTTATCGGTGATGGATGGGGATGCGTCTGATTAGCTTGTTGGCGGGGTAACGGCCCACCAAGGCAACGATCAGTAGGGGTTCTGAGAGGAAGGTCCCCCACATTGGAACTGAGACACGGTCCAAACTCCTACGGGAGGCAGCAGTGAGGAATATTGGTCAATGGACGAGAGTCTGAACCAGCCAAGTAGCGTGCAGGAAGACGGCCCTATGGGTTGTAAACTGCTTTTATAAGGGAATAAAGTGAGTCTCGTGAGACTTTTTGCATGTACCTTATGAATAAGGACCGGCTAATTCCGTGCCAGCAGCCGCGGTAATACGGAAGGTCCGGGCGTTATCCGGATTTATTGGGTTTAAAGGGAGCGTAGGCCGGAGATTAAGCGTGTTGTGAAATGTAGATGCTCAACATCTGAACTGCAGCGCGAACTGGTTTCCTTGAGTACGCACAAAGTGGGCGGAATTCGTGGTGTAGCGGTGAAATGCTTAGATATCACGAAGAACTCCGATTGCGAAGGCAGCTCACTGGAGCGCAACTGACGCTGAAGCTCGAAAGTGCGGGTATCGAACAGGATTAGATACCCTGGTAGTCCGCACGGTAAACGATGGATGCCCGCTGTTGGTCTGAATAGGTCAGCGGCCAAGCGAAAGCATTAAGCATCCCACCTGGGGAGTACGCCAACGGTGAAACTCAAAGGAATTGACGGGGGCCCGCACAAGCGGAGGAACATGTGGTTTAATTCGATGATACGCGAGGAACCTTACCCGGGCTTGAATTGCAGAGGAAGGATTTGGAGACAATGACGCCCTTCGGGGCCTCTGTGAAGGTGCTGCATGGTTGTCGTCAGCTCGTGCCGTGAGGTGTCGGCTTAAGTGCCATAACGAGCGCAACCCCTCTCCTTAGTTGCCATCAGGTCAAGCTGGGCACTCTGGGGACACTGCCACCGTAAGGTGTGAGGAAGGTGGGGATGACGTCAAATCAGCACGGCCCTTACGTCCGGGGCTACACGTGTTACAATGGCAGGTACAGAGAGACGGTCCCTTGCAAAACGGATCAAATCCTTAAAGCCTGTCTCAGTTCGGACTGGGGTCTGCAACCCGACCCCACGAAGCTGGATTCGCTAGTAATCGCGCATCAGCCATGGCGCGGTGAATACGTTCCCGGGCCTTGTACACACCGCCCGTCAAGCCATGAAAGCCGGGGGCGCCTAAAGTCCGTGACCGTAAGGAGCGGCCTAGGGCGAAACTGGTAATTGGGGCTAAGTCGTAACAAGGTAGCCGTACCGGAAGGTGCGGCTGGAACACCTCCTTTCTGGAGAGACGAATTTCCTATGAAGATTTAGGAAC